>VFQP010000159.1_pt1 | contig 185482 bp, 163 predicted proteins | sample 3512351 | NCBI WGS metagenome assembly VFQP01 (sample SAMN10412372, study PRJNA504923) | tailings metagenome | isolation source: Relicate 1 Philex TSF1 revegetated site | place: Philippines: Tuba, Benguet | collected 2017-08-29 | reverse complement strand
CATGCACCTGCAGGCGCTGGGTCAGCAGGTCGGCGGTCGGCTCGTCGCTGGCCTTCTCGGCCGCAGGGAACACGGCCCGGGCGGTGCGCGCCACGGCCTCGTGACCCTTCACCAGATCCTTGATCATGTCGGTGGCGGACGGGATCGATTCCACTTCCTTAATGCTGGAGAGCTTCACGAACTTGGCGTAGGTGCCAGGCGCCGGGAAGCCCAGGGCACGGATACGCTCGGCAATGGCATCCACCGCCAGGGCAAGTTCGTTGTAATGGGTCTCGAACATCAGATGCAGGGTCTGGAACATCGGGCCGGTGACGTTCCAATGGTAGTTATGGGTCTTGAGGTAGAGCGTGTAGGTGTCGGCGAGCAGGCGCGACAGGCCATCCGCGATCTTCTTCCGGTCCTTTTCGGCAATGCCAATATCGATTTCCATGGGGACACTCCTTCTTATATGCCGTGCTTGTCTGTTTGGGACGAGACTAGAATTACTCTAGAAATGTGGCAACAGATTGGTTTGGCAATGAGTTTTCCGCTATTTTCTATAGCGGTTCCAATTCGCAAGGCAGGCGAGATGGTTGCGATGCCGAATCGAACGCGATAGGAACGCCGGTATGACGGATCTGGCCCCCATGCTCGGCTGGGATTGGTCGCGGCCCATTGTCATGGGCATCGTCAATGCCACCGACGACAGCTTCTCCGGCGATGGCCTCGGTGCCGCCACGGATGCCGCCATTTCCCAGGCCCGCAGCATGGTGGCGCAGGGCGCCGACGTAATCGATATCGGCGCGGAATCGACCCGCCCTGGCGCCCCGGCGATTGCGCCCGAGGCGGAAATCGCCCGCCTGTTGCCAATCCTCGATGGCCTGCGGGAACTCGGCCGCCCGATCAGTATCGACACCCGCCATGCGGCCACGATGCGTGCTGTGCTTCAGGCCGGCGCCGCCATCATCAACGATATCAGCGCGCTGGAAGACGATCCGGCGGCCATGGATGCTGTTGCCGGCAGCAACTGCATGGTGGTGCTGATGCACAAGCAGGGCCAGCCTGCCAGCATGCAGCAGGCGCCGCGCTATGATGACGTGGTGGCGGAGGTGCTCGGCTATCTGGCGCACCGCATTGCCGCCTGCGAAGCGGCCGGCATTGCCAAGGCCCGCCTGATCGTCGATCCCGGTATCGGTTTCGGCAAGACCCAGGCGCATAACCTGGCCCTGATGCAGGCCCTGCCGCGTTTCGGCGACCTGGGTTGCCCGGTGCTGCTGGGCGTCTCGCGCAAGAGTTTCATTGGCCACCTGACCGGTGAGACGGTGCCGACCATGCGGATTCCGGGTTCAGTCGCTGCCGCGCTCTGGGGGGCTGCCCATGGCGCGCATATCCTGCGGGTGCATGATGTAGACAAGACCGTTCAGGCGCTGCGGGTTTGGCAGGGTCTGGAGGGTAGCGTATAATTCCGCCACATTCTCACCGAGTCGCCCGAGGCTCCCCGGCTTTCCCAGAGGCTTTATGTCACGACGCTTTTTCGGCACCGATGGTATCCGCGGCCTGGCCAATGCCGAGCCGATCTCGGCGGCGACGGCGCTGAAAGTCGGCATGGCCGCCGGTGCCTATTTCACCCGTGGCGATCATCGTCACCGGGTGCTGATCGGCAAGGATACCCGGCTTTCCGGCTACATGCTGGAGCCCGCCCTGGTGGCCGGCTTCACTGCCGTGGGCATGGATGTGTTCATGGTCGGGCCGATGCCGACGCCGGCGGTGGCGATGCTGACCCGGGCGCTCCGCTGCGATCTCGGCGTCATGATCTCGGCCTCGCACAATCCCTATCACGACAACGGCATTAAGCTGTTCGGTCCCGATGGCTACAAGCTCTCGGATGCCGCCGAGTCCGAGATCGAGGCGATGATCCTCGGCGAAGCGCAGCCGCCGCTGGCAGACTCCGCCAGGCTCGGCCGTGCCAAGCGCCTGGAAGACGCCGGTGGCCGCTATGTCGAATTCGCCAAGGCGACCTTGCCCAAGGGCCAGAAGCTCGCGGGCCTCAAGGTGGTGGTCGATTGTGCCAATGGTGCCGCCTACAAGGTGGCGCCGAATGTGCTGTGGGAACTGGAAGCCGATGTCATCGCCATCGGCGTGAAGCCCGATGGTTTCAATATCAACAAGGAATGCGGCTCCACCCATCCGCGCGGGCTGCAGCAGGCGGTGCTGGAGCATGGTGCCGATCTCGGCCTGGCGCTGGATGGCGATGCCGACCGCCTGGTGATGGTGGACGAGCGCGGCCAGGTGATCGACGGCGACCAGCTCATGGCCATCGTCGCCGAAAGCTGGCTCGCCCAGGGCAAGCTCAGCCGGGGCGGCCTGGCGGCGACCGTGATGTCCAATCTTGGCCTGGAGAAATTCGTCAACAGCCTCGGCCTCGAACTCACCCGCACCAAGGTCGGCGACCGCTATGTGCTCGAAGCGATGCGCGAGCATGGCTACAATCTCGGCGGCGAACAGTCCGGCCATATCATCCTGTCCGACTTCGCCACCACCGGCGATGGCCTGATCGCCGGTCTGCAGGTGATGTCGGCGCTGGTCGACTCGGGCCGTAAGGCTTCCGAATTCTGCCGCCGCTTCGAGCCGTTTCCGCAGGTGCTGAAGAATGTGCGCGTGCAGGGCGCCGAGCCGCTGCAGCTTCCCGCCGTGCGTGACGCGATCAAGGCCGGCGAGGCGCGGCTGGCCGGCAATGGCCGGGTGTTGATCCGCCCGTCCGGCACCGAGCCACTGATCCGCGTGATGGCCGAGGGCGAGGATGAGCGCTTGGTCAGCGATGTGGTCGACAGCATCGTCGCTGCGCTTGAGCGCGCCGCGTGAGTCGCCGCCAATGAGCGTGAACAACCGCAACCGCGGCCGCGTGCTGATTGTCGCCGGATCGGATTCCGGCGGTGGCGCTGGCATCCAGGCCGATATCAAAACCGTCACGGCTCTTGGTGGCTATGCTGCCACGGCAATCACGGCGCTGACCGCGCAGGACACCATCACGGTACACGCGGTGCATGATGTGCCGGCGGAATTCGTGGCGCAGCAGATGCGCGTGGTGCTGCGCGATATCGGCGCCGATGCGATCAAGACCGGTATGCTGAACCGGCCCGAGGTGATCCATGCCATTGTCGAGGTGCTGGATGAACTGGCACCCGACGTGCCGCTGGTGGTCGATCCGGTGATGGTGGCCAAGGGCGGAGCGCGGCTGTTGCAGCCCGAAGCCGAGGTGGCGCTGATCGAGCAATTGATCCCGCGCGCGGCGGTGATCACGCCGAATCTGCCGGAAGCCAGCGCGCTGATCGGCCGCACTATTGCCGATGCGGCGGCAATGGAGCCGGCGGCACGCGACCTGCTGGCGCTGCGCCCGCGTGCCGTGCTGCTGAAAGGCGGCCATCTGGAGGGCGATGAACTGGTCGACCTGCTGCTCGATCGCCATGGCGTGCAGCGCTTTACCAGTACAAAACTGCATACCCGCTCGACGCACGGCACCGGCTGCACGCTGGCCTCCGCGATTGCCACCGGCCTGGCGCTGGGCCAGCCGCTGGCCGAGGCTGTGACAGATGCACGCCGCTATGTGCGCCGCGCCATGGAAACCGCGCCCGGCTTCGGCCAGGGCCACGGCCCGCTCAACCATGGGCATCGAATAGTCTAAGCGTTCAACAGCAGGATCAGCAGTGCCACCAGCATGGCACTGGCCAGCATCAGCCCGCCATAACCGAGCGAGGCGCGCAGCACGGCGCGCTCCTGTCCAGGAATGCCAGCGAAGGCGCAGGCCAGCGCCAGCTTGCCGGGGAACAGGCTGTTGATCAGGCTGCCGGTGGTGTTTTGCAAACCGGCCAGCCACAGCACTGGCATGCCGCTCTGTTCCGCCAGCGCCACCTGGATCGGCAGCATCAAGCTGTTGGACGCTGTGTTCGAGCCGGTGAGCAGGCCAGCGAGGCCGGAAAAAAGTGGCGTGCCGAGCGGCGCCAGGCTGCCGGCAAAGCCATTCCATTGCATTGCGAGCTCGGCTGCCATGCCGGAGCCGGCATAGAGCCGCGCCATGATCAGGAATAGCAGGGTGGCGCCGATGGAAAGCCGGCCGCCACGCCAACTTTGCGTTACGATGGCCGGCAGGCGGGCGAGGCCGCCTTGCAGGGCCAGGGTGATCAGCGCCGCCAGCAGCAGCAGCGTGCCGGCATAATGCAGCAGCGGAAAGGCCGGCATATCGGGAAACGGTCGCCAGACCAGCACGGACTGCAAGGTGGAGGCGATGCCGGGCACCAGGCGGGTGAACAGCAACAGCCCCAGCAGCAGGCCATAGGGCAGCACCAGCCGCCAGGCGACGCGGCCGGTAAGGGCATCGCGCCAATGCAGTAATGCCAGCAGCGGCGCAGTGGCAAGCAGGCCGGCAGCATCGACAATGCCGGCATGATTGGCGGCGATCAGCAGGCCGATCAGCGCTAGCAGCAGCACCAGTTCACTGAACTTGTCGCGCCGGTCACCCGTGATGCCGCTCAAGTCGAGGCCGCGCCAGAACCAGGCCAGCATTACCAGCAGCGATGGCGCGATCACCAGGGCGGAATGAAAGCCGAAGCCCTGCAGCGGCAGATGTACCAGCGAGGCACCGATCAGCGTGCCAATGCCGAGGGCGCCCCAGGGCACCAGCATCTGGCTGGCCAGACTCAAGACCGCGGCACGCAGCGGCGCGATGCCGAGGCGCAGCAAGCCGCCGATGGCGACGGCGAAGCCGACGCCGAAGCCGATGGCGGATTCCACCACCGGCGCGGCGATGAAACAGAGCACGAAGGCATGCAGATGCGGGCGGCGCGGTGCGGTATCGGGGCTGCCACTGCTGCTGCCGAGGGTGTGATGAAAGATCAGGCCGCCCAGCACCATGGCACCGGAAAGCAGCGCCAGCCAGGCGCCTTGCAGCATTTCAGTCCAGACCAGCGGCCAGTAATCCTGCTGGGTCAGTGCTGCTGCCAGCAGGGTGGCGAGCAATCCGGCGCCACCGGCATAGAGCAGCGGCAGCCGGCTGCCGAGCACCAGCGCGCCGACCAGCAGGATCGGCGCCAGGTAGGCAAGCGTGTTAAACAACGCCGCGGCGGGCTTCGGGGCGGCGGTCGAGCAGGCCGCGCAGGCGGCGCAGGCCTTCGGTCAGTTCCTCGCGGCTCGGCGAGGGGGCGAGCGACACGCGCACCCACGGCGCCGGGTTCTGCCGGTGGTCCGGCACGAAAGACGTGCAGCCGGCAATGCGCACGCCCTGCATCAGCGCCTGTGCCGTGAAATCATTCGACTGCCACGGCTCGGGCAGCTCGACGAAGCAATGTAGGCTGGCCGGATGGCTCTTCAGGCGGTAGCCGGCGAAGATCTCGGCGGCAAGCTGCTGGCGCGCAGCGGTTTCGGCGCGCAATTGCTCCAGCATCGCTGCGGCGGTGCCGTCCTCGATCCATTGCCGCACGATTTCCTGGTTGAGGCGCGGGTTATTCACGGCGACGGCATGCTGCGCATCGGCGAAACGCTCGATCAGCGCCAGCGGCGCCGCCAGCCAGCCGACCCGCAGGCCCGGCGCCATGCATTTCGAGGCACTGGTGATGTAGATGGTGCGCTCCGGCGCCAGTGCGGCGATTGGCAAGGGCCGCTCAGAGATGATGAAGCCGTACACATCGTCCTCGACGATGGTGAGGTCATGCCGCCGCGCCACGTCGATGATCGCCTGGCGGCGTTCCAGCGGCATGGTGGCATTGGTCGGATTATGGATGGTCGGCTGCAGCATCACCATGCGGGCGCCGGTCTCGCGCACGGCTTCGTCCAGCGCGTCGGGCAGCATGCCATGCTCATCCATCGCTACCGCATGCAGCGTTGCCGAGCGCAGCCGGGCATTCTCATGGATGCCGCCATAGGTGAGGCTTTCCACCAGCACGGTCTCGCCCGGTTCGACCAGGGCAATCATCACGATGGCGATGGCCTGTTGCGCCCCGGCAGTGGCGATCACCTGTTCGGGCGAAAGCTTGAGCCCGGTGCGGCCGATCCATTGCGCGGCTGCCGCGCGGTGTGCCGGATCGCCGAGGCTGCGGCTGTAGCCGAGCAGATGCTCAAGGCCGCCGCGCGCCGCCAGGGTGCGCAGCGAGCGCCGCAGGATGGCATCATAGTCCGGCAGCATCGGCTCGTTATGTGACAGCTCGATCAGGCTGGGCAGGCGCAGGCTTTGCACCGGCGCCAGCTCGCCAAGCACTTCGCTTGCCGGCGAGTCGTCGTTGCTGGTGCGCACGAAGGTGCCACGCCCGACCTCGCCGGAAAGCAGGCCCTTCTGCTCGGCCAGCATGTAGCCGCGACTCACCGTGCCAACCGTGACGCCCAGCTTCCAGGCAAGGTCGCGCTGCGGCGGCAGGCGGCTGCCGGGCGGCAATTCGCCGGAGCGGACAGCGGTTTCGATGGCCGTGGCCAATGCCTGGTAGCGCGGGCCAGGGAATTGTTCGAGGTTGGGCGTCCATATTGTCATGGTGACAATATTTGCATTGACTGCATCAATGTGTCAATGACAAATTCAATCCAGACATTGAACCAATGCAATGTCACTCAAATTGACGGAGAAAGAGACAGTGTCATGGCTGAATGCATCGATACAATTGGACGGAGCGTCTATTTAGGTCCGGCGGAACGGCTGTTCGGGTCGTTTGGTCGGGCCATGGACAAGGCGGGAGCTGCGATCGCCGTAGGGGCGAGCGCCATGGTGGTTTCGCTGCTCGAGTGGCAGCGGCGGGCCGAGGAACGGGCGGCGTTGCACGCCGTGTCCGATGAACTGCTGAAGGATGTTGGCTTGACCCGCGCGGATGTCGCCGCCGAGGCCGGCAAGCCCTTTTGGCTTCGATAAATTCTGAACGGCTGGGCTAGCGGAGTCCTGCAATGCAATTGCCGATCTACCAGGTCGACGCCTTTGCCGATGCCGTATTCGCCGGCAATCCGGCAGCCATTGTGCCCCTCGAGGCCTGGCTGCCGGATGCCACGATGCAGGCCATCGCGGCAGAGAATAATCTCGCCGAAACGGCCTTCTTCGTGCCGGAGGGCGGGGCGCGCTATGGCCTGCGCTGGTTCACCCCGGCAGCCGAAGTCGATCTCTGCGGCCATGCAACGCTCGCCACCGCCTGGCTGATTTTTAACAAGCTGCGGCAGGATCTGAATGCCGCCACCTTTGCCACCCGCAGCGGCGACCTGCATGTGACGCTGTCTGGCGAGTCGGGCCGCATCACCATGGATTTCCCCGCCCGTATCGGCCAGACGATGGCTGCGCCGCCGCCGGTCTTGCTCGCAGCACTGGGCGGCCAGCCGCTTGGCGTGCTCGAATCCGCCGCCTATATGGCGGTCTATGCCACGGCAGACGAAGTCCGCGCGCTGAAGCCGGATATGGCCGGCCTGGCCAGCTTGGAGAAATACGGCATCATCGCCACCGCGCCGGGCGACCGGCCGGGCATCGACTGTGTTTCGCGTTTCTTCGCGCCACGTGTCGGCGTGCCGGAGGATCCGGTCACCGGCTCGGCGCATTGTTCCATCGTGCCCTATTGGGCCGACCGTCTCGGCAAGGCCGAGATCATCGCCTACCAGGCCTCTGCCCGTGGTGGCACGCTGTATTGCCGGGCCGCCGGCGAGCGCGTGTTCATGGCTGGCAAGGCGGTGCTGTTCCTGGAGGGCAGCATCCGCCTCTAGAATGCGAATCGGCCGCGTCGATGTCCCCCGAAGGACGCGGTTGTAGGGCGGGGTGCGCTGTCCCTGTTGCGCGCCCCGCCCGCACTCATTCGCAAAGGCTTGTCCCATGCCAAACGTCATTATCCGTCCCGCCAGCAGCGATGCCGATCTCGATGAGGTCCGCCGCCTGTTCCGGGCCTATGCCGATTCGCTGGATTTCAGCCTCTGTTTCCAGGATTTCGACGCCGAGCTTGCTGACTTGCCAGGCAAATATACTGGCGCCAAGCGCGGCTGCCTGCTGCTCGGGCTGGTCGATGGCAGGGCGCTTGGTGTCGTCGGCCTGCGCGATCTAGGCGAGGGCATCGCCGAGATGAAACGGCTCTATGTCGCGCCGGAGGCACGCGGGCTGAAACTCGGCCTGCAACTGGCGGAAGCGGTGATCGAGGAGGCGCGGATGCTGGGCTATCAAGCCCTGCGGCTCGATACGCTCCAGCGCATGGTGGAGGCCAACCGGCTCTACGACCACCTCGGCTTCAGCGATATTCCCGCCTATTACCACAATCCGATGCCCGACCCCCGGTATCGCGAGCTGAAATTATGAACATTGTTCATTTTAATGAACGATGATAGTATCCGGCCCATCAATAAGGATGGGAGGGAATAAATGAGCAAAGAACCGCCGAGCAGCAAAGAGCCTGTGGTGCTCTACGAGCGCGATGGCCGCATCGCCCGTATCACCCTGAACCGGCCGGAACATCTCAACGCCATCAACGACGAACTGCCCGATGCCCTGAAAGCCGCCGTCGAGCGCGCCAATTGGGATGATGCAGTACATGTCATCGCGCTGACCGGCGCCGGCCGCGCCTTCTGCGCCGGCTATGACCTCAAGGCCTATGCCGAGGCGCCGCGCCCGGTGAAGGGCAGCCAGGACATGCCCTGGGACCCGATGGTGGATTACCAGTGGATGCGCCATTGCACCGATTGCTATTTCAGCCTCTGGCGCTCGCTCAAACCCGTGGTGACCAAGGTGCGCGGCTTTGCCGTGGCAGGCGGCAGCGACATCGCACTTTGCTCCGATCTGGTGGTAATGGCCGAGGATGCCCGCATCGGCTATCCGCCAGCCCGCATCTGGGGCTGCCCGACCACGGCGATGTGGGTTTATCGCCTGGGCGCGGAACGCGCCAAGCGCATGCTGCTGACCGGCGACCTGATTGATGGCCGCACCGCCAAGGAATATGGCCTGGTGATCGAGAGCGTGCCGGAGTCACAGTTGGACGACTATGTCGAGGACCTACTCGGCCGTATCGCCAGCGTGCCGAAGAATCAGTTGATGATGCAGAAGCTGATGGTGAACCAGGCGCTGGACAATATGGGGCTGAATTCCACCCAGACGTTGGCCACCGTGTTCGACGGCATCACGCGGCATACGCCGGAAGGCATTGCCTTCAAGGACCGCTGCGAACAGGTCGGCTTCAAGGCGGCGGTAAAGGAACGCGATGGCGGTGATCCGCTGTCGTGGAAGAATGCCCGCTAGCGCTGAACAGAAACAGGGCCGCCGCGCGGCATTGCGGAGCTTCAAGCGCGAAGCCATCCTCGATGCCGCGCGCGGTGTCTTCGCCGCGCAGGGGCTGGAAGGCGCCACCATCCGCGCCATCGCCGAAGCCGCCGGCATCGCGCCCGGCACGGTGTATCTGCAATTCGAGTCCAAGGAGGCGATCTATGCCGAGATGCTGCAGGCATCGCTGGCCGACCTGCTGAAAAGCATGCGCGAGGCGGTGGACCCGGCGGCCCCGCCGGAAGCACGCCTGCTGGCCGGCGCGCTCGGCTTCTACCGTTTCTATCAGCGCCGCCCCGAGGATCTGCATCTCGGCCTCTATCTCGCCCAGGGACTGAAGCCCATCGGCCTCAGCCCGCAACTCGACCGCATGCTGAATGGCCGCCTGATCCAGTGTTTCGCGCTGCTTGGCGATGCTATCGGCGGGCTTGGCGTTACAGAGCCTGAGCATGTGCGTGCCGAAACGGTTGAATTGGCCACCAGCATTTGCGGCACGCTGCTGCTGCAGGCCACCGGAAGGCTGCGGATGCTCGGCGACGAGGGCGAAATGGTCCTTACCCGCCAGGTCGGGCACGTGGTCGAGCGCTTGCGCGGGCGGCGATAAACCGCGAACATGGCGGGATATTCCGCCTCTCGAGACAGAAGAGTCCCCCCCGTGTCAGCCTTTTTGTCAGCCTTTCGCGAAACCTATCGCGGCTCGGTCGCAGCCTGGGAATGCGACCAATATGGCCATCTCAATGTGCAGTTCTATGTCGGCCGCCTCAGCGATGCGGTGGCCAGCATGCTGCTGGAAGGCGGGCTTGGCCGCAAAGGACTGGAGGAGCGCCGCCTTGGTATGGTGGCGGTGAACCAGAACCTCGATTACATGAAGGAATTGCGCGCCGGCACGCTGCTGCGGTTGGAAAGCGCGGTGAAGCTGATCGAAGGGCGCAAGATGGTGCTGCACCACCGCCTGTTCGATGCCGAAAGCGGCGAGATTGCGTTCAAGGCTAATGTGCTGGGCCTCTGCTTCGATCTCGAAGCGCGCAAGTCGGTGCCGTTCCCCGATGATCTGCAACAAGGCTTCTCCCGGCTGCTGATCAAGGGCGACGAGCCGCTGGTGCAGCATGCCGTGCCGAAGCTGGAGCCGGGCTGGATCGCCAGCCACCGCAGCCCGGTGAATGCCTGGGAATGCGACCGCATGGGGCATCTCAATGTGCAATTTTATCTGGGCCGTGCGGCGGAAGCCGACCGCCAGGTGCTGAATGCCATCGGGCTTGGCCCGAAGGCATTGAAGGCGCTCGGTCTGCGCATCCAGGCGCAGCGCTACCGGCTGTCTTTCAAGCGCGAGATGCATGCGGCCGCCGTCACCACTGTACGCAGTGGCATCCGCTCTGCTGACAGCGATGGGCTGCAGCTCTACCATGAAGTGATTGATCCGGAGACCGGCATCCTGGCCGCCAGCGTTGAAGCCGGCATTATGCTGGAGCGTAGCGACAGCGGTGCCGCCGCGCCGTTTCCGCCCGAAGCCCTGGCGCGCGCGCAAGCCTATGTCGCTGCTTTCGCCGGGCCTGCGCCTGCGCCGCCCAATGGTATGCCGGCCGCCCCCACCACGGTGCAGCCGGGCATGTATGAAACCTGCCGTGGCGGGGTGGACCAATGGGAATGTTATGATGATGGCCGCATGGCCGAGCGTTTCCTGATGGCGCGGTTCTCCTCGGCGGCGATGAACCTGCTGTCCGGCTCGGAATACAATGCCGTATCGATGCGCGAGGCCGGGCTTGGTTCGGCAGCGCTGGACTACACTATCGAAATCAAGCGCGCGATGCGGGTCGGCGATGCCTATAATTGCCGTACCGGCGTGCTGGAATTGCGCGACAAGACCTGGCGCTTCTGCCATGTGCTGCTCGACAGCAATACCGGCGAGACCATCGCCACCGCCGAAGTGCTGGCGGTGCTGTTCGATCTCAAGGCACGCAAATCGGTGCCGCTGCCGGAGCCGGCACGCGCCAGCTTCGGCAAGCGTCTGCTGCAACTGGCCTGAGGCCGCAAGGGAGAGGGAGGCGTGCCATGGAAACATTGCTGACCGTTTCGCTGCCCTTCTTCGGCTTGATTTTCACCGGCTATGGTGCCGGCCATTTCCGCCTCATCACCGCCAATGCCCATGTCGGGTTGAACGCCTTCGTGATCTGGTTTGCGTTGCCGGTGATGCTGTTCATGAAGATGTCGTCGGCGCCGGTGGTGGAGGCGTTTGATCCGCGCTTCGTCGCTGCCTATACCGGTGGCGGCCTGATCACCTATGGCCTCGTGGTGTTTCTCAGCCGGCTATTGTTCCCGCGCTTGAACTGGGGTGAGCGTGGCGTACAGGGCATGGGCGCAGCCTTCGGCAATGTCGGCTATATGGGACTGCCGATCATGATCGCGCTGTTCGGCGATGCCGCCGTGCTGCCGGCGGTGCTGGTGATTGTGTTCGATCATGTGGTGCTGATCCCGCTCACCACCGCCATCATCGAAGGCACCGGCGGTCGCCATGCCTCGGTGAAGGCCATTTTCAAACGCGTGCTGATCGGCATGGCACGCAATCCGCTGATCATCGCCACCTTTGCCGGCCTGGCCTGGGGCTTCACCGGCTGGTCGCTGCCAGCCCCGGTCGATGCTTTCGGCAATCTGCTGGCCGCCGCGTCGGCGCCCTGCGCCCTGTTCTCGCTCGGCCTCACCCTGGTCGGCCGCCCATTGAGCGATGGGCTGGAAGAGGTGACCCTCACCACCATCGGCAAACTGGCGATCCATCCGCTGGTGGTCTGGATGCTGGCCAGCCTGGTGCTGAAACTCGATCCCTTCCTTACCGCCGTGGCGGTGATCCAGGCCTCGATGCCCACGGCGGCCAATGTTTATATCCTGGCGACGACCCAGAATACCTATGTCGAGCGCGCCTCGACGACGATTCTGGTCACTACCGTGATAGCCACGATCACGGTCTCCGCCTTTATGGTGCTTTTCACGGCCTACTGATTGGCTATTGATTGGGCAAACCGGCACGATCCGGGCCTTTCGCATCTGCGAAAAGGTTGGACATCCACCGATATCGCACGAAGTCGTGAGATTTATTGATCACTTGGATATTTGTCCTTGCCAGCCTCCGGCTGCCTCCGTAATCATTCCTCCACTCACTCGTAAGTATTGAGTCAACAATAATAAGAACCCGGTCGCGAACCGCGGCCGATACAACGGAGGAAACCTAATGACCGAGCAGCAAAAGCCGGCAGCGAAGACTGTTGCCGATACCACGACCGCTCTCGACAAGGGCAAGAGCAGCCGCCGCCGCTTTCTCAGCGGGGCTGGTATTGCCGCCGGCGCAGCGGTTGCCACGGTGGCGATGCCGAATGTCAGCCGTGCCCAGACCGTGACCCTGAAATTCCAGTCGACCTGGCCGTCGAAGGATATCTTCCACGAGATGGCTGGCGATTATGCCACCCGCGTCAACGAGATGTCGGGCGGCCGCCTCAAGCTCGAATTGCTCGCTGCCGGCTCCGTGGTGCCGGCCTTCCAGATGCAGGATGCGGTGCATAGCGGCGTGCTGGATGCCGGCCATGGCGTCAGCGCCTACTGGTATGGCAAGCACAAGGCCTTCTCGCTGTTTGGCACCGTGCCGCCCTTTGGCTGGGATGCCAATGGCGTGCTGGCCTGGATGGCCTATGGCGGCGGCTACAAGTTCTACAACGAACTGCTGCACGACATCCTGAAGCTGAACATTGTCGGCTTCATGTCGGCGCCGATGCCGTGCCAGCCGCTCGGCTGGTTCAAGAAGGAAGTGAAGACGGCGGACGACTTCAAGAACCTGAAATACCGTACCGTCGGCCTCTCGGCGGACGTGTTCAAGGAAATGGGTGCCGCTGTCACCATCGTCGCCGGCGGCGAAATCGTGCCGGCCATGGATCGTGGCCTGCTGGATGCGGCGGAGTTCAACAATCCGTCTTCCGACCGCGTGCTGGGCTTCCCGGACGTCTCGAAGGTGTTCATGCTGCAGAGCTGGCACCAGTCGGCGGAATGCTTCGAGATCATCTTCAACAAGACCAAGTTCGATGCTCTCTCGGCCGAGCAGAAGGCGGTCATCAAGTATGCTGCCGAAGCCGCCTCGTCCGACATGTCGTGGAAGGCGCTCGACCGCTATTCCCGCGACCTGCAGGAATTGCAGAGCAAGGACAAGGTGAAGGTCTACACCACGCCGCGTTCGGTGCAGGAAGCCCAGCTCAAGGCCTGGGATGTCGTGCTCAAGGCGCAGCGCGAAGAGCCGTTCTTCGACAAGGTGGTGAAGTCGCAGCTCGACTGGGTGCGCCGCACGGTGCGCTATGAACTGCTCAACACCCCGAGCAAGCAGATGGCCTACAACCACACCTTCGCGCCGAAGAAGGGCTGATACAGTTAGTATTTTGCTTCCGGGCGGGAGCCGTCGGCATGGCCGGCGGTTCCCGTTCTGCTACTGGGGGCCAGTTCTGTATAAAAAGCGTAAAAATATAAGCGGGGAGTGACGATGAACAGGGAGAGTTTCGATGGCCGTCTGGTCTACTGGATCGACAGCCTGAATACCTGGGTGGGAAAGATTTTCGGCTGGTGCATTCTGCTGCTCACCGCCGCCACTTCTTACGAGGTGTTCTCGCGCTATGTGCTGAAAGCGCCTACGGACTGGGCCTTTGATGCCGCCTATATCCTCTACGGCACATTGTTCATGATGGCTGGCGCCTATACGCTGGCACGCAATGGCCATGTCCGTGGTGACTGGCTCTATCGCAGTTGGCAGCCGGCGACTCAGGCGCGCTTCGACCTGGCGCTCTACTTCCTGTTCTTCTTCCCGGGCATCATCACCCTGATCTATTCCGGCTGGGACTATGCCGCGCATTCCTGGGCGATGAAGGAGCGCAGCCTGTTCAGTCCGAACGGGCCGCCAATCTATCATTTCAAGACCATCATCCCGATCACCGGCGTGCTGTTCCTGCTGCAGGGTGTGGCGGAAGTGCTGCGCTGCCTCTACTGCATCCGTAACAATGTTTGGCCGCCGCGTCTTGGCGACGTGGAGGAACTCGAACAGGTGTTGCAGAAGCAGTATGGAGCCGACGGCCAGGAGGCCAGCCGATGACCGATCCCCAGGTTGGCATTACCATGCTGGTGGTGTTCCTTTTCGCCATCGCGTTCGGTTTTCCCATCGCCTTCACCCTGATGGCCATGGGTGTCGGCTTTGGCTACTACGCCATGGGCGACCATATCTTCCAGCTTTTCGTGCAGCGCACCTTCTCGGTCATGGCCAATGACGTGCTGATCTCGGTGCCGCTGTTTCTGTTCATGGGCTATATCGTCGAGCGCGCCAATATCCTCGACCGATTATTCCTCAGTATCGAGTTGGCGGCGAAACACATACCTGGTTCGCTTGCCGTCGCCACCTTGCTTACCTGCGCCATGTTCGCCACCGCCACCGGCATTGTCGGCGCGGTGGTGACGCTGATGAGCTTGCTGGCGCTGCCTTCCATGCTGCGTGCCGGTTATGACAAGAAGCTGGCCACCGGTGTGGTCTGCGCCGGCGGCTGCCTTGGCATCCTGATTCCGCCCAGCGTGCTGCTGATCCTCTATGGCGCCACGGCCGGCGTCTCGGTGGTGAAGCTCTATGCCGGTGCCTTCTTCCCGGGCCTGATGCTGGCCGGCCTCTACATGTTCTATGTGATCATGCGGGCTGTTTTGAACCCGCAACTGGCACCGAAGCCGCCGAAGGAAATCCTCGATGTGCCCTTCACCCAGGTGATGTGGGCGTTGTTCACCTCTTTCGTGCCGCTTGCAGCTCTGATCATCTCGGTGCTGGGTGCCATTCTCGCTGGACTAGCCACGCCGACGGAAGCGGCGGCCGTGGGCGCCGCCGGTGCCATCGTGCTGGCCATCGCTTATCGCAGCTTCAGCATCGAGAAACTGAAGGAGTCGGTGTTCCTTACCGCCCGCTCGGCGGCGATGGTCTGCTGGCTGTTCGTCGGCTCCGCCACCTTCTCGGCGGTGTTCGCCTATCTCAACGGCCATGAAGTGGTGAAGGATCTGATCGATTATCTCGATCTCTCCAGCACGCAATTCATGCTGCTGGCACAGTTCCTGATCTTCCTGCTCGGCTGGCCGCTGGAATGGACCGAAATCATCGTCATTTTCGTGCCGATCTTCCTGCCGCTGCTGCAGCATTACGGCGTCGACCCGCTGTTCTTCGGCATCCTGGTGGCGCTCAATCTGCAGACGTCATTCCTCACACCACCGGTGGCGATGGCGGCCTTCTATTGTAAAGGCGTGGCGCCGAAGAATATTTCGATCGACGAGATTTTCGCCGGCATTTATCCCTTCGTCGCCATCGTTCTGGTCGCCATGGCCTTGCTCTATTTCTTCCCGGAAATCGCCTTGTGGCTACCCGAACAGCTTTATGGCGGCGGGGGTGGCGTCGGCTCGGAGAATGTCATCCCGGTCGACGGCTTGCCGGTGGGCATAGAGAACAGCGGTGATCTGCCACTGCCGGATACGCCGGACGAGGAGGGCGGTGAAGTCCCCCTGCCTGAAGAGGATTAAAATACAGGAACCCCGGGCCAACCCCGGGGTTCTTTGTGCCTGGAACATTAAACGGAATTAACCTGGCGTTCAGGTGCCATGGAGCCGGCGCTTCCTATGTTGCAAGGGACCGAACACCCCTCGGCAACCACAGGAGCTGATCCATGTCGCTGAAACGCACCCTTGCCGCTGTCCTGCTCGCCACCACCGTACTCTCCGGTACCGGCGGCTATATCGTTGCCCGCGCACAATCCAATGGCGCGCCGCTGAACCTGCCGGCGGCACCGGCACCCGTCCTGGCGCAGTCCGCCCGCCCCGGCTTCGCCGATCTGGTGGAAAAGGTGAAGCCGGCGGTGGTGAACATCGCCACCACCGAGAAGGCCGAAGCCAAGCCGCGCCGCGCGCCGGAACCGCCGACCTCGATGGAAGACTTTTTTCGCCAGTTCATGGAACAGCAGCAGCGCCCACGTGGGCCGCAGCATGCGCTGGGTTCCGGCTTCATCATTGATCCGGCCGGCTACATCGTCACCAACAACCACGTGGTGGAAGGCGCCAGCAAGATCGTCGTCACCCTGGAAGACGGCAGCGAGCACCCAGCCATCGTGAAAGGCCGCGACCCTAAGACCGATGTGGCTTTGCTGAAAATCGAGGTGGCCAAGCCGCTGCCCTATGTCGCCTTCGGCAATTCCGATACGGCGCGGGTCGGCGACTGGGTGATCGCGGTCGGCAACCCGTTCGGGCTCGGCGGCTCGGTCACGGCCGGCATTCTCTCGGCACGTGGCCGCGATCTCAACAACAGCCCCTATGACAGCTTCCTGCAGATCGACGCGCCGATCAATCCGGGCAATTCCGGCGGCCCGATCTTCGATGCCGCAGGCAATGTCATCGGCATCTCCACCGCGATCTATTCGCCGAGCGGCGGCAGCGTCGGCATCGGTTTCGGCGTGCCGGCCAACATGGCACAGCAGATCGTCGCGCAGCTCAAGGAGGGCGGCAAGGTCGAACGTGGCTGGCTCGGCGTCAGCATGCAGCCGCTGACCGAGAGCCTCGCCAAGGCGCTCGGCCGTCCGAACACCCATGGCGTGCTGGTGAACGATGTGATGGCCGATGGTCCGGCGGCCAAGGCCGGCCTGCAGCAAGGCGATATCGTCACCGCCGTGAATGGCCGTCCGGTGCAGGATGCCCGCGATCTCGCCACCCAGGTGGCCGGGCTGAAGGCGGGCGACAATGCCAAGCTGACCTACTGGCGCGAGGGCCGCGAGAAAGTGCTGGCTGTCACCATCGGCAGTCAGCCGGCGGACCAGACTGCCTCGGCCGGTGACGCCGATAGCGGCGAGGCCAAGGTGGGCCTGAGCCTGGCACCGCTCAACCCGGAACTGCGCGGCCGGCTTGGGCTGGATAATGCCGCCAAGGGCGTCGTCGTGTCCGAGGTGGCGCCGAGCAGCAAGGCCGAGGATAGCGGCGTGCGGCCGGGCGACATCATCGTCGGCATTGCCGGCAAGCCGGTAGCGACGCCATCCCAGGCGGTGGCCGCGATCAAGGCGGCGCAGCATGAGAAAAAGGAGGCAGTGCCGCTGCTGGTGAACCGTGCCGGCACCACCTACTACCTGGCGCTTCAGCTCGCCTGACCCCTCAACATCGCACCGGGGCGGTTGCCAAGCCGCCCCGGTGTCTTATCCTGCAGCCATGAAATTCCTGCTCGTCGAAGACAATCCCCAGGTGGCGCAATTCGTGCGCAAGGGCCTGACTGAATCGGGCCATGTGGTCGATCATGCCGATAATGGCCGCGACGGGCTGTTCCTCGCCACCACCGAGAAATACGACGCCATCATCCTCGACCGCATGCTGCCCGGCGGCATTGACGGCCTCGGCATCATCGAGGCTTTGCGGCGCACCGGCAATGCCACGCCGATCCTGATCCTTTCGGCGCTCGCCGATGTTGATGAGCGCATCCGTGGCCTCAAGGCCGGCGGCGACGATTACCTCACCAAGCCTTTCGCCTATGGTGAACTGGAAGCACGGCTGCTGGCGCTTACCCGCCGCGCCTTGACGAGTACCGCAGAGACCCAGTTGCAGGTCGCCGACCTGAGCCTCAACATGCTCAGCCGCAAGGTGACGCGGGCCGGCCAGGCCATCGCGCTGAAGCCGCGCGAATACAAGCTGCTGGAATACCTGATGCGCCATGCCGGCCAGGTGGTGACGCGCACCATGCTGCTGGAGAATGTGTGGGATTATCATTTCGATCCGCAGACCAATGTGATCGATGTGCATATTTCCAACCTGCGGCAGAAGATCGATGCCGGCTTCGCTCAAACCTTGCTGCATACCGTGCGCGGCGCCGGCTACCGGCTGGGGCCGCAAGCCTGATGCAGAGAATGGCGGCGCGATGCTGAAATACTGGCGCTCGACCTCGCTGCGCGTCGCGCTGCTGTTCGCGGTGTTCTTCATCATCGGTGCCGCCTTCCTGGCCAGCCTGCTATGGTGGAATACTGCTGGCTATCTCGACCGCGAGACTGACGCGGTGATCGCTGCCGATACCCGCGCCATTGGTGATCGCTTGCGCGACTTTGGCCTGCCTGGCGCAGTGCAGATGCTGCAGGAGCGCGTGGCAACTGCTGCCAGCCCCAATGCCGACCGCCGCGCCATCTACCTGCTCACCGATCCGCGCCTGCGTCCGCTGGCCGGCAATGTCGATGCCTGGCCGCTGAAGATCGGCGCCGCACCGGGCTGGTATGAAATCGAACTGGTGCATCGCGACAAGCTGCATGCCACGCGCATGCTGCATGTGGTGCTGCCCGGCAATTTCCAGCTTCTGGTCGGCCGCGATGTGCAGGATAGGGCGCAGATCCGCAATCTGGTGCTGCGCAGCCTGGCTTGGTCCGGCCTTGCCATGCTGGTGTTGGCGTTGTCTGGCGGCTGGCTGATCCGCCGCGCCGTGCTGCATCGTGTCGAAGGCATCAACCGCACCGCTTCAGCCATTCGCCAGGGTGACTTGGCGCAAAGGCTGCCGCAGCGCGGCAGCGACGATGAATTCGACCAGCTTGTCGTCACCATCAACCGCATGCTGGATCAGATCCAGCAACTCGTTGAAGGCGTGCGCAATGTGTCGAATGCCATCGCCCATGACCTGCGTACGCCACTGGCCGAGACACGAGCGCGGCTCGAGGGTTTGCTGCGCCATCCAGGTGAGGGCGAAGAGGAAATTGCAGCAGCGATTGCCGATATCGACCGGCTGATCGGCGTGTTCAATGCCCTGCTGCGGCTGGCCGAACTGGATTCCGGGCTGCGCCGCGCCGGCTTCCAGCCGCTTGATCCGGCCTTGCTGGTGGAGGAGGCGGCGGAGCTATACACTCCCTTCGCCGAGGCCAAGGGTATCAGCCTGGACGTACAGGCGGTGGCGGGTTCGAGCATCACCGGCGACCGGCAATTGCTCGCCCAGGCCATCGGCAATCTGCTCGACAATGCCATCAAGTACACGCCACAGGGTGGCCGTATCGTGGTGGCGGCGACAGCCGAGGCCATCACCGTGGCCGATAGCGGCCCCGGTATGACAGAGGAAGAACGCGGCCTGGCAGCCCAGCGTTTCTATCGCGGCGATGCGGCGCGCGGCGCTGCCGGTTTCGGCCTGGGCTTGAGCCTGGTGGAAGCCATCGCCCGCCTGCATGGCGGCGCCCTGAGCCTCGAAGACAACGCGCCGGGCTTGCGCGCGGTGCTGAAACTGGCATGAAAAAAGCCCCGGATTTGGTCCGGGGCTTCTTCATGGAAGTGGTATCAAGCGTAGAAGCGCTTGCCCTGGTCGGCCATCTCGCGCAGCAGCTTCGGCGGCGTGAAGCGGGCGCCAAACTTCTGCGCCAGCTTGTCGCATTCCGCCACGAAGGGCTTCAGGCCGACCGTGTCGATATTGCTCACTGTGCCACCACGGAACGGCGGGAAGCCCCAGCCCATGATCGAGCCGACATCGGCGTCGCGCACATCGATCACCACCTTTTCCTCCAGGCAGCGTGCGGTTTCCACCGACTGGATGTAGACCAGCCGCTTGATCACGTCCTGCACGTCCGGCTGTTCCGCCTTCACCGGGAAGGCTTCGCCAAGGCCGGCCCAGAGCCGCTTCTTGCCGTCGGTCGGGTAGTCATAGAAGCCCTTGCCGGCCTTCTTGCCGATGCGGCCGAGCTTTTCCACCATGGCGGAGAGCACCGGCTCGGAGCCATCCGGTTTGTAGGCATCGCCGAGGTCTTTGCGGGTCTGCTGGCGCACGCGGTGCATCAGCTCCATGGAGACTTCGTCGGCCAGCGCCAGCGGGCCCACCGGCATACCGGCCATCTTGCCGGCATTCTCGATCAGTGCCGGATTGACGCCTTCGGCCAGCATGGTCAGGCCCTCGGTGACATAGGTGGCGAAGACGCGGCTGGTGTAGAAGCCTCTGGAGTCGTTGACCACGATCGGCGTCTTGCGGATCTTCTTCACGAAGTCCATTGAACGCGCCAGGGTCTCATCAGAGGTCTGCTTGCCACGGATGATTTCCACCAGTGGCATCTTGTCGACGGGCGAGAAGAAATGCAGGCCGATGAAATTGGCCGGGCGGGCAGAAGCTTCTGCAAGGCCAGTGATAGGCAGGGTCGAGGTGTTGGAGGCGAAGATGGCATCGGCAGCGAGGTATGCTTCGGCCTTCTTGGTCACGTCCGCCTTGATGCCGCGATCCTCGAACACCGCCTCGACCACGATTTCGCAGCCTTTCAGCAGCGCGTAGTCGGTGGTCGGCGTGATCAGCGCCAGCTGCGCATCGCGCGCCTCGGGCTTCAGCTTCTTCGCCGCCACCCGCTTGTCCAGCAGGCCGGCGCTGTAGCTCTTGCCCTTCTCGGCGGCTTCCTGGGTGCTGTCGAGCAACACGACCTGGAGGCCGGCGGAGGAGGCGGCGAAGGCAATGCCCGCGCCCATCATGCCGGCGCCGAGGATGCCGACCTTGGTGTAGCTCTGGGTCGGCACGCCCTTCGGCCGGTTGGCCAGCTTGTTGGCTTCGCCGACGGAGACGAACAGGCTGCGGATCATGTTGCGCGCCGCATCCGAGCGGGCGCAGGCGATGAAGTAGCGCGTCTCGATACGCAACGCGGTGTCGATATCGACGATGCTGCCCTCGAACACGCAGGACATGATGTGCTGCGCCGCCGGGTAGTTGCCTTGAGTCTTGGCTCGCAGCATGGCGTTGCCGGCGGTGAAGGTCTGGGCGCCGGCAGGCGTGGTGCCGCCATCCTTCATGCGGAACCCCTTCTGGTCCCAGGGCTTCACGCAATTGGCCGGGCCATCGCTGAGCAGCCATTCCTTGGCCCGCTTCAGCAGGTCAGCCGCCGGCACCACTTCGTCCAGGATGCCCATGCCGAGCGCGGTCTTGGGATCGACCTTGCGGCCTTCCAGCAGCATCGGTAGCGCGTTGCGCACACCGATGATGCGCGGCAGGCGCTGGGTGCCGCCAGCGCCCGGCAACAGGCCGATGGTCACTTCCGGCAGGCCGATCAGCGCCTTCGGATTGTCGGCGGCGATGCGGCGATGGCAGGCGAGGCAGATTTCCAGGCCGCCGCCCAAAGCCGTGCCGGGGATGGCGGCGACGAAGGGCTTGCCGGCTTTTTCGATGTCGCGGAACAGCTTCTGCAGGTTCATCGAGAAGTCGAACATGGTTTGCGGTTCGACATTCTTGAACAGGTTGATCAGGTCGGCACCGGCAACGAAATCCGGCTTGGCCGAGGCGATGATCACGCCTTTCACCGCCTTGTCGGCGATGGCCTTGTGTACCGCCGCCTTGAATTCGGCGATGGACTGCTCGTTGAGCACGTTCATCGAGCGGTCGGTCATGTTCCAAGTGATGGTGGCGACGCCGTCGCCATCAACGATGTAATCGATCATGGTGTGATACCTCAGACGCGTTCGATGATGGTGGCGGTGCCCATGCCGGCGCCGACGCAGAGCGTCACCAGCGCGGTGCTCTTGCCGGAACGCTCCAGCTCATCCACCACGGTGCCCAGGATCATGCCGCCGGTGGCGCCCAGCGGATGCCCCATGGCAATGGCGCCACCATTCACGTTGATCTTGTCATGCGGGATGTTCAATGCCTGCATGAAGCGCAGCACCACCGAGGCGAAAGCCTCGTTCAGTTCGTAGATGTCGATGTCGGACGGCTTCATGCCGGCCAGCCGCAGCGCCTTCTCGGCGGCAAAGGAAGGGCCAGTGAGCATGATGGTCGGTTCTGAGCCGATGGAAGCGAAGCTGCGGATGCGGGCGCGCGGCTTCATGCCGGTCTTCTTGCCGGCCTCGGCATTGCCGATCAGCACGGCGGAGGCGCCATCGACGATGCCGGATGAATTGCCGGCATGGTGCACATGCTCGATGCGCTCCACTTCCGGGTAGCGCTGCAACGCCACGGCATTGAAGCCGAATTGCTCGCCCGGCACAGTGAAGGACGGATCAAGCTGCGCCAGGGTCTGCATCGTGGTGTCGGGGCGCATATGCTCGTCATGCGCCAGGATCGGCAGGCCGTTTATATCCTTCACCGGTACGATGGATTTCTTGAAGCGGTTCTCGTCCCACGCGCGCTTGGCGCGCTTCTGGCTTTCGACGGCATAGGAATCGACGTCGGCGCGGCTCATGCCATACTTGGTGGCGATGAGGTCGGCGGAAATGCCCTGCGGCACGAAATAGGTTGGGATCGCCACGGCCGGATCGGTGGCCCAGGCGCCGCCGTCCGAGCCCATCGGCACGCGGCTCATGCTTTCCACGCCGCCGCCAATCGCCATCTGGCTCTGGCCGCTCATCACCTGCGCGGCTGCCATGTTGCAGGCTTCGAGGCCCGAGGCGCAGAAGCGGTTGATCTGCACGCCGGCAGTGGTTTCGGCATAGCCGGACTGGATCACGGCGACGCGGGCGATATCCGCGCCCTGTTCGCCGACGGGCATGACGCAGCCGAGCACCACGTCGTCGACGAGAGAGGTATCGAGTTCGTTGCGGTCGCGCACCGCCTGCAGCACGGTGGTGGCCAGGCGCATCGGGGTGACTTCATGCAGGGCGCCGCTGGCGCGGCCCTTGCCGCGCGGCGTGCGCACGGCGTCATAGATGAAGGCTTCGGTCATCTGTTTCTCTCCCATTAATTTGGTCTGCTGAAATTAAAACCGAACGATCGTTTGGTGACAAGGCGCAATTTGCCGGCACGGGTGGAAAAAGCACGGCTGACGCGGGTTTACGCTGCGTCAGCCGAAAATTTCACCGCATTGACACTTTTACCAGATGGAAACGGGTCAGCCTCACAGAGTGCGGCTGATCAGTTCCTTCATGATCTCGTTGGTACCGCCATAGATGCGCTGTACGCGGGCATCGGCATAGGCGCGGGCGATCGGGTATTCCCACATGAAGCCATAGCCGCCATGGAGCTGCAGGCAGCGGTCGATCACCTTGTTCTGCAGGTCGCTGCACCAGTATTTCGCCATCGCGGCGGTGGCGACATCCAGCTTGTTCTGCGCTACCAGTTCGATGCACTTGTCGACGAAGACGCGGGCCACCTGGGTCTCGGTCTTGATCTCGGCGAGCTGGAAGCGGGTATTCTGGAAATCGCCGATGGATTTGCCGAAAGCCTTGCGGTTGCGGGTGTATTCCACCGTCCATTTCAGCGCCGCTTCGCAGCCGGCCACCGACATGATGGCGATCTGCAGGCGCTCCCAGGCCAGTTCCTGCATCAGCATGTAGAAGCCCTGACCTTCGCCGCCCAGCATGTTTTCCGGCGGCACGCGCACGTCGCTGAAGAACAGTTCCGACGTATCCTGGGCGTGCATGCCCAGCTTTTCCAGGTTGCGCCCCTTGGTGAAGCCCTCGCGGCCGGCTTCCACCAGGAACAGCGACATGCCCTTGGCGCCTTCCTTCGGGTTGGTCTTGGTCACCACGATCACCAGATCAGCATTCTGGCCGTTGGTGATGAAGGTCTTCTGGCCGTTGATGACGAATTCGTTGCCGTCGCGGACCGCGGTGGTCTTGACGCCCTGCAGGTCGGAGCCGGTGCCTGGCTCGGTCATGGCGATGGCGCCGATCACTTCGCCGCTGGCCATCTTCGGCAGCCACTTCTTCTTCTGCTCTTCCGTGCCGTAATTCAGGATATAGGGCGCCACGATGTCGGAATGCAGCGAGAAGCCGGGGCCCGACGCGCCGATATAGCCCTGTTCCTCCATCAGGATGGTGGAATAGAGCCGGTCGGCGCCAGAGCCGCCATATTCTTCCGGCATGGTGGCGCAGAGGAAGCCGGCGGCGCCAGCCTTCAACCATGCCTCGCGCGGAACGATGCCGTCCTTTTCCCACTGGGCGTGGTATGGCGCGATCTCGCGCTCGAAGAAGCGGCGTGCCGCATCGCGGAACTGATTATGCTCATCCGAGAAGATGGTGCGCGGGATGGCAAACTCGGTCATTTTTATTTTCCCTGTTCCCTAGACTCAGGCCGCCTAACGGCTGTTAGAAATTAGCTGCCTCCAGATGCATTGTCGAGCCGGCCCCCGCCTGAATCTTGGCGAGCTGCGAAGCCGTGTCGGGCAGCATGCGGTCCATGAAGAACTTGCCCGTAGCCAGCTTGTTTTCCATGAAGGTCTTGTCGTCGTCGTTGGCCGCCAGCTTGGCATGGGCCACCTTGGCCATGCGGCACCACATCAGGCCGATGGCGACCAGGCCGAACATGCAGAGATAATCCCAGGAAGCCGCGCCGGCCTCGTCGGGATTCTTCATGCCCTTTTCGCTGATGTAGCCGGTGGCGGTCTGCAGCCGGGCGAAGGCCTTGGCCAGCGGCATCACGAAATCCTTGCCGATCTTCGGGTCCGCCATGTTGGCCTGGATGAAGCCATCCACCTGGTGGAAGAAGCGGCGGGCAAGGCGGCCGATGCCCGTCGGCAGCTTGCGGCCGACCAGGTCGAGCGCCTGGATGCCATTGGCGCCTTCATAGATCATGGCAATGCGGGCATCGCGCACGAACTGCTCCATGCCCCATTCGGCGATATAGCCATGGCCGCCATAGACCTGCTGCGCCATGGTGGCGGACTGGTAGCCGTATTCGGTGAGGTAGGCCTTGATCATCGGCGTCAGGAACGCCACCAGGTCGTCGGAAACCTGGCGCTGCTCCGGATCGGGATGCTTGCCGGCAACATCGATTTCCAGGCCGGTCCACAGCGCCAGCGCGCGGGCGCCCTCGGTGAAGGCCTTGATGCTCATGAGCATGCGGCGGATATCGGGATGCACGATCAGCGGATCGGCCGGCTTGTCCGGCGCCTTGGTGCCGGTGATCGAGCGGCCCTGCAGGCGATCCTTGGCGTAGGTGACGGCATTCTGGTAGGCGACTTCGGCCTGGGCCAGGCCCTGGATGCCGACGCCGAGGCGGGCGGCATTCATCATCACGAACATCGCCTGCATGCCCTTGTGCATCTGGCCGACCAGCCAGCCCTTGGCATTGTCGTAGTTCAGCACGCAGGTGGAATTGCCGTGAATGCCCATCTTGTGCTCGATGGAGCCGACCGCGACGCCGTTGCGCTGGCCCAGCGAGCCATCGGCATTGACCAGGAATTTCGGCACCACGAACAGGCTGACGCCCTTGATGCCTTCCGGGCCGCCTGGAATCTTCGCCAGCACCAGATGGATGATGTTCTGCGACATGTCATGTTCGCCGGCCGAGATGAAGATCTTGGTGCCGGAGATCAGGTAGCTGCCATCGGCCTGCGGTTCGGCCTTGGTGCGCATCAGGCCCAGATCGGTGCCGCAATGCGGCTCGGTCAGGTTCATGGTGCCGGTCCATTCGCCCGACAGCATCTTCGGCAGATAGGTGCGCTTCTGCTCGTCGGTGCCGTAGCGGTGCAGCGCCTCGTAGGCGCCATGGGTCAGGCCGGGATACATGGCAAAAGCCATGTTGGCTGCCGACTGCATCTCCGCCATGGCGAAGCCGACCACATGCGGCAGGCCCTGGCCGCCATATTCCGGATCACCGGTGAGGCCGCCCCAACCGGCTTCGCAATATTGCTGATAGGCTTCCTTGAAGCCGGTCGGCGTGCGCACCACGCCGTTTTCCAGCTTGCAGCCCTCGCGGTCGCCCACCTGGTTCAGCGGCTGCAGCACCTCGCTCATGAACTTGCCACCCTCTTTGAGGATGGCGTCGATGGTGTCGCGGCTGGCTTCCTCGAAGCCGGGCATGGAGGTGTAGCTTTCCAGGTTCAGCACATCGTGCAGCACGAACTGGAAGTCCTTCACCGGAGCGGTATAGGTCGGCATGTCGAATCCTCCTCAGTTGCGCCCGATCAGTTGCGGAGCGGCCGGCCCTTGGTCAGCATATGCTCAATGCGGTCCAGGGTGGCGTTGGTCTTGATCAGCGACATGAAATTCTCGCGCTCGAGTTCCAGCAGGCGCTTTTCCGTCACCACCTCGGTGATGTCGGTGTTGCCGCCGGAGACCACGTTGGCGAGCGCGGCGGAAACCACCACGTCATGCTTGGTCGCCTTGCCCTGCTGTGCGAAACCTTCCACGGCCAGGCTCATTGCCGCCTTGGCGGCCGGGCCGGGCAGGCTGATTTCCACCGGCTTGGGCGGGGCGTAGTTTTCCACCAGCTTCAGCGCCTTGGCCTTGGCATCGGCCAGCAGACGGCGGCGGTTCATGGTGATGCCATCGCCATCGCGCAGGATCAGCATGTCGCGGGCTTCCATGGCGGATGTCGCCACCTTGGCGGTCGAGATCGCCTCGAATACCTGGGCCAAGGCCGGCATCGGGCCGCCGGGGCGGCGCTTGTTGGTGATGGCGCGGGTGATCAGTTCCTTGCAGCCACCCCAGCCGGGGATGACGCCGACACCCACTTCCACCAGGCCCATATAGCTTTCGGCATGGGCCTGGATGGCATCGGAATGCAGCGCCAGTTCGCAGCCGCCGCCCAAGGCCATGCCCGCCACCGCCGCAACCACGGGGAAGGGGGCATATTTCAGCTTCATATAGGCGTCCTGGCCCTCGGCGATACCCTGCTCGATGGCCGGCCACATGGCGATATTGGCCTGGAACAGCGCAATGCCGACATTGGCGCCGACAGAGAAGTTGTCGTAGTCGCCGCCAATGATCAGGGCCTTGAAGCCCTTCTTGTCGATCTTGGCCGCTTCCTTCACCATGGCGATGATATCGGCATCCACCGCATTCATCTTGGTGTGCAGTTCAAGGCAGGCGACGCCGTCGCCGACATCCCACAGGCTGGCGCCCTTGTTGGAGAGGATCGGCTGCTTGCCCCGCTTCACGTCGGCCAGCATCCAGGCACCTTCCTGCACCACGATCTCGGCGTACTCGCCGGCGGGGGTGAGGCGATAGGCCTTGCCGTTTTCTTCCTTGTAGAAGGGCCGGCCATTGGCGACCTGCACCATCTTCGGCACCGGCATGCCTTCGGCCTTCAGCTTCTCGGCAAACCAGGCGGTGCCAAGCTGGTCGATCTGCTCATAGGGGCCGTATTTCCAGGCATAGCCGGTCTTCATCGCCACATCCACGGCGGCGATGTCGTCGACAATTTCCGGCACTAGGTCAGCGGCGTAGGAGAGCACGCGGCTTAAGACGCCCCAGGCATATTTGCCGCCCTTGTCGTCGAATTCGACCAGGGCACGCAGGCCCTTGCGGGCCGCCTTCACAGAAGCCAGGTTGGCCTTCTGCTTCGGGCGATATTCGCCGGTCTGCAGGTCCAGGGCTTCCTTGCCCTTGTTGCGGTAGAAGCCGCCCTTGCCCTTGCGGCCGGTATAGCCGTCCTTGATCATCTTCTGCATCAAGGCGTTCAGCGGATGATCGGCCTTGTGGAACTGCGGCAGCGGATCGCTGGCGGGCAGGGTCTTGAGCATCGAGCCGACCACATAGGGGCCGAGGTCGATGCCGGTGAGGTCGGCGAGGCCGAAAATGCCGGTCTTCGGGATGCCGGTCGGCTTGCCGATGATGCTGTCGGCTTCCTCGACGGTGAGGCCCATGTCATAGGCGAGCGCAGTGGCCACCGTGGACCAGTAGATGCCGATGCGGTTGGCGATGAAGCCTGGGCGGTCCTTGCAGTCGACCACTTCCTTGCCGAGCTTCTCGTCGCCGAACTTGCGCAAAGCGGCAATGGCATCGCTGCGGGTCTTGGGGCCCTTCACCAGTTCGAACAGGCGCATGTAGCGCGGCGGGTTGAAGAAATGCGTCACCGCGAAATCGGCGGCGAAGCTTTCCGGCAGCCCTTGAGTCAGCAGGTCGAGCGGGATCGTCGAGGTGTTCGAGGTGACGATCGACCCCTTCTTGCGGTTCTGCTCCAGCTTGGCATAGAGGTCGCGCTTCAACTCGACATTCTCGATGATCGCTTCGCAGATCCAGTCGACATCGGCGAGCTTGGCGAGGTCGTCCTCGATATTGCCCGGCGTGACCAGCTTGGCGACACGCGGATGCATGAACGGCGCCGGCTTGGTCTTGAGCATCTTCTGGATCGCGCCCTCGGCGAGCGCGTTGCGGTTATTCGCGCCCTTCGGCACGATATCCAGCAGCAGCACCGGAATGCCGGCATTGGCGACATGGGCGGCGATGCCGGAACCCATGACGCCGGAGCCGATGACGGCAACTTTCTTGATCTCGGTCATATGCGTCGCGCTCCGCTTACACGGCTTCCAGCACGGTGGCGATGCCCTGGCCGCCGCCGATGCACTGGGTGGCCAGCGCGAACTGCTTGCCTTCGCGCTTCAGCAGCGCAGCAGCCTTGCCGGTGATGCGGGCGCCGGTGGCACCCATCGGATGGCCGAGCGCGATGGCGCCGCCGTCGATATTCACCTTGCTCATGTCGTAATCGGCCTGCTTCACGCAAGCCAGCGCCTGGGCGGCGAAGGCTTCGTTCAGCTCGATGATGTCGATGTCCTTCAGGCTGAGGCCGGCGCGCTTCAGCGCCTTCTCGGTCGCCGGCACCGGGCCAATGCCCATCAGTTCCGGCGCGCAGCCGGCGACAGCAACCGACTTGATGCGGGCGAGCGGCTTCAGGCCATGGGCCTTGGCGAAGTCTTCGGAGCATACCAGGGTGGCGGAAGCGCCATCGGTGAGCGGCGAGGATGTGCCGGCGGTGACGGTGCCGGCCTGGTCGAAGGCCGGGTTGAGGCCGGCAAGGCCCTCAACGGAGGTATCCGGGCGGATGCAGCCATCCAGCTCGACGCGGTTGTTGCCGTCGATGATGGCAACGATTTCATCCTTCAGCTTGCCGGCCTGCTGCGCGGCGGCGGCCTTGCGATGGCTTTCCACCGCCATCTGCTCCTGCGCCTTGCGGTCGATGGAATACTTCTTCGCCAGGTTCTCGGCGGTGATGCCCATGGAGACATAGGCCTGCGGATAATCCTGCAGCAGCTTCGGGTTGGGCAGCGTGTTGAAGCCGCCCATCGGCACGCGGGTCATGCTCTCCACGCCGGCACAGATAAAGGCTTCGCCGGCATTCATCTGGATGGCGCCAGCGGCCTGGTGGATCGACTGCATCGACGAACCGCAGAAGCGGTTGACGGTGGTGCCGGCGGCTTCCTGCGGCAGGCCGGCCAGGAAGGAAATCAGGCGGGCGACGTTGAGGCCCTGCTCGCCCTCGGGGAAGGCGCAGCCGACGATCACGTCCTCGATGGCCTTCGGATCGACGCCGCTGCGCTCGACCAGCGCCTTAACCACCTGCGCCGTCAGGTCATCGGGCCGCACCTTGGTCAGCGCGCCCTTGCGGGCCAGCGTGAAAGGCGAACGGGCATAGGCGGCGATGACGACATTGCGCATGGCGGTTTTCTCCCTAGAGGGTACGAGATAGAAAAAGGTCGAGACGGTTTGGTTTTTGCAGACTGCTTATTCGGCGACGTTCAGCATCGCGTCGCTGCGGGTCTTCACGAAGTCATCAATGTTCGGCACCTTGCCGCCACGGTCCTTGAGGCCAAGATATTCCTCAAGTATGGCAACCGAGCGACGCAGCTCGTCGATGGCGGCATCGACATCGCGGCGCTGCGCTTCCAGCGCCTTGAGCCGTTCCGCCGAGCGCCGCAGCGTGACGCGGAGCTGTTCGCCCTGGCCGTCGCCGAGATCATAGAGATTGATCATCTCGCGGATCTCCGCGAGGCTGAAACCGAGCCGCTTGCCGCGCAGAATCAGGATCAGGCGGGCGCGGTCGCGCTTGGTGTAGACCCGGTTCATGCCCTGGCGGGAGGGATGCAGCAGGCCCTTGTCTTCGTAGAAACGGATCGCGCGGGCAGTAACTTTGAATTCCTGCGCGAGGTCGGTGATGGTGAAGGTCTTCTCGGTCACGGAACGCCTCCCACTGCCTCCGGCCGCATCGTCTTCGGGCGATGCCGGCCTTGCGTCTTGCTGGGGCCGACTCTTAGTTTACGTTAACGTAAACGTCAACTGGATTCTTATTCACAATTGCACCCAAGCTATCGTCGCGGCTTCCACGCCTTAAAAACCTGCCGCAAGGGCAGCAGGGGGGCGCATATGGGGTGGAATCGGCTGTGGAAAACCAAGGCTGGCAGGTCTATGCTGCCGGCCAGCCGCGCCAGCGCATGGAGGAAATTGCCATGGCGGATGAACGCATTACCACCTACGCCGCCTTCTGGCCTTACTACCTAAGGGAGCATTCAAACCCGAAGGCTCGCGCATTGCACTATTTCGGCACCAGCCTGGCCCTGATTGCCCTGGCGGCACTGATTGTCACCGGCAATGCCTGGTACCTGCCAGTGGCGCTGGTCTCGGGCTACGGTCCGGCCTGGATCGCGCATTTCTTCATCGAGAAGAACCGCCCGGCGACCTTCAAATATCCATACTGGTCGCTGGTTTCCGACTTCCGCATGTATTTCTGTTTCATCACCGGCCGGCTCGGGCCAGAGCTTGAGCGCGCCGGCGTTACCAGCAGCAGCCAGACCGGTCACGCCGCAGTGTAACCCTTAAACAAGGGCGTTTTAGAGTCCGATGCAGATTTACCTGCCCATCGCTGAGCTGTCGGTCAATATCTGGCTGCTGCTTGGCCTGGGCGGGGCGGTTGGCTATCTCTCCGGCCTGTTCGGCGTCGGCGGCGGTTTCCTGCTGACGCCATTGCTGATTTTCATCGGCGTGCCGCCGGCGGTGGCGGTGGCGACCTCCGCCAACCAGGTGGTGGCGGCCAGTGTTTCCGGCTTCTATGCCCATTGGCGCAAGGCCAATGTCGATTTCCGCATGGGTGGCATGCTGCTGGCCGGCGGCCTTGCGGGCTCCGGCTTCGGCGCCTGGCTGTTCAGCTACATGCGCCAGGCCGGCCATCTCGATCTGGTGATCAGCCTCTCCTATGTGGTGATTCTCGGCACTGTCGGCGGCCTGATGGCAGTGGATGCGCTGCGCGCGCTGCGCCGCCGCGCCGATGCCGTGCCACCGCGCAAGATCAAGCGTTTCCATGATCACCCGCTGCTCAAGGCGCTGCCCTTCAAGATGCGCTTCCGTCGCTCGCAGCTCTATATCAGCGCGCTGCTGCCGCTGCTGCTCGGCTTCGTTGTGGGTGTGCTGGCGGCGATCATGGGTGTGGGTGCCGGCTTCCTGCTGGTGCCGGCGATGATTTATCTGCTCGGCATGCCGGCCGCCGTGGTGGTAGGTACCTCGCTGTTCCAGATCATCTTCGTCACCGCCAATGTCACCATGCTGCATGCCATCACCACGCAGACCGTGGATGTCACCCTGGCACTGATGCTGCTGGTCGGTTCGGTGGTCGGTGCGCAATTTGGCGCCCGTGCCGGTGCGGCTTTGCGCGGCGAGCATCTGCGTGGCCTGCTGGCGGCCCTGGTGCTTGGCGTCGCGATTTTCCTGGCACTGGAATTGTTCATTCCGCCGGCGGATATCTACTCGCTCGAGCCGGGGAATCTGCGATGACGCGCCGGTTCGCCACGCTGTTCACCTTGCTGTTGCTGCTGGTATGCACCGGCGAGGCGCGGGCGCAGCGTGGCCTGTCTTCCACCGTGGTGCCGGCCGATGCGCCGCTGGTCACTGATCTTTCGGCGCATCTCATCGCCATCACCTCCAGTTTCACCGGTACCGAATTGCTGCTGTTCGGTTCGGTGGATGAGCCTGGCGATATCGTGGTGGTGGTGCGTGGCCCATCGGGCCCGGCCATCGTGCGGCAGAAGAAGCGCGAAGCCGGCATCTGGCTCAATCGCTCGCCTTTGCGTTTCGAGGGCGTGCCGGCCTATTACGCCGTTGCCTCGACCCGGCCATTGAAGGAAGTGGCCTCGCCGAGCTTGCTGGCGCGGCTGCAGATCGGCGGCGAGAATCTGCGCTTCCGTTTCACCCGGCCAGCCGAGGAGCCCGATACCAGTCCGCACCGCGCTGCCATCCTGCGGCACAAGGCGCTGGGCGGCCTCTACCGCGAGGAGACCAGCGTGGTTTTCCTGGGGCCCAAGTTGTTCCGCACCGAGATCAGCTTCCCGTCCACCGTGCCGGTCGGCACCTACACGACGGAAGTCTATCTGATCCGCGACGACCGTGTGATCGCGGCGCAATCGACGCCGCTATTCGTCGACAAGCAGGGCATCGAGCAGGAAATCTTCGACTTTTCCCGCCGCGAGCCGGCGGTCTATGGTTTCATATCCGTACTGCTGGCGGTGACGGCTGGCTGGGCCGCGGCTTTGCTGTTCCGCAGGTGATGGCTGTGGGTGGGGGTAAAGGTATTGCCGTACCCCCATGTTCTGACGCCACCTCTTTTCCCAGCAACACTTTCTCCTGGGGATGCAATATGCGAAATTGCATTTCATTTCTCTGACATGAGTGCCATTGCGATGGACAAGGATATTCTCGATCAGTTTCGCACCACGTTGCGCCGCTTCGTGCGTGAGCGCCTGGTGCCGCTGGAGCGCCAGGTGGCGGATGACGACCGGATTCCGGATGAGATCCGCGCCGCCTTCGCCGAGATGGGCCTGTTCGGCCTGTCGATCCCCGAAGAATATGGCGGTCTTGGCCTCGACATGGCCGAGGAAGTCGAACTGGTGATGGAGCTAGGCTGGACCTCGCCGGCCTTCCGCAGCATGTTCGGCACCAATGTCGGCATCGGCAGCCAGGGCATCCTGATCGATGGTACCGAGGAGCAGAAGCGCGCCTATCTGCCGAAGCTGGCGGCGGGCGAGATGGTGGCCAGCTTCGCGCTCACCGAGCCGGAAGCAGGCTCCGATGCCGCTTCTCTGCGCACCCGCGCCGACCTGGATGGCGATCATTACGTGGTGAATGGCACCAAGCGCTTCATCACCAACGCGCCGCATGCTTCGATCTTCACCCTGATGGCACGCACGGATACCGGCAACAAAGGGGCGGGCGGCATTTCCGCCTTTATTGTCGACGCCAAGTCGCCGGGTATACGCATTGGCAAGCCGGACAAGAAGATGGGCCAGCGCGGCGCCCATACCGCCGATGTGATCTTCGACAATGTGAAAGTGCCGGCGGCGAATATCATCGGCCTCAAGCCGGGGCAGGGGTTCAAGACGGCGATGAAGGTGCTGGACCGTGGCCGCCTGCATATCGCGGCGCTTTGCGTCGGCACGGCGGAGCGGCTGATCCATGAGAGCTTAAGCTATGCCCGCGAGCGCAAGCAGTTCGGCCAGCCTATTGCCGAATTCCAGCTTGTGCAGGCGATGCTGGCCGATAGCCGCACGGAAGCCTATGCCGCGCGCTGCATGGTGCAGGATGCGGCCCGGCGCTATGCCGCCGGCGAGGTGGTGGCGACCGAGGCTTCCTGCTGCAAGCTGTTTGCCTCCGAGATGGTTGGCCGCGTTGCCGACCGCGCGGTGCAGATCCATGGCGGTTCGGGCTACATGCAGGAATATGCCGTCGAACGCTTCTACCGCGATGTGCGCCTGTTCCGGCTTTATGAGGGCACCAGCCAGGTGCAGCAGATCGTGATCGCGCGCAACATGCTGCGCGATGCTGCGGCACAGGCATGACCATGCCGGACGACGGATCAAGTAGTACAACGCTGGTACCACCCCGCCTGCCGATGGCGGTGGCGACGATCTGCTTCCTGTTCAGTGTCATCAATCGCGGCTTGAGCGAATGCTTCACCGCCTTCCTGCTGCCGTTGACCCGTGAATTCGCCGCCGACCGTGCCCATGTTGCCACCATCTATTCGCTGATGATGCTGATCGCCGGCTTCGGTGCGCCTTTGGCCGGCTATGGTTTCGACCGTTTCGGGGCGCGGCGCATCTATGTCACCGGCCTGGTGCTGTTCATCCTCGGTCTCGGCCTTGCCTCCTTCGCCCGGGAACTGTGGCAACTCTATATCGCCATCGGGCTGCTGGTCGGCTGTGGCTCGGCGGCGCTTGGCAATGCCGCGCATTCCGCCTTCCTGGCGCGCTGGTTCGAGGGCGCCAAACTCTCCCGGAGCGTCAGTCTGGTTTATGCCGGACTCGGCATCGGCACATTGCTGATCGTGCCGTTGTCGCAGTGGATGATCGAGACGTTTGGTTGGCGCATCGCCTATCTCGGCCTTGCGGCTTTGCCGCTGGTCGGCGTGATGCTGCTGCCGATACTGGACTGGCGCCGCGCCCAGGCGGGTTCACCCGGCTGGCAGGCGGCACGGCTGGCGATGTCGAGCGGCAGCAGCGGCCAGCATGAATGGACGCTCGGCAAGGCGTTGCGCGAGCCGGCCTTCTGGGGCCTGGCTTCGGTATTCTTCTTCACTGGCTCCGGCATCTTCTCGGTGATGGTGCAGGGTGTCGCCTATCTGGTCGAACTCGGCTATCCGCCACTCAAGGCGGCTTCGGTCTACGGTCTGGTCGGCATCCTGACGCCGATCGGCATCATCGGTTTCGCCTGGGCCGATGGCCGCATCGGGCGCCATGCCTCGGCCCTGCTGTCCTATATCTTCAGCCTCACCGGCCTGCTGGCGCTATGGGCGTTGCAGTTCTATTTCAATGAGCTGCTGATCGCGGTTTTCGTGCTCTGCATCGGCCTCACCTTCGGCGCCCGTGGCCCGATGGTCAGTTCCACGGCGGCGCGCATCTTCCAGGGCCGGCGGCTTGGTAACATCTTCGGCACGGTGATGCTCGGCAGTGGCCTCGGCATAGCGGCCGGCAGCTATCTCGGTGCGCTGCTGCACGATCTTACCGGCAGCTACAACGCGGTTTTCGTCTATTCCGGTATCTGCGTGGTGCTGGGCGCCCTGCCATTCTGGACCTATCGGGCACTGCGGGAGGCGGCTTGAAACACCAGCCGGAATCCCTATCATCATTCCCAATCTGACTCCCCGTTTTAAGCCCCGCTTCCAAGGAATACGCGCATGAGCAAGTTCGGCCTCAGCCAGCCGGTCCGCCGGGTGGAGGACAAGCGTTTCATTACCGGCCAGGGCCGCTACACCGACGATATCAGCCTGCCGGGCCAGGCCTTCGGTTATTTCCTGCGCTCGCCCCATGCCCATGCCCGCATCCTTGGCATCGATACCTCGGAAGCCCGCCAGGCGCCGGGTGTGCTGGCGGTCTACACCGTGGCCGACCTGCGCGATGCCAAGATCGGCGACCTGCCCTGTACCATTCCGCTGAAGAACCGCGATGGCAGCAAGCGCGCCGATCCGCCGCGCCCGGCGCTCGCCGAAGGCTTCGTGCGCCATGTCGGCGATCCGATCGCTTTCGTTGTGGCCGAGACCCTGGCACAGGCGCGCGACGGCGCCGAACTGGTGGCGGTAGACTATGATCCGCTGCCGGCGGCGCCCGACATGGCCACCGCGATGCAGCCCGGCCAGCCGCAGATCTGGCCCGAGGCGCCGAACAACCGCGTGTTCGATTGGGAAGTTGGCAAGAAGGACAAGGTGGACGAACTCTTCGCCGCCGCCGCCCACACAGTGAAGCTGCGCCTGACCAACAACCGCATCGTCGTCGCCTCGATGGAGGCGCGTGCCGCGCTGGCGGCGCATGATGCCGAAAGCAACCGCTTCACGCTCTACACTCCGACCCAGGGCGTGTGGGTGCAGAAGAATTTGCTGTCGAAGATTTTCAGCGTCGAGCCGGCGCAATTCTCGGTGCATACCACCGATGTTGGCGGCGGCTTCGGCATGAAGATCTTCATCTATCCGGAGCAGGTGATGACGCTGTTCGCCGCGCGCGAACTGAAGCGTCCGGTGAAGTGGACGTCGGACCGCGCCGAGGCCTTCCTCACCGATACCCATGGCCGCGCCAATCTCACCGAGGCCGAGCTGGCATTGGACAAGGACCATAATTTCCTGGCGCTGCGTGTGCATAACATCGCCGATATGGGCGCCTATCTTTCCACTTATGCGCCGATGATCCCGACCATGGCCGGCACCAAGGTGCTGTCCTCGGTCTACCGTTTCCAGGCGGTGCATGCCCGCGTCGAGGGCGTATTCACCAACACGGTGCCGGTGGATGCCTATCGCGGTGCCGGCCGCCCGGAATCGAACTACATCATGGAGCGCCTGATCGACGTGGCGGCGGTGGAACTCGGCGTCGAGCGTTCGGAATTGCGGCGCAAGAACTATATCCCGCCCTCGGCCTTCCCGTGGACCAGCGCCATGGGCCTCACCTATGACTCGGGCGAGTTCGAGAATACTTCGGCCACGGCGCTGAAGGCGTTCGATTGGGCCGGCGCGGAAGCACGGCGCAAGGAAGCCGCGAAGCGCGGCAAGCGGCTGGGCGTCGGCATGGCCTATTATCTCGAAGCCACCGGCGGTGCCCCGACCGAGCGGGCGGAAATCCTGTTCCATGAGGGCGGCGATGTGGAAGTGCTGGTCGGCACCCAGTCGACCGGCCAGGGCCATGAGACCGCCTACATGCAGCTCATCCACAACAAGCTTGGCGTGCCGTTCGAGAAAATCCGCGTCACCCAGGGCGATTCCGACCGCATCCCCACGGGCGGCGGCACCGGCGGCGCGCGTTCGCTCTATTCCGAAGGCGGCGCCATTCTCGCCGCCAGCGACAAGGTGATCGAGAAGGGCAAGGATATCGCCGCTGACATGCTGGAAGCGGCCGTGGCCGATATCGAGTTCAATGATGGCCAGTTCCGTATCGCCGGCACCGACCGAGGCGCCAGCATCCTGGAAGTGGCGGCCACCGCGCGGTTGCGCTCAGGCGCCGCAGCGGATCAGCCGGCTGGCCTCGACACGGTAGCCGATTTCCAGGTCCAGGCGATCACCTTCCCCAATGGCTGCCATGTGGCGGAAGTGGAAGTGGACGAAGCCACCGGCATCGCCACCGTCACCCGCTATGTCGTCGCCGACGACATGGGCAAGGTGATCAACCCGATGATCGTGGAAGGCCAGATCCAGGGTGGTGTCGCTCAGGGCATCGGCCAGGCGCTGTATGAGCGCGTGGTCTATGATGCCGATGGCCAGTTGCTCACCGGCAGCTTCACCGATTATTGCATGCCGCGTGCAGACGATATGCCGGACATCCAAGTGATCCTCTGCGAGGTGCCGTGCAAGACCAACCCGCTGGGCGTCAAGGGCGCTGGCGAGGCGGGCGCGGTTGGTGCGCCGCCGGCGGTGATGAACGCGCTGGCCGATGCGCTGAACGTCAGGCATGTCGACATGCCGGCGACACCGGAACGCATCTGGGAAATCCTGCAGCAGCGTCAGGCTGCGGAATAACTGATCCGCAGGCTGTTCAGGCCGCGCACCACGATTGAGTCGCTCCAGTCCGGGGCGGCGGCGAGTTCGATATGCGGCAGCCGGCGCAGCAGGGCGGGGAAGGCGGTTTGGCCTTCCAGCCGTGCCAGCGGAGCGCCGATACAGAAGTGGATGCCATAGCCAAAGGTCAGGTGCGGATTGTGTTGGCGCCGGATGTCAAAACGGTCCGGCTGCTCGAACACGCGCGGATCGCGGTTGGCCGCACAGAGCATCTGGAATACCCGGTCGCCGCGCTTGATCTGCTTGCCTTCGAGCTCGATATCCTCAGCCGCAACGCGTACCTGCGCGAGTGATGGCCCGTCCCAGCGCAGCATTTCCTCTACCGCTGTTGCGGCCAGCATCGCATCGTCGCGCAGCATATGCATCTGCTCCGGATGCTTGAGCAGCGCCAGCAGGCCGTTGCCAAGCAGATGTGTGGTGGTCTCGTGTCCGGCAAACAGCAGCAATACGCAGGCGCCCACCAGTTCTTCGGTGGAAAGGAAGTCGCCGCGCTGTTCCGCTTGCACCATGCCGGTGGTGACATCTGCCTCTGGCTGGCGCCGCCGGGCTTCCACCAGATCGGTAAAATAGGCGTTCATCTCCAGCAGGGCGCTGTTGGCCTGACGGTATTTGTCGGCGGACATGCGCGAGGTCAGCACGAAGGCACCGAGGTGGTCTGACCAATGTTTCAGTTTCTCTACATCAGCGGCCGGCACGCCCAGCATGCTGGCAATGACATGGGCCGGTAGCGGATAGGCGAAATCCTGGATGAAATCGGTTTCCCCACCGCGTTTGGCGAGGTCATCGAGCAGCCGCTCGACGATGGCTGCCACGCGCGGTCGCATGGCCTCCAGCGCGCTGGTGGTGAAGGCCTTGTTCATCAGCCCGCGCACCCTTGTATGCGCCGGTGGATCGTTGAACACCGCCCAGAGCCGCATACCGGCATCAAGTTCACGCAAGTCGGCGCGTTCCGCATCCGGCATGCGGTCGAAGAAGGGCCGCATGCGGTCGGAGGAAAAGCGCCGGTCACGCAGGGACTGGCGGATATGGTCGTAGCGCGTCAGTATCCAACCGCCGAGCTTGTCGCTCCAATGCACCGGATCATGCTCCATCAGGGCATGCAGTGAGGGGTACGGATCGGCGATCACTGCCGCGTCGCGGGCGTTGAAGGTCACGGTCATGGCGCTTCCCGGCGTCTGTTTATTTTGCCCGAGTATGGAGATGGATCAATGCCGCGTGAATACCCCTCCGCTCCGATAGTCGGCCTTGGCGCCGTGGTCTGGCATGAGGGCAAGGTATTGATGATCCGCCGGGGCCAGCCGCCGCGTCAGGGGCTGTGGAGTCTGCCGGGCGGGGGGCAATTATTGGGCGAGACGGTGGAACAGGGTATCCGGCGGGAATTGCTGGAGGAGACCGGTGTCGAAATTGATTTACTCGGACTGGTTGCAGTGATCGACTCGGTCCAGCGCGATACGGAAGGCCGTGTGCTGTATCATTACACCATCATCGACTATGCCGCGCGCTGGCGCTCTGGCGATACCGTGGCGGGCGATGATGCGGCCGAGGCCGCCTGGTTTACGCCGAAAGAACTAGAAGAACTTGATCTCTGGGAGGAGACGCTGCGGGTGGTGGAGCAGTCTCGTCGCTTTTTGTCGCAATGAGTATGTGAAGGATTAACTGTCAGTCGGATACAGACATTTCCGGCGCGGGCCAATTGTGCTTTAGTGGCTTGCAACAGACCTATTATTCTACCCTCAGGGGCAGGGAATGAATTTTCCAAAAGGCGCCGGCTCGCAGTTTCAGCCGACGAAATTCGAGGAGCGTGGCACCGCTGTCAGTTTCACCACGCCGGCCATCAGCCAGGCGCGTGTGCGCGTGGATAGCCGCGAGCAGCTTGAACTCACGGTCTCCGCCTTCTCCGGTGTGAAGGGCAATTACGTCATCCGCTGGAAGGATGTGCCGGAAATCTTCTCGCTGACGATGCATGATCGTTCGCTGCATGAAGAGATCCTGAAGCGCAATTCCTGTCTGCCGCCACATGTGCGCAGTGCCACGCTGGAGGCGGCGAAATCAGGCCTCGCCGGCCCGGAAGCGCAGAAGTCCGCCGAGGAAGCATTGGCGGAAGATGAAAACGAGATGCTGCTGACGCGCTTCTTCCTGTTCAAGGGAGCGCTGGAGAAGATGTCGGGCGGCCAGATGAATCTGCGCGTCTCCGACTTCGTGTCCGACTCCGGGCGAGACCGGGTGAAGCATGCCATGGGCGACATCGCCCAGCGGTTGCAGGCTACGACGAATCTGCTTTACGACCGGCTGGAATCCTGGGGCAACCTGATCTCGCCGCTTGGCGTGCCCGGCATGAGCAAGGATTGCCGCCTGCGCCGCATCGTCAATGCCATCGCCGGGCTCGAGGAAGCCATGGCCAAATGGTCTGCCGAGGACAAGTCGGAAGCCGCGGAACTGGCTCGCCCGATTGGCAAGATTTGCGGGTTTACCGGCGATTATGCCAAGGAACTCATTGCTTCCGCGATGCGCCCTCTGGAACATCCCGAGCGGGTGCTGATGAACTGGGAGAAGATTTCCGGCTCGATCCAAAAGGACCTGGAACGGCTGTGGTGGACGGTTGATGGCTGGGAATACGTTATCCTGCTGTGGCAGGATGTGCAGGATAAGGACCGGGATACCCAGCGGGCGGCGATAACGGAAATTTATCGAATTCTGCCCATCATCCCGGAAAAGGAAGCGGCCAACCGCCCGAATGCCCAGGCGATGCAGGAAAACACCAAGCTCCAGGTGCGGGCGCTTGAGAGTTGGAATTCAGGCACGTTGGATATGGAAATGCTGCGACGGGTCGAATCCACGAAAAGGAGGCAGGTATGACCGATCTTGCTTCCGAACTGCGGGATATCGAACGCAAGCTGTTCGAGATACCCGACGAGAAGGTGGCGCAGCTCACACTGCTCATCGAGCGGTCGCGCGCTATCGTCCTCTCTGCCGCTGTTGCCAATGCCGCGCTTGGCACCCTGCGCCCGCGTCTGGTGAAAACCCGGCCGCCGCGTTACCTCACGCTGCAGCGCGTGTTCTGCCATCCGTTCGAGGATCTGCTGGTGATGGGCGATGACGGCGTGAAGCCGTTCGGCCGCATCGCCCGCTCGTCGCTGGCGCCCTGCTGGGAATTCGTGCTGTCCAGCCTGGATGCCGCCGCCGTGAAGCAGCTTGAAGCCTCGCTGCGCGCCGCGCCGGCCCCCGATATCGGGTCCAGCAGCGATCCGCGTATTCCGCGCCTGGGTGCTACGCTTTGGAAAGTCGCGGCGCAGCGCCTGCGCGAGGAATTGAACAAGGCTGCCGCCGATCCCGGCCAGCATGCCGCCCTGGTGGAGAAGCTGGGGGGTGAGAACGTGCTGGGTGACCTCACCGACATGACCTGCCTGCTGGAACTGGCGCCGGAAACCGAAAAGCTGCGTGAGGCGATGTCGCCGAAGCCGGTCGGCCGCCTGCTGGATGAGCAGGTGGAGGAGATCAAACAGATCTACAGCGATGTGGCGACCACGGGCAAAGGCATGCCCGGCTGCCTGATTGCCATCACCGTGGCGCGCCTCACCGATGGTTTCCAGGCGCTGCCGATTTTCGACTCCCTGGCTGAATTGCCCACCGGCATCGAAGGCATGAAGCCCGGCCAGTATGTCCGCGCCATGCTGTCGGGCGATTCCAAGCGCTTTTTCGGTGCCGTCACCCGTACCGATCCTTCAAAGGTAGACGATGCCAAGGTGGCCGACATGGTGGGCGATTTCGTGTCGCTGATCGGCCGGCTGAAGAAGGACGGCATGGCCGAGGGGCCGCAGCCCGAGATGGATGCGGCCAGCCGTCAGCTCAAGGACATGGTGCGCATCGGCGTGCTCGGCGGCATCGACGAGAAGGTGCTGGGCGGCATTGATGCAGTGCTGTCGCTGCCGCCGGCAGAAGACAGCGAGGATGCCAAGAAGGCGGTGTTCGACGCCAAGCTCGAGGCCGAAAATCGCGTCTATGCGCTGCAGCGTGTTGCCAGGGTGGCGACCGAGATCGGCGCCGACAAGGATGTCAACGGCGCGATCAAGCAGCTTACCAGCCAGATCGATGGCACCGGCAACACGCTGCTGGCCGATATCAAGGCCGGCAAGCTGAATGCGGAAGGCCCGGAGGCGGCGCGTACCAAGCTGTTCGCGGCGGTGCGCATGCTGGAACTGGTCGCCGGCAGCCAGTATGCCAACAAGCTGATGAAAGACGGGATGGCCGCTATCGCACGGATGCCGCAGGCATAAGCAGCACCGAGGGCGGCCTCATTGGGGGGATGGGCCGATGAGCGAAGGCACAGGTGGATCGCGTGGCAGCCGCAAGAAATTGAGCCACAGCGAGATCGCGCAGGCAATCAAGGCGCATGAGAATTACCGCAACGGCATCATGGGCGGTCGCCGCGCCATATTGTCGTTCCACGATCTTTCCAATTTGATCCTGTCTGGCGCCAATCTCAGCGATGCCGATTTCACCGGCTGCGTGCTGTATGGCACCAAACTGCAGGACTGCAATCTTGACCGCGCGGTGCTGTTCGGCGCCGATCTGCGCGAGGCGGATTTAACCGGCGCCAGCCTGGTGCGGGCCGATCTGCGCGGCGCCTGTCTGCATGGCGCCAATCTCACCCGGGCCAATCTGTTCGACGCAGACCTGCGCGATGGCATGATCGCCGAACGTGACCGCCACGGTAACATTCATGCGCTCGGCTTCGATGTCGGCCCGGCGGAAATGAATGGCGCCAAGATGCGCGGTGCCAACCTTACCTCGGCGAAGATGACCGGTTCGGTGGCGACCCATACCGATTTCACCGATGCCATCATGATCGGCGCCAACCTGGTGCGCGCCAATCTGGCCAATGCCAATCTCACCGGCGCCAATCTGGCCGGCGCCGATCTTTCCGGTGCCAGCCTGAAAGGCGCGGCACTGACCAATGCCGTGATCACCGGCGCCAAGATGCAGATGGCTGATCTCACCGGCGCCAACACCGATGGCCTGCTTTCCGACAAGCCGGCAGGCAAGCCGCTGGAAGATCTCGGCCTGACGCCGGAAGAGGCGCTGCGACTGCATAGTCTGTGGGTCACGAGCGGCGGCAAGGAAGGCAAGCTGACCGATTTCAGCGGCTATGACCTGCGCAAGCTTGGCAGCCTCTACAAGGCCCTGCTGGTCGGCTTGGTGGCGAACAAGGCGGTGCTGTTTGGCCTCAACATGGAAGGCGCGCTGCTGCAGGGTGCCAAGCTGGCGGAAGCCGATCTGCGGAACAGCAAGCTGGCCGGCGCCGATCTGCGTGGCAGCAGCCTGAAGGGCGCCAAGTTGGCCCATGCCGATCTGCGCGATGCCAATCTCAGCGCGCTGGTGGTTGGTGCCGACCGCTATTTCCCCGCCAATCTGGAAGGTGCCAACCTGCGCCGCTGCGATCTGCGCGGCGCCAAGCTCAGCCGCGCCAACCTGCGCGGTGCCGACCTGACGGAAGCTGATCTCGCTACGGCGGATCTTGCCGAAGCAGACCTGACCGATGCCATTGGCTTTGTGCGCTAGCTATTTCTGGCCCGAGAGCTGGCGCACATCGTAAAGCGTCGGCTCGGCGCCGAACTCGCCGAGTTCGGTGGTGCCCAGACCAAGGCTGATCGATTCCGCGCCATCGCGGTCGATGGTGATACGAGCATTGAAGGCCTGGTGCGAAAAGCCGTGCTTGTCCATGATACGGTAGACCGTGACGCCGTTGCGCACTTCCACTGCTGACGTGACGCTGGCGCGGATATTGGTGATACGGTAACCGCCCAGCTCCTGGCCGATCAGCGGCTGCACCAGCTTTTCGGCGCGGGCAAGAAACAGGATGGTGTCGATCTCGCTCTGGTTCACCAACTGGTCCGACGAGCGGTTGAACTGCCCGATCAGCACCTGCTGCGCCTGGGCCTTGCCGATGATGCGGGCCAGACCGATGGTCACATCGCCAACGATATACTCGAAGCCGCGCGGATTGTTGCCTTCTACCTGGTGGTAGGAGAAATGCGGGCCGACTGTGAAGGCGGCACGCAGGATCGGCACCAGGCGCGGATTGCCCTTGCGCCGCGCCAGCGCGTTATCGGCAAGGATCAGAATCAGCGCGATATAGGTGCGCATATCCGCTTCAACGCCCTTGGCGCGGTTCCAGACATAGAAACCATCGCCCACGGTGGAGCGTGCCAGTTCGTTGCGCAGGCCGACTTCGTTGAGGCGTTTGCTGGCGGAGTTGATCGAGTATTCCAGCGACGAAAGCTGCGCCACCTGCTCCAGCGGCGAATGCTTGGAGAAGCCGACGATATCGAACAGCATCACGGCGCGGTTGGCGGTTTCAACCACGGCATAGCGCTTGACCAAATTCTCGATCATCGCCGGGTTCACGTCGTTGCGGCCCTGACCGACGCTGAACGGCACGTCCATGGTCAGCGGTCGGATGCCCAGCACTTTGCAGGTTTCGGCGAAAGTCTTGCCGCCCATCAGGCGGCGGCCACGGATCAGACGCGGATAGGCTTCCGCATTGCCCAGCACATTGTAGGGCGCGGAGAAGGCGAAGGAGATCTGATTGTTTTCATGGCTCCAGCCGGCAAGGATGTGCTTGCCCAGGCGCCAGGAGGAATACAGGACAAAGTCGATCTCCCGCATTCCCTGTCGGACGGCGTCCATGTCGCTCATGACGCGACGGCTTCCCCTTGCACACGCTTATTGGCGAAATACCCTGGCGCGGCTGGCGGCTTGGTTCACCGAAGCGTTGCCCGGCGGACCAGTGCAATCAGCGCGCTGGTTGCGCCGTCATGATGCGGTTGCCGGCTCGGGTCCGTCAACTCTTCCAGGATCGGTCCGGCCAGACGCTTGCCCAGTTCTACGCCCCACTGGTCGAAGGAGTTCACCCCCCAGATCACGCCCTGGCAGAAAATCTTATGCTCGTAGAGCGCGATAAGCATCCCAAGATGGTAAGGATCAAGGATCGGCAGGGCGATCAGCGTGCTTGGCCGATTGCCAGAGAATACCTTGTGTGGCGCCAGGGCCGCTGCGGCCTCATCGCTCATGCCGCTGGCCCGCAGGTCGGCGGTGACTTCCTCCAGCGTACGGCCCAGCATCAGCGCCTCGGCCTGTGCCAGCACATTCGCGGTGAGCATGGCGTGGTGCTGGCCCAGCGGATAGCGGCTTTCCAGTGGCAGGATGAAATCCGCTGGCACCACCGGGGTGCCCTGATGCAGCAACTGGTAGAAGGCATGCTGACCATTGGTGCCCGGCTCGCCGAATACCAGCGGTCCGGTGGCATAGCCGACGCTGCGGCCCCAGCGGTCGGTGGACTTGCCGTTGCTCTCCATGTCGGCCTGCTGCAGATAGGCCGGCAGGCGACCGAGGCCCTGGTCATAGGGCAGCACGGCCAGGGAGTTGAAGCCGAGGAAGTTGACATTCCAGATGCCGGCGAGCGCCATCAGCACCGGCAGGTTGCCAATCAGCGGCGCCGTGCGGAAATGTTCGTCCATGGCATGGGCGCCGGCGAGCAGATCGCGGAATTTCTCCATGCCGATGCTGAGCGCGATGGGAAAGCCAATGCTCGACCACAGCGAATAGCGGCCGCCCACCCAGTCCCAGAAGGTCAGGCGGCGTTCTGCCTTGAGGCCGAAAGCCGCCACCGCCTTGGGCGCGGCGGAGAGCGCGACAAAATGCGCCGCCCAGTCGGCCTTTTCGCCCAGGGCCTGTTGCAGCCAGTGCCGCGCGCTGGCGGCATTGGCCATGGTTTCCTGAGTGGTGAAGGTCTTGGAGGCGACAATGATCAGGGTGCGTGCCGGCTCGCAGCTTGCCAGTACCCGCATCAGATCAGCGCCGTCCACATTGCTGACGAATTTTACGTCAAGGCCGGGCTCATGGTCGGCGGCCAGGGCATCGACCACCATGCGCGGCCCGAGGTCGGAACCGCCGATGCCGATATTCACCACATAGCGGAAAGTCTCGCCGGTGGCGCCGCGCCAGGTCCCATTGCGCACCGCCTGCACCATGGCTTCCATGCGGTCGAGTTCGCCATGCACTTGCTGCACCACGTCAGTGCCATCAACCACCAGGGTTTCCTCGCGCGGCAGCCGCAAAGCGGTATGCAGCACGGCGCGGTCCTCGGTGCTGTTGATATGCACACCAGCGAACATGCGCTCGCGCCAGCCTTCCAGATCGGCGGCGCGGGCCAGCTTCAGCAGCAGGCCGAGTGTCTGGGCCGAAAGCCGCTGGCGCGAGAGATCGAGCAGCATGTCGCCATGCTGGAAAGAGAAGCGTTCGAAACGCTTTGGATCGGCGGTGAAAAGCTGGCGCAGCGTGATGTCGCGCTCGGCTGCCGCCTGGGCCGCCAAGGCGCGCCATTCTTCGGTCTGATCGATGGAGGGCGAGAGGGGGGGCGGCAGCAGGGTCATGGGTCAGGTCACCACATCGGGGCCGGCCCGGCCGCTGCGGCGGCGTAGGCCAAGCTGGCTTTCAGCAAAATCGATCAGCGGTTTCAGGCGGGCCTGCACGTCATCATGTTGGCGTGCAGGGTCGGCCTCGAAGCGTTCAAAATAGAGCCGCACCGTGGCCCCTTCGGTACCGGTGCCGGAAAGGCGGGCGATGACGCGCGCCGCCTCACCGCAGATCACGCGCAGCCCTTGAGCCTTGGAAACGCTGCCATCGATGGGATCGGTATAGGCGAAGTCATCGGCCTGGGTGATCGCCATGCCGTCAATCGAGCGCCCGACCAGGCCGGGCAGTGCCTTGGCAAGATCGGCCATCGTTGCCTGCGCCGTGGCGGTCTCCACCGCCTCGTAATCGTGGCGTGAATAATAATGCCGGCCAAATTGCCGCCAATGCTGCGCCAAGATATTCGCCACCGGCTCACGCCGCTTGGCCAGCAGGTTGAGCCAGAACAATACGGCCCAGAGCCCATCCTTCTCGCGCACATGGTTCGACGAGGTGCCATAGCTTTCCTCGCCGCATAAGGTGATGCGGCCGGCATCCAGCAGGTTGCCAAAGAATTTCCAGCCGGTCGGCGTCTCGAAACAGGGAAGGCCGAGCTGCTTCGCCACGGCATCGGCGGCGCGGCTGGTCGGCATCGAGCGGGCAATGCCGGCAATGCCTGCGGCATAGCCCGGCGCCAGCGTCGCATTGGCGGCCAGCACCGCCAGGCTGTCGGAAGGGCTCACGGCAATGCCGGGGCCGAGAATCATGTTGCGGTCGCCATCGCCATCCGAGGCGGCGCCGAAATCCAGGCCTGGCATCAGGCCCACCAGCTCTTCGGCATGGGCGGGATTGGGATCGGGATGGCCGCCGCCGAAATCCGGCAGCGGCACCGCGTTGAGCAGCAGGCTTTCTGGCGCCCCCAGCATGTCCACAAGGACACGGCGGGCATAAGGCCCGGTCACGGCATGCATGCCGTCGAAACGCATGCGGAAGCCGGAATGCAGCAGGTCGCGGATGGCATCGAAATCGAACAGCGTCTGCAGCAGCGCGGCATGATCGGCCACCGGGTCGATGATCGAGATGCGCATGCTGCCGAGCGTGGCCGCGCCGAGACGGTCGAGGTCGATATCGGCGGCGTCGATGGTGAGATAGCGGTCGATTTCCTGGCTGCGGCGATAGATCGCTTCTGTCACCGCTTCCGGCGCCGGGCCGCCATTGCCGATATTATATTTGATGCCGAAGTCGCCCTGCGGGCCGCCAGGATTGTGGCTGGCCGAAAGCACAATGCCGCCCTGGGCATCATGGGCGCGGATCACGGCGGAAGCTGCCGGCGTCGAGAGCAGGCCGCCCTGGCCGAGCAGCACATGCGCCACGCCATTCGCCGCCGCCAGCCGCAGGATGATCTGCACGGCTTCGCGGTTGAAGTAGCGGCCATCGCCGCCAAGCGCCAGTGTGCCGCCCTTGAGATCGGCCCGGGTATCGAACAGCGACTGCACGAAGGCTTCGAGATAGCCCGGCTGCTGGAATTCGCGCACCTTTTTGCGCAGGCCAGACGTGCCTGGCTTCTGCCCGGCAAAGGGCTGCAATGCAACGCTGCGGATGTTCATTGGTGCGACAAGTTGGGGCGCAACTGGCTGACCAGATCGTGCCGCGCCTGGGTGGCAGCCATCAGGATCACGGTATGCAGCCGCACGATGCCGCGATGGATCTGCACGCCGCGGCAAAGCGGGCCGCTGTTGATGCCGGTAGCGATGAAGATGGCATCGTCGCTTTTCACCAGTTCCTGGCCCGAGAGCCAGCGGCTGCTGTCGAGGCCGAATTCCTTCACCTTGGCGGCCTCGTCTTCGCTCTGCGGATCGACGCGGCCAAAGAATTCGCCGCCCATGGCGCGGGCGAAGATCGCGGTGATGACGCCTTCCGGCGAGCCACCGGTACCAAACAGTGCATCCACGTTGCTGCCGCCATCCACCGCCATGAAGGCGCCGGCCACGTCGCCATTCTCCTGCAGCATGGTGCGCGCGCCGGCGGCATGGATTTCCTTGATCATGGCATGGTGCCGCTTGCGGTTCAGCACGAAGATGCGCAACTCATGCACCGGCTTGTTCAGGGCTTCGGCCAGTGCCTCCAGCTTGCGCTTAACCGGCCAGGTCGGATCCACCTTGCCCTTGGCGGCGGCGGGCAGCACCAGCTTGTCCATGTAGAAGCTGGGGCCGAGGTCGAACATGGCGCCGCGTGGCGCCAGGGCCATCACCGCCATGGAATTATCGACGCCGTTGGCCATGTTGGTGGTGCCCTCGATGGGGTCCACTGCGATTTCGATTTCCGGTTCACCCTTGCCGATGCGTTCGCCGCGATAGAGCAGGGGAGCGTTGTCCTTTTCGCCCTCGCCGATCATCACCACCGCATTGATGTTGATCTCGCCCAGTGCCTTGCGCATCGCCTCGACAGCGGCGCCATCGCCGGCTTCCTTTTCGCTACGGCCAACCCAGTCATGGGCCGCAACGGCTGCCGCTTCGGTCACATGCCGCAGGGCAAAGGGGAAATCGGCGCGGGCAAACGGGCTCGGCATCGGGCACTCCATTCTCGGGCTTCGTTCTTGTCGCCTGGAAATACGGCAAAATTCCGCCCGCGCCAAGGCGGGCCAGGGGTTTAGGGGCGGAATTTAGGGGGGTTACTGGTCGAAGCGGCGGCGCCAGAATTCCTGGCTCTGGCGTTCACCGGCATCGCAGCCCTTGGGGTAGCGGTAAGCGCCCTGGGCAAGTTGTAATGGGTGCTGCAAACGCACCGGCGGGCCGGCCTGGCCCCATTGCCGGGGCACGATGGGAGCAGATGCAATTTCGAGCACCAACTTGCGCCGTACCGCCTCATGGAAGGTATCGAAGCTCTCCGCTACCACCACGAAGGAGCCAGGGCCGCCGATCACACAGCCCTCGTAATAGCGGTCCAGGTCTTCCATCACCGGCATGCCCCAGGGATTGGGCCGGTCGTTAATGATCGGCAGGCCGTTGATCACGATGCCCTGGGCCAGCGCCTTGTCGCGCGCCAGGTCCACCGGGTCGCCGGCATTGTTCGGGCCGTCGCCGGAAATATCCAGCACTTTGCGCAGGCCTTGGTAGGGCGAGGCCTTGAAGCGCGGGATGGCCGCGTTGATGGCGCCGCTGATGCTGGTGCGCCGGCCGATGCGGATCGGCACTTCCAACAGCTTGGCCGCCACCGCCTTGGCGCTGGCCATATCGCTGATCACCGTCCAGTCCAGCACGGTATTCTCGGTATAGGCGTCGGCCCATTCGAAATAGGAAATCGCGATGCGGCCATGGATACCGCTGCCGATGGCCTTTACCACCTGGGGATCGACCAGGGCCTTGGCATAGCCTTCGCGCTGCAATTTGGCCTCGTCGGGATCGACGCTGCCGGAGATGTCGATGGCGAGCAGCAGTTCCAGGTCGACGGCCAACTTCTCCCCGGCCGCCCAGGCGGCGGAGGGAAGGAGGAAACCCGGCGCAAGCAACGCCAGGGATAAAACCGCAAGCCATCGCCACTGCATGACTCGGAGTCTATACCCGGCCCGGCCCAGGCGTCCATGACCATTTGCCGCGCCGGCCATGCCTAGAACAGGACCGCTGCCGGGGCTAAAATCGTGCCATGGCTGAAATCATCCAGACGGAAGTGGCAATTGTCGGCGGCGGCCTGGCCGGGCTGACGCTTGGCATTGCCCTGGCGCGCCACGGCGTCGATACCCTGCTGATCGACCGCGAGGACCCGGCCCGGGCGCTGAATGCCGGCTTCGATGGCCGCGTCTCGGCCATCGCGCTCGCCTCCCAGCGCATGCTGGCGGCCATCGGCCTGTGGCAGCATGTCAGCGAAGCCCAGCCGATGTGGGATATCCGCGTCTCGGACGGCGACTCGCCGCTTTTCGTGCATTACGACCACAAGGCGCTGGGCGAGGACCCGTTCGGCTGGCTGGTGGAAAATCGCGTCATGCGCGCCGCCCAGCAGGCCGCCTTGGCCGAATTGCCCAAAGCCCGGCTGCTGGCGCCTTTGGGTGTCGCGGCGGTGGAGCGTGGTCAGCCCGGCTCCGGCGCGCCGGCACGGCTGACGCTAGGCGATGGCAGAGAGGTGCGCGCCCGGCTGGTGGTCGGTGCCGATGGCCGGCAATCGTTCATGCGCCAGCAGGCTGGTATCAAGGCGATGGAATGGAGTTACGCCCAGACCGGCATCGTCTGCACTGTGCGTCATGAGAAGCCGCATCATGGTGTGGCGCAGGAGCGTTTCCTGCCGGCCGGTCCCTTCGCCATCCTGCCGATGACCGATGATGCTGAGGGCCGACACCGCTCCTCCCTGGTCTGGACCGAGCCGCCGGAACGCGCTAAGGCGATCCTGGCGCTTGATGATGTCGCCTTCGTCGCGGAGATGCGGCAACGCTTCGGCGATCATTTCGGCACACTGGCCGTGACCGGCCCACGCTGGTCCTATCCGCTCACCTTCCTGCATGCCGAACGCTATATTGATCATCGCCTCGCGCTGGTCGGCGATGCCGCCCATGGCATCCATCCGATTGCCGGCCAGGGCCTCAATCTCGGGCTGCGCGATGTTGCCGCCCTGGTCGAAGCGGTGGTGACGGCACGACGCGTCGGCCTCGATCCGGGGCAGCAGGATGTGCTGGAGTCTTACGAGAACTGGCGCCGCGTCGATACCGCCGTGCTGTCGGCGGTGACCGATGGGCTGACGCGGCTGTTCTCAAACGATATCGCGCCGGTGAAACTGGCGCGCGACCTGGGGCTTGGCCTGGTCGAGCGGCTGAAGCCGGCCAAGACCTTCTTCATGCGCCATGCCATGGGCGATGTCGGCAAGTTGCCGAAGCTGCTGCAGGGGCGGGCGCTTTAGAAAAATCAGCGCGGGTCGCGCTTGAGGCCGCGTTCTTCCAGCGCCGCCAGATACCGCGCCCAGAGTTCGTCCTGGTCGTGGCCACGGTCGTAGAAATATTCCCAGCTATAGATGCCGGTATCGTGCAAGTCGTCGAATTTCAGCCGCACGGCATAGGTGCCCACCGGCTCGATGGCGATGATGTTCACATGGCGCCGGCCGCCGATATAGGTGCGCTGATGCGGGCCGTGGCCCTGCACTTCCGCGGACGGACTTTCGACGCGCAGGAATTCCGCCGTGAAGCGGAATGACTTGCCATTGGCGTAATCGACTTCCAGCACCTTCTCCTGCGACTTCAGCCGCAATTCGGTGCAGGCCGGGCGCCCGGCGAGGGTATAGGGGGAAGACTGGTCCACGGATTTCAGCCCTCGATCTGGCGGGCCTCGTCCACCAGCATGATCGGAATGCCGTCGCGGATCGGGAAGGCCAGTCGCGCCTTCTCGCTCACCAGTTCATTGGCTTCGCGGTCATAGCGCAGGGTGGTCTTGGTCAGCGGGCAGACCAGCAGTTCCAGCAGCTTGGGGTCGACCGGGGCAGGCGTGGTCTGGGGTGTTTCCGACATGGCGTGTTCCCGTCAGTTGAAGCGGCCAATCAATTAAACCGACTCGTGCTGCTGTCCGGGCGCTCCAGCAGCGCCATTTCCAGCAAGGCCGTGAGCAGGGCGCCGCGCGCGGCAAAGCTTTCCGCTTCCAGCAGCGCCTGCTTTTCGCTCGGCGCGAAGGGGCAGAGCATGGCCAGCGAATGCACCAGCACTTCGTCATTCGCCGCCGCGATGGAAGGCCAGTCGGCGGGCAGGTTCTGGCGTTCGAGATAGCCGCGCAAGGCATTGACCAGGCGCTGGCGGTCGATCTGGCCGTTTGGCGCCGAGGCCAGGTCGCTGGCGAAGGGCGCGTAATCCGCGGTCACCTGACGGTAGGGCTCGGTCATCGCTTGTTCATTCGCCACGGCGAAGCGGCAGACGCCTCTGAGCGTGATCAGCACGCGGCCATCCTCGGTATCGACCGAGGCGTTGATGCGGCCCAAACAGCCGATGCGGTAGACCGGCGGCTTGGCCTCGCGGCTGAAGGCTTCTTGCGGCTGGATCATACCAATCAGCTTCGAGCCTGCCAGGGCATCCCGCGTCATCGCCAGGTAGCGCGGCTCGAAGATGTTGAGCGGCAGCATGCCGCGCGGCAGCAGCAGCACACCGGTAAGCGGAAAGATTGGTATGGTGCCGTCGAGCGCGGCGATGTCGGTGATTTCCGGCTCCTGGTCCGCCATGCCGCGGGCGTCAGGCGAACAGGATCGAGGAAAGGCGGCGGCGGGCGTCCACCACCAGCGGGTCCATCGGGCCAAGCGCCTCGAAGATCTTCACCAACTGCTTGCGCGCCGCCTCATCGTTCCATTTGCGGTCAAGCTTCACCAGCTCGAGCAACTGGTCCAGCGCATCGCCCTGGCGGTTATCGCCAAGCAGCGCCAGCGCATAGTCATAGCGCGCCTGATGGTTTTTCGGATCGGCGTTGACGGCGGCTTCCAGGCCAGCCAGTTCACCGGCGGCACCGGCGCTTTCGCGCGCGAGCTGCAGCGCCGAGCGCGCCGAGGCAACATCGGGATGATTCTCATGCGCCGGGGGCACCTGGGCGAGGATTTCGTCCACCGCTTCCAGTTCACCCAGGCCGACCATGGCGCGGGCCAGGCCACCCAGCGCTGCCGGATTCTCGGCTTCCTCGCCGAGCGCGCCGGAGAAGGCTTCGCCGGCTGCCGCCCAGTCCTGGGCCGCCAGCGCCGCCTTGCCAGCCTCAATCAGCTGCACGGCTTCGCTGTCGCCCACCGCCTCGCCGACCACCTGCTCAATGAACTTCTTCAACTGGCTGTCGGGCAGGGCGCCGACAAAGCCATCCACCGGCTGGCCCTTGGAAAAGGCATAGACCGCCGGGATCGACTGGATGCGCAACTGCTGCGCCAGCGGCTGATTGCGCGGGTCGTCGATATTGACCTTCACCAGCTTGAACTTGCCCTTGGCAGCCACGGCGGCCTTTTCCAGTGCCGGCCCGAGCTGCTTGCAGGGGCCGCACCACGGCGCCCAGAAATCCACCAGTACCGGCTGCTTCATCGAAGCCTGCACCACATCCTGCATGAAGGTGGAGATATCGATTTCCTTCACCAGATCCCCAGCCGGAGAAGCGCCCGGGGCGGCGGCGGGAGCGGCGGGGGTGCCGCCGAGATTCAGGCTGATGGGTTCCATGATGCTGCGGTCCAATAAAGGCTCTGGTGGCCGTTTTTTGCGTGGTCTCTGACATAATGCGCCGCAGGGGAAATGCCAACACCCCGGTTTCGGCTAATTTTTAGCCATCATGCCTAAGGCAAGGCCGCTTGCCGCCACATTGGGCCGAATATCGCGGGTTTAGCACTGGTATGCCTCTTGCTTAAGCAAGGTTGTGTTCGGTCTCCCCCGGAATCCATGTCCATAGAACGCGTAGACCTTGTCTGGATCATGGTGGCCACCTGCATGATTTTTGTCATGCAGGCCGGTTTCTGCTGTCTGGAAAGCGGCTTTGTCCGAGCCAAGAACAGCATCAACGTGGCGTTGAAAAACCTGGTCGATTTCTGCATCGCCGGCCTGCTGTTCTGGATGTGCGGTTTCGCCTTGATGTTCGGCGTCAGCCAGAACGGCTGGGTCGGTGCTTCGGCCTGGATGTACGACGCCCGCCAGGATGCCTCGATCGGCGGCTTCCTGCTGTTTCAGCTCATGTTCTGCGGCACGGCGGCTACCATCGTTTCCGGCGCGGTGGCCGAGCGCGTGGCGTTCAGTTCCTATGTCATCATCACGGTCATCATCTCCGGCCTGATCTACCCGGTCTTTGGCCATTGGGCCTGGAATAACGGCCAGCTCGGCGGCGAGGCTGGCTGGCTGGTCAAGCTCGGCTTCATCGATTTCGCCGGCTCCACTGTGGTGCATTCGGTCGGCGGCTGGGTGTCGTTGGCCGCCGTGCTGGTGATCGGTCCGCGCATGGGCCGGTTCAAGAAGGGCGTGGCGATGATCCGCGGCCACGACCTCACCATGTCCACCCTCGGCGTCATGCTGCTGTGGTTCGGCTGGTTCGGCTTCAACGGCGGCAGCACGCTGGCGATGTCGGCGGATGTCCCAAGTGTGCTGATCAACACCACATTAGGCGGCTGCGCCGGCGGCGTTGCCGGGCTGATCGCCTCGCGGCTGATGTATCCGTTGCCGCGCGTCGAGGATTTCCTCAATGGCACGCTGGCTGGCCTCGTCGCCATTACGGCCAATTGCCATGACACCTCGGCTTTGGCCGCGGTGATCATCGGCGGTGTTGGCGCCGTGGTGGCGATCCTGTTCGGCGAATGGCTGGAGCGGCTGCGCATCGACGATGCAGTCGGCGCCGTCCCGGCGCATCTCGGCGCCGGCATCTGGGGCACGCTGGCCGTGGCTTTGTTTGGTGACCCGGCCAATTGGCCCGTGCAGCATGACCGCATCAGCCAGTTCGGCATCCAGCTTCTCGGCTGTGCTGCGGCTGCGGTCTATTGCTTCGGCCTGGCCTATGTGGGGCTCAAGATCATCAACCGCTTCCATCCCCTGCGCGTCTCGCCGGAGGCCGAGCAGGCCGGCCTGAACCAGGCCGAGCATGGCGCCACCTCGGCGATGCTCGATCTGGTCAACGACATGGAGCGCCACCGTGTTGAAGGCCGCTTCGATGCGCCGGTCAACGTGGTGATTGGTTCCGAGGTGGAGCCGATCGCCTTGCAGTACAATCGTGTGATCCAGCGCGTGAACCGTGACTCCGAACGGCTCAAGCGCGTGATTGATGCGCTGAAACAGGCCAAGGGCGAAGCCGAGGCGGCGAACCAGGCCAAGACCGCATTCCTTGGCAATATGAGCCACGAATTGCGCACGCCGCTCAACGCCATCATCGGCTTTTCAGAAATCCTTACCGGCGAATTGTTCGGCAAGCTCGGCGATGGCCGCTACAAGGAATATGCCGCCGACATCCTGGCCAGCGGCAAGCATCTGCTCAGCCTGGTCAACGACCTGCTGGATCATACCCGCATCGAGGCCGGTCGCGTCGAATTGACTGAAGAGGAAGTCGATATCTACGAGCAATGCCATGCCGTATTGCGCATGCTGCGCGACAAGGCCGAGGAGAGCAACGTGGCGCTGGTGGCGGAATTGCCCGATGGCTTGCCTTATCTCCGCGCTGATATTCGCGCCTTGCGGCAGATGCTGCTGAACCTGCTGTCCAATGCGCTGAAATTCACGCCGGCCGGGGGCAGCGTCACACTCGGCGCGGAAGTCGAGGGCGATGGCCGCTTCGCCATCTGGGTGCGCGACACCGGCATCGGCATGAAGCGCGAGGATGTGCCGCGCGCACTGGAGCCGTTCGTGCAGTTGCACCACCATCTCTCCAAGAGCTATGGCGGTGCCGGCCTCGGCCTGCCGCTGGTGCAGTCGCTGATGCGGCTGCACCAGGGATCGCTCACCATCGATAGCCGCGAGGGCAGTGGCACCAAGGTGACACTGCGCTTCCCGCGCAGCCGCAGTGCGGATATTTAGGCGGCGAAATTCACTTCGCAGCGGCCCAGGCCCTGGATTTCGATGGCGATGGCGTCGCCCGGCTTGGCCGGCTGCATCGGGCAATAAGTGCCGGTCATCACCACATCACCAGCGCGCAACGGCAATTCGGCCTTGACCTGCTTCGCCGCCAGCCAGGCCAGTGCATTGATCGGGTTGCCCCACACCGCAGCGCCAGTGCCCTGGCCGATTACCTCGTCGCCACGATAGAGCAGGCCGCTCGCCCGGCGCAGGTCCAGGCCGTCCAGCTTGCGGGCCACACTGCCGAGCACGAAGAAAGCACCGCTGACATTGTCAGCGACCAGATCGACGATATTGGTGGCGGTGTTGATAATGCGGCTGTCCACCACCTCGATGGCCGGCACCACGTAGCCCACGGCGCGCAGCGTATCCACCAGGGTCGGGTTCGGCATGTCGAGGTCGCGCTCCAGCACCACCGCCACTTCCGCTTCCAAGCGTGGCTGGATCAGCCGGCCGGCGGGAATTGTGTCGCCGTCATTCAGCACCATGTCGTGATACAGCATGGCGTAGGTCGGCGCGCTGATGCCGAACATCTTCAGTGCTGCCGGGCTCGAGGTGCCGATCTTGCGGCCGATCAGGCGGCGGCCCTGGCTGATGAAATGCTCGCGGTTGGCGCGCTGCACGGCATAGGCGGTGCGCAGGTCGGTCTCGGTGCCCAGCAGGCCGCGCACCGGCTCGCAGGCGGTGACGCTGGATTCCGCCTGGCGCAGGCGTTCGGCGGCTTGGGCAATCGCGTCGCTCATCGTTTTGATCTCCTCGGAATTACAGGCCGGCCAGGCGGCGCGTTTCAGCAGCCTTATGGCCGAGCATTTCGGCAGCGGCAACGATCTCGTTCCAGGTTGTCACATCGATCGGGATGCCGCTGATATTACGTTCGGCGCGCATGCGGCGCTCCGGTTCCCCGGCAACCAGCACGCCACCGGTCTTGTTATCCGGTGCCGGCGGCGAATCCTTCACGAAATTCACGAAGGCTTCTGCCTCTTGCTGCCAGCTATCGGCGCCGCCGAGTTTGGCTGGATCGAACACGATGGAGAGCATGTTGTTGGTGATGGTGCCGACATCCCAGCGGTTGCGGCCGGTGCCGCCGCCGCTTAAAGGCCCGGAAAGCAGTTCGGCGATCAGCGCCAGGCCGAAACCCTTGTGTTCGCCGAAGGCACGGATGGCGCCGATGGGCTGGTTGAACATCACCTTCGGGTCGGTGGTCGGGTTGCCCTGGCTGTCGATCAGGATGCCGGGCGGCACCTGTTCGCCCTTGTTCATTGCCACGCGCACCTTGCCCATGGCGATGGTGCTGGTGGCCATGTCGAGCACGATGGGCTCGGCATCGCCAAGGCCCGGAATGGCGCAGCAATAGGGATTGGTGGCGAAGCGCGCATCCGAACCGCCGAACGGCGCCACCAGTGGCGAGCGGTTCACCACGTTGACGTAATGTGTCGAGATCATGCCGGCCGAGGCGCATTGCTCGCCCCAATGGCCGATGCGGCCGATATGGTGGCTTTCACGGATCGCCATGACGCAGACGCCATGCTCGCGGGCGCGCAGGATCGCCAGTTCCATCGCCTCATGGCCAATCACCTGGCCATAGCCATAACCGCCATCAATGGTCACCATGGCGCCGTTATCCAGGGCCACGCGGGCGCTCTGATTCACCTTGAGCCGTTTCTCATGCACCGCCAGCCAGTATTGCGGCAGCATGCCGACGCCGTGGCTGTCATGGCCGCTCAAGTTAGCCAGCACCAGGTTGTCGGCCACCAGGGCCGCTTCGCGCTCGTTGCTGCCGCCCTTGTGGCAAACCGCGCGCACTGTCTGGCGCAGGGCTTCGGGCATCACCGTCACATACTCGGCCATTGTTCCTCCTGGAGGATGCTTCTCGGGGGCGCTGGGGCGCTTCTATGGCCAAGCTGTAACGCAAAGGCCCCAGGGCTGCAATTCGGGGTCGGCAATTCTGGGGCCGCAATTGCGGCACCGGGCGTGCCGGCGTTTGACGACGGCAGCGGCTTCCGGCATGCTCCGCCGCCATGAAACACGTCCTTGCGCTTGCTTTCCTAGTGGTACTCGCCGGCTGTTCTTCCGGCCAGGAAGAACTGGCCCTGCGCGGCCAGAAGGAACTTGTCGGCCTGTCCGAGCAGCAATTGCTTTCCTGCGCCGGCGAACCGACTGCACGCAATCGTGAAAACGGCGTCGACCTGCTGAGCTACTTCCGTGAAAGCTCGGCCTATGCCTCGATGAACAGCGGTACCGACCGGGATTACTCGCCGCTCAGCCGTCCGGGCGGCGAATACGAGTATTTCCGCTATTGCGAGACCACCTTCGCCCTGCGCCAGGGCCGCGTCACCGAGGTGGCGATGAAGGGCCGCACCGCCACCGGGCGCGAGACCCTGGTGGCCTGCGGCCAGATCGTGGCGCGCTGCCTCAGGGCGAAATAGCTCTCTCCATCGTGACAGAGACGGCGCTTGCCTTGGCGTCGCGCGCTTGCGATTTTCCCTGCCATGGCTTTTCCCTGGCAAGAACGCGATGGTCGCCTGTCGCCGCTGAAGGCGGCCTGCTTCGTGCTGCTTTGGCTGCCCGGCCTGTGGCTGGCGGCGCGGCTGGCGCTGAATGACCTGGGGCCGCGGCCGATCGACGAACTGACCCATGAATCCGGCCGCTGGGCGGTATGGCTGCTGCTCGGTTCGCTCGGCATCACGCCGCTGCGCCGGCTGCTCGATTGGCCGGCGCTGATCAAGCTGCGGCGCCAGATCGGCGTTGCCGCCATGGCCTATGCATTGCTGCATCTCAGCATCTATATCGCCGACCTCAAGTTCGATCTGGTGCGCGTCGCCACCGAGATCGTGCTGCGCTTCTATCTCACGATTGGTTTTGTTGCTGTGCTTGGGCTGATCGCGCTCGGCATCACCTCCTTCGACTCGGCGATCCGCCGCATGGGCGGCAAGGCCTGGGGCCGGCTGCATCGCATTGTCTACCTCATCGCCGTGATCGCCCTGGTACATTATCTGCTGCAGGCCAAGCGCGAGATCGATCCGCCCATGCTGCAGGTCGGCATTTTCCTGTGGCTGATGCTCTACCGCCTCGGCTATGCCATGGGCCGGTTGCGCAAGGCCTGGGAAGCCTGGCCGCTGGCATTGCTGGCCGGCCTGGCGGCGGCGGGTGCCGAACTCGGCTGGGCTGCCTGCTGCACGCAACTGCCCTGGCGGCGCCTGGCCGCGGCGAACTGGATGTTCGATTTCCGCATCTCGCCTGGCTGGCTCACATTGGGCGCGGCACTGGCTATGGCTTTGCTGGCGCAGGGGCGGGCCAGTTGGCACAGGCGATCCCGAGCAGGATCGCCGCCAGCCCCAGCGGCAGCGCGCCGCTGATCGGCTCATGCAGCAGAAGGGCGCCGAGCGTCATGGCACTCACCGGGTTGAGTGCCACCGTAATAGCCACCTGGGTTGGCGAGGCATGCTCCAGCCCCAGGCTCCAGAGATAGAAGATCAGCGCCGCGCCGACGATGCCGAGATAGGCGATGGCGGCCCAGGCCAGCAGCGGCAATGTCGTGGCGGCATGGCGTGACGGTTCGCCCCAGGCGATGGTGTTGAGCAGCACGGCGCCAAACAGCATGCCCCAGGCGGTGAAACCCAGCGCACCGTATTTCGCCATGTAGGGCCGCGCCAGGGCATTGAACACGGCACCGAGCAGGGCAGTGGCGACCATCAGCAGGTCGCCGCGCCAGGCACCATCGGGTGCCGCCAAATCGCGGCCCGAGATCAGCGCCAGGCTGACGCCGCTTAAGGCCAGCAACACGCCGGTAAGCTTCAGCGCCGTGAGTTTCTCGCGCCCCAGTGCGGCGGCGCAGAGCAGGGTGAGGAAGGGCAGGGTGGAGAGCGCCAGCGCGCCGCGCGCCGCCGAGGTATAGGCCAGGCTGGCGCTGAACAGGGCCGGGAAGGCGGCAAAGAACAGGGCGCCAAGCAGGAACACCGCCAGCCAGTCGCGCCGTTCCAGCCGTGTTGCCCGTCGCAGCAGCAGGACCAGGACGCCGAGCACGATGGCGCCGAGGCCATAGCGCAGAGCTGCCAGCGCCACCGGATCGAGGCCGGCCACGGCATAGCGGGTGGCGACCACGGCGCTGCCGCCCAGCAGGCTGGAGCAGCAGGCGGCGGTGAGGCCGAGCAACGGGCGTCGGGTGTCAGGCAGAGTCATGGGATACAGGCCGGAGAGTCGGGCGGGGAGGCGGTTTGTTGTTGCCTGATCCTGCCCGGAAGCGCATCATCATGAAAGAGAATGTTGAGAATAGTATTAATCAAGGAAATTGATGATGGAGACCCGGCTTGATCCGGACCTGCTGGCAGCCTTCGTGGCGGTGCTGGACCAGGGCGGTTTCACGGCGGCCGCCCGGGCGCTGAACCGCACGCAGTCAGCGGTGAGCATGCAGGTGCAAAGGCTGGAGGCGGTGGCCGGCGTGAAGCTGCTCGACCGTGACCGCCGCCGTCCGGCAGCGACGCCGGAGGGCGAGGCGATGCTGGGTTATGCCCGCCGTTTGCTGGCGTTACAGCGCGAGGCCTTGCAGAGCGTGGCGCGGCCCGGCCTGCGCGGCCGGGTGCGGCTTGGCGTGATGGCGGATTATTCGGCCACCCTGGTGCCGCCGATCCTGGCGCGTTTCGCCGCCAGCCATCCTGGCATTGAGGTGGAGGTGATTACCGGCCTGACCGCTGAAATGCCCCGGCAATTGGGGCGCGAACTCGATCTCGCCATTGTCATGCACGACGCGGCAAAACTGGATGACAGCACTGGCGAGCTGCTGCGCTATGAGACGCCGGTTTGGGCCACGGCGCGCGGCCATGCGGTGCCCCAGCGGCGGCCCCTGCCGCTGGCGCTTTCGCCCAGCGGCTGCCTGTTCCGGGCCTGGGCCATCGCGGCGCTGGAACAGGCGGCCATTCCCTGGCGCATGGCCTATCTCAGTGCCAATTACGCGGCGGTAGAGGCAGCGGTGCGGGCCGGGCTGGCGGTTTCGGTGTTCAAGGCCGGCACCATGGCCCGCGACCTGCGTCCGCTTGGGCTCGCCGATGGCTTCCCACCACTGCCGCGTGCCGCCATCTGCCTGCATCTGCCGCCAGTGCGAGCAGGATCCGGACCCGGCCAGGCAGCTATCGTATTACGCGAGCATATCCGCGTGACATTGAATGATACGGTAGAAACCCAATCAGCGATTGTGGCGACCGGGTAAGGCGGGTAAAATCCTGGCCCGCGAGAGGGGGCAGTCGCGGTCGATGCAGCTTTATGATCTTGGTTCAGTCAGTGTTCTGGTGGTCGATGACAACCGGTTCATGCGCAACATCGTCGCCAATACCTTGAACGGCATCGGCGTGCGCAGTGTGGCGCAGGCCGATAGCGTCGATCAGGCCCTGGAGCAGCTTGCCGAAATCGCCGTCGATCTGGTGATTAGCGACTGGGATATGGGCGAGAAATCCGGCATCGAGCTGATCCGCCGGATCCGTGCAAACAAGTCGATGCGGCTGCTGCCGATCATCATGCTTACCGCCAACACCACGCGCACCAACATTTTTACCGCGCGCGATGCCGGCGTCACCGAGTTCCTCGCCAAGCCGATCTCGGCCCAGGCCTTGTATGGCCGTGTGGTGGAAGTGATCGAGCGGCCCAGGCAGTTCGTGAAGACCAAGAGTTTCTTCGGGCCGGATCGCCGCCGCCGCCGGGCGGACAGCTATCGCGGCCCGAAGCGGCGCAAGGAAGACCAATGAGCGACGACGTTGAATTCATCGGCAATCCCAACCTGATCGCGCGCAAGGCGCGGCCGGTGGGCAAGAATGCCGACGACATGCTGAAGACTGCCGACCAGCGCGTGGCTGCGCTGAAGAACGAATTCGGCAGCATCCTCAAGCGCGATACCCAGACGATCATTGAGTTGCTGCGCAATGCCGAGACCGATCTGGCCGGCCGCCAGCGTTACCTGCTCGACCTGCGTCGTGTGGCGCATGAATTGCGCGGCCAGGGCGGCACTTTCGGCTATCCGCTGGTCACGGCGGTCTGCGATTCCTATTGCAAGCTGCTCGATATGATCAAGGATGTGGACGAAGCCCGGCTGCCGCTGGTCCGCACCCATGTCGATGCCCTGCGCGCCGTGGTCGGCGCCGATATCAAGGGTGATGGCGGCGCTATCGGCCGCGAGCTGATGGAATCCCTGCGCGTGATCCGCCAGAAGGTGGCCGAGGAAACCGGCAGCGAACTCTGACCGGGTCTAGCGGTTCTGGCCCGGTACCCAGAGCACGTCACTGGCGCCATTGTTGTTGGCGTGCCGCGCGGCCACGAACAGGTGGTCGGAGAGCCGGTTGAGGTATTTAACCACCATCGGATTGATCGTCTCGCGTTCGGCGAGTTCGACGGCAAGCCGCTCGGCGCGGCGCGACAGCGTGCGCGCCAGATGCAGATAGGCGGCGGCCGGCGAACCGCCCGGCAGGATGAAGGAATGCAGCGGCGGGATCTGCGCGTTCATCGCATCGATCTCGGCTTCCAGGCGGTCGACCTGCGCCTGCACGATGCGCAACGGCTCCCATTTCGGTGCCTCCTGCTCCGGCGTGGCAAGGTCGGCGCCGAGATCGAACAGATCATTCTGGATACGCCCGAGCATGGCATCGAGGTCCGGCAGGTCCTTGGTATGCAGGCGTGCCAGTCCGAGCGCCGCATTGGTTTCGTCGGCGGTGCCGTAGGCGGCGACGCGCAGGTCGTGCTTGGGCACGCGGGTGCCGTCGACCAGCGAGGTCTGGCCCTTGTCGCCACCGCGCGTATAGATCTTGTCCAGCTTGACCATGGGGCTACTTCCCCAGCACCAGGCCGGCCAGGGCGATCAGGCAGATGGCGATGAATTGCAGCAGGATGCGCCAGCGCATCAGCAGGTTGGAATAGGACCGGTTGAACCGCCCGCCGCGGAAAAGGGCATAGATGCCGATGCACAGCACGATGAAGGTGGCGCCGATGGCAACCGGAATCATGGCATGGACGAAAGAGCTCATGGTCTGATCATAGCGCGCGCCGGCTTGCGGTCCAGCCCCGGGCGGGTTAGCAGGTGGCGGCATACCGCCGCAGAAGGCCGCCGCAGAAGGAACTCGCGCATGATCAATCGAGAGGCCATTGCCGCTACCGAGGGGCGCATTCGCCCGCATGTGCGGCGCACCCCGGTGATCGCCGTGGCGGCCAGTGATTTCGGCCTCGATGGTGGCGATATCCAGCTTAAACTGGAATTGCTGCAGCATACCGGCTCGTTCAAGCCGCGTGGCGCCTTCGCCAACCTGCTTGGCAGCACTGTGCCAAAAGCGGGTGTGGTGGCGGCCTCTGGCGGCAATCACGGCGCGGCGGTGGCCTATGCGGCGATGCGGCTCGGCCTGCCGGCGCGCATCTATGTGCCGAGTGTCGCCTCGCCCGCCAAGATCGCCCGTATCCGCGCCTATGGCGCCGATCTGGTGATCGAAGGCGAACGCTATGCCGATGCCTTGGCAGCATCGGAGGCTTGGCGCGCGGAAAGCGGCGCGCTGCCGGTGCATGCCTATGACCAGCCGGAAACTTTGCTCGGCCAAGGTACCTGCGGCCTCGAATTCGAGCAGCAGGTGCCGGACCTCGATAGCGTGCTGGTTGCGGTCGGTGGCGGCGGTTTCATCGGTGGCATCGCCGCCTGGTATCGGGGCCGCACGCGCGTCATCGCCGTCGAGCCGGAAACCGCGCCGACACTACACATGGCGCTCAAGGCCGGACAGCCGGTGGATGCGCCGGCCGGCGGCATCGCGGCGGACTCGCTGGCGCCGCGTCAGGTCGGGCAGTTGATGTTCCCGATCGCGCAGCAATTCGTTGCCGAAAGCATTTTGGTGCCCGACGACGCCATCCGCACAGCCCAGGCGGTGCTGTGGGACAAGCTGCGGCTCGCCACCGAACCGGGCGGCGCCACGGCTTTCGCGGCGTTGCTCTCTGGCGCCTACAAGCCGGCGCATGGTGAGCGCGTCGGCATCATGGTCTGCGGCGGCAATGCCGCCGACCATGGCTACATGCAGCTTTAAGCCGCGCGCACCAGCATCTCGGTGCCATCGCCGGCGGCCAGCCGCAGCAGGCCATTGGTGTCGAGATCGTCAAGTCCGGCAGTGACGCCTTCATGTGCCACCACGCGGCCATTCATCCGTGCCTTGGCGGAGCGGATCAGGTGGCGCGCATCGCTGCGGTCATTGGCCAGTCGGGTAGTGACCAGCAGGTCAACCAGGTCCATGCCCTGGCGCAATGCCTCGCGCGGCAGGTCCAGGGTTTCAATTGAGGCTGCCAGGGCTGTGGTAAGCGTGCTCACGGTACTTCTCCTTGGGGTTTCCGCCGGAGGCCGGAAGCATCGAATTATGTGGGAAAAAACGAATGCCGCCGGTTGGCTGCGGCGGCATTGGGTCGTTTGTCACATACGAACCGTCACCGCTATGTCAGCAGTGTAAAATACCAATAGTTAAAGACGGCGCGGCTGTGCATGGCAGGAAAGCTAGGGCGTAAACGGACCGATGTCAACGCCCCAGAATCTCGTCCCGCCTGTATCCTTGCGCATAGAGCAGCGCGGTGAGGTCGCCATGCTGGATGCTGAAGCGGGCCTGGGCCTGCACCACCGGCTTGGCGCGGAAGGCGATGCCCATGCCGGCGGCCTGCAGCATGGCAAGGTCGTTGGCGCCATCGCCGACCGTGAGACAATCGGCGAGATCGACATGGCGCGCGATGGCGATGCGCTTCAATGCCTCGAGCTTGGCTTCGCGGCCCAGGATCGGCTCGCGCACGCTGCCGGCGAGGCGGTCGAAGGTCACCACCAGGTGATTGGCCTGCTGCTCGTCGAAGCTGAAACGTTCCTGGATCATCCGGGTGAAGAAATCGAAGCCGCCGGAAACCAGGGCACAATAGACGCCCTGGCTTTTCAGCGTGCGCAGCAAGGTGGCCGCACCCGGCATCGGCTGGATGCGCGCGGCGGCGCGGTCGAGCAGGGCTTCCGGCAGGTCCTTCAGCAGTGCCACACGCTCACGCAACGCGGCCTCGAAATCCAGTTCGCCATTCATGGCGCGGCGCGTGATCTCGGCGATGCCGGGGCCGAGATCGGCGAGGTCGGCCAGCTCGTCCAGCATCTCGTTCTTGATGATGGTGGATTCCATGTCCGCCACCAGCACCTGTTTGCGGCGGTTCTCCGGGTTCACCACCAGCAGGTCCACCGGGGCGCCGCGCAAGGCCACCTTGGCGGCCTGGGTTGCGGTGGCGGCGGCGATGCGGTCGAACGGGATGTCGCAGGCCACGCCGGGGTCCAGCCAGTCAGCCTTGGCCACCCGGGCGCCGGCCAGTGCCAGGGCATCGCGTACCGCGCCGGCCATGCGTTCGCTCAGGATGCCGCCGCGCGGATCGCTGATCAGGGTGAGGATGTTTTGCATGGGGGCCAACCAGGGTAAGAAGAACGGATGACCGATATACCTTCCAGCCTGCCGCTTGTCATCGTTGCCGGGCCGACCGCCAGCGGCAAGTCGGCCCTGGCGTTGGCAATTGCCGAACGGTTCCGGGGCATGGTGATCAATGCCGACAGCATGCAGGTCTACCGCGACCTTCATGTGCTGACCGCCCGGCCAAGCCCGGCGGAGGAGGCCCGCGCGCCGCACCGGCTCTATGGCGTGCTGGATGCCGCCGAGCATGGCACCGCCTCGGTCTGGTGCGGGCTGGCCCGACAAGCCATTGCGGAGGCGGCCGAAAAAGGCCTGCTGCCGATCCTGTGCGGTGGCACCGGCATGTATATGCGGGCGCTGACCGAGGGCCTGGCGCGGATTCCGGCCATCCCGGCGGATATCCGCGACCAGGCGGTAGCGGCGCTGACCGAGCTGGGTACCGCCGGCCTGCATGGCAGACTGGCAGCCGCCGACCCGGAAACCGCAGCAAGGCTCAAAACCGGCGACAGCCAGCGGGTGCTACGGGCCTGGGAAGTCTGGCTGGCGACGGGCCGGGGCCTGGCCGCCTGGCAGCGCGAGGCGGCCGAGCCGGGCCTGCCCAATCCGGTCTGCCGCATCCTGCTGCGGCCGCCGCGCGGGCCGCTTTACGCCCGGATTGACCGGCGCTTTGAGGCGATGATGGCCGCCGGCGCCCTTGAGGAAGCCAGGAAATTCGCGGAACGGCGGGATATTCCGGCCGATGCGCCGGTGCGCAAGGCGCATGGCCTGCCGGAATTGCTGCAATACCTGCGCGGTGAACTGCCATTGGCCCAGGCGATTGCGATTGCCCAAACGAATACAAGGCATTACGCTAAGCGCCAGACCACATGGTTCCGGCACCAGATGCAGCCGGACCTGGTTGAGGAAACCGACCTCGGGGAGAAAGAAAATTTCAACCCAGGGGCAAAAATCTTTCCATTTCTTATGGGATATCTGTTGACCGTCGGCTATGGCGGTGTTTAGGGTGGCGCGCTTTTTTACAGGGGTGCGCGAGGGTTTCGTGTGCCCGCAACTTAAGGAATGGAGTTATGCAGACCGAGCAGCGTGAACAGCAGACCATGTCCGGCGCGGAGCTGGTGATCAAGGCGCTTGTAGATCAGGGCGTCGAGGTCATTTTCGGCTATCCGGGCGGCGCGGTACTGCCGATTTACGATGCCCTGTTCAAGCAGAATGCCATTCGCCATGTGCTGGTGCGCCACGAGCAGGGCGCTGTGCATGCGGCGGAGGGCTATGCCCGTTCCACCGGCAAGCCCGGCGTGGTGCTGGTCACTTCCGGCCCCGGCGCCACCAATGCCGTCACCGGCCTCACCGACGCGCTGCTGGATTCGATCCCGATCATCTGCCTCACCGGCCAGGTGGCGACGCATCTGGTCGGCACCGATGCCTTCCAGGAATGCGACACCACCGGTATCACCCGGCCCTGCACCAAGCATAACTACCTGGTGAAGAGCCCGGCCGACCTGGCGCGCATCGTCCATGAAGCCTTCTATGTCGCCACCAATGGCCGCCCCGGCCCGGTGGTGATCGACCTGCCGAAGGATGTGCAGGTGGCGCATGGCCCCTATACCGGCCCGGCCAATGTGCGCCACAAGACCTACAGCCCCCGTGTCGAAGGCGACGACAACAAGATCCGCGAAGCGGTGGCGCTGATGGCGCAGGCCGAACGCCCGGTCTTCTACACTGGCGGTGGCATCATCAATGCCGGCCCGAAGGCCGCCAAGCTGCTGCGCGAACTGGTGAAGCTTACCGGCTTCCCGATCACCTCGACGCTGATGGGCCTCGGCGCCTATCCGGCCACTGACCGGCAGTTCCTCGGCATGCTCGGCATGCACGGCACCTGGGAAGCCAATCATGCCATGCATGATTGCGACGTGATGATCAATATCGGTGCGCGTTTCGACGACCGCATCACCGGCCGCCTCAACGCCTTCTCGCCTGGTTCGAAGAAGATCCATGTCGATATCGACCCGTCGTCGCACAACAAGACGGTGCGGGCCGATCTCTGTATCGTCGGCGATGCCGCCCGCGTGCTGGAACGCATGATCGCGGTGTGGAAGGAAGCCGGCTACAAGCCGAAGGTGAAGGCGCTGGATGCCTGGTGGCAGCAGATCGACCAGTGGCGTGCCCGCGACTGCCTGCGTTTCACCCAGGACGACAAGATCATCAAGCCGCAATACGCCATCCAGCGGCTGTATGAAAAGACCAAGCACCGCGAGACCTTCATCACCACGGAAGTGGGCCAGCACCAGATGTGGGCGGCGCAGTTCTACAAGTTCGATGAACCGAACCGCTGGATGACCTCGGGCGGCCTTGGCACCATGGGCTACGGCCTGCCGGCAGCCATCGGCGCGCAGCTCGGCCATCCCGGCAAGCTGGTGGTGGATATCGCTGGCGAAGCCTCGATCCTGATGAACATCCAGGAGCTCGGTACTGCGGCGCAATACCGTTTGCCGGTGAAGGTGTTCATCCTGAATAACGAATATATGGGCATGGTGCGCCAGTGGCAGGAGTTGCTGCATGGCAGCCGCTATTCCGAAAGCTATTCCGAAGCCCTGCCGGACTTCGTGAAGCTGGCGGAAGCCTTCCATTGCGTCGGTCTGCGCTGCACCAAGCCGGGCGACCTTGATGGCGTGATCGACGAGATGATCAAGATCGACCGCCCGGTATTGGTCGATGTTGCGGTCTCGAAGAACGAGAACTGCTTCCCGATGGTGCCTTCGGGCGCCGCCCATAACGAAATGATCCTGCCCAACCACGGCGACGCTGATCCGGAGCCGGCGGTGAGCGAAGAGGGCATGGCGCTCGTCTGAGCGCTGATCAAGGAATACGGGAAACCATCATCATGTTTGCGCAAGTCACGCTGCCGGTTCAGTCGCATATCCTTTCCGTGCTGGTCGATAACGAGCCCGGCATCCTCGCCCGCGTCGTTGGCCTGTTCTCCGGCCGCGGCTACAATATTGAGAGCCTTACGGTGGCGGAGGTGTCGCATGCCGCCCATCTTTCGCGTATCACCATCGTCACCTCCGGCCCCGATGCGGTGATCGAACAGATCAAGGCGCAGCTTGGCCGTCTGGTGCCGGTGCATAGCGTGCATGATCTGTCGGTCGAAGGCCCGCATATCGCCCGCGAACTGGCGCTGGTGAAGGTGGCCGGTGTCGGCGACAAGCGGGTCGAATCCTTGCGCATCGCCGATATCTTCCGCGCCCGCGCCGTCGACTCAACCATTGAATCCTTCGTCTTCGAGGTTACCGGCACGCCGGAGAAGATCGATGCCTTCATCAAGCTGATGCAGCCGCTCGGCCTGGTGGAAGTATCGCGTACCGGTGTGGTCGCGATCAGCCGCGGCCCGCAGGCCCTCTAACCGATCTATTGCAAACCACGACGCATTAAAGGGAGAAGAAACCATGCGTGTGTACTACGACCGCGACGCCGACCTGAACCTGATCAAGGGCAAGAAGGTCGCCATCGTCGGCTACGGCAGCCAGGGCCATGCCCATGCCCAGAACCTCAAGGACAGCGGCGTGAAGAACCTCGCCGTGGCGCTGCGCAAGGGTTCGCCGGGCAACAAGAAGGCCAAGGATGCCGGCTTCAAGACCATGACCCCGGTCGAAGCCGCCAAGTGGGCCGATGTGATCATGGTGCTGACCCCGGATGAAGGCCAGTCGGCCCTGTGGGAGAATGACCTGCGCGACAACATGAAGGAGGGCGCCGCCCTTGCCTTCGCGCATGGCCTGAACATCCACTTCAACCTGATCGAGCCGCGCAAGGACATCGACGTGTTCATGATCGCGCCGAAGGGTCCGGGCCACACCGTGCGCTCCGAATACCTGAAGGGCGGCGGCGTGCCGTCGCTGGTTGCCGTGCACCAGAATGCCTCGGGCAACGCGCTGGAAATCGCGCTCAGCTATGCCTCGGCCAATGGCGGTGGCAAGGCCGGCATCATCGAGACCACTTTCCAGGAAGAATGCGAAACCGACCTGTTCGGCGAGCAGGTGGTGCTCTGTGGCGGCCTGGTCGAACTGATCAAGGCCGGCTACGAGACCCTGGTGGAAGCCGGTTACGCGCCGGAAATGGCCTATTTCGAGTGCCTGCATGAAGTGAAGCTGATCGTGGACCTGATCTACGAAGGCGGCATCGCGAATATGAATTACTCGATCTCCAACACCGCTGAATACGGTGAATACGTCACCGGCCCGCGCATCATCACCGCCGAGACCAAGGCCGAGATGAAGCGTGTGCTGGAAGACATCCAGTCGGGCCGTTTCACCCGCAACTGGATGCTGGAGAACAAGGTCAACCAGACCTCGTTCAAGGCTACCCGCGCCAAGATGGCCGCCCATCCGATCGAGGAAGTGGGCACCAAGCTGCGCGGCATGATGCCGTGGATCGCCAAGAACAAGCTGGTCGACAAGAACCGCTCGAACTAAGCGGCATTCCGCTTAACAGGACGGCCGCCGGAGTGATCCGGCGGCCGTTTGCTTTTGTGCGGCCCGCTTATGCTATTGCGACGCCTTCATGCCGCAGCAGCCATTCCTTGCGGTGCAGCCCGCCGCCATAGCCGGAGAGGCTGCCATCGGCGCCAATGAGGCGGTGGCAGGGGATCACCACGCTGATCGGGTTGGCGCCATTGGCCAGGCCGACAGCGCGGGCAGAGGCCGGCGACAGCTTGAGCCGTTTCGCCAGCGCGCCATAGGTCAGCGTTTTACCAGCCGGGATGGCGCGCAACGCCTGCCAGATGCGCTGCTGGAATGCCGTGCCCTCGAAGGCGCAGGGCAGGGCATCGATACTGCGCAGATCACCGCAGAAATAGGCCATGAGCTGCTTGCGCAATGCGGCTGGCGCATGGCCCGGCGTCAGGTGCAGGCCAGCTTTGTATTGCCTGACGGCAAGGCGGCGCATGCGCGCCTCATGCTCTTCCCAGTCGAGGATACGCAAATGACCCTGATCGTCGCTGGCGATCAGGGCTGTGCCAATGGGCGTCTTGATTGTATCGAGAGTGAAGGCGGGGTCGCTCATTGCCCGATTGTGGCGGGCAAAAAGCGACAACGAAAGTGCCTGTTCCGGTTCGATCCCGGCGCTTACCTTCGCGATGTTTTCGAGCGACCGCCTCACCATGCGACCGCTGACCGGGCCCTCGCTCAGCCGTCAGATCGGTCTGCTGCAACTCAAGGGTCGGTCGCTTTCCACGCCTGCCAATGCCCTGGTTGCCGAAATCCGTTTGGCTTTCGCCAAAAGGCGTAAACTTGCTGCATGAATCTGACGGATTCTGCGTAATCAATCGCCGCAGCCATTCCACATAAATTCGATATAGTCACCAGTAGAATTGTCTCTCAACAAAGCTAATATTGCGCGTTACACAGCAATGCCGCGTTGCCGGCGCAGGACGCCCATGCATGCCGCTTGATGACCGCACCCCACCTGAAGGCCCTGGCTTCGATGTGCGTATGGAGGAGCGCTTCCGCTCCCGCGCGCCGACCACGGTCAAGGTCATCGACTTCACCCGCAAGAGTCTGATCGGCGCCAATTTCGAAGGCCGCGTCCTCACCAAGGCGAAACTTTCCGGCTCGGATCTGACGCGCGCCAGGCTGGCCAAGGCCGATCTGGTGGAAGCCGATCTGTTCGGCGCCAATCTTGAACAAGCCGATCTCAAGCATGCCAACCTGACCAATGCGATCCTGCGCGGTGTCAACCTCAAGGGCGCCAACCTCAATCATGCCAAGCTCAGCGGTGCCGATTTCCGCGGTGGCGTGATGATGGGTGCGCAGGGCGGCCGCACGGGTCTTGAAACCTCCGACCTCACCGACTGCCTGCTGGAATTCGCCAACGCATCGCGTGCCGAGTTTTCCGGCGTCGATCTTTCCGGCGCCAGCATGATCGGTGCCGATCTCTCGGGCGCGAATTTCTTCGGCACCAACCTGCGCAATGCCGACCTGTCGCACGCCAATCTCTCCGGCGCCAATCTCGGCGATACCAAACTGATCGGCACCAAGCTGATCGGCACCAATCTGGCGGGCGCCCAGATCGTCAATGCCACGGTCAGCGGCGTGGTCAGTCTTGGCACCGAATTCACCAATGCGGTGATCAAGGGCGTGGCGATCGAGCAGCTCACCGCCAGCCCGCCGCTGCTCACCGAGCCGCAGGATTTTCCAGAGTTCCTCAAAAGCGAATTGCTGTTGCATACCGACTGGGTGGAAACGCGCGGCCAGCAGGGCCGCCGGTTGATCCTGAAGGATGCGCAACTGCGCTACTTCAACTTTTCCGGTCTGATGCTGGATGCGGTGGATTTCAGCGGTGCCGATCTTTGCGGCTCGCGTTTTGCCGCAGCCTCGATGAAGCTGACGAACTTCTCAAATGCCAAGCTGATTGGTGCCGATTTTACCGAGGCGCATATTAGTGGCACCAACTTCACCGGCGCGACGTTGCGGCTGTCGAATTTCCGGGGTGCACAAAGCGGCAGCGTGCCGATCTACAGTCCCACCGGGCAATTCACCGGACGGCAGTTCGCAACGAATTTCTCCGGTGCCGATCTGGTGCGGGCCGAACTCGATGGCTTCGACTTGTCTGCCTGCGTGAAGTCCTAGGCTTCAGTCTGGAGCTTCAGTCTGGGGCTTGAATCATGTCGGTGTGCTGCAGGCCGCCGAAGATCGGTTCAGCACCAACCGGATGTGCGTTGAGCTTGGCGTTGAAGCAGCGATGCTCGAAGCCATGCTTGTCGAGCACTGTTATCGCCTGTGGCGGATAGCTGCCGTCGGCTGCACGCTGTCCGGTCAGGTAAAAGGCGAGGCGTTCCACTGGCATGTTTAACAGCCGCAACTCGCCAAGGCCATTGATGCGCTCGGATACGGCGGCGAGGAATACTTCCGTGCCGCAGAGCGTGCCGCCATCCGAGATTGGACGGCGGAAATCGCCGACCAGGATCTGCCCCGCCTTGGCCGCACCGATCAGGCGGGCGATTTCTATGGTGACATTGCCGACGATGAATTCACCCGCCATGCCGCCATTGGCGCGTGGCTGGCCATACTGGAAATGGCTGCCGATGCCGAGGCAGAGCCGCAGTTCCGGAATCGCCGCAGGCACGCGCGTAGTGCGCTCCAGCGTCTTGAACATCATCACGAACAGCGCGAAGCAGCAGAAGAAATCGATATCCTCGGTGAAGCCCTTGAGCCGGTTCCAGACATAGAAGCCGTCGCCGGTAGTGGTGCGGGCCAGTTCCACCTTGAGGCCGCGCTTGCGGCTTATTTCCTCAGCCAGATTGATGGCGAATTCTAGGGTGGCGAGCTGGGCCGCCTGTTCCGCCGGGCTGCGATGCGAGAAGCCGACAATATCGATCAGCAGCACGGCGCGGTGCTGGGTTAGCGTTACCGCGAAGGCCGCGAAAAGCTCATCGACGCGCTCGGGATGCGCTTCGCCCGGCTCGGTGCCGATGGCCTGATCAAGACGGATCTCGATCGGCTGCACATTCAGTTCCTGCGCCACCATGTCGAAGGTATGCCCGCCCATCTGGCGGCTGCCCGCGAAGATTCGTGGATTGGCGGTGTCGGCAAAGAACAGCCGCACCTTGGGCACGGTGATGACTTCGATGCCGAGACGGCTGGGACGCCAGCCGACCAGGGCGTTGCTGCCGAAGCGCCACAGATCGAACAGCACATTGTAGATTTCGCCATAGCCGGCGCTATCGCCGCTGCGTTCGTCGCCTTGCATGCGACCTCGATCGAAGGCCGTGCCTTCGCGTCAAAGCGGGTGTCAGTCGATCTCTTCCAGCGACGGGCCGGCGACTTCGCCCGGCTGTGCACCGGCGGCCTTCACCAGATCGAAGATATGGCGGCGCAGGCTTTTCGAGTCGATGCGGCTGAAGTAGCGCACCAGTTCCATGGCCTGGCGCTGCGATACGCGGCCCGAAGTCTCGGCATCGATCTCATCGACAGCCGGGGTGGCGGCAATCGCGGCGCCTTCATCCATCTGGCCTTCGAAGAAATAGGACGGCGGCACATTCAGGATATGGGCGAATTGCTGCAAGCGGCTGGCGCCGATGCGGTTCATGCCCTTCTCATACTTCTGGATCTGCTGGAAGGTGAGGCCAACCGCTTCGCCGAGCCGGGTCTGGCTGATGCCAGCAAGGGTGCGGGCGGCACGCAGCCGGCGGCCGACATGGCTATCGAACTGGTTGGGGCCGCGGCTCTTGGCGCCCTTGGAGCGGCCGGCGATGCTGCCCTCGGTGGTAGTCGGCACGATATTCTCCTTCAAGAGTCAGGCATGCCGGCTTTGGGTGACTAGATTTAACAAATCTAGACTGTATTTTATAATTTTCCCACCTGCCGGATGCCTTTGGCATGTTTCAGGGAGATTTTATCTTTGATTTTAAGGAGTTACGCGTTAATTATCGCTAATATCGAGTCACGCGTTCCTATATCGTTGGTTATGCTCGGCTCGTGGTACCGCAACCATAACCTTTTTAGTTGTATTACCATGAAATTGCCGTAATCGCCCGGCAACCTGACATGGTTAACTGTTCACGCTCTTTTAAGCCCGGCAAAGCACAGTGTTAGGCGTCACCAATCCGTATTGCCGCCATCCCGGCCAGCCGGGATCGCCTTTGCCGAGGACCCGTCGAAGCGTGTACACTATCGCTAAACCACGGAAATATTGGTCGGATCGGGTTAGGCGCGGGCATTGGCGCGCAGCCCGGCCCGTGATCCCCATGGCCGTGGCGGCTATGCGTCAGGGTGGAGAGGGCCTGTCATGAACAGCATTGCAGCAAACAACCTGAGCGGCGAATCGAAAATCCCGGCGCGTGAACGCGTCATTATTTTCGACACCACATTGCGCGATGGCGAGCAATCGCCAGGCTGCTCGATGAATCTGGAAGAGAAGCTGCGCATCGCCGAGACACTGGAAGCGATGGGCGTCGATGTCATCGAGGCCGGTTTTCCGATTGCATCGAACGGTGACTTCGAAGCCGTGCATGAAATTGCCAAGCGGGTGAAGAATTCCGTGGTCTGCGGCCTCAGCCGCGCCGGTCGCAAGGATATCGACCGCGCCTGGGAAGCATTGCAGCCGGCGAAGCGCGCCCGCATTCACACCTTCATCTCCACCAGCCCGCTGCATATGAAGTACAAGCTGCAGATGGAGCCGGATGCGGTGCATCAGGCGGTGATCGATTCCGTCACCCATGCGCGTAATCTTTGCGACGATGTTGAGTGGAGTTGCGAGGACGGCACCCGCTCTGATCCCGACTTCCTCTGCCGCCTGATCGAGAGCGCGATCAAGGCCGGCGCACGCACCATCAATGTACCCGATACGGTCGGCTACACCGTGCCGGCGGAATATACACGGCTGATGCGCTATCTCATTGAAAACGTGCCAAACAGTGATTTGGCGTGCTTTTCTGCGCATTGCCATAATGATCTCGGCTTGGCTGTAGCGAATTCGCTGGCGGCCGTCATCGGCGGCGCGCGGCAGGTGGAATGCACCATCAACGGCATCGGCGAACGCGCCGGCAATGCCGCGCTGGAAGAGATCGTGATGGCGCTGCGCACGCGCGGCGATGCGATGGCTTTCGATACCGGTATCCGCACCACCGACATCACCAAAGCGTCGCGGCTGCTCTCCTCGGTCACCGGCTTCAACGTACAGCCGAACAAGGCCATCGTCGGCGCCAATGCCTTCGCGCATGAAAGCGGCATCCACCAGGATGGCATGCTGAAGCATGCCGGCACTTACGAGATCATGACGCCGGAATCGGTCGGCCTGAACCGTTCGACCCTGGTGATGGGCAAGCATTCCGGCCGCCATGCCTTCCGCAAGAAGCTGGAGGAGCTCGGCTTCCAGCTTGCCGACAACCAGCTCAACGATGCCTTCGCGCGATTCAAGGATCTCGCCGACCGCAAGAAGGATGTGTTCGACGAGGATTTGGTGGCGCTGGTGGACGACACCACGGGCCGCGAAAATGACCGTATCCGCTTCCAGAGCCTGCAGGTGGTGGCCGGTTCCAAGGGGCCGCAATCGGCGGAACTGGAACTCGAGATCGATGGCAAGCCGGCCGCCGTGAAGGCCACCGGCAACGGCCCGGTGGATGCCACGTTCAATGCCATCAAGGCGCTTTATCCACACGACGCCAAGTTGCAGCTCTATCAGGTCCATGCGGTTACCGAAGGCACCGATGCCCAGGCCGAGGTGACGGTGCGACTCGCCGAAGGCGGCAAAACCGTGAACGGACAGGGCGCCGATGCTGATACCCTGGTGGCTTCGGCCCGTGCGTATATCCATGCGTTGAACAAGCTGCTGGTGAAGCGGGAGAAAACCGCGCCGGCTGCGCTGAGTGCGTAATCCCCTGGCGTTAAGGCCGCGGAAATAGCGGGGTCGAAGCCTTGCTTATCCAGTCCTGACGCCGCATAACGGCCCGAATATCCGGTTCAAGAGGTGAAGTGTCGATGTTTTCGCGATTGATGGGTTTCATGTCGGCCGATATGGCCATCGACCTCGGCACGGCCAACACGCTGGTCTACGTGAAGGGCCGTGGCATTGTGCTGAACGAGCCCTCGGTGGTGGCGATCAGCAATGTGCGCGGCAAGAAGGAAGTGCTGGCCGTGGGCGACGAGGCCAAGCAGATGCTGGGCCGTACCCCGGGCAACATCGAGGCCATCCGTCCGCTGCGCGACGGCGTCATCGCCGACTTCAATGTCGCCGAGGAAATGATCAAGCACTTTATCCGCAAGGTGCATAACCGCCGCAGCTTTGCCTCGCCGCAGGTCATCATCTGCGTGCCGTCGGGTTCCACCGCCGTGGAGCGCCGCGCCATCATGGAATCCGCCGAGTCGGCAGGCGCGCGCCGCGTGCAGTTGATCGAGGAGCCGATGGCTGCTGCTATCGGCGCTGGCCTGCCGGTCACCGAGCCGACCGGTTCGATGGTGGTGGATATCGGCGGCGGCACCACCGAAGTGGCGGTGCTTTCGCTGGGCGGCATCGTCTATTCGCGCAGCGTGCGCGTCGGCGGTGACAAGATGGATGAGGCGATCATCGCCTATATCCGCCGCAACAATAACCTGCTGGTGGGCGAGGCCTCGGCCGAGCGCATCAAGAAGCAGATCGGTTCGGCCTGTCCGCCGGAAGAGGGCAATGGCCTTTCGATGGAGATCAAGGGCCGCGATCTGATGAACGGTGTGCCGAAGGAACTGGTGATCAACCAGCGCCAGATCGCCGAAAGCCTGGCCGAGCCGGTTGGTGCCATTGTCGAGGCAGTGAAGGTGGCGCTGGAACATACCGCGCCGGAACTCGCCGCCGATATCGTGGACAAGGGCATCGTGCTTACCGGCGGCGGCGCGCTGCTTGGCAATCTCGATCTGGTGTTGCGGCATGCCACCGGCCTGCCGGTGACCATTGCTGATGAGCCGTTGTCCTGCGTGGCGCTGGGCACCGGGCGTGCGCTGGAAGGCATGAAGACGACATTCAAGCAGGTGCTCTACAATCCCTCCTACTAGGCTGGGATAGGAGCGGGGGCCGCAACCAGGGGACTGGATTTAATAGGGGCTTAGATGCGGTTGAGGAGTGGACGTGGCATGGGGCTGGCTGCGCCGATCAAGGCGCTGGCGCAGCGTTTTGCTTTCCTCTTGCTCGTCGGTGCTGCGCTTGGCCTTATCCTGCTGAGCCGCATTGACCGCCCGGCCGTGGAGCGCGTGCGCGCCGTCACCGCCGATATCTTCGAGCCGGTGCTGTCGGCGGTCTCGCAGCCCATCGCCTTCGTCGGCAACATTGTCGGCATCGTCGACGATCTGCTGTTCGCCCATGAGGAAAACGTCCGGCTGCGTGTCGAGAATGCCCGCCTGCTGCAATGGCAGGACGTGGCCCGCCGCCTGGAACAGGACAATGCCAGCCTGCGGCGTCTGCTTGCTGCCGGCCCGGATCTCAGCCACAGCTTCGTCACTGGCCGTGTCATCGCTGATGGCGGCGGCCCCTTCGTGCGCACCGCGCTGATCAATATCGGCGCCAAGGAAGGCGTGAAGAAGGGCCAGGCCAGCATCGGCGAGGGGGGCTATGTCGGCCGCGTTGCCGAGGTCGGCCAGCGAGCGGCGCGCATCCTGCTGCTCACGGACTTGAACTCGCGCCTGCCGGTGATGATCCAGGAAGGCGGACACCGCGCCGTGCTGGCGGGCGACAACTCGCCGCAGCCGAAGCTGGAATACCTGCCCGCCGGCGCCAAGCCGCAGGTCGGCCAGATGGTCGTCACCTCCGGCGATGGCGGCCAGTTCCCGGCCGGCATCCCGGTCGGCGAAATCGTTTCCGCCTCGGAAGGCAATGTGCGGCTGCGGCCCTTTGTCGATCTGGGCCGGCTGGATTTCCTGCGCGTGGTGCAGTTCGACGAAACCCGGCTGGATACCGAGGAGGCGCCGCGGCCCGCCGCGCGTAAGCCGTGACCCTGATTTCTGGGGCGCAGCCATGAAGCCCCTGGCGAACGCAACCCGACGGATGCGCGGGTTCCTGCCCATCGTTTCCTGCCTGTTGCTGGTCGCGGTCGGCCTGGCCCCGGTCGGCCTGCCGTATTTCGCCACCGTCTCCCCGGCGCTTGCCCTGATGGCGGTATTTTACTGGAGCATCTTCCGCGCCGACCTGATGTCGATGCTGGGCGCTTTCCTGATCGGCCTGGTGGTCGATCTGATCACTGCCGGCCCGCTCGGCCTCAACGCGCTGATCCTGCTGCTGACCCACGAACTCGGTGTGTCGCAGCGCCGCGTCTTCCTCGGTTCCTCCTTTCTGGTCAATTGGTGGGCCTTCGCGTTGGTCGCCATCGGCGCCAGCCTGATCGGCTGGGTGGTGGCGAGCCTGCTGCACTGGCAGATCCATGCCTTCCGTCCGCTGCTGGCGCAGCTCCTGCTTTCGCTAGGCCTCTATCCGGCGATCTACTGGCTGCTGAGCCGTTTGGAGCAGCGCTATCTGCGCCCCGGTCTGCCTACATGAGTAGGGCGGCGACATGAACCGGCGGGACCAGGATCTGCAACGCGTGTTCACCCGCCGGGCGCTGATGCTCGGCGTTGGTCAATTGGCCCTGTTCGGCGCCCTGGCCGGGCGGCTGTATTATTTGCAGGTCCTCGAATCTGGCCGTTACACGCTGCTCTCGGATGAGAACCGCATCTCGATGCGGCTGTTGCCGCCGCGCCGCGGCCGCGTGCTCGACCGCTTCGGCACCGAACTCGCCTCCAACCGGCGCAATTACCGCGTGCTGATCGTGGCCGAGCAGGCGCGCAATGTCGATGCCACGCTGACCAAGCTGGCCGATCTGATCCATATCGACGATACCCAGCGCGCCCGCGTGAAGCGCGAGGTTGAGCGGCGGCGCAAATTCGTGCCGGTGGTGGTGGCGGAAAACCTCTCCTGGGAGGATTTCGCTCGTATCAACCTGCATTCCCCGGACCTGCCCGGCGTGCAGCTCGATGTTGGCGAGACGCGCGACTATGGCATGGGCGCGGTGTTCAGCCATGTCGTCGGCTATGTCGGCGCTGTGGCGGAAAACGAGCTTGGCGATGATCCGTTGCTGGAATTGCCGGGCTTCCGCATCGGCAAGAGCGGTATCGAGAAGCTGTTCGACGAGGATATGCGCGGTCGCGCCGGCCACAGCCAGATCGAGGTCAACGCCTATGGCCGCGCCATCCGCGAGCTGGACCGTACCGATGGCCTCACCGGCGACGATGTGGTGCTGACCATCGATGCCGAGCTGCAGCGTTTCACCGCCGAACGGCTGAAGGATGAAAGTGCGGCAGCCGTGGTGATGGATGTGCATACCGGCGAAGTGCTGACGCTGGTGTCGAATCCCGGTTTCGATCCGAATTGGTTCAATGTCGGCATCACCACGGCGCAATGGCGCCAGCTCAACGGCGACAAATACCGCCCGCTGACCAACAAAGCGGTGCAGGGCCAGTACCCGCCCGGTTCCACCTTCAAGATGGTGGTGGGCCTGGCCGCATTGGAGGCTGGCGCCGTCACGCCCGATAGCCGTGTGTTCTGCCCTGGCCATATGGAATTCGGCAACAACACCTTCCATTGCTGGAAGAAGGGCGGCCATGGCAGCATGAATCTGGTGCAGGCCCTGGAAGAGAGCTGCGACGTCTATTTCTACGAAGCTGCCCGCCGCATCGGTGTCGACAAGATCGCCGACATGGCCAAGCGGCTCGGCCTCGGCGATGTCAGTGGCCTGGATGTTACCGGCGAGCGCCGTGGCCTGATCCCGACCCGTGCCTGGAAGCAGGGCGCTCTGGGCCAGCCCTGGGCGCAAGGCGAAACCCTGGTGGTCGGCATCGGCCAGGGCTATGTGCTGGCAACGCCACTGCAGCTTTGTGTCATGACAGCACGGCTGGCCAATGGCGGCTATGCGGTGCGACCGCGTCTGGTGCGGCATGACGATGTGCTGGGCCCGTCGCCGGAACAGCGCCCCGCCAGCCAGCTTTACAATTCGCTCAATATCAAGCGCGAACATCTCGAGGTGGTTCAGGAAGGCATGGTGCGCGTCACCACGCCGCCGCGCGGCACCGCCCACGGCGCCCGCATCACCCAGCCGCAATTCGCCATGGCCGGCAAGACCGGCTCCAGCCAGGTGCGCCGCATTTCCAAGGCGGAACGCGATACCCGTGTGCGCAAGAACGAAGAAAAACCCTGGGAAGAGCGCGACCACGCCTTGTTCGTGGCCTATGCCCCGATCGGCAATCCACGCTATTGCATTGCCGTGATCGTCGAGCATGGCGGTTCCGGCTCCAAGGCGGCGGCGCCGATTGCCCGCGACATCCTGCTGGAAACCCAGCGCCTCGACCCCTCGCGCCGCAACCGCGCGCCCGGTCCGCCGCCTGGCACCACTGCCGATACGCCGTCAGCGCCGCAACCGGCGCCTGCGCCGAAGCCGCGGGAGGGCTGAGCATGCGCCGTACCTCCCTGCTCAGCCGTGGCAACGACCTCACTTTTGGCCGCAAGCTGCGCGATATCACCTGGGGCCTGGTGCTGCTGATCTGCATGATCGCCAGCGTCGGCTTCATCCAGCTTTACTCGGCTGCCGGCGGCGATATCGATCCCTGGGCCGACCGCCAGATGCTGCGCTTTGCCATCGGCCTCTGCGTCATGACCATCATCGCAATCACCGATATCCGCGTCTGGATGCGGGCGGCCTATCTGTTCTACGCCGTGGCCCTGGTGCTGTTGGTGGCCGTCGAACTGGTTGGCCGTGTCGGCATGGGGGCGCAGCGCTGGCTTGATCTCGGCGTCATTCATATCCAGCCTTCCGAGATCATGAAGATTTCCATTGTGCTGGCCCTGGCGCGCTACTTCCATGGCCTGTCGCATGAGGAAGTCGGCATGATCCGCTGGCTGTTCATCCCGCTCGGCCTGGTGGTTGCGCCGGTGGTGCTGGTGATGAAGCAGCCTGATCTTGGCACCGCCATGCTGCTTCTCGCCACTTCGGGCGCGGTGTTCTTCTATGCCGGCGTGCGATTGTGGAAATTCCTGCTGGTGATCATCGCGGGTGGTTCGGCATTACCGATTGCCTGGAACCTGATGCACGATTACCAGCGCAAGCGCGTGCTCACTTTCATGAACCCGGAGCAGGATCCGCTCGGCGCCGGCTATCACATCCTGCAATCCAAGATCGCGCTTGGTTCCGGCGGCTTCATGGGCAAGGGTTTTCTGCAGGGCAGCCAGAGCCACTTGAGTTTCCTGCCGGAAAAGCAGACCGACTTCATCTTCACCATGCTGGCGGAAGAACAGGGTCTGGTCGGCGCGCTCGGCCTGATCACGCTCTATATCCTGGTGCTGGCCTACGGCTATGCCATCGCCATGCGTTCGCGCAACCAGTTCGGTCGCCTGGTGGCCGGCGGCCTCACCACCATGCTGTTCCTCTATGTCTTCATCAACATCGCCATGGTGTCCGGCATGGTGCCGGTGGTGGGCGTGCCGTTGCCGCTGGTCAGCTATGGTGGCACGGCGATGATGACGCTGCTGATCGGTATCGGCCTGCTGATTGGCGTCTATGTCCACCGCGACGTGGAAATCCCCAGGCATATGAGCGGCTTATAGGTTATCCCCAGGGCATGAATTTGCCCTGCTGATAGCCCTTGCAATCGCTGCGAATCCGAGTATCTTCCGCGCCGGATTTGACTGGGCGCATAGCTCAGTTGGTAGAGCAGCTGACTCTTAATCAGCGGGTCCCAGGTTCGAGCCCTGGTGCGCCCACCATTCCCCCTCGGGAATGACTTCCAGTCGATCCACTCCACAAAATCAGGCGCTCAGACTGCCGGTTTCGGCAATCTTACGCGCAGCGCGCGCGGCTCCACGGCATAGTCGATGGGGCCGGGCAGCATGTCGATTTCGCCGTCATTGGCGACCGGCTTGGGCCGCGGGAAGTCGATACGCAGGCGGTCGGCCTTGATCACTTCTAGGCAAACTCAGTTTCACTGGCTCTACCAAATAGTGCTGGGTGGTGTTCTTTATTTTACAATACAATCAAAGGTATTTATTTTTTTCTCAAATACTTCTATATTAACGATGAAAGGAAAGTTTCCTTCCTTGAGGGGGCTTTGAAACTTGGTAGAGAATCTATTCGATCATTCTTTCGATAGCTTCGATGAAACGGCTGACAGTAAACTTTTCCAGCTGTTGCGGGAATGCGCCAGGGGTAGCACGGCAGATTTTAACTCTGTGCTGCATGGAATAGAAGCTACTCGGAAAATTGCTGACACAAAGGTAATAGTATCCACCCATTGCATTGCAATGGATGGCAATAGACGAGTGAGAGTGAAAGACTTTGCCAAAACTTTGGCGCAGCACGTCATAGAGTACGCAATACCAAGAAGTCAAATAGCGAATGCCTATGAGCATGCAGGTCGCACAAAATCATTGTCGCGCATAGTGTCGTTGCATAACGATGCAAAAAAGCTTTTTACAAGTTTGTCAAACTCAGGTGAAGCTGGGGAGTTGCTCCTCTATGTATTTGGTGAAGTGTTTCTCAAAGCTCCTCAACTAATTTGCAAGATGAATTTGAAGACTAGCAGTGCCATGCACTTTCATGGTGCTGATGGTCTCCATGTAGGCTCAGAGAGTGGAAATCTAATTCTTTACTGGGGCGAGTCTAAACTCCATGCAAATCCTACGAACGCAATCAGGGAATGCTTAGAAAGTATTTCGCCGTTGCTGAATAGTGAGGGAGGGATTGATGCAGCTAATAACAGAGATATTCAATTGCTCCAGCGAGGGGTGGATTTTAATAACCCGGAAATTGATGCGGCTTTGAAATCTTTTTTAGATCCTAGCCATGAAAATTTTCGGAAGACAGAATTTAGAGGAATTTGCTTGGTTGGATTTGATGATGAAGCGTATCCATCAACACCAAACGAGAAAGAATTAACCAAAGTTATAAGTGAGATCGCACTGAAAATTCCCAAGTGGGACGGTCAAGTAAGGAAACGCGTTTCGATAGAGCGTCTGGAAAGTTTCAACATTCATTTTTTTTATCTCCCATTCCCGTCAATAGAGAATTTTCGTAAAGCTTTCAGAATTGAAGTGGGATTGGAAGAACATGCTGGCGGAGGCGTATGAGCCTTAACTCAATATCTTTATGGCTTTTGGAGAACGTAGAATTTCAGAGGCAACTCAACAGAATTGCAGCAAAGTCTGTTGTTCGCGGTTTGGGAGGGGGGGTTAAGCCATCGCCTCAAGTGGAAAGCCGCGAAGTCGATTGGTCCTACATGATATACTGCGCTAGTATATTGGCTTATTCGAATGATGCTCGCGCAGAAGAGGCCGCACTTCAAATTGTGCAATTCGCTCTGACGTCTATTGAACTTGGTGATGGCATAAAGACTGCAGCAGCAGTTATTTTGAACTCTATGTCAAACAAACCTGCAATCGATCTTGCTATTAAAAGGCAATTAATCGCATCGAATTTTGATGATCATGTGCCGATCCCTCTGAAGCTCGATGAAATGCGAGCCACTATTGAGAGCAGGATAACGCGGAATGATGATCAGATTTTTTATGGTAACAAATTCCAACGTAAATTTTGGAGTGTAGCCAGTAACAACGATTGGGTTAGTGTCTCTGCGCCGACTTCTTCTGGAAAATCATATGTCCTAATTCAGTGGATTGGAGAACACATTCGAGAGGGTGGGGGTAAGCTTGTAATATATATAGTCCCTACCAGAGCCCTAATTTCTCAAGTGTTCAGTGATTTGAGAGAATTTTTTTCTAATGGCAGGCTTGTTAGCGAAGTAAATTTATCGTCGTTCCCTGATGCTTCTGAAATTAAGGTAGGTAAGTCGAATATATTTGTTTTTACGCAAGAGAGACTTCACGCATTCCTACTTTCTATGCAGAAGTCGGGGGGTATAACTGCCGTAATTGTTGATGAAGCCCACAAAGTTGGCGACAAGTATCGTGGCGTCCTTTTGCAGCAGATGATCAACTGGATATATGATGATGAGCCTGGTGCTAAATTTATATTTTCCAGCCCCTTTGCACAGAATCCCGAGTATTTATTGGAAGATGCGCCCCAGGGTTCTCTAAAAAGAGCATTTGTAGATAGCACTGTAACAGTAAATCAAAATCTGCTTTGGGTTAGTCAGGCTGAAAGAAGTCTGAAGATTTGGAATGTCGATCTTTGTCGTGGCGGAGGGAGAGTGGAGATTGGGCGTGTTGCCTTGCGTGAGTCTCCGAATTCTAAGCGTAAAAGACTAGCCTATTTGGCTGTTACTCTTTCTAATGGCCAGCCAGGAAATATAATATATGTGAATGGAGCTGAAGAAGCGGAAATTGTTGCTGAACTGGTGGCAAATAAGTCTTCATACTCCCCGCAAAATCCAGACATTTCAAATTTGATAGATATATGCAAAAAGAGTGTTCATGTTCAATTCAAGCTGGCCCGCCTTCTAGAGAAGGGCGTGGCGTTCCACTATGGAAATATTCCCCAAATTGTGCGTCTCGAAGTCGAGCGTCTATTTAAGAAAGATCTTATTCATACCCTGGTTTGTACATCGACGCTTATTGAGGGGGTGAATCTTTCATGTCGGAATATTTTTCTTAGAGGGCCACAAAAAGGCCGAGGCAACCACATGCCGAACGAAGATTTTTGGAACTTAGCTGGTAGAGCGGGGCGGTGGGGGAGAGAATTTCAAGGAAATGTTTTCTGTATTGACCCGAAAGATCAGCATGCCTGGGGAGCTTCCACTGCACCAAAAGAGAGAAAACAATACTACATTAGGCGCACTACTGACAAAATCCTTTCTGAATCAGAAGATTTACTTTCATATATTTTGGGAAGCTCAAAAGGGGGGGCTCGGGATAGGGATAAGGAGTATGTGTTTTCATATATGCTGAGCGCCCACTATAAATTAGGTGGAATCAGACGGGCCGGCTGGCTTAATAAATACAATTCACGAGCTATGGAGGAATTATTTCAGGAAATTGAGAAAGTTGCGGAAAGAATGCAATTGCCTCCATCTGTGTTTGACAGGAATCCTGGAATTAACCCACTAGCCATTGATAGACTTTTTAAGTTTTTTGTTTCTCAAAGAGAGAGTCTCTCTTCGTTTGCTCCTCTAGATCCGCGTGAGAGAGAAGCTGTGGAGAGTTATTCAAAAGTTTTTCGAATTATTGGAGAAGTTTTAGAGGTGCGAGAATTTCAGGGGGCGGAGAGGAAGCAGCTTGCAATTGCAATTTTAGTGCATCAGTGGATGAGCGGAATGCCTATTCCTGTAATTATTAGCAAGAAATGGAAGAATAGTGTTGCTAGAGGCCGGAAATCATCAATCTCTACAATAATTCGTACAGTATTAAATGATGTGGAAACCATGGCGCGTTTTTATGCCCCCAAATATATAGCATGCTATTCAGACACTCTTCGCTGCGCTTTATCAGCTACTGGCCGAGCAGAAATTATACCAAAGATTGTTGATCTTGGCCCATTCTTGGAGTTTGGGGCTTCTTCAAAGACGCAGTTGTCACTAATGGCGCTTGGCTTTTCTCGAACAGCATCAATTGAGCTATCTCAACGTATGCCTTCTCTAGATATGGAGGAGGCAAATTGTATTGCTTACCTCAACAGCGAAGAATGGCATAAAGGTCAGCTTCCTGAGCTTATTATTCGAGAAATTTTAGCTTTTCTTGAGATGCGCAATAATTAGTAAGTGGCCAAATACTGCTAACGCATCTTCGGCAATCTTACGCGCAGCGCGCGCGGCTCCACGGCATAGTCGATGGGGCCGGGCAGCATGTCGATTTCGCCGTCATTGGCGACCGGCTTGGGCCGCGGGAAGTCGATACGCAGGCGGTCGGCCTTGATCACTTCCAGGCGCGGGTCGCTGTCCAGCGTGCCGAGGAACAGCTTGGCCAACTGGCTGGCCGAGCCGAGCCAGTTCTTTTCATGCGAGATATAAACAGTGAGTTCGCCGCTCTGCAGGTCGGGGCGGCCGAAAAGCTGCCCGGTACGGAATTCATAGGCACCCACCGCCACCACGATGGCGGGCGAGAGGATCTCACGCCGCTGGCCCTGATGCTGAATGGCGATCTGCATCATGCGGTGGCGGCGCACCGCGCGCCACGCGGCACGCAGCATGGCGCCCCATTTGCTCAAGCCCCAGAGACGGCGACGGCGTTCGCGGTCCACCACCATGTCCGGGTAGAGGCCGAGTGCCGACTTGTTGAGGAACAGTCGGTCGTTGATCCGGCCGAGATCGATGGCGGTAACATCACCCTGGCAGAGCGCCGCCACGGCATGCTCGATTTCCAGCGGAATATTGAGGTCACGGGCCAGCAGGTTCATGGTGCCGAGCGGCAGTACGCCGAGGATGCCGCCTTGCTGGTTGCCACGTTTTTTAAGCAGTTCCGCCGCGCTGCGCAAAGTGCCATCGCCGCCGCCGACCCAGACTTCCTCGGCCTCATTGGCGGCGCGCTGCAAGGTGCCTTGCAGCGCCTCCGGTGGCACTACATGCACGCGCATATCGGTCTGGCCTTGGGCCAGGGCGGCCTCGCGGATCAAGCCGCCAAGCGCCTCCGGGCCATAGCGCCGTGCTGTGCCTGAGGCGGCGTTTATCACCACTTGCGTGGCCATGCCGTTACCAGGGCAGCAGGTCGGCGATGCCGGTGCCGGCACGCCAGGCGGCAAGGCCGAGGCCGACGCAGATGCCGGTGCTGATCAGGCCCAGTGTCTGGCCGGCCAGCACGCCGAGCCCGTCGCGGGTCAGCAGGCCAAGCGCGATCAGGATGATGCCGACAGCGAAGGGCGCGTTGGCAAACGGGATCGGCAGCGCCAGACCGATGGCCTGAATCATAATGCCGAGCAGCGCCAAGGCCAGGCCGAGGCCGCCAAGCATCCAGGTCAGGCGCGGGCGGAAATGGCGTTCGACCCAGCGCAGGCGGGGAATCGTGTAGCGCAGGAAGCGGTCGAGGAAGCCGCTCGATAGCTCGCGCCGGGCCAGCATGCCGGGCAGCAGGGCCTGGCCATGGTCGCGCCGCAGCAGCAGGGCCAGCAGCATGCCGCCGGCAATTGCCACGATCAGCGAGCCAGTGAGGAAGCCAAGCGGCAGGCCCGGCGATGGCATCAGCCCGAGCAGGCCGAGGAACAGCAGCAGCAGCAGGGCCGAGCGTTCGGCGAACAATTCGGCGGCCTCCGCCAGCGTCACCGGGCGGTCGCGGCCCAAGCGGCGCAGCTTGGCCAGATCACGGGCGATCGAGGCCGGGCGTTGTCCCGCAGCGTTGTTCGGGGCGCTGCTGGTGGCAGGGGATTGCATAATCATGTCCGCCACTTGGCCCGGAAATTGGGGCGGGATCATGGCGGCCCGGTGACGCTTGTTAGGAGCTTGTTAAACTTTGCAGACTCGCCTCGGACCCGCCTTGCCGGGTAGGATACGGCCATGAGCATCGCGCCGCGCTTCTTTGCTGCCCTGGGCACCGTGCCGCATGCCGAGCGGTTGGCTTTCCTGACTCAGGATGTGCGCGCCGCCGGCACGGTATTCGGTTTCTATGGTGCCGCCGCAGCCATCGGTGCGCGGCCGACCGAGATGGCGCTGATCGTGGTGCGCCGCTACCGGCCCGAGGATCTCCACCGCCAGGTGGTGCTGGTGTTCCAGCAGGACCGCAAATTCGCCGAGGCTTTGTCCAAGCTCTATGCCGCCCATGGCAAGCCGCTGGGTTTCGAGGGCCAGTACCGCTGGTGCGCGATTCCGGAACCGGCCTTCATGGCGCCGGAAACCTTTGCCTTGCTGGCGCAGCGTTTCCCCACCCTGCTGATGATCGAGGAGCAGGAGGAGAAGGCGCGGATCGTGGTTTACGGCTCGGAAGGCTTCAAGCAGCGCCCGCCGCTGAAATTAGCGCCGCTGCCCAAGCCGGTGCCGCCAAAGCCGCAGATCGCCGTGCCGCCGCCGAAGCCGAAGGCACCGCCGGCTGCCGCTAAAGTCGTGCCGCTGCGCCCCTTCGCGGCGCCGCCCGGAGCCAACCGTGCACCGCTGCCGCCTTTGCCGCTCAGCCGCCGCCGCCGGCTGCGCAGCGTGGTGGCGCTGAACGAGAAGGTGGAACGCCAGGTGGTGAACGAGTTCCGCCGCCTGCTCACCGTGCTGGCCTATTACGGCTAAAGCGGTTCCGTCCGCATATAGCGGCCATCCTGGTAGACCAGCGGCGCGATGGCGTCGCGGGTTTGCACCCGCAGCACCCGGCCGATGAAGATGCCGTGCGAGCCATAGGCATGCACGGCTTCCACGGCGCAGAAGATATTGGCCTGGGCATCGTGCAGGTAGGGCACGGCCTCGTCATCGTCGCGCCAGTCGCCGGTATTGAACCGGGCTTCGCCTTCGGCGCCGCCGCTGCAGATTTCCGAAATCGGCTGCTGCCCGGTATGCAGCAGGTTGATGCAGAAGCGGTTGCCGAGGCCCAGATGAGCATGCAAAGCCGCCGAGCGGTTGACGCAGGCGAGCAGGGCCGGTGGTGCGGCCGAGACCGACGTGACCGCCGTGGCGGTCATGCCGCAGCGCCGGCCCAGCGGGTCGCGGGCCGACAGCACGGTGACCGTGGCGGCGAGCCGGCGCATGGCGGCGCGGAAGTCGCCATCCAGACCAGGGGGGGAGGCAGGAAAGCAGGGGTCAGACATGGCCCCAAGATGCGGCTGATTCGCAAATAGCGCAATCTTTTCGGCGGCTTGACTTCGCTGGGTAGGCCACCATCTTGCAAACCAGACCAAAATGGTCTTATTTGCGCGCGAACAAGCAACCCGAATACGCAAAGGTGGAACCGGATTATGCTGCGGCTCAGCCGATTGGCGGATTATGGCGTGATGGTGATGGCCCATGTGGCTGCCGCCCCCGCCGCCGTGCATACGGCGGATGCCGCCGCTGCCGCCACCGGCCTGCCGGGGCCGACGGTGGCCAAGCTGATGGCCAAGCTGTGCCGCGCCGGCCTGCTTGCGTCCCAGCGCGGTGCGCGGGGTGGCTATTCGCTCAGCCGCGAGCCGCAGGCGATGACGGTGGCCGATATCGTCTCGGCGCTGGATGGCCCAATCGCGCTGACGCAATGTTCCGAACACCAGCCGAGCGCCTGCGACCGCGAAAACCTCTGCGTCTCGCGGCGCGGCATCCACAAGATCAACAGCGCCATCCGTCAGGCGCTGGAATCGGTCAGCCTCGCCGAACTGGCGCGGCCGGCCTACGACTTCATGCAGCCGCCAGCCGAGCGACCGGCGGCGAGCCGCCCGACTTGAACCAGTAGCAGCCCAGGTGCCCCATGCCTGCCGCCCTTGAAACCATCGACACCGTCGCCAAGCTTGGCGACTACAAATACGGCTTCGTCACCGACATCGAATCCGAGGTTCTGCCCAAGGGTCTGAACGAGGATGTGGTGCGCTTCATTTCTGCCAAGAAGAACGAGCCGGAATGGATGCTGGAATGGCGCCTCAAGGCTTTCCGGATGTGGCAGAAGATGGAAGACCGCGAGCCGACCTGGGCGCGCGTCAGCTATCCCAAGATCGATTTCCAGGACATCCACTATTACGCCTCGCCGAAGCAGAAGAAGGGCCCGAAAAGCCTGGACGAAGTGGATCCCGAACTGCTCGCCACCTATGAAAAGCTCGGCATCCCGCTGCGCGAGCGCGAGGCCCTGCTCGGCATCGAGAAGGAAGGCGGCAGCAACATCGCCGTGGACGCGGTGTTCGACAGCGTTTCGGTCGCCACCACCTTCAAGGGCAAGCTGAAGGAGATGGGCATCATCTTCTGCTCGATGTCGGAGGCGATCCGCGAGCATCCTGAACTGGTGCAGAAGTATCTCGGCTCTGTGGTGCCGATGGCGGACAACTATTACGCCACGCTGAACTGCGCGGTGTTTTCGGACGGCAGCTTCGTCTATGTGCCGCCGGGCGTGCGCTGCCCGATGGAGCTTTCCACCTATTTCCGCATCAACGAGGCCAAGACCGGCCAGTTCGAGCGCACGCTCATTGTCGTCGATAAGGGCGCCTATGTGTCCTACCTCGAAGGCTGCACCGCGCCGATGCGTGATGACAACCAGCTTCACGCGGCGGTGGTCGAGCTGGTGGCGATGGAAGACGCCGAAATCCGCTATGCCACGGTGCAGAACTGGTATCCGGGCGACAAGAACGGCAAGGGCGGCATCTACAATTTCGTCACCAAGCGCGGCGCCTGTCGCGGTGCGCGCTCGAAGATTTCCTGGACCCAGGTCGAGACCGGCTCGGCGATCACCTGGAAATATCCGTCCGTGATCCTGCAGGGCGACGACAGTGTCGGCGAGTTCTACTCGGTGGCGGTGGCGAACAACGCACAGCAGGCCGATACCGGCACCAAGATGATCCATCTCGGCGCCAACACCAAGTCGACCATTATTTCCAAAGGCATCTCTGCCGGCCGGGCGCAGAATACCTATCGCGGCCTGGTGCGCATGCAGGGCGGCGCCAAGAACGCGCGCAACTACTCGCAATGCGACAGCCTGCTGATCGGCGACAAGTGCGGCGGCCATACCGTGCCGTATATTGAAGTGCGCAACCGCTCCGCCAAGGTGGAGCATGAAGCTACCACCTCGCGCATTTCCGACGACCAATTGTTCTATTGCCGCCAGCGCGGCCTCTCGGCGGAAGATGCCGTCTCAACAATAGTCAACGGCTTCTGCAAGGATGTGCTGCAGAAGCTGCCCATGGAATTCGCCGTCGAGGCGCAGAAGCTGCTGGGCGTCAGCCTCGAAGGCTCGGTAGGTTAAGGATGAGTGCCATGCTTGAGATCAAGAACCTGCATGCCCGTGTTGATGGCAAGGACATCCTGCGCGGCATCGACCTGGTGATGCGACCCGGCGAGATCCACGCCATCATGGGGCCGAACGGTTCGGGCAAGTCCACGCTGTCCTATGTGCTGGCCGGCCGCGATGGCTATGAAGTCACCGAGGGCGACATTCTGTTCAATGGCCAGAGCCTGCTGAGCATGGAGCCGGAAGAGCGTGCCCGCGAAGGCGTGTTCCTGGCCTTCCAGTATCCGGTGGAGATTCCCGGTGTCGCCAATGCGGTGTTCCTGCGCTCTGCCGTCAATGCCGTGCGCAAGCATCGCGGCATACCGGAACTCGATGCCATGAGCTTTCTTAAGGCGGCGCGGGCCAAGATGAAGCAGCTGCAGATGGACGAGAAGTTCCTGCAGCGCCCGGTGAATGTCGGTTTCTCGGGCGGCGAGAAGAAGCGCAACGAAGTGTTCCAGATGCTGATGCTGGAGCCGGCGCTGATGCTGCTGGACGAGACCGATAGCGGCCTCGATATCGACGCGCTGAAGATCGTCGCCGAGGGCGTCAATGCGCTGCGTGGCCCGGAACGTTCTGCCCTGGTGATCACCCATTACCAGCGCCTGCTGGATTACATCGTGCCGGATCATGTGCATGTGCTGGCCAAAGGCCGCATCGTGAAGTCGGGCGGCAAGGAACTGGCGCTCGAACTCGAGGCCAAGGGCTATGCCGATATCGTGTCGGAGGCGGCGTGAGCGGTTTCGCCGACCATATCGCCACGCTGCAGGCTGAGCTGCCGGCCTTGCCCGCCGCGCAGGCGCTGCGCAAGGGCGGGCTGGCCGATCTGCGCCGCACCGGCCTGCCGGGGCGCAAGGTCGAGGCATGGAAATTCACCTCGCTGCAGCCGGTGGAAAAGCGCGGCTGGCGCCTGGCCGCCAATGGCGCCGCGCCGTTTGCAGCACCGCTGCCTCAAGGCGTGAAGCTGGTGCCGATTGCCGAGGCTCTGGCCGAGCAGGGCGAGGCCCTGGCCAAGACCCTGGCGCCTGCGGGCCATGATGCTGCTGATGCGTTGGTATCGCTGAACGCAGCTTTGCTCAGGGATGGCTGGCTGCTGGATGTGGCACCCGGCGTGCAGTTGCCGAAGCCGATCCATCTCGACCTGCGCAACGACGACGCGGAAGGCCTGGCCAATATCACCTGCCTGCTGCGGCTGGGCGAAGGTGCTTCCGCTGCCTTGTTCGAAAGCCATGAAGGCGGCGGTTTCTCGAATAGCCGGATCAAGATCGAACTGGCCCCGGGCGCGAAGCTGTTCCATGCCCGCCTGCAGCGCCAGGCTGCCGATGCCTATCATGCCGGCCTCACCGAGGCGCGGCTTGGCGCCAATGCTGAATATCGCCATGTCTCGCTGATGCTCGGCGGCGCCATTGCCCGCCATGAACTGGCGGTGCTGCTGGCGGGTGAGGGCGCCCATCTCGATGCCCAGGGGTTGAGTCTGGCACGCGGCAAGGCGCATCTTGATCACACCTTGCGGCTGGCGCATGAGGCGCCGGGCTGCACCAGCAACCAGCTGTTCAAGAATGTGGTGGATGATCACGGCCATGCCGTGTTCCAGGGCCGCATCCGCGTCGCGCCGGGCGCGCAGCAGACCGATGCGCAGCAGCTTTGCCGCACGCTGCTGCTTTCCGACGATGCCGCCATCGATACCAAGCCCGAGCTTGAGATCCTGGCCGACGATGTGAAATGCAGCCATGGCGCCACGGTCGGCGACCTGGATGCCAATATGCTGTTCTATCTCCGCGCCCGCGGCATCGATGCTGCCTTGGCCCGCCGCCTGCTGCTGGAAGGCTTCGCCGCCGAAATCCTTGAGGCGATCCCGGCCGGCGGTCTGCGGCTGCCCTTCATCGCCGCGCTGGAAGACTGGTTCGCCGCATGAGTGCCAAGCTGCATAGCATTCCCACCGGCTTTGATGTCGCGCGCATCCGCCAGGATTTCCCGATCCTGACGCAGCAGGTCTATGGCAAGCCGCTGGTATTCCTCGATTCAGGCGCCAGCGCGCAGAAGCCGCAGGTGGTGATCGACGCCATGAGCCGGGCCTTTGCCACGCAATATGCCAATGTGCATCGCGGCATCTACCAGCTCAGCCAGCTCGCTACCGATGCCTATGAGGCGGCGCGTGAGAAGGTGCGGGCCTTCATCAATGCCGGCGATCTGCGCGAAGTGGTGTTCACCCGCAATGCCACGGAAGCGGTCAATCTGGTGGCGAATTCCTATGGCTTCGGCCTGCTCAAGCCGGGCGACGAAGTGCTGATCAGCCACATGGAGCACCATGCCAATATCGTGCCCTGGCAGTTGCTACGCGACCGCCATGGCATCGTGCTGAAAGTGGCGCCGGTGCTGGATGACGGCAGCCTCGACATGGCTGGCTTCAAGGCGCTGCTCGGGCCACGCACCAAGCTGGTTGCCATCGCCCATGTTTCGAATGTGCTTGGCACCGTCAATCCGGTGGCCGAGATCATCCGGCTGGCCCATGCCGCCGGCGCCCATGCACTGATCGATGGCAGCCAGGCCGTGCAGCACATGCCTGTGGATGTGCAGGCCCTGGATGCTGACTTCTACGTCTTCACCGGCCACAAGCTTTACGGCCCCACCGGCATCGGTGTGCTGTATGGCAAGGCCGCCTTGCTGGAAGCCATGCCGCCCTGGCAGGGCGGCGGCGACATGATCCTCTCGGTCACTTTCGAGAAGAACGAATGGGCCGATCTGCCGCATAAATTCGAAGCCGGCACGCCTGCTTTCATCGAGGCCGTGGGGCTTGGCGCCGCTATCGACTATGTGCAGTCGGTCGGGATCGAACAGATCGCCGCCCATGAGCATGATCTGCTGCTCTATGCCACGGCGAAGCTGAAAGAGATCAACAGCCTGCGCATCATCGGCGAGGCGCCGGAAAAGGGTGCGGTGATTTCCTTCGTACTCGAAGGCATCCACGCCCATGATGTCGGCACCATTCTCGACCGCGAGGGCATCGCGGTACGGGTCGGCCAGCATTGCGCCCATCCGCTGATGGAGCGTTTCGGCGTCAATGCCACGGTGCGGGCGAGTTTCGGCATGTACAACACCCGGGCGGAAGTGGATGCGCTCTGCGCCGGGCTGAAGCGGGTGATGGAGATTTTCGGCTGATGGGCGCGAAGGCGAAAAAGCCGGCGGTGGCGCCGGAACAGATCCGGGACCAGGTGATCGAGGCGCTGAAAACCGTCTACGACCCGGAAATCCCGGTTAACATTTTCGAATTGGGCCTTATATACAAAGTGGATGTGAACGACGACACCCACGATGTTGCCATCGAGATGACGCTTACTTCGCCCAATTGCCCGGCCGCGCAGTCGATGCCGGGCGAGGTCGAGGTCAAAGCTCGCGAGGTAGAGGGTGTCGGCGAAGTCACGGTCGAGGTCGTGTGGGATCCACCGTGGACGCAGGAAAACATGTCCGAGGCAGCCCGCCTCGAACTTGGTATGATGTAAAATTGGGCATGATGTAAGGGTGACGTCATGAGCATGGATACACAACAGACTGAGGCGCCGAAGCCGGTGCGTCGCGCATTGCCGCCGCCGGTGACGCTCACCGAGGCTGCCGCAGAGCGCGTGCGCACACTGATCGCGCGCAGCGACAAGCCGGTGCTCGGCCTGCGCATCGGAGTCAAGACCAAGGGCTGCTCCGGCATGGCCTACGACATCACCTATGCCGAGGAAAAGGCCAAGTTCGACGAGGAAGTGACCGACAAGGGCGTCACCATCTTCATCGATCCCAAGGCGCAGATGTTCATTTTCGGCACCGAGATCGACTGGGAGGAAGACAAGCTGCAGGCCGGCTTCGTGTTCCGCAATCCCAACGAAAAGGGCCGCTGCGGCTGCGGCGAAAGCTTCCACGTCTGATAGCTTTCATGCGCGCAATTTCCTCCCGTTATCGTCATGCGTGGACTTGATCCGGGCATCTCAAGACGAGCCTGAGATGCCCGGGTCAAGCCCGGGCATGACGCGATTTCTCTGTTTGCGTCGATAGTCATAATTGGATTATCTATAATCATATGCCTTCATTTGATTATGGATCGTCCGACATGGATCCCCTTAGCGACATCATCGCGCTGCTGCGACCGAGTACGGCGATTTCCAAGCCGATCAGCGGCCGGGGGCGCTGGGGCGTGCGCTATGCGGCCTATGATGCGCCGGGCTTCACCATCATCCTGAAAGGCGAATGCTGGATTGCCTTCGGTGGCGCGGCACCGGTGAAATTCCAGCAGGGTGACTTCCTGCTGCTGCCCGCGACGCCGGCTTTCACGCTGAGCAGCCATCCTGGCATCAAAGGCGAACTGCGCGACCCGATGGATATGGCCGTGCGCCATGGCGAACAGGAAGGCGAGCCGGACTTCGTGTCGCTCGGCGGCACGTTCCGCATCGAACCAGTGAACGCGCCGCTGCTGCTCAGCCTGCTGCCGCGCCTTGTCCATATCCCGGCCTCGGAAGGCCGCTCGGCCAGGCTTGGCCGCGTGATCGAATTGATCATGGAGGAATGCGCCGGCGAGGAGCCTGGCAAGGAAATGATCCTGCAACGCTCGCTTGAAGTGCTGCTCATCGAGGCGCTGCGCTGGCGCGGCATTGCGGTCGATGCTGTCGAAGCCGGGCTGCTCAAGGGTCTGCGCGACCCAGCTCTCGGCCGCGTGCTGCGCGCCATGCATGCGGATGTGCGCGCCAGCTGGACCGTGGCCGGCTTGGCGCAGATCGCCGGGCTTTCCCGCTCGGCCTTCGCGGCCCGCTTCGGCGAAGCCCTGGGCTGCGGCCCCATCGAGTATCTCGCCCGCTGGCGGATGGCGCTGGCGAAAGACGCCCTGATCCGGGGCGCCAAGACGCTGGACCGGATTGCCGATGAGATCGGCTACGAATCCGCCAGTGCCTTCAGCACGGCCTTCCGCAAACGCCTGGGCTGTTCCCCCGGCAGGTTTGCCAGGGTAAGTGCCGAGGCGGCTTAAGAGTGAGTGGATTTGGACGATTGGACAATAAATAAGGACTATATATTATTTATCGTCCTAAATATTGCGCCTATCTAAGGACCATCCGAAGCAAATGGAGGTCCCCCATGAAAACCATCCTGATTACCGGCAGCTCGTCCGGCTATGGCCTTGAGACGGCGCGGCATTTCCTCAACAACGGCTGGCAGGTCATCGCCACCATGCGCAAGCCCAACACGGATCTGCTGCCGCGTTCGCCGGCGCTACGCATCCTGCCGCTCGATGTCACCGACGAGCAGAGCATCGCCGCGGCGATCGAGGCTGCCGGCCCGGTGGATGCCCTGGTCAACAATGCCGGCATCGGCATGGTCGGGACGGTGGAGGCGACGCCGCTATGGGCGATCCGCAAGATCTTCGACACCAACACTTTCGGCGTGATGGCGATGTGCCAGGCGATCATTCCGCAGATGCGCGAGCGGCGTGCCGGCGTCATCGTCAACGTGACGTCCAGCGCCACCCTGGCGCCGTTCCCGCTGGCGGCGCCCTATACCGCCAGCAAGCAGGCGATTGAGGGCTATACCGGCGCCCTGGCTGCCGAACTGGCCTATTTCGGCATCCGCACCAAGCTGGTCGAGCCTGGCTATGCGCCCACCACCCGGTTCACCGAGAATGTCACGGTGCCGGTCGAGCGCCTGATCCCCGAAGCCTATTACGGTTTCGCCGAACCGATCTTCAAGGCGTTCCAGGCACCGGCCCTGACGACCAAGGAGAGCGATGTCGCCGAGGCGGTGTGGGCCGCGGCGAACGATGCTTCCGACAGGCTTCGCTTCCCGGCCGGCGCGGATGCGGTAGCGCTCTCCCATGCCCGTTTCGGCGTGGCGGCGTAGCGCATGGCGATGAAGCGGTGCAGCCGGTCAGGAGGCCGGCTGCACCTGCGGGGTCGGCTGGCGGCGCTTGTAGATCACGTAGCGGTCGAATTCCATGAGCTGGTCATAGTCCTCGAACCGTTTGGCAAACAGCGGGTTGCGCAGGAAATAGTCGAGATAGTCGAAGGCCTCGCCCTGGCAGCGCGGGATGCCGGCAACCTTGTCGACGATCAGCAGCGCCGGCTTCTTCTTGTAGAAATCTTCGGCCACCGAGCGGAACACGAAGGATTCGCCCCGGCTCATGGCTTCCGGCGGATTGTACAACGGCGCGAATTCCGAGCAGTCGGCATAGGCGCCCTGCAGCACCCACATGCTCTCGAAGCGCATGGTCATGCGGGCGCCGGCATAGTTCATGATCGGGAAATGCGGGTAGATGCCGGGCGAGAGCACCAGCACGCGGTTGTTGTAGGCCTCCTGCTTGATGATATGCAGCAGGCGCGGCACTTCCGAATTGGCGTATTCGAGCTGCTTGAAGAAGGGCCGCGTATGCAGGCCTTCCTGGTAGAACACCAGCAGCATCAGCGCAGCGGCGAACAGGCGCGGGCCCTGCTGGCGCGGCTGGCCGCCGACGATGGTGCGGCGCGGCCACACCTGGTGGTCCATGACATGGGCGATGATCACGGCGGCGAGCAGCAGGGTGAGCGCCTGCGCCGGCATCGCCTGATAGGGCCAGCCCTTGCCCTGGGCATAGGCAGAGAACAACGCGCCGAGGCCGGCGAGCCAGATGACGCGCGCCAGATCCGAGCGGATGGCGAACCAGGCCGGAATGCCGAGCAGGGGCAGGATCACGCTGGGCGGGCCGAGATGCGGCCCGGTGATCAGGTTCAGCCAGTCGGTGTCGCTGACCACGGAATAGAATTCGCGCGCAATCGGCAGCGCGATGGTGAAGTATTCCGGCGTCACGAACAGCGCGAACAGTGCATGCGCCACGCCCACCGATAGCATGCTCCAGGGCACCGGATCACGCAGTTCTGCCCGCCAGCCGCGCCGCGCCAGTATGTAGATTTCCACCAGGGCCGGGATGGCGATGAAGTAGGGCTTGATGCAGAAACCCAATCCGGCCAGCAGGGCTGTGGTGATGCGCAATCGCTGGCTCAGGCTTTCGCCTTGGGCACGGCCGGAGGCGACCAGCAGATAGGGTATGCAGAGCACCAGCAGGATATGTTCGCGCTGGCCGAAGGTCTGGTTCGGAAACACGATCAGCAGGAACAGCAGCAGCAGCGGCAGCAGGGCGTCGGCGGTGGCATGCGCCGGGTCAAGGCTGGCGGCCAGCACCCAGCGGCAGGTCAGGTAGGAGGCGGCAATGCCGATGGCGAGGCAGACCACCAGCAACGTGGTGCCGGGCAGGCCGGTGACTTTCGCCAGTGCTTCGGGCAGCAGATGCAGCACAAAGGTCAGCGGCGTGTTCATGTCGATGGCATCGACATAGAGCTTGCCGCCCTCGAGCCAGACCTTGGAGATATAGAGCAGCACCGCCGTGTCATGATTGATCGGCGGGAAGAAGTAACCGACGATCCAGGCAGTGCAGAGCACCAGCAGGAAGCCATAGAGCAGGCGAGACCAGTCCAGCCGCATCAGCAGCGGACGGCTGGGGTCGCGGCGCTCCAATGCCATGTTGGCAGGCGGCAGGTCGGCGGGCTGGATATGGCTCATGCTATCGTTACGCCCCCTCCAGGGGGCCGGGACAAATCTACCGGGACTTGGTAAATCATTCACTTCATTCGGAATCAACGGGTATCTAGGGATGCAGCGCGAGGAATACCGCCGCATGGCGGCGCTGGAAGAGAGCATGTGGTGGTACCGGGCGCTGCATGCCGGCGTGTTGCAGCGCATCCAGCGGCTTGGGCTGGTTGCCGGTTCCCGGCTGCTGGATGCCGGCTGTGGTACCGGTGGCTTTCTCCGCTATCTGAAGCTGTCAGGACTGCCGGTTCTGCCCCAGGGGGTAGAGTATGACGCAGAAGCCGCTGCCGTCGCCCGAGACAAGACCGGCCTGCCGGTGGCAGTTGGCTCGGTGAACGGCCTGGCCTATGCCGAGGGCAGCTTCGATGTCATCGTTTCCAATGACGTGCTCAGCCATGCCGCCGTGGACGAGGCAGTGGCCCTGGCCGAGTTTCGCCGTTGCCTGGTGCCGGGCGGCCGGCTGCTGCTGAGCCTGCCGGCCTATGCCTGGATGGCCTCGGCCCATGACCGCCATGTGCATAATGCCCGCCGCTATACCGCCGGCTCTGCCCGGGCAGCGCTGGAGCGGGCCGGGTTCCAGGTCGAGGCCGTGGGCTATTGGAACAGCCTGCTGTTTCCTCTAATGCTGCTGCATCGGCTGACCGCCGGCCAGACGCAGCAGGAAAGCGACGTGAAACCGTTTCCGCCGCTGCTCGACCGGTTATTCTTTGCCGTCACCGCCCTGGAGCGCGCCCTGGCCCGGCTGGGTCTTGGCCTGCCTTTTGGCGGCTCCGTCTGGGTGCAAGCGAGAAAACCATGAACACCAGTCCTGCGCCGCTCTTTGCCCTGTCCATCGTGGTGCCGGTCTATAATGGTGCCAACAGCGTACCGAACCTGGTCGATGCGCTCGCCCGGCTCGAGGTCGAGGGTGGCCTGGAGATCGTGCTGGTAAATGATTGCAGCCCGGATAATTCGCTCGCCGTCTGCCGCGAACTCTGCGCCGCCAACAGCGTGGCGCTGAGCGTGGTCAACCTGTCGCGGAATTACGGCGAGCATAACGCGGTGATGGCCGGCCTGAAGCATGCCCGCGGCGCGCATATCATCACCATGGACGATGATCTTCAAAACCCGCCGGAAGAGGTGCTGCGGCTGTGGCGCCATACCCGGGATGGCGGCTTCGATGTCGTCTACACCTATTATGCCGAAAAGCAGCATGAGTCCTGGCGCAATCTCGGCAGCCGCTTCACCAACTGGTGTGCCGACCATCTGCTCGACAAGCCCAAGGGTCTCTACCTTTCCAGCTTCCGCTGCATGAGCGCCTTCCTTGCCCGCACCGTGGTGGATCACGATGGGCCGTTCCCTTATATCGACGGCCTGATCATGCAGATCACGCAGAATATCGGCCGGCTGCAGGTGGCGCATCTGCCGCGCGCCGAGGGCCGCAGCAACTACACGCTCGCCCGCCTGTTCCGCCTGTTCCTGTCGATGTTCCTGAATTTCTCGGTGATCCCGCTGCGTGTCGGCACCATGGTCGGCGTGGCGATGGCGGGCCTTGGTGTACTCGGCTTTGTCGTGGTGCTGGTGGAGGCACTGATCTCCGCCGACCGGCCGCAGGGCTGGGCCTCGCTGATGGCTGCGGTGCTGCTGCTGGCCGGCGTGCAGCTCATCATGCTCGGTCTGGTCGGCGAGTATCTCGGCCGCATGTTCCTGGCGGTGAACAAGCGGCCGCAATTCGTGGTGCGCGACGTGCAGCGCAATGAGAAAGCCGATGCGGGGGCCGCGCCATGATGCAGTTCTATATTGTGCTGGCGCTTGGCGTGCTGATCGGTGTCGCTGGACAGATGCTGCTGAAATCCGGCGCCGATGCTGGCCAGGAAGGGCTCTTGGCGCAATTCCTGGCGCCGCAATCGATCCTCGGCCTTGGGCTCTATTTCCTCGCCGCGCTTTGCTACATGTATGCCTTGCGCAAGCTGCCGGTCTCGGTCGCCTTCCCGATGGTGTCGCTGTCCTATGTGGTGGTGGCGCTGGCGGCCTACTGGCTCTATGGCGAGCCGCTCGGCCTGCCCAAGCTGGCCGGCATCGCGCTGATCTGCGCCGGCGTCATCCTCGTCACGCGCACCGCTTAACCGCTGCAATCAGCCGTCAGGCTGATTGCCTGACAGCCGCCACCACGGCATCCGCCTGAACATCGCTGAGCTGCGGGAACATCGGCAGGCTGAGGATGCCCTTGGCCGCGGCCTCGGTGCGCGCCAGGCCGCCGACGCCCAGCGGCACGCGACCCTGATAGGCCGGCTGCAGGTGGATCGGCACCGGATAATGGATCAGCGTGCCGACACCGGCCTTGGTCAATGCCTCGCGCATGGCATCGCGGCGTGCCGCGCCGACATCGATAACATATTGATGGTAGACCGGCTCGGCGCCGGCACGGGTCGCCGGCAGGCTGATGCCATCCAGGTTCTTCAGGCCGGCATCGTAGCGGGCGGCAATCGCCTGGCGCCGCGCCGTATCGGCCTTGAGGCGTGTCAGCTTCACGCGCAGGATCGCCGCCTGCAGTGGATCAAGACGGCTGTTCATGCCGGTGATGGCGCTGACATAGCGGTCACGCCAGCCATATTCGCGCAGTTCCTTCAGCCGGGTAGCCACTGCGGCATCCTCGGTGGTGATGATGCCGCCATCGCCGATGGCGCCGAGATTCTTGGTCGGGTAGAGCGAGTAGGCGGTGAGCTGACCCCAATGGCCGATACCGATGCCGCCGAGACGCGCGCCATGGGCCTGGCTGCCATCCTCGATGATGGCAAGGCCGTATTTGCCGGCAATGGCCGCGATGGCCGGCATGTCGGCAGCCTGGCCATAGAGATGCACCGGTACGATGGCCTTGAGCTTGGCGGCGCCCGAGGGCCAGGCAGCCAGGGTCTTTTCCAGTTGTGCCGTATCGATGCCGTAATAGGCATCCACATCCAGCAGCACCGGCGTGGCGCCGACCAGTTCGATGGCCGAGACAGTGGCGACAGCGGTATGCGACACCGTGAATACGGCATCGCCCGGACCAAGGCCGAGAGCGCGGAAGGCGAGGATCAGTGCATCGGTGCCGCTGGCCACCGCCACGCCCTGCTTGGCGCCGGCATAGGCGGCGAACTCGGCTTCGAAGGCACTCACTTCCTCACCGAGGATATAGCGCCCGCCTTCGAGCACGCGACGGATAGCGGCGTCGATCTCGGCCTGTTGCGCCAGGTAGGCGGCCTTGGGGTCGGTCTGCGGAATCATGATTCGGGGCCTCTTGCAATGCGCCGCTATGGCAGCACGGGATTATGCCGAAATCATGGCCCCTCACCAGGGTCAGCCAGCCTGTGCCAGGGCTTGCCAGTCATGGCGCGGAGCGGCAAAGTGGCCGCCATGCTGACCGATACCGCCCGTCCTCGCCGTCGTCTTGCCATCCTGCTGCTTGGCTGCGGCCTGCTTTCCGGCTGCGGCGGCGTTACCGGGGCGCTGAGCGATCCATATTTTATAACGGTGCAAGACCAGACACTGGATCCGGCCACGGCCCTGCCGTTGTTCTCGGTCTGCTACAATTCGACCCTGCACAAGGCGGAAGCGGTGCGGAATCTGGTGGTACAGCATTGTGCCAATCCGAAGCCGCTGGAGAACCGCAGCGACCTGGATCACTGCTCCCTGGCCGCACCGGTGCGTGTCACCTACACCTGCACCGCGATAAGCCGGACGGCAGCGGAAGCCCGGCCGGCGCAATCCACCGATACCAGCAGCTTCAGCACCGGCTTGGTTTTCTAGTATAGCCCGGTTTTAAGCGCCCGGTTTCAAGTGCTGAGGCGCTTGCCGCTTTCCTTGTCGAACAGATGCAGTTGTGCGCTGTCGACACTGAGCGTCGGCTGGCTGTTGTCGTGGAAGCCGGCATTGCTCGGCACGCGCGCCACCACATCCTCGCCGCCGATCTTGCCATGCAGCAGCGTATCGGCGCCGAGTTCTTCCGCCACATCCACCTTCAGGCTGAGGCGGCCAGCCGCGGGTGCGCCGGTGTCACCGGGGCGAACAAGCAGCATATGCTCCGGGCGCAGGCCCAGCGTGTAGGCGCCGGCAGCACCGGCATAGGCCGGCGGCAGCGACAGCCGGCTGCCATCCTGCAATTGCGCCACGCCACCCGCCACCTGGCAGGTCAGGAAATTCATCGGCGGGCTGCCGATGAAGCCGCCCACATAGGTGGTGGCCGGCGTGGTGTAGACCTCGGCCGGCGTGCCGATCTGCTCGGCGCGGCCCTGGTTCATCACGATCAAACGGTCGGCCAGCGTCATCGCCTCCACCTGGTCATGGGTGACATAGACCGAGGTGACGCCGAGTTGCTGGTGCAGGCGCTTGATTTCAAGCCGCATCTGTACGCGCAGCTTGGCATCCAGGTTGGAAAGCGGCTCGTCGAACAGGAACACGCTCGGCTCGCGCACGATGGCGCGGCCCATGGCGACGCGCTGGCGCTGGCCGCCGGAAAGTTCGCGCGGACGGCGCTGCAGGTAGGGCTGTAATTGCAGGATTTCAGCGGCGCGGGCGACGCGCTTGGCGATCTCGTCCTTGCCCATGCCGCGGATGCGCAGGCCGTAGGACATGTTCTCATACACGCTCATATGCGGATAGAGCGCGTAATTCTGGAACACCATGGCGATGTCGCGATCGGCCGGTTCGATTTCGTTGACCACGCGCTCGCCGATGCTGATCGTGCCGTCGGTGATGGCTTCGAGGCCGGCGATCATGCGCAGCAGCGTAGACTTGCCGCAGCCTGACGGACCGACGATGACAATGAATTCGCCGTCCTTGATCTCCATGTCGACGCCATGGATGACCCGGAGCGAGCCGTAGTTCTTCTTAACGCTGTTGAGCGTCACTTTTGCCATGGCGGCTTACTTCTCCGTTTCCACAAGTCCCTTGACAAACCAGCGCTGCATCAGCACCACCACCGCTACCGGCGGCAGCAGTGCCAGCACGACCATGCCCATGATCACCGGCCATTCCAGGAAGGCGTCAGGCGCACGCACCAGGCGGCCAATGGCCAGCACGATGGTCTGGTAATTGGCATCCGAGGCGATCAGCAGCGGCCAGAGATACTGGTTCCAGCCGTAGATGAACTGGATCACGAACATCGCCGCGATGCTGGTGCGGGCCAGCGGCACCAGCACATCCCAGAAAAACCGCATCGGGCCGGCGCCATCGATGCGTGCCGCTTCCACCAGTTCGTCCGGCACGGTCATGAAGAACTGGCGGAACAGGAAGGTGGCGGTGGCAGAGGCGATCAGCGGCAGCACCAGGCCGGTATAGGTATCGAGCAGGCCAAGATCGGCGACGATCTTGTAGGTCGGGATGATGCGCACTTCGACCGGCAGCATCAGGGTGATGAAGATCATCCAGAAGAAGAAGTTCTTCAGCGGGAAGCGGAAATAGACGATGGCGAAGGCGGAAAGCAGCGAGATGATGATCTTGCCTACCGCGATGCTCACCGCCATCAACAGGCTGTTGGCCATCAGCACCAGTGCCGGCGTACCGCCGGAAACGCCGACCAATTGCGGCCCCTCGAACAGCGCTTGCGCGGTATTCTTGAAGAATTCGGCGCCGGGCAGCATCGGCATCGGCGATTGCGCCAGATCCGGGATGGTATGCGACGCGGCGATGATCGCCAGGTAAATCGGAAAAGCGACGATCAGTCCGGCCACGGTCAGCGTGGCATGGCTGATGAAATCGGCAACGGGGCGGCGCTCGATCATCAGTAATGCACCTTGCGCTCGATGTAGCGGAATTGCAGCACGGTCAGGCAGATAACAATCAGCATCAGTACCACTGACTGCGCCGATGAGCCGCCGAGATCCTGCGCCTCGAAGCCGTCGTACCACACCTTGTAGACCAGGATTTCGGTTGCCTTGGCCGGGCCGCCACGGGTGGTGGCATGCACCACGCCGAAGGTTTCGAAGAAGGCATAGACTACGTTCACCACCACCAGGAAGAACAAGGTGGGCGAGAGCAGCGGGAATACAATGGTCCAGAAGCGCCGGGTCGGGCTGGCGCCGTCGATGGCGGCGGCCTCGATCAGCGATTTTGGGATCGATTGCAGGCCAGCCAGGAAGAACAGGAAATTGTAGCTGATCTGCTTCCATGTGGCAGCGATCACCACCACGAACATGGCCTGGCCGGAATTGATCAGGAAGTTCCAGTCATAGCCCATCTGCTTCAGCAGGTAGGCGACAATGCCCTGGCCGGGCAGGAAGACGAAACTCCACAGCGCACCGGCGGCGGCGGGCGCCACGGCATAGGGCCAGATCAGGATGGTCTTGTAGGCCATGGCGCCGCGGATGATGCGGTCGGCCATCACGGCGAACAGCAGCGAGACGCTCAAGCCGATGGACGTCACCAGCAGGCTGAATACCGCCGTGACTTTGAAGGAATTCAGGTAGTACTCGTCTTCCAGCAGGTTGAGGAAATTCTCCAACCCGACGAACTGGCTGGAGGTGCCGAAAGCATCCTCGCGCAGCACCGACTGCACCACGGCCTGGCCTGCCGGCCAGAAGAAGAACACGATGGTAATCGCGATCTGCGGTGCCAGCAGCAGGTAGGGCAGCAGCTTATGCTTGAAGACGACGCGCTTTTCCATGCTCGCGATTCTCTAGATTTGCCCCAAGAAAAGGCCCGCGCCTGACAAAGTCAAGACGCGGGCCGATCCTCTCAGGTGCGCTTAAGAGCGCTTGTTGTCGCGCTCGAACTGGCGCAGCAGGCGGTTGCCGCGCTCGACGGCGGTATCAAGGGCTTCCTTCGGCGACTTCTTGCCCGACCACACCGCTTCGAGCTCTTCATCCATCACGTCGCGGATCTGGACGAAGTTGCCGAGGCGCAGGCCCTTCGAGTTGGCAGTCGGCGGCTTCAGCATCATCTGCTGTACCGAAGTGTCGGTGCCCGGGTTGGCGGCGTAGAAGCCCTGGGCCTTGGTGGCCTCATAGGACATCGGGGTGATCGGCAGGTAGCCGGTCGCCTTGTGCCACGCAACCTGGCTTTCAGTAGCGGCCAGGTAATCGAAGAACTGGGCAACGCCCTTGTATTCTTCGGCCTTGTGCTTGGCCAGCACCCACAGCGAGGCGCCGCCGATGATCGAGTTCTGCGGCGCGCCGGCCACGTCGCTGTAGTAGGGCAGCATCGAAATGCCCCACTTGAACTTGGCGCCGCGGGCAAAGGTGGCATAGCCAGCCGAGCTTTCCATATGGATGGCGCACTCGCCCGAGACGAACTTGGCGTTCGGCTCGTTCTTGCGGCCGCCATAGGTCATCAGGCCTTCCTTCATCCAGTTGGAAAGCGTGGTGATGTGGCGCACATGCAGCGGGCTGTTGAACTGCAGCACGGTGTCGAAGCCGTCGAAGCCGTTGGACTTCGAGGCGAACGGCACGTTATGCAGGGCCGAGAAATTCTCGAGCTGAATCCAGGTCTGCCAGTTGGACTGGAACGGGCAGGTGGAGCCGGAAGCCTTGAGCTTGCGGACCACGCCGTCCATTTCCTGCCAGGTCTTCGGTGGCTGGTTCGGGTTCAGGCCGGCCTTCTCGAAGGCGTCCTTGTTGTAATACATCACCGGGGTGGAGGAATTGAACGGGAAGGACAGCATCTTGCCGTCCGAGGTGCTGTAATAGCCCGTCACCGCCGAGATATAGGAGCCCGGGTCGAACTTGTAGCCGTTCTGGGCCATCAGCTCATAGACCGGCTTGATGGCGGCGCGGGAGGCCATCATGGTGCCGGTGCCGACTTCGAACACCTGCACGACATGCGGGCCCTTGCCGGCGCGGAAGGCGGCCATGGCAGCGGTCAGGGTCTCAGGGTAGCTGCCCTTGTTGACCGCGACGATCTTGTACTTGTCCTGGCCCTTGTTGAAGCCGTCGGCAACTTCATTGACGCGGTCATTCAGCGCGCCGGTCATGGCATGCCACCACTGCAGCTCGATCCGGTTGTCCTTGGCCTGCGCCAGGGCAGCCGAGGAAGAGGCGATCAGCGCGGTGCCGGCAAGCAGCGTCAGCGCCAGGCGCGCGCCAAAGCCAACAGAAGTCCCTGTGGTTTTCATTATTCCGTCTCCAATGCTAAATTTCCCACCCTGTCGGGGGAGCCCGACTTATAGTTTTCATGCCGCGACGGTTCCGCGTCAGCATGGTTACAGTTATATGACAGGGGCCGTCTGTGACCAAGGGTTATTCGCACACAATCGAATGGGCCGCCGACCAGGTGCTCGTAGACGGTCGCTCCTATCCCTTTACGCTGCGTCGCGATGCACGGGCCCGCCGTATGCTGCTGCGCGTCATGCCGCGTGATGGTGCGGTTGTGCTGGTGCTGCCGAAACGCGCCAGCCTGCAGGCCGGGCGGCAGTTTATGGCGGAACAGGCCGGCTGGATCCTGGCGCGCCAGGCGGAACGGCCGCAATCCCCTCCGTGGGCGGATGGCGGCTCTGTGCCATTTCTCGGTGAAACACTCACCATCCGGCACTGCCCGCAGGCACGGGCACGCGGCGCGGTATGGCGCGAGGGCGGGGAACTGCTGGTCGCCGGCCAGCCGGAACATCTGGCGCGGCGGCTGCGCGACTGGCTGAAGGTGCGGGCGCGGGAGGAATTCACCGTCCAGGCCCGCAGCCTGGCCGCAGGCGAGGGACTCGCCATCAGTCGCGTCACGGTGCGCGATACGTCGAGCCGCTGGGGCAGTTGCTCGGCTGGCGGCAATCTCTCCTTCTCCTGGCGCCTGATCATGGCGCCGCCGGCCATCGTGCGTTACATGGTGGCGCATGAAGTGGCGCATCTGCGTCATATGGATCATAGCGACGCGTTCTGGCGGCTGGTGGCGCGCTTAAGCGGCGGTGAGGCGGAAATGCGCACCGCCCGGCACTGGCTCAAACGCCATGGCGCCGCCCTGCATCTGGTGGGATAGGCAAAAGCGGATGGCCAAGCTGAACAAGGATTCGCTGGCGATGGTGGTGCTGCTCGGCTGCATCACCGCGCTGGGCCCGCTTTCCACCGATATGTACCTTGCCTCGCTGCCGAGTCTGGCGCGTCTCTACCAGACCGATGCCGCCACGGTGCAGCTCACGCTATCCGCCTTCCTCGCCGGCTTCGCGGTCACACAACTTATTCACGGCCCGCTCTCCGACCGCTTCGGCCGCAAGCCGGTGCTGCTGGTCGGCGTCGCCATCTTCATCCTGGCCAGCATCGCCTGTGCCCTGTCGCCGAGCATCGAGGCACTGATTGCCTGGCGTTTCGTGCAGGCTTGTGGCGCCTGCGCCGGCGTGGTGCTGGGCCGCGCCGTGGTGCGTGACCTGTTCGACCGCGAACGCGCCGCGCGCATGATGTCGATGATTGCCATGGCGCTCGGCCTCACGCCGGCGGTGGCACCGGTGTTGGGCGGTTTCCTGCACAGCTATATCGGCTGGCAAGCCAACTTCATCGCCATGGCCTTGATCGGCCTCTCCTTGTGGCTGGCCATTGCGCTGCTGCTGGCGGAAAGCAATACACGGTTGGATCCCACCGCAACGCAGCCGCTGCCGATGCTGCGTAATTTCGGCACCCTGCTGCGGCACCAGCGGTTCCGTGGCTATGCCGGCTGCATCGCCTTCTGCTACGGCGGCCTGTTCGCCTTCATCTCCGGCTCCAGCTTCGTGCTGATCGGGGTCTACGGCGTCTCGGAAACCGCCTATGGCTTCTACTTCGGCATGGTGGTGATCGGCTATATCACCGGTGCGCTGATCGGTGCGCGGTTCACTGTGCGCCTCGGCGTTGACCGCATGCTGCAACTCGGCGTCGGGTTATGCGCCGGCGGCGGCCTGCTGATGCTGGCGGCGGTCCTGTATTTCCTGGTCCGGGGCAGCCAGGGCCATTGGCTCGCCGTGGTGCTGCCGATGCTGCTTTATACGGCGGGTGTCGGGCTTACCATGCCGCAGGCCCAGGCCGGCGGCCTGCAGCCATTTCCGCAAATGGCCGGTGCAGCGGCGTCGCTGATGGGCTTCACGCAGATGACGGTAGCGGCCTGTGTTGGCATTTTCGTCGGCCATGCTTTGGATGGCACGGCCTTGCCGCTGGCGGCGACTATCGCTGCCATGGGCGTGCTGAACGCGGCGTCCTACTGGCTGATTGTGCGGCGCAGCTAATTAGTCACTGCCGAGCGCCGGGCCGAGCCATTCGCTCAGCGCCCGCAGCATTTCCTCGCCCACCGGGCCTGACAGGTCCGGCACCGTGCGGCTCTTGAAATTATGGCTGAGCTGCGGGAACAGGCGCAGGCTGTGCGGCGCCGGCCCGCGCGCGGCGAAGGCATTGTCCAGCGCCGGGGCGTCGCGCTCGGCCGAGACCTGGGTGTCGCCCTGGCCCTGCAGCACCAGGACGGGGCCGGGGAAGCTGCGCGCCAGGCTGGCCGGTTCCAGTTTCAGGAAAGCCTGCAGAAAGGGACCGGCATAGGCCGGGTAGAGCGGCGCCAGGCCACGCGGCATTTCGGCGGGCACCTGGCCGGTATTGATGATGGTTTCCATGATGCGGCGGTTGGCCGCCAGCAGCGCCCGGCTCTGGTTGGCCGGGGCCTGCTGTTCGATCAGCAGCCGCTCGAGCTGTTCCGGGATCACCGCATCCATGCGCCGGCCCGGCGTGGCAGCAAGCACCAGCACGGCCGGCGCTGGTTTCAACTGCGCCGCCGCCGACAGCGCAATCATGCCGCCTTCGGAATGGCCCAGGATGCCAGTGCGGCCACCGTCGATGCCAGGATGCTCGGCCAGGAAGCGGAAGGCAGCCATGGCGTCGCCGACAAAATTCTCCCAGCGGAAGAAATCGGGATAGGCCGAGGCATCGGCGGGCAGGCTGGCATTATTGGCATGCATGCCGCGCTTGTCGTAGCGCAGCGTGGCAACACCCTGCGCCGCGAGATGTTCGGCGATCTGGCGCAGCAGGTCGGTGCGAATATGCGGCGGCTGGTTGCCATCGCGGTCGGTGGGGCCGCTGCCCTGGATCAGCAGCAGGGCGGGCCAGCCCTTGGCCGGCTGCTGTTTGCCGGCAGGCATCACCAGGGTAAGAGCCAGCGGCGTGTTGCCGGCGCCTTGCGCAATACCTTGCAGCACGGTGGCGGTCTCCGATGCGCGGGCGAGGCCGGCGCTCAGCAGCAGGGTGAGAATAAAAGTGAGGCGGACAAACGGACGCATGGCGGGCATGTTATTGCCTAATCGGCTGCGGGCCAACCTGCCAGATCATGCGCGGTTCGGCGGGTTCCGGGGCTGCGGGCTGGGGCATGCTGTTGTCTGACAAGGGCGTCTGGCGTGGTGGTGGTGGCGCATTGCCTTGTGCAGGTGAAGGCGCAGGCGTGGCGGGACGGCCATTGAACTGCTGCAGGATGCGGTCCCACAGCGAGGTGATGCCGGCCAGCGGCGTTTCGCTGCGCGGTGGCTGGCGGATCAGCGGCTTGGCCTCACTGCCCTTCACCGCTTCCTGCATGAAGGCGCGCCAGATTTGCGCCGGCATGCCGCCGCCGGCAACCTTGTTCATCGGTGCGTTATTGTCGTTGCCAACCCATACGCCGGTGATCAGGTCCGGCGTATAGCCGATGAACCAGGCGTCGCGGTAATCCGACGTCGTGCCGGTCTTGCCCGCCACCGGGCGGCCGATACGGGCGGCGCGACCGGTGCCGTTATCCACCACGCCTTGCAGCAATTCGTTCAATTCGCTCAACGGCTCGGGGTCGATCATATGCGCCATCACGCTCTGTCCGTCGCGGCGGAACAGCACGTTGCCCCTGGTGTCGCGGATTTCCAGCACGGCATAGGCCATCACGGTGTAGCCGCCATTGGCAAAGGTGGTGTAGGCGTTGGTGAGTTCGAGCAGGCCGGTCTCGAAGGCGCCCAGCGCCAGGGAGGGATGCGGCTTGAGGTCGCTGACGATACCAAGCCGCCGCGCCGTCTCGATCACGCGCTGGCGCCCGACGCGTTCGGAGAGTTGCACCGCCACGGTATTGGTGGATTGCGCAGCGGCTTCGCGGAACGTGGTCGGGCCCTGGAACTTGCCGTTGTAGTTGCGTGGCGCCCAGTTCTCCACGCTGATCGGGCCGTCGATGAAACTGTCCTCGGGGTGGATGCCGTTTTCCAGCGCGGTGAGAAACAGGATCGGCTTGAAGGCGCTGCCCGGCTGGCGGCGCATCTGGGTGGCGCGGTTGAAGCTCGATTCAAGATAGTCGCGGCCGCCCACCATGGCGCGCACAGCGCCATCGGGCGATAGCGCCACCAGCGCCGCCTGGTCGACATCCAGCTTCTCGCCATCGCGGCTCAAGGCCGCTTCCGCCGCCCGTTCGGCGGCTTGCTGCAGGCGTGCATCCAGCGTTGTCCACACGATCAGGTCGGGTTGGTCGCGGCCGACAAGCTGGTAGATTTCCTCCACCGCCCAATCGGCGAAGTAGCGTGCATTCGGCATCGGCAGGCGCGAACGGGCAAGCTGTGCTGGCTTGGCTGCCGCCGCTTTGGCTGCGGCTTCGTCGATAAAGCCGGCAGCCACCATGTTGTCGATCACCTGCGCCGCGCGGCTCTGCGCCGATTTGATGTTGCCGGTGGGCGCCAGGCGGGACGGTGCCTTCAGCAACCCGACCAGCATGGCGCTCTCGGTCAGATTCAGCTTGCTTGCCGGCTTGTCGAAATAACGCTGCGCCGCAGCCTCGACGCCATGGGCGCCGGCGCCGAAATAGACGCGGTTGAGATACATCTCCAGGATCTGGTCCTTGGTGAAATTGCGCTCCAGCCAGAAGGCGAGCAGCAATTCCTGCACCTTGCGCTTCATGGTGCGACTGGTATCGAGGAAAACATTCTTGGCGAGCTGCTGCGTCAGCGTGGAGCCACCCTGCACCACGCGGCCGGCGCGGATATTGGCGAAGGTGGCACGGCCCAGGCCGATCGGATCGATGCCGAAATGGCTGTAGAAGCGCCGGTCCTCGGTGGCGATCAGCGCCTCCGGCAGATGCTTGGGCAATTCCTTGAGATTGCGGTGTTCGCCATAGAGGTCGCCGAAAGTGGCGAGCATGCTGCCATCCGCTGCGCGCAGCGAGATCGAGGAGCGCCGCTCGATGACATAAAGCTCGTTGAAGCTCGGCAAGGTATAGGCGTAGTAGGCCACTACGCCACCGACCATGACCACGCCCCAGATGCCGAGCAGGGCAATGCCGACCAGTATCCGGCGCAGCCAACCGCCCCTCAGGAGCTTGCGCGCCTTGGGCGTGGACTTCTTGCGGCTGGACTTACCGGAGGAGGATGTGGACATGGGGCAGGCTTACAGGACCGGGGTTACGGAATGGTAGCCCCCGTATGTTGAAACAAGGGGCGGCTTGAGGCCTGATTGGCGGCAGAATATGTCGGCTTTAGGGCAGGGGGCTTGACCGGGATGTTTTTCCCCGTATGTTATATAGTAACATGCCCAATCAACACCACGATCATAGCCATCATCACCATGGCAGCCATGGCCCTTCGCCGGCTTTGGCTGGCGCGGGTATGGCGGTCAGCTTCCTGGCGGCCGGCCTGGTGCAGCGCCTGCTCTGGCTGCTGCCATTGCTGGCGGCCCTCTGGGGCCTGATCGCCTGGGCCTTGCTCAGCGATTGAAGCCTGCCGCCATGAGCGCCGATATTTCCTGCCGCAATGTTACCGTTGCCTATGACCGCCACCCGGCGGTGCATCACCTGAGCGGCTGCTTCACAGCGGGCTCGCTCACCGCCGTGGTCGGGCCGAATGGCGCCGGCAAGAGCACGCTGCTGAAGGCCATGGCCGGCATGCTGCCGCTGGCCGGCGGCAGCATCGAACGCGGTCCACTGCGGCAGCGCGATATCGCCTATTTGCCGCAGCAGGCAAGTCTTGATCGCGCTTTCCCGATTTCGGTGCTGGAACTGGTGCTGCTCGGGCAATGGCAGCATGTTGGTCCCTTCGGCGGCATTGGCCGGCACGGCATTACAGCGGCGCGCGAAGCACTCGCCGCCGTCGGTCTCGAAGGTTTCGAAAAGCGCCCGCTGGCAACGCTGTCTGGCGGCCAGTTGCAACGCGCGCTGTTTGCCCGCGTGCTGGTGCAGGATGCCCGCCTGATCCTGCTGGACGAGCCGTTCAACGCGCTGGATGCCCGCACGGTGAGCGATCTGGTTGAGCTGCTGCATCGCTGGCATGGTGAAGCGCGTACCGTTGTGGCGGTACTGCATGATTTCGATCTGGTGCAGAGCCGCTTCCCGGAAGCGCTGTATCTGGCGCGCGAACCGGTTGCCTGGGGTCGTACGGCGGAAGTGCTGACGGCGGAAAACCAGTTGCGCGCCCGGCGCATGGCGGAATCCTGGTCCGAGCATGCGGCGGTCTGCGCCGCCGATACGGCGGCCTGACCATGCTCGAGTTCTTCATCCAGCCATTCATCGAATTCGCTTTCATGAAGCGGGCATTGGTTGCCTGCTTCGCCCTGGCGCTGGGCTCGGCACCGATCGGCGTGATCTTGATGCTGCGGCGCATGAGCCTGTTCGGCGAGGCAATGAGCCATGCCATCCTGCCCGGTGCCGCCACCGGCTTCCTGATCGCTGGTTTCTCGCTACCGGCGATTTCCATCGGCGGCGTGATCGCCGGCCTGGTGGTGGTGCTGGCTGCGGGCGCCGCTACGCGCGCCACCGACCAGCGCGAAGACGCTTCGGTCGCGGCTTTCTACCTGATCGCCCTGGCACTTGGTGTGGCGCTGATCTCGATGCGCGGCTCCAGCGTCGATGTGATGCATATTCTGTTCGGCAGCGTGCTGGCGGTGGATGAAGCCGCTCTGTTGCTGCTCGGCGTGATCAGCAGCATCAGCCTGGCATTGCTGGCGGCGCTCTACCGCCCGCTGCTGCTCGATGGCTTCGATCCCGAATTCCTGCGCAGCCTGCGCGGCACCGGCGGCGGCACGCTGTATCATCTGATTTTCCTTGGCCTGGTGGTGGTGAATCTGGTCGCCGCCTTCCAGGCACTCGGTACGCTGATGGCGGTCGGCCTGATGATGCTGCCGGCGGTGACGGCGCGCTTCTGGGCACGCTCGCTGCCGGGCATGATGGCGGTGGCGGCCTTGATCGCCGCGATTTCCGGCTATGCCGGCCTGCTGCTGTCTTTCCATGCCAACCTGCCATCCGGCCCGGCCATCGTGCTGGCCTGCGGCAGCCTTTACATCGTGTCGCTGTTCTTCGGCCGCGTGCAGGGCATCCTGCTGCGGCTGCTGCCGGCACGGCATCTGGAGGCCTAGGGTCCGGACCCATTGGGGATAGGCCCGTGACGTTGTGATTTTCTTGCCTGGCTAGGAGAAAGGCCGAAAGCGATGTGGGGCATCGGTGAGGGTTTTCGACAACGCCAGGCAAGAAAAGCACATCGCCCGCAAGGGTTGGTCTGGGAAGGCCGCCGGATGTCGTCGCAAATCTTGCCCGTAGTCCCACTACGCGCTGCGATTTGCTCCTAACCGGCGGCCTTCCCAGACCAATCCCGGGCCTATCCCCAATGAGTCTGGACCCTAACCATGCGCGCCATGCTGTTTGCCCTGATGTTGCTGTTCGCCGTCCTGCCGGCTCACGCCCAGGCCCAGACCCAGGAGAAGCTGAAGGTCATTGCCAGTTTCTCGATCCTGGCCGATATCGTCGAGCAGGTCGGCGGCGAGCGGCTCACCGTCACCACGCTGGTACCGGCTGGTGGTGATGCCCATGTCTTTCAGCCGAGCCCGGCCGATGCCCGCGCCGTTGCCAGTGCCGATATCCTGATTGCCAATGGTCTCAATTTTGAAACCTGGCTCGACCGCCTGGTGGCGGCATCCGGCTTCAAGGGCCGGCGTATCGTTGCTGCCCAGGGGATCCAGCCGCGCAAGCTGGCCGGCCATGATCATGCCGGCCATAGCCATGGGCCTGCCGATGCCAAGGCCAAGGCGGGCAAGGAGCAGGATGATCCGCATGTCTGGCATGACCTGCAGCGCATGCAGGCTTATGTGGCGAATATCGTTGCTGGCCTGGCCGCTGCCGATCCGCAGCATGCCGAGGGCTATCGCCAGCGCGGCGCAGCCTATGCGGCACAGCTAAAGGACCTGGATACCTGGGCATCGGCGCAGTTCGACCTGGTGCCGCGTGCCCATCGCAAGGCGATCACCCAGCATGATGCCTTCGGCTACCTGGCCGACCGCTACCTGATCACCTTCCTGGCGCCGCAGGGCATGAATACGGAGTCGGAAGCCTCCGCCGAGACCGTGGCGCAGCTCATCCGCCAGATTAAGCGCCAGCGGGTACAGGCGCTGTTCTTCGAGAATGTGGTCAATCCGCGCCTGATCGAGCAGATCGCCAAGGAAGCCAAGGTGACGGTGGGTGGCCGGCTCTATTCCGACGCCCTGGGGCCTCGGGGCAGCGAGGCCGATAGCTACCTCAAGCTCTACCGCCTCAATGTCGAGCGCCTGGTCGGCGCCATGCGCCGCGAGAGCTAAGCCGCCGGTGCCATGCGCCGCGAGAGCTAGATCCGGCAGCCGCCGCTTCATTTTAGCTGCATTCCGCTCTAACCTGCCTCAACCTTGAGGCGGGGGAGTGCCTTTGACCGACGATACCGAGCCCGATACCACCCCGGGCCTGCCCCTGAAGCCGTCCTTGAGCATCGGTAAGCTGATCTTTGGCGGCTTCCTGGCGCTGGTCGGCGTGATCATGATTTCCAATGCCATCGGCCTTGTCACCTTGCGCGAGATCGAGCGCAAGGCAGTGGCTTCGGCTGACCGCGCCTCCCTGGCCGCGCTGGCAACCGATGTCGAACGCGCCACCGCCGAATTGCGGCTGGCCGTGCTCACCTATGCTTCGGGCCGTCGCAATGAACAGCGCGACGAAATCGGCGCCCGCATTGCCACGCTGTCGCACACGCTGACTGAAGCGGTAGAGCGGTTTGGCAAGGTGGAAGGCAATCGTGGGCTTCGCGTTCTTCAAGGCGAACTTGGTGGGTTCACCGAGCTTTTTGATGGCCTGGTGACGATGCAGGAGCAGCGCCAGCAGGCGCGGCAGGAGTGGCTGGCCAAGGTCGGATTCGTGCTGAACGGCCTCGATACGCTCGGAGCCGGAGCGCTTGGCCGGGGCGATCTAGGCGCCGCGCGGCGAATCGGCGAGGTGCGTCAGCGCCTGATCCAGGCACAGGCGCTGGCCTTGGAAATCTTTGCCACCGGCACCCGCTCGCCGCTGCTGGAGGCGCATCAGCGCCTCAACCTGCTGCGGCCTGACCTGCTCGAGATCGAAGAGATGCTGCATGATGAGGCAGCGCGCCGCGCCATACAGCTCATGCAGGCCGATCACGGCGATGTGGAAAGCCGCTTCGGCGAGTTGGTGGAGCTGGATGACAGATTGCTGCGCCAGATTGCGGCCCTGGCCGAGCGTGGCCGGGTGATCGGCGCCGGTGCCGGCGATCTCCGCCGGCAGGCTGCCGCCGAGGAACAGCGTCTGGCGGCCGGCCTGTTGCGCGACCTGCAGACCAGCGCGGTGTTTAACCTGTTCATCGGCGTGCTCTGCCTGTTGCTTGGCCTGGGTTGCGCCTGGCTGGTGGTGCGCCGCACGGTGCGGCCGCTGGCGGATATGACCCAGGCGATGCGCAGCCTTGCTGCCGGTCGCCTTGAAACCGATATTCCGCATCTGGCCGAAGGCAATGAAATCGGCCAGATGGCGCGAGCCACCGATGTGTTCAAGGCGGCTCTGCTCGATGTTTCAGCAGCCCGGCGCAAGAGCGAGGCGGCCCTGGCCAATCTGCGCATCGCCCAGGCCGATCTCGCGGAAAAGTCGGCGGTGATCAATACCGCACTGGAAGCCATGGGTCAGGGCCTGGTGATCTTCGATGCCCGGCGTGCCGTGGTAGTGGCCAATGCGCAATTCAGCAGCCTCCTGGCTCTGCCGCCGGGGCGGCCGGAAACCGGCGAGAGCGCCGACAGCTTGTTGTCATACAAGGCGGCCAGCCGGTTCCATGATCCCGCCGCCGTGCGCGATTATCTGCGCGACGCCGTGCTCGACCTGACGGCCGGGCGGGTCCATGAAGGCGAAATCCTGCGGCTGGATGGCACCATCCTGCGCATGCAGGCATATCCGCGTTCCGATGGCGGTTCGGTCTGTATCGTCACCGATATCACCGAATTGCGCCGCAGTATCTCGGCTGCCGAGGAAAGCCGCCTGTTGCTGCAGACAGTGCTGGATGAAGTGCCGGTCGCGCTGCAGGTGAAGGACCGCGAACATCGCTATACCCTGGTCAACCGGCAATTCACCGAAGTGGTCGGGCGCGCCGCCAGTGAGTTGCTGGGCCATCGCGCCGCCGAAGTCGCGGGTACACATGCGCCGGTCAATGTTGCCGCTCTGGATGCCCGGGTGCTGGCTACCGGCCGTGCCACCGGCTTCGTTGAAACCACCTTCCCGGATGCCTCTGGCCGCAGCCGCGCCTGGCTGATCAACAAGGTGCCGATGCGCAATGCCGAGGGCATCATCGATCAGGTGTTGACGGTGGTGTTCGACATCACCGACCAGAAGCGGGCGCAGCGCGAGATCGAGCAGGCGCGGCGCATGCTGCAGATGGTGCTGGATGAATTGCCGATTTCGGTCAGCCTCAAGGATGACCAGCTTCGCTTTGTTATGGTCAACCGGCAATTCTCCGGCTTTGTCGGCCTGCCGGCGGAAAAGCTGCTTGGGAAGCGCATGGAGGAAGTGGCCGCCGGTGTGCCGCAGGGGCCCGGCATTGCCGACCGTACCAACGAGCAGGACCGCCAGATTCTCACCCATGGCATCGCCACCGGCTTTGTCGATATCGAGCGCCATTGGGAGGCGACCGGGCAGACCCAGCATCTGCTTTACAACAAGCTGCCGATCCGTGGCGAGGATGGCCGCGTGGCGCAGATCCTGACCGTCACCCTGGATGTGACCCGGCAGAAGCAGGCGGAACGCGCCACCGAGGAAAGCCGCCGCCTGCTGCGTACGGTGCTGGATGGCATTCCGGTGATCATTAGCGTGAAAGACCGGGAATTACGCTACCGCCTGGTCAATCGCCATTTCCAGGAGATCAATGGCGTCAGCGCCGATCAGGCGCTGGGCCGCACCGCGCTGGAGCTGTTCCAGGCAACGCCGAGCCGGGTGGCGCCGCAGATGGACGATGCCGCTGTTCAGCATGGCGAGAGCAACATGTTCGACCAGACTTTTCCGGACGCACAGGGACGGCTGCGTGACTGGCAGACCAACAAGCTGCCGCTGCTGGCGGCGGATGGCAGTGTCGAAGGCGTGCTGTCGTTGTCCTTCGAGGTCACCGAACGCAAGCACGCTGAACGCCTGATCGAACTGAGCCGCCGGACATTGCAGACGGTGATGGATGCGCTGCCGGTAGCGATCCATCTCAAGGATATCGACCTGCGCTATGTGCTGGTGAACCGCTACTTCGCCGAAGAAGTTGTCGGCCTGCCGCCGGAACGCCTGCTCGGCAAGCTGGCAGGTGAAGTGTTCGGCGAGCGGCGCTCGGATTTCATCCATGATTACGAGGCCCAGGTGCTGCAGAGCGGTCGCGAGACCGGCTTCGTCGAAGTACGCCACCCGGATGCGCAGGGCCGGCTGCGCGTCTGGCTCTACAACAAGCTGCCGATCAAGGATCGGGACGACGATATTCGCCAGATACTCACCGTGGCGCTGGATATCTCCGAACTGACGGCCGCCAAGGAGGCTGCTGAACAGGCGGCGCGGGCCAAGGCGGAATTCCTTGCCGTGATGAGCCATGAAATCCGCACGCCGATGAATGGCGTGCTGGGCATGACGCGGCTGCTGCTGCGCAGCGGCCTTAATGATGAACAGCGCGAGCGTGTCGAGACCGTGCTGTCTTCCGGCCGCGCCTTGCTGGCCATCCTGGATAACATCCTGGATTTTTCCAAGCTGGAAGCCGGGCGGGTGGAGGTCGAGAAGATCGACTTCTCGCTCGCCGAACTCTGCGGCTCGGTGCTGTCCATGCTGGCACAACGCGCCGCCGAGAAGCCGGCGCTGGTGCTGCGCAGCGAGATCGATCCGATGCTCGGCGAATGGCATCGCGGCGATCCGACACGGCTGCGCCAGGTGCTGCTGAACCTCGTGGGCAATGCGCTGAAATTCACCGAGGCCGGTTCGGTGGTGCTGGATGTACAGCGCCTGGAAGGCGATGGCGAAGCCGAGCGGGTGCGGATCGCGGTGCGCGACACCGGCATCGGCATCACGCCGGAGCAGCGCGAGAAACTGTTCGCGGCCTTCTCCCAGGCGGATTCCTCGATCACCCGGCGCTATGGCGGCACCGGTCTGGGCTTAAGTATTTCCAAGAAGCTGGTGGAACTGCTCGGTGGCCGCATCGATGTCGATTCCGCACCCGGGGCCGGTTCAACCTTCTGGTTCGAGATCACCATGCCGCTCGGACAGGCACCGCAGCGCGAAAGCGGCGAGCCGCCACTGCGCCTGCCGCCGCGCCGCCTGCTGCTGGTGGAGGATAATCTGGTCAACCAGCGCATCGCAGCAACCATGTTGCGCGAGGATGGCCATGCCGTGGTGGTGGCCAGCGATGGTTTCGAGGCCCTGGCGGTGGTGCGCACGGAACCGTTCGACGCCGTGCTGATGGATATGCAGATGCCGGGCATGGATGGCCTGGAAGCCACCCGCCGCATCCGCACCCTTGGTGGCCGTTTCGCTACATTGCCGATCGTGGCGATGACGGCGAATACCTTGCCCGAGGATGTGGAAGCCTGTCTCGCCGCTGGCATGAATGCCCATCTCGGCAAACCCTTCGAACCGGCAACGCTTTACCGCGTGCTTGCCGGCCTGCTGGCTCTGCCGCCGGGTGAGGCGGCAGCGGCAGGCGGGGAAGAGCGTTTCGAAGAGGATCGCATCGCCCGGCTGGAGCGCCGGCTTGGCCGCGAGGAAACGGCGGCGATGCTGGCCGGCTTCCTGGATGATTTCAGCGCCAGGCTGGCGGAAGTGGCGCCGGGAGACCGCGCCGCGCTGGCCGGCTTGGCGCATACCATCAAGGGCAGCGCCGGCACATTGGGGCTGGATGGGGTGGCCGCTGCAGCCGACGAACTGGTTGCACGCTGCCGTGGCGAGGGAGATGCGGCAGGGGCGGCGAGCAGACTCGGCGATGTTATGACCGAAGCGCGGGCGGATATTGCCGCGCGCTATGGTCTCAAGCATTGAAGGCTGTGGAGCGAAGGCAGGCGGCAGAGATGCGAACCGGCTGCCGTCACGCTTGCAAGGCGCGGGTCCCCGGAGGAGTGGGACGCAACGGCAGCCGGCGCATTAAGCCGGACAGAGATACTTAGAGCGCGTCGTCGTCGGTTTCGCCGGTACGAATGCGCAGGGCCTTTTCCAGGTCGAGGACGAAAATCTTGCCGTCGCCGATCTGGCCGGTCTTGGCGGCGGTCTGAATCGCCTCCACCACGCGGTCGGCCAGGGCCGACTTCACCGCCACTTCGATCTTCACCTTGGGCAGGAAGCTGACGGCGTATTCGGCGCCGCGGTAAATCTCAGTATGGCCCTTCTGCCGTCCGAAGCCCTTGACCTCGGTTACCGTGAGGCCTTCGACACCGAGGGCGGTAAGCGCCTCGCGTACTTCGTCGAGCTTGAATGGCTTGATGACAGCCGTGACCAGTTTCATGTCTCGCACTCCTCAACGTTATCGCCGGCCCGCCCCGGCCGCCTTAAGGGCGGAAATCGGGCTCGGGCGTTTCGCCTCATCACTCCTTCAAGAACCGTGCCGCTTTGAAACCCGGTTGGCAAGTCCGAGTCGTAGCGGGGTTAGAGGCAGATTCAGCGCCTAAGCGGACGACATCCGCGAGCAGGTGACGAATCACCGCCTAAAAAACGCGCATTTTGTGCAATAAATACCCAGGGTGGTCCACTGGGGCGGGAACCCGCCCCAGTGGTGCCGATACCCTGTGGTTAGCCGCCGGTCATCAGGCGATTGGCCGCCGAGGTCACCGCCTTGAGCGAGGCGGCGACGATATTGCGGTCACAGCCGACCCCGAACAGGGTGGAGCCATCCGGCCGCTTCAACTCGACGAAGGCGGCGGCCTCGGTGGAGCTGCCTTTGCCGATGGCATGCTCCCGGTAGTCGATCAGGTTCAGCGTCAGGCCGCTATGGCGGCTGAGCGCGTCGATATAGGCGTCGATCGGCCCGGTGCCGCTGCCCTCGAGCGAAACCTTCTCGCCATTCACCTCCACTTCGGCGGTGAGCAGGCGGCGGTCGGAGGCATGCACATCCGGCAGGGTGCGGTGGCCCTTGAAGCGGTAGGCGGCTTCCGGCTGCTCGAGATATTCACCCTTGAAGCTGTTCCAGATCAGGTCCGGCGAGATTTCCTTGCCGGTATTCTCTGCGATCTTCTGGATCACCTGGCTGAATTCGATCTGCAGCCGGCGCGGCAGTTCGAAGCCGTAATCCTGTTCCATCACATAGGCGATGCCGCCCTTGCCGGACTGGCTGTTGATGCGGATCACCGGCTCGTAGGCGCGGCCGACATCGGCCGGGTCGATCGGCAGGTAGGGCACTTCCCAGACATTGTCGTTGCGCTGGCTCTGTGCCGCCATGCCCTTCTTGATCGCATCCTGGTGCGAGCCAGAGAAGGCGGTGAAGGCCAGTTCGCCCACATAAGGGTGGCGCGGATGCACCGGTAACTGGTTGCAGTATTCTGCCGTGCGGGCCGCGGCCGTGATGTCGGTAAAGTCCAGCTTTGGGTCGACGCCCTGGCTGAACAGGTTCATCGCCAGCGTCACCACATCGACATTGCCGGTGCGCTCGCCATTGCCAAACAGCGTGCCTTCCACGCGGTCGGCGCCGGCCATCACACCCAATTCGGCGGCGGCAACACCGGTGCCGCGGTCGTTATGCGGGTGCAGGCTGAGGATGATACTGTCGCGGTTCTTCACCTTGCGCAGGAAATACTCGATCTGGTCGGCGTAGATGTTCGGCGTGCTCATCTCCACCGTGGCCGGCAGGTTGAGGATCAGGCGCCGCTCCGGCGTCGGCTGGATCACATCCATCACCGCCTCGCAGATTTCCACTGCGTAATCCACTTCCGTGCCGGTGAAGCTTTCCGGCGAATACTGGAACACCCAGTCGGTTTCCGGCGCCTGGGCGGCCAGTTCCTTCACCAGCCTGGCGGCATCGGTGGCGATCTGGGTGATGCCTTCCTTCTCCATGCCGAACACCACGCGGCGCTGCAGCGTGGAGGTGGAGTTGTAGAAGTGGACAATGGCACGCTTGGCGCCCTTCAGGCTTTCGAAGGTGCGCTCGATCAGTTCAGGCCGGCACTGCACCAGCACCTGCACGGTCACGTCGTCGGGGATCAGGTTCTGCTCGATCAGTTCGCGGCAGAAGTCGAAATCGGTCTGGCTGGCGGCCGGGAAGCCGATCTCGATTTCCTTGAAGCCCAGCTTCACCAGGGTCTCGAACATGCGGCGCTTGCGTTCCGGGCCCATCGGCTCGATCAGCGCCTGGTTGCCGTCGCGCAGATCGACGCTGCACCAGATCGGCGCCTTGGTGATGACCCGGTTCGGCCAGGTGCGGTCAGGCAGCTTGATCGGCTGGAACGGGCGGTACTTGTGGAACGGCATGGTGTTGGCGGTGCTCATGGCACACTCCTGAAAGTCGGTATTTGCAGTGATTTAAGGGTGAGGGGCCTGATTACGGCCGCCGAGTGGCCCGGAAAAGACTCAGCGGCCGCCGCTAAGTCGTAGCGCGCCAAGCTGCGCTGCCAGCGCCGGGAGAACGCGGGCCGGAATATGGGTATGCGCCGGGACAATGCGGGTAGACGAATGGCTGGACATGGTAGGCGACCGGAATTTGGAGAGGATAAGGGGACTTAAACGCGTGCGCTGCTGTTGCCCGACCCTGCTTACAGGATCGGGTTGATAAGGAGCAGCTGCGTAAGTCGCCGGTCGCGCTTCATAATAGAGCCATTCTGCCTGTCTGGCCGGCAGGCGTCAAGCGGCCCTGGACAGGCCGGACGTATCGCAGGCCGACATATGACGGGTTCGTCAGGTCGGGCATTGCCACTTTGCGGTGCAACATGTAAGGTCCGCGCGATCAACACAATAGCGGCGAGGACCGGGAAATTATGGGGAAAGTCTATCCAAACGCTGAGGCGGCGCTGGACGGCCTGCTGCGCGACGACATGATGGTGATGTGCGGCGGCTTCGGCCTTTGCGGCATCCCTGAAAAGCTGCTGGTTGCCCTGCGCGACAGCGGCGTGAAAGGCATCACCGGCGTGTCCAACAATGCCGGCGTCGATGGCTTCGGCCTCGGCCTGCTGCTGGAGACGCGGCAGGTGAAGAAGATGATCTCGTCCTATGTCGGCGAGAACAAGATCTTCGCGCAGCAGTATCTGGCGGGTGAACTGGAACTGGAATTCAATCCCCAGGGTACGCTGGCCGAGCGCATCCGCGCCGGCGGCGCTGGCATCCCGGCCTTCTACACCAAGACCGGCGTCGGCACGCTGATCGCCGAGGGCAAGGAAGAACGCGTCTTCAACGGCGAGCGCTACATCATGGAGACCGGCCTGGTGGCCGACCTCTCGCTGGTGAAGGCGTGGAAGGCCGATACCGAAGGCAACCTCATCTACCGTAAGACCGCGCGCAACTTCAATCCGATGATGGCCACCGCCGGCCGCGTCACCGTGGTGGAAGTGGAGGAGATCGTGGAAGCCGGGCAGTTGCCGCCCGACCAGATCCACACGCCGGGCATCTACGTGCAGCGCCTGATCTGCGGTGCCCCCTATGAGAAGCGGATCGAGAACCGCACCACGCGCAAGCGCCCGGCTTAAGGAGATCTGACCATGGCTTGGACCCGCGATGAAATGGCCGCCCGTGCCGCGAAGGAACTGAAGGACGGTTTCTACGTCAATCTCGGCATCGGCATCCCCACTCTGGTGTCGAACTACATTCCCGACGGCATGCATGTGGTGCTGCAGTCGGAAAACGGCATGCTCGGTATGGGCCCCTTCCCCTATGAGGGCGAGGAAGACCCGGACCTGGTGAATGCCGGCAAGCAGACCATCACCGAACTGCCCTATTCCAGCTACTTCTCCTCCGCCGACAGCTTCGCGATGATCCGTGGCGGTCATATCGACCTGTCGATCCTCGGCGCTATGCAGGTGTCGGAGAATGGCGATCTGGCCAACTGGATGATTCCGGGCAAGATGGTGAAGGGCATGGGCGGTGCCATGGACCTCGTTGCTGGCGTGAAGCGCGTGGTGGTGGTGATGGAGCATGCCGCCAAGGATGGCGAGAAGAAGCTGCTGCATCGCTGCAACCTGCCGCTGACCGGCGCCGGTGTCGTCGATATGGTGGTGACCGATCTGGCGGTGTTCTCCGTCGACCGCAAGGGCGGCGGCATGGTGCTGCTGGAGCGTGCGCCGGGCGTGTCGCTCGAGGAAATCGCTTCCAAGACCGAAGCGACCTACAGCATCGCCGATACCGCCAAGTAAGCGGTTCGCTGCATTGAATAGCCAAGCCCCGGCGGGTAACCGCCGGGGCTTTTTGCTTTTAGGAAGAGTGGGGCCGCTGTTCCGGCAGCGCGTGATCCGGCACCAGCATCCAGTCGCCAGCCAGTTTCAGGCCACGTTCGGCGGCTTCCTGTGCCAGCCAGCCGGCAACGGCGGCAGCAACGACCGGCGCTGCGGCTTTGGCGACAACCGGTGCCGCGACACCGGCTAAGGCTATCTTCGATGTGCTGGCGGCGAGCGTGGCGGCAAGGCCGCTGCCGGCGCCGCTGAAGGCGTCGCGACCGGCGGCCTTGCATGTCGTGCGCCAGTTCTGCTCGCCGCGCGCCTGGCGATGCAGGTTGAGCAGGGCGGCAATGGCGGCCGAACTCATGGCGCCGCCAAGTGAGCCGCCGCGCGCCGCATCCAGCAACGTCGCAGCGCTTTCGCGGCCGTGATGCAGCAGCATGCTGCCAATGGCGACGCCGACATCGCTGCCAAGTCGCAGCACTTTCAGGGTTGTGCCACGCTCGAGCAGCGATTGCACGCGTGCCGCCTGATCGGAAAATCGCCGCGCGGTTGCCTCGGCGGTTCCCTGCCAAATGTCTGCGGTGAAACGGAAACGCATCGTCATCGCTGATGCAGATGGGGACGCGGCAAAGCCAATTCAAGCGCTGGCTGCACACAATCATTCCCCGCCCCGGCCACATTCGGGCCACGTTCCGGAGCGGCAATGGAACCAGCGCCGGACAGCAAAAAAGCCCGGAGCCTCAACCTCAGCATCGGACCCGTTGTCCGGTGCCGTAACCGAAGACATAGACCAATCCAAGCATAAGGGAGCTTCCCATGACCGTTGTTCAGACTGTTGCGAAGAATGCCAATCATCCGCGCCCCTCGCGTCGTGCGACCTTGGCGTTGGTTGGCTTGATCGCTGCCATGCCGCTGGCTGCCTGTGCCGCCGGGCCGCAGGAATCGGTGAGTGGCACCATTTCCACGCGCCATAGCATGGTGCTGCCGGCTGACTCGGTGCTGGTGGTGCGCCTGCTCGATGCTACGCGCGGCGACATGGCCGCCTATACCGTGACCGAGCAGCGTATCGCCGCGGCACCGCTGCCGGCCCGCTTCGACCTGCGCTACCATTTCGGCACCATCAATCCGAATGGCACCTATTATGTGCAGGCTCAGGTGGAGCAGGCTGGCCGCCTGCTGCTGATCAACGATCAGAATTACTCGGTGATCACGCGCAACTCGCCTGACCGTAACGTGCAGGTGACCCTGGTGCCGGCCGCCGGCACGGTGCTGGTGCCGAATGCCGCAGCGCCTGTGGCCGCGGCGCCTGGAACCACGGTGATCCAGACTGCGCCGGCGGCCCCAGCCACGACCACCACGGTCATTATCCCTGGCGGCGCCTATGTGATTACGCGCTAAAGCGCTAGGCGTAAGTCTAGTGGAGGAAAGCGGGCGGCGGCTCTCTAGCTTGAGTCGCCGCCCGCAATAATTTCGGCTATACTCTCTGGGCTTCGTCGCCACTGCGAGGGTGTCATGCCGTATAGCCGCCGCCAGGTTCTTCTCGGGTCCGCCGCCCTGCTGCTGTTTGCCGCACCGGCATTTGCGCATCATGGCTGGGGTTCCTACGACGCTGCCACAGTGCTGACACTTGATGGCGTGGTGGCGGAGATTGATCCCAATAACCCGCATGGTGAATTGCGCCTCAAGACGGCTGACAAGACCTGGACGGTGACGCTCTCGCCCCCGGCCCGCATGGCGGCACGCGGCAAGCCGATTGCGGATATCAAGGTCGGTGACAAGGTAGTGGCGGTAGGCTATCCGAGCCGCTCGCGTACGGACGAGATGCGCGCCGAACGCCTGACCCATAATGGCTTCACCGTAGAGCTGCGCTGACGCCGTGGCCGATCACGGCGCCATCCAGCACCCACTGCTGCTCGCGCTGGAGCATTCCAGCCTTGGCCGCGCCATGCGCGAGGAATTGCTGCTCTATCCGGCGGTGGAAGTGCTGCATATCCTCGGCTTCGTGGCTTTGTTTGCCGGCATTGCCATTTTCGACCTGCGCCTGCTCGGCTTCGGGCGATCACTCTCGCCGGTGCAATTGGCCCGGATCAGCATACCGCTGGCCGGCTATGGCCTCGGTCTCGCCATCGCCATGGGATTGCTCTTGTTCAGCACCGAGGCGACTCACCTCGCCGCCAACCCGGCTTTCCAGATCAAGCTGGTGCTGATCGCGCTCGGGCTGCTGAATGTGTTGCTGTTTCATTACGGTCCCTGGGGCAAAATCGCCGCCTGGAGCACTGAGCCGCCGCGCGCCGCCAAGATCGCGGCCGCTGCCTCGCTGCTGTTCTGGACCGGTGTGGTGATTTGCGGCCGGCTTATTGCCTATCTGTAGCGCATCCCGCTGCAATCAATTGGCTTGTTCATTGGTGTTGCGCAGCAGCATCAGGGCGACCAGCGAGATCACGCAGAGGCCGCTGGTGAATAGCAGGACGTAGTGGCCGTATTGCTCCAGCAGCAAGGCGAAGACGAAGGGCGCCGCTGCCTGCCCGAAGCGCGAAGGCGCCGCGAGGTATCCCTGGCGGCGGCCATAGCCAATCGGCCCGAAGATCGCCAGCGGCAGGGTGCCCTTGGCAATGCTTATAACACCGTTGCCGGATCCATGCAGGATCGTGAAGACATAGGCTGCGGCCGGTCCGAAGATCAGCAGCATGGCAAATCCGATCGGATGGGTGATTGTCGCCAGCCTTGCCGAGAGTAGCGGGTGATAGCGCTGCAGCACGCTATGTTCCAGTATGCGCGCCGCCACCTGCGCCGGCCCGACCAGCGAGGCTGCGGCAACTGCCACGGTCTTCGTTGCGCCGGCTGCCTCCAAGATGCGGGGAAGATGGGCGGCCAGGGCCGTGCTGGTGATCCACATGGCCGCGAAAGAGATGCCGAGCAATATCATCGGGCGGCTGAACATGGATGCGCCAGGATTCGATGGCGCCTCACTGCTGGCGGATGGTGCGCTGACGGATGCTTGAGACTCCGTCTTCGGTATCAACAGGCGATTGATCGGCAGGCCGATCAGCAGATGGGCGGCTGCCCAGACATAGCAGGCAACGCGCCAGCCCCATTCCGCTTCCACGATGGTTGAGATCGGCCAGCAGATGGTGCTGGCAAAGCCGGCAAGCAGCGTGATGCCGGTGATGGCGCTGCGGGCGTTCTTGCCGTAGATGGCGGTAAGGGTGGCGAAGCCTGCTTCATACAGGCCCATGGCCATGCCCAGACCGATTGCCAGCCAGCCGATGACGAATACCACCAGATTGGGAGAGGCGCCAAGCAGGATCAGGCCCAGCGCAAAGACCAGGCTGGATGTGGTGAGAACACCGCGCCCGCCGAAGCGGTCAATCCGCTGGCCGACACCCGGGCCGAAGAAAGCCGTGATCAGCATGGCGATGGAAAAAACGCCATACACGAACCCGGTCGAAACCCCGAAAGTGTCGGCCATGGGGGCTGCGAGAATAGCTGGCAGATAGTAGGTCGAACCCCAGGCAAGTGTCTGCGCTGTACCCAACGCGATGACGATCAGGGTGCGGCGCTCTTTTGCAATGGGCATGGATCAGCAGCAGCCTTGCGTGGTGGTCTGTTTCGCCTTGCTGGTGCCGCAGCCGGACACGACTTGAACCGCAGGCGACTCAGATTGGGTTGAGCAGGACGAAGACGAACAGGAGGAGGTTTCGACGGGCAGGTTCGTGCTGCACACGCCAGTTTCGGGTAGTTCAAGCTGGATGTCATCCGCTGCCGCAAGATCTCCCGCGATGGCAGCCGCGATGGAGCGCACCTGCTCATAGCCTGTTGCCAGCAGGAATGTGGGGGCGCGGCCATAGCTCTTGATGCCGGCGATATAGAAGCCGGCATCCGGCTGTGCCAACTCCCGATGGCCATGCGGGCGCACGGTGCCGCAGGAATGCACATTCGGATCGACCATCGGCGCCAGGATACGCGGGCTTTCCGTGGCGGGGTCAAGATCCAGCCGAACCTCACGCAGCATCGTAAGGTCAGGGCGCTGCCCGGTGGCAACGATGATGCGGTCAACCTCTATCACCATTGGATCAAGGTGCTGGCGACGGAGTGTAACCGTCAAGGGTTCGCCGGTCTCAATATGCGCGATGCTGCTTTGCATATGAACCGTGATCTGCCCGCCGGCCACCATGTTCTCCAGGCTGCGCCCGAGTGCGCCGCGCGCCTCAAGCTTATCATTCGCGCCGCCGCCAAACAGGCGGGCAAGGCTTGCACCGCGCACGGCCCAGATGATTTCCGTCTGCGGCGCCCGCTGCCGAAGCGCCACCAGGTCGAGCAGGACATTCGCCGCCGAATGACCAGCGCCGGTGACCAGTATCCGCTGGTTGGCATAACGCACGTCGGTCAAGACATCTGGCGTGCCATAGGCGATGCGGTCACGGGCGGCGATTTCGCCAGGCACAGGCAAGCCATTGGTGCCGATCGGATTGTGCTGGCTCCAGGTGCCGGAGCAGTCAATCACCGCGCGGGCCAGTTCGATCCGTTCGGCGCCATCTGGTTTCCGCACCAGAATAGTAAATGGTGCCAGGTCACGGCCACTCGATTTCATCTTGTCAAAACCCAGGCGGCTTACGGCAATTACGCGGGCATCATACTCCACAACTGATGCAATCTCGGGCGTTTCGGCCAGCGGCTTGAGGTATTGGGTATATAACTCGGCGCCGGTCGGGTGCTGGCTTCGGCGTGGGGCCTGCCATCCGGTTTTCAGCAGCAGGGCGCGGCTGGCGGCATCGATGTTATAGGACCAAGGCGAGAATAGGCGGATATGGCCCCAGTCGCGCACATGGCTACCCACATCCGGGCCAGCTTCGAGAAGCTTGACGCCAATGCCGCGCGCCAGCAGATGCGCTGCGGCAGCAAGGCCGACAGGGCCGGCGCCAATGACGATCACCGGAAGGTCGTTGCCGAGATTGGGGTGGTTGATCGCATTCATGACATAGTCTTTCGTTATTCGCCGAAGGGCGAATGATTGGGGAAATTTTTTAAAGGTCGCCGATCAGGTGTTGCAGACGGCGCAGTTTCTTCACATCCACGCAATAGCAGGGGCGGGCATCGCTGATATCGCCTTTGACCAGCCCGGCTTCCTTGAGGATGGTGAGATGCTGCGAGGCGGTTGACGCGGCCACAGGGAGCAGGTCGGCGAGCTTGCCGAAATAGCAGGCGCCGATCCGCAGCAGGTTGCGGATGATGAGAATGCGAACCGGATGGCCAAGCGCTTTGGCCAGTTCGGCCAGTTCGTCATCCTCTGGGCGCGGAGCCTCCACCAGTTCTGAGGGGGCCGCACCAGGGGGGCAGCAATCGGCGTTGGGTTTCGGCTTTCTCGTGGTGGAGCGGGTGGTCACGGCGAGTCCATTCGTTATTCGACGAATAACATATAATGGCCACGCCAGGAGTCAAGCGCCGTTCTGCGCTGGCGTCTGGTGCTGGTCATTTGGCGCCCGGCATGGCGGCTATTAAAATGCCACCCGGCGGCTTGTTGCCTATCCCTGATCCACCCCTATCTTAGGCCTGCCCGCCTCAGCAACCCATTCCGGACAGATCACAGGATTCCCAGCATGACCGACTTATTCTCGCCCATTCGCCTGGGCCGCTATGATTTGAAGAACCGCATCGCCATGGCGCCGCTGACCCGCAACCGCGCCGCCCCAGGCAATGTGCCGACCGAGCTGATGGCGGAATATTACGGCCAGCGCGCCGATGCCGGCCTGATCATCGCCGAGGCGACGCAGATCGTGCCGGAAGGCCAGGGCTACCAGGATACGCCCGGCATCCACTCACCGGAGCAGATCGCCGGCTGGCGCAAGGTGACGGACGCGGTGCATGCCAAGGGCGGTCGCATCTTCCTGCAGCTCTGGCATGTCGGCCGCGTCAGCCACTCGTCGTTGCAACCGGGTGGCCAGGCGCCGGTGGCGCCCTCGGCTATCCGCGCCAAGACCAAGACCTTTGTGAATGGCGGCTTCGCCGATGTGTCCGAGCCACGCGCGCTCGACGCCAGCGAGATACCGGCGATCATCGCCGCCTATGGCAAGGCGGCGGAGAATGCCATTGCCGCCGGCTTCGATGGTGTTGAGGCCCATGGCGCCAATGGCTATCTGCTGGATCAATTCCTGCGCGATGGTTCGAACCAGCGCACCGACGAGTATGGCGGCTCGATCCAGAACCGCGCCAAGGTACTGCTCGGTGCCATGAAGGCGATCACCGATGCCGTGGGCGCCGACCGCACCGCCATCCGCATCTCGCCGGTAACGCCGGCCAACGATGCCGCCGACAGCAATCCGCAGCCGCTGTTCAACTATGTGGTCGAGGAACTGAACAAGCTGAAGCCGGTCTATATCCACATCATCGAGGGCGCCACCGGCGGCGACCGCAATTTCGGCGCCGGCTTTGACTACAAGGCGCTGCGCCAGCGTTACAACGGCGTGTGGATCGCCAATAACGGCTATGACCGCGCCATGGCGCAGGCGGTACTGGCACAGAACGAAGCCGACATGATCGCCTTCGGCCGGCCGTTCATCGCCAATCCTGATCTGGTGGAACGCCTGCGCCGCGATGCGCCGCTCAACGCGGTGGAGCGCGCCACGCTCTATGGCGGCGGCGCCAAGGGTTATACCGATTACCCGACCCTGGCCCAGGCTGCGGAATAAACATCGCGTTTACGCCTGACCCGGCGTCAACTTGAGACGGTTTCGGCGGCGGTGCTAGCATCGCCGCCGTGTTTTTGTGTCCACATGGCCGTTCGCCCCTAGGCGATCGTCGTGCATCAATCAAGCGTCATCACGCTCTAGCGTCGCAAGGCGTTCAGATGCTCGGCGATATGGTAGGCCTGCAGCCGGGCATACTCGGCAGGAGCGACATCGCCATAGGCGAAATGCGGCTGCAGCGCTGCCCGGTTCTGCACTGCTGCCTCGAAGGCATCGATGGCCGCGAATAGCCGCGTATAGGCGGCGGCCATGTCACCCTCGCGGGGAATTTCCGGCGCGCCCGGGATCGGCGCATCCAGGCCATGCTTCAGCCGGCTGCGCGCCAGGAACACACGCGCCGCCAGTGGGCCGATGCTGGCGCGGAACCAGGCGGGCTTGAGCTGGGGAAAGCCACGCAACCCGTATTCCAGGCTCTGGGCGCAGTGATGCAGCGCCTGATGCAGGCTGACCGGCCCAGCCATTGGATTACTGCTGCCTCGGCTTCGCAATTCTTCCAGCGCGCGGCGCGCGGCAGGGAGGTCGGCCAGCGGATTCATTTAGGGCAGGGCGCTTCGCGGAAGGAATAGACCTTGTCGTCGGCGGTGCTGATATCCGGTTTGCCGCCGGTGCTGCTGCCGCCGGGCGCCCCGATCCATTCCGGCGCGATATGCATCTGGTAGATGAAGCAGGACGGATGGCCGTCGCGCTCGCGGGCAACGAATTCCGCCTTGGCCACCAGCACATTGCCGGGGCGAAACACGCGGGTCTCCCCCTCGCTGACTTCCACGGTCCAGATTTCGGTGCTGTTGTCCTCGAAGCGCACGATCACCTGGCCTGGATTGGCCGGGATGGTGGTGGCGCCGCCCAGCACATGGCCGGTGGCCAGCACGGTGCCCTCGGCCAGGAAGATGGTCGGGGCGGCCTTGAGCGGCGGCGGTGGGGCAGGCGGGTTCTGCGCCGCCAGCGGGGTGGCGGCAAGCCAGAACGCGGCCGCCATGGGAAGCAGGGAGGCTGGGCGGAATCGCATGGCCACGTTTATAGCATGGCCGCCCCCGGGGCTTCATCCATCGGCAGTTCGCTACCCCCGGTTTTGTCGGGAACGCTTGACCGCCGTCACACTGCCGCGGACACTTGCCGTAACAGTGTAACGTGGGAGGAAAGCAGATGACCCTGGTGCTTATCGACGTGGCGTTGTCGCCCTTCGCCCAGAAGGTGAAAATCGCGCTGCGCGAAAAGAATATTCCATTTGAGATCCGGGGCACTGATCTTACGACCGCCGATCCGGTGCGCGCCGCCAACCCGCGCGGCGAAATCCCGCTGCTGCTGGATGGCGATGCGGCGGTATGGGATTCCAGCATCATCCTCGATTATATCGAGGATAAATGGCCGGAGCCGGCTTTGCTGCCGAAGGACCCGCTGGGCCGCGCCCGGGCGCGCCAGATTGAGGAACTCTGCGACGGCCCGTTCGAGGCGGTGATCTTCTGCACCAGCGAGGTGACGGTGTTCCGCCGGGCCCAGGGCGAGTTGCAGGCGGCGATCCTGGCCGAGGCAAAGAACAGCCTGCAGCAATTTTTCGCCTATCTCGAGCAGCAACTCGGGGATAAACCGTATTTTGGCGGTGAGGCCTGGGGCCGCGCCGATTGCGCGGTGTTTCCGCATGTGATGAATGCGCGCGGCCAGCGCACGCCGCCGCCAGAAGGCAGCAAACTCGCCGCGTGGCTGACCCGCGCGCTGGAGCGGCCGAGTGTGCAGCAGACCATGGCCGAGGCAAAGGCCGGCATAGCGGAATTCAAGGCAATGGCTGAAGCCTATGCCGGGTCGCAGGCCAAGCGGCAGTATCGCGATTACCGGCTAGACTGGATGCTGCGGGCAGGAGGTGTCAGCATTGTCCAGGAAGGCTTGGCCAAGGGCAATATCCGTTTTGGCGGCCTGATTGGTTAGCTTGAACCGGCCTCATCGCGGGCGGCCTTGAGCGCCGCCTGGGCGCGCTCGCGATGGGCCTCGGTTATATGGCCTTCCACGGCCTTGGCGGCCAGCAGCAGCACGGCAAGGTCGTCGGTGTAACCGAGCAGGACGAAGAAGTCCGGCACGGCATCCAGCGGCAGGATGAAATAGCCGATGGCGCCGGCCAGGATGGCTTTCACCCGGGCCGGGGTCTGGCTGTCGGTGGCGCAGTAATAGGCCGCCAGGAGCTGGTCGGCCCAGGGCAGATGGCTCAGGGCAGCCTTGAATTTGGCCCAGAAACGGGCGGGTTCGATATCGGCCATGCCCCGGATATGGGGGCTGGCCCGGCTATCGCCAAGGCTTGGGCGTTTCGGTTATAAGGCCGGCAGCTTTTTGTAATGCTAGTGAACTATCAGGAGGGAAGAACATGGATCTCAAGGGAGTGGGCGCCATCGTCACCGGCGGCGCATCGGGTCTGGGTGCCGCCACGGCGCGTGAACTGGCCAAGGCCGGTGCCAAGGTTGCGATCTTCGACATGAATCTCGAACTCGCCCAGCAGACCGCCAAGGAGATCGGCGGCGTTGCCATCAAGTGCGACGTGGCCGATGGCCCGGGCGGCGAGGCCGCCGTGAAGGAAGCGGCGGAGAAGGTCGGCCCGCTGCGCGTGCTGGTCAATTGCGCTGGCGTCGGCACGCCGATGAAGGCGGTGGGCAAGGACGGCCCGGTGGCGCTGGAGAAGTTCATCCGCGTGGTGCAGATCAACCTGGTCGGCACGTTCAACATGATCCGCCTGGTGGCGCATCACATGCAGCAGCAGGCCGAGATGGATGGCAAGGAGCGCGGCTGCATCATCAACACCGCTTCCGTCGCGGCCTTCGATGGCCAGATCGGCCAGCCGGCCTATGGCGCTTCCAAGGCCGGCGTGCATGGCATGACCCTGCCGCTGGCGCGTGAATTCGCCTCCTTCGGCATCCGCGTCTGCACCATCGCGCCGGGCCTGTTCGGCACCCCGATGATGTTCGCCCTGCCGCCGGAAGCGCAGGAAAGCCTGGGCAAGTCGGTGCCGTATCCGTCGCGCCTCGGCCGTCCGGAGGAATATGCCGCGCTGGCCCGTCATATCTGCGAAAACCAGATGCTGAACGGCGAGACCATCCGCCTCGACGGCGCCATCCGCATGGCGCCGAAGTAACAAAATACGCTTGAAAACCGGGGGCGCGGGCCTTGCCCGCCCGCGCTTTTCCCGCTACGCCTAGGCCCGGCTTTTTCCCTAGCAAAAATCCGGAGGTTTTCCCCATGGCGCGCAAGAAGATCGCCCTTATCGGCGGCGGCAATATCGGCGGTACGCTGGCCCTGCTGGCCGGCATGAAGGAACTGGGCGACATCACCATTTTCGACGTGGTCGAAGGCCTGCCGCAGGGCAAGGCGCTCGACATGGCGCAGGCTGGTGCGGTCGAAGGTTTCGATGCCAAGCTGAAAGGCACCCAGGACTACGCCGATATCGCGGGTTCGGATGTCATCATCGTCACCGCCGGCGTGGCGCGTAAGCCCGGCATGAGCCGCGACGACCTGCTCGGCATCAACATCAAGGTCATGCAGGCGGTTGGCGCCGGCATCAAGGCGCATGCGCCGGGTGCCTTCGTCATCTGCATCACCAACCCGCTCGACGCCATGGTGTGGGTGCTGCGCGAAGTCTGCGGCCTGCCGCACAACAAGGTGATCGGCATGGCCGGCGTGCTCGACAGCGCCCGCTTCCGCCACTTCCTGGCCGAGGAATTCAATGTCTCGGTCAACGACGTCAACGCCTTCGTGCTGGGCGGCCACGGCGACACCATGGTGCCGCTGATCCGCTACTCCACCGTTGCCGGCATCCCGGTGCCCGACCTGATCAAGATGGGCTGGTCGACCCAGGAGAAGATCGACAAGATCGTGCAGCGCACTCGCGATGGCGGCGCTGAGATCGTTGCCCTGCTCAAGACGGGCTCGGCCTTCTATGCCCCGGCTTCGTCCGCCATCGAGATGGCCGAGAGCTTCCTCAAGGACAAGCGCCGCGTGCTGCCCTGCGCCGCCTGGCTGGATGGTGGCAAGTATGGCCAGTCCGGCATGTATGTCGGCGTGCCGGTGGTGATTGGTGCCAATGGCGTCGAGAAGATCGTCGAGATCGAGCTGAACGCCGAAGAGAAGAAGATGTTCGAGCATTCCGCCAACGCCGTGAAGGGCCTGGTGGATGCCTGCAAGGCGATCGATCCGTCGCTCGGCAAGTAAGTTTATCCGGCTATGACTATCGCGGCGCGCCCGGCATCGTTGGGCGCGCCGTTTGTTTTGGCGTTGCTGCTGGCGGCGCTGTATCTGGCGCTGCCGCTGTTGGCCGTGCCGAAAATCGCCATCGTTGTAGTCAAGGGCGCGGTCTGCCCGCTGCTGGCGTTCAGCATCTGGCGCTGGCGCGGTGGCGATGCCATCGCCAAGTTCCTGGGCTTGGCGCTGCTATTCTCGGCTGCCGGCGATGTGTTCCTGGCGCTCGACCGGGTGCGCCTGTTCGTGCCGGCGCTGGCCAGTTTCCTGCTGGCGCATCTCGCCTATCTGGCGCTGTTCCTGAAACACCGTGCGCGGCCGTTGCTGCGGCAATGGCTGCTGATCGTGTTGCTGCTGGCCTATGCCGCCATCATGCTGTCAGTGCTGACGCCCGGTCTCGGCAAGCTGCTGCTGCCGGTTTATGGCTATGTCGCCGCCATCATCGCCATGGGCGTGGCGGCACTGGCACTGCCCGGCAAACCACTGGTTGGATTGGGCGCGGTCAGCTTCATCCTGTCAGACTCGCTTATTGCGCTGGACAAATTCGTGGAACCCATCGCCTGGGCCGGCCCGGCGATCTGGATCACCTATGTGGCGGCGCAAGTGCTGATCCTGTTGGGCTGGCGCAATGCGGCTGCCTCGGGATAAACTGGGCGTAATCATTCTCCAGGGAACCCAACATGCGCCTGCTGATCGCGATCTTCCTGCCCTTCCTGCTGTTCTTCACCATCGGCCGTCCGTTCTCCGGCATCATCTGCCTGATCCTGCAACTCACCCTGATCGGCTGGATTCCGGCCGCCCTCTGGGCGGTCTATACGCTGAGCCAGTACAATACCGACAAGAAGATCCGCGAAAGCCAGGGCGTCTAAGGCCGCTATCGTGAGCATTCTCCGGTGAGCGATCTGCCCGGTTATCCCGGCGCGCCAAGCAACGGCCCCGAAGACAGCGGCACGACGCGACGTCCACAGCGCTGGCGGGTGCGCGGCGTACCCTCCTCGCGGCCGCTGCAATTTCTCATCGCGGTGCTGATCGCGCCGCCGCTGGGTCTGGTCGCCGCCCATGCGCCGTTGCTGCTGCTGGTCGTCCTCGGCCCGCTCGGCTGGTCGCTGATGGCGGCCGGCTTCGCCCTGGCGCTGGGTGCCGCTGCCGTGATGTATGGCGCCATGCTGCTCGGCGGCCTGCCGCTGCTGCTGCTGATCTCCTGGGCAAAATTGCGTGGCCTGGCGCCCTATGGCGTGGCCGGCCTCAGCGTCGGACTGGCCACCGGGCTGCTGCTCGCCGACTGGGTGGGCCAGGATCCCGCTGGCTTCGGCGCCGTGCTGCTGGGCCTCGGCCTCGGGCTCTATGGCGCCTGGCTCGGCCTCTGCATGGGGGTGTTCGCGGGCCTGATCCTGCTGGCGGCGGAAGCGCAGCAGCGCGCCCAGGCCGCCGGCCCGGTGATCATCGAGGCCGAGCGCGATTTGAACTGAAGCTTCATCTTTTCGTAGAGAAAAGCGTATTTTTTATTTCTCAGAGTTGATTTAAGGTCAAAATATTGCTCCCCTAGGCCGATAAAGTTCCGAGCCTATAGTTCTGGAGGGGAAATGCGTTTCTTGCAGTGTGTGTCTGGCTTCAAGCCGATCTTTCTTATTGTCAGCTTGATGGTGTTGGGTGGTTGCGCGCAGTTCCCCAAGCAAGCCTTCAATAAAGCTGCCCATGACAATGTCCGTCACATTGCTCTGCTGTCTCCGGCCAAATCCGATGACTACACCGTTTACATGGCCCATCACCCCGGCATGAGCTTCGGCCTGATTGGCGGCATTATTGCCGCTGCCGATATGCAATCTAAATCCAGCGAATTCACGGCGAAGCTTAAGGAACGCGAATTCGATTTCGCGGCCCGGCTCACGGATGCCATCGAAGCCGAATTGTTGCGGCAGAATTTCAAGGTCACTCGGGTGAATGTCACGCGGGAGAAGCCTGAGTTGCTCACCGACTATTCCGTCGTCAAGGCAGACGCGGACGCTTACCTTGACTGGGTGATCAACTGGCAGGGCTACCTCACGGCTGCAGCGACCACTGATTATACCCCATCGGCACGCGTCGCCTTCCGCCTGGTCACGCCGCAGAAGAAGGAAGTCATCTATTCGGAGTTGATCGGTTATGGTTTCCAGATTGGCGCCAGTCAGGCGGTTACGCTGCCTGCCGACGCGAAATATACCTATTCCAATTTCAGCAAGTTGATCAGTTCTATTGATGAAGCGGTGGCCGGGCTTTCGGAGGGCGTCCCCCTCATATCGAAACAGGTTGGTATTGATCTCGCCCGCCAATGACCGGCAAACAGCGCATAATACTTGCCTTGGCCATTGCGGGTTTGCTCTCGGCTTGCGTCACCTCGGGTGCAAAAATATCGCAGGATGCAGAGGCAGCTTTGATACAGCGGCAGAACAGCGCCGTGACAGTAGAGAAGTTGGTGTTTCACCCACTCAAGGCGGGTGATGTTCTGCCGCTGGAATTGGGTGCTGCTGATCCTGTGTTGCTTGTGGACAATGAATATGCCTTCGTGAAGGCGTTTGCGTTGCCACAATGGAATGGCAGCTACATGATCAAAGTAGCGAGCTTTCGTGTTGGATCACCGATCGATCCGGCCATCCTATACCCAACGGTTGTTTTCCTGGATGAAGCGTTCAAGGAAACGCGGCGTTCGTCACCGCAGCAGTTTGTTTATCGCCGCGAGGGCCTGAATACCGGGGATGGCCTGCATGCCACCTTCTTCTTCAATGAGGCGAACCGTGGCGATCGGTATTTGATTCTAGCTTCGCGACGGCAATTGCCTGAGGGCAATACTCGTCTCAGCGGCTACACGGTGAACATGACGCCTATCACGGTGCCTGTTGGTGCTGGCGCGGTGACATGGGTTGTTCCAACCAGCGCTGCAAACCACAACGCCCCCATGGCAGCATCTGCTAGTGGCCGAGTGAGTTTGGAAGTACAGGCCTACCAACCAATACGGATCGAGCCGGCGGGCAAGTCGGGACAGTAAACAGCAAGCCGGTACAAAATCGAGACTTGCTTCTTTATGCCGGTGAGTTACATGTTGGCCATAATTTATCGGCATGGAGTCCCGAGATGAGTGCCCAATCCGCCCCTGCCTTCGGCTGGCGTACCCCGCTGGTCGTGATCGTTGCCGGCTGCACTATTGCGCTGCTGAATTTCGGCGTCCGCTCCGGCTTCGGCCTGTTCATGGAGCCGATCAGCGTAGCCAATGGCTGGGGCCGCGAAGTTTTCGCCTTCGCCATCGGCGTGCAGACCGTGTTGTGGGGCTTCGGGCAGCCGTTTGCGGGTGCCTTTGCCGACCGCTACGGCTCTGGCCGCGTGCTGGCAGTGGGGGCGGTGTTCTATGCTGTCGGTGTGGCGCTGACCGCGATTTCCAGCGACCCCGTGACCCTGACCCTGACTACCGGCGTGCTGGTCGGCGTGGGCCTGGCCGGCACTTCCTTCACCGTGGCGCTGGCTGCCATTGCCCGCATGGTCAGCCCGGAGCGCCGCTCCTGGGCGCTGGGGCTTGGTACGGCTGCCGGCTCGCTGGGCCAGTTCCTGATGGTGCCGCTGGGCCAAGCCTTCATCGCCGCCCATGGCTGGGCCTTCGCCCTGGTGCTGCTCAGCTTGTTCGCGCTGGCTATCGTGCCGCTCTCCACGGCGCTGGCCGGCAAGACGCCGGAAACCGCCGGGCCGAAGCAGTCGATGGGCGAGGCGCTGAAGGAGGCGGGCGGTGAGCGCAGCTATTGGCTGCTGATCGCCGGCTTCTTCGTCTGCGGTTTCCATGTCTCCTTCATCCAAACCCACCTGCCGGCCTATGTCGTCGACCGTGGCCTGGATCCGCGCACCGGCGCCTGGGCCCTGGCGCTGGTAGGCCTCGCCAACGTGATCGGCTCCTACACGGCCGGTGTGCTCGGCGGCAAGCACAGCAAGAAATACATGCTGAGCTTCATCTACTTCGCCCGCGCCATCGTCATCACCGTGTTCGTGCTGATGCCGATGACTCAGACCAGCGTGCTGATCTTCGCTTTCTTCATGGGTCTGCTGTGGCTCTCCACCGTGCCGCTCACCTCCGGCCTGGTGGCGCAGATTTTCGGCCCGCGCTACATGGCCACCCTGTTCGGCATCGTGTTCTTCAGCCACCAGGTCGGCGGCTTCCTCGGCGTCTGGCTCGGTGGCCGGCTGTTCGACCTCACCGGCTCCTATGACATCGTGTGGTGGATCAGCGCTGCGCTCGGCATCTTCTCCGCCATCGTGCATTACCCGATCGACGAGCGGCCGCTGGTACGTGCGGCGCCCGCCTCGGCCTGAACCGGCGGCGGCGGTCATGCGCGGGCATCTGCTCGCTGCGGGTTTCCTGCTGGCAGCACTGGCTGCCTGGGGGTTCAGCCTGTCCGCCACGCTGACCGAGGCCGATCTGCCCGATAGCGCCGAAGGCCGCCTGCTGGCGGTGTTTCCGCTGCGCCATGGCGGGCAGCAAAGCTTTGCCGCCGCCAGCCGGGCCGGCGGCGCCATCGCCCGCGAGTTATGGCTGCCCAACATGCTGGTGGTGGAGGACAGATCGCCGGGCTTTGCCGAGCGGCTGCGCCGGGCTGGGGCGGTGGCGGTTTATCGTGCCGAGCCGTTCGAGGCCTTCACGCTCTCAGGCTGCACCGGGATGCCGCCGAAACCGCTGTCATTCCGGCGCTTCGGCTAGCAGGTCGATCGGCGTATTCTCCAGCCGGTAATCGGATTGTGGCTGGCGCAGTACCAGGCAGAACAGCAGCATGTTCGGCTGTGCCGCTACGCCCAGCGGCAGCAGCAGCCGTTCGGCCCAGAGGTCGTTATGCTCCCGGGTGCGGTAGATGCCACGGAACAGCACCGGCTGCGCGGTTTGCCAGCAACGGCGGCAGGCCTCGCGGATCACATTGGCATAGCTGCCGCCGGTGGAGGCGCCGACCTGCCTGCCGGTCGGGTCTTCGCCGAAAGCGCGTGCGATGCCGGTGCCGACCAGCCGGTAGCTGAAATCCTCTCCGCCCTCCATCACGTCGATCAGGCCGATATGTTCCAGCAGGCGGGGTATCTCCAGCGGATCGATATCGGCGCGCGACGGGAATCGCCTGCCGTGCCGCTTGCCGCGCCAGTAATCGTAGAGCGCGCGCAGTTCCGGCATGCAGTTATTCAGCGGAGCGGGGTACAAGGGCCTCTCCCAAGGTCGTGGGGCCATGGTAGGCCCACGCGCTTGCGCGGTCCACCGCTGCCCGTTAGTTTGGCCCCAGGGGAAGGAACTGGGTGACCGTGGCTGAAGCGCCGCTTACCATCGTTATTGCCGACGACCATCCGCTGGTGCGCGAGGCGCTGTCCGGCGCATTGCGGCAATCCTTGGCCGGCGCCCGCGTTGTCGGTGCCGCGAACCTGCATGAGGCCCGGGTTGAACTGGATCGCCTGGAAAGTGTTGATCTGCTGATCCTTGATCTCGACATGCCGGGCATGGATGGTTTTGCCGGGTTGGCCGGGGTGCGGGCGGATTATCCGGCCGTACCGGTGGCGATTGTTTCCTCCACCCGCGAGCCGGCGGTGATGCGCCGCGCCATGGATTTTGGCGCCGCCGCCTTCGTGCCGAAATCGGCGGCGCTGGAAACCATTTCCTCGGCGCTGCAGGCGGTGCTGGATGGCGATGTCTGGCTGCCGGCGGAAGCCGAGGAAGCGGAAGGCTCGGGCGATGATTTCCCGCGCCGCGTGGCGGAACTGACGCCGCAGCAATTGCGCGTGCTGAACCTGCTTTCGCAAGGCAAGCTGAACAAGCAGATCGCCCATGAGCTTTCCGTCGGCGAGGCCACGGTGAAGGCGCATGTCACCGCCATCCTGAAGAAGCTGGGCGTGCGCAGCCGCACCCAGGCGGTGATCCTGGCGCGGCGCTTTTCGGTGAGTGGGGAATAACTCCTAGTCGCCGGTGGCGTCGAGTTTCGCGGTCGGGCGCCAGCGTTGGCTGATCAGCGCCCGCAAAGCCGCCGGGCGCACCGGCTTGTGCAGCAGGTCAATCCCCAGCCCCTGGCAACGCCGGCGCAGATCCTGGGCGCGGTCGGCGGTGATCAGCACCGCCGGAATCTGTCGGCCCCAATCCTGGCGCAGCCGGGCAATCACCTCCAGGCCATCCAGGCCATCGGCGCGGTCTTCCATGCCATCGCCGAGATGCAGGTCGGCCAGGATGATATCCGGGCCACGGCCGCGCTGTGCGGCTGCCTGGCGGGCGTTTTCCAGGTTTTCCACCGCCGCGACATCGCAATGCCAGCCACCGATCAGGGTATGCATCGCCTCGCGTACACCGGCCTCGTTGTCGATGCAGAGTACGAAACAGCCTTCCAGGCTGGCAGCAGTCATGCTCGGTGCCGGCTGCGCCGCCGGCTGCGGCGACGCTTCGGCGGCGGCCAGCGGCACGGTGATGGCGAAAACCGAGCCGCGCCCGACTTCGGAGCGCAACGTGATCGGGCTGTCGAGCATGCGGGCGACGCGCTCGACGATGGCGAGGCCCAGGCCCAGGCCGCGTTCGCCGGCATCCACCTGCGGATTTTCCAGGCGGGCGAATTCCTGAAAGATCACCTCGCGCTTGTCGGCGGGAATGCCGGGGCCGTTATCCCATACCTCGATGCGTACGGACTCACCGCTGCGGCGGCAGCCGATCAGCACGCGGCGGTTGCCGGCATCCAGGCGGCAATAGCGGATGGCATTGGCAACGAAATTCTGCAGCACGCGGCGCAGCAGCGCCGGATCGCTCTGTACCGTCAACTGCGTCGGCACCATTTTGAGCGAAACGCCGCGCCGCGCCGCCAAGGGCGCGAAGGCGGCAACCAGCGAGCCGAGCAACGGGTCGAGCGCCACCGGGCGCGGCTCCGGCCGCACCGCGCCGGCATCCAGCTTGGAGATATCGAGCAGGGCATCGAGCAGGGCTTCCACCGCGCCAAGGCCATGGTCGATGCGGGCGACCAGATCGTTTTCCGGTTCGCGCTCGGCCAGGGCGGCGGTGAATAGCCGTGCGGCATGCAGCGGCTGCAAAAGGTCATGGCTGGCAGCGGCAAGGAAGCGGGTTTTGCCGAGATTGGCGGCCTCTGCCTCGGCGCGGGATTTTTCCAGTTCGGCGGTGCGCTCGGCGACGCGGCGTTCCAGGCTGGCATAGGCGGCGCGCAGCGCGGCATCGGCCCGACGCCGCTCCGTGATGTCCTGATACAGCAGGAAGAAGCCGGCAATGCTGCCGCTGGCATCGCGGTGCGGGATATAGGTGCCCTGCGCCACCTCGATCTTTTCGTCGTTGGTGGGGAATTCGATTTCGAAACTCTGGCGCCGTCCGGCCAGCGCCGCATCGATATAGGGCCGCAGGCGCTCGTAGCGTTCCGCCGATAGCATCTCGCGGATCGGCTTGCCGTCGATCTGCTCCTGCGGCAGGTTCAGCGCGCGGCGGAACGGCATGTTGGTGAAGCGGTAGCGCTCATCGCGATCCACATAGGCGATCAGCACCGGCACGTTATCGGTATAGACACGGATGGCGCGTTCCGAGGCGCGCAAGGCCTCCGCCGCACGCACGCGCTCGGTCACGTCGGTGCAGGTGGCGACGAAACCGCCGTCCGGCATCGGGTCGATGCGGATTTCCAGTACTGCACCATCGCTGCGGCGGCGTTCATGGATACGGCTGCCGGTGCCCGAGCGTGGCGCATGGGTAGCCAGGATCTGGGTCAGTTCCGGCGTACCGTGGCTCGCCATGTCGTCCACCCGCACGCCGATCTCGGCGAGATTGGTTGGCAGGCCGAGCAGGTCGAAGAACCGCTGGTTCCAGGCCGCGAGGCGACGCTGGTTATCGAACACGCCGATACCCTGGCCGATATGGTCGAGTGTGGTACGCAGCAGATCGAGATTGTGGCGGATCGCTTCCGAAGCCTCGCCCAGCATGGCGCGGGCGGCACGCGGGCTGAGATTGCCCTTGGCCTGTGCCGAGGCCATCACGATGCGCGCCGAGGCAGCACCAATGGCGCCGGAAAGCAGATGCTCGGTGAAGGCAACGGCTTCCGGCAGGCTCATGCGGCGGTTGCCGAAAGCGCGCTGCACGCGGTCGACACCAAGGAAGCGGACGGCAACGGCGCGCAGTTCCTCGATGCGCGGATCATGCGTGGCGTCGTCATTGACTGGTGGTTGTGGCAGATCGCCATCGCCGCCAGAGACGAAGATTTCCGCTTGCTCGATATCACGGGCGCGGGGGGCTGCCAGCAAGGATACCAGCACCAGCAGGATCAGGTTGACGATCTGGCAGGCAATGAAGCCCTGCAGGGTCGGATCAAAGCCATCCAGTGGCGCCGGCAGATAATCGGCCAGCGGCGGCTGCATTGGCGTGCCACGCTTGGCGCCCTCAATGGAGGGGAGCAGCAAGGTGTAGAGCCACACTGCGAAGCCGGCGGTGAGCCCGGCGATCACGCCATAGCGATGCGCGCCGCGCCAGTAGAGTCCGAGCAGCACTGCCGGCGCGAAATTCGCCACGGCGCAGAACGAGATCATGCCGATGGAGGCAAGCGGCAGATGGCCGGCGATCCAGGAATGGTAAATATAGGCCAGCAGCAGGATCACCACCACGGCACCACGGCGCACATTCAGCACCAGGCGACCGACCTCGCCGGAGCCGCCGGCGCGCGAGCGCAGCAGGAAGGGCGTGACCAGTTCATTCGATACCATGATCGATAGCGCCATGCAGGCGACGATCACCATCGAGGTGGCCGCTGACAGGCCGCCGATGAAGGCGAAGGCGGCGACCGCCTGCTGCTCCGCCAGCAGCGGCAGGGTGATGACGAACAGGTCCGGGTTGGCACCCTTGCCGATCAGCAGCAGGCCGGCGGCGGCAATCGGCACCACGAAAATGTTGATGACGATGAGATAGACCGGAAACAGCCAGCGGGCGGTCTGTAGCGAGGAGGGGTCGCCATGCTCCACCACCGCGACATGGAACTGACGCGGCAGGCAGAGGAAGGCAAAGCCGGAGAGGATCGTCATCACGATCCAGTTGGTGCCGAAGCCGGCCGTGAGGCGCTGCGTCAGGTCGGGGGCATCGACGATGGCTGACAGCAGCCGGACAGGGTTGTCGAACAGGCCGAAGACAACAAAGCTGCCGACCAGCAGCAGGGCTGCGAGTTTGACCAGGGATTCGAAGGCAATGGCCAGCATCATGCCGCGATGCTGCTCTGTCGCCTGCACGCTGCGCACGCCGAACAGGATAGTGAATAGCGCCATGATGGCGGCGACGAACATCGAAGTGTCGCGCCAGGGCGGCGGCAGGGTGGCGTTGAGCAGGTGCGCCACATCGGTGCCGACCAGCACCTCGAAGGTGATGGTCACCGCCTGCATCTGCAGCGCGATATACGGCAGCACGCCGATCACGGCTGTCAGGGTCGCCAGCACCGCAACAGCGCGGCTCTTGCCGTAACGCGAGCCGAGGAAGTCGGCAATCGAGGTGACATTCTGGCGCCGCGATACCGCGATCATCTTGCGCATCAGCGGATAGCCGGCGGTGATCGCCAGGATCGGGCCGACATAGATCAGGATGAAGTCGGCGCCTACCGTGGCGGCGCGGCCGACCGAGCCATAGAAGGTCCAGGAGGTGCAATAGATCGCCAGCGACAGCGAATAAATGATGGCGCCGATACGGCCTGTATACCAGCGTGGGCTAAGCCGATCGCCGGCATGGGCGATGGCGAATAGCAGGCCGAGATAGGCCAGCGACAGCAGCAAAATTGCCGTGCCCTGCAGCATCCCGCGCCATGCCTCCCCATAGTTGTTGCGCCTGGGCCGAGTAAACCCCCGGCGGGCAGCCCCTGTCCAGGCATCAATTCCTTGAAATCGCCCAGTTTCGCGGTTTTCCTGGCGTCATGATCGGACTGTTCCGCCGCCTCCTGCGCATGGCTCTACTGGCCTTCTGCTTCCTGCTGCTGCTCTGGGCCGCAGGGCTGGTGCTGTATCGCTGGGTTGACCCGCCGGCAACGCCGCTGATGGCGATCCGCGCCGTGCAGGGCGAAAGCATCCGCTATCGCCCTGTTGCCCTGGAGCGGGTTGCCCGGCCATTGCGGCAGGCAGTGGTGGCTTCCGAGGATGCCCGCTTCTGCCTGCATGCCGGCATCGATCTTGGCGTGGTGCGCGATGCCCTGGAGGATTATCAGGAATCCGGACGGCTGCGTGGCGCCAGCACGATCAGCATGCAGGTGGCGCGCAATCTCTTTCTGTGGAATGGCGGCGGCTTCGTGCGCAAGGCACTGGAGGCGCCTCTGGCCCTGGCGCTGGATATGCTATGGCCTAAGCGGCGGATTTTGGAAATCTATCTGAATATCGCCGAATGGGGGCCAGGCATCTTTGGCGCTGAAGCCGCCGCTCAGGCCCATTTCGGTCGCTCGGCTGCGGACCTCACCCAGGCACAGGCGGTGCGTCTTGCCGCCGTGCTGCCCAATCCGATCCGCTGGAGCGCGGCACGGCCCACCGCCTATATCGAGGCGCGCGCCGCCACGATTACCAACCGCAGCGGTCAGCTCGGGTCTGAGCAGACCGGCTGCTTCCTCACTGCACGGTAATCTCGGCCCGCATCTTGGGGTGGATACGGCAGCGCACTTCATAGGCGCCGGCCTTGGCGAAGCTGACGCTGGTTTCCGCGCCAGGCTCCTGCAGACCGATATCGAAAGTGCCGCCGGCAGTGGGTGAGTAGACATTATGCGCAAAGGGGTCGCGGTTCTCGAACACCACCTTGCCGCCCACTGCGATGCGCGCGCTGGCTGGGGCGAAGGCGATGCCCTGCTGGCGGATCACAGCCTGATTTGCCTGCCCGATGCCCGTGCCGGGCAGCAGCGCAAGGCCTAGCCCCAGGATGCCCAGGGCCAGGCCAAGCAGCAGGTCGCGCGGACGGATCAGGGCCATCAGCGCAGGTTGAGCACGGCGACGTCGATCAGGGCGGCGTCGCCCTTGCCGACGGTGCCGATGCGGCCAAGCTTGCCGGTGCCGACATCGAAGCGGTAAAGCGCGGCGCCGATCACCGCGAAGCCGTGATAGTCATCCTTGGCATCAGTGTAGATATCGATACCGCTGATCACCGCGCCCTTGTTCAGCTTCACGGCGGCAATGGTGCGGAGCTGGCCGTCATTCGGCGGGTCCTGCACGATATAGGCCGGCAAGCCGCTGTCGAATTCAAAGAGCTGCGTCTGCTTCGCCGCGGGATAGGAATTGATATAGGCGCCGGCAGTGACCATCGGCGCCTTGCCGGCAGCACCATCCTTGGCGCTGTAGGCCAGCTTGCCGTCCACGATGGTCTGGCCGGTCTCGACATTCACGCGCAGATTCTGGCCCGTCGAGCCGATCACGCGCAGGCGGTCGGCCTGCGGGTTGAAGTCCACCACCAGGGCATCGATGGCATCCAGCGCCACGCTAAGCTTCGGGCCGGCCTTGGCGGCGCCGGTCTTGGTGTCGATGGTGTAGAGCACGCCCGAGGAACTGATGCCATAGAGCGTATTGGTGGCCGGTCGCAGGTCGATGCCGAGCAGCTTGCCCTCGACGCCGGTGACCGGCAGGGTCCTGGCCTTGCCGGGCGCCTTGTCGGTGAACAGCACCAACTCGTTGCGGTTGTTCAGGCCAGCCAGGTCCAGTGCTTGGGCCGGCTGGGCGATGGCGGTGCCGAGACCAAGGCCGAGGCCGAGGGACAGGGCGAGACGCGTAAAGGTGACAGGGCGCATAGGTTCCTCCTTGAGCGACCGACTAGTTACCACTTTTAGTACGGAAAATCAGCCAGGATAGATCACCCCAAGGCTTGCATGAGCAGCCTGCCTTGGTCGTAATGGGGCGCGAAATCGAACCCCTGGAAGGGGATAACGGGACGACCGGGATGAATCACAATCTTGTCAGTTTAGTTCAGGCGCGGGTCAGCGACCCCTCCAAGACTTTCATCGAGGCCGATGATGGCCGCGTGTTCAGCTATGCCGATGCCTTCAAGCTGGCGGCGCGCTTCGCCAACACGCTCATTCGCCTGGGTGTGCAGCCGGGTGACCGGGTCGCCGTGCAGTTGGACAAGTCGCCGGAAGCGCTGATTCTGTATCTCGGTGTAGTTGCGGCGAGTGGTGTCTATTTACCGCTCAATGTCGGCTACACCCTGGCTGAACTGGAATACTTCATCGGTGATGCCGAGCCGCGCATCGTCGTCGGCCGGCCGAAGGGTGCTGATGAACTCGCCGCCCTTGCCGGCAGGCTTGGCGTGGCGCATTGCCTCACGCTTGGTAGCAAGGCCGATGGCACGCTGATGGAGGCCATCCAGGGCGCTGCCGAGAGCTTCGCACCGGTCGAACGCAAGTCGGATGATCTGGCGGCGATCCTCTACACCTCTGGCACCACCGGGCGCTCCAAGGGCGCGATGCTGAGCCATGCCAACCTGTTCTCGAATGCCGAGACATTGCAGGCCTATTGGCGCTACACGGCGAAGGATGTGCTGCTGCATGCATTGCCGATCTTCCACACCCATGGCCTGTTCGTCGCCACCAACGTCGTGCTGCTGGCCGGCGCCTCGATGCTGTTTCTGCCGAAATTCGATGCCGACCAGGTGATCAAGCTGCTGCCGCGCGCCACCAGCATGATGGGCGTGCCGACCTTCTATGTCCGCCTGCTGGAGCATCCGGACCTCAACAAGGATCTGGTCAAGCATATCCGCCTGTTCATTTCCGGTTCGGCGCCGCTGCTGGCCGATACGCACCGCGAATGGGAAGCCCGCACCGGGCATCGCATTCTTGAGCGCTACGGCATGACCGAGACCAACATGAACACCTCCAACCCCTATGATGCCGAGCGCATTGCCGGCACGGTGGGTTTCCCGCTGCCGGGGGTTTCCCTGCGCATCGCCGATCCGGAAAGCGGCAAGCTGCTTGGCACCAACGATATCGGCATGATCGAGGTGAAGGGCCCGAATGTGTTCCAGGGCTACTGGCGCATGCCGGAAAAGACCAAGGCTGAATTCCGTGATGACGGTTTCTTCATCACCGGCGATCTCGGCAAGGTTGATGACCGCGGTTATGTCCATATTGTCGGTCGCGGCAAGGATCTGATCATCTCCGGTGGCTACAACGTCTATCCCAAGGAAGTCGAAACCGAGATCGATGGCATGCCGGGTGTGATCGAAAGCGCCGTGGTCGGTGTGCCACACAAGGATTTCGGCGAGGGCGTGACGGCAGTGGTGGTGAAGGACAAGGCTTCGCCGCTGGATGAAGCTGCTGTGCTTAAGGCACTGGAAGGCCGCCTGGCCAAATTCAAGCAGCCCAAGCGCGTCATCTTCATGGAAGACCTGCCGCGCAACACCATGGGCAAGGTGCAGAAGAACCTGCTCCGCGATCAGTTCAAGGACCTCTATAAGTAAGCGTCACCATGAATCCGATTTTCGCCGATATCCCCACCACCATCTTCGAAACCATGAGCCGGCTGGCGCGCGAGCACCAGGCGGTGAATCTGGGCCAGGGTTTTCCCGATGATCCAGGACCGCTGGATGTGCGCGAAAAGGCGGCGGAAGCGGTGGTGCATGGCTGGAACCAGTATCCGCCGATGATGGGAATCCCTGAACTGCGCCAGGCTGTCGCTGCGCATTACAAGCGCTTCCAGAGCCTCGATATCGACTGGGAAACCGAGGTGATGGTGACCTCTGGCGCCACCGAGGCGCTGGCCGATTCGCTGATGGCGGTGCTGCGGCCGGGCGATGAAGTGGTGCTGTTCCAGCCGATGTACGATGCCTATCTGCCGCTGGTGCAGCGCGCTGGTGGCGTGCCGCGTTTCGTCACGCTGAAGCCGCCGCATTGGCGCATCACGGAAGAAGACCTGCGCGCCGCTTTCACCCCGAAGACCCGCGCCGTGCTGCTGAACAACCCGCTCAATCCGGCGGGCAGCATCTTCCCGCGCGAGGACCTGGAACTGCTCGGCGGCTTCCTGATCGAGCGTGATGCCATCGCGATCTGCGATGAAGTCTGGGAGCATGTGATTTTCGATGGCCGCCAGCATCAGCCGCTGATCGGCTTGCCCGGACTGCGCGAGCGCTGCATCAAGATCGGCTCGGCCGGCAAGATTTTCTCGCTCACCGGCTGGAAGGTCGGTCTGGTTGTCGCCGCACCGAAGATCATGCGCGTGTTGGCCAAGGCGCATCAGTTCGTCACCTTCACCACGCCGCCGAACCTGCAGGCTGCCGTGGCCTATGGCCTGATGAAGGACGATGATTATTACACTGGCATGCGCGCCGAACTGCAGGCGGCCCGCGACCGCTTCTCGAAAAGCCTGAGCGAAGCCGGCTTTACCGTGCTGCCGAGCCAGGGCACCTACTTTGTCAATGTCGATCTCGGCGCCAATGCCGATGATGCCGCCTATTGCCAGAAGCTGGTGGCAGAGGCCGGCGTTGCCGCTATTCCGGTCAGCGCATTCTATGCCGAGAACCATGTTCGCAACGTGGTGCGCTTCTGCTTCGCCAAGACCAACGCGACGCTGGATGAAGCTGCCAAACGCCTGAAGGCGTATTCTGGCTAAGGGTGCAGTTTCAGGCCCTTGAGCACCTTGTCGACCAGCTTGCGCTCGTCATGCAGGGCGATGCCGACCAGCGGCAAGTCGCTGGCCTGGCGTGCCGCCACCGTCTCGCGGTTGGCGGCATCGTGGCCGGTTGAGAACATCGGCTCGATATAGACTGCCATGCGTACGCCGCGCTCCAGCCCCCGGGCATGGGCGCGGGCGAGGTCGGTGGCATCGGCGGCGAAAACCAGCATCGGCTGGCGCACCATGCGCAGATACTGGTTGCCGGAGGCATCCTGGTAGGGTTCGCCGAGCAGGGCAGGGTCGCTGCCGGTGATGCCGCTGGCCAGGAAGGCGGCGACATTGAGTTTCTGCCAGACAGGGAGATCGGCGCGCAGCGCCAGGGCAATCTTGGTATCGAACTGCATAGCATCAGTCTGCCGGTCCGGGGAGTGCCGGTCTTGCACGGATGTGACCTTGCCAAGTCCGGCGACCGGCCCCAGAATCCATCCATGAGCATCCGGCAGGCAGAAGAATGGGTAAGGCTGGTGGCGGATCCTGCCACCGGGCTGGAGGCCCTGCGTGCCCGGTTCGTGCAGCATGCCTATGACCGCCATGCCCATGAAACCTATGCCATCGGCATGACCGAGACCGGTTCGCAGAGCTATCGCTGCCGGGGCGCCGGCTACAGCACCCGGCCTGGCGCGCTGATGCTGTTCAATCCGGCGGAAGTGCATGATGGCCGCCCCACCGATGCCGGCGGCTTCACCTATCGCATGCTCTACCTGCCGGTGCCGCTGTTGCGCGATCTCGGCGGCGAAGGCTTCGGCGCACCGGGTGCCGAGCCGCTGTTCCGCCAGCCGCTGGCACAGGACGAGATGGCGGCGCGGGTGATTGCCGAGGCATTCGACAGCCTGGCCGAACCGGATACCCGGCTACGCCGCGATGAAGCCCTGCTTGGCGTGCTGGGCATCCTGCTGCCGCGCTATGCCGGCCTGGCGCCACGCCAGGCACCGCCGGCCGCACCGGGCCTGCGCCGTGCCCGCGACCTGCTGGAGGCCAGTCTGCTGGAGGATATTGGTATCGCTGCCCTGGCGCGGGAAGCCGGCATCAGCCGCTTCCATCTGGCGCGTGGTTTCCGCCGCCTCTATGGCCTGAGCCCGAGCGAATACCGCCGCCAGCAGCGCCTGCGCGAGGCGCGGCGCCGCATTGTTGCCGGCGCCAGCCTGGCCGATGCCGCGTTGGCCTCAGGCTTCACTGATCAGGCGCATTTCACGCGCCAGTTCAAGGCCGCCTATGGCGTCACGCCCGGCCGTTGGCGGCAAGCTGCAATGCTGCCTGGATGAAAGCATGTGTCGGCGTCGGCACGCCGAGTTCGGCGCCGAGCCGCGCCACGGCGCCAGACAGCCAGGGCAGTTCCAGCTTGTTGCCGCGCTCAAGGTCGCCAAGCATCGACGCCTTCATGCTGCCTGGCAGCTTTTCGGAAAGCCCCAGCGCGCGCTCATGGTGATCGGCAGCCAGGCCGACACCCTTGGCGCGGGCCACGGCACAGGCTTCCTCGAGCGCGGCGATATAGAGCGCGCGGGTCTTCGGCTCGGCCAGGATCGGACCGATACTGCTGCGGGTCAGTGCCGTGAGGCCTGAAAAGCTGGCGAGGAACACGAACTTGTCCCAGATGGCGCGATGGATGTCGTCGGGCAGGGCCAGCTCGATTTTCGCCTTCTCGGCCAGGGCCGCGAAGGCATCGAGCCGGGCGCTCCTGCCGCCATCCACTTCGCCGAGCGTCACCTTGGCCATGGTGCCGTTGTGGCGGATCACGCCGGGCTTTTCGATCAGCGCCGCGATATGCGCCACGCCGCCCAGCGTGGCGGCCTTGCCATAGACCGCCGTCACCTTGTCCACGGCTTCGATGCCGTTCTGCAGCGAGGCGATGGCACCGCCCGGCTTCACCAGCGGCTTGGCCTGCTGCAGGGCGGAGTCGGTGTCCCACAGCTTCACGGAAAGCAGCACCAGGTCGGCCGGGGCGACGCTCGCCGGGTCGTCGGTCACCTGGATCGGCAGATTTTTCAGCGGCCGCACATTGCTTTCAATGCTCAGGCCATCCTGCTGCAATGCCTTGAGATGTGCGCCGCGCGCGATGAACACCACATCGGCGCCGCTTTCCGCCAGCAGGCCGCCGAAGTAACCGCCCACGCCGCCCACGCCCATGATCGCCACGCGCATGCTCATTTCCCTTTCGTCACGTCTTCCCAGGCATAATTGAAGCTGACCGATATCCGCTCGCCCTTCACGTCGCTGGCCGGCACTTCATGGCGCAGCCAGCTCTCGAACAGCACCAGATGCCCGGCCCGTGCCTTGTACGTCACAAAAGGCCTTTTTGCCGCCGGGGCATCGGCGCGGCGGGGCGGTGCCGCCATCAACAGGCCTAAGCGCGGATCCTCGAATTTCAGCGGCGCGGCATTGCGCGGCGTCTGCACGTAGTAGGTGCCGCTGATGAAGGAGAGGGGGTGCAGGTGCGAGCCATGCATCACCTGCGGCGGCATGATGTTGACCCAGCAATCGGTCATCACCAGGCGGCGTTGGCGCAGGTCATAATGCAGCGCATCGGCATAGCGGCGTGCATGCGGCCGGATGGTGCGCTCCAGTTCGGCGAAAAGCGGCGAGATCAGGTGCAGGCGGCAATGGCTGCCATAGGAGGTGTAGCCGCCGAGATAGTTGCGCGCGCTCCAATCCTGGCCGGCGGCATCGGCATCGGCTAGTGCCATGCTTTCATCGGCCAGGCGCTGGTTCAGGACGGCTAGGCCGGTCCGCTTCAGGGCGGCGCTGTAGATTTGCGTCGGGAACAGAGTTTTGGTCGCCATGGCCTGTTTTCCGCCCCAGACCGGACGATGTCAACCGATCCATCCTGTTCTATGATGATGCCAAGCTATCCTGTGGGAGGTTGATGCCATGAAACGATCCGCGGCACTGGGTTTGACTCTGGCTCTATTGGCTTTGCCGGCGGCGGCGCAGTTCAGCCTGCCGAAATCGGCCAATGATCTTTCCGGCCTTGCCGGCAAGCTCGGCGGCAGCGGTGGCAGCGCCAAGGTGAGCGACACCGATGCCACTGCCGGCCTGCGCGAGGCGTTGAAGGTGGCATCCGAACGTACCATCGGCCAGGTCGGCAAGGCCGATGGCTATCTCAAGGATCCGGCAATCCATATCCCATTGCCCGGCATGCTGGCCAAGGGCAAGTCGCTGCTGCAGGCCGTCGGCGGCGCCGGGTTGGTGGACGATCTTGAAACCCGTATGAACCGGGCGGCGGAGGCGGCGGCGCCGAAGGCGCGGGACATCTTCGTCAAGGCCATCACCGATATGTCGCTGCAGGATGCCCAGGGTATTCTGCAGGGGCCGCAGGATGCCGCCACGCAATATTTCCGCCGCACCACCAGCCAGCCGCTCAGCACCGCGATGCGACCGGTGATCGACAATGCCATGCGCGATGTCGGCGCACTGCAATCCTACCGCGCGGTCACGGACAAGCTTTCCGCATTGCCGGGCGGCGGGGTGGGGGGGCTGGATATTACCGACCATGTGCTGGAAAAGGCGCTGGATGGCCTGTTCCACTATATTGCCAAGGAAGAGGCGGCGATCCGCACCAATCCCGCGGCGCGCAGCACCGAGCTTTTACGCAAGGTATTCGGCTAGATACCTGCTTCGGGTGAATTCCCGTCAACTGGCGGCGGGCGGCGCTTTGCGGCGCCGCGGCGCAAGCCTATATTGGGGCAAAAGAAGCCGAGCGGGAGGGAGCCAATGGACCTCGAATTCACTGCCGAAGAACGTGCCTTTCAGGCCGAAGTGCGCCAGTTCATCGCCGATAATTTCGATGACGAGATGCGCGCCGCCATGGCCAGGACGCGCACCGGCTATATCGCCAAGCATCTGCACCAGCGCTGGCAGGAGCGGCTTTCGGCCAAGGGCTGGCTGGCGCCGAACTGGCCGGTGGAGCATGGCGGACCGGGCTGGACGCCGACCGAGCGGTATATCTACGAGCAGGAAATGACCGCCGCCGGTGCGCCCATCGTGGTGCCGTTTGGCCCGCGCATGCTGGCACCGGTGATCATGAAATTCGGCACCCCGGCGCAGAAGGCGAAATACCTGCCCGATATCCTGGCCAGCAAGGTGTGGTGGTGCCAGGGCTATTCCGAGCCGGGCGCGGGTTCCGATCTTGCCTCGCTGCAGATGAAGGCGGAGGACAAGGGCGACCATTTCCTCTGCAACGGCAGCAAGATCTGGACTTCGGAAGCACAGCACGCCGACATGATCTTCTGCCTGGTGCGCACTGCCCAGAGCAAGAAGCCGCAGGAAGGCATCTCCTTCCTGCTGATCGACATGAAGTCGCCCGGCATCACCGTGGCGCCGATCGTCACGCTGGATGAGCCCGGCCCGCATATGCAGGAGGTGAACCAGGTTTTCTTCGACGATGTGAAGGTGCCGAAGGAAAATCTGGTCGGCGAACTGAACCAGGGCTGGACCTGCGCCAAGTACCTGCTGGAATTCGAGCGCGGCAATGCCTATTCCGGCATGCTGAAGCGTGGCCTCAAGCATGTGCGCAAGATTGCCCGCGCCGAGGGCGGCCCCGATGGCACGCCGCTGATCGAGGACCCCGCCTATGGCGCCAAGCTGGCACAATGCGAAATCGAGATCATGGCGCTGGAAATGACCGAGCTACGCGTGCTCGGCCAGTTCAAGAGCGGCCAGAATGTTGGCGCCGCATCCTCGCTACTCAAGACCCGTGGCACCGAATTGCAGCAGATGGTGACCGAGCTTGCCGCCGAGGCGGTGGGCTATTATGCGCTGCCCTTTACGCCGCAGATGGAAGGCTCGAACCTGCCCGGCGTCGGCCCCGATTATGCAGATGGCGTGGCGCCGCGCTATTTCAACATGCGCAAGGTTTCGATCTATGCCGGCTCCAATGAGATCCAGCGCAATATCATGTCGAAACTGATCCTCGGCCTCTGAGGCCCAAGGATCTAAAAGCGTCTGTAACAATACTACGCTCTGTTACATGAAGGCCTTGCCTGAAACATGGCAAGGCCTTTGCTTTTGCAGGCTTTTACGCTTGCTGGTTAACGGAGGCTGAAGCCGTTTGTGTAACGCAGCATTGCTGACACGCATTTCGCCTCGGCGGCCTGCGGCCTGCGCGCTAGCCTCGGGTCATGGAACTCGATCTCAGCGTCCTATATAGCTCATCCTCCTCCAGCAACACCGGCTCGGCCTCGGCGCTGGCGATGTACAAGAAGCTGCAGCAGACGGCGGAAGCCAATAGCTCTGCTACGGCGGCAAGCAGCGAAGACAGTGTGGTGGCGGAGCAGATCCGCGAGATGAACAATGCCGCCATCCGGGCGCGCAATGTCCTCTACAAGCAGGACAATGCCAAGGTCGTCAGCGATGCGCAGTATTTCCAGAACCGTGCCGCCTCCGCCACCACCGTTGACGAACTGATCAATGACGACCGCTTCCTGCGCGTGCTGGCCGAAGCAAACGGCATGGGCGATCTTTACCTGAGTAACAAGCAGCGGCTCAAGGATGTTCTCACCAGCGATCTCAACGACCTGACTTCGACGGCACGCCAGGGCAGCGCCAAGGAACTGGAGCTGGCGAAGAAGTATAATTTCGGCGCCCAGGGCGACCTTACCGATATGAACGGCAATTTGGTCGGCTACGAGACCGATGGCACGTTGTCCAACAGCGCCAATGTGGTGGCGGGCCTGCCGGCAGGGCTGGCGAAGCTGCAGGGCGTCACGGTCAGCCTGAACGGCCAGGCGGTGCTTGATTCCAGCGGCAAGATCATCCAGTCCGGCGATATCGCGGGCAATGATGCCGCCGCTTACGCCAAGGCTAAAACCAAGACATTGCTGACCGAGACGGCGGCAAGCACCACAACCAGCCAGGCTTATGAGTATGATGGGCAGGATTATCAGATATTCATCAACCGCAGTGATGTGCAGCGCGAGATCACCTACTACAAGGATAATATTGGCAGCGTGAAGTCTCTGGACGACCTGTTCGCCAATAGCCGGCTGCTGAAATTTGTGCTCAGTGCCTATGACCTGGAGGACGAAGCGCAATATCCCGGCAAGATCCGCAAGATCCTGGAAAGCGATCTGTCGGATGTTGACTCACTGGCCAACCGCTTCGAAGATTCCCGCTTCAAGCAGTTGGCCCAGGATCTCAATGTCGCGGTGAATGGTGTAACCGCACTCACCAGCTCCGGCACCACCGACAGTCTGGTGCAGAAATATCAGCAGATCGAATACGAGCGGCATCTGGACGAGGAGGCGCCGGGGGTGCGCGCGGCAATCGAGTTCAGCCGCCGCATCCAGTCGGCCAGCTCCACGGTCAGCCTGCTGGCGGATTCGGTGATGCGTGAGGTGGTGACGGTGGCGAATGCGATTCCGAAGGAAATCGCTTACCAGGAAGAGGATGCCCAGGTTGCAGCCGTTGAGGCCAAGGTCGATCTCGCCGAGCTGAAAAGCGACAGTAACGCGGTAGAAAAGCTGGTTTCCCGCTATCTGGTACTCAAGGATAGCGGCACCTCGAGCGGCAGCAACAGCTACTTGCTTAATCTGTTTTCGTAGGCAGGCTGTTCTCATAAGCAGACGGTAATGCCGGTCACAATTGGTGCCGGCGCAATTGACGTTTCCGAATCCAGGGCTTAAAAGACGCGCCAACTCGGGCTGTGGCCCGCCCTGCGCCCGCGTTGGCGCCTCCTGGAAGTTTCTAGCAATGCATGGTTTGGAAAGCGTGGTCCCGGCTTTGGCCCGGGCTTTTACCGCGCGTGGATACGATACACTCACGTCAGTGCAGGCAATGGTGCTGGCGCCGGAAACGGCCGACCGCGATCTGCTGGTCTCGGCCCAGACCGGCTCGGGCAAGACCGTGGCCTTTGGCATGGCCATGGCGCCCGGCCTGCTGCGTGGGCAGGAGCGTTTCGAGCGCGGCAGCTTGCCGCAGGCCTTGGTGGTGGCGCCAACCCGCGAGCTGGCGCTGCAGGTCTGCACCGAACTGACCTGGCTCTATGAGCAGACCGGCGCACGCGTGGTCTCCTGTGTCGGTGGCATGGACATGCGCCAGGAGCGCCAGATGCTGTCGGGCGGGGCGCATATCGTTGTCGGCACACCGGGCCGCCTGCGCGACCATATCGAGCGCGGCTCGCTGGATATCCGCGCGTTGCAGGCCGTGGTGCTGGACGAAGCTGACGAGATGCTCGATCTCGGCTTCCGCGAAGACCTGGAATATATCCTGAGTGCCGCGCCGCCGGAGCGCCGCACGCTGCTTTTCTCTGCCACCGTGCCACAGCCGATTGCCGCCCTGGCAAAACGCTTCCAGCGTGATGCTCTGCGCCTCTCGGCACAGCAGGGGCGGGTGCAGCATGGCGATATCGAATACCGCGTGCTGCAGATGGCACCGGGCGACCGCGAGAATGCCATCATCAACCTGCTGCGCCATATGCAGCCGAGAAGTACGCTGATCTTCTGCGGTACCCGCATGGGCGTGAATCATCTCACCGCGCGGCTGGCGAACCGTGGCTTCGTGGTGGTGGCGCTGTCGGGCGAGCTGAATCAGGCCAGCCGTGGCCATGCCTTGCAGGCGATGCGCGATGGTCGCGCCCGCATCTGTGTCGCCACCGATGTGGCGGCGCGCGGCATCGACCTGCCGGACCTGGAACTGGTGATCCATGCCGACCTGCCGACCAACGGCGAGACGCTGTTGCATCGCTCGGGCCGCACCGGTCGCGCCGGCCGCAAGGGCCTTTGCGCGCTGATGGTGCCGTATAACCGGCGCCAGACGGCGCAGCGGCTGCTGGCTGGTGCCAATATTCGCGCCGAATGGGGCTCGCCACCCAGTGCCGCCGATGTCGCCGCCCGCGACCGCCAGCGCATGCTGGAGGATGCGGTGCTGCAGGCGCCGCTGAGCGGGGATGAACCGGATTTCGTGCAGGCCCTGCTGGCGGCGCATCCGCCGGAGCAGATCGCTGCCGCCTATCTGCGGCTGCAACGCGCCAGTCTGCCGGCGCCGGAGGAATTGTCGGAAAACCTGCCTGCCACCGCGCCGGCAGCCGAAACGGCGAAGAAGCCGCGTGAGGCTTTCAGCGGCGGTGTCTGGTTCAGCATCTCGGCTGGCCACAAGCAGAATGCCGAGCCGCGCTGGCTGCTGCCGCTGATCTGCCGCGTCGGCAATCTCACCCGGCGCGATATCGGTGCGATCAAGGTGTTCCACACCGAGGCCCATTTCGAGGTGGCGGCGAATGTTGCCGAGCGTTTCTGGCAGCAGATCGAGCGCGAGGGTACTGGCGAGAATCTGCGTATCCTGCGCCTGCAGCCGGGCAGCGAAGGCGAGGCATCGAAGCCGCGCAAGCTGAAAAAGCCGGAATGGGACAAGAAGCACCGCAAGAAGGGCGGCTACAGCGGGCCCGCCAAGGCGAAGTCGAGCAAGGCTTCATCCTGACCCGCGCCGGCGAGCAGCGACAGACCGACCGGACAGCCATCAACTTCCGCTGCCGGAATATTCAAAGCCGGCAATCCGGCGTGACCGGCGGCTGAAGTGAGCGTCAGCGCCCTGCGGTAGAAATCCCCGCGCGCCGCGACATCGCTGTCTCGCTTCAACGCCGGGCAGGGTGCGGTGGGCAGCAGCAGCACCGTGCCGGGCGGCAGCATCGTTTCCAGCTTGGCGCGGATAGCTGCCCGGATCGGGCGGTATCGCTTGATTTCGCTTTCACTCACCGCCAGGGCATCGCTGAAGCGTGGGGCAATGTTTTCGCCGAAACGCGGCCTAGCCGTGGCGATCCAGGGCCTAAGCGAAGCCTGGATATCGGCAGCCTGCAACACGCGATAAGCCTCCAGCCAGTCGACGTCCTCACCATCATAAAGCTGCACGGCTTCGCCAAGCCGGGGCAGGGCGGCGGCCACAGCCGGTTGGGTCATTGCATAGGCATCACTGGCCCACATGACACGCGTGATCGGCATGGCGGGCGCGGTATCCACCAGTAGCGCCAGGGCGCCGCGCCGCAACGTATCGGCATCGCGGGCGAACAGGCCAACCGTGTCATAGCTCGGCGCGAAGGGGATCACGCCGTCCAGCGGCAGGCGGCCATGACTGGGGCGATAGCCGAACAGGCCGCAGAAGCTGGCGGGTACGCGCACCGAGCCGCCGGTATCGGTGCCGAGCGCCAGATCGGCCAGGCTGGCGGCAACAGCAGAGGCTGAGCCGCTGGAGGAGCCGCCAGGCAGGCGGTCAGGGCAGCGCGGATTCAGCGGTGTGCCAAAATGCGCATTCTCGCCTTCCAGGCTGAAGGCCAGTTCATCGGTGATGGTCTTGCCGATCAGCGTGGCGCCAGCGGCCAGCATTCGCTCCACCACCGGGGCATGGTGTTTCGCCGGTTGCTGTGCGGCGGCCCAGTCGGGATTGCCGCCGCCGGTGACATGGCCGGCAATATCGATCAGGTCTTTTACGGCGAAGGTGCGGCCGTTAAGCAGCCCGGCGCCGGTTGGCGGTATGACGAAGGTGCCACCCGGAACGAAGGCGCTCATGCCAGATGCGGCAGGATGGTCTTTACCGGCGCGGTCCAGCCGACGATACCGCCCTGGGCGCGGATCATAGCCAGGGTGGCGGCCTTGAATTCGGGGAAATAGCTCTCGGTCGCATCCTCGGCCAGCAGGCATTCATAGCCGCGGTCATTGGCCTCGCGCATCGTGGTCTGCACGCAGACCTCGGTGGTGACGCCGGCAAATACCAGATGATTGACCCCGGCGCGGCGCAGGATATCGCCGAGCGGCGTGGCATAGAAGGCACCCTTGCCGGGCTTGAGGATCACCGCTTCGCCGGGCACCGGCGCCAGTTCCGGGATGATGTCGTTGCCCGGTTCGCCATCCACCAGGATGCGCCCCATCGGGCCGCTATCGCCGATGGTCAGGCTGCCCTTACCGCGTGCGCGCTTGGAGGGCGGGCAGTCGGAAAGATCGGCGCGGTGGCCTTCGCGGGTATGGATCACCGGCAGGCCGGCCTTGCGGAAGCCGGCGATCAGCTCGGCCACCGTGGGGATGATGGTGGTCAGCAGGCTGACATCATTGCCGAGTGCGGCACCGAAGCCGCCGGGCTCGACGAAATCGCGCTGCATGTCGATCACGATCAGCGCCAGCTTGCCGGCGGGAAACTCGAATTCATAAGGCTGGGCGGGAATGATCGGCATGGCATCACTTTCCGCGCTGGAAGGGCAGGGTGAGGGCGGCAGGCGGATCGAGCCGGCCGACCACGCCAGCCACCGCCAGCAGCGCCAGGATATAGGGCAGCATCAGCAGCAATGCAGTGGGCACATTCACGCCCATGGCGGGAAGTTGGAATTGCAGCGCCGTGGCAGCACCAAACAGCAGGCAGGCGCCAATGGTGCGCCATACTGTCCAGCCACCGAAGATCACGGCGGCAAGCGCCAGATAGCCGGCGCCGTTGGTCATGTTCTCGGTGAAGGTGTTGATATCGGCCACCGAGAGGAAGGAGCCAGCCAAGCCGGCCATGGCGCCAGTGATCAGCACCGAGAGATAGCGCGTGCGTGCCACCGGCACGCCGGCCTTGTCGCCGGCACGCGGATCGTCGCCGACGGCACGGATGGCAAGGCCGAAGGCGGTGTATTTCAGCATCCACCACAAGAGCAGCACGCAGCCGAAGCCGAAATAGACCAGGTAGCTCTGCTGGAACAGCGCCGGGCCGATCAGCGGCAGGTCGCTCAAGCCTGGAATATGCATCTTGGGCAGGCCCGGGATTTCCTCGCGCGACAGGCCGCCGAAGATGATGCGGTAAAGCAGCGTGGTGGCGCCAAGCGCCAGGATGTTGAAGCCGATGCCGACCACGAGCTGATTGGCCCGCAGCCGCACGCTCAGCACCGCTTGCACCGCCGCCACCACAACAGCGGCCAGCACGGCGCAGAGGATACCCAGCACCGGCGAACCGGTGCCCCAGGCACCGAGCGCACCGAAGAAGGCCGCCGTCAGCATCATGCCTTCCAGGCTCAGGTTGAGCACGCCGGAACGTTCGCTTACCAGTTCGCCGCTGGCGGCCAGCATCAGCGGCATGGCCAGCCGCAGGGTGGAGGCGAGGAAAACCGCGAACAGGTCGATCATCACTTCGCCTCCCCGGCAAGCCGTTCGGAGAGGATCACCGAACCGGCGACGGCAATGACGATCAAGCCCTGGATCACAAGAGTAAGCGCGGCAGGCACCTGGGCCATTATTTCCATGGAGATGCCGCCCGACCGCAGGAAGCCGAAGAACAGCGCGCCGGCCAGCACACCTATCGCCGAGCCGCGCGACAGCAGGCCGACCACCAGGCCATCGAAGCCGTAGCCCGAGGAGAAGCCGGTCTTGAGGTAATATTGCTCGCCCTGGATCATGGTGGCGCCGGCCAGACCGCCGAGCGCGCCGGCGAGGCCGAGGGCGGCGATCAGCAGCATGTCGCAGGGCATGCCGGCGCGGCGCGCGGCCAGTTCATTCAGGCCCACGGCGCGCAGTTTCAGGCCGAAAGTAGAGCGACCGAGCATCACGGCGGTGGCGATGCCGCAGAGAATGCAGATTACCAAGCCGATATGCAGCGGTGATTCCGGATCGGGCGTCAGCAGCGGCAATTGCGTGGCTTCCGGAATCGGCAGCGATTCCGGAAGCGTTGCCGAGGAATTGCGTGGCTGGCGTAGCAGGTTGTCGGACTGCACGGACCAATAGACGAACAGCAGCGCGATGAAGCCCAGCAACAGCGTACTGATCACTTCATTGGTGCCAAAGCGCACTTTCATCACGCCGGCAATGGCGCCCCAGACGGCACCGCAGAATGCACCGGCCAGCAGTGGCAGCAGCACGGCAAGGCCCAGCGGCAGGCCCTGCACGCCGCCGTAGAGCGCCACGGCGGTGGCGGCGATACCACCCACGGCGATCTGGCCTTCGCCGCCGACATTGGTAAGATTGGCACGGTTGGCAATAATGAAGCCGAAGCCGACCATGGCCAGCGCTACGGCGCGGTTCACCGAGGCACCAAACGCAAACGGCGAGCCGATGGCGCCATCGATGAAGGCCGCCACCGCATCGGGCACCGAGCGGCCCGACAGGGCGATCATCAGCAGGCCGAACAGCAGCGCGATGGTAGTGGCGCCGAGCGGCACCGCCAGACGCAGCGCGGTACGGGTGAGGGCGGGGCGAGAAAGCGCAATAGCTGTCATGCAACCAACCTTGTCATGCAGCGTGTCCCGACATCAGGGCGCCGATGGCTTCGCGCTGGTCCATCCGTGCCGGTTTCTCACCGATCACCCGGCCGCGATACAGCACCAGGATTCGGTCGGAGGCCGCAATCAGTTCATCGAGTTCGCTGGAAATCAGCAGCACGCCGACGCCGCGTGCCGCGGCGGCGCGAATATTACGGTAGACCGCTTCCACGGCACCAATATCCAGGCCGCGTGTGGGCTGCGCAGCGAGCAGGAAAACCAGCTTCTTCAGGGTCAGTTCGCGTGCCAGCACGGCCTTCTGCTGGTTGCCGCCGGAAAGGCCGCCGAAAGCGACCTCGGCGGAGGCGGCGCGCACATCATATTGCGTCATCAGTTCCTTCGCCGCCGTGGTCATGGCGCCACGCTGCAGCATGCCGAAGCGGGTGAAGTCGCCGAGCTTGTTGAGGAAGATATTCTCCGCCACGCTCATGCCGGTGACGCAGGCGACTGCATGGCGATCCTCCGGCACGATGCCGCCGCCGGCCGCCGTCACCGCCGCCGGCCCGGCTTCGGTCAGATCCTCATCGCCGATATGGAACCGCCCGGCGCTGGGCTTCAGCAATCCTGCCAGCACGCGGCCAAGCTCGGATTGCCCGTTGCCTTCCACGCCGGCCAGGCCGATCACTTCGCCGGCGCGGATTTCCAGCGTGAAATTATCCAGCCGTACGGCGCCGGTACGGTCCTTCACCGTCAGGCCGTCGCAGATCAGGGCGAAGGGCTTGGGCTTGTCGTCATCCGCAGCGGGTGGCGACGCAATCTCGGCCAGACTGGCCTGTAGCGCACTTTCCAGCGACACCACTTCGCGACCGACCATGGCGCGCACCAGGTCACCCATCTGGGCTTCCGCCATGCGCACAGTGGTGATCTTGCGGCCGCCGCGCAGCACGCTGACGCGGTCCGCCACCTTGGCGATCTCGGCCAGTTTATGCGTCACCATGATCACCGCGCGGCCATCGTCAGCCACGCGGCGTACGATATCCAGCAGCGCGCCGATTTCCTCCGGCGGCAACACGGCGGTGGGTTCATCCAGCACCAGAAGACGCGGCTCACGCATCAGGCATTTCACGATCTCGACGCGCTGACGTTCGCCAACCGACAATTCGCCGACAATGGCATCGGGATCGACCGCAAGGTCGTAGCGCTTGCCCAGCTCACGGATACGCGCGGCGTAATCTTTGTGCTTCAGCACGCCGCGCACCTGGCCGAGCATCAGGTTTTCCACCACGCTCATGCGCGGCACGACGCTGAAATGCTGGTGCACCATGGCGATGCCGCTGGTCAGGGCTTCGGCGGGACCGCTCGGCAACCATTCGCGGCCCTGATAGCGCATGAAGCCGGTATCCGGCGCATGGGTGCCGAAGATCAGATTGCAGAGTGTGGATTTGCCGGCGCCGTTTTCGCCGAGCAGGCAATGCACCTCGCCGGCATGGAAATCCAGGCTGATATCGGCCAGCGCCTGCAGGCTGCCGAAGCGTTTCGAGACATCTTCAAGCACCAGCAGGGGCCGACCGGCATCGGCCCCCGCCATTGCTTCCGATACCTCGGCTGTGGCCTGCATCAGGCGTCGAGCACCTTGATCTTGCCCGAAAGCAGGTCCTTCTTGATCTCGTCCAGCTTGGCCATCATTGCCGGCGTACCGCCGCCGCAGATGATCATGTCGGAAGATTTCGGGCCCATGGCAAGGCCGAAGGGCTTGAATTCCGGCTTCCAGGTGCCGGCGACAGCCTGCTCGATGGTGTATTCGACCTGATAGCCGACGCCGGTGATCGAGTAGGCGATATAGAGCGGATCGGTGCCGCAGCGGTCGGTATAGCTGCCGATGATCTTTGTACCCTTCTCGCGCGCCGCCTGTTCCATGCCGCGCAGGCCGAGATTGAGGATGTGGTAATGCACATCGGCACCCTGGGCGATGGCGGCCAAAGTCGCTTCCTTGGACTTCGCCACGTCGTCGAAGTCGCCGGTGTAGTTCTCGAAATACTTGATGCCGGGGTTGATATACTTGGCGCCGTTGCCGAATTCCTTGCCGGTGTTGACGATGGCGGGGATTTCCAGGCCACCGACATAGGAGACGGCACCGTTCTTTGACAGCATGGCGGCGGCGGCACCCGCGACGAAGCCGATCTCGGCCTGGCGCACATCATAACCGGAAACATTGGCCGGCTTGTTCGGATCGGCATTGCCGCCGACGATGGCGAACTTCTTCTTGGCAAAACGGGGCGCCACCTTCATCACGGAAGCCTGGGTCTGACCGCCGACGCCGATGATCAACTCGTTCTTGCCGGCAAGCGCGACCAGCACCTGCTCCATTTCGCCGAACTTCACGTTTTCGATGAAGCTGATCTTCACCTTGTCGCCGAGCTTCTTCTCCACGGCCTTGAGGCCGTCATAGCCCGATTCCATCCAGCCCTTGTCCGACTTCGAGCCGGGGATCAGCACACCCACGGTGAGTGGGCCGGCGGCACGGGCGGGCAGGGCCCAGCTACCGGCAAAGGTGACACCAGCAGCGGCAGCGGTGCCGGTGAGAAAACGGCGGCGATCAACGTGAAGCATGGCATTCCCCCTCAGGATGGCGACAGATCAGTCGTCGGAGAAAGCTGCAATCGGCGTGCCAGCGTGATTCATAATTGAATCGAGTGGAATCAAGCGGGCTCAGTGTCTTGCCTGAGGGACTCTGCCGATGCGCTGCGCATAATTGCATGCAAAGCCTAAAAAACAGGCATCGTATGCATGTCATTCCTGGACTATCCGGCGCTGGCGGCTGGCAGGTTATTTGCTTCTGCAGGACCAGCCGATGTCATGGGCTGTGTCATGGGAGAAGATGATGGCCAAACCGAGCAAGAAATCCGCTGCCAAGCTGAAGCCGCTATCGGCACCCGGTGCCTATTATGCCTGGGGCGCCAGCGCGAGCCATATCGACATGGCGACCCCGGCCCCGGCGCCTAAGCCGGTGACCGTGAAGGCAGCACCGCAGAACATCACTTTCGATGCCAAGCGCACGGCGATGATCGTGATCGACATGCAGAACGATTTCTGCGCGCCCGGCGGCTGGGTGGATCATATCGGCGGCGACTACCGGCCGGACCGCGCCCCGATCAAGCCGCTGCAGAAGCTGCTGCCGGTTTTGCGCAAGGCCGGGATTCCGGTGATCTGGGTCAATTGGGGCAACCGGCCGGATCTCGCCAACATGCCGCCGAACCAGATTCATCTCTACAAGAATTCCGGCAGTGGCGTCGGCCTGGGCGATCCGCTGCCCGGCAACGGCGCGCGGGTGTTGGAAAAGGATAGCTGGGCGGCGGCGGTGGTCGATGAACTCGAGCAGAAGCCGGAAGACATCAAGGTCGACAAATACCGCATCAGCGGCTTTTGGGACACGCCGCTGGATTCCATCCTGCGCAATCTCGGTACCCGCACGGTGCTGTTCTCCGGCGTCAACACTGATCAATGCGTGCTGCACAGCCTCACCGATGCGAATTTCCTCGGCTATGGCTGCGTGCTGGTGGAGGATTGCTGCGCCACCTCGTCGCCGGCCTTCTGCACCGAAGCGACGGTGTGGAACGTGAAGAAATGCTTCGGCTTCGTCACCAAGTCGGCCGCCCTCATTAAAGCCCTGGGGTGATCAAGGCGCGGGCTTAATATCCTGGAGCGGCAGCGTCACAGCGCTTCCGCTGCTGGCCTGCCTGGTCTACCTGCTCGACTTGCTGCGCCGCCGCCTGGATGTGATGGAAGCATCCTGCTGTGTTGATTGGCCTGATCAATGGGCCAGCAGCCAGCATCTGATCATAATCATAAGTTGATTATATACATATTTATATCGATCATTCGCTCCTTCGACCTGGGTGATTCAAGAGTCTATCGCTGAAGCTGCACTTTAGAATCTTTCGCATGTGTTCTACCTTGGGACGCATAGAAGCATATTGCGTCAATATTATAAGATAATAATCCTATAATTCCCTCTGAGGGTGTATGCGGTAGATTGATACCTGCGCGAGGTCATTTATAGAATTGTTCTGAAAAAACGACGCAATATGTCTAATCTTGACGGATATTTCGCACGTGCGTTATCGCATGGAGGTTGCTGAATAGTGCTTGCTGGGGTGGTTTCTGCCGGTTAATTTCCTTGCAAAGGGTGATCCTGCGATTTTTTGAGGCCGCAGCCGAGGCGATGAGAACATCATTTGTTCCAGATTGCACTGGCCTGTGGTTGTAGAGGCAAAGGCCATGACGTTTCAGCCCAGCGGCTCGCAGCTTAAGAAACCATCTCTGCAGCCAGCCGATGTGGCGCGAGGCCCCCTCACATTGCGCGCCCTGGAGCCACGCATCCTGTTCGATGCTGCTGCGCCGGCTGCCGCTGCCGCAGCGGACCATAATACCACCCCCACAACGCAAGATACGACGCAGCAGGATCAACAGCAGCAGGAAGTGGCGGCGCTGATTGCCACGCTGACACAGCCGGCCACCGATGCCGCGCCGTCGACAGAGCAGGGCAATGGCAGCGCCGATCTGGTGGCGCCGCCGCCGCAGATGGCACAGGAGAGCCTGGAGAACACCCCCAAGACCGTGGTGTTCATCGATGCCAAGGTGGACGGCGCCGCGGCGCTGATCGCCGACCTGCCGTCCTCGGTGACGGTACGACTGATCGGCGCCGACGAGAATGGGGTGCAGGTGATCGGCGACACCCTGGCGCAGCTCGGCGGCAATGTCGGTGCCGTGCATATCCTGGCGCATGGCGACGAAGGCCGCATCGCGCTCGGCAATAGCATTCTCGATACTGCCTCGCTGCAGGGCGATTTCGCTCAGGCGGTGGCGCAATGGGGCCAGTCGCTCAATGCCGGCGCCGACCTGCTGCTCTATGGCTGCTCGGTGGCCGCCAGCCCGGATGGCACCGCCTTCGTGCAGCAACTGGCACAGCTTACCCATGCCGATGTGGCGGCTTCCACCAACCTGACCGGCGATATGTCGCGCGGCGGTGACTGGGTGCTGGAATACAGCACCGGCAGTATCGAGGCGGCGTTGCCATTCTCGGCTGCCGCAATGGCGAATTTCACCGATCTGCTCGATGACCCGGTGCCGAGCATCAGTTCCTCCGCTGCCGCCGACAAGATTTACAAGATCGCCGAAGCAGCCGAACTCACCATCACGGATTTCACCGTCAGCGACGGCGACGACAGCGGCAACACTATCGAGATGACCGTGACGGTATCCGCCGCCAACGGTACGGTGACGCTGAAGCAGACCACCGGTCTGACCTTCACCGCCGGTGATGGCACCGCCGACGCTACGATGACCTTCAAGGGCACCCAGGACGCGATCAACGCCGCCCTGAATCAGATGAAGTACAAGGGGACCGAAGGTTCCGGCGCCACCGACGACTATACCGGCAACGACACCATCACAGTGGCGGCCACCGGTGGCAACAGCAAGGCTATCAACGTCAACATCACGCCGGTGAACGACGTGCCGGTGGTCTCGACGCCGGGCGTTACCGTTGCGGAAGGCGGCACCGTTGCCTTCAGCAACGGCACAAACTTCTACGCCTTTTCCGCCGTCGATCCCGATAATCAGACCGTGCAGCTCATCTACAAGGTGGTGACGCTGCCAACCGACGGCGTGCTGACCTTCAACGGCAGCCCGGTGGTTATCGGCACTGTGTTCGATCAGACCCAGATCCAGCATCTGCAATACAAGCATGATGGCAGCCAGGTGCCGAGCAACACCTCGGACAATTTTGAGCTGCTGCTGGAAGACGGCGCTGGCGGCATCGTCACCAATATCATTGTGCCGGTGACCATCACGCCGGTGAATCAGGCGCCGGAAGCCGCCGGCACCACCGACGTCTATGAAGGCCAGACCGGCAAGCAGGTGACGCTCACCATCACCGATCCGGATATCAGCGACGGTCCGCATAGCATCGAGATTCTGTCGCTGCCCACCGCCGGCGTGCTGAAGCTGAACGGCGTTGCGTTGACTGTCGGCGCGACCTTCACCAGCAACGACGTGGCCAACCTGACCTACGATGCCAGTGCCGATGAGCCGAGCGGCACGCCGCTGACTTTCCAGGTCAAGGTGACCGACAATGGTGGCGGCGAGGGCGTGAACAAGAGCACGACCAGCGATATCAAGCTGAACGTACTCTACAACAATGACGACCCGATATTGGCGGTGAATACCGGCGCGATCATGGCGCCGGGCCAGGGCAGCATCGTCATCACCAACAGCATGCTGCAGGTGACCGACCCGGATTCCGGTACCGACAACCTTACCTACACGGTGGTTGCCGTGCCGCCGGAGGGCCAGCTCCAGTTCCTCGATGGCAGCACCTGGAAATACCTCACGATCGGCTCTACTTTCACGCAGCAGGATATTGACGACGGCAAGCTGCGCTATTCCGACCTGTCGGTGGCAACTTATGTGACACAGGCGATCTTCACGGTGAAAGATGGCGGCCTGCGCAGCTATCCTGACCGTCGTGAAGGCGGCATCTACGACGATCCGAGCGCCAGTGCCACCCTGACGCAGATTGTTTTCCAGATCGAGGCGAACCTGATCGCCGGCGATGGCGCCGGCCCGGAAGCTCTGGATGATGTGCCGGCCAACACCATTGCACCGGTGATCGTCTCCAATACCGTGATGCTGGATGAAGGCAGCAGCGGCACCATCGCCACCGCCAATCTGAGTACGACGGACGGCGATACGCCGGTCGAGTTGCTGGTCTACCGCATCGAGACGGTTTCCGATAATGGCACCATCTATCGTGGCGCCACGGCGCTCGGCCTGCATGCCACCTTCAGCCAGAAGGACGTGGATGACGGCCTGATCACCTACAAGCATAACGGCAGCGAAAACTTTCTCACCACCAACAACCGTATCCAGCTCACCGTCAGCGATGGCACCAATATCAGCTCGCTGGTCGATCTCGATTTCGACATCACGCCTGTGAACGACCAGCCGACTGCCGAAGTGCTGAAAGTGCCGGTGGTGAATGAAGGCGGCAGCTACATCATCGACGAGGAAGTATTCACCCTCGCGGATGTGGATGGCTCTGGCGACAAGAGCGGTACCGGCTATGCCGATCCCAACGACCTGACCTTCAAGATCACCAACCTGCCGACCTATGGCGTGCTGGAACTCGATGCCGACAATAACGGCAGCTTCGAGACCACGGTGGACCTCACCACGGTGATCACCAAGGCGCAGCTCTATGGCGGCAATCTGCGCTACACTCATGGCGGCGATGAGCAGTTCGCCGACAGCTTCAAGTTCCAGGTCAACGACAATATGGGCGTGAATGACGGCGGCGGGAAGGCGGATAGCCTTTCAACTGTCTACACCGTCAACATCGAAGCCGCGCCGCTGAACGATCCGCCGGTATGGTCCAGCCAGAAGGACATGACCCTCAGCGAGGGCGAGACCAAGACCATCAAGGGCAGCAATGGTTTCGGCACCGACAATACCGCCGGCACCGGCGATGATGAATTCCACCTGCACTATACTGATCCTGACAACACCACGATCCAGCGCCAGTACCTCATTACCAATAATGTCGATTATGGCACCCTCAAGCTGAATGGGGCCGTGCTTGGTGTTGGTTCGGTGTTCACGCAGGACGACCTCGACAATAACCGTGTCACCTACACCCACGATGGTTCCGAGAACCACGCCGATACTTTCGCCTTCACGGTACGCGATGGCGCTGGCGGTTCGGTGAATGGCAGCTACAACATCACCATCACGCCGGTGAATGATGCCCCGACCCTGACGGTGCCTGGCACTCAGACTTTCTCGACCGTGACGCCGCTGACCTTCTCGGCCGGCAACAGCAACCGTATCGTGGTAGGCGATCCCGACTACGAAAACACGCCGTCGATGACGGAAGACAAGCTGACGGTGACGCTGGATATCCAGAAGGCTGGTTCCACCTATGGCTCCGCGGAACTGACGCTCAGCACCACGACGGGCCTCACCTTTACCACGGGTGACGGCGCTGCCGATTCGATCATGACCTTCTATGGCACCAAGGCCGATGTGCAGGCGGCGCTGGATGGCCTGCAGTTGCAGGTGCCAGGCGATGAAAACGCCACCCTGCGCCTGGTGGTGACAGTGAATGACATCACCACCACCAATAACGGCAACGGCGGCGCGGATCCGAGCGGTGCCACCGCCGGCTACAACATCGTCACCAAGAATATCGATATCAACACCTCGAATGCGAACGATCCGCCGGTGATCACCGCGCCGAGTTCGGTGACGGCGACCGAGGATACCTCCCTCACATTCACCAGCGGCAACCTGGTCTCGGTGGCCGACCCGGATTCGTTTGGCAGCAACATCACGGTCACTCTGGAAGTGCAGCATGGCAAGCTGACGCTGGGCACCACCAGCAACATCAGCTTCGATAACAGCACAGCCAACGATTCCGATACGATCACCATTTCCGGCTCACGCACGGCGGTGAATGCGGCGCTGGCCAGCCTGAGCTACAAGGCCAACGAAGACTATAACGGCACCGGTGCTGGCGCCTTCAACAGCCAGGTCAAGGACACGCTCACCATCACGGTGGACGATAACGGCAATACCGGCACGGGTTCTGGCACCGATACCAAGACCGTGGATATCACCGTTGACCCGGTGAACGATGCGCCGACCCTGACGGCGCCGACCGCCGTGCAGTATCTCACCACTGGTGGCGCCCTTACTTTCAGCACCGGCAACAGCAATGCTATCAGCTTCGATGATGCCAAGGACACACCTTACGAACTTTCGACGCTGACCTACCGGCTTACCCTGGCCTCGACCTACAATTCCTCGGGCTATGGCAGCCTGACGCTTGGCAGCACTACCGGCATCAGCTTTATCACCGGCACCAATGGTGCCAGCAGCATGGTGATCGAAGGCACCATGGCGAACCTGAATGCGGCCCTGCAAGGCCTGCAATTCTCGCCGGCTGCCGGCAACCCGGATATCTCGGTCGATATTGCCGTTACCATCGACGACAAGGCCAATGGCGGCACCGGTGCGCTCACCGAAACCAAGCATATCACGGTGGCGATTTCCGGTTCCAACGATGCGCCGGGCATCACCCTGGCGAACAACAATGTTTCGGTGAACGAAGATACCGACCTGATCTTCAATTCCACCAACAGCAACCTGATAAGCGTTGATGATCCGGACGATTTCGGCGCGCCGCTAAAAGTCACGCTTACGGTCAGTCATGGCGTGCTGACCTTGAGCAGCACCACCGGCCTGACCTTCACCACGGGTGACGGCACGTCGGATGCGACGATGACCTTCACCGGCACCGAGGATAAGATCAACGCCGCCCTGGCCGGCCTGAAGTACCGAGGCGACCTGAACTATAATTCCAATATCGCTGCCACTGATTCGCTGGTGATCAAGGTCAATGACCAGGGCAATACCGGTGCCGGCGGTGCACAGGAAACCACTTCCACCGTCACTATCACCGTCAACCCGGTGGATGACGCGCCGGCTATCACGCGGCCGGCCACGACGCAGACGGTGAATGAAGATACCGACCTGATCTTCAATTCCACCAACAGCAACCTGATCAGTATTGCCGACGTCGATTCCGATGAGGGCTCGGGCGATCACAAACTGACCATGACCCTGACGGTCAGCCATGGTGTGCTGACACTTTCCGGCACTTCTGGCCTGACCTTCACCACCGGCGATGGTACATCGGACGCGACGATGACCTTCTCCGGCACTAAGGCCGACATCAACACCGCCCTGGCCGGTCTGAAATACCGAGGCGATCAGCATTACAATGGCAGCGACACGCTGCAGATCGGTGTCAACGACAACAGCCAGACTGGCTCAGGCGGCCCGCTGACGGATAGCAAGACGGTGGCGATCACTGTTGCTGCGGTGGACGATGCGCCGGTGATCACTGTTCCGACAGCGCAGACGGTGAATGAAGACACCGACCTTACTTTCTCGACGGGCAACAGCAACCTGATCAGCATCGAGGATGTCGATTCCGACGAAGGTGCTGGCAATCACAAGCTGACAATGAGCCTGACAGTGAGCCATGGTGTCCTGACGCTTTCCGGTACTTCTGGCCTGACCTTCACCACCGGTGACGGCACGTCAGATGCGACGATGACCTTCTCTGGCACCAAGGCGAATATCAATGCTGCCCTGGCCGGCCTGAAATACAAGGGTGATCTCAATTACAATGGCAGCGACACGCTGCAGATCGGTGTCAACGACAACAGCCAGTATGGTTCCGGCGGGCCACTGACCGATAGCAAGAATATCGCCATCACCGTGAGCCCGGTGGATGATGCACCGGTGATTACCCGCCCAGCCACTACTCAGACGGTGAACGAAGACACCGACCTCACTTTTTCGGTCGGCAACAGCAACCTGATCAGCATCGACGATGTCGATTCCGATGAAGGCTCGGGCGACCACAAGCTGACCATGACCTTGACGGTCAGTCATGGCGTCATCACGCTTTCCGGCACCACCGGCCTGACCTTCACGACTGGTGACGGCACGTCGGATGCGACGATGACCTTTTCCGGCACCAAGGCAGCCATCAATGCTGCTCTGGCCGGCCTGAAATACAAGGGCGACCTGAACTACAATGGCAGCGATACGCTGCAGATTGCGGTTGATGACAACAGCCAGACCGGCTCCGGCGGCCCGCTCACCGATAGCAAGACCGTGGCGATTACAGTCAGCCCGGTCGATGATGCACCGGTGATCACCCGGCCGGCCACCACCCAGACGGTGAATGAGGATACTGACCTCACGTTCTCGACCGCCAACAGCAACCTGATCAGCATTGATGACGTCGACTCCGACGAAGGTGCTGGGGATCACAAGCTGACCATGACCTTGACGGTCAGCCATGGCGTGCTGACACTTTCCGGGACGACTGGCCTGACTTTCACGACCGGCGACGGCACGTCGGATGCGACGATGACCTTCTCCGGCACCAAGGCGAATATCAACACGGCGCTGGCCGGCCTGAAGTACAAGGGCGACCTGAACTACAATGGCGGCGATACGCTGCAGATCAACGTCAACGACAACAGCCAGTATGGCTCCGGCGGTCCGCTCACTGACGCCAAGACCGTGGCGATCACGGTGGACCCGGTGGATGATGCACCGGTAATCACCCGGCCAGCCACCACCCAGACGGTGAATGAGGATACCGACCTCACTTTCTCGACTGCGAATAGCAACCTGATCAGCATCGAGGATGTCGACTCTGATGAGGGGTCGGGCGACCACAAGCTGACCATGACCCTGGCGGTCACGCATGGCGTACTGACGCTTTCTGGCACTGCCGGCCTGACCTTCACTGCTGGTGACGGCACGTCGGATGCGACGATGACCTTCTCCGGCACCAAGGCGAATATCAACGCTGCCCTGGCTGGCCTGAAGTATAAGGGTGATCTCAATTACAACGGCAGCGACACGCTCAGCATCGACGTCAACGATAACAGCCAGACCGGTTCCGGCGGTCCGCTGACCGATGCCAAGACCGTGGCGATTACAGTCAGCCCGGTCGATGATGCACCGGTGATCACCGTGCCGACCGGGCAGACGGTGAATGAAGACACCGACCTCACTTTCTCGACCGCCAACAGCAACCTGATCAGCATCGACGATATCGATTCCGATGAAGGCAGCGGCGACCACAAGCTGACCATGACACTCACCGTCAGCCATGGGGTCATCACGCTTTCCGGCACGTCTGGCCTGACTTTCACCACGGGGGACGGCACGGCTGATGCGACGATGACCTTCTCCGGCACCAAGGCGGATATCAATGCCGCCCTGGCTGGCCTGAAATACAAGGGCAACCTGAATTACAACGGCAGCGACACGCTGCAACTCAATGTCAACGACAACAGCCAGACCGGCTCCGGTGGCCCGCTCACCGACACCAAGACCATCGCCCTTACGGTCAGCCCGGTGGATGATGCACCGGTGATTACGGTGCCGGCGACGCAGAGCGTTGCCGAGGATACCGATCTGACTTTCTCGGTCGGCAACAGCAACCTGATCAGTATCGACGACGTCGATTCCGATGAAGGCAGCGGCGATCACAAGCTGACCATGACCCTGACCGTGGGCAAGGGTACGCTGACGCTTTCCGGCACTTCCGGCCTGACCTTCACCGCCGGTGACGGCACGTCGGATGCGACGATGACCTTCTCCGGCACCAAGGCGAATATCAATGCCGCCTTGGCTGGTCTGGTCTATCGCGGCGATCCGGACGACAATTCCGGCGCCACCTCCACCGATACACTGGACATCAGCGTCAACGACAACAGCCAGACTGGTTCCGGCGGCCCGCTCACTGATACCAAATCGGTGCTGATCGAGGTCGGCCCGATCAATGATCCGCCGGTGATTACGCGGCCGACTGCGGCCCAGCATGTGAACGAAGATACCGACCTGGTCTTCAACACCGCCAACAGCAACCTGATCAGCATTGCCGACGTGGATGCCGATGAAGGCACCGGCGACCACAGGCTGACGGTGACACTGACGGTGACGCACGGCGTTATCACACTTTCCGGCACCAATGGCCTGACCTTCACCACAGGCGATGGCACGTCCGATGCGACGATGACCTTCTCCGGCAGCCAGGCCGATATCCGGACAGCCCTTGATGGCCTGCAATATCGCGGCAACCTGAACTACAATTCGCATCATGCGGCGAACGATACGCTGCAGATCGAAGTGACCGATAACGGCAATACCGGCTCCGGCGGTCCGCTCACCGATACCAAGTCCGTGAGCATCGTGGTCGATCCGGTGGATGATGCGCCGGTACTGACGGTGCCGACCGCACAGACGGTACGGGAAGATACCGATCTGGTGTTCAACAGCACAAACAGCAATCTGATCAGCCTGGATGATATCGATTCCGATGAGGGCAGCGGCGATCACAAGCTGACGGTAACGCTGACCGTCAGCCATGGTGTCCTGACGCTCTCCGGTATCACTGGTCTTACCTTCGCCGCGGGCGATGGCACCTCGGATGCGACGATGACCTTCTCCGGCACCAAGGCTAATATCAATGCAGCCCTCGCCGGCCTGACCTACAAGGGCGATCTGAACTACAATGGCAGCGACACGCTGCAGCTCAATGTCAACGACAACAGCCAGACCGGCTCCGGCGGCCCGCTGACCGATAGCAAGACCGTGGTGATCACGGTGCAGGAGGTCAACGACACCCCGACCATCGCCGTGCCGGGCGTGCAAACGGTGGACGAAGATGTCGATCTGCCGCTGACCGGTATCAGCTTCGCGGATGTCGATGATCTCGGCGGCAACATGACGGTCACTCTGGCGGTCAGCCATGGCACGTTGACGCTAGCCGATACCACTGACCTGATCGTCGATAGCGGGGCCAATGGCAGCGCCACGATGACGCTTACCGGCACCAAGGCGGCGCTTAACACGGCCATTGCCAACCTGACCTATCGCGGCAACCTGCATTTCAACGGCGTCGATACTTTGTCGGTGACGCTGAACGACCGCGGTAATACCGGTATTGATCCGCTGCTGACCGGTGGCCCGTCGGACGAGCAGGCGATAGCCTCGGTCACTATCAATGTCGATCCGGTGGATGATGCCCCAACCATCACGGCGCCGGACAAGATTAGCACGGTCGCCACAATTGCGACCCAGATCAGCGGCGACAAGCTGATCTCGCTGGCTGATGTCGATGTTGGCAGCGGCAACATGACCGTGACCCTGACGGTGAATGAAGGCACGTTGACGCTGGCCAGTACAACGCTGATTACCGGTGGCCGCAACGCCAGTGAGACGATCACGCTTACGGGCACGCTGTCGCAGCTCAATGCCGCGCTTACGGGGCTGTCCTATCTCAGCAGCAAGGCGGCCGGCGGCTTGAACGAACTCACCATCGTGGTGAACGATCTTGGCAATACCGGTTCAGGCGGTCCGCTCAGCGCCACCAGTATCGTGCCGATCACCGTCGATCCTGCACCGCTGCAGCCACCGCAGACGACCACGCCACCGCCGCCGCCGACTGTGGTGATCACGCCGCCGCCGCCGACAGCGCCGGTCGACCTCACCAATGCGGCGCTGAATCTGCCGAGCAGCGTCAGCGGCAACAACAGCTCTTCTTCCAGCTCCACCACTACAATCGTCGGCGCCGGCGAAGGCCAGCTTGGCGGTGCGCCGCTCACCGTGGCCGGTTTCGTGCAGAGCTTCTTCTCGCTGCCGATCAATCCGGTGCAGTTGGCCGCCTCAATGCAGGACCGCGTGCTCGGCGAACAGACCAGCGAAACCTTCTCGATTCCGGCCTCGGCTTTCCGCCATTCAGACCCGTCGGAACAGATTGCCAAGGAAGCCAAGCAGCCTGATGGCAGTGCATTGCCATCCTTCGTGCAGTTCAACCCGCAGACCGGCGAATTCAGCGTCAATGCCCAGGAAGCCCGCAGCCAGGGTGTCGAAGCGGTGGATGTGAAGGTGGTGGGCCGCGACAAGCAGGGCAATGAGGCCTCGGCGGATTTCCGCATTATCCTTACCAATCCCGATGGCTCGCAGGCGCCCCAGGGCGGCCAGCAGCAGGCGCCGGGCCAGCAGACACCTGGGCAGCAAACGCCCGGGCAGCAAACGCCTGGACAGCAAGGCGCCGAGGCTCCGGCTGCCGATGGCGTGCCCGGTTCCGACCAGGCCGATGCCGCAACACCGGCCGCCCGCGAGGCGAATGCGGCACCGGCTGGCAAGCCGGGTTTGACCGAGCAGTTGCGCCAGACCGGGCCATCATTGTTCCAAGCGCAGCGCGATGCCTTGCTTGCGATCCTGCAGGACCGCGCGGCGTGAGTATGGAGTTGAGGGGGAAGATGCAGTTGAAACCGCAACATTATGCCCGGCGCGTGCTGCCGGCGATGGCGATGCTGGCCATGCTTGCCGGCTGTTCGGTCGAGCCGGTACCGGTAACCAAGCAGGATCTGGTAGCGATGGTCAATCTCGACCGTCAGGTGATCGATGCCAACCAGGAGCCGCTCGATGGTCCGGTGACGCTCGACGAGGCCCTGGCCCGCGCAGTGGCCTACAACCTCGATCATCGTACCCGCATGATGGAAGAGGCGTTGGCCCTCGGCCAGGCCAACCTGGCGCGCTACGACATGCTGCCGGTGCTGGCGGCCACGGCGGGCTACGTCAATCGCGACAGCATGAATGCCTCATCCAGCCGATCATTAGAAACCCAGCGCCAGTCGCTGGAACCGTCCTATTCCACCGACCGCGACCGCTTCACCAGCGATATCAAGCTGTCCTGGAACATCCTGGATTTCGGCGTCAGCTATTTCCAGTCGATTCAGACCACGAATAACTTCATGATCGCCAAGATGCGGCAGAAGAAGGCGATGCTGCGCCTGATGCAGCAGACCCGTACTGCCTTCTGGCGTGCCGGTGCCGCGCAGGAGCTTCGTGGCGATATCAACCGCATCTCGCTGGAGGTGCGCGAAACCCTGCGCGATCTCGACAAGGCGCAGAACGAGCGCGTGCAGAATCCGGCCTCGGTGCTGCAATTCAAGCGCACCCTGCTCGATCTGTTGGGCCAGCTTGAATCGCTCGATCAAGCGCTCGGCCAATCGGAAATCGAGTTGAAGAATCTGCTCAATATCGACCCGACTACGGAGTTACGCCTGCAGCTTCCGGCCACGCTGGTACCGCTGGCACCGCTGGGTGTCGCCATCGAGCAGCTTGAGCAGGTGGCGCTGCAGAATTCCGCCGATGTCGAAGAGTTGGTCTATACCCGCCGTGTGGAGATTGCTGAAGTACGCAAGGCGTTGCTGCGTCTGCTGCCCGGCCTGGAATTTTCAGCGAGCCGGAATTCCGACACCAATTCCTTCCTCACCAACCAGACCTGGACCGAGCTTAGCTCGCGCGTGACCTGGAATATTTTCCGTGTCTTCACCATCCAGAGCCAGCTTGATATCGCCGATGCACGCGAGGAACTGGCAACCGCCCGCCGCCTGGCGATGAACATGGCGGTGGTCAGCCGTCTGCATCTCTCCTGGCGGCGCTATGTCGACATGGTGTCGCAGCTTCGCCGTAGCGAGGAAATCGAGAAACTGGAAATGGAGATCGCGGCCTTGAGCAAGGGCAGCGTGGCTGCCGATGCCGGCGCCCGTATCGAGCGAATCCGCAACGAGGTATCGGCATTGCGTGCGCAGCTTCGCCGCTTCGAAACCTACGCCAATGCCCAGGATGCGCTAGGACAGATTTTCCTGGCCCTGGGCCTCAATCCGGTGCCGGCGGATTTCCGCAGCAAGCCGATCAAGCAGCTTGCCGAGAATATCGGCAGCACCATGCGGCCCTGGGAGCGGGGCCTGTTTCCCGATCCGATTACGCTTGACCTGCCGATCGAGCGCCAGGGGGCGAAGTGACCATGATGATGCGACGTCTTTTCCTGTCCTGCGCCGCGCTCCTGGCCCTCTCGGCCTGCGCCATCGACGACAAGCTGCCGCAGCCTGAAAAATTGCTGCGGGTCAGCACCGGCAGCTATGGCGGTGTCTACTATCCCTATGGTGTTTCTGCTTGCCGGCTGTGGAATGCAGATCAGAGTTTGTCCACCACACGCTGCCTGGTGCAGACTTCGGCTGGTTCGGGCCAGAACATCGCCCGGCTCAAGGATGGCCAGGTCGATTTCGCCCTGGTGCAGGCCGATGTGCTGGCTGCCGAAATCGAACGCGAGCGCCAGGCTGGCCGGGAATCGTCGCTGCGGGTGGTTGTCGCCGGGCCGCAGGAAGCGCTCACCGTGATCGTCAATCCGGCTAGTGGCATCACCAATGCCTCAGGCCTGAAGGGCAAGCGGATTGCGCTCGGGCCGCAGGGCTCCGGCCAGCGGGCGACGGCGCAGCGGCTGTTCGATTCTCTCGGCATCAATATTGCCGATGTGCAGGATGTGCCGGCGCTTACCTCCGGCCAGCAGGCGCGCCTGCTCTGCACCGGCGAACTGGATGCCGCGCTCTATGTGTCGGCGCCGCCCAGCGGCTATGTCGCGGAATCGGCTTCGGCCTGCGGCGGCATCATCCTCAGCCTGGATGAAGCGGTGCGTAATGGCATGATCGCACGCAACCCGCATTTCAAGCACATGGTGGTGAAGCGCGATGAGTATCGTGGCCAGGTCGCCGATATCAACACCATCGGTGTCGGTTCCCTGGTCGTCACCCGCGCCGACCAGTCGGCCGACAATGTCTATCGCCTCACCCGCCTGCTGGTAGGCCAGGTGGAAACCTTCAAGCGCCAGCATCAGGCCCTGCGCGATACCACGGCGGCGGCCATGGCGGCAACGCCGGCCTTCGTGCAGCGGCATCCGGCTGCCGAACGGTATCTGCGAGAGGCGCGTCTCCTGCCATGAGGGGCGCCCGCCGCATGTCGGCGGCGCTGCTGGCGGCATTATTGCTGACCGGTGTCATGATAGTGCCGGCTCATGCACAATCTCCGGCACAGCAAGCCGAGGGTGATTACACGGTGCGGGCGCAGTTCCGCTCGCGCACCTTCACCACATTGGCGGCTGCCATGCCTGGCGTGATCCTGCGCTTGCCGGTGCGCGAAGGCGATCAGCTTGCGGCCAATGCCCTGGTGGCAGTGATGGACTGTGCCGCGCAGCAGGCCGGCAAGAAGGTGGTGGAGGCGCGTCTTGCCGGTACCCAGGCAAAGTCGCGGGTGAATGAGCGCCTTACCGAACTCAACATGGCGAGTGTGCTGGAGACCGAACTGGCCAAGGCGGAAGAAGCACAGACTCGGGCCGAGCTTGCTGCCATCGATGTGACTTTGCGTAAATGCGAGGTGCGGGCACCCTTTGCCGGCACGGTCGTCGCCCAGGCGGCGCGGGCGCATCAGTATGTGCGCGAGGGCGAGCCGCTGATCGAGCTTTACGACACTTCCAGTTTGGAAGTGGAATTGATCGTCGCTTCGCGCTGGCTGGAATGGCTGCGCCCTGGGGCGGTATTCACCATCAGTGTGGATGAATTGCGCAAGCCGGTGCGTGCTGTTGTCGACCGTTTCGGCGGCCGCGTCGATCCGGTCAGCCAGACCGTGCGCCTGATCGGCCGTGTGGAAGGCGAACATCGCGACCTGCTGCCGGGCATGAGTGGTCTGGCCCAGTTCCAACGTGGCCGGTAGAGCTTCCATGAAGGCAGCATCGGAAGCGTCGCCCGACGCGGCGGGAGAAGGGGAGGCGCTGAGGCAGCTCGCCACCCTGTTGACCTTGCAACGCAAGGCGCAGGCAGCCAAGAGCCGGGCCGAGATTGGCTTCCTGCTGGCCAATGACAGCCAGCTCCTGGTGCCTTACCGGAATGCCGTCTTGTGGCTCTATCGGGCTAAGCGGCGTGGCCGTATCGAGGCGATGTCAGGCGTACCATTGCCGGCACGCGATGGTCCTTACGGCCATTGGGCGGCAAAACTCTGCCGTTTTCTCGGCCATGACAGCCGCGCCACGCCCAAAGTGGTGACAGCCGATACAGCGCCCGAGGCGCTGCGGCGGCAATGGCGCGAACATTTCCCAGCCCAGGCCTTGTGGCTGCCGGTGACCGGCGCGGCGGGCCGGCCCCTTGGCGCGCTGCTGCTTGGCCGCGATCAGTCCTGGCCGGAGCGCGATATCCGCCTGCTTACAAGCTGGGCCGATGCGGCGGGCCTGGCGCTTGATGCGGTTGTCAGCAATGAAGCCCTGCCGCTGCGGCTATGGCGTTTCCTCGCCGCCCGTGGCGCTCATCTTGCCGCGGCTGCTGCGCTGGTCGCCGCTGCCGGCTTGTTCGTGCCGGTTCAGCTTACCGTGCAGGGCGCAGCGGAAGTGATTCCGCTGCAGGCATTGGTGGTGCGGGCACCGATCAATGGCGTGATCGATGAAATCGCCGTGCGACCGAATGCACCGGTCAGTGCTGGTGCGCTGCTGGTGCGTTTCGATGACCGTGAAATCCGCGCCAAGCTGGATGTGGTGCGCCATGGCCTGGAATTGGCGCAGGCGGAATACCGCCTGGCACAGCAGGCCGCGATCACAAGCCGCGAGGCCCAGGCCAATCTCAACATCCTGCGCGAGCGTATTGAGCAGCGCCGTGCCGAGGTGGTGCAAGCCGAGCGTCTGCTGGAGCGCGTCGAATTGCGTGCCGACCGCGATGGCGTGGCAGTGCTGGCCGATGCGGAGGGATTGAAGGGACGCCCGGTAAGGGTCGGCGAGCGCATCTTGAGTGTGGCCGATCCGGCCCGCGCCGAGTTGGAAATATGGATTGCGGCCGCCGACAGCATTGCCTTGCCCGATGGTGCCAGCGTTGATTTCTTCCTCAATGTCGAACCCGGTCGGCCACGTCCGGCCCGGCTGGCCTATGTCAGCTATCAGGCGGTGAATTCGCCTGCCGGTATCCTGGCTTTCCGCGCCACGGCGCGTTTCGCGGAAGGCGAAGCACCGCCGCGCATCGGCCTGCGCGGCACCGCCAAGCTGCATGGTGACAAGGTGCCGCTCGGCTATTACCTGCTGCGTCGTCCGCTGGCCGCCGCCCGTGAGATAATCGGCTTCTGACATGCTTGCGCTGCGCCAGGATCTCACGTTGCTGCCGGTGGAACCTGACCGCGATGGCCAGCCAGCCTGGGTGCTGCACGATCCGGCCCAGCACCGATTCTTCCGTTTTGGCGCCACCGAAATCGACCTGCTGGATGCCATGGCACGGCCCGATGCGCCGGATGCGAAAGCGCTGCTGAAGGCAAACGCCTCCCGCGCCGAGGCTTTCATGGCCTATCTGCGGCAGATGAATCTGCTGCAGGGAGTTGGCGATGCCGAACGCCAGCGCCTGTTGCTATCGCGCAAGCAACAGACCCCCGGTTGGTTCACCTGGGCCTCGCGCAGCTATCTTTCCCTGCGCCTGCCGGTGCTGCGGCCCGATGCTTTCCTGGATGCCACTGTCGGCTATATGCGCTGGTGGTTCGATCCGCGCATGAAGTACGTCATGCTGGCGCTCGGGCTGCTCGGGCTTGGCCTGATGTTGCCGCGGCTCGATCTCTTCTTCGCCACTATTGCCGAGAATTTCACGCCCGGCGGCCTGTTGCTTTATGGCCTCGCGCTGGCGCTGGTGAAGATCGTGCATGAATTCGGCCATGCCTATACCGCCAAATATCACGGCTGCCGCGTGCCGGTGATGGGCGTGGCTTTCATTGTCTTCTGGCCGATCTTCTACACCGACACCACCGATGCCTGGCGGCTGCATTCCCGCGCCGCCCGAGTGGAGATCGATATTGCCGGCATGAAGGCAGAGATTGCGGTAGCGGTTCTGGCCCTGCTCGCCTGGTCGGTGCTGCCGGAAGGGCCGCTGGCGGCGGTCTGCTTCATGGTCTCCACCACCAGCCTGCTGCTCACCTTCGCGGTCAACCTCAACCCGCTGATGCGCTTCGATGGCTATTACCTATTGTCCGATTGGCTCGGCATCGAGAATCTGCAGGAGCGTTCCACTGCACTGGCGCGCTGGCGACTGCGCGAAATCCTGTTTCGGCTGGGCGATGCACCGCCGGAAAAGCCCAGCGACCTGCTGGTGATCTATGCCTTGAGCGCCTGGGCCTATCGCCTGCTGCTCACACTGTCGATTGCGGCTTTCATCTACAGCTTTTTCTTCAAGCTGCTCGGCGCGCTGTTGTTTGCCTGGCAGCTCTGGCTTTATGCGCTGAAACCCATGTTGAAGGAAGTGACTCTGTTGGCGCCGCTGCTGCCTCGGTTGATCCGCAGCGGCCGCGCCTGGCTCAGCTTCGGTATTTTCGCGGGCGGTCTGCTGCTGCTGGCTTTGCCCACCGATCGCAGCCTGTCGCTGCCATCCTATCTGCGGGCGCGTGATGTGGTGGTGATCTATGCGCCGCTGGCGGGCCGGGTGGCCACCCTTGGTGCCGCTAACGGCGTGCAGGTGGCAGAGGGGGCGCCGCTGCTCGAGATCGCGGCCGAGGATCTGACGCTGGAGATAGAGCAGGCCGAGCGCAACGCCGCCATGCTGCGCTGGCAGCTTGAGGTGCAGAGTCTGGCGCCGCCCTGGATGCGGCGCGGCGGGGTTATCGAAGCCGATCTCCAGGCCACCATGGCGCGGTTGCAATCGCTGCGCCAGCAAGCGGATCGTGCACGCCTTGCCGCGCCCTTCGCCGGCATGGTGCGCGATATGCTGCCCGATCTGGCGCCGGGGCAGTGGATCGGTGAGGGCGAAGCCTTGTTCACGCTGACCGGGGCGCAGGCCTGGGAGGCGGTGGCGTTCGTCACCGAATCCGATGCAGAGCGGCTCAAATCGGGTGCCGAGGGGCGCTTTGTCGCCGGTGATGGCAGTCGCGCTGCTTTGCCGGTGCGGGTGATTGCCGTCGATGCCACGGCATTACGTGAGTTCGATCAGCCTTACCTGCTGTCGCTGCATGGTGGGCCGTTACAGGCGCGATCACGACCGAATGGCGGTGCCGAACCATTGCGTGCCTATTATCGCGTGCGCATGACGGTGCTCGATCCGGGGGCCGAGGCAGCAACAGCCGCGGCACATGTGCTCACGGGCCATGTGGTGCTGAATGTCGAGGCGCGTTCGCCGGTACTGCTTGGCTTCACGCATCTGCTGGCGGCACTGCGCCGCGAAGCCAGCTTCTAACAACAAGAAAATCGCCAGGAAAATAGCAGCTTTCCGCTGCTCTCATACGTGCACGTATTGTTAGCCGCATTTGTTGTTGACGTGTGTTTTACACTTCGCTCTAATATTGGCACAGCGTTTTAAATAGTGGAACGATATGACGGCCAAGACGGTTCAGAAGAGTTTGGTCCTGCTGGATCTGCTGTCGCGCAGCCGCGAGCCGCGCGGCGTTGCTGAACTCGGCCGTGAACTCGGCCTGCCGAAAAGCAACGTATTCCGTTTGCTCGATACCCTGGTGGAAGGCCGCTATGTGCGCCGCCGCGAGCAGGATAGCCGCTATGAACTGACGCTGAAGCTGTGGGAAATGGGCATGATGTCCTTCTCCCAGGAGCGGCTGGTGGAAGTGGCGCGTCCCTTCCTTGATCGCTTGGCCAATGAGACCGGCGAATCAGTGCACCTCGCGATCTATGACGAAGGCGAATCAGTGTTCATCGACAAGCGCGACGGAACGCATCCGGTGCGCGGCGTCACCCAGGTTGGCAGTCGCGCGCCGGCCTATTGCTGTGCCACTGGAAAGGTGGCGCTAGCCTATTGTGCGCCGGGGGAGGTGGCCCGTGTCACCACGCGCATGAAGCGGCAGACGCCCAGCACGATCACGTCGGCGCCGGTATTGCAGCGCGAACTGAAAACCATCCGCCAGCAGGGCTATGCGGTGAACCGTGGTGAATGGTTCGAGGATGTGTGGGGGATTGCAGCGGCGGCGCGCAACGAAGCCGACAGCATGGCGGCTTCAATTGGCATCTGGGCGCCGAAACACCGCGTCTACAAGCGGGTCGAGGCACTGGGCAAGACCGTCGCTGTGATGGCTGATGCGCTGTCCGTGGCGCTCGGCTGCACGCCCAAGAAATCCGATATTTCTGCAAGCAAGGGGAATTGACATGAACGCACGTGGCTTGGTTTTCGGAACGATCATGGCGGTGGCTGCCGGCTTTGCCGCACTGCCCCAGGCGGTGCGGGCTGCCGATCTGAATGTTTATATGCCGCAGGGCGTGGTCGGTGCCGTGGAAAAGGTGCTGGTGCCGATCATGCGCGACAAGTTCAACACCAAGGTGGTGATCACCCCGGTGCTGAGTGGCCAGGCCCTGACCAAAGCGGTGGCGCAGCGTGCCAATCCCGAGATCAGCGTGTTCATGCTGGATGAAGGCCCGTGGCTGCAGGGCAAGCAGGCCAATCTGTGGGACAAGCTGGAAGGCCTGCCCAATATGGCGCAGATTCCGGCCCGCTTCCGCGATGCAGATGGCATGGGCAGCGGTTTCCTGCTCTACCTGCTTGGCCTGCTCTATGATGAGAAGGCCTTCGCCGATGCCAAGCTGCCGGCGCCGACTTCCTATGAAGACCTGTGGAATCCGGCGCTCAAGGGCAAGGTGACGATCCCGGATGCCAATAGCACCTTCTCCTATGCGCTGCTGTTCAAGATCAATGAATTGCAGGGCGGCAAGGCGGCCCAGTCGGTCGATGCCGGCTTTGCCAAGCTGGCGCAGTTGGCGCCGAATGTCGGCACCTTCCATGGCGGCGCCTCGACGTTGATCCCGCTCTTCTCGCAACGCCAGGCCTGGATCGGCTTCAATGCCAGCTTCCCGGCACAGCGTCTGGCTGCTGATGGCGTGCCAATCCGCTGGGTGGCGCCGAAGGAAGGCGCCATTGCTGTGGCCGCATATATCGCCGTTGCCAAGAACGCCCCGAATGCCGAAGCGGCGCGCCAGTTCGTCAATCTGGTGCTGTCGCCGGAATATCAGGCGGCGCAGACCGAAACCGCGTTCGGCGGCTACGTCAACCCCAATACCAAGCTCAGCCCGGATTTCGTCAGCAAGTTCCTGCTCAAGCCCGAGGATATCGAGAAGGCCTCGGTGATGTCGTGGGATGTCTATCTTGCCAAGCGCACCGAACTGAGCGGCCGTTGGCAGCGCGAGATCGAGAAGAAGTAAGCATGACTTCGAGTCCTGTTCTGTCGTTGCGTGGCGCCACCAAGGCTTTTGGTGGCGCCACGGTACTGAAGTCGATTGATCTGGATATCCAGCAGGGCGAATTCGTCTCGCTGCTCGGGCCATCGGGCTGTGGCAAGACCACGACGCTGAACATCATTGCCGGCTTCACTTCGCCCGATAGCGGCGATGTGATCATCAATGGCCAGCGGGTCAATGATGTGCCGCCGCATCAGCGCGATCTCGGCATGGTGTTTCAGGGTCATGCGCTGTTTCCGCATATGACCTGTTTCGACAATGTCGCTTTCGGCCTGCGCATGCGCAAGCTGGCGCCCGAGGTGATCCGCGAGCGTGTGTTGCAGGCGCTGGATCTGGTCCGGCTGGCGGATTTCAGCGAGCGTTACCCGCGCGAGCTTTCCGGCGGCCAACAGCAGCGCGTCGGCCTGGCCCGTGCACTCGCGATCAATCCGCGCGTGCTGTTGCTCGACGAACCGCTGAGCAATCTGGATGCCAAGCTGCGCCGTGCCATGCAAAGCGAATTGCGCAGCATCCACACCAAGCTGCGTACCACCATGGTTTATGTCACCCATGACCAGGAGGAGGCGTTGACGCTGTCTGACCGCATCGCTCTGATGCGTGATGGCAGGATCGAGCAGATCGATACGCCGGAAGGCATCTATTGCCGTCCGCAGACCCGCTTCGTCGCCGATTTCATCGGTTCGTCCAGTTTCCTGCGCGGTATCGTGGCGGAGGTGACGGGGCAGGGCATGCGGGTCCACGTCGGCGATGCCGGCTCTGTCCTGGTAGCCTATGACGCGTCGTTGGCGGTGGGCCGCGAAGTGCTGCTTGGTGTCCGTGCCGACCGTATCCGCCCGGTGGTACCCGGTCCTGATACGCTGCGTGGCCGCGTATCTGACCGTATTTTCGCCGGCGCCAGCACACATCTGCGCGTCGATCTGGGGCAGGGCGACGAGATCGTGGCGCATCTGGCTGAGCCGCCGCCGGCTGAATTGGTGGCCGAT
>VFQP010000158.1_pt1 | contig 187701 bp, 184 predicted proteins | sample 3512351 | NCBI WGS metagenome assembly VFQP01 (sample SAMN10412372, study PRJNA504923) | tailings metagenome | isolation source: Relicate 1 Philex TSF1 revegetated site | place: Philippines: Tuba, Benguet | collected 2017-08-29 | reverse complement strand
TTCGGCCGGCGTCAACACCTCGGACGTCGAGGTCAACATCAAGGTCGCGCTGGCGATCCCGGAGAAGGACGGCCGCCTGACCGAGGACGCGCGCAACACGCTGCTCGCCGAGATGACCGACGAAGTCGGCCGGCTCGTGCTGCGCAACAACTACCTGCAGACACTGGCGCTCTCGCTGTCGCAGAAGCGCGGGCTGGAAGACCTCGGGTTCCAGCAGCGGCTGATGCATGCGCTGGAGGCGCAAGGCAAGCTCGACCGTCCCGTGGAGTTCCTGCCCGACGATGCCGAACTCGCCGAGCGCCGCCGCCGCGGCGACCCGCTGACGCGGCCGGAAATCGCCGTGCTGCTGGCCTATGCGAAGATCGACCTCTACGACGATCTGCTCGCCTCGTCCGTGCCGGACGATCCCTACCTCTCGCGCGAACTCGTCCGCTATTTCCCGCGGCCGGTTCAGGAGCGGTTCCCGGACGCGATCGAGAACCATCGCCTGCGCCGCGAGATCATCGCGACGGGCCTCGCCAATTCGATGATCAATCGTGGCGGGCCGGCCTTCGTCGCCCGCCTCGTCGACCAGACCGGCGCGGATGTCGCGACCATCGCCTCGGCCTTCGCAGCCGTGCGCGACGCCTATGGCATGACCGCGCTGAACACCGAGCTGGACAGCCTCGACAACCGTGTTGCCGGGCCGCTCCAGCTCGACCTCTATGCGGCGATCCAGGACCTCTTGACCGACCGCGTGGTCTGGTTCATCCGCAATGTCGATCTGACCAAGGGGCTCGCCGAGGTGGTCGCCCATCATCGCGCCGGCATCGAGGCCGTCGCTGCGAGCCTCGATACGGCGCTGCCGCCGGATGCCGCCGCCGCGCGGGCGGCGCGCACGTCGGAACTGCATGCGGCCGGCGTTCCCGATCCGCTCGCGGGCGTGCTGGCCAGCCTCAACCATCTCGCCGCGGCCCCCGACATCGTCGCGGTCGCGGACGAAACCGGCCGCCCGGTCGCCGATGTCGCGGCGACGGCCTTCGCCGCCTCGGCGGTGTTCCGGCTCGATCAGGTGAAGAACGCTGCGCGCGGCATTGTCGTGACGGATTACTTCGACCGTCTGGCGCTCGACCGTGCGCTCGATTCCATCGCCGGAGCCGAGCGCCGCATCGCGGCCGACATGATGAACGGGACGGCGGCGGGCGAGCCGGCGGTCGCGGCCTGGATGGCGGTGAACGGCGCCCGCGCCGAGCGCATCCGCACGGCGGTCGCCGAGATCGCCAATTCCGGGCTGACCGTGTCCAAGGCGACGGTGGCGGCGAGCCTTCTGGGGGATCTGGTGCGGGGCTGAGGCCCCGCAGCGTCACGCCGTCTTGTCGACCACCTGCCCGGTGCCCGGAGCGGGCGCGGCCTGCACGGCGGAGGCGAGGAGATCGACGACGCCCTGGTCGGCCTCAAGCTGCTGTTTCACCAGCACGGCCTGAATGCCCATCTGCGTCTTGGCCTGGGACATGCCCACGAGGGCCCCGGCAATGGCGGCTGTCGACATCGAACCATCCTTCCCGCTGGGTGCGAGAAGTAGCTGGTCAGCCTTAACGATGTCTGACGCCCCGGCTCAGCGGGTCGGGATGGGGCGCTCGCCGCGATAGTCGTAGAAGCCGCGCTGCGACTTCCTGCCGAGCCAGCCGGCCTCGACATATTTCACCAGCAGCGGGCAGGGGCGGTACTTGGAGTCTGCCAGGCCTTCATAGAGCACCTGCATGATCGACAGGCAGGTGTCGAGGCCGATGAAGTCGGCGAGCTGCAGCGGGCCCATGGGATGGTTGGCGCCGAGCCGCATGGCGGTGTCGATGGCCTCGACCGAGCCGACGCCCTCGTAGAGCGTGTAGATCGCCTCGTTGATCATCGGCAGCAGGATGCGGTTGACGATGAAGGCCGGGAAATCCTCGGCCACCGCCACGGTCTTGCCGAGCTTGCCGCAGAGCGCGCGGGCGGCCTCGAAGGTCTCGTCCTCGGTGGCGATGCCGCGAATCAGCTCGACGAGCTGCATCACCGGCACCGGGTTCATGAAGTGGATGCCGATGAAGCGCTCCGGCCGGTCCGTGGTGGAGGCGAGGCGCGTGATCGAGATCGACGAGGTGTTGGTGGCGAGGATCGCGTCGGGCTTGGCTATGGGGCAGACCGACTGGAAAATCTTGACCTTGACCTGCTCGTTCTCGGTCGCCGCCTCGATGATCAGGTCGCAGTCGCGCAGGTCGTCCACCTGCGGCGCGCCGTCGATCCGCAGCAGCGCCTTCTGGCGATCCTCCTCGGAGATCAGGTTCTTGGAGAGCTGGCGGCTGAGATTGCCGTTGATGGTCGCAAGGCCCGACTTGATGCGGTCCTCCGACAGGTCGTGCAGCACCACGTCGATGCCGGCGAGCGCGGCGACATGCGCGATACCGTTGCCCATCTGGCCGGCGCCGATCACGCCGATCTTGCGAATGTCCATGGTCTCACCCGAAGGCCTGCCCGACCCTTCGGGCAGGCGGCACGATCAAAACGAACTCGCCGCTATCTCTACGACGGCGAAGCTGCCGGCGCCATCCTGACCGCTGAAAAGACAAAGGCGGGCGCGACCTCACGTCGCGCCCGCCGAACAAGCTTACTTGCCGAGCTCTTTCTCAAGCTCGGGGAGGATGGTGAAGAGGTCGCCGACGAGACCGTAGTCGGCCACCTGGAAGATCGGCGCCTCCTCGTCCTTGTTGATGGCGACGATCACCTTGGAGTCCTTCATGCCGGCGAGGTGCTGGATGGCACCCGAAATGCCAACGGCGATGTAGAGCTCCGGCGCAACGACCTTGCCGGTCTGGCCGACCTGCCAGTCGTTCGGCGCATAGCCGGCATCGACCGCGGCGCGCGAGGCGCCCATGGCCGCGCCGAGCTTGTCGGCGACGGGCTCGATCACCTTGGCGAAGTTCTCCTTCGAGCCGAGCGCACGGCCGCCGGAGATGATGATCTTGGCCGCGCCGAGTTCGGGGCGGTCGGACTTGGCGATCTCCTCGCCGACAAAGGCCGAGATGCCCGGATCGGCCGCAGCCGCGGCGTTTTCGACCGGGGCCGAGCCGCCCGTGCCCGCTGCCTGGAACGAGGCGGTGCGGACCGTGATGATCTTCTTGGCGTCGGTCGACTGCACGGTCTGGATGGCATTGCCGGCATATATCGGCCGCTCGAACGTGTCGGGCGAGACGACCTTGGTGATGTCGGAAATCTGCATCACGTCGAGCAGGGCCGCGACGCGCGGCAGGACGTTCTTGCCGTTGGCGGAGGACGGCGCGACGATATTGTCGAAGCCGCCGGCCAGCGAGACGACGAGGTCCGCGGTCGGCTCGGCGAGCTGGTGGGCATAGGCCGCATTGTCGGCGACCAGCACCTTGGCGACACCCTGGAGCTTGGAGGCGGCCTCGGCGGCCGGGCCGCAGCCCTGACCGGCGACGAGGACGGTCACCGGCGCGCCGAGGGCAGCAGCGGCGGTCAGCGCCTTCAGCGTCGGGTCCTTGATCGAGGCATTGTCGTGTTCGGCGATCAGAAGCGTTGCCATCAGAGCACCCCGGCTTCGTTCTTCAGCTTGCCGACGAGCTCGGCGACGGAGGCGACCTTGACGCCGGCCTTGCGGCCGCCCGGCTCGGTGGTCTTGAGGACCTTGAGGCGCGGGGCGACGTCGACGCCATAGGCGTCGGGGGCCCTCTCGTCGATCGGCTTCTTCTTCGCCTTCATGATGTTCGGCAGCGAGGCGTAGCGCGGTTCGTTGAGGCGCAGGTCCGTCGTGACGATGGCCGGCGTCTTCAGCTTCACCGTCTGCAGGCCGCCATCGACCTCGCGGGTGACGGAGACGGCGTCGCCGGCCAGCTCGACCTTCGAGGCGAAGGTGCCCTGCGGCCAGCCGAGAAGGGCGGCCAGCATCTGGCCGGTCTGGTTGGAATCGTCGTCGATCGCCTGTTTGCCGAGGATGACGAGGCCCGGAGCCTCCTCACCGACGACGCCCTTGAGGATCTTGGCGACGGCGAGCGGCTCGACGGTCGCATCGGTCTTCACGTGGATGCCGCGGTCGGCGCCCATGGCGAGCGCGGTGCGGATGGTCTCGGCGGCGCCCTGCGGGCCGATGGAGACGACGACGATCTCGGTCGCCGCGCCTTTTTCCTTCAGACGGATCGCCTCCTCGACGGCAATCTCGTCGAAGGGGTTCATCGACATCTTCACATTCGCCAGCTCGACGCCCGACCCGTCGGGCTTCACGCGGATCTTCACGTTGTAGTCGACCACCCGCTTCACGGGCACAAGGATCTTCATCGTGTCCCTCCCCGAGGGAATAAGGAAAATTCCGCTCGGATAATCGCTTTTCAAAGTCAAAATGACCGGGCGCGCACCGTAGAAGCGGCCCTTCGGGGTGTCAACGAAACGCCCGGCCGCCGCCATAGGGCGTTCGGGTGATGCAATGCAACAAGAGAGTTGGCGGGGCGATCAGAAATCGAGCTTCGCGATCACCGGGACATGGTCGGAGGGGCGGTCCCAGCCGCGGGCCTCGCGGACGATCTCGAAACCCTTCATGGCGGGCGCGAGCGCCGGGCTGAGCCAGACGTGGTCGAGCCGGCGGCCCTTGTTGGCGGCGGCCCAGTCCGGCGAGCGATAGCTCCACCACGTATAGAGCTTCTCGGGCTCCGGGGTCAGCGTGCGCATCATGTCGACCCAGCCGCCGCGCTCGGAGACCTCGGTCAGCCGCCGGCGCTCGATCGGCGTGTGCGAGACGACCTTGGCCAACTGCCTCGAACTCCAGACGTCGTGTTCCAGCGGCGCGATGTTGAGGTCACCGACGAGGATGGCCTTCGACGTGCCGCTGCCGACCTTCAAGGCGTCCCAGCCTTCCATCTCGTCGAGGAAGCCGAGCTTGTGGGCGAATTTCGGATTGATCACGGGGTCCGGCTCGTCGCCGCCGGCGGGAACGTAGAAATTGTGGATGCGCGTGCCGGCTGCCGGCCCCTCCGCCAGCGTCACGGCGATGTGCCGCGCGTCCTGCTTGTCGCAGAACGGCTTGCGCTCGACATCCTTCAAGGCGTGACGGGAGAAGGTGGCGACGCCGTGATAGCCCTTCTGGCCGTGGATCGCGATGTGGTCGTAGCCCATCCGCTTGACATCGGAGAGCGGAAACTGGCCGTCCATGCACTTGGTTTCCTGCAGGCACAGCACGTCCGGCCGGTGCGCATCGACGAAGCGCGCGACGGTGTCGATGCGCAGGCGCACGGAATTGATGTTCCAGGTGGCGACGGTCAGCGGCATGGGGTCCTCATCGGGCCGCGCGACCATAGAGGGGCGGACGTGCCGTGCAAGGCATTCCGCCCGCGCCTTGCGGATTGCCGCAAACGGGATTTGATGGTCGCGGCGTAACGATTCGGCGGGGAGGCCGGCAGATGCCCACGCTGGTCCGTTTCGTCACCGTCCTGCTCCTGATCGGCGGCGTGATCTTTTCGGGGATGCTGGCCTTCGCCTATCTGGTCGAGCCGGAGCCGCGCGACATGAGCGTGACCATTCCGCCCGCCCGCCTCCAGCCCAAGCGCTAGGCGCCGTGGCCGGCGAGATCGACCTCTTCCTCGACATGATGGCCGCCGAGCGGGGCGCGGCGAAGAACACGCTCGACGCCTATCGCCGCGACCTCGACGACTACGCGGAGTTCCTTGCCGGCGAGGCGCTCGCGCCGAAATCGGCGACCACCAACGCGATCCGCGCCTATCTCGCCGACTGCCAGTCGCGCGGGCTGAAGACGGCTTCCGTTGCGCGGCGGCTCTCAGCGGTGCGCCAGCTTCACCGCTTCATCTATACGGAGGGGCTCGGGACCGAGGACCCTGCCGCCGTCCTGGAGGGGCCGAAGCGCGGCCGGCCGCTGCCCAAATCGCTGTCGCTCGGCGAGGTGGACCGGCTGCTGACGGTCGCCAAGGAAGGGCTGGACGATGCGGACCGTCCGGTCGGCGAGCGCCTGCGGACCGCGCGCATGGCCTGCCTGCTCGAACTGCTCTACGCGACGGGCCTGCGTGTTTCCGAGCTGATCGCGCTGCCGGTGACGGCCGCGCGGCGCGACGAACGGTTTCTGGTAGTGCGCGGCAAGGGCAACAAGGAGCGCATCGTCCCCCTGAACGGTGCGGCCAAGACGGCGATGGCCGCTTATCTGGCTTTGCGCGAACAGGCAGGCCTTGCCGCGTCGAAATGGCTGTTTCCCTCGTCGGGCGAGAGCGGCCATCTGACGCGCCAGCATGTCGGGCGCGAGCTGAAGGCCGTCGCGGGGGCGGCCGGGCTGCCGGCCGCGAAGGTCTCGCCACACGTCCTGCGGCATGCCTTCGCCAGCCATCTGTTGCAGAACGGCGCGGATTTGCGCTCCGTGCAACAGTTGCTCGGCCATGCCGACATTGCCACGACACAGATCTATACCCATGTGCTGGACGAGCGTCTGGCGGGGCTCGTCCGGGACCTCCATCCGCTCGCCGAGGACGAGTAGCGGCCCCGCCGTCCCTTGACTTGGCCCCACCCGGCGGGCATGTCCTCGCCCTTCGCCGGCCCTCGGGCCGCCCTCGCCGCCCAGGGCCCTACCCTTCCGATGCGAAGCTATCTCGACTTCGAAAAGCCGATCGCCGAACTCGAATCCAAGGTCGAGGAACTGCGCGAAGTCGCGCAGCGGGGCGGCGGCGTCTCGATCAACGAGGAAGTGACGAAGCTCGAGCAGAAGGCCGATCAGGCGCTGCGAGAGCTCTATGCCGGCCTGACGCCCTGGCAGAAGACCCTTGTTGCGCGCCATCCCGGCCGTCCGCACACGCTGGACTATATCGGCCAGCTGATCGAGGACTTCACGCCGCTCGCGGGTGACCGGGTCTTCGGCGAGGATGAGGCCATTGTCGGCGGTTTCGGCCGGTTTCGCGGCGAAAGCGTCTGCATCATGGGCCACGAGCGCGGCGACACGACCGAGACGCGCATCCGGCACAATTTCGGCATGGCGCGTCCGGAGGGCTACCGCAAGGCGGTGCGCCTGATGGAGACCGCCGAGCGTTTCGACATCCCCGTGATCTCGCTGGTCGATACGGCCGGCGCCTATCCCGGCATCGGCGCGGAAGAGCGCGGCCAGGCCGAGGCCATCGCCCGCTCGACAGACAAGAGCCTCTCCCTCGGCGTGCCGAACGTCGCCGTCATCATCGGCGAGGGCGGCTCGGGCGGCGCCATCGCGATTGCAACGGCCAACAAGGTGCTGATGCTCGAACACGCCATCTACAGCGTGATCTCGCCGGAAGGCGCGGCCTCGATCCTGTGGCGCGATACGACCAAGGCGCAGGAAGCCGCCACCAACATGAAGATCACCGCGCAGGATCTGCTGCGTTTCGGCGTGATCGACCAGATGGTGCAGGAGCCGGTCGGCGGCGCGCACCGCGACCCGGAACTTGCCGTGTCCCGCGTCGGGGACGCCATCGCTCAGTCGCTGCAGGGCTTCCGCGACCTTCCGCCCGAGGAGATCCGCCGTCTGCGGCGCGACAAGTTCCTCGCCATCGGGCGCGCGATCTGAGGCGCCCGCAAGGCAGGCTCGCCACACCGCCGCCACGTTCCTTGCCCACAGATCACCACGATGTGACGCGCATGGGCATTTCGTTAACCGTCGAGGTCAAATTCCGCTGCTTGCGGTAACCTCGGGTTGACGCTATCCCTCGGCCGGAAAGGGTCCGTTAAGGATCGTCAGCGCCAAGCTGAGACCGTAATAAAGGGCGTCTTGCGCCTGAGGTTCGGGAGCAGAGCATTGCGTCAGACGGCAGGAGCCGCCGAGGGGGCCTCTCCTCGCGCATCGCGGATGAAGGGCTGGCGTCTGGCCGCGACGGCGACGGTCTGCGCGCTGCTGCTGGCCGGCTGCCAGGACGGCGGCATGTCCCGCTCGAATCCGAACCGCGGCCACATGCCGATCTCGCAAGCCGTCGCCGAGGAACTCAACGTTCGCGGCATGACCCGCACCTCGCCGGTGCTGATCCGCATCTTCAAGCAGGAAGCCGAGCTGGAAGTCTGGAAGCGCGACGGCTCCGGCCGCTACGCGCTCTTCAAGACCTATCCGATCTGCAACTATTCGGGCGATCTCGGCCCCAAGGTCCGCGAGGGCGACCGCCAGTCGCCGGAGGGCTTCTATCAGATCAATATGGGTCTGATGAACCCGAACTCGTCCTATTACCTCGCCTTCAACATGGGCTTCCCGAACCAGTTCGACCGTTCCTACGGCCGCACCGGCTCGCACCTCATGGTTCACGGCGACTGCTCGTCGCGCGGCTGCTACGCGATGACCGACGAGGCTATCGCCGAGGTTTACGCGATCGCGCGCGAGGCGCTGCAGGGCGGGCAGGAGAGCTTCCAGGTGCAGGCCTATCCGTTCCGCATGACGGCGCGGAACATGGCCCGCCACCGCAACAGCCCGCACATGGCCTTCTGGCGCAACCTCAAAGAGGGTCACGACCATTTCGAGGTGACGCGCCAGGAGCCGCAGGTCGATGTCTGCGAGCGCCGCTACGTGTTCAACGCGGTCGCGCCGGATTCGCCGCTCGCTGATGGCGGCGGCGGCCAGACCCGCGAGATGATCGCCGCCGATCCCTGGGCCGGCCAGCGCGCGGCCGGCACGGCGCGCGCCAGCGTCACCACGTCCGCGACGCCGGTGCCGACCTCGCTGAACCAGCCGGTCACGACCATGGCTCCGGTGACCCGCGCCGCGCCGCAGCGCTCCGTTCGTGCCCGCTTCACGGCGGTAGGCGAGGACGCAACGCCGCGTCCGACCTTCCAGGCCGCTGCCCGCTGTCCGACCTTCGTGGTGCCGGCGCCGATCCGGCAGGCGGTTGCCGCCAAGAATGCCCGCGACATGGCGCAGGTCGCCGCCCTGTCCCGCGAGGTCGAGGCCGCACCCGCGCGCTCCGGCATCGATGGCGGCACGCATCGCCGCTTCGCCGACCGCTTCGCCCACCGCCAGATCCGCGTCGGATCGAGCGAGCCGACCTTCTCGCTGGCCTCGCAGGAATCGACGCCGGTGACGCTGGTTTCGGCGCGCTCTGCCGTTGCGCCCCAGACCCCGGCGCAGACCGCCGCGGTCGCCCCTGCCGCGCAGCCCGCCGCGACTCCTCCGGCCACCCAGGCGGCGACCACCCAGGCGGGCACCGTAACCGTGCCGGCGAGCCTTGCGCTGGCGCCGGTGCCGCAGCCCTCGCCGCTGCGCACGACCATCGCCCAGCGGCAGGTCGGCGGCGTCATGCCGTCAGGCGTTCCGGGCACGGCTTTCGCGCCGGTCGAGCCGGTGGCTCCGCAGCCCCAGCAGGCGCAGGGAAACTGGTTCTCGCGGATGATCGGCCGGACCGGTACCGCGGAGCCGACGCAGAGCCAGGCAGCCGCTCCCCCCGCGCAACAGTAAGGCTTACGCTTTCGCAGGCGCCGTCGGGCTGCGCGATGCGCGGCCCTTGTCGTCATGCCGCCAGCGGATAGGTCTCCTCGACGAGATAGGGGCCGCCGCCGACCGATTCCTTCGACGAGAACAGCTCGAAGCTCGGCACGATGAAGGTGCGGCTGAGGAACAGCCCCCGCAGCGCCAGCCAGTCGGCGACCGTGCGGGAGGTGGCGTCGCGGCCGAGCCGCGCCAGCGTCACGTGGGGCACGAACTTGCGCGTTTCGGGCGGCAGGCCGACCCTCCGCATGATGCGTTCATGCTCGGCCTGCAATTCCATCAGCGGCTGCGTCTGTTTCACCGCCACATAGAGCGAGCGCGGCCGGTCGCCGCCGAATGCGCCGAGACCGGTCAGCGTCACCTCGATGGAGCGCTTCTTCACGACGTAGAGCAGGTCGGCGATCTCGTTGGCGGTGCGTTCGTCGACGTCGCCGATGAAGCGCAGCGTCAGGTGATAGTCCTCGGGCTCGATCCAGCGCGCGCTCATCAGTCCGCCACGCAGCTTGCTGAGCTCGTCCGCCATGGCCTCCGGAACTTCCAGACCCGTGAAGATGCGGGGCATGCCGACCTCCCTGCCATGCAGCGCAATGCCAGAACCGGCCTTGCGCGGGTGGGTCCGGATAGGCGTCGCCTGAGCCTGCGGGCCGCGCCGGAGCCATGAAGGGCTCGCCGTCAGAACCGCCGCGCCAAGCGAATCGCCGAGGACCTCCCTTCCACTGTGACGCTCGCCAAACCCGATGTCATCACCGTGACGCCGACTGAAACGTCACGTTATGCGACTTTCAGGCTGGTCCAGTGGTCGAGGAACGAGTCGAGCCAGATGCGGACGGCCGGATCGTGCATGAAGCGGCCGTCGAAATGTTCCTGCCGCGTGCGGGCATTGGGCGAGGCCATGCGCTCATGCGCGCGCGTGGTCCAGCGGTTCATCATCCAGTGCGTCACTTCGGGGTGGAACTGGATGCCATAGGCAGCACGGCCGACGCGGATCGCCTGATTGCGGAAACAGTCGCCGGTGGCGAGCAGTTCCGCACCGGCCGGCACGTCGAAGCCCTCGCGGTGCCACTGGTAGACATGGTCCGGCCAGGGGAGTTCGCCGAGGGCCGTTTCGGTCGGATAGAGCGGGTAATAGCCGACCTCGACATGGCCTTGCGGGTGAAAATAGACCTTCGCACCGAGATGCCGCGCCAGCATCTGCGCGCCGAGGCAGATGCCGAGAAAGGGCAGCTCGTCCTTGAGCGCGCGGCCGATCCAGTCGGTCTCTGCCTTGACGAAGTCGTCGGGATCATTGGCGCTCATCGGGCCGCCGAAGATCACGGCGCCGGCGAAGGGGCGGGTGTCTTCCGGCAGGGGATCGCCGAAGCGCGGGCGGCGGATGTCGAGCCGGAAGCCGCGTTCCTGCAACAGGCGGCCGACCCTGCCGGGGGTCGAATGCTCCTGATGGAGGACGACGAGGATGTCGGTCGGCCGGGCGATGCGTTCCACGGACCGGCGCCGGACCGCCGGCCGGGCAGGGCCGGATATCCTTGAATCGGGGCGCACCAGAGAACGCGCGGTCATGGATCGAGTCACCCGGGAGAACGTGAATCTACCCTGAGTGTGATCAAGAGACAGGCTTGGTTAAAGATGCCTGAACAATTGGCAGGTGTGCGTTGCACAACTGTCACGTTTTGCCGGGCTCAACCGGCGAGCGCCCTGGCCAGCACGGCCGCTTCGACCGGCTTCTGGAGCACGACGTCGAACAGGCCGGGCAGCATGTCGGCGGGATCGTCGCCGGAGAGGGCCACGAGACGCGGATGACCGGGCTGGGCCTTCATGGCAATCGCGACCGCCGCGCCGTCCATGTCGGGCATACGCCGGTCGATGACCGCGACGTCGAAGGACTGCCCGGCGACCGCCTCCAGGGCGGCATGGCCGCCATCGACCGCCGTCACCTCATGGCCGAGGGCAGCGGCGATGCGGGCGACCACGTCGCGCGAGAAGGCGTGGTCGTCGGCAACCAGCACGCGCAGTGACGGGCGGACCGGTGTTTTTGCGGACATGGCGGACATGCGGCATGACTACCGCCGAATGACGAAGAAATGGTTTACTGGCGGTGAATTCGCTCCGGATTCGCGTTTCCATGCTCGAACTGATCCTTCTCGTCGTGCCGGTCTTCGGTCTCGTCGCGCTCGGCTATGGCGCGGCGCTTCTCGGGCTGATCGGCGAGAAGGCGAACGAGGGGCTGACCTCCTACCTGTTCGTCATCGGCGCCCCTGCGCTCATCTTCAAGCTGCTGACCTCGGCGGTCTTCCCCGAGATTTTCCCGTGGGGCTACTGGATCGCCTACTATGCCGGCATGGCGGCGATCTGGGTCGCGGCCACCATTCTGGCCGCCACCGTGTTCCAGCGCAGCCATGGCGATGCGGTCATCGCGGGCCTTGCCGCGGGCCAGGCGAACACCGTGCTGATCGGCATTCCGATCATCCTGAAGGCCTATGGCGAGCAGGCCGCCTTCCCGATCGCCATGCTGCTGGCGGTGAACCTGCCGATCACCATGACCACGGCGACGCTGATGCTGGAGGGCACCCGTGCCGCCGGCAGCGCCGTTTTTGGCAAGCTGCTGCGTGGCCTTGCGACGCATCCGCTGATCATCGCCATGGCTTTCGGCATCGGCGCGCAGTTCGTCGGCATCAGGCCGTCGGGTCCGCTTGGCACCATGCTCGACATGGTGGCGGGCACGACCATCCCCCTGTCGCTGATCGCCCTCGGCCTGTCGCTGAAGACCTACGGTGTCCGCGCCGACGTGCCGGTGGCGCTGATGATCACGTTCCTGCGGCTGATCGTGCACCCGGCTATCGCCTACGCCATCGCGCACTACCTGTTCGCGCTGCCGCCGGCCTGGACCGGGACGGTCGTGCTGTTCGCGGCCATGCCGGCGGGCATCAACGCTTATCTGTTCGCCGCTCGCTACGGGCAGGGCGTCGGCATCGCCTCGACCACCGTGGCGCTTTCCACACTGCTCGCCGTCTTCTCCTCGATCGTCTGGCTCAAGGTGCTCGGCATCGGCTGAAGCAGCCGGTTCAGGCTGGGTTCATCGCTCTCGCGCACATGGTTGGGCAATAGCACCCGGCCAGCTCTTCTGGAATGGTGCCGGTCACAGTTTCGTGAGGTCAGGCGGGTCCGCCAGCGTCCATGTCGTCTCCCGCAGCAAGCGTGCCCGCCTCGGACGGTCTGGACCGCAAGGTCTTCCGGGATTTCTTCGCGCTCGCCATCGGCTGGTGGAGCGGGCCGAACGCGCGTCGCGCCTGGTTCCTGACGCTGGCGCTGGGAGCCTGCCTCGTCGTCAATGTCGGCATCAATTTCGCGGTCAATACCTGGAACCGGCGCTTCTTCGACGCGCTGGAGAATTCCGACAGCCAGACCGTCTTCTGGGCGGTCATCGTGTTCCTCGGCCTCGTCTTCTGCGCTGCGGCGGTCGGCGTCGGCATCGTGCTGTCACGCGAGACGCTGCAGGTGCGCTGGCGCGAATGGCTGATCGGCTCGCTGCTCGACCGGTGGATCGGCGGCCAGCGCTACTACCGCATGGGCCTTGCCCGCACCGAGCCCGCCAACCCCGAATACCGTATCGCCGACGATACCCGCATGGCGACGGAGCCGATCGTCGATTTCGCCATCGGCCTCCTGACCTCGGTCGTCTCCGCACTGACCTTCGTCGGCGTGCTCTGGATGGTCGGCGGCAGCCTGACCCTGCATGTCGGCACGGCCAACCTGGTCATCCCCGGCTACATGGTGCTCGCGGCCATCATCTACGGCGTGACGGTCTCCGGCCTGATGCTGTGGATCGGCCGCAAGCTGCCGGGGGCGGTCGCCCGCCGCAACGAGGGCGAGGCCAAGCTGCGCTTCGAGCTGACGCGCCTGCGCGAGAATGCCGAGAGCGTCGCGCTGATCCGCGGCGAAACGGACGAGCGTCGGGCGCTGGGCACCACCTATGCCGACCTCGTCACGCGCTGGCTCGGCGTCGTGCGCCGCCACGGCCACATCACCTGGCTGACCAATTCCAACGGCGTGTTCATCCCGGTCCTGCCGCTGCTGCTGGCCGCGCCGAAATACCTGTCCGGCGAGTTCACGCTCGGCCAGGTGACCCAGCTAGCCGGCGCCTTCATGCAGGTGCAGGTGGCCATCGCCTGGCTGGTCGACAATTTCAGGGCGCTCGCTCAGTGCTACGCCTCGATGCAGCGCGTCACCGAACTGACCAACGCCATCGACGATATCGACGGCGATTTCGACCGGCTCCACACCGGCGGCGTCGTGCTCGCGCCGTCCGGCTCGGGCGCCCTGCGGCTCGATGAGCTCACCGTCGCCGACCGCACCGGCCGCGTCCTGATCGACCAGATCACCGCCCGCATCGAACCGGGCGAGAAGGTGGTGGTGGCCGGCGAGAGCGGCACGGGCAAATCGACGCTCGTCCGCGCCATGGCGGGGCTCTGGCCCTGGGGCACGGGCGTCATCGCCCTGCCGGCGGGCGGCACGATCGCATTCGTACCGGAACGCGCCTATCTGCCGGCCGGCACGCTGCGCGGCGCGCTGCTCTATCCGGCCCAGAGCGCCGAGGTGGCCGACGCCGTGCTGTCCGAAGCGCTGACCGAGGCGGGCCTTGGCTATCTCAGCCACCGGCTCGACGAGACCGACCGCTGGGACCAGACGCTGTCCAACGGCGAGCGCCAGCGCCTCGCCATCGCCCGATTGATCGTCCAGAAACCGGATCTCGTCATCCTCGACGGCGCCACCAGCGCGCTGGACGAGGCGGGCGAGGCGCGCCTGATGGCGACGCTCGCCGCCGTTCTCGACGGCTCGACGCTGGTCAGCGTGGGCCTCCGGCCAGGGCTCGACGCCCTCCACGACCGCAAGCTGGTGCTGACGCGGGGCTCCCGCGGCGCCCATCTCCAATCCGTGCCGCTGCGGACGCGGCCCCTCACCCACTGATCCGCGCGCGCGGCAATCTCTCCACGAAAGGCGTCACCATGGCACTGCATATCTGGGATCACTTCTGGGACCTGAGGGTCAAGGAATGCCCCTGCGACGTTCACTTCTGCGACTGGCTGGAAAAGGAGAGCGTCCGGGACAAGGCGATCTTCCATTTCGGCACCGGCGGCCACCACATCCTCGGCCTGCACAATGTCGAGAAGGGCCTGAAGAATGCCATCCTCGGCATCACCGCCTCGCCCGGCGAGATCCGCACCTACGAGACGATGATCGTCGAGAATCCGGAGCTCGGCTGGGGTTACAAGGCCTATTTCGGGGACATCTACCAGCTCGACAAGCGGCTCCTGCCGATGTTCGACGTGGTGACGCTGTTCCATGTCGGCGAGTTCCGCACCGAGGCGAACGACGCCTATGGCGGCCTCACCGACTACGCGATGGTGAAGCTGCTGGCCGGCCAGACGAAAGAGGGCGGCACGATCGCCTTCTATGCGGGCTCCTACGCCTACGACAAGGCGAAGGTGGTTCACGACAAGCTGGTCGAGGAGGGCATCCTGAAGCCCAAGGGCCAGTACGAGACGCTGCCGCTGTTCGAGCGGACCGCCAAGCCGGTGTGAGCCGTCGGCCCGTTCCGGCTTGCCAATCTCGCGTCATCGGCGGATCATGACCGGCAGATGACGCGAGTTGGAGCGCTTGGGAAGGAGCCTCATGTCCGACATCGAGACGAGTCCCGCCGGCGCCGTCGTTCCCCTGAACGCCGGTGCCGCTCCCCCAAGGGTCTCCTTCGATCGGCGCGAACTGCAGCAGATCCTGCAACTGTACGGGCGCATGGTCTCGGCCGGCGAATGGCGCGACTACGCCATCGATTTCCTGAAATCCAAGGCGGTCTTCGCCATCTTCCGCCGCGCATCCGAAGTGCCGCTCTACCGGATCGAGAAGAATCCGGAGGCGAGGCAGGGCGCCTATTCCGTGGTCAGCGCCACCGGCCTGATCATGAAGCGCGGTCCGGAGCTGCGGCGGGTACTTGCCGTGCTGGAAAAGCCGCTGAGGGTCGTTCAGTAGCGCCGCCCGGGGCGGGACAGCGCCCCTTCAAGCGTTTTCGAGCGAAACGGACACCGGTTCGCGTGAAGAAAACGCGCCTAAACAATGAGACGAAGCGTTTTTGCGATTCGAGGAAACGCGAAAACGCTCCGGGGCCTCAGAGGGCCTCGACGATGGTGACATTGGCGATGCCGCCACCCTCGCACATGGTCTGGAGACCGTAGCGCTTGCCGCGCGCGCGCAGCGCGTGGACGAGCGTCGCCATCAGCTTGGTGCCGGAGGCGCCGAGCGGATGGCCGAGCGCGATGGCGCCGCCATTGACGTTGAGCCTTGAGGGGTCGGCGCCGGTCGCCTTGAGCCAGGCGAGCGGCACGGGGGCGAAGGCCTCGTTGACCTCGTAGAGATCGATGTCCTCGATCCGCATGCCGGCGCGCTTCAGGGCGCGTTCGGTGGCCGGTATCGGCTCTTCCAGCATGATGACGGGATCGCCGGCCGTGACCGTGAGATTGTGGATGCGCGCGATGGGCTTCAGGCCATGCGCCTTCACCGCGGCTTCGCTGGCGACGAGAACCCCGGAGGAGCCGTCGCAGACCTGGCTGGCATTGGCGGCGGTGATGTAGCCGCCCTCGACCAGCGTCTTGACCGAGCCGATACCCTCCAGCGTGGCGTCGAAGCGGATGCCCTCGTCGCGCAGGTGCGGTTCGCCATCGACATCCACCGCGATGATCTCGCGTCCGAAAGCGCCTGACTCGGTCGCGGCTGCCGCCTTCCGGTGGCTTTCCAGCGCGAAGCGGTCGAGCTCATCCTTGGTGAAGCCGTACTTCTTGGCGATCATCTCCGCGCCGGTGAACTGGCTGAACTCGTTGACGCCGAAGCGCTCCCTGATGCGCGGCGAGACCGGGCCGGTGCCGACGCCCGCCTTGCCGTAGAGCGCGACGTTCGAGAACATCGGCGCGCGCGTCATGCTCTCGACGCCGGCCGCAATGACGAGGTCCTGCGTGCCCGACATCACCGCCTGCGCGGCGAACTGGATCGCCTGCTGCGAGGAGCCGCACTGGCGGTCGATGGAGACCGCCGGCACGCTCTGCGGCAGCCTGGAGGCCAGCACCATGTTGCGGCCGATCTGGAAGGCCTGCTCGCCGCCCTGCGTGACGCAGCCGACCACCACGTCCTCGATGGCGGCAGGGTCGACGCCGGTGCGGTCGACGAGGGCATTCAGCACCTCGCCGCCGAGATCGGCCGGATGCCAGCCGGCGAGCTTGCCGCCGCGGCGTCCGCCTGCGGTCCTGACGGCATCGACGATATAGGCCTCGGCCATGGTCGTATTCCCTCTCGATGCCGGCGCCCTCAGGCCTGCCGGGCGTGTTTCCAGTCGCGCTTGATCTTCTTGGCGAGCGACCATTTGTGGACTTCGGTCGGGCCGTCATAGATGCGGAAGGCGCGGATCTCGCGGAACACCTGCTCCACGATGGTATCGGCGGAAACGCCCATGCCGCCCATGACCTGCACGCAGCGGTCGGCGATGCGCATCAGCGCCTCGGAGACCGCGACCTTGGCCATGGAGCTTTCCGCCGTGCCGAGCGAGCCGCTATCGAGCACGCCGGCGCACCAGTCGATCATCAGCTCGGCCTGTTTCAGGTCGATGAGGTTCTCGGCCAGCATGAAGCCGACGCCCTCGTGATCGACCAGCAGCTTGCCGAAGGCCTCGCGCCGGCAGGCATAGTCGGTGGCGATCTCGTTGGCGCGCGTGCAGGCGCCGAGCCAGCGCATGCAGTGCGAGAGACGGGCCGGCGACAGGCGCACCTGCGCATATTTGAAGCCCTCGCCGCTCGCCCCCAGCATCTGGTCGGCGGGAACGCGGAGGTTGTCGATGACGACCACGGCGTGGCCGCCGGGCATCGAGGAATCGATGGTGTCGAGCACGCGTTCGGTGCGGATCGCGGGGTTCGGCAGGTCGACGAGGAACATGCAGGCGCCGTCCTCCGACTTCGCCATGACGATGCCGACCTTCGCGCCTTCGGCCCCGGTGATGAAGGCCTTGCGGCCGTTGATCACCCAGTGATTGCCGTCGAGCTTGCAGGTCGTCTTCATCATGGAGGGGTCGGAGCCCGCGCCGCCTTCCAGCGCCGGCTCGGTCATGAAGAAGGCCGAGCGGGAGCGCCCCTCGACGAGCTGCTTCAGGAATCGTTCCTTCTGCTCGGGGCTTCCGACCTTGCCGAGCAGGTACATGTTGCCTTCGTCGGGGGCGGCCGTGTTGACGGCGACGGGCCCGAGCGGCGAGAGGCCGGACCGGATCAGCACATAGGCGGTCTCGACCTGCGTCAGGTGATCGCCGTCGCCGAGGATATGCGGGGTCAGGACGCCGGCCTTGCGGGCCTTGTCCTTCAGCTCGTGGACAAGGTCCTCGGAGGGACCATGCGGGCCGCAGCGCGGGTCGCGTTCATAGGGCACCACCACCTCGCGCACGAAGGCTTCCACCTTCGCGGCGATAGCGCGAGCACGTTCGGAGACCTGTTCGGCCGGCGCGTGGCTGCTCATTTCGGGGTCATGCGGATGGCGCCGTCGAGACGGATGGTCTCGCCGTTCAGCATCGGGTTGGTGACGATGGCCTCGACCATCTGGGCATATTCGTCGGGGTGGCCGAGACGCGAGGGGAAGGGCACCTGCGCGCCGAGCGAATCCTGCGCCTCCTTCGGCAGCGAGCCCATGAGGGGCGTGAGGAACAGGCCGGGCGCGATGGTGACGACGCGGATGCCGTAGCGCGCGAGCTCGCGCGCGATCGGCAGGGTCATGCCGACGATGCCGCCCTTGGAGGCCGCATAGGCCGGCTGGCCGATCTGGCCGTCGAAGGCGGCGACCGAGGCGGTGTTGACGATGACGCCGCGCTCCTCGCCGACGGCATCGGCGGCGTGCAGGCGCGCCGCGAACTTCGACAGCACGTTGAACGTGCCGATCAGGTTCACCTGGATGATGGCGTTGAAGTCCTTCAGCGGCAGGGCCGAGCCGTCGCGGCCGACCACCTTGGCGGGCGGGCCGATGCCGGCGCAGTTCACGCAGATGCGGGCCTTGCCGTGCAGGCCCTCGGCCTCGCCAAGAGCCGCGTCCACCGCCGCCTCGTCGGTGACGTTGACCTTGACGAAATGGCCGCCGACTTCCTTCGCCTTCTCGACGCCGAGGCTCTCGTTGAGGTCGAAGATCGTGACCTTCGCGCCAGCGGCCGCAAGCCGCGATGCCGTGGCCCCGCCGAGGCCGGAAGCGCCGCCGGTCACCACCGCGGCCATGCCCTGAATTTTCATCGTTTCGCTCGCTTGTTTTGCTGCGCGGGCGCGTGGCCCGTCCGCTTGTGATCAGTTTGAACCGCAGGCCCGCCGGGGCCAATCCGGCCGACAGGCGGATGCGCCGCCATGGCTTGCCGGTCGTCAGCGGCCGGCAAAGGGATCGTTCTCCGTGTCCGCCTTGTCGCTCATGCCTTTGGCGGTTGCCTGCCGGATCAGCTCCGATCCCGCATAGGCCGCGTGAAAGTCGCGCTCGACCCTGTCGAAGGGCAGGTCCGACCAGGCGCCATGGTGGCGGAGATACTCCATGTGCCGCCGGCCGTGCGCGTCGAACTCCTGGAGGATCGCGTCGGAGCGGCCGTCGAATTCGGTCGGCGCGACGCCGAAGCGTTCGCAGAGCTCGATGTTGAAGGCAGGGGCGGCCTTCACCCAGCGGCCGTCGATCTTCAGCAGCGAGAAGCCGTGGTCGACGAACAGCGTCGAGCCTCCCATCTGGCAGGTCAGCTTCTCGGAGGTGAGGTGATTGGTGACGTCCGCGAGCCCGACCGCCGAGGGGATGCCGACCGCGCGGGCAAGAGCCGCGAGCAGCACGGCCTTGGTGATGCAATAACCGTGATCGACGCCTAGCACGGTGCTGGCGGTGTGATGCTCGGGCGTCAGGCTGAAGGTAAAGGGGTCGTAACGCCAGCCGTCGCGGACATGGTAGAACAGCCGGACGGCCTTCTCGCGGTCGTCGCTAGCGCCCTCGACGACGGCCTCGGCCCTTGCGCGGATGGCGGGATCGGCGCTGTCGATGAAGCGCCCCGGCGCGAGATAGGCGGGATGATCGGTCAGCGCCTCGTCGGGTGCGGTATGGATCGCCTCGGTCATTGCCGCCCTGCCGCCTCCACGTGAAATGGCAGGGACCGGATGGCCCGGTCCCTGCCTGCCGTCAACCCGGCCGTTCAGCGGCGCATCAGCGGGCACTGGCTCTCGGCGACCGGCACGAAGGTCTGCTCGCCGGTGAAGCGCGAGACGATCCGGAGCAGGTCTTCCGGGTTGCTCATCTGACCCGGCGCCTTGGCCTCGGCATAGATCACGTCGCGCATCAGGCGGCCGTCGGCACGGATGCGCGCGCCGCGGGTGAAGAAGTCCTCCACCGGCATTTCGCGCATCTTGGCGAGCACCGCCGCCGTCTCGATGGTGCCGGCCGCCTGCACGGCGCGCAGATAGTGGCGCACGGCGCTGTAGACATTGGCCTGCGGATCGGTCGGCAGGTTGCCGGTCGCCTGCTTGAAGCGGTCGGCGAAGGCGCGGGTCTCGGCGTTCTCACCCCAGTAGTAGGAGAGCACGACGGGCATGCCCTGCGTCGCCTGGCTGCCGACAGCGGTGATGTCCACTGTGGTCATGGAGAAGGGCACGTAGCGCTGGCCGGCGGCGCGCAGGCCGAACTCGTCGGCCTGCTTGACCGAGTTGATCATGTCGGAGCCGCCGCCGATGAAGCCGATGTTCTTGGCACCGGAGGCCTGGGCCCGCAGCAGGAACGAGGAGAAGTCCGGCGTGCCGAGCGGGAAGCGCACCGCGCCGACAACCTTGCCGCCCGCGGCCTGGATCATCTTGGTGGCATCGGCTTCGATCGAGTGGCCGGCGGCATAGTCGACGGTCAGGAAGTACCAGCTGTTTTCGCCCTGGCCGGACGCGCCGCGCACGGTGAGGTTCGACACCGCATAGCCGTCATTGGCCCACTGCATGCCGTGGGTCGAGCACTGCGCGCCGCCGATAAGCGCGCTGGAGGCCATGGAGACGACGAGCAGCCGGTCCTTGTCCTGCGCGACACGCTGGACGGCCAGCGCGACGCCGGACGAGTAGATGTCGAAGATCGCGCGCACGCCCTGCACGTCGTACCATTCGCGGGCGAGGGAGGAGCCGAGGTCGGGCTTGTGCTGGTGGTCGGCGGCCAGCACCTCCACCGGGCGACCGAGCACGGTGCCGCCGAGGTCCTGGATGGCCAAGCGGGCGGCCGCGACCGAGCCCGGTCCGGTGATCGCCGAGTAAGGGCCGCCCTGGTCGTTGAGCACGCCGATGCGGATCGGGCCGGTGCCCTGCGCGTTCGCTCCGCCGTGAACCATGGCGAGCGTCGCGAATGCCGCGAGACCGCCGAGCGCGGCCTTCTTCCAGAATGTACGTGACATGACTTTCCTCCATGCCGGTCGTGCCGGCTTTTCGATGTTCATTGTCCGGCTGGGCCGGCCTGCCTTTCGCGTCTCTAGAGGAGCGCGCGTAGCTGCTCTTTCTTGACCTTGCCGGTCTCGGTCATCGGCAGGCTGTCGACGAAGCGGATTTCCGGCTGCTTGTAGGAAGACATCATCCGCCCGCACCATTGGCGGAAGGCATCCCGGCCGGCATCGCTGCGCTGGTCTTCCGGCAGCCAGACGAAGGCGACGGGCACCTCGCCCTTGGCCTCGTCGGGGCGGCCGATGACGCCGGAGCCGAGCAGGCCGGGATACTGGCCGAGGATCGCTTCCAGCTCGCCCGGAAAGACGCTCATGCCGTTGACCTTGAGCATTTCCTTGCGGCGGCCGAGGAAGTGCAGGATGCCGTCGGTGTCGTAGACGCCGATATCGCCGGTATGGAACCAGCCGTTGCGGAACACCTCGGCATTGGCGTCCGGACGGTTCCAGTAGCCCTTGAACAGCGAGGGCGAGCGGATGCAGATCTCGCCCTCTTCGCCCAGCGCCTTGAAGGCCCCGGTCTCGAAGTCGCAGATCTTGAAGTCCGTCCCCGGCACCGGGAAGCCGACGAAGACCGGCTGCGAGTTGAGGTCGAAATCGTCCGCGTCCAGCCCGTAGTTCATGGTGTCGCAGGTGTGGGTCTCGGTCATCCCCCACGCGACCTCGCGGATGGTCGAGCCGGTCGCCTCGCGCCAGCGGCGGCGGAGGTCGGGATTGAGCTTCTTGACGAAGGAGATGCCGCCGGTGCGTTCGAGGCTCGTCAGGTCGTAGTTCGGCCGCTCAGGGTGGTCGATGATGTCCACCGCGCCGTCGACCAGGAAGCTGGCATGGGTCACCTTCAGCCGGTCGATTGCGGCCATCGAGGCGACGGGGTCCCAGCGGTTGAGCAGGACGCAGGTGCTGCCCGCAAAGATCGGGAAGATCACGCCGAAGACTTCGCCCGCGACCCAGAAAACGGGAAGGTAGCAGAGATAGGTCGAGTCCTTCGTGGTGCCGAGCGAGAAGGGCACGGTGGTCGCTGCCGTGTAGACCATGTCGCGCTGGGTATGGATGCACCCTTTGGGCATGCCGGTGGTGCCGCCCGTGTAGTTCAGAGCCGCGATGTCATCGAGCGAGACCGGCTCCGGCGCGACGAACCGGCCGGGAAAGCTCCTGAGCGCGGGAAGCATGTCGAGGGTGCCGGCGATCCCGCGCCGTGGCGCCAGGACCGGCGCGGGCGCGGGGAAGGCGGGCTCGGCCGGCGCCATGTCGGACAGGGAGGTGACGATGACGTGCCGGATCGACGTCTCGCCCAGCACTTCCGCGACGGTGTCGTGCAGAACATCGAGGCAGACGATGGCGGTCGCGCCGGTGTCGTTCAATTCGTAGAGCAGCTCCGGCGCCTTGAACATCGGATTGCAGGGCACGTGCACGGCGCCGAGCTTCAGGATGCCGTAGAAGGCGATCAGGAATTGCGGGCAGTTCGACATGAACACCGCGACGCGGTCGCCCTTGGCGATGCCGAGGCTGACCAGCAGGGCCGCGAAGGCGTCGCTCTGGCGGTCGAGTTCGCCATAGGTCGTCACTGCGCCGTAGAAGTTGATCGCCGCCTTGTCGGGCTGGATCGCCGCCCACCGGCTGAGGTGTTCGGTCAGCAGGATCTCGCCGAACGGGTATTGCGGCACGCGCGGCAGGTCCTTCGGCCAGAGCCGGTCCTGCACGGACGACACCATGGCGAGATAGTCCCGCTCTTCCACGCCTTCCTCCCGGCCTTGTCGTTGGCTGCAGGCTGACGCCCGCCGCCGCAAAAATCAATAGAGCAATTGATTGTTGACCGGCCGCAGCCATCCGCCTGATGGGGGATGCGGCGTCAGACCGCGCTTGGTCGGGCTGCCCGGGTGCGCCGGGTCGGCGGAGCCGGGGTGGCCAGCAGGCCGTCGAACAGGATGTCGATGAGGGTGTCTGAGAACGAGCGCACCGCGTATTTCTTGCCGAGGTCGACGCCGTACATGTCCTTGACGATGGCGTGCAGCGCGAAGCTGAGCGAGGCGGCGGAGGTGACGGCATTGGTCACGTCGTGGACGGGAGCCTTGCGGATCGCGCCGGCCTCCATCGCTTCGCGCACCGCATCGTCGAAGGCGCCGAAGCCGGGCGCCAGGAAGTTGTCGACCAGCCATTTCAACCGGGGGCTGCGTGTGGTCGCCTCATAGACGACGATGCGCACGTGGTCGGGATTGGCGGCATTGGCGTCGATGAGACGTTGTGTCAGCACCTTGAGCTTGTCGAGGGGGGCAAGGCCGGCGAGATCCCGCGCGGCGGCGCGGAAAAGCCGCCCGCGACGGCGCATGAGCCGGAGCATCGCCTCTTCCCAGAGCTTCGTCTTGGTGCCGAAATGATAATGGACCATGGACTGCGTGAGCCCCGCGGCCTCGGCGATCTGGCCGGTCGTGACCGTGTCGAAGCCGTAGCGCGCGAAGAGCGCGATGCTGGCGTCGAGCAACTGGTCGCGCGTCTGGTCCGGCCGGTCGCGCTCGGAATTGCGGGGACGGCCCGGCGGGCGCTTTGGTGCATCGGCCGATCTTGCCTCGGCCTCGCTATCGGGTTCGAGCGCTGCGCCGGATTTGGCCGCCGGGCGCTTCCCCGCAGCCTTCGGTTTTCTCGTTGCAGGGGCCTGCCGTCCGGGTGCCGGAAGGTCTGCGGCTGCTTTTCGCGCCATGGTGACGATTGCGCTCGCGGTTGTTCGTTGCCCTCATGCTATCAGCCGGACGGACGAGCACAATAATTATTTGGTCTATTGATTTATTTGGCCCACCGCTTAGCATGGCTGCGATCGGACCCTCGCGAAGGGAGCCGGCCCCGAAGACCCCTCGAAGGGCGCACAGGGAGGAGACCATGACAGCCAGCGGCGTGCCCGGCCGGGAGGCCTGCGTCCTGCGCGATCTTCTCGACCGCCATGCAGCGGCGACGCCGGACAAGCCCTTCGTCGTCCTGCCCGACGGCAGCGCGGCCGGCTACGGCGCTCTGCGCGACGATATCAGGACCATCGCGCGCGGTCTGCAGGATCTCGGCGTCGCCCAGGGCGAGCATGTGCTGGTCTGGCTGCCCAACGGCGTCGAGGGCCTGAAGGTCTGGTTCGCGATCAACTATATCGGTGCGGTCTATGTGCCGATCAACACGGCCTATCGCGGTGGCATCCTCGAACACGTGATCCGCAATTCCGGCGCGCGGCTGATGGTCGGCCATGCCGGTCTCGTCGAGCGGCTCCAGCTCTTGGACAGGGCGGCACTCGAACGGGTGGTCGTGCTGGGCGGCCCGGCCGCGCCCATCGCCGGTCTCGACATGCTGCCTGCCGAGCGCCTTCGCGGGTCCGGCGAGGTGCTGCCGCTCGCGCGCGCCGTCGAGCCCTGGGACACGCAGAGCATCATCTACACATCCGGCACGACCGGCCCGTCAAAGGGCGTGCTGTCGTCCTATGCCCACCTTCACGCCATGGCGACCTCGCTCGCCGCCGACGGCGAGGGCGTGTCCTTCGTCGGGCCGGACGAGCGGTTCATGGTGAACCTGCCGATGTTCCATGTCGGCGGCACCGCCCCGACCTACGCCATGCTGGTGGCGGGCGGCTCGATCGCCCTGCTCGAAGCCTTCGACACGCGCACCTTCTGGAACACCGTCGCGAAGACCGGGACGACGGTCGTGATCCTGCTCGGCGTCATGGCCTCCTTCCTGATGAAGGAGCCGGTGCGCGAGGGCGAGCGCGACACGCCGCTGAAGAACGTCATCATCATTCCGCTGAGCCCGGAGGGCGTCGCCTTCCGCGAGCGCTTCGGCGTCACCACGCGGACGCTGTTCAACATGAGCGAGGTGTCCTGCCCACTGGTGGCCGAGCCGAACCCGTCCATCGCCGCCACCTGCGGCAAGCCTCGCCGCGGCGTCCAGCTGCGGCTGGTCGATGCGGCCGACCGCGAGGTGCCGCGCGGCGAGATCGGCGAACTGGTCATCCGGACTGACGCGCCCTGGGCGCTGAACCACGGCTACAACGCCAATCCGGAGGCGACCGCGAGCGCCTGGCGCAACGGCTGGTTCCACACGGGCGACGCCTTCCGCATCGATGCCGACGGCAATTACTTCTTCGTCGACCGGTTCAAGGACGCCATCCGGCGGCGCGGCGAGAACGTCTCGTCCTTCGAGGTCGAGCTGGAAGTCTGTGCGCATCCCGCGGTGCGCGAGGCTGCCGCCGTCGCGGTGCCGAGCCCGCATGGCGAAGACGATATTCTCGTTGCCGTGTCGCTGGCCGAGGGCCGCTCGCTCGATCCTGCGGAGCTGATGGGCTTCCTGACACCGCGCATGGCGCATTTCATGGTGCCCCGCTACGTCCGCGTCATCGGCGACCTGCCGAAGACGCCGACCAACAAGGTCGAGAAATACCTGATCCGCAAGGACGGCATCACGGACGATACGTGGGACCGCGAAGCCGCCGGCATATCCGTCCGACGCGAGAAACTAGCCGGCTAAATCGTTGACACCCCTCCTCCAGCCATCGAAGGCAGCATGTTCCGGAAAGTTCTGATCGCGAACCGCGGCGAGGTTTCGATCCGCGTGTCGCGGGCTCTCGGCGATCTCGGCATTCTCGGCGTCGCCGTCTTCACGTCCGACGACCGGGTCTCGCTCCATGTCGCGCGCGCCGACGAAGCGGTCGAGCTGCCGGGCCGGGGTGCGGCCGGATATCTCGACATCGCGGCGGTGGTCGATGCGGCGGTCAGGACCGGCTGCGACGCGGTTCACCCGGGCTATGGCTTCCTCTCGGAGAATGCCGATTTCGCGCGAGCCTGCGCGAGTGCAGGGGTGACCTTCATCGGCCCCGCGCCGGAGACGCTCGCCCTGTTCGGCGACAAGGCCGCGGCGCGACGCCTCGCGGCCGAAACCGGCCTGCCGCTCGCGGGCGGCACTTCGGGCGCGACGACCCTTGAGGGGGCCAAGACCTTCATGGCGGCCCATGGCGGGCGGCCGATCATGGTCAAGGCGCTGGCCGGCGGCGGTGGCCGCGGCATGCGCGTGGTCAACCGCGCGGAGGAACTCGCGGATGCCTTCCGCAGCGCCGGCTCCGAGGCGAAGGCCGCCTTCGGTTCCGATGCTGTTTATGTCGAGGAATTGATCCGCCCGGCGCGCCATGTCGAGGTGCAGATTCTCGGCGACGCCGCGGGCAACGTGACCCATCTCTTCGAGCGCGAATGCAGCCTGCAGCGCCGGCACCAGAAGCTGGTCGAGATCGCGCCTGCGCCGGGCCTGCCGGCTGCGCTGCGTGACGGCATGATCGCTGCCGCGGTTCAGCTCGGCCGCGCTGCGGGCGTGCGCACGCTGACGACGATCGAGTTTCTCGTCGATGAGGCGGCCGGCCGCTTCGTCTTCATGGAGGCCAATCCGCGCCTTCAGGTCGAGCATACGGTGACCGAGGAAATCACCGGCATCGATCTGGTCGCGACCCAGATCCGCCTCGCAGCGGGCGAGACGCTCGCCGATGTCGGCCTTGGCGGCGCACCGGCCGCGCCCTCGGGCATGGCCGTACAGGTGCGCGTGAACATGGAGAAGATGGCAGCCGACGGGCAGGCCGTGCCCACCGGCGGCACGCTCGCCGCCTTCGATCCGCCGGGCGGCGCGGGCATCCGCATCGACACATTCGGCTATGCCGGCTACCGGACCTCGACCGCCTTCGATTCCCTGCTCGCCAAGGTGATAGCTTTCGCGCCCTCCGGGCGCTGGCCGGACGCGGCGGGCCGCGCTCTCCGGGCGCTGTCGGAGTTCCGGATCGAGGGCGTCGAAACCAACATCGCCGTGCTGCAGGCGCTGTTGTCCGACGTCGACGTGCTCGCCGACAAGTTCGACACCGCCTTCGTCGAGCGCAACGGCGCGCGGCTGGCGGCAGCCCCGCGCATCGCCCGAACGATCGCGCAGGCCAATGGTAGTGCCGCCGATGCGAAGCGGGCGGCGGCCGAGGGGCCTGCCGGCACGGAGCCGGTCAAGGCGCCCATGAGCGGCCGCATCGTGTCCATCGACGTTGCGCCGGGTGAGGCCGTCCCGGCTGGCCGGCAGGTCGCGGTGATCGAGGCGATGAAGATGGAGCACGTGGTCACGGCTGATATGGCCGGCCTCGTGCGCCTCCTGCCGCTGAAGGCGGGCGACCAGGTCGATGTCGGCGACGCGCTCGCCTTCGTGGAGCCGGGTGACATCGTGGCGGAGGAAGACAATGGCTCCGCCGATGCGGGAGCCGGCCGCATCCGCGCCGACCTTGCCGAAGTGCAGGACCTGCACGACGCGCTGACGGATCACCGCCGTCCGAAGGCCGTTGCGCGGCGGCGCAAGACCAGGCAGCGCACCGCGCGCGAGAACATCGAGGATCTCTGCGATTCCGGCACCTTCGTCGAATACGGCGCGCTGGCGCTGGCGGCGCAGCGCCGCCGCCGGTCGCTGGAGACGCTGCGCGAGATGAGCCCGGCGGACGGCCTGATCTGCGGCGTCGCCTCGATCAACGGCGACCGGTTCGCCGACGAGGCCGCGCGCTGCATGGTCATGTCCTACGATTACACCGTCTTCGCGGGAACCCAGGGGTTCATGAACCACAAGAAGATGGACCGCATGTTCCGCCTCGCCGGCGAGCAGCGCCTGCCGCTGGTCGTCTTCGCGGAAGGTGGCGGCGGGCGTCCCGGCGAAACCGACTATATGGGCGTCGCCGGCCTCGACGTGCCGACCTTCCGCATGCTGGCAGGCCATAGCGGCGTCGCACCCACCGTCGCCATCGTTTCGGGTCGATGCTTTGCCGGCAATGCCGCTGTCGCCGGCTGCTGCGACGTGATCATCGCGACCGAGAACGCCAATCTCGGCATGGGCGGCCCGGCCATGATCGAGGGCGGCGGCCTCGGCGTCTTCGCGCCCGAAGAGGTCGGCCCGATGACGGTGCAGGTGCCGAACGGCGTGGTCGATATCCTCGTGGCCGACGAGGCTGCGGCGGTCGCGGCCGCGAAGCAGTACCTGTCCTATTTCCAGGGGCCGGTCGAAGGCTGGGACTGCGCCGATCAGGAGCGCCTGCGGGCCGCCATTCCGGAGAACCGTCTGCGCGCCTACGACATCCGCGCTGTGATCGAACTCATCGCCGATTCCGGATCGGTCATGGAGCTGCGCCCCACCCACGGCGTCGGCATCATCACGGCACTCATCCGCGTCGAGGGCCGTCCGCTCGGCCTCATCGCCAACAACCCGAAGCATCTCGGCGGCGCGATCGATGCCGAGGGCGCGGAGAAGGCCGCCCGCTTCATGGACCTCTGCGAGGGCCATGGCCTGCCGGTGCTCAATCTCTGCGACACGCCCGGCTTCATGGTGGGGCCGCCGGCCGAGGAGACCGCGCTGGTGCGGCGCGTCTCGCGCATGTTCCTGACCGGCGCGGCCCTGACCGTTCCGGTCATGACCATCGTGCTGCGCAAGGGCTACGGGCTCGGCGCGCAGGCCATGGCGGCGGGCTCGTTCCAGGCGCCGGTCTTCATCGTGTCCTGGCCCACCGGCGAATTCGGCGGCATGGGCCTCGAAGGCGCGGTGCGCCTCGCCTATCGCAACGAGCTCGCGGCGATCACCGATCCCGCCGAGCAGAAGGCGACCTATGACCGGCATGTCGCGGAGCTCTACGAGCGCGGCAAGGCGGTGAACATGGCGGCCTTCCTCGAGATCGACGGTGTCATCGACCCGAAGGAGTCGCGGCACTGGATCATGCGGGCGCTGAGGACCGTGGCGTCGCAGCCCCGGCGCGAGGGCAAGCGGCGACCCTTCATCCCGCCGCGCTGAGCCGCTGCGCCAGATCGCCCGTCAGCGCGCGAGCGCGGCGGTGCGGTCGAGGGCCGAGCCCAGCCCTTTCAGCGAGATGGTAAGAACCGTCGGCTGGCCGCCGTCCGGCATGACGCGCGCCTTCAGCGCCGTTCCCGCACGCAGCGCCGCCGCCTGGCGGGCATCGAAGCCGAGCGGCACGACGCACCCGCCCGGCAGGCAGGTGCGGAAGCGCTGCGGCTGGCCCTGCGCCTGGTCGTCGATCTGAAGCGAAACGCCCTGGTCGAGAACCAGCCCGAACGGCAGCAGCAGCACACCCTCGATCCGGTCGCCGGTGGGCGTCAGTTCCATGGCGACCACGCGCTGGCGCGTCTGCTGATTCGTCTGCTCCTGCGTCACGCCGCAACGCTTGGCGGGCCCCTGCACCATGCAGGCGACGACCCAGTCGCCGTGCGTCTCCTGCAGCGAGGTCGCGCCTCCGGGCAGCGCGGCTGCCGGCTGTGCCGGAGCAGGAGCCGGCGCGGCCAGCGGACGGTCCGGCGGGCGCGGTGCCTGCGCCTCAGCCGCAGTCACGAGAGCGAGCGAAGCGGATAGGGCGATGGCTGAAAGTCGAAGCGTGGTCATGATGTTACTCTGGCACAGTTTGGCGGCTCGGGTTTGCCGCAGCTCATTGGTCAGAAGCGGAGCGCGGCATTGGCGTTGACCCGCCAGCCGTCATTGCCCGGGCCGTCGGCGATTTGGCGCGCGCCTTCGAGCCCAAGTTCGACCGAGCGCGCGGAGAGGGCGAGCGAAGCCGGCAGGATCGTCGTGCGGATGCCGAGGCCGACATTGGTCGCGCCGACCGTCCGGCGCTCCAGAATGGTCGGACGCAGGTTCACGGCCTGTCCGCGCGAGCCGAAGACATAGGGCGTCATCAAGCCTTGCCCCGCCGGGCCGGGCGGGATGAAGGCGGCATATTGCAGCTCTGCGCGCACCAGCCAGCCGCTGTCGCCCGCGAGAAGTCCGGAATCGAGAGCACTGAGCCCGCGCGGCCCGCCGAGCGTGAACCTCTCGCTGTTGAGCAGCGGGCCGGTCAGCGCATATTGCGCGCGCCCGCTCAGTTCCAGCGCGAAGTTCCACAAGAGCGTCTGGGTCAGGCGCGCCCGGAATTCAAGCTTGCTGAAGATGTCGTTGCCGAGTCCTCGCGAGAGCGGCTGCATGAAGGTTGCCTGGTTGCGGCCACGACTGCCCAGCCAGTGAAATCCTTGCGAGAAATCGATGCCCGCGCTGATGCTCGTGCCGGTGAGCGCGACGACGTGGGTCAGGTCCGCTCCGATCCGAACCGGCCGTAGCCGGTCGTCGTAGAGCGTGACGTCGAAGAGCGGCGCGCGCTGCTGCTCGTCGGCGATTTCGAGCGCGGCGCGCAGGTTGAGATTGGTGCTGCGGCTGCGGATCAGCGGATAGGCGAGCCGGAAGGCGAAGCGGCGCAGGCTGCTTTCCGTCTCGAGCGTTGCCGGGCCCGTGCGCGGATGGGTGTCCGACAGGGTCGCCTCGACATTGACGGTCAGGCCGTCGTTCCCCACGGGCATGACGATGCCGGCGGCGATCAGGCGGCGCGGGCTCTCGGATGCAAGCCAGCCGTTCGAGGGCGAGCCGGAGGCGCTGAGATAGACCAGCTCGCCGCCGCCCGCGACGGACTGGAAGGCGGCCGACAGCGTCGCGGAGGTGCTGCCCAGCGATTTCGGCAGCGAATTGTCGATGGCGAGGTCGGCGCTCACCGGCCGGTGCTCGCCTTGCAGGATCAGCCTGACCGCGCCCGTTGTGCGGCCCGGCTCCAGCGTCGATCTGAGCGCGAGGCCGGGCATGTCGCCGGCCAGCAGGAGCTTGCGCTCGAACCGGCCGAGCGTCAGCCGCCGGACACCGACGAGATCGGCCGTGATTGCATCGACGCGCCCCTTGGCGCGCAGCGGCAGCCGGTCCGTATCGACCGCCTCGATGAAACCCTCGACGACGCGCAGCCGCAACGTGCCGCCGTGGCGCGCATCCTGCGGCGGCACGATGACGCGCGTGAGAAAATAGCCACGCGCCGCATAGGCCTGCTCGATGGCGGCTGCGGCGGCGTAGATGGCGGCGACCGTCACGGTCCGGCCGCGGATCGCGGCGACGGCGGCCTCCGTCGTGGCGGCAAGCTCCGGGTCGCCGCCCTCGACGACGACCGCGCCGACGCGCAGCGTCACGCCCTGCGCTCCCGGCGGCACCTGGCCGGCCGACGCATCGGGCAGGAGGACGCCCGTCGGCGCGCGCTGGATGTCGGGCGCAAGGCTTCGCGGCGTGACCTGGCTCGGCGAGGGCGCCTGTGCGCCGGCAGGCGCGGCAAGGCCTGCGAGGGCCGTCGCGAGCGCCGCGACACACAATATGTGTTGCCGCTCGATGCGGGCGAGGGTGGGAGACGAACGCAATACGCGGGGCATGCCGGGGGCCATCATCGTCATGGACAGGTGAGGCCGCCGGACGGCTGCGGCCGGCAATAGACGCCAGCGGCGAACAGCCCGTCGAGCACGGTTGCGTCGGTCCGCGGCGGCGGGGGCGGCGCGAACAGCGTCGCGAGCTGGCCGATCGCGACGGGCGCCGGCACCGGGTTCACGGTGAGGCGGCCCGGCTGGAACGTCACGAGATAGTTGGGCGAGATCGCCAGCGTGCCCTGCAGGATGCTGTAGCTGCCAACGCCTTCGCCGGCCTCGCGCGTCAGCCCGCCGGTGATCTGGTCGCCGTTGACGAGGCTCATGCCGCCGAGAATGTAGGTCAGGGCCGGATCGGCCTGACCGAAATTCTTGGTCACGTCGACCGCCGTGATGGTCACCGGACGCGCCGTCACCGTCAGGCTGGCGCCGGAAAAGCCGGTGATCGTGTAGTTGGCGTTGGCGAGCGTGCCCTGCGTGATCGCATAGGCGCCGACCCCGGACGTGACACCGGCCGCCATCGCCAGCGAACCCGTCAGGCTGTCGCCGTTGACGAGACCGCTGCCGCCGACCGTGAAGGTCAGCTCCGGATTGGCCTCGCCATAGATGCGGCTGAGATCGTGGGCCGTGATCGTGATCGGGCGGGCGGTGACGGTGAGGTTCGCGCCGGCATAGGTGATCGCGTAGTTGGAATTGGCGAGCGTGCCTTGCGTGATCGCATAGGTGCCGACGCCCGAGGTCGCGTCGGCATCGGTCGCGAGCGTGCCCGACAGGGTGTCGCCGTAGGCAAGGCCCAGTCCGCCGACCGTGTAGCTTAGCGTCGGATTGCTGTCGCCGTAGTGGCGGCTCTGCGCATCGGCCGTCACGGTGATGGCGCGCTGGGTGACCGCGAGGTTCGCGCCGACATAGGTGATCGCGTAGTTGGCGTTGGTGAGCGACCCTTGCGTGATCGCGTAGGTGCCGACGTTGGACGTGGCTGTCGCATCGGTCGCCAGTCCGCCCGTCAGCGTGTCGTTGTTGACGAGACCCAGTCCGCCGACCGTGTAGCTCAGCGTCGGATTGTTGTCGCCGTAGGTGCGGCTATGGCCGTCAGCGGTCACGGTGATGGCGCGCTGGGTGATGGCGAGGTGCGCGCCGACATAGGTGATCGCGTAATTGGCGTTGGCGAGCGACCCTTGCGTGATCGCGTAGGTGCCGACGTTGGACGTGGCTGTCGCATCGGTCGCCAGTCCGCCCGTCAGTGTGTCGTTGTTGACGAGGCCCTGCCCGCCGACGGTGTAGGTCAGCGCCGGGTTGGCATTGCCGTAGATGCGGCTCTGCGCATCGGCGGTCACGGTGATGGCGCGCTGGGTGACGGCGAGGTTCGCACCGACATAGGTGATCGCGTAATTGGTGTTGGCGAGCGATCCTTGCGTGATCGCATAGGTGCCGACACCGGATGTCGCATCGGCCGTGGTGGCAAGTCCGCCGGTCAGGCTGTCGCTGTTGACGAGGTTGCCGGAGGTGATCTGCCAGGTCAGCGGCGCATTGCTGTCGCCATAGGAGCGGCTATGGCCTTCCGCGGTCACCGTGATGGCGCGCTGCGCGACCGTCAGGTTGCCGGCGCTCACGAAGCTGAAGCCATAGCCGGATGTCGAGGCCAGCGCGCCCTGCGCGATGGTGATGCCGTAGCTGCCGCCGGCATTGGCCGTCGTGCCCGTGCCGCCCGACGTCAGAAGCGCTGCGCCCGTGAACGCCGTCGCGGCGGTGTCGGCAAGATAGACGCCGGTAATGCCGGGGTCGAAGCCCGTCACCGTATAGCGCCCCTGAAGCGCCGCCGTGACGTCGTCGCCATAGGTCTTCGCGGTATCGACGGAGGTGAAAGTCAGTGTCCGGGTGGCGCCGAAGACGTAGCGGTTGCCGGGATTGGCGGCGAGCGTGCCGCCGAGAGCCGTGGGGTCTTGGCCGAAGACGGCGGTGCTTCCGCTGTCGAGTCCGCCGAACGTGTTGCCGGTCGGGCTCGCCGAATAGATCACCCAGCGATCCGTCGCGGAGACGGCATCGGCGCCGCGCAGATTGATGAAGGCACCACCCGCGCTCAGAAAAGGCGCGTAGCTCACCACCCTCGCATTCGCGGCGATGGTGATATCGCCTGTGGTCGTGATGTTGTTGAAGCCTTCGGTCGGCCCTGCGACGAGACCTGCGGTCGTCGTGCCCCAGCTCGAAAGGCTGCCTATGGTCAGATTGCCGGTGCCGCGATAGGCAAGATAGGGCGTGTCGGCGGCAATGGTGCCTACCTGGTTCCCTGCATTGAGCATCAGGAACTGCGCGTTTCCGCGCAGCAGCATGCCACCGACGTTCAGGGCCGCGGTCTGGGTGACGCCCGTGCCAAAGCGCCCCGACAGGGCGAAGGTGCCGGACAGTGTCGTCGCCTGGTTGATAGAGAACATCGACGCCGCGATGTCGATCGCCTGGTTGTTGAACGTCATGCCGGCGGCGGCGGTGCCAGCTGCAGCCGAGGTGAAGGCTGCGTTCACCGCCGACAGAGAGGTGAGCGAACTGTCGGCGGTAACCGAGCGCCAGCCGTTCTGGATGTCGAGCCCCGAGACGTTGCCGGTCACGGCCGTCCGCACGCTGGCGCTGTTCTCGGCGCCGGTCGTCGCATTTGCGGTGGTGTAGGCGACGACCGACCCCGACACCGTGCCGGGCGCCATGAGCATGTAGTAGTAGCCGTTGGCGCCGGTGACGGCAGTGCTGCGCACCGCGCCGCCGCTCGCGAGGGACACCGTGACAAAGCCATCGATAGCCGATGCGAGCGCCGTCGTGCCATCGGCCCGGTAAGCAGTGCCGGACACCACCTGAATGCCGCCGGGGAAGGCCCCTTTCAGATAGGGATAGAGGCCGCCGGTGCCGCCGGCCCACACACCGGCGTCGAAACCGATGGATGCGAGGCCGCCGGTCTGCAACTGCAATGTCGTGAGGCCTATGCCTTCACCGCCGGCACCGGTTGTCTCTGCGTTGTAGTATGAATTGACGACCGGACCGGCGCCTGTCCCGATGAGCCCACCTGCCGTGCCGGGGGAAATGACCGCACCTGCCGCGAAACTCTCGCTCACGACGCTTCTGTTCCAGCCGACAAGGCCGCCGGCGATATGCCCGCCAAGGGTCGCGCCCAGCGCGAAGCTTTGGGTGATCGAACCGAGGGGTGTCAGCTCGCCTGCAAGACCGCCGGCGATCGAGTTGCCGGTCCCGCTGGCTGTCACGGTGCCCGTAGCAAACGAACGCACGATCTGTCCGCTCGCTTTCGCCACCAGTCCGCCCGCGATGCCGTGGTTGCCAGTCGATGTGACGTTGCCGGTCGCGTATGAGTCCGCAATCAGCCCTCCGTTGGAGACCGTCGAGACGAGGCCGCCGGCATAATAGATGCTGCTGACCGTGCCGTGGGCCCGGGAAGCGACGACCGTGCTGACGTCGCTCATGGTGCCGACCAGACCGCCGGCGAGAGTCGATGTGCCGGTGCCCGATACGTTTGCGTAAGAATGAACGTTTTGCAGCGTGCCGTTCTGCAAGAACCCAACGAGACTGCCGACCGCGCTGCCCGAGCCGACGATGTTACCGCCGGTGATGCCGAGATCGCGGATCCTCGCTCCGTTCACGGTGCCGAACAGGCCGACAGTAGCGTCGCCCGACGAGATGTTGAGATTGCTGATCGTGTGGCCGAGGCCGTGAAGGGTTCCCGAGAAGGTCCTGACCAGCGCTTCCCTGTGCACCTGGAAATTGCTCGCGTCGATATTGTAGGCGAGCGCGAAATTGCCGCCGGTGCCGACATAGGTGCCGATCGCCGCGCTGCTGTGGGCATAGTAGCCGTCGATCTCGTCGAGGTGCCACTTCGAGTAGACGAGCCAGTGCTTGACGCCGTTGATCGTCAGATACTGCTGCGTGATCGACTGATAGGCGGTTCCAAGACCGGGAGGCGGGGCGAAGAGACCGCCGTTCGCTTGGTAGAACGACATGGTGGCGCCGTTGCCGAAGGCATAGTCGTAGCCCGCGCCGTTCGCGATCGAGACGGTGGCCGCGCCATAGGCCGTGATGTTGGCGTTGATCGCCAGCGCGCCGCCGGCTTCCAGCGCCAGCTTGCCGGCGTTCCGGATGTCGATGGCTGCCGCGACGGTCAGCGTCGCGCCATTGGCAGTCCGGATGAAAAGGCTCTGCGCGTCGAGGTTCTGCGCCGCGTCGACGGTGAAGCTCGACCCCGTCGCGATGTAGCCACGCCCGGTCGTGCCGGCGATCGCCGCCAGTCCCGTGGGGCTCGATCCGGCCGCACCGCTCGCGTCGATCGAGGCTTGCGACAGGAGCGTCGCCGGGGTCTGCGCCGTCAGGATGTTGCCGTAAATATCGAAGCCGCTAAGGGTGCTTGCGCCAGTGCCGACGGCATAGCGTCCGGCATTGGTGGAGCCGGAACTGTTTGGCCCCGAATCGGCATTTGTGAAGGTGAGGACACGCGCGCCGTTGGCCAGCGTTCCGGCCGGTAGCAGCGTCATGTAGAAGCCGTTGATGCCGGTGGTCACGCGCCCGTATTCGATACCCTCGATGACCGTCGAGACATAGGCGTTGTTTTTGTTCAGCGAAGGGCGTCCCGCCGAGATGAGCGGGGTGAGTCCGAGGTCCGTGTAGGCGGTGCCCGAGATCATCTCGGCGCCGTTCGGGTAGAAGGTCGCGAGGTGCGGCATGATACCGCCGGTCCCGCCGGCAAAGCCTGCGCGCGGACCGCCGTTCAGGAAGTCGGTAAGCGAGACTGCCGTGCCGAGACCTGCGCCGCTTCCCGCCCCGACGCCGCTGCCCCGTCCCGTCGTGTCGGTGAGGAAAAAGGCGTTGGTGATATTGGCGCTCCAGCTATAGCCGACGAGCCCGCCAAGTTCCGTTGCGCCGCTGGTATGGGCGACCGCGCCGGTGGCGAAAGCCTGGTCGATCGAGCCGCTGCTGTCCATGTATCCGACGAGGGCGCCGACCCTGTTCCCGCCGAACGTCGCGCCCGTCGCATAGACCTGCCGAAGTGCACCGGTGTTCCAGCCGACAAGGCCGCCGATCATGCTGCCGTTGTCCGCGGTCACGCCGGCATTGGAGAAGGACTGGCTGATGGTGCCGTCATTGCGGCCGACGAGCCCGCCCGTGACATAAGTCCCATCCACCCGCCCGTCGGCCCAGACGCGGGTGATGGTGCCCGCATTGTAGCCGGCGATCGCGCCGGTCATCTGCTGGCCGCTGATGACGACATTGCGCAGGCCGACATTGCTGATCGTGCCCGCCGACCCGACATGGCCGAACAGCCCGACCTTGTTGGTCGGGATCTGCCGGACGCTCAGATTGTAGATGACGTTGCCGAGCCCCTCGAACGTGCCGGTGAAGCCCTGGCCGCCGTTCTGGACGTTGGAGCTCATGTCCATGCCGAGCGCGACGAAGCCGAGCTGGCCGTTCCAGTTCCGCGTGTCGGTGGCGTCGATCGGCCGGGCCAGCGCGTATCGGCCGGTCAGGTTCGCATTGATCGCCTGCAACTCGTTGACGCTGTAGATCAGCGTGTAGGCATTGCCGTTGATTGTCAGTGACTGTCCCGTGTGGGGGTCGCCGATATAGTTGACGCCGGAGCCGAGCGAGAAGGACAGGGTGCCGCCCGTTCCGCCCTGGTTGGTGTTGAAGGAAAGACCGCCGGCACCCGTCACGAAGATGTTGGCGTTGACGGCGATGGAGCGGTAGGCGTTCAGCGTCAGCGTCGAGCCTGAGGACCAGACGATGGGGGCCGCGACCGTGATGTCGCCGGCCTGCGTGCCGCCCGATCCCGTGGAGATCGTGACATTGGAGAGCGCGAGCTGGTTCTGCAGCGTCGTGACGTTGATGACGCTGTCGTTGCCGGTCGCGGTGAAGCCGGTCTGGTTCGCGTCCGCGTCGTTCGAGATCGTGACATTGTAAGGGTCGAGCAGCAGCGTGCCGAACCGGCCGTGGGCTGCCCGCAGGTCCGCCGTGCCCGTGAAAGCGAGCGTCGCCTTGCCCGACACCTCGGCGAAACCGCCGTCGCCGCCTAATGCGCCGCCCTTCGCCGAGATCATCCCGGCAAAGCTGGTCGCCTGATCGGACCAGAGAATGACCCGGCCGCCGTCGCCCCGGACCGTGGCGTCGGCCCGGATGGTGGTCGCGGCATCGACGGTCAGGATATCGGCGCGCAGGAGCGAACCGGTGCCCTGATAGTCGCCGCCGATCCTGATCTGGCCGCCGCCGGTCCCGCCCGAGGCATCGAGCCGGGCACCGGAGAGATCGATGGCCCTGCCGGTGACGGTGATGGAGCCGCCCGCGAGCGTCGGGCTTGAGACGTTGACGCGACCGGTGACATTGACGCGGCCGCCGGCTCCGCCATCAACGACGACAGTTCCGCCCGCGCGCGGTGCCCGCGTCGACACTCCGTCCGAGTTCGACGGAGGCCGCGCCGGGCGGGCCGCGCGCCCGTCGCCATTCCGCGCCGTGACCGGCCGTGCCGCCACGCGATTCCGGTCCGGCTCGCCAGATGCAGCGCCGCCAAAGCGAACGCCGGTTGCGGTTGGCGCGGCGCCACCGGCCTCGATCGTGCCGCCGAGGTTAATCGCCGCCCGCGCCACGTCCGCGCTGGTCGCAGCGCGCGCTTCGACGCGCCCACCCCGGGCATTGATGCGGCCGGTCTGGCTGATCAGCGCGCGGGTGCGGTCCGAATCGCTGGTAGGCACGGACACGGTGAGGAAGCCGTCGCCCTCGACATCGACCGAGACGCGCTCGCCGGAGGCAAGACCGACGCGGCCGCCCGGCGCCGAGATCGTGCCCTCGTTGGAGACGCGGCCGCCGATGAGCACGGCGTCGCCGCCGCCGCGCACGCGAATGCGCCCCTGGTTGGTGACGCCGGCCGACTGGCCCGTGCCGGTATAGCGCCGGCGGCCGGCCATGAAGTCCGCATCGCTGCTGTCCAGCGTCGAGGCTGTGAAGCCTCCGGTATCGACCGTGCCGGTCGATGTGATCAGGATGCCGTTGGGATTGATCAGATGGACCTGACCGTTGGACTGGATGCGGCCGGCAATGGTCGAGGAGGTATTGCCGGTGACCCGGTTCAGCGTCGCGGCATTGGCGTTCGGCTGCTGGAAGGTGACGGTGCCACCCTGTCCGACCGAGAAGGCGTTCCAGTTGATGACGGCGCGCTGGGACGACTGGTTGATCGTCAGCGTTCCGGCCTGCGGTGTCCCGATCGTCGCGGTGCCGCTGGCAACCGTGCCGCCGGTGGGCAGGGTCTGCGCCCGCGCGGCATCGCCGCCGCCCTGCACGAGGCCCGCCAGAATGGCGATGGCCGAGACGGAACGGCGCAGCCGTTGCCGCGACAGGGTGAGAGGCGGGACCGGCAGCAACCGTCCTCCCGAGGCCATCCAAACGACGAGCGCCTGCCCGCGCTCCAACTTCCCCAGCCGCGTACGCATGGTCGACTGTCCCACCCCTGCCGATGGGCTTTTCCGCCCATTCCGGTAGGTCAGATGCCATGCAGCGGCGGCGCCTGTCTTCTCACTCAGCGCAGACGCAGCGGAATCACGGCGCCGGGTGCGCAACCATCCGTCGCGCAATGCCGGCGGGCGTTCGACGGTCCGGTCGTTTGGCGCCGGCGGTTCCGCCGCTGGCGCGAGGCGCGTGCCACGGCATCGTTCGAGTGCAGTGCCGTCGGCGCGTTACGGCTCGTTCGGCCCGGCGCGCGAGCGTGTGTTCGCGCGTCCACCATCCTCGCAAACGGCACGGACACGCGAGCCGCTTGCGCGCGCTGGTCTTCTCTAAGTCCTTGAGGAGAATGGTGCCGCGGAAGGGATTCGAACCCCCGACCCCATCATTACGAATGATGTGCTCTACCAGCTGAGCTACCGCGGCCAATGCGCGCGCCTTGTAGCCGCAGGTCCGGGATTTTGCAACACCGTGCGCGGGCTATCGTTCGATCCCGCCGCGATCCGGACGGGGCGGTGTTGTCAGGGGTTGGCGCGATCAGGCGCGCTGCGCCGGGGGTGGGCTAACCGGGCAGGAAGGCCGTGCGCCCGCCGGCCTCCACCACCGTCTCGACCGGGGCGCCATAGAGCGCGGCGAGCTGCTCGGACGTGAGGATCTTGCTCGCGACACCGGCCGCAATCACTGCACCGCCGCGCAGCAGCGCCACGCGGTCGGCATGACCGAGCGCCTGGTTCGGATCGTGGGTGGTGAAGAGGACGCCGAGGCCGTCGGCGGCGAGGCGGCGCACCTGGGCCATCACCTTGCCCTGGTTGCCGAAGTCGAGGCTGGCTGTCGGCTCGTCGAGGACGACGAAGCGCGGCTCCTGCGCGAGCGCGCGCGCGATCAGGACAAGCTGCCGTTCCCCGCCCGAAATCATCGTGGTCGGGCGTTCGGCGAGATGGGCGATGCCGAGCCGGTCGAGCATGGCGAGGGCGATCTCGCGGTCGCGGGCTGTCGGCCGGGCGAACAGGCCGCCATGGGCCGTGCGCCCCATCAGCACGACCTCGAAGGCGGTGAAGGCAAAGGTGCCGCCATGGGCCTGCGGCACGTAACCGATCAGCCGCGCGCGCTCCGGGATCGAAAGGGAGGCGAGCGGCCGGCCGTCGAGGGTCACCGCGCCGCCCTGCGGCGGGATCAGGCCGAGCATGGTCTTGAGCAGGGTCGTCTTGCCGCCGCCATTGGGGCCGAGCAAAGCGAGAACCTCGCCGGAGCCGATGGCAAGCGTGACGTCGCGGCCGACCGCGTGGCGCGGATAGCCGAAGGCGAGATGGTCGGCGGCGAGGCTCATGACCAGCCTCCGCGCGCGGTGGTGAGCAGCCAGATGAAGAAAGGCGTGCCGATGACGGCGGTGAGAATGCCGAGCGGCACCTCGACCGGCCCGATGGTGCGGGCCAGCGTATCGATGAGCAGGAGATAGCCGCCGCCGAGCATGGCGCTGGCCGGGATCAGGCGACCGAAGTCCGGCCCGACGAGGAAGCGGGCGAGATGCGGCACGACCAGCCCGACCCAGCCGATAATGCCGGCGGCGGCGACGCTCGCCGCTGTCACCAGCGTCGCCGCCGCGACGATGGCGAGGCGCAGCGGTCCGGTCGGCAGGCCGAGGGCGCGGGCCTCCTCCTCGGGAAGGGACAGGGCATTCATCCGCCAGCGCAGCGCCATCAGCACGACCGCGCCGAGGATGACCGGCGCGATCAGCGGCACGAGGTCGCGCGCATTGGCCGCCGACAGGCTGCCGAGCAGCCAGAAGGTCATGGCGGGCAACTGGTTGTAGGGATCAGCCAGCACCTTGATCAGCCCGACGCCGGCACCGAGCAGTGCGCCGACGACCACGCCGGTCAGCACGAGCGTCAGGATCGGATCGCCGGAACGGATGGTCGAGCCGACCGCATAGACGGCAGCGACCGCGAGAAGACCGCCGGCAAAGGCCGCAGCCTGGATGCCGAAAATGCCGAAGGACAGGAAGATGCCGAGCACGGCGCCCAGCGCTGCGCCGGACGAGGCGCCCAGGATGTCCGGCGAGACCAGCGGATTGCGGAACAGGCCCTGGAAGGCCGCGCCGGCAATCGCGAGCGCCGCCCCGCAGGCGAGTGCCGCCACGACGCGGGGGCCGCGGATCGAGAACACCACGGCCTCGACCGAAGGCGAGAGGCCGGAGGGCATGCCGGTCACGCGCGACCAGAGTGCAACGCCAAGCTCGGGCAGGGTCACTGGAAACCGCCCGACGGCGAAGGCGACGGCTATGCCCGCCACCAGCACGGCGAAGGCGATGGCATTGCCGCCGATGGCGCGGGCCTGCATGGTCAGCCGCGCCCTTCCAGCACGCGGTCGAACTGCTCGTCGGTCGGCGTGACCTGATAGAACAGCGTGTAGAAGTCGCGGCTGAGCGCGCGGATGTCCTCAGGGAACAGCGCGGGATAAAGCAGCTTGGCGAGCCACCAGAGGCCGGCCATGCGGTTCACCGAGGGCGGAAAGTCGACCCAGCCGAACGGCAGTTTCGGCGAGAGATGCACGCGGCCCTCGCGCACGGCCCTGACGCCGGCCCAGGCCGGGTCGGAGCGGACATTGGCCGCGAAGGTCTGGTCGATGGTGACGATCACCGCCGGATTCCAGGCGAGCACCTGCTCCAGCGAGACATTGGCGAGGCCCGATCCCGCCGCGCCGCGCGCGACATTCACCGCGCCGAGAAATTCCACGGTCTCGACATTGATCGAGCCGGCGAGGCCGGTCTCGAGGCCGCGAGGGCCGCGGGCGTAGTAGACACGCGGGCGGCTGTCCGCAGGCACCTTCTCGATGCGCGCGAGCAGCGAGCCCATCGTGTCGTCGCACCAGCTTGCGAGCTGGGCGGCGCGGCGTTCGCGGCTGGTGAGCTGGCCGAGCGCGCGATAGGTGCCGGCCGTCGCGCGGAAGCTGCCGTCGAGCAGCGCATAGGGAATGCGGGTCTGTTCCTGCACGCGGTCGGCGAGTTCCGCGAAGGTGCGGCGCACCGAGCCGGCGTCGAGGATCAGGTCCGGTTTCAGCGCCAGAACGAGTTCGAGATTGGCGGTGTTGCCGCGCCCGGTGATGCGGCCGACCTCCGGGCGGGAGCCGATCTCGGGCAGGAGGAATTCGCGCTCCTCGGGCCGATTGGCGCGCGGCCAGCCGAGCAGCAGGTCAGGCGCCAGCGTGTAGAGCAGGATCGCGGCCGGTGGACCTGCGGGGAAGACGCGCTCGACCGTCGCCGGGATCGTCACACGGCGGCCCGCGCCGTCGACGATGAAGGACGTGCGCGCGAAGGCTGGCGCGGCGAGCGTCGCGCCAGCACCTGCGATCATCAGTCGGCGGTCGATGGCGGGCATGATGGCGACGCCCCGGTTGTCCCGTTTGCGAATGCTGCGGCCAAGCCTTGCATGGCGGCCCGGCGGCCTGAAAGGGCTTATCGCCTCAGGCCGTTTCGAAATCGCCTTTCTGCGGCGGCGCGAGCGGCCGGAACAGGCTGCGGTCCGGTTTCAGGTCGATGAGCGGCGTGCCGTCGAGACAGTCGAGGCCGGCGACCTCAAGCACCGGGCCGTCGACCCGCAGCAAGCGCACAACCGACGTGCCGATGGGGTTGGGCCTCACCGGCGAGCGCAGCGAGAAGGTGCCGCGCGCAGAGCCGTCGTTTTTCGGGCTCTGGCGGACGAGGTCGCGGCGCGAGCGGTCGAGCCAGTAGAGCACTTCGAGGCGCTCATAGGCCGCGATGCCCTCAAGGCCGGCGACCCAGGGTTCGAACAGCTCGATGCGGCAGACCGGGCCGTCCTCGCGCCCCTGGCGCGGACATTCCAGCCGCGAGGTCCAGGGCGTGCGGATCGTGCCGATGAAGACGAGGCCGGCATCGGTGGCGGGCGGCATCTCAACGGCGACCTCGCCGGCCCTGATCTCGTTCTCGCGGACCATGGCCGTCAGTCGACCGCGATCATCACGTCGGACGCCTTGACCACCGCATAGGCGGTCTGCCCGATGGCGAGCTTCAACTCGTCCACCGCCGCGTTGGTGATGGCCGAGGTGACGACGCCGCCGCCGATGTCGATCTTCACATGGGCGGTGGTCGCGCCCTTGGTGATCTCGACGACCTTGCCCTTGAGCTGGTTGCGCGCGCTGACCTTCATCGGTTCGCTTCCTGTGACGCCTGCGTTCGATCCCGATGGATACAACGCTCAGGAGGCGGAGACAACGCCAGCCGCTTCTGCCGCTTGACGAACCGCCCGGCCCCGACCCCTTTAGGCGCATCGGAGGAAGCCTGATGAAGATCGGTGTTGCAGGTCTTGGACGGATGGGCGCGGCCATTGCGCGGCGGCTGCGCGATGTCGGGCACGAGGTGACGGTCTGGAATCGCACGCCGGAGAAGGCGGCCAAGCTCGCCGGGGACGGCTTCGCTGTGGCCGCCAGCCCGGCCGATCTCGCTTCCGCTGTCGATGTGGTGATCACGATCCTGACGGACGAGACGGCGATCAACCAGGTCTATGCTGGCGAAAAGGGCCTCCTGTCCGGCTCCGTCGCCGGCAAGCTGTTCATCGAAATGAGCACGGTGCAGCCCAAGACTCCGCAGGCGCTCGCGCCGCAGGTCGCGGCAGCCGGAGCGCTGCTCGTCGAATGTCCCGTGGGCGGCACGGTCGGACCGGCGCTTTCGGGCAAGCTCATCGGGCTCGCCGGCGGTGAGGAAGCGGCCTTCGAGAAGGCACGCCCGATCCTCGAGCAATTGTGCCGCCGGGTGGACCTGTGCGGGCCGATCGGCGCGGGATCGAGCATGAAGCTCGCGATCAACCTGCCGCTCGCGGTCTACTGGCAGGCCATGGGCGAAGCTTATGCCCTCTGCGAGCACCTCGGGCGCGACACGCAGTGGTTCGTCGATCTCATGGCGGATTCGTCCGGCGGGCCGAACGTGATCAGGGCCCGGGGCGGGGCCGTCGCTCTCGCCCTCGCCGATCAGGATGCCGGTTCGGCGACATTCGACTGCGACTCCATCCGCAAGGACCTGCGAACCATGATCGCCGAGGGGCGGGATCGCGGATTGTCCATGCCTGTTACCGCGCAGGTGCTGGCGACCTATGACGGCGCAAGCGCAGAGGGCTGGGGCGGGCGCGACGGCGTGGAACTGCCGCGGTACTGGTCGAAAACGCGCGGCCGGGCGGGCGGATAGTCCGCCGCACGTTTGCCGGACATGGCGCCCGGCAGGCGCCGGGCCGTTCAGTCCTCGACGAGCTGAAGACGCGGCTCCGGCCGGTCGTCCGCGAGGACGGCGATGTCGTCCAGGAGCGCGCGGATCGCCTTGCGGGGGTCGCCATCGAACTCCGCCAGCACGGCTTCGACCTCGTCGTCGCCGGACCAGCCTTCAATCACTTCGCTGACAGCAGCCATGGGGAACTCCTTCCTCAAACTGCTGCCACCATACCGCCATCGCTGCCAAGGGATGGCAGCAGGATGGCGGTAGCGAACAAATGCGCAGCGGGAATTGACGCCTGGCTGGAATCAAAAGGCCGGGCGCGAGCCCGGCCTTTCCTAGACATCCGTCTGTCGTCGTCGATCCCAGTACATCCGTGGCAATCGACCGCAGACGAAGGATCGTCAGGCAGCCCGAAGCTGTTCGGCCGCCATCTTGCCCGACTTGTTGTCGCGCATGACTTCGTAGCCGAGCTTCTGGCCCTCGGTGATGTCGCTCATACCAGCGCGCTCAACGGCGGAGATGTGAACGAAGACGTCGGCGCCGCCATCATCCGGCTGAATGAAGCCGAAACCTTTGGTGGCGTTGAACCATTTCACTGTGCCGGTGGTCATGAATAACCCTCCTTCTGGCAGAATTGAACAACCGCCGCGCGAATGCACGGTGGTCAAAGAACGATTTTCGAAGGGGGTTTTCGTCAGGAGCGCGCCGAAGCGGCAATAAACAAAGGCCAGCCGAGCAAATATCGATTGCTGAACATATGAGCATTAAATCGAATGTGCAAGGATTATCTTTCAATACAGAAACCTGGAAGCGTTCGCTTCAGGAAATACAGGCCCAACTGACGCCGCGAGAGGCCTTCGTGCGACCTACTCCACGCCTATCCTGTCGCCCTCGCCGAGCGGCCTCTGCATGAGCACGGAATCGACCCAGCGGCCGAGTTTCCAGCCGATCGAGGGCAGGACGCCGACGACGGTGAAGCCGCACGCGCGGTGCAGCGCGATGGAGCCGGCATTACCGAGATTGCCGATGACCGCGATCATCTGGCGGTAGCCTTTGGCCGTGCACTCGTCGATCAGCCGGTCGAGCAGGGCCCTGCCGACGCCCTTGCCCTGCGCGGCGGGCGAGACATAGACCGAATTCTCGACCACGAAGCGATAGCCCGGCCGCGTGCGGTAGGCGCTCGCATAGGCATAGCCGGCGACGGCGCCGTTCAGTTCCGCGACGAGATAGGGATAGCCGGCTGAGAGGATCGCAGCCTGACGCCTGGCCATCTCAGCCTCGTCCGGCGGCTCGTATTCGAACGAAGCAACGCCGTCCCGGACGTTCGGGCCGTAGATTGCGGTGATGGCGGGAATGTCGTCGGGGGTGGCCGGGCGGAGCGTCAGGGCAGGGCCCGAATGCACGGCTGATCCGAAATCAGGAAACGCGCACGAAGCGGCGGACGCGGGAGCGCGGCTTGGCAATGCGGCGGGTGACGGTCACGCCGCGGTTGGACACCTCGATGCGGCGGTCCTGCGTCGGCATGAAGAAGCGCGCGGTTTCGGAAGCGCCGTCGACCTGGACGAAGTCGGCATCGAGAGCGCGCATGAACGACTTCACCGATCCGAAGGTCATGCCGCGTCTCCGCCCGTATGGAACCAAACGAAATGTTTGGAGCGGGAGAAGGGATTCGAACCCTCGACCCCAACCTTGGCAAGGTTGTGCTCTACCCCTGAGCTACTCCCGCATCCGGGTACCCGCGACCGCCAGAGCTGCCGGGGAGGGCGGTTCTATGCCAAAGGATGCCGGTGATTGCAATGGGCGCTGCAAGACTTTTTTGCCGGCGGACGCGGGTGCAGTGCGGATCTCTGCTTTGACGGCACGGCGGGAGGTTGGTTATCTGCGGACCGGCGGCGGCCAGACAGCCCCGCATAGGCCGCAGGCGGCGCGGGAGAATGGCATGGGGTTCGGTTACGTCGCGCTGCCGCGGGTGGAGCGTTTCCGGCTGGCCAATGCGACCCTGCCGGTGGCGCTGATCGGACCCGGCGAGACGCAGCAGGCTGACCGTGACGGGCTGGTGCGCGCGGACATCGTCGTCGCAGAAGGCAGGGTGGAGGCGGTGACGGCTCCCGGCGCGATTGCCGTCGATGCCGTCGATCTCGACGGCGGCATGGTCTTTCCCTGTTTCGTCGATGCCCATACGCATCTGGACAAGGGCCATATCTGGCAGCGCGCGCCCAATCCCGACGGCACCTTCCCGGGCGCGCTCGCGACCGTGGCGGCCGACCGGGCCGCCAACTGGTCGGCGGCGGATGTGCGGGCGCGTATGTCCTTCGCGCTGAAATCTGCTCACGCCTACGGCACGGCGGCGATCCGCACCCACATCGATTCGGTCGCCGAGCAGGTCGATATTTCCTGGCCGCTCTTCGCCGAGATGCGCGAGGAGTGGCGCGGCCGCGTCGACCTGCAGGGCTCCTCGCTCTGCGGCATCGATATCGCGGTGGAGCCGGGCTATCTCGACCGCATGGCCGGCGTGCTGAAGCGCCATGGCGGCGGCCTCGGCTGCGTCACCTACATGTCGCCGAATCTCCCCGGTGGGTTGGACGCGATCTTCCGCACGGCGCTCGACAACGGCCTGCCGCTCGATTTCCACGTCGACGAGACCATGGACCCCGCCGCCCATTCGCTGCGGCTGATCGCGGAGGCCGCGATCCGCTTCGGCTGGCGGCAGCAGGGTCACGGCCGGATCGTGGTCGGCCATTGCTGCTCGGTCTCGGTCCAGCCTGAGGACGAGGCGGCGCGCACGCTCGATCTGGTTGCCGAGGCCGGCCTTGCCGTCGTCTCGCTGCCCATGTGCAACATGTACCTGCAGGACCGGCAGGCCGGCCGCACGCCGCGCCGCCGCGGCGTCACGCTGCTGCACGAGATGAAGGCGCGCGGCATTCCCGTCATGGTCGCCTCCGACAATACGCGCGATCCGTTCTATGCCTATGGCGACCTCGACATGCTGGAGGTCTACGCGCAAGCGACCCGCATCCTGCATTTCGACCATCCCGTGGCCGACTGGCCGATGACCGTGACGGGAACGCCGGCCGCGGTCTGCGGGTTTGAGGGCCGGGGCGCGATCCGGGCCGGCGCGCCGGCCGATCTCGTCGTGTTCCGCGGGCGGACATGGACCGAGGTCCTGTCGCGCCCGGAAGCCGGCCGCACCGTCATCCGCGCCGGGCGCGCCATCGACACGAGCCTTCCCGACTACCGCGAACTCGATCATCTCTGGAGCTGAGCCATGCCGTCCGAGACCGACACGCCGGAGACCCCGAGGCCGCGCTACGACATCGACGGGCTGAAGGCGAAGCTCGCCGGCATCAAGACCGAGGACAATCCGGCCCTCGTCCGCCAGAAGAGCCGCGACTTCTACTGGTACTCGCCGACGCTGAAGCGCCAGCTCGACCATGTCGTCGGCGACATCATCGTCTCGCCGGCCAACGAGCAGGAGGTGGTGCGCGTGCTGGCCGCCGCCTTCGAACTCGGCATTCCCGTGACGCCGCGCGGCACGGGCACGGGCAATTACGGGCAGGCCATGCCGCTGTCGGGCGGCATCGTCCTCGATCTCTCCGGCATGAACAAGGTGCTGGCGGTGCAGCCGGGCCGGTTCGTCGCCGAGGCCGGCGCGGTGATCGCCGAGATCGACAAGGTGGCGCGCCCGCAGGCGCAGGAAATCCGCATGCACCCCTCCACCTATGCGACGGCCTCGGTGGGCGGCTTCATCGCGGGCGGCTCGGGCGGTGTCGGGTCGATCACCTGGGGCGGCCTGCGCGATGCCGGCAACGTCATCCGGCTGAAGGTCGTCACCATGGAGGCGAGCCCGCGCGTGCTGGAGCTGACCGGCGACGATCTCGCCAAGGTCGCCCACGCCTATGGCACCAACGGCATCATCACCGAGGTCGAGATGCCGCTCGGCCCCGCCTACAGATGGGTGGACCTGTTCCTGGGCTTCGACACGTTCGAGCGCGCCAGCGCCTTCGCCAGCGAACTCGGCGAGCAGGACGGCATCGCCAAGAAGAACATCGCGGTGGTGGCCGCCCCCGCCCCGCAGACCTATTTCCTGCGGCATCAGGACTACATGGTGCCGGGCAAGCACGTGGTCATCGCGATCATCGCCGATTTCGCGGTGGACGCGGCGCTGAATTTCGCGAAGCGCCAGGGCGCGGAACTGCTGCTGCGCACCGACAAGATCGACGAGGACGAGCGCAGGAAGATGCCGCCCGGCTTCGAGCTGACGTGGAACCACACGACGCTCAGGGCGCTGCGCGTCGATCCGGCGATCACCTATCTTCAGGTGCTGTACCCGTTCCCGGATCAGGTGAAGCTCGCGACAGCCATCCACGAGCGGTTCGGCGACGAGGTGGTCGGCCATCTCGAATTTGTTCGCTTCGACGGCAAAGTAACCTGTTTCGGTCTGCCGCTCGTGCGCTTCACGACGGAGGAGCGGCTCGATGAGATCATGGCGATCCACGAGGACATGGGCGCGCCGATCTTCAATCCGCACCGCTACACGCTCGAGGAAGGCGGCATGAAGCAGACCGACGAGGTCCAGCTCGCCTTCAAGAAGGAGGCGGACCCTCAGGGCCTGCTCAATCCCGGCAAGATGATCGCCTGGGAGGACCCGAGCTACGACTACAAGTCGGGCAAGACCTTTTTGTTCAAGAGCCTGGCGGATGCGGGCGTCGCGCCGTGAGCAAGGTTCGGAGTCACTCTCTTCGCCCGAACTCACTCGCCGTCATCCCCGGCCGAGCGCAGCGAGGGGAAGGGATCCAGACTTTCTCCGGTTCGCGGCCATCGCCTTCGGGGTTGAAATGCTAGACCCCCTTCCCTCGCCCTTCGGGCTCGCCGGGGGTGACGGTCGGTATCACAAGGCTATTGCCCTCTGATGCGCGTTCTCGTCCTCTACTGCCATCCGAATCCGACAAGCTATGGCGCGGCCCTGCACGGTGCCGTGGTCGAGACGCTGACTGCCGCCGGCCATGAGGTGGACGACTGCGACCTCTACGCGGAAGGCTTCGACGCGGTGCTCTCGCGGGCCGAGCGTCTTGGCTACCACGACCTCCACACCAACACCCATCCGGTTCAGGGCCATGTGGACCGCCTGCGGGCGGCCGAGGCGCTGGTGCTGGTCTTCCCCGTCTGGAACTTCGGCTTTCCGGCGCTGCTGAAGGGTTATCTCGACCGCGTCTTCCTGCCGGGCGTGTCGTTCGGGCTGGTCGATGGCGCGACGCAGGGCATGCTGACGAACATCACAAAGATCGGCGTGGTCACGAGCTATGGCGCGACCTGGATGAAGGCGACCCTGCTCGGCAATCCGCCGCGCAAGTTCTGCACGCGCTCGCTGCGCGCGGTGACGCGGTTCAGGGCGTCGGTGGACTATCTCGCCCATTACGACATGAACCGTTCGACGCCGGAGACAAGGGCGGCGTTCCTGTCCCGTGTCCGCGAACGGTTCGCGCGGTTCTAGGAACGGGTTTGATGAGCCGGCTGACACCGTCACGCTCCTGTCACCTTTCCCGGAGAAACATGCGCCGGCTGCACAAAAGCGGCCGAAGCGGGAGCGGCCGCGCCGCCCCGGCTCTGGGGGGATTGGCATGAGCCGCACGAAGGACGCCGCCGACGCTGGCCGGGAGCCCTATCGCAAGTCGATCGGCGCGCATGTTCAGCACGCGGCCCGGCTGCACCGGGCGCTGGTGGCGCGCAAGCTGACCATCCTCGGTCTTTATCCGGGTCAGGAACAGGTTCTGAAGATTCTCGCCGATGGCGGCGACATGACCATGGGCGATCTCGCCTCCGCGCTCAGGGTCCGTCCGCCGACCGCCTCGAAGACGGTCGGGCGGCTGGCCGCGCAGGGCCTGATCGAGCGCAAGAGTCCGGGATCGGGCGACGGCCGCCTCGTGCGGGTCGGGCTGACCGAGGCTGGCCGGGAGAAGGCGATCGCGCTTGACGACCTCTGGTTCGCCGCCGAGGACGAGATGCTCGCCGATCTCGACGGCAAGGACGTCAAGCGCCTGCGCAAGCTGCTTCGCCGGATCGAGAAGACGCTCTTGCCGCACGCGGCCGACGATCAGGCGGACGAGGAAGACGAACTCGAAGAGGCGTGAGCCTCTGCCATCGTTTCGCGGCGCGTCCCTAATCTAGGATTTTTGTCCTTGACAGCGTAACGCTGGTCCGGTAGGTTTCCGGCACGTTGGACAACTGCGCCGGTGCCGCCGGTATGCCCCGTCAGTCCTTCGGAGCCATCGCCCTGTAGGCCTCGATCACCTGCGAATCGTCTTGCTTGCCGAGCCCCATGCCGGAGGCGGCGAGGAAGAGCTGGTGCGCCGCCGCAGCCAGAAACAGGGGCGCGCGGGTCGAATGGCCGGCGTCCAGGACGATGCCGAGATCCTTGACGAAGATGTCGACGGCCGAGGTCACCGGCGGATCGTCCATCAGCATGCGCGGGCCGCGATTGTTCAGCATCCAGCTTCCCGCCGCGCTCGATCCGTAGATGTCGAGGAGTACCCCGGTGTCGAGCCCGGCGCGCTCGCCGAGCGCCAGCGCCTCGGCGGCGGCGGCGATATGCACGCCGCACAGCAACTGGTTGATGGTCTTCACCATGGCGCCGTCGCCGGCCTTCTCGCCGACGTGGAACAGGCGCGAGCCCATGACCTTCAGGATCGGCTCGGCGGCGGCGAAGACGCCTTTCGGTGCCGAGGCCATGATGGTGAGCGAGCCGGCCTCCGCGCCGACGACGCCGCCGGAGACCGGGGCGTCGACGAAGCGGCGCTGCGTCGCCTCCACCTTCGCGCCGATGGCGGCGGCGCGCGCCGGGGCACAGGTGGCGCAAAGGATGACGATGGCATTGGGGCCGAGCGCATCGAGCGCCCCGGCCTCGAACAGGACAGCCTCGGCCTGATCGGCATTGACCACCATCAGGACGAGGGCATCGGCACCGGCCGCAGCCTCCTTCGCGGTGGCGAAGGGCGTGCCGCCATTCGCCTTCAGCCAGTCGAGCGCTGCCGGGTTGACGTCGGTGCCGTGGATCGCGTGACCGGCCCTGGCGAGGTTCGCCGCCATGGGACGGCCCATGGCGCCGAGGCCGGCGAAGCAGATGGTTGCCATCGGAAAATGCCTGTTCGCTGCCGCTACTCTTTCACCGCGCCGGTCATGGCCGAGACGTAGTGCTCGACGAAGAAGGCGTAGAGGATGACCAGCGGCAGCGAGCCGACCAGCGCGCCGGCCATGAGCGAGCCCCAGCGGAACACGTCGCCGTCGACGAACTCGGAGACGATGGCGGTGGGCACCGTCTTGTTCGGGTTCGAGGAGATGAAGGTCAGTGCGTAGATGAACTCGTTCCAGCACAGCGTGAAGGCGAAGATGAAGGCCGAGATCAGGCCGGGGATGGCCAGCGGAATGATGATCTTGACCATGATCTGCCAGCGGCTGGCGCCGTCGATCAGGGCGCATTCCTCCAGCTCGTAGGGGATGGTCTTGAAATAGCCCATCAGCAGCCAGGTGCAGAACGGGATGAGGATGGTCGGATAGGTCAGGATCAGCGCGAAGGGCGTGTCGAACAGGCCGTAGAAGTGAATGATGGTCGACAGCGGGATGAACAGGATGGAGGGCGGCACGAGATAGGCGAGGAAGATCAGGCCGCCGACCGTCTGCGCGCCCTTGTAGCGGATGCGGGTGATGGCATAGGCGGCGAGTACCGAGGCGACGATCGACAGGAAGGTGGCGCAGACCGCCACGAACATCGTGTTCCACAGCCAGGTCGGATAGTTCGATTCGAACAGCAGCTTGTAGACATGACGGAAGGTCGGCTCGCTGACCCAGAGCGGGTTGCCGCCGTGGAGGTCGAGCAGGTCCTGGTCCGGTTTGATTGACGTGATGACCATCCAATAGAACGGGAACAGCAGCACGACCATGATGATGACGAGCGGCATGTAGACCGTCACCGTCTTGCGCGGCAGGCTCTCCAGATAGCTCATGCCCTCGGAATGGTCGTCCCTGGCGGGGGCGCGGGCCGCCGTAGTCAGCGCTGCTGCGGTCTTCGGGTCGGTTCCGGCGGTGGCGGTCATGACAGGGCTCCGTCGGCGAAAGGACTGCGGCTGGCGGGCAGGGTCGAGATTTCTTTGGCTTTTCGATCAGTCATTGTTCTCTCCCTGCTGCCATTTGCGGCGCTGCAGGCCGAACCACGAGAACATGATGGCGGCGAGCAGGAAGGGCACCATGGAGATGGCGATGGCCGCGCCCTCGCCGAGGTTTCCGCCGAGAATGCCGCGCTGGTAGGAGAGCGTCGCCATCAGGTGTGTGGCGTTGACCGGGCCGCCGCGCGTCATGGCCCAGATGAGCTGGAAGTCGGTGAAGGTGAACAGCACCGAGAAGGTCATGACCACAGCGATGATGGGCGTTAGCAGCGGATAGGTCACATAGCGGAAGTTCTGCCACTTCGACGCGCCGTCCAGCGTCGCTGCCTCGTAGAGCGAGGGCGAGACGGTCTGCAACCCGGCGAGAAGCGTGATGGCGATGAACGGGATGCCGCGCCAGATATTGGCGAAGATGACCACGCACTGGGCGAGGAAGGGGTCGCCGAGCCAGTTGATCGGCGAGCCGCGGTCGAGGATGCCGAGCTTCACCAGCCCCCAGGTGATGACCGAGAACTGGGTGTCGAAGATCCACCAGAAAGCCACCGCGGACAGGACGGTCGGCACGATGAAGGGGATCAGCACCACCGAGCGGATGAAGGCCTTGAACGGCAGGTTGTTGTTGAGCAGCAGCGCCAGATAGAGGCCGATGGCGAACTTCACCGCCGAGGCGATGAAGGTGAAGACGAGGGTGAAGATCAGCGCCCGGATGAAGTCGCTGTCGTCGCTCAGCCACTCGAAGTTCTCCAGGCCGACGAAGCGTCCTTCGCGGCCGATGCGCGCGTCGGTGAAGCTCATCCACAGGCCCTTGCCCAGCGGATAGACCAGGAAGAGCACGAGGAAGGCCATGGCCGGGACCATGAACCAGAACCCGAGCCAGTTGCGGTTGACCTTGAGCTGCTGCCACGACGAGGGCTCGCCCGGCGTGGGGCGGGCATCGGTGCGGGCGATCGCGGCGTCGGCCATGGGATTCTCCGGAAGACTGCGGTGACGGGGACGGCGCGAGCCGCCCCCGTCCGGTCGATGCGGGCGGCAGGGCCGCCCGGCCCGTCAGCGATAGATGCGGCGAAGCTGGCGCTCGGCGAGCCGGATCGCGCCCTCCACGTCTTCCTTGCCGGTGCAGTGGTTGGCGAAGAGGTCGACAACGATGAAGTCGGCGATCGCAGTCGCGGCCTTCTCGTTGATCGGTCCCTTGTAGCCGGCCGGGAAGGAGCGCTTCGCCGATTCGCGGAACACCTTGGCCTTCGGATCGCGGGTCCAGACCGGATTGGAGTCGTAGGCGTTCAGCATGTGGGTCAGGTAGCCCTCGGCCGCTTCCAGCCAGGGGTTGAACTGCTCGGCTTCCAGGATGAAGGCCATGAAGGCCTTGCAGGCGTTCGGGTAGCGCGAATAGGTCATGCCGAACATCGGGAAGGCGAGCTGGATTTCCGCCGGCCTGCCGAGCGGACCGGTGGGCCAGAAGGCGTGGTCCATGTCGGCCGCGATCTCGCGCTGCTTGGCATCCTGCGAGATTCTGGCTGCAGCATAGATCGAGATGCCGTTGGCGGTCAGCGAGATTTCACCCGAGAGGAAGGCGCGGTTGTTGTTGGAATCGTTCCACGCCGCCGTGCCGGGGATGAAAGTGTCGTAGAGCTGCTTGGCATAGGTCAGCGCCGCCCGGGTCTCGGGCGAGTTGATGGTGATCTTCTCCTGCTCGTCGACCTGGGCCGCGCCGTGCGACCAGAGCAGCCAGTGGGCGAAGGCGTTGCCGTCGCCGGTGGCGCGGCCGAGCGGGAAGCCGATCGGCGTGCCCTTGGCCTTCAGCGCCTTGGCCATTTCGAGGAAGCCGCGGGTGTCAGCCGGAACCTCGTTGAAGCCGGCCGCCTTGAGCATGGAGGTGCGGTAGTTGATGTAGCCGCCGTTGACGGCGACCGGGATCGAGATCCACTTGCCGCCGGTCTTGCCGTAGGCCTCGGCGAGCGGCACCCAGCCGCCGTATTTCTTGCCGAGATAGTCGGCGACGTCGCTGACGTCGAGGCACTTCTGGGGAAACAGGTGCGGCACCGAATAGAGCGACCAGATGAGGTCCGGGCCGGTGCCGGTATTGGCGGCGACGGAAGCTTTCGGCTGCACGTCGTCGAAGCTCTCGCTCGAGACGTTGACGCGCACGCCGGTCGCCTGCGTGAAGGCGGCGACCATCTTGTTGAACTGGGCGTCCTCGGCCTCGACGAAGCGGCGCCAGCGCAGCAGGCTGATCTGCGCGCCCTGCTCGGGGCGGAACGGCGAGGCCTGCGCCCAGGCGCGGGCCCAGTCGGTCAGGCCGGAGCCGGCGACAGCGCCGGCAGCGGCAGCGCTCTTGACGAGCGAGCGGCGGGTGATCGAAGTCATGGTCGGTTTCCTCCCGATGGACGCCGGAGCCCGTCTCGTGCGGGCCTTTCCGGAATGAATGAGCGGGTTCGCTCCCGCAGTTTATGATTGCGCGGCCCGCGGTCAGTGCGTGCCGAGGCTCTGGCCGGACCCCTCGTCGAACAGATGCGTGACGCGCCGGTCGGTGCCCAGGCGGATGCGGTCGCCGGGCTTGAAGTCGTGGCGCTCGCGGAAAACGGCGGTGACATCCTGGCCGCCGAGTTTCGCCACGACCTGAATCTCGGAGCCGGTCGGCTCCACCACGATCACCTCGGCCTCGGCCCCGGCCTCGTTGTCGATCTGGAAATGCTCCGGCCGGATGCCGTAGACGGCCGGCTTGTCAGTCGAACTGGCGGGGGCGGAGCCGAGCGGCAGGCGGTCACCGCCGTCCATGACGAAGCTCTGGCCGTCGATCCTGCCGCGCAGGAAGTTCATGGCGGGCGAGCCGATGAAGCCGGCGACGAACATGTTGACGGGGTTGTCGTAGAGGTCGAGCGGCGCGCCCATCTGCTCGACCACGCCGTCATGCATGACGACGATCTTGTCGGCCATGGTCATGGCCTCGATCTGGTCGTGGGTGACATAGACGGTCGTGGTCTTCAGCCGCTGGTGAAGCTCCTTGATCTCGGTGCGCATGGCGACGCGCAGCTTGGCGTCGAGATTGGAGAGCGGCTCGTCGAACAGGAAGACCTGGGGATCACGGACGATGGCGCGGCCCATGGCGACGCGCTGGCGCTGCCCGCCCGAGAGCTGGCGGGGAAAACGTTCGAGCAGGTGCGAGAGATTGAGGATCTCCGCGGCGCGCCTGACCTTGGTGTCGATCTCGCCCTTGTCGGCGTTCCTGAGCTTCAGCGAGAAGCCCATATTGTCGGCCACCGTCATGTGCGGATAGAGCGCGTAGTTCTGGAACACCATGGCGATGTCCCGTTCCTTCGGCGGCACGTTGTTGACGACGCGCGAACCGATGGCGATTTCGCCGCCGGTAATGTTCTCCAGTCCCGCGATCATGCGCAGAAGCGTGGACTTGCCGCAGCCCGACGGACCGACCAGCACGACGAACTCGCCGTCGGCTATAGGCACCGACACGCCATGGATGATCGCGGTCGAGCCGAACGATTTACGGACGTCGCGAATGTCCACCGATGCCATGCTGATCCTCCCGTGGGCCCGCAGACCCGAAACCCGCCAGTGGCCCTTGACCCGGGCTCTGCGATCCGTTCCGGTGTGCCCGGACACGGCTGGCGTGCTTTGACGCTGGCAGTGTGACCACGCGAAAAATCGAAATCAAGCCTCGATCGGGCTTGGCGGCTTAGAAATTTAATCGTTTGAAGTTTGCCCGATTCCGCGTGTTTCGGGACGGTGCAAGCGGCAGAACGCGAGGGGAGCGAGACATGGTGAAGCCGGATCTGCTGATGACCGGGCCGATGATGGCGATGATCCAGGAGCAGCTCGCCCAGCGCTTCACGGTTCACAAACTGTGGGAGGCAGCCGACAAGGAAGCCTTCCTGCGGCAGGTCGCGCCGAGCGTCGTCGCTTTCGCCTCGGGCAGCCACGTGGCCTGCGATCCCGCGCTCATGGGCCGCTTTCCCGGTCTCAAGATCGTCTCCAGCTTCGGCGTCGGCTACGATCACATCGATGCGACATGGGCCGGCCAGAACGGCATCGTCGTCACCAATACGCCGGACGTGCTGAACGAGGAGGTGGCCGACACCGCGCTCGGCCTCCTGCTCTGCACCATGCGCCAGTTGCCGCAGGTCGATCGCTACCTGCGCGCCGGCAAGTGGCTGGAAAAGCCCTATGCGCTGACCACCACGCTGCGCGACCGCAAGGTCGGCATCCTCGGCCTCGGCCGTATCGGCAAGGCCATCGCCAAGCGGCTGGAGGCTTTCAACCTGCCGGTGGTCTATCACGGCCGCAGCGAGCAGAAGGACGTGGCCTACCGCTTCTACCCCTCGCTGGTGGAGATGGCGAAGGATGTCAACGTGCTGATGATCGTCGCGCCGGGCGGGGCCTCGACCAACAAGATCGTCAACAAGGAAGTGCTCGAGGCGCTCGGGCCCGACGGCGTCGTCATCAATGTCGGCCGCGGCACGGTGATCGACGAGGCGGCGCTGGTCGAGGCGCTGAAGGCGAAGACCATCCTCTCAGCCGGCCTCGACGTGTTCGAGGACGAGCCGAAGGTGCCGGCCGAGCTGATCGCCATGGATCACGTCGTGCTGTTCCCGCATGTCGGCTCGGCCTCGGTCCATACCCGCAACGGCATGGCCCAGCTCGTGGTTGACAACCTCGTCTCGTGGGCCGACGGCAAGGGGCCGCTGACGCCGGTCGCGGAGACGCCCTGGCCGCCGAAAGCGTAAAATCAGGCGGCGCGGGTCGGCAGGCGGGCAATCCGCTCGCCGGCTTTCTCTTGCGCCTGCCGGATATCGTAGGAGCTCTGCAGGTTCAGCCAGAACTGCGGATTGTTGCCGAACCAATGACCAAGGCGCAGGGCGGTGTCGCCGGTGATCCCGCGACGGCCCTGAATGATCTGCGTCAGCCGGTTTGCGGGCACGTCGACTTGCCGCGCCAGTTCCGTGGCAGTCATGCCGATGGCATCGAGCTCATCGGCAAGGATTTCGCCGGGATGGATGGCAGGACGCGGCACGGCTTCACCTCTCAATGATAGTCGACGATCTCGACGTTCGATGGCCCTGGCTGGTCGGCAGGCCATCGAAAGCAGATGCGCCACTGCTGGTTGATCCGGATGCTGAATTGGCCCCTGCGATCACCCTTGAGAGCCTCCAGCCGGTTGCTCGGTAGGCCGCGCAAATCGTCAAGGCTCGTGGCAGCGTCCAGAATTTCCAAGCGTCGGTAGGCCTGACGTTCGAATCCCTGAAACTCGCGGACGAAATCGCCGCGAGCAAAGGCTTCGGAGCGCCTGTCGAAATAGCCCAGGATCACGCGGCATGCTGATGCGATTGACGATGTACGTCAATCGTATTTTTCGGAATCGCCAACCTCGGGCTCGATCTGTCAGGCCGCCTCGACCACCAGCGTCGCGCCGTCGAGCCCGCGCACCCTGACCCGCGTGCCGGACGACAGATCGGGACCGGAGACGGCCCAGACGCTGTCCGCGACGCGGATGCGCCCACGGCCGGCCTGGATCGGTTCGTCCAGCACGAATTCGCGGCCGATCATCGCCTCCAGCCGGCGATTGAGGTCGGGCCGGTCGCTCGCCGAGCCGTTGCTCGCCTTCATGACCTTGAACCAGCCGAACAGGCTGATCAGCGAGAAGGCGGCGAAGACCGCGAGCTGGACCTGCCAGACGGCGTCCACCATCAGGAAGATCACGCCGGTCAGCGCGGCGGCGAGGCCGAGCCAGATCAGGAAATAGCCCGGCGCGACGATCTCCGCCGCCATCAGCACGGCGGCGAAGGCGATCCAGGCCCAGGCGCCCCACGAGGCGATGGTTGCGATGATCATGTCAGCCTCCCGCGGTCGGCACGCTGCCGCCGCGGCCGGCCGGCCGGGCCGGGGCCTGCGGGTCGTTGCCGAATGCCTGTTTGGCGATCTCGCCGATGCCGGAGAGCGAGCCGAGAATCTGCGTCGTCTCGACGGGCAGGATCAGCGTCTTCTGGTTCGGCGAGCGGGCCAGCGCCTCCAGCGCCTTCAGATATTTCTCGGCGACGAAATAGTTGATCGACAGGGCGTTGCCGCCGGCGACCGCCGCCGACAGCATCTCGGTCGCCTTGGCTTCGGCCTGCGCCTGCCGCTCGCGCGCCTCGGCGTCGCGGAAGGCGGCCTCCTTGCGGCCCTCGGCCTCGAGGATCTGCGACTGCTTCTCGCCCTCGGCCTTGAGGATCTCCGACTGCCGCTGGCCCTCCGCTTCGAGGATCACCGCGCGCTTCTCGCGCTCCGCCTTCATCTGGCGCGCCATGGCGGCGACCAGATCGTTGGGCGGCGCGATGTCCTTGATCTCGATGCGGTTGACCTTGACGCCCCAGGGCGAGGCGGCATGGTCGACGACGCGCAGCAGGCTCTCGTTGATCTGGTCGCGGTTGGACAAGAGCGCATCGAGGTCCATCGAACCCATGACCGTGCGGATATTGGTCATGGCGAGGTTCATCAGCGACTGGTCCAGCCGGGTGATCTCGTAGGAAGCGCGCGCGGGGTCGAGCACCTGGAAGAAGACCACGCCGTCGACCGTCACCTTGGCATTGTCCTTGGTGATGACCTCCTGGCTGGGAACGTCCAGCATCTGCTCCATCACGTTCACCTTGTGGCCGATCCGGTCGATGAAGGGGATGATCAGCGACAGGCCGGGCGCCAGCGTGCGCACGTAGCGGCCGAACCGCTCCACGGTCCACTGATAGCCCTGCGGCACGGTCTTGATGCCGGCGAACAGGAACAGGATGACGAGGATAACGAGGCCGATGAGGGCGATGTCGCTGCCGATGAACGGGAACATGAAGTCTCTCCGGTGAGACGGCGAGCCTAGTCCGGCCGGGGCCGGGGCTCAATGACGCGCGGGCGCCCCCCGCGAATCCGGCGTGCGGGCGCGATGCGGCAGGCTCAGGTGAACAGGTGGAGATTGCGCGGCCGTGACGCCCGGCGCGTGCGCCTGTTTCCGGCCGCCCCGCGCGCGGTGATGCGGAAGGTCACTTGACAGCGCGGCCGGTTGCCCTCACCTTAATTGCAAATGACTTGCAACTGCGCTTTTGCAGATACTGGGAAACAAGCCCGATGAACCAAGGTCCGACCCGCCGCCTCGTTCTTGGCGCGGCCGCGCTGGCAGCGCTGCCGGCGCCCGTGCTTGCGCAGGGTGCGCAACGGCTCACCGTCGTCACCACCACCGCCATGCTCGCCGACGCGGTGCGTATGCTCGCCGGCGAGCAGGTGCGCGTCGAGGCGCTGATGGGCGAGGGCGTCGACCCGCATCTCTATCGTCCGACCCGCGCCGACATCGTGAAGATGACCCAGGCCGATCTCGTCATCGCCCATGGCCTCAGCCTCGAAGCGCAGTTCCGCGAGACGTTCATGCAGCTCGCGCGCCGCCGGCCGGCCGTGCTCGCCGCCGAGGCGATCCCGAAGGAGCAGTTGCTGAAGGACGACGAGGTGCCGGACAAGCCGGATCCGCATGTCTGGATGGATCCGAAGCTCTGGGCCGTCGTGGTGCGCTCCGTGGCTCTGGGACTGGCCGGGGCCAATGTGCCGAACCGACGCAAGGTCCAGCCGGACCTCGAACCGACGCTCGCCAAGGTCGAGGCGCTCGGCACCTATGCCGGCGAGGTTCTGTCGAGCGTGCCGGCCGAGCGCCGGGTGCTGGTGACGGCGCACGACGCCTTCAACTACATGGCGCGCGCCCACAATCTCGAAGTCCACGGCATCCAGGGCATCTCGACCGAGAGCGAGGCGGGCCTCAAGGCCATCGAGGCGACCGTCGAGCTCGTCGTCAGCCGGCAGATTCCGGCCGTCTTCGTCGAAAGTTCGGTGTCCGACCGCAATATCCGCGCGGTGATCGAGGGCGCGGCGCGGCGCGGCCATCAGGTGAAGGTCGGCGCCGAGCTGTTCTCCGATGCCATGGGCAAGCCCGGCACCTATGAGGGCACCTATGTCGGCATGATCGACCACAACGTCACGTCCATCGCGCGGGCGCTTGGCGGCAGGGCTCCCGAGAAGGGCATGTCGGGCCGCCTGACCCATGCCGGCTGACGGAACGACCATGCTTGCGCGCACGCCGCCCGACGCCATCGCCGCAGCGCCCCGCGCGCATGTGCATGACCGGCTCGCGGTGGAGAACCTGTCGGTTTCCTATCGCGGCGTGCCTGCGCTGACCGACGTGACCTGGACCGCGCCCGCGACCGGCCTGACCGCCATCGTCGGCCCGAACGGCGCCGGCAAGTCGACGCTGATCAAGGCGATCCTCGGCCTCGTGCCGTCCACCGGCCGGGTCACGGTCGGCGGGCGCCCCTTCGAGGAGGCGCGCGACAGCACCGCCTACGTGCCGCAGCGCGCATCGGTGGACTGGGACTTTCCGGCCACCGCGCTCGACGTGGTGCTGCAAGGCATGGTGCGCGAGACCGGCTGGTTTCGCGCCTACGGCAAGGCCCGCCGCGACCGGGCGCTCTCCCTGCTCGATCGGGTGGGCCTTGCCGATCTCTCGAGCCGCCAGATCGGCCAGATGTCGGGCGGCCAGCAGCAGAGGGTCTTTCTGGCCCGCGGGCTCGCGCGCGATGCCCGCATCCTGTTCCTCGACGAGCCGCTGGCCGGGGTGGATGCCGCCTCCGAGCGGATCATCCTCGATGTGTTCGACGCGCTGGAGCGCGACGGCCGCCTCGTCATCTGCGTCCACCACGACCTCGGCACGGTGGCGGAACGCTTCCGCGACGTGCTGGTGCTGAACAAGAAGGTCATCGCCGCGGGTCCGACGGCAGAGGCTTTCACGCCGCAGGTGCTCGCCCGCGCCTATGGCGTGCCGCTGGCCGTCTGATTCGATGGCGCTTTGATCATGGACCGCTTCCTCGCCGACCTGCTGCGCGTGCTGACCTTCGATGCCGGCTTCAACACCTCGGTAGTGATGCTGGGATCGGCGGCGCTCGGCTGCGCGGCGGGGGCGGCCGGCACCTTCGCCATGCTGCGCGGACGCACGCTCGTCTCCGACGCGGTCGCCCATGCGACGCTGCCCGGTATCGCCGGCGCCTTCCTTGTCGCCGCGCTGATCGGCCGGCAGCCGCGCGAGGCCGGCTGGCTGATGGGCGGCGCGGCCATCGCGGCCTTCCTGTCGCTCGCCGCCATCGAATGGCTCGGACGCAAACCCAAGGTCGGGCCCGACACCGCGACGGCCGCCGTGCTCGCCTGCGGCTTCGGCCTCGGCCTCGCGCTGATGTCCCTCGTCCAGACCCTCTCCATCGGCCGGCAGGCGGGGCTGGAGACGCTTCTCTTCGGTTCGGCAGCCGGCATGCTGCCGGGCGAGGCCTATGCCATGGCCGCGCTCGCCGTGCTGGTCCTGCTGGTGATCGGAACGGTTCTGAAGGAGCTCTCGGCCGTCGCCTTCGATCCGGATTTCGCCCTGACGGCCGGCCTGCCGGTGGCGCGGCTCGATGCACTGGTGGCGCTGGTCTGCGCGGTGGTCGTCGTCGCGGCCCTGCCGATCGCCGGCTTCGTGCTGGCCGTCGCGCTGGTGGTGATCCCGCCGGCCGCCGCCCGCTTCTGGTCCGACCGCGCGGGCGTCGTGGTGAGCGTCGCGGCTGCGATCGGCGCTGCCTCCGCCTTTTCGGGCGCGGCGCTTTCCGCCGTTCTCTCCGACACGCCGACGGGACCTGCCATCGTGCTGGTCGCGGCGGCGATCTTCACGGTGAGCCTCCTGTTCGGCCGCGCGCGCGGCCTTGTCGCGGGGCGGGCCTGATGGGCGAGTTCTGGACCGTCGATTTCGTGCCGCTCACCGCCGCGAGCCTCGCAGCGCTCGCCTGCGCGCTTGTCGGCAATCTTCTCATCCTCACCCGCCGCGCCATGGCGGCCGATGCGCTCAGCCATTCCGTCGTGCCGGGCGTGGTCGTCGCGGTGGCGCTGACCGGGCTGACCGGCAGCGTCGTCGTGCTGGCGGGCGGCCTTGCCGCCGCCTTCGCCGCGAGCGGGCTCGTCGCCTTCCTCACCCGCGTCGGCCGGGTCGAGCCGGGCGCGGCGCTCGGCATCGTGTTCACGTCGTTCTTCGCCTTCGGCATCCTGATGCTGGAATGGACGGGCCTCTCCCATACCGGCTTCGACATCCACCACATTGTCACCGGCTATCTCGAAGGGCTGATCTGGGTGACCGGCGACGGCGGCGAGAACCTGTCGCTCGTTCAGATGCTCGCCACCCTGCCGCAGGTGGTGTCCGAACTGGCCCTGGTGCTCGTGCTCGTCTCGGCCATCCTCTTCGCCTTTCGCAAGGAACTGGCGCTGCTCGCCTTCGATCCGGTCTTCGCGCGCGCCACCGGACTGCCGGTCGGGCTTCTGGAGGCGGCGCTCCTGGTCGCGACGGCGCTCGCCTGCACGGCCGCCTTCAAGTCGGTCGGCGTCGTCCTCGCCGTGGCGATGATCGTCTGCCCGCCCGCGACCGCGCGGCTGCTGACGACGCGGCTGTCGCAGCAGTTCGCGCTCTCGGCGGTGATCGCGCTCGGCTCGGTGCTGGTCGGCTATGTCGCGGCGGTCGCAGGGCCCGGCCTGTTCGGCTCGCCGCTGGCGCTGAACGCCGCCGGCACGATCGGCGCGACCGCCGGCCTCGCGCTGGTCGCGGCGGCTGCGCTCAAGGCGCGCGCCTGATCCAGCGCAATCGGCGCCGCCCGCGGCGGTCTATCACCTTTCAAACATTCCAGTTCGGGCGTATCACCCGCGGCGAAGACGGATCGCGAGTGAATGATGCGAGAGATGAGGCTCCCCCCCGGCCATGTCCCGGTGAAATCCGGCAAGGTCGGCATCCTTCTGATGAATCTCGGCACGCCCGATGGCACCGACTACTGGTCGATGCGCCGCTACCTCAAGGAATTCCTGTCCGACCGGCGCGTCATCGAGACGCCGCGCGCCATCTGGTGGCCGCTGCTCAACCTGATCATCCTGCAGCGTCGCCCGCAGAAGAAGGGCAAGGATTACGCGACCATCTGGAACCGCGAGAAGGACGAGAGCTTCCTCAAGACCATCACGCGCAATCAGGCCGAGAAGCTCGCCGAGGCGATGAAGGCGTTGAGCGGCGACATCGTCGTCGACTGGGCCATGCGCTACGGCAATCCGGCGATCAAGCCGGCCGTGCAGCGCCTGCTCGACCAGGGCTGCGACCGCATCCTCGCCGTCTCGCTCTATCCGCAATATGCGGCGGCAACGGTGGCGACCGCCAACGACCACCTGTTCCGCGCGCTGATGGACATGCGCTGGCAGCCGACCATCCGCATCGCCCCACCCTATCAGGACGAGCCCGCCTATATCGACGCGCTGGCGAGCCAGATCCGCGACCATCTCGCCGGCCTCGACTACGAGCCGGAGGTGATCCTCGCCTCGTTCCACGGCGTCCCGGAAAAATACGTGCAGGCGGGCGACCCCTATTACTGCCACTGCCACAAGACGTGGCGGCTGCTGCGCGAGAAGCTTGGCATGAGCGAGGAGAAGCTCATGATGACCTTCCAGTCGCGCTTCGGGCCGGACGAGTGGATCAAGCCCTATACCGACAAGACGGTGGAGGCGCTGGCGAAGAAGGGCGTGAAATCCATGGCGATCATCGCGCCGGGCTTTTCCGCCGACTGCCTCGAAACGCTGGAGGAGCTCGACGGCGAGAACCGCCACATCTTCGAGGGCAATGGCGGGAGCAAGTTCACCTACATCCCCTGCCTCAACGACAGCGAACTCGGCATGGGCGTGATCCGCGCCGTGGTGGAGCGGGAGCTGAAGGGCTGGGTGTAAGCTCTCGATGCCATGTGCCGTTGCGGATCGCGTTGACATCTCCGGCCCCGGATGAATAGGCTCAAGTAAATCCGGGGCGTGCCATGAAGAATCTTGGGCTTCTTATAGTGCTCGGTGTCGTGTCCTTTGGCGGGCAATCCGCTGCCCAGACAAATCGTTGCAATGCCCCGCATCTGAGTATCGTTCTGAGGCATCAGTGCGAGATGATCGACGCCGTAACGGGCGTCAAGATCAACGAGATCCAGATACTCCTTCGCACGCCCTACGTTCAGGTGAACGATCATATCGAGTATCCACCGGGTCTGCGTGGCAGAACCCGTCGGTACATCAACCACGCCTCTCATGTGGATGCGTTCACGCTGCTGATGGACCGTGGAGCGGCTCCCGAAACGGGAACACATGTCAGTTTCTATGCGGTTCTGGCGATGAAACTGACAGGTTTCACCAAGCCGTCGCCGACGATCTCGAATCCGATCGAGATGGCGCAGACGATCGCGCACCACGCGGCGCTCGGCCGGATGGATCTGACGACGACCTTCGAACACAACGGGCGAATGACGACCTTTGCCGGGGAACTGGCCCAGAAATGCAAGAGCCCCCACCTCGCCGATGCTCTGTCCATCCTTGCGGGGCGGTTCCCGAACATCATGAGCATCCCGGACGGCACAGGAACGACACCGACGCAGTACCTCAGGCAGAATGGCTGCTGAGCCCGTCCCTTCAGGTCATCGATCATGCCGAGCCATGACGGCCCCGCGAAACGCCGGTGCCGCGATGGCAGGCCCTGATGGAAATGTACAGGCCGCATAGGGGCTGCCCGCCGGTCGCCGGTCTTTCAGGGAATGCACAGCGTCATGAAATCCTTCGTCCTCGTCCACGTGCCGCGCGTGCTGCTCGGCCTCCTGTTCCTCGTCAGCGCGGTGGACGGCTTCTGGTTCATCTTCACCGGCAACCACCTCATCCATCCGCCGACCTCGGACAAGGGCAAGCAGTTCGAACTGGCGCTGCAGGCGTCGGGCTTTTTCTGGCCGTTCCTGAAGACGATCAATCTCGCGGGCGCGCTGAGCCTGCTGTTCAACATCGCTCCGGCCTTCGGCCTGGCGCTGATCGCGCCGGTCATGGCGACGATCGTGCTGTTCCACGCCTTCATCAACCCGCAGGGCCTGCCGGTCGCCGGCATCCTCGTCGTGCTCGGGCTGATGCTGGTCTGGGCCTGGCGCGACCGCTACGCCGCGATGTTCCGCTGATGGCGGCGGGAGGCGGCCTGCCGCGGCCGCCTCACCCGACCGGCCGGGTGTCCTCGATGACCTTGCCGTCGTTCGGCAGGGAGCCGGGTTTCACGGCCTCGACCGCGCCCTTCAGCTTCATCACCGCCTGAAGGGTTTCGCTCACCTCCTGCGTGAAGCCGCCGGCGCGCGAGCGCGTCTCGGCCTTCAGGACCATGATGTCGGCTTCGCCGTTGCGCGAGACGACGAGGCGCGCCTTGCCGATCTCGGGATGGCGCTTCAGCACCTCGGCCACCTGCTCGGGCCGCACGAACATGCCCTTCACCTTGGCGGTCTGGTCGGCGCGCCCCATCCAGCCCTTGATGCGGGTGTTGGTGCGCCCGCAGGGCGAGACGCCGGCCATGACGGCGGTGAGGTCGCCGACCGCGAAGCGGATCAGCGGGTGGTGCGTGTCGAGAACGGTGATCACGACCTCACCGACCTCGCCGGCCGGTACCGGATCGCCGGTGCCGGGACGCACCACTTCCAGAATGATGTCCTCGTTCAGCACCAGCCCCTCGCGCGCCTCGGTCTCGTAGGCGATAACGCCGCATTCGGCGATGGCATAGGTCTGGTAGGCGTCGACGTTGCGGCTCGCGATCTCCTTCTGGAGCGTGGCCGGAAAGGCCGCACCGCCGACCAGCGCCTTCTGGATGGACGAGGCGTCGCGGCCTTTTTCCCTGGCCGCGTCGAGCAGGATCTTCAGGAAGTCCGGCACGCCGGAATAGGCGGTCGGCCGATAGGCCTCGATCAGGTCGAGCTGGGCGTCGGCATTGCCGGGACCTGCGGGGATGACCGCGCAGCCGACCGAGCGCGCGCCGGAATCGAAACACCAGGCGCCGGGGGTCAGGTGGTAGGAGAAGGTGTTCAGCACGATGTCGCCGCGCCGGAAGCCGGCGGCGGTCATGGCGCGGGCGACGCGCCAGACGTCCTGGCCGATCGGCTCCGGCTCGAAGATCGGACCCGGCGACATGAACAGCCGGCCGAACGAGCCGGTCTTGCCGGGCATGAAGCCGCCGAAGGGCAGGTTCGCCTTCTGCAATCCCGGCAGGTCCGACTTCCGCTGCACCGGCAAGGCCGCCAGCGCCTCGCGCGTGCTGATCGCACGCGGGTCGATCTTGCCGAGGTGCCGCTTCCACGCTGGAACCTTCATGACCGCGCCGAGCACTTGCGGCAGTCGCTTCATCAGGTCGCGCTCGCGCGCCTGAGGCTCGCGCGTTTCGCGCTTGTCGTGATGCCCAGCCATGGTTGTCTCCCTCTAAACCGATTATCCGGGCGGGGCGCGAAGAGTCCAAGCCCGTCTTAGGTCCGAAGGAACACGGAGGCGGGCGGTATCTTTTTCTTCTCTCCCGACCCTGGCACCGCCATCTGTTTCACGATGGGCCGCCGTCGATCCAGCCGCAGGCGGACAGCGCGGCGCGCATATGGTCGGGCGGGGGCGCTTCGGCGCGGATCGGCGGACGCTTCGGATCGAAGGGTAGTTCGATGGCGCGCGCCATCAGGTGCAGGCCGGGGCCGCCGCGCCGCGGCGCCGAGCCGTAGATCGTGTCGCCGAGGATCGGGAAGCCGGACGCCTGGCAATGCAGGCGCAACTGGTGCGTGCGGCCGGTGACGGGTTCCAGCGCCAGCCACGTGCGGCCATCCGCGTGGCCGAGTACGCGAAACCGCGTCAGCGCCGGCTGGCCCTTCGGATCGACCTTCATCCACCAGCCCCGGTTCGGGTCGCGCGGGCTCATGGCGAGGTCGATCTCGCCCTCGCCGGCCGCCGGGCCGCCCTCGACCACGGCCCAGTAGGTCTTGCCGACCTCGTTGGTCTTGAACAGCTTGCCGAGCCGTTCAAGCGCCCGGCGGTGGCGGCCGAGCACGAGGCAGCCGGCCGTGTCCTTGTCGAGCCGGTGGGCGAGTTCGGGATCGCGCGGCAGGCCGAAGCGCAGCACCGAGAGATGGTCGCCGAGATTTTCGCCGCCGCCCGGCCCCTTGTGGACCGGCAGTCCGGCCGGCTTGTTCAGGATCAGCACGCTGGCGTCGCGGTGGATGAGCCGCGGGATCAGTCCGAGCGGATCGGGGGGCGAGGGATGGGCGGGCGCTATCATCGCCGCCCTTCTACGACAGCTTGAGCGCGCGGGGGAGCCCGCCTGCGGCCAGGTCCGCAACGACTTGCCTAGCCAATCCGGCCCATCCGGCCTACATGCCGGTGTCAAGTTTGTCGCGCGACATCGCGCAACGACCGCCTCAACGAACTGCGTGAACCTTTGCCCATGACCGACCAGCCGAAGCCCGACGAGTCGAAACGGCCCGGTTTGTTCAAGCGGCTGTTCGGGCAGGACGAGCAGCCGGCGGCTCCTGCGCCGGCAGCCGTGGATCATGCTCCGTCGCCCGCCGAGCCGAAGAAGAAGTGGTGGCAGCGCCTGAAGGACGGGCTGTCGCGCACCTCGTCCAAGCTCGGCACCGGCGTCACGGACCTGTTCACCAAGCGCAAGCTGGACCATTCCACGCTGGAGGAGCTGGAGGACCTGCTGATCCAGGCCGATCTCGGCGTCGATACCGCCGCCAAGGTCGCCGGTGCACTGGGGCAGGGGCGGTTCGGCAAGGACATCTCGCCGGAGGAGGTGCGCGCCATCCTCGCCGACGAGATCGAGGCGATCCTGTCGCCGTCGGCGAAGCCGCTCGTGGTCGAGGGCGCCAAGCCCTTCGTCATCATGGTCGTCGGCGTCAACGGCGCGGGCAAGACCACGACCATCGGCAAGCTGGCGCAGAAATACCGCGCCGAGGGCCGCTCGGTCCTGCTTGGCGCCGGCGACACGTTCCGCGCGGCGGCCATCGACCAGCTCAGGATCTGGGGCGAGCGCACCGGGTCACCGGTCGTCGCGCGGCCGCAGGGGTCGGATTCGTCGGGCCTCGCCTTCGACGCGGTGAAACAGGCGCAGGATGAGGCGCGTGACATCGTCATCCTCGACACGGCCGGGCGGCTCCAGAACAAGGCCGAGCTGATGGCCGAGCTCGAAAAGGTCGTGCGCGTCATGCGCAAGGTCGACGCGACGGCGCCGCACGCGGTGCTGCTGGTGCTCGACGCCACGACCGGCCAGAACGCGCTGACGCAGGTCGAGGCGTTCGGGAGGACAGCCGGCGTCACCGGCCTCGTCATGACCAAGCTCGACGGCACGGCGCGCGGCGGCATCCTCGTCGCGGTCGCAGCCAGGACCGGCCTGCCGGTTCATTTCATCGGCGTCGGCGAGGGCGTCGACGATCTGGAGCCCTTCGCCGCGCGCGACTTCGCGCGGGCCATCGTCGGGCTGGAAGAAGGGTAGCAGAGTTATCGCCCTGCATGGGTCAAGTGCGTCCTTCGAGGCTCGCTTTCGCTCGCACCTCAGGATGAGGGATGTGAAGCATGGCACTGCGGCTGTAATGAAGCACTCCGATCGAGCTTCATCGGAGCCTGGTGCATATCACCATCCCCCTCATCCTGAGGTGCGAGCCCGCAGGGCGAGCCTCGAAGGACGCAATGTCCTGGTCTTTTCTCCTTGCCGGACCGAATTTGGTCAGCGGCAGCGGCGCTCAATCACGCGGCAATGGCGGATGCGGTGGCGCTCGGCGGGCACTGCGCGGGCATGGGGTCCCGGCTGGAAGTAGAAGGTCTCGGGGGTCACGATCGGGCGATAGATCACCGGGCGGTCATGGCCGAACCAGCCGGACCAGAACGGCGTCGCGGCTGCTTCTCCGGCCGGTAGCGCAAGCGTCAGAAGGGCGGCGGCGGCCAGCGTGCGGGTCATGGCGATACTCCGGTACAGGCCACCATTCTCGCATGGCATGGTGACCAATCGGTTGACGGCCGGTCCGGCATCGCCCCTGCGGCGATGCACGGGCCTGACGTTGCGCCCGCAAATGCCTTAAGCTCGCCCCATGAGCGGACGCGACAACCGATCCGAGGACGACCGGCGGCGCCAGGAGGAGGCGGAGAGCGCGCTTCGCCGCGTCCATCAGGATTCCGCGCCGATCCTCGATTCCGCGATGAAGCGCGGCGCGGATTTCTTCGCGGCGCGCGGCGAAAGCACGGACCCGGCGGAGATATGGGGCAAGCGCGTCGGCCGCATCCTGTCGGTCGCCGTGGGCGTGGGCTGTCTGGTCTATCTCTATTTCGCCTATATGCGCTGACGCCCGACCTGCCGAGTGCTCCATGCCGATCACGACAGACGACCTTGCCGCCCTCAAGGCGCCCGATCTCGACGCCTTCGAGGCCATCGCGCACAAGGCCTATGAGGGCCTGCCGGAGGACTTCCGGGCGCTCTGCAAGGACCTTGTCATCCGGATCGAGGACTTCCCGACCGAGGAGGTGCTGAAGGAGATGGAGGCCGAGACCGACTTCGACCTGCTCGGCCTGTTCCAGGGCGTCGGCATGCCGTTCCAGTCGGTGCAGTCATCGGGGGGCATGCCCAACATGATCTGGCTCTACCGCCGGCCGATCCTCGACTACTGGGCCGACCACGACGAGACGCTGGGCGCTATCATCGCGCACGTCCTCGTCCACGAGATCGGCCACCATTTCGGCCTGTCGGACGATGACATGGAGGCGATCGAGAAAAGGGCGGATTGAAGAACCGCGTCAGGTCTTGCGGGCATCCCGAAGCCCGTCCTCGGTCAGCCGGCTCCGATGGTCGTCGAACTCGTGACGGCCGTTGGGCGTAAGGTCGAGCCACATGAAGGCGCCCATCAGGTTCTCGATGCCCCGGGCGAATGCCGAGTAGGTGTGAAACACGTCGCCGCTCTCGTCCCGGATGAAGATGCTGGCGCCCATCATGTCTTCGCTCTTCCTGATCGGCGTGCCGTAGTTGAAAAAGGCCTTCCCCGCAGCGATGTCCTCCTTCGCGAACGACACGCCGAAATCGTAGTTGAAGTCGCTGCCGTGTGAGGAGACCCACGGGAACGTCCAGCCCAATGCCTGCTTCACCTGCGCGATGCGATCGAACGGCGCGCGCGAGATGGCGGCGAAGGCGAGGTCGGCGTCCGGGAAGTGTTGCCGCGCCGCGTCGATATGATCGGCGACGAAGGCGCAGCCCTTGCACACGTGATCCGAACCCGGCGTCAGCATGAAGTGATAGACGGCGAGCTGGTTGCGGCCCGCGAACAGGTCGGCCAGCGTGCACTCGCCGTCCGGACCATGGAAGCGATAGGGCTTGTCGACCCTGACCCAGGGCATCCGCCGCCGCTCGGCGCGAAGGGCGTCAAGCTCATGGGTGAGGGCCTTCTCCTTCAGGAACAGGGCCTTGCGGGCGGCGAGCCACTCTTCCCGCGTGACGACCGCGGGGGTCGAGGGAATACTGGGGGACATGGCGGGCCCTCATCGAATGCCGCTTGATGTAGCCGTCCAACCGCCGTGAGGCCGGGAGGGTTCCCCGGCAGGCGCGGCGCGGTCCGGCCTCACTTCTTCCCGAACTTCCACCACTTCTTCTTCTCCTCCGGCATTTCGGTGCCCGGAGGCGGCGGAGCGACCACCTTGCCGAAGCTGTCGAAGAACTCGCCCGCGAGCTTCTTCGCCGTGGCGTCGATCAGCCGCGAGCCGAGCTGGGCGATCTTGCCGGAAATCTGGCTCTTCACGTCGTAGGTCAGGATGGTGACGTCGTCGCTCTCGGATGCGAGCTTCACGGTCGCGCCGCCCTTGGCCATGCCGGCGACCCCGCCATTGCCCTCGCCGGAGATCGTGTAGCCGTTCGGCGGGTCGATGTCGGACAGGGTGACATTGCCGGAGAAGCTTGCCTTCACCGGGCCGATCTTCAGAACGGCCTTGGCGGCGAAGCCGTTCTCGCCGACGCGCTCCATGCTCTGGCAGCCGGGAATGCACTGCCTCAGCACGTCGGGATCGTTGAGCGCCGCCCAGACCACTTCGCGCGGGGCCTCGATGCGCTGCGTGCCGGTCATGTCCATGGAAGCGTTTCCCGCGAATGCGAAGTTGGAATGAGGTGAGACTAGGACTCAGCGGCGCGCGCTGTCGAGCCGGTCAGCCGCCGGAGGGCTTTTCGCCGGTCGAGACTTCAACGGCCTTCAGAGCGTCGGCGAGGCGCGCCCTGGCGGAGCCGGGCTTCAGCGGCTGCTGCTGGCTCTCGTGCGGCGCCCAGCCGGACAGGGTGACGATCTGGAAGGTTGCGCGGATGCGCCCGTCCGGGTCGGCGAAGCGCTCTTGGTAGATGGCCGCCATGCGCAGCAGCGTCGCGCGCTTCAGCGGCCGCCGGATGCGGTCGGCAAGCGGGTTGGTTGCGCCCATGGCGCGCAGGTCGCGCATCAGCGCGAAGACGTTGCCGTAGCGCACCGTCAGGCGGTCGGAATCGGTGACGGGCAGGGCGAAGCCGGCGCGCTGCAACAGTCCGCCGATGTCGCGCACGTCGGCGAAGGGGGCGACGCGCGGCGAGAGCCCGCCGTCGATTTCGCTCTCCGCTTCCGCGAAGGACTGGCGCAGTTCCGTCAGCGTATCGCCGCCGAGCATGGCCGCGAGGAACAGGCCGTCCGGCTTCAGGGCGCGGCGCACCTGCACGAAGGCGCCGGGCAGGTCGTCGACGACCTGTAGCGCCAAGGCCGAGACGACGAGGTCGAGGCTGGCGGTGGCGAAAGGCAGCATGTCGGGATGGGCGGCGACGACAGGCAAAGCGCGCCTTCGGACAAGGGCGGCGACGGCTTCCGTCCCGATGGCCATCGGCCGCCCACGCGCGCCAAGCGCCGCGCGGACGGCGTCGGTGGGCGAGCCGAGATCGACGATGCTGCGGAAGTCGCGCTGGACGAGGTCGAGCCGGTCGGCAAGGTCTTCCGCCACATGGCGCAACAGGAAATCGGCCGGCTCTCCGCGTGCGGCGCGCAGGCGTCGCAACCCCATCAGGTCCCGGTCGAAATGGCGCGGCGCGGTCATGGCCCGCATATGGCGGCTGATGCCTCATGCGTCAAACCGGGGCGCCAGCGGAACGCTTGCAGGGCGAGGCGGTTTCCCGCAACAGTCGTGGCCGACAGATCGGAAGGAATTTCATGCTGAAGGCAGGGCGTATCGCCTGGGACGCGACGGAGCGGTTCCTTGCCGACGATGGCTGGGCGATTGCCAGCCATATCGCGCTCAACGGGCTGATGTCGCTGTTTCCCTTCCTCATCGTCGTGACCGCGCTGGGTGGCCTTCTCGGCTCGAAATCCTATGCCGACGAGGTGACGCGCATCCTGCTTGAAGCCTGGCCGGAGGTGGTCGCGCGGCCCATCGCGCATGAAATCCACACGGTGCTGACCACCTTCCGCACCGATCTGCTGACGGTCGGCGTCCTGCTGTCGGTCTACTTCGCCTCCAACGGCATCGAGGCGCTGCGCACCGCGCTCAACCGCGCCTACGAGGTGAGGGAGACGCAGTGGTGGTATATCTGCCGCATCGAATCCATCGCCTATGTCGTGATCGGCGCGGCGGCGCTGCTGCTCGTTTCCGTGCTGGTCGTGTTCGGGCCGCTCATCTGGGCGACGGCGGTCAGGCTGGTACCCTGGCTCGCCCCTTTCGGCTGGGTGGTGCTGTTCGCGCGCGTCGTCATCGCCTCGGTCGTCATCGCCATCGCGCTGACCATCGTGCATCTGTTCCTGCCGGCGGGCCGGCGACGCTTTCAGGACGTGCTGCCCGGCATTGTCGTGACGATGCTGCTCTGGCTGATCGGCGGCACGCTGTTCGGCAGCTATCTCGCCGGCTTCGCGCAGAACTACGTCAACACCTATGCCGGCCTTGCCTCGGTCATGGTGGCGCTGGTCTTCCTCTACTACACCGCCGCGATCTTCGTCTGGGGCGGCGAGCTCAACGCGGCGATCTGGCGCGCGCAGGGGAAGATCATCTGACGTTGCTCAGACGGTCCTCAACGCCGTGATCGGGTCGAGCATGCTGGCGCGCTTGGCCGGATACCAGCCGAAGAAGACGCCGATCAGGCCGGAGAACAGCACCGCGCCGATCACCGCCTGCGGCTCCACCAGCAGCGGCCAGCCGAGGCGGGTGGAAATGGCGAGGGCCGCGCCGAGACCGGTGGCGATGCCGACAATGCCGCCGATGGCGGCGAGCGAGGTCGCCTCGATCAGGAACTGGCGCATGACGTCGCGGCGGCGGGCGCCGACCGCGAGCCTCAGCCCGATCTCGCGGGTGCGCTCGGTGACGCTGACCAGCATGATGTTCATGATGCCGATGCCGCCGACGGCGAGCGAGATGGCCGCCACCGCCGCAAGCAGCAGCGACAGGGTGGTCGCCGCGCCGGCCGCCGTATTGGCGATTTCGGTGAGGTTGCGGATCTGGAAATCGTCCTCCTGGCCCGGCTGGAGGCGGTGGCGCTGGCGCAGGAGCTGGCGCATCTCGTCCTCCGCCTGCGCCATGCTCTCGCCCTCGCGGATTTTGACGTGGATCGTGCCGACCGCGCGGGCATTGGCGCGGTTGACGCCGACGAGGCGCTGGCGGGCGGCGGCCAGCGGCACGAAATTCGTGTCGTCCTGATCCTGCCCGATCATCGACTGGCCCTTGGCCTCCATGACGCCGATGACGCGGAAGGGCACGGCGCGGATGCGCACCGTCTCGCCGATCGGGTCGACGCCCTCGCCGAAGAGGTTGCGGGCCACCGTCTGGCCGAGGACCACGACCTGCGCGCCGCGCTGGATTTCCTCCGGCTCGAACAGGCGGCCGGTCGCGTTCGTCCATTCGCGCGCCTCGAACCAGCCGAGATCGACGCCGACGACCTCCGTGAACCAGTTGTTGCCGCCGGCGACGAGCTGCGTGCGCGTGCGGCTGTTGGGCGCCGTGACCTGGACCGAAGGAATTTCCGCCTCGATGGCGCGGGCATCGTCCTCGGTGAGCGAGGAGGACGCGCCGAGGCCGAGGCGCACGCCGCCCTGCGTGACGTTGCCCGGCAGGACGATGAACAGGTTGGCGCCGAGCGACTTGACCTGGCTCAGCACGCGCTCGCGCGCGCCGCCGCCGATCGCCACCATGGCGATGACCGCCGCAACGCCGATCACCATGCCCAGCATGGTCAGCGCCGAGCGCAGCTTGTGCGCGCGCAGAGCCGAGAGGGCCTCGCGGATGGCTTCGAGCATGCTCATGAGGCCATTCTAGCATTGGAGGGGCGGGTTGGCGTGTGAAAGCTTGGTCATGTTGGGTTCAAGTATGCATGCCCCACCCGCACCCTCCCCTTCTCGCTGCTGCTCGAAGGAGAGGGGGACTACCGCGTCGTGCCCGGACGCGTCGCCTGTGCCAGGCTCAACCGGTGCCGGGCGGGCAGGACGTTGAAGTCCCCCTCTCCTCGCGCGAGCGAGGGGAGGGTGCGGGTGGGGCTTGGATACCTCGCTATCCCATCAGCAGAAGCGCCTATGCATCCCTCCCGCTTCCCGTCACACGGGCGTTCGGCTAAGGGCTTAGCAAAGCCGACCCGAGGAACGCCCGAGAAAGCCCATGGCCAAGTTCGTCCCGCCCGTCTCCCCGCTCGCGCCGAAGAAGGTGCCGACGCTCCCGCCCATCGACGGCGTGACCATGGCCACCGCCGAGGCAGGCATCCGCTACAAGGGCCGTACCGACGTGCTCGCCATCGGCCTCGCCAAGGGCACGACGGTCGCGGGCGTGTTCACCCGCTCCAAATGTCCCTCCGCGCCGGTCGACTGGTGCCGCGCCAATCTTGCGGGCGGCAAGGCGCGGGCGCTGGTCGTCAATTCCGGCAATGCCAATGCCTTCACGGGCAAGAAGGGCCGCGACGCGGTGGCGCTTACCGCGAAGATCGCGGCGAAGGCGGCGGGCTGCAAGCAGTCCGAAGTGTTCCTCGCCTCGACCGGCGTCATCGGCGAGCCGCTGGACGCGACCAAATACGAGGGCGTGCTGGACACGACCTTTGCCGCGGCCAAGTCGAGCGGCTGGCTGGAGGCGGCCAAGGCGATCATGACCACCGACACGTTCCCGAAGGTCGCGACCGCCACCGCGAAGCTCGGCGAGGCGACCGTCACGATCAACGGCATGGCCAAGGGCGCGGGCATGATCGCGCCCGACATGGCGACCATGCTGTCCTTCGTCTTCACCGACGCGCCTATCGGCGCCGAGGCGCTGCAGGCGCTGCTGTCCAGGGGCGTGAAGACGACCTTCAACACGGTGACGGTGGATAGCGATACGTCGACCTCCGACACGCTGATGCTGTTCGCCACCGGCACGGCGGAGAAGCTCGGCGCGCCGGTCATCGAGAAGGCGACCGACCGCCGGCTCGCCGGCTTCAGACAAGCCCTCGACGCCGTGCTCGCGGACCTCGCCGAACAGGTGGCGCGCGACGGCGAGGGCGCGCGCAAGCTTGTCCACGTGGTGGTGAAGGGTGCCGTGACGAACGCTTCGGCGTTCAGGGTCGCGAAGTCCATCGCCGATTCGCCGCTGGTGAAGACCGCCGTTGCGGGCGAGGACGCCAACTGGGGCCGCGTCGTCATGGCCGTCGGCAAGGCCGGTGAGCCCGCCGAGCGCGACCGGCTGTCGATCTTCTTCGGCGACATCCGCGTCGCTCACGAGGGCGAGCGCGATCCCGCCTATGACGAGAAGGCGGCGAGCGCGGTGATGAAGAAGGACGTGATCACGGTCACCGCCGATCTCGGCCTCGGCAAGGGCACGGCGAAGGTCATGACCTGCGACCTGACCAAGGACTACGTCGCGATCAACGGCGACTACCGCTCGTGAGGCCAATCGTTACAGCGCACGCCTGCGTTATGACTATCGCCTGCCATAATCGTTAACTTCTGGCCGCTACAAGGATGGTGCCATGACCGTGAAGCTCGTCTTCGTGGCGGCTTGCGCGCTGGTCGATCCGGACAACCGGATTCTCCTCGCCGAGCGCCCCGCCGGCAAGCCGCTCGCGGGTCTTTGGGAATTTCCCGGCGGCAAGGTCGAGCCGGGGGAGAGGCCGGAACAGACCCTGATCCGCGAACTCCGCGAGGAGCTCGGGATCGCGGTCGAGGAACCCTGTCTCGCCCCGCTGACCTTCGCCAGCCACGCCTACGAGACCTTCCAGCTGTTCATGCCGCTGTGGGTCTGCCGGAGGTGGGAGGGAAGCGTCCAGAGCCTCGAAGGTCAAAGGCTTGCCTGGGTGAAGCCGGGGCGGCTGAGGGACTACCCGATGCCGCCTGCCGACGAGCCCCTCATTCCCTTCCTCACCGAGTTGCTCGGCGAGGCGCGCGACTGACAGGAGAGGCCAGGATGGCTTTTAGCTTTCGCCGAATGAAGGCCCTCGGCCGCCGTTTCGCTGCCGATGCGGGCGGCGCCACTGCGATCGAATATTCGATGGTCGCGGCGGGCATAGCCGGCGTCGTCGTACTCGCCGTCTATGCGCTGGGCTCGACGGTGCAGACGAATTTCTACGGCAAGATCGTCGGTAACTGGCAGTAGCCTCACGTTTGCCGGAGCAGCAGCGAAAAGGCCGGGCCCAAGCCCGGCCTTTCGTGTTTCGCGGGACGGCCGCTCAGGTGAGATACTGGCCGCCGTTGATCGTCAACGTCGAGCCGGTGATGAAGCCGCCCTCGTCCGACGCGAGGAACAGCACCGCACGGGCGATCTCCGCGGCTTCGCCGAGCCGGCCGACCGGGATCTGCCCGATGATCGCCTCGCGGACCTTCTCCGGCACGGCCATGACCATGTCGGTGGCGATGTAGCCGGGGCAGATGGCGTTGACCGTGATGCCGGCCTTCGCGCCCTCCTGCGCCAGCGCCTTGGTGAAGCCGAGGTCGCCGGCCTTGGCGGCGGAATAGTTCGCCTGGCCCATCTGGCCCTTCTGGCCGTTGATCGAGGAGATCGTGATGACGCGGCCGAACTTGCGGTCGCGCATGCCGGTCCAGAGCGGGTGCGTCATGTTGAAGACGCCGGAGAGGTTGGTGTCGATGACCTCTTTCCACTGGGCCGGGGTCATCTTGTGGAACATGGCGTCGCGGGTGATGCCGGCATTGTTGACCAGCACGTCGACCGGGCCGAGTTCGGCCTCGACCCTGGCGATGCCGGCCGCGCAGGCCTCGTAGTCGGCGACCGACCACTTGAACACGGGAATGCCGGTTTCCGCCTTGAAGGCGGCGGCGGCGTCGTCATTGCCCGCGTAGTTTGCGGCCACCTTGTAGCCGGCGGCTTTCAGGGCCTTGGAGATAGCCGCGCCGATACCGCGCGAGCCTCCCGTGACCAATGCGACCCGAGACATGCAGTTCCTCCCTCTGGTTTCCTCTGGATAGACGATTCGCCGGCCCCGTCATCTTTTGTGTGACGAGTTGTTCCAGCGGATCGATGGAGAAGTCCGGAAGGCGGCAGCACCGCCTTCCGGGATGATCCTGCCCGCGGTGGCGGCGGGGCAGCGTGCGACGCCGTCCTAGCGCTCCACGCACATGGCGACGCCCATGCCGCCGCCGATGCAGAGCGTCGCGAGGCCCTTTTTCGCATCGCGCTTCTGCATCTCGTGGATGAGGGTCACCAGCACGCGCGCGCCCGAAGCGCCGATGGGATGGCCGATCGCGATGGCGCCGCCGTTGACGTTCACCTTGTCGGTATCCCAGCCCATGTCCTTGTTGACCGCGATGGCCTGCGCCGCGAAGGCCTCGTTGGCCTCGACGAGGTCGAGGTCCTTCACCGACCAGCCGGCCTTTTCCAGCGCCTTGCGCGAGGCCGGGATCGGGCCCGAGCCCATGATGGCGGGATCGACGCCGGCGGTCGCCCAGGAGCGGATGGTGGCGAGGGGCTTCAGGCCGCGCTTGTCGGCCTCGGCCCTGGTCATCAGCACGACGGCGGCGGCGCCGTCATTGATGCCCGAGGCATTGGCGGCGGTCACGGTGCCGTCCTTCTTGAAGGCGGGCTTCAGCTTGGTCATGGCGTCCATGGTGGCGCCGTCGCGGATATACTCGTCGGTGTCCACGACGATGTCGCCCTTGCGCGAGGCGATGGTCACCGGGACGATCTCGTCCTTGAACCGGCCGCCTTTCTTGGCCGCCTCGGCCTTGTTCTGGGAGGAGACGGCGAACTTGTCCTGCTCCTCCTTGGTGATCTGCCACTTCTCGGCGACGTTCTCGGCGGTGATGCCCATGTGGTAGCCGTGGAAGGCGTCGATCAGGCCATCCTTCAGCATGGAATCGACCATTTCCAGCGCGCCCATCTTGGTGCCGTTGCGCAGATGCGCGACGTGCGGGGCCTGGCTCATGCTCTCCTGGCCGCCGGCCACGATGATCCTGGCATCGCCATTGGCGATCTGCTGGAGGCCGATGGCAACGGTGCGCAGGCCCGAGCCGCAGAGCTGGTTCAGCGCCCAGGCGGTCTTCTCGGCGGGGATGCCGGCCTTCATGGCCGCCTGCCGCGCGGGGTTCTGACCCTCGCCGGCGGTGAGGATCTGGCCGAACACGACCTCGTCCACCTCGTCCGGCTTCACATTGGCGCGCTCCAGCGCGGCCTTGATGGCGACGGCGCCAAGCTCGTGAGCCGGCAGGCTCGACAGCGCGCCGTTGAACGAACCGACGGGGGTGCGGGCGGCACCAACGATGACGATGTCCTCGGACATGCGTTTCCTCCAGTGAATGGCCGCCCGTGTCTGGCGGCGAGGGGTCCCGGTGACCATGTGTGCGGCACAGCGAGCCTGTCAACCGCGCCGAATTGCCAAGGCGCATGGCCGTTGGCGCAGAGGCCGCAGCGGCGCTGCACAAAACCGTGGCAGCGCGTGCAAAAAAAACCTATCGTGACGAAATCATGGCGTCAGCGGGCATGGCACCGCAGAACGAATGCCAGGGGGAACGATGGCGAAGAATGATCCGGTCACCATCAAGAAATACGCGAACCGGCGTCTCTATAATACCGGGACCTCGACCTATGTAACGCTCGAGGACCTTGCGACGATGGTGAAGGCGGGCGAGGACTTCCTCGTCTACGATGCCAAGACGGGCGAGGACATCACCCGGTCCGTGCTGACCCAGATCATCTTCGAGCAGGAGAACAAGGACGGGCAGAAAATGCTGCCGGTCGCGTTCCTGCGCCAGCTCATCCGCTTCTACGGCGACTCGATGCAGCTTCTGGTGCCGCGCTATCTGGAGATGTCCATCGACTCGCTCTCCAAGGAGCAGGACAAGCTGCGCCAGCAGCTCTCCTCGACGCTCGGCATCAATCCACTCACCGCGCCGTTCGAGCAGCACATCCGCCGCAACATGGAGATGTTCGAGCGGGCCTTCTCGATGTTCTCGCCGTTCGGCAAGCGCGAGGACGGCAGCCCGGCCTCGGCTCCCGGCCCGGAGGCCACGCCGGAGACGCCTGCCCCCTCGACCGCTCCGGCGTCCGACGGAAGCGAGATCGACGAGTTGAAGAACCAGCTCGCGGCGATGCAGAAGAAAATCGAGGGCCTGTCGCGGAAGTAGCCGTCAGGCTCTGAGGGCGGCGGGCACTCCCGCCGCGATCCAGGGCCGGTGTTCCGACGCCGCGCCGGTGTGATCGCCCTGCAGATAGTCGCAGCCGAGCGCCGCCAGATCGCGCGCGACCGCCTCGGTCGGCACCCATTCGGCGACGGTCGCCAGCCCCATATGCTGGGCAAGCCCCAGCAGCGTGCGGACGAAGTGCCGGTCGTCCTCGCTGCGGTGGAAGTTCTCGACGAAGGCGCCGTCGATCTTCACGCAATCCACCCCCAGCTTGCGCAGGTTGCGGAACGAGGTGTAGCCCGCGCCGAAATCGTCGATCGCGACGCGGCAGCCGAGCCCCTGGACCTTGGCGACGAAGCGCCGTGTCTCATCGACATCGGCAATGGCGGATGTCTCGGTGATCTCGACGGTCAGCCGGCCGGCGACGCCGGGATTGGCCCGGAGCTGCGCCTCCAGGGCCCTGATCCAGGCATGGTCCATGGTGGTTGCGGGCGAGACGTTGAGGGATAGCCTCAGAGCCGGAGCCTCGACCAATTCGGCGATGGCGAGTTCGAGGACGCGGGCGTCGATCAGCCGGACGAGACCGAGCTTCTCCGCCAGCGGCACGATGGTTGAGGCCGGCAGCAGCGAGCCATCGGGCCGGCGGATGCGCAAGAGGCACTCGTAGGAGGCGACGCGGCGGTCCGGGCCGGCCGAGACGATGGGCTGGAAGGCGAGGCCGACCCGCCGGTCGTTGAGCGCGGCGACGATCTCATCGGTGATCCTGAGGTTCTCCCGGCGCTGCCGGTCGCGCTCAAGGTTCGGCACATAAGCCTGGAAGGCGCCGCGGCGGCGCGCCTTGACCCCGTCGAGCGCTTCCTGCGCGCGGCCCATCATGGCGGCGAGCGAGGTGGCGTGACGCGGCGCGATGACGCCGCCCATGGTGACGCTGACAGCGATCGGCCCGGCTTCGGTCATGAACACGTCGTCGCGGACCACCGAGAGAATGCGGTCCGCTGCGATCGCCATGTCCTCCGGCTGGCAACTGCGCATCAAGAGACCGAACTTGTTGCCGGAGAGCCGGCCGAGCAGGTCGCCGCCGCGCATGCGCGTGCGGATGCGCTTACCGACCGCCGCGATGATCGCGTCGGCGATGTCGAAGCCATAGGCGTCGTTGACATGGGCGAGGTTGTCGACCGCCGCGACGATGAAGCCGATGGAGCCGCGCACCTTGTGGGCGTCGTCCAGCGCCTCCTCCAGCACCTCGCAGAAGCGGTGGCGCGAGAGCTGGCCGGTGAGCGGGTCGATCTCGCTCGCCTCGATCAGCCTTCGGCGGGTCTCGTAGCGGTCGGTGATGATGCGCACCGTTCCATGGGCGCGCAGGGGGCGGCCGTCGGAGGAAGCGAACCAGCGGCCCGAATCCTCGATCCAGTGGGTGATGCCGGGCTGCGGGGAGAGGGCGTATTCGATCTCGTAGGGGACGCCGTCGCCGCGGTCGACATGCGGCGAGTTGACCACGGCCTCGTAGCGCCCGGCCGGCGATTCTGCCGCCAGCATCTGGGCATAGGCCCGGCCTGTGCAGAAGCGCGCGAGGTCGTCGACGCCGAACAGGGCGGCCGCGTTCGGGCTCCATCCCAGCCGGTCGGACGGCACGGCCCATTCGTAGGTCGCCGTGCCGACGGAGGAGAGAATGGCATCGGCAACGCCATCGGTCGACGGCGCTGCGCCCGATGCTGCCGTGCCGCCTGCCGATCCCGCGTTGTGGTGCGATGCCATTGCCTGCCCTGATTGCCGCGCTCATCAGGCCGCAGAACGATGAAGGAAACGTATCGTAACGGAAACCTGATCTGGCCGCGCCGCGTTGAAAGAGCCAAAAGCGCCGAAATGTCGCAGCAACGGGCGGTTTTCGTCCCATTTCGATACGGGAATTAACCGGCCCGTAACTTGCCATTCGTCCATCGGAGGCGGATGCTGGTGCCCGCCCGGAAGATCGGAGGCCAAGATGGTGACCGTCAACGGAGCAGGCAGGGCATCGCTGGTCGGCTGGAGGCGCCGTTTCGCCGACCATCTCGGCGGCCGCAGGGGCCGCGCTTCGACGGAGTGGCAGGGCCCGGCCGCGGAGACGCGCGTGACGGTGGTCGATGCGGTCGCCGTGGAGGATCGGCCCGGCAGGCAGGATCGCGGACGGCGTCCGCAGGCGGCTTTCGTCGCCCAGCTTCTCGCCGCCCGGCTGGATATGCCGCAGTCCCGCACCAACCGGCGCGCCGGCGCGGACGAGGCCGATGCCAGTTATCACGCATCCGACCCCGCCGCGCGGGGCACGCGCCGCGGCGCCATCGTGCGCCGCGACATCTGAAATGTTGTCTTTAACGCGCTTTCTTCACGCGAACCGGTGCCCACTTCGCTTGAAAGCGCTATCGGTTCAGTAGCCGAGCGCGAGGCCGTCCTTGCGCGCGTCCGAGCCGCCGACGAGGAAGCCGGACTTCTCGATGCGGATCATCTGGCCGCCGCCGATGGGCTTGGTCGTGACATCGACGTCGTGGCCCATGGCGCGGACCCTGTCGATGGTCGCGGTGCCCCATGTCGGCTCGATGGTGGTCTTCTCGCCCTCGAAGAAGGCGCGCGGCGAGTCGATGGCCGCCTGCGGGTCCATGCCGTAATCGACCGTGTTCAGGGTGACGTGGGCGTGGCCGGTCGACTGGTAGCTGCCGCCCATCACGCCGAACGAGCAGGTCACTTCGCCCTTTTCCAGCATCATCGCCGGAATGATCGTGTGCATCGGGCGCTTGCCGGGTCCGATGCAGTTCGGATGGCTGTCGTCGAGGTTGAAGCTGGAGCCGCGGTTCTGCAGCAGGATGCCGGTCTCCGGCGTGCAGATCTTCGAGCCGAAATGGTGGAAGATCGAGTTGATGAACGACACCGCCATGCGGTCCCTGTCGACGATGGTGCAGTAGATCGTGTTGGTGCCGGGCGGCGGCGGCATGAGACGGGGCGTGCGCCTGCCCGGATCGATCATGCCGGCGAGCGTCTTCGCGAAGCTCTTGGAGACGAGCTGCTCGACGGTGACCTTCATGTGGGCGGGGTCGGCGATATGGGTGTCGCGCAGCGAATAGGCGAGCCGTGACGCCTCGATGGTGAGATGCAGCCGCTCGGGCGAGGTCGGAGCCAGGCTGGCAATATCGAACTGCTCGAGGATGTTGAGGATGATCAGCGCCGTGATGCCCTGGCCGTTCGGCGGCAGTTCGGCGATGCCGATGCCCTTGTAGTCGCCGATGACCGGCGTCTCCACCGTGCCGCGATGGGCGGCGAGGTCATCGAGCGTCAGGAGGCCGCCCTTGGCCCGAACCGTCCTGACGATGTCCTCCGCGACGCGACCCTCGTAGAAGCCCTTGGCGCCGTGCTTGCCGATCTCCTCCAGCGTCGCGCCGAGGGCGGCGCTGTTCATCCGCTCGCCGGCGGTCGGCGCGCGGCCGTTCAGGAGGTAGTGGCGGGCAGCGCCGGCATCCTTCGCCAGCGCCGCGGCATCGGGCGCCCAGTCGAAGGCGACGCGCGGCGTCACCGGCCAGCCCTCCTTGGCGTAGCGGATCGCCGGCTGAAGCACGCGGGCAAGGTCGAAGCGTCCATGGGTCTTGAGGATCGTCTCCCACGCCTCGATGGCACCGGGGACGGTGATGGCGTGGACGCTGTCCGGCGGGACGGAGGTCAGGCCCTCGTCGCGCAGCTTCGCGGCGGTCGCGGCCCTGGCCGCGCGGCCGGAGCCGTTATAGCCCCAGATCGGCTTGCCGGGCTTCGAGATCAGCGTGAAGCAGTCGCCGCCGATGCCGGTCATGTGCGGCTCGACCACCGCCATGACGCCGACGGCCGCGATCGCTGCATCGGCCGCCGTGCCGCCGGCCTTGAGAATCTCGATGGCCGCGGCGGTCGCCAGCGGGTGCGAGGTCGCCGCCATGGCTTCGGCGGCATAGGCGGGGGAGCGGCCGGGACCGTGGAAGTCGCGCATCTGGAACGTCAATTCGGTGTCCTCCCGGCTTCGGCGCACGCCTGCCTGCCCGGCAGGTTCGCTCTCGATTGTGCCAGCCCTAACACAAAGACGTGAGGCTCCGCCACGACATGCGGGGACAGCGTTCGTTGCGCGGGACGCAAGGCTTGGTCGATACCCGCGGCTGGTCCATGATCGCCACCCCGCCGAAGGTGACCCTCCCGGAGTTTTCATGACTGCCCTGACCCTTGCACAGGCCCGCACGATCGTCGATGCGGCCCTCGCCCACGGACGCGAAAACGGCTTCAAGCCCATCGGCGTGGTCGTCGTCGACGCGCGCGGCGCGGTGAGGATGACGGCGGTCGAGGACGGCAATGCGCTGCTGCGTGCCGATATCGCCCACGGCAAGGCCTATGGCTGCATCGCGGTCGGCGTCGGCGGGCGAACCCTGCAGAAAATGGCGCTTGACCGGCCGCATTTCATAACGGCTCTCGGCGGCCTGACGCGCGACCGGCTGACGCCGGTGCCGGGCGGCGTGCTGATCCGCGATGCGGCGGGAGCGCTGCTTGGTGCCGTCGGCATTTCCGGCGACACATCCGACAATGACGAACTGGCTGCCGTCGCTGGCATCGAGGCCGCCGGCCTGAAGGCCGATACCGGCGCCTGAGGGTCCCGGACAACAAAAAAGCCGGTCGTGAGACCGGCTTTCGTTCGTCTGCCCCGGCTCAAACGCCGTGCAGGCGGAATCAGTCGTTGGTCGAGGTCAGTCGTTGGTCGAGGTCTTGGGCTTCAGGATCTGCTTGCCGCGATACATGCCGGTCTTCAGGTCGACATGGTGCGGGCGGCGCAGGTTGCCCGAGTCCTTGTCCTCGACATAGGTCGGGGCCTTGAGGGCGTCGTGCGAGCGGCGCATGCCCTGGCGCGAGGGCGAGGTTTTTCTTCTCGGAACGGCCATGGAACTCTCTTCTGGCGTGGCCGGGGACCGAAGGCCCGCACGGCGGCGAAATCTTTAAGACGCGGGCCTATACACGCTTTCGGCGGGCCATGCCAGAGGCAATGTCGGAACCTCCTCCCAGGGGGTTGGCGACGGCTCGCGGGCGGCGCTACACCTCTCCCCGGCGGGGAGAGGTCGGCGCGATAGCGCCGGGAGAGGGGGCAAAGACCTCTTCGACAAGCGCTCTCCCCCTCTCCCGATCCTCTCCAAAGCTCGGATCGACCTCTCCCCGCCGGGGAGAGGTGAAGCGCGTGCCGCTCAGCCCTTCCAGGCGAATTGCAGCAGCAGCGTGCGCTGGAGGAAGGAGAAGTTGTTGTCGGAGACGATGGTGAGTATCGTCTCGCCCTCGGCGTTCCGGTGGGTGGCGAGCCCTTCCATATTGTCGATCTGGCCGGTCATGTCCGCCGACATGACGACCGGCCCGTCCACCGTCGCGCCCGCGCGGATCGCGGCGAGGTCGATGCGGCGGATGCGGAAGGCGACGCCGCGCCAGGCCGAGAACCAGCGTTCCAGCAGCAGAAGGTCGCCGTTCGGGAGGAAGGCGAGGTCGGTGACGTCGAAATCGTTGGTGCGCTTGACGAAGACCTCGGCGGGGTCGCCGCGGCCCATCAGGAAGGCACGGATGTCGCCGGCGGCATTCAGGCCGCGCTCGGAGATCGCCAGAAGCGTGCCGGCGAGCGGCGAGGGCCGCGGCAGGATGCCGAGCGCCTCGATGCCCCGGTTCGACGGCAGGCGGTTATTGCCCATGGGCACGGGGATCGGCGTGCCGCGCGCATTCAGCCCGTCGCGGCCGAACGTGTCGAAGCGGAAGATGCGGTGGGTGCGCTCGACGCCGATCCAGGCCGTGCCGCCCTCGATCCAGAGCGATTCCGTGTCCCAGTTGCCGGTGGACGCCAGCGGCCGGCCGTTGGGCCCGAGGATCGGGGCCATGCGGGCCTGGGCGAGGCCGGAGAGCTTCGGTCCCTCCATGTCGACACGGGCGGTGAGCCACTGGCCCTTGTCGCTGATCGCGGTAAGCCGCTGGCCGGCCGCGTCCATGCGGATCGAGGAAAAACCGCCGAACGCGCCGTGATCGGACTGCAGCTCAAGCCCGCCGCGAAATTCCAGCTGGCCGAAGCGTGCCCGGCCGTTGTCGGACGGCATGAAGGCATTGATCGGGAAGGAGCGGATGACGATGTCGGCCGCCGCCGGCACGCCGCGCTGCTGCGCGACCGCCGCTCGTGGCACGCCGGCCGCCATGGCCAGGCCGCCGGCAAGGCCCAGCACCCTGCGTCGGTCCATCAGGCGACCTTGCGGCGGGGAGGCCGCGGCGCGTGGCTGCCCTCCGGGGCATTCTCGTCGAACAGCTCGGCGAGCTTCTCGGTCATGGCGCCGCCGAGTTCCTCGGCGTCGACGATGGTCACGGCGCGGCGGTAGTAGCGCGTCACGTCGTGGCCGATGCCGATGGCGATGAGCTCCACCGGCGAGCGGGTCTCGATCTCCTCGATGATCCAGCGCAGGTGCCGCTCCAGATAATTGCCGGGGTTCACCGACAGGGTGGAATCGTCCACTGGCGCGCCGTCCGAGATCATCATCAGGATCTTGCGCTGCTCGGAACGCCCGAGCAGGCGCTTGTGCGCCCAGTCCAGCGCCTCGCCGTCGATATTCTCCTTCAGGAGGCCCTCGCGCATCATCAGGCCGAGATTCTTGCGCGCGCGCCGCCAGGGCGCGTCCGCCGCCTTGTAGATAATGTGGCGCAGGTCGTTGAGGCGGCCGGGATTGGCCGGCTTGCCGTTCTGCAGCCAGAACTCGCGGGCCTGCCCGCCCTTCCAGGCGCGCGTCGTGAAGCCGAGGATCTCGACCTTGACGCCGCAGCGCTCCAGCGTGCGCGCGAGAATGTCGGCGCAGGTCGCGGCGACCGTGATGGGCCGCCCCCGCATGGAGCCGGAATTGTCGAGCAGCAGCGTCACCACGGTATCGCGGAACTTGGTGTCGCTCTCCTGCTTGAACGACAGCGCCGCCATCGGGTCCATGATGACGCGCGGCAGGCGGGCGGGATCGAGGATGCCCTCCTCGAGGTCGAAGTTCCACGAACGGTTCTGCTGCGCCATCAGCCGGCGCTGGAGGCGGTTGGCGAGCCGCGCCACCACCGGGCCGAGATGGGAGAGCTGCTTGTCGAGATAGGCGCGCAGCCGGTCGAGTTCCTCGGTGTCGCAGAGGTCGGGAGCGTCGATGATCTCGTCGAACTTCGCCGTGAACGGCTTGTAGTCCGGCCCCTTGCGCTCTGCGCCTTGCGATTTCGGCCGCCAGGGCTCGGAGGCGTCCTCGGAATCGCCGAGATCGTTCTCGTCGGGCAGTTCGGCGGTTTCCGCGTCGGAGGCCTCCTGAGCGCCGTCGGGCGCTTCGTCGGCCATTTCGTCGGCGTCCTCCATCTGCATGCCTTCGGAGGATTCCTCGTCCTGGCTGTCCGGGCTCTCGCCGGACTCCGGGCTTTCCTGCTCCTGGTTGTCGGCGTCGTCCTGGTTGTCCTCGTCGTCCGAGCGGCCCTGCTCGTCGCCCATGTCGAGCGAGGACAGGAGGTCGCGCACGGCCTTGCCGAAGGCGCGCTGGTCGTTCTCGAGGCCGACGAGATTTTCGAGGTTCCTGCCCGCCTTGGCCTCGATCGTGTCGCGCCAGAGGTCGACGATCCTGGCGGCCTCGGCCGGCGCCGTCTGGCCGGTCAGGCGTTCGCGGACCATGAGGGCGAGGGCATCCTCGATCGGCGCATCGGCCTTGTCGGTGATGTCCTCGTATTTGCCCATCCGGTGGTAGTGGTCTTCCAGCCGGGCCGTGAGGTTCTGGGCGACGCCGGCCATGCGGTTCGAGCCGATGGCCTCGATGCGGGCGTTCTCCACCGCCTCGAAGACGGCGCGGGCGTGCTGGCCGTCCGGCAGGACGGAGCGGTGGATCTTGGCGTTGTGGACCGCGAGCCTGAGCGCCATGGCGTCGCCGTGACCGCGCACGATGGCGGCGTCCTTCGGGGAGAGCTTGCGCGGCGGCTCGGGCAGGCGCGCCTTGTCGCCGGCAAGGCCCGGCTTGTCCGCGGCGTAGGTGACTTCGAGGTCACGCCGGGCGATGGCGCGCATGCAGGAGGCGACCGACCGCTTGAAGGGTTCGGTCGGACTCTCCTTGGTGTTCGGCTTGGCCTTGGAATTGGAGCTCACGCAAGATCCTTTTTCAGCCAGATGCGGCGATGGCCGGGCGGAAAATCGTCCAGCTCGCCGTAAACCTCATAGCCCAGCTTCTGGTAGAAGCCGTCGCCCTGGAACGAGAACGTGTCCAGGTAGATATGGGCCGCGCCGCGCTTCACCGCGATGGCCTCGGCCTTCGCGATCAGGTCCGTGCCGATGCCGGTTCCGCGCAGCGCCTCGTCGATCCAGAGCAGCTCGACGAAGCACCAGTTCCACATCGTGTAGCCGACGAGGCCGCCCCTGATCGCGCCGTCCTTGTCGCGCGCCGAGACGGCGAAGCGCTTCCATTGCGTCCTGCCGGCCTTTGCGGCGTTGTAGGCGACAAGGCCCTTCAGCACCGCGCGGGCGGTCTCTGCGACGCGGGTCTCCTCGGCGATGGCGAGGCCGGCGCTGGAGGTCTTTGTCCGGCCGGCCACGCTCGTCTCTCCGAAGCCCCTCAGCTCAGCGCCACGTTGACCGCGCTCTCCGGCAGTTCCTGCCCGAAGCAGCGCTGGTAGAACTCGGCGACGAGGGTGCGCTCCAGTTCGTCGCACTTGTTCAGGAAGGTCAGGCGGAAGGCGAAGCCGATATCCTTGAAGATGTCGGCGTTCTCGGCCCAGGTCAGCACCGTGCGGGGCGACATGACGGTCGAGAGGTCGCCGTTCATGAAGGCGTTGCGGGTGAGGTCCGCCACGCGCACCATCTTGTTCACCTGGTCGCGGCCCTCGGCGGTCTTGGCGAAGCTCTTGGCCTTGGCGAGGATGATGCCGACCTCGTTGTCGTGCGGCAGGTAGTTCAGCGTGGTGACGATGGACCAGCGGTCCATCTGCGCCTGGTTGATCTGCTGCGTGCCGTGATAGAGGCCGGTCGTGTCGCCGAGGCCGACCGTGTTGGCGGTGGCGAACAGGCGGAAGGCCTGATGCGGGCGGATGACGCGGCTCTGGTCGAGCAGGGTGAGACGGCCGGAGGATTCCAGCACGCGCTGGATGACGAACATCACGTCCGGGCGACCGGCATCGTATTCGTCGAAGCAGAGCGCGACATTGTGCTGGTAGGCCCAGGGCAGGATGCCGTCGCGGAATTCGGTGATCTGCTTGCCGTCCTTCAGCACGATCGCGTCCTTGCCGACGAGGTCGATACGCGAAACGTGGCTGTCGAGGTTGACGCGGATGCACGGCCAGTTGAGGCGCGCGGCGACCTGCTCGATATGCGTCGACTTGCCGGTGCCGTGATAGCCGGAGACCATCACGCGGCGGTTGAAGGCGAAGCCGGCGAGGATCGCCAGCGTCGTCGCCTTGTCGAACAGGTAGTCCTGGTCGAGGTCCGGCACATGGTCGCCGCCTTCCGAATAGGCAGGGACCGTCATGTCCGAATCGATGCCGAACACTTTGCGCACGGAAAGGGTGGTATCCGGGAGGCCGGACACTTTTTCAGCCTGCACTGTCACGAAAGAAACCTCCGATGCCGCGACGGGCGCGGCGAGCCACGTCTTCATGTGATGGCGCCGACCTTACCAGATCGCAGCGCACGCCCGGAAGGGTGCCCTTTGCGGGAATGCCATTCGCTTTTCTGATGGGCGCGATCAGCGATGCGGCCGGGCGGCCTCAGCAGAAGCCGACCGATTTCAGGTAGTTATAGGCCTGGATGATCTCGCGCAGCTTGTCCTCACGCGAGCGATCGCCGCCATTGGCGTCCGGATGGTGCCGTTTGGCGAGTTCCTTGAACTTCGCCTTGATCTCGGTCGCGGTCGCGTGGATGTCGAGGTTGAGCGTGTCGAGCGCCTTTCGCTCGGCATTGCGGATCATCCGGCCTTCGGGCTCGGCCACACGCTCGCTGGCGTGCCGCCACTCCGCGCCCTCGAACACGCCGAAGGGATCGCGCGCCTTGCGCGGGTCGTAATGCGCCTCGGCGCCTTCACGCCGGCCGTCCTTGTTCCAGGCGTTGACGCCCATGTTCCAGGTCGGCCGATGGCCGGTGATCGCGTCCTTCTGATAGGCCGCGACAGCCGCGTCGTTCATGCCGGCGAAGTAATTGTAGCTCGCATTGTATTCGCGCACGTGGTCGAGGCAGAACCAGACGAACTGCCCCTCGCGGTCGCGGCCAAGCGGCGCGCGATGGGTCGCTTCGCACTTGCATCCCGCGTGCGAGCACACGCGCACGCCCGGGCGCGCGGCGGCGCGGCGGTCGTCCTCGGGCTTGACCCTGATGCTGTCGAAATAGGGCGAGTGAAGCTTCATCGGTCCGGTTCGAATGGAGTCGGCAATTATGGGGGCCCGCGGTTAACGGGACAAGACGGAATGGTCGCGCCGGCCGCTATTCGAGGCCGAAGCGCAGGGCTGCCGCAGCGGCGAGAGGCCCAAGCACGCAGGCGAACAGCGAGAGGGCGAGAAGCACGACGAAGGGCTGGCCGAAGGGCAGTGGCCCGACAATGCCGGCCGTCGTCGCAGCGACACCGAAGATGAGCACGGGGATGGTCAGGGGCAAGACCATGACCGCCATGAGCAGCCCGCCGCGCCTGAGACTCACCGCCAGCGCCGCGCCCACCGCGCCGATGAGACTGAGCGCGGGGGTGCCGACGGCGAGCGTCAGCGCCACGACGACGAGCGCCCCGGGCGGCACGTTGACGAGAAGGCCGAGCACGGGCGCGGCGATCACCAGCGGCAGGCCCGTCGCGATCCAGTGCGCGGCGGCCTTGGCGAGCACGACCAGCGGCAGCGGCGTCTGACCCATCATCAGGAGGTCCAGCGAGCCGTCGTCGGCATCGGCCTGGAACAGCCGGTCGAGGCCGAGCAGGGTTGCCAGCAGCGCGCCGATCCACAGGATGGCCGGACCGATGCGCGCGAGCAGGTTCATGTCCGGCCCGACGCCGAAGGGTACGATGGTGACGACCGCGAGGAAGAAGACGATGCCGGTCATCGCGCCGCCGCCGACGCGCACGGCAAGCCGCAGGTCGCGCAGGAACAGGGCGGCCAGGGGACCGCTCATGCCGCTGCCCCAAGCGACAGTTCCCGCGCGGCGATGCCGAGCGGCATATGGGTGGCGGCCATCAGGATGCCGCCGCCGGCGACATGCTCCGCCATGATCGCGGCCAGCAGCTTCTGGCTCGCCGCGTCGAGGGCCGCGGTCGGCTCGTCCAGCAGCCAGACCGGCCGCGGGACGGTCAGCAGGCGCGCGAGCGCGAGGCGCCGCCGCTGGCCGGCCGAGAGATAGCCTGCCGGCAGGTCGGCGAGATGGTCGAGGCCGAGGCGCGCGAGCGCCGGCAGCGTTTCGCCGGTGCCGCCGAGGAAGGACGTCCAGAAGGCGAGGTTCTCGGCGACGGTCAGGGACGGCTTGAATGCGTCCTGATGGCCGCAATAGTGCGCCTGCTCGCCGATAGCCGCCTCGGCGTCGCCGCCTTCCAGCACGAGAGACCCCTCATCGGCGGGCACCAGCCCTGCGACGAGGCGCAGAAGGCTCGATTTGCCCGCGCCGTTCGGTCCGGTCACCTGAATGACCTCTCCCGCGGCGGCGGCAAAGGACAGCCCGTGGAACACGGTGCGGCCGCCGCGCCGGCAGGTCAGGTCGGTGGCGACGAGGCGCAGCATACCCGTTACTTACGCGACGAAAGGGTGATCTGCGAAGGGGCCATAACGGGTTGCAGCCATATAGCGGGTTGATTGGAATCCCTCTATAACGCGCGCGATCGGCCGCCGCGCCTTCTGCGTCAATTGACTTCGCCTGCCTTGGGCGCGATGTCGGCCTCCGCTTTTCGAGGGGATCATCGCCACATGTCGGTCGACAGTTTCAAGGCCCGGAAGACGCTGCAGGTCGGGGACAAGTCCTACGTCTATTACAGCCTCGTTGAAGCCGAGAAGAATGGCCTTGCCGGCATTTCGGCGCTTCCCTTCTCGATGAAGGTCCTGCTGGAGAACCTGCTGCGCGCCGAGGACGGCCGCTCGGTGACCAAGGCGGACATCGAAGGCGTCGCCGCCTGGCTGAACGACAAGGGCAAGGCCGGCAAGGAAATCGCCTTCCGCCCGGCGCGCGTGCTGATGCAGGACTTCACCGGCGTTCCCGCCGTCGTCGACCTCGCGGCCATGCGCGACGCCATGAAGGCGCTCGGCGGCGACCCGCAGAAGATCAACCCGCTGGTGCCGGTCGACCTCGTCATCGACCACTCGGTCATCGTCGACGAGTTCGGTACGCCGAAGGCCTTCAAGCAGAACGTCGACCTCGAATATGCCCGCAACGGCGAGCGCTACCGCTTCCTGAAGTGGGGCCAGCAGGCGTTCAAGAACTTCTCCGTCGTGCCGCCCGGCACCGGCATCTGCCATCAGGTGAACCTCGAATATCTCTCCCAGACGGTCTGGACCAAGGAAGAGGACGGCGAGACCATCGCCTATCCGGACACGCTGGTCGGCACCGACAGCCACACGACCATGGTCAACGGCCTCGCCGTGCTCGGCTGGGGCGTCGGCGGCATCGAGGCGGAGGCCGCCATGCTCGGCCAGCCGCAGTCCATGCTGCTGCCCGAGGTCATCGGCTTCCGCCTGACCGGCAAGCTGAAGGAAGGCGTCACCGCCACGGACCTCGTGCTGACCGTCACGCAGATGCTCCGCAAGAAGGGCGTCGTCGGCAAGTTCGTCGAATTCTTCGGCGAGGGCCTCGGCAACATGACGCTGGCCGACCGCGCCACCATCGCGAACATGGGCCCGGAATACGGCGCCACCTGCGGCTTCTTCCCCGTCGACGGCGAGACGCTGAACTACCTCACCACGTCGGGCCGCAAGCCCGAGCGCATCGCGCTGGTGGAAGCCTATGCGAAGGCGCAGGGCATGTTCCGCCTCGAGGGCGCGGCCGATCCCGTCTTCACCGACACGCTGGAGCTTGACCTCGGTCAGGTCGTTCCGTCCATGGCCGGCCCGAAGCGTCCCGAGGGCCGCGTCGCGCTGGAGGCCGTCGGCGCCGGCTTCGTCTCCGCCATGGAGACCGACTACAAGAAGTCCGCCGAGATCTCGCGCCGCGTCGCGGTCGAGGGCCGTGACTTCACCATCGGCCACGGCGACGTCGTCATCGCCGCCATCACCTCCTGCACAAATACGTCGAACCCGGCCGTGCTGTTCGCCGCCGGCCTTCTCGCTCGCAACGCGGTCGCCAAGGGCCTGAAGGCCAAGCCCTGGGTGAAGACCTCGCTCGCCCCGGGCTCACAGGTGGTTGCCGAATATCTCGCCGATTCCGGCCTGCAGACCGACCTCGACAAGCTCGGCTTCAACCTCGTCGGCTTCGGCTGCACCACCTGCATCGGCAATTCCGGGCCGCTGCCGGCGGAGATCTCCAAGGCGATCAACGATTCCGGCCTGATCGCCGCTGCCGTGCTCTCCGGCAACCGCAACTTCGAGGGCCGCGTCTCCCCCGACGTGCAGGCGAACTACCTGGCTTCGCCGCCGCTGGTGGTCGCCCATGCCCTCGCCGGCACGGTCAACACCGACCTCACCAAGGAGCCGCTCGGCACGGGTTCGGACGGCAAGCCGGTCTATCTGCGCGACATCTGGCCGTCGTCGCAGGAGATCAACGCCTTCATCGCCAAGCACGTCACCAACAAGCTGTTCCAGTCCAAATACGCCGACGTGTTCAAGGGCGACGAGAACTGGGCCGCCGTGAAGGTGCCCGAGGGGCAGACCTATGCCTGGGACGACGGTTCGACCTATGTGCAGAACCCGCCCTATTTCGTCGGCATGGGCATGAAGCCGGGCGCGATCACCGACATCAAGGGCGCCCGCGTCCTGGCTCTGCTCGGCGACAAGATCACCACCGACCACATCTCGCCGGCCGGCTCGATCAAGGCGGCGAGCCCGGCGGGCAAATACCTCATCGACAACCATGTCGAGGTCGCCGACTTCAACCAGTACGGCACGCGCCGCGGCAATCATGAGGTCATGATGCGCGGCACCTTCGCCAATATCCGCATCCGCAACCACATGATGGGCCCGAACGGCAAGGAAGGCGGCTTCACGATCCACTATCCCTCCAAGGAGGAGATGCCGATCTACGACGCCGCCATGAAGTACCGCGCCGAGAAGGTGCCGCTGGTGATCTTCGCCGGCGTCGAATACGGCAACGGCTCGTCGCGCGACTGGGCGGCCAAGGGCACCAACCTCCTTGGCGTGCGCGCGGTGATCGCGCAGTCCTTCGAACGCATCCACCGCTCGAACCTCGTCGGCATGGGCGTCGTCCCGTTCACGCTCGAGGAGGGCACGACCTGGGCTTCGCTCGGCCTGAAGGGCGACGAGACCGTCGCCATCCAGGGGCTGGAGACGGTGAAGCCGCGCCAGAAGATGGAGGCCGAGGTGACCTTCGCCGACGGCACGGTCAAGAAGGTGCCGATCCTCTGCCGCATCGATACGCTGGACGAGATCGAGTACTTCAAGAACGGCGGCATCCTGCAGTATGTGCTGCGCGATCTGGCAGCCTGAGCCTTCGCTTTTTCGACTTTTCCGCGCGGCATTCCAGTTGCTGCGCGGAAATCGGAGCAGGAATGGCCAGCCGGCGGCCGGTCACTATCTTGCAATCGATTGAGTTTCACGCCGACTTGCATGATTTTCACCCAACCGTGAGTAGCCTTGGCGGCTGCCGCGAGCCTAGAACGGCCGCAGCATAGGTCTGGGTGGAATTGAAATCGGGGCGGAATCCGATGTTGATCGGCAAGGCATGCGGCGGTCTGCTTCTGGCACTCGCCTCCCTCGCGTCGGGGACCGCGGTCGCGACCGAGCGTCCGCGCGCCGTGCTGGAGCTGTTCACCAGCCAGGGCTGCTCGTCCTGCCCGCCGGCAGACCGCTACGTCGCCGAGATCGCGGACAGGACCGACGTCATCGCGCTGACCTTCGCCGTCGACTACTGGGACTATCTCGGCTGGCGCGACACGCTGGCCAGCCCCTACCACGCCAAGCGGCAGAAGGCTTACGCCTATGTCCGCGGCGACCGTCAGGTCTATACGCCGCAGATGATCGTCAATGGCATCGGCCATGCCATCGGCTCTGACCGGTCGGCGGTCGAGCGGACGGTGACGCAGACGGCAGGCCATGTCGGCGTGCTCTCCGTGCCGGTCAGCGTCTCTGTCTCGGGCGACAGCGTCACCATCCGGCTGCCCGAGCAGACCAATCCCTTCGTCGGTCCCGACAGTCCCGCGACCGTCACCCTGCTCGGCGTCTCCTCACGCCAGCCGGTGGAGATCGCCCGCGGCGAGAATCGCGGGCAGACGGTCACCTATCGCAACGTCGTGCGCGCCCATGCCAGCCTCGGCGACTGGAACGGTGCGGCCCGGACCTTCACGGTCTCGAAGCGCGATCTCGTCGGGACGGAATGCGAGAGGCTTGTGGTCCTGATCCAGGCCGGTACGCCGCGCCGGCCCGGCGCGATCATCGGCGCCGCGATGGCGCAGGCGAAGTAGGCGTCAGGCGCGCGCCAGCCAGACGATGTCCGGCGCGACGATGCCCGGCACGTCCTCTTCCTCGATGCGGCGAACCGCGGCGACCGAGACGAGGGCCTCGGCCTTCAGCGGGCAGACGCCCTGCCGGACCAGTTCACGCCCAAGGCTCTTGCGGACGGTGAGCGCAGCCGCTTCGGCCGCGTCGGCTTCGACGAACCGGGTTGCGGCAAATTCCGAGCCGGCGGCAACAGCCGGCTCACCACGCGCTTCACAACGATACCAGGGCATGATCCGTCCAGTCCCAATCCTTGGCTGTCCGTTCAATCACCATAGAGTTGAAAGAACGTTGACAGCTTTGCTTAACCATTGACGCGCATCTGTGCGTCTGGTGGGTGAGTGTCACGGGACGAGGTAACGGTTCGATGGCTGAACGCACGCTGAAGAATTTCGCCATGTTTCCGCCGCGACGGGCGCTGCTCGTCGGCGGCGGGTCGTGGCTGCTGCTGGCCGGCTGTTCCTCGCCGCCGGTCCAGCCGTCGCAGCCGAGCTTCTACCGCAACCTCGCGCAGGCGGGCGCGCGCGTGGACGCCGCCATGGCCGCGGAGATGATCTCGGGCTATCGCCGCAACAACGGCCGGGGCCTTGTCGCGGTCGATCCGGTGCTGATGCGGGTGGCCGAGGCGCAGGCCAATGCGATGAGCGGGGCCGATCAGGTCGGCGTCCGCTCCGGGCCGCTGAACACGCGGCTCGCCGGGGCAGGGTTCCGCCACGGCGCGGCGGTGGAGAACAATTCGGCGGGCTACATGACCCTCGCCGAGGCCTTTTCCGGCTGGCGGGATTCGCCGCCCCACCGCGCCAACATGCTGAACCCGGATGTCACCCGCATCGGCATCGCCACCGGCTATCGGCCCGGCTCGCGCTACCGGGTGTTCTGGGCGCTGGTGCTGGCCCAGCCGCTGGCCGCCGCCTGATCAGGTCGGATCGCCTGAGCCAAGATACCAGTCCATGATCCCGCGGCCCTGCATGAAGACGATCTCCGGGCGTGACGCGAGTTCCGCGAGCAGGGCTTCCAGCACGGCGATCCGGTGCGGCACGCCCATGATGTAGGGATGGATGGCGAAGGACAGCACCTTCGCGCCGCCGAGCGGACCCTCGCTCCTTGCCTCGACGATCAGCCGCTCGGCCTGCGCCAGCGCCCGGTTCAGAAACTCGTCCGCCCTGTGATGCTGGATCATGACAAGCGGGATGTCGTTGAGCTCCACCGAATAGGGCATGGTCAGCACCTCGCCCGCAGTCGTTTTCAGGCGCGCGGGCAGATCGTCCACCACCCAGTCGGCGATATAGCGGATGCCGGCGCTCGCGAGGTGGTCGGCGCTCTCCAGCGTCTCGGTGAGGCCGGGGCCGAGCCAGCCGACGACGGGCTCGCCCGAAAAGGCCGAGAGCGTTTCGACCGTCCGGCGGATCATCGCCGCCTGGTCCTCGATGCGATGCGTCGGCACCTGATGCCACCCGTGGCCCATGAACTCCCAGCCGGCGTCACGCGCAGCTCCCGCGATGCGCGGATAGTCAACCGCCACCGAACCGTTGATGGAGAGCGTCGGGCGGATGCCATGCCGTGCGAAAGCCTGCGTGAACCGCCAGAAGCCGACGCGCATGCCGTATTCGTGCCAGGCCCAGTTGGCGATGTCCGGCTGGAGGCTCGCGCCGGTCGGGGCCACCAGCACCTGCCGCGGCATGGGATTCTCGATCCGCCAGTTCTCGACATTCACCACCGGCCAGACGGCGAGGAGCTTGCCGTCGGGCAGGGCGATGCGCGGCCGGTCGATGGAGGCCGTGTAGGCGAGGCGCTGTTCGGGGCGGAGGGGCTCAGTCATGCGATGCAGTTCTTCAATTCAGGTGCGGGCTGCGCAAACCAAGTCGTCCTTCGAGGCTCGCCCTTGGGGCCCGCAGCTCAGGATGAGGAAGGATGGCAGATTGCACGACGGTCGAGACAAGACGCGACTGTCGTTCTCATCGACACGGATGCAGATCTCCCACGTCCTCTTCCTGAGGTGCGAGCGGAGCGAGCCTCGAAGGACGCGCTTCTTGCCTGCAATACCGAAAGGCATTGCGACGTGAGACCGACCATCTCTCAGGCCGCCTTCTTGCCGTGATGGCTGTGGAGCTTGGCGCCCAGCACGCGGCGGATGTCGTTGAACTCCGGGCTCGCGACGTCGCGCGGGCGTTCCAGCAGCAGCGGATTGTCGCTCTCGATCCTGCCCGGTCCCGGCGTCATCACCACCACGCGGTCGGCGAGGAAGATCGCCTCCTCGATGGAATGCGTGACGAAGACGACGGTCAGGCCCGTGCGCTGCCAGATGTCGAGCAGCTCGTCCTGCAGGCGCTCGCGCGTCATCGCGTCGAGCGCGCCGAAGGGCTCGTCCATCAGCACGATCTCGGCGTCGTTGGCGAGCACGCGGGCGATCGCCACGCGCTGCTTCATGCCGCCGGACAGCTGGTGCGGATAGGCGTTGGCGAACTTGGCGAGGCCGACCAGCTCGATGAACTTGTCGACCGTCTCCTTCACCACCGAGCGGGCGAGGCCGCGAGAGGTCGGGCCGAAGCCGATATTGTCGCGCACCGAGAGCCAGGGAAACAGAGCATAATCCTGGAACACCATGCCGCGCGTCGGGTCGGGTCCCTTGATCGGCGTGCCCCACATCAGCGCCTCGCCCGTCGTCGGCTGTTCGAAGCCGGCGATGATGCGCAGCAGCGTGGACTTGCCGCAGCCGGACGCGCCGATCAGGCAGACGAACTCGCCCTTGCGGATCGTGATGTTGGCGTCGTGCAGGGCGTTGATCGTCTGGTCCTGCAGCTTGAAGACCTTGGAGACCTTGTTGATCTCGATGATCGGCGTTTTCGATTCAGCCATGATGGGTCGGGCTCCAGGCGAGCAGGCGGTTGCCGATCATCACGACGATGCGGTCGGATATGTAGCCGGCTATGCCGATGATGATCATGCCGCAGATGACGAGTTCGGTGCGCGAGAGCGTGCGGCCGTCCATGATGACCGCGCCGAGGCCCTGCGGGACGCCGGTCATCTCGCCGACGACGATGACGAACCAGGCGAGGCCGAGACCGAGGCGCAGGCCGGTGAAGATCGAGGGCAGGGCCGCCGGCAGCACGACCTTGTAGAACTGGGCATTGCCCTGGCATCCCAGCATGGAGGCCGCCTCGAACAGCTTGGGGTCGACCGAGCGCACGCCGAAGATCGTGTTGAGCAGGATCGGGTAGAAGGCGCCGAGGCAGACGAGGGCAAAGGCCGAGCGCGGGCCGAGCCCGAACAGGATCATGGAGAGCGGCAGCCAGGCGGTCACCGGAATGGGGCGCATCACCTGCAGGAACGGGTCCAGCACCATGCGGGCGGTCGGGATGCGGCCGATCATCAGCCCGAGCGGCAGGGCGAAGAGGGCGGCCAGCGCGAAGCCGCCATAGACGCGGCTCATGGATGCCAGAAGGTGGGTGACGAGCGTGCCGGAAAACGCGTCGTCGTAAATGCCGCCCCAGGCGAAATCGATCATGTATTCGCCGACCTCGTAGGGGGTCGGGATGAGGCGGGTCCAGCGCTGGCTGGTCGCCACCTGCCAGAAGGCGAGCAGCAGGGCCGGCACGATCAGCGCCAGTGCCGTCGGCTTCAGGCGCTCCCATGGACTCTTGCCCGCCGGCCGGGCAACCGGCACGGAGGCGGGCGGCGCGCCTGTCTCCACCATGGCCATCGCCTTCTTCTCCCGTTGTTCTCGTCGATAAGGCGAGCGCCGCCCGCGGGTCGCGGACGGCGCAGGTCGAAGGGCCGGATCAGGCCGTGGCGATCTGGTCCGAGAACTTCGGGTTCAGGAACTTGGCGAAGTCCGGCAGGGCGCGGATCTGGCGCAGCGACAGCATCTGCTCGGCATAGGTCTTGGCCTGCTTCTGCACGGTCTCGTCGAGCTTCCAGACATATTCGATGTTGTTGGCGCCGAGCGCCTGCTCGACCGCCGCCCGGTTGGCGCCGAGGCGCTGCACCGTCGTCTCGGCGACCAGTGGCTTGTTGGCGTTCATGAACTCGACCGCCTGGCGATGGACCTTCAGCATGGTGACGATCAGGTCGGGGTTCCTGGCGACCGTCTCCTCGTGCGTGCCGAAGATCATGTTCAGGCCGCCCATGGCGGTGCCGTAGGGATATTCGACGAGCTGGCCGACGCCGGAGGTGATCGACAGGGCCGGGCCCGGCTCTGCGCCGACATAGGCGTCGAGGTCGCCGCGCGAGAGCATGGCATGCATCTCGCCGAAGGGCACACGCACCGAGGTCACGTCGCGGATGGACAGCCCCTCCATGCGCAGGCGCTCCATGATGAAGACCTCCTGCGTCGAGCCCGGCCAGATGCCGACGCGCTTGCCCTTGAGGTCCTTGATGGTGCGCACATCCGAGCCGGCCTTGGAGATGACGCCCATGCCCTTGTTGGAGAGAGCGCCGACCACCGTGACAGGCTCGCCCGCCGCGCCACCGAGGATGGCGGCGGCGATGCCGAACGTGCCGAAGTCGACCGATTTGGTGACGACGGCGTTCTTGCCGTCGGTCGGCGAATCGAAGGTGATGATCTCGATCTTGGTGCCGGCCGGCGCGAAGCGCTCGTAGAAGTGCGGCGGCATGGAGTGGATGAGGCGCAGCGCGCCCATCTTGATGACGCGCTCCTGCGCGCGCAGCACTTGCGGGGCCGAGAGCGTGCCGGCCGCAAGGCCCGCACCGATGAGGAAATGACGACGACGGATCATGGCGTGGCTCCTGTGGAAGGGGCGGGAGGAAATGCGCCCGCCTGTCTCTGCTTTCGGCCGGACTGGCCCCGGCACTCGTTGTCTCTTGTCGTTCTCCACCCGCTTTCGCAGGTCATGCAGCCTTTCCCGAGAGGTGCGCGACATAGGCGCGCCAGCCGCCGTGGGCGGTGATCTCCTCGGCCCCGGCGAGGCCCTGCGGCTCGGCGAGAAAACCTTTCGGCGTGGTGCCGTCGGCGAGGCGCAGCGTGCCGATGCCGAGCGGGCTCGGAATGGTGTTGACGAAAGTGCCGAAGCCCGCCGGCGGCAGCGCCCAGACCTCGCAGGCGATGGCAGCTCCCGTGCCGTCCTCGACGCGGATGAGGCCGGGCCGCTTGGGCGGGCCGCCCGCCAGCGCGTAGAGCCTGTAATCGGCGGTGGTCGTGGCGGTGCGACGGAAGCTCGCGCCGAGATCGGTCAGCTCGCGGTTCAGCGGCATGCCCGACAGATGCGCGCCGACAACGACAATCTCGATCAGGTCGCTTGCCTGGAGGTTGCTCAAGGGGATCTCCATCATGCGGCGGCCGGGCGGACTGCGCCGCGCCGCTCGGCGGCCGGCATCTCGAAGGCCGCGCCGAGGCGGGCCAGGGCCGCGTCGCTGCCGCGCGGGCCGATGACAGTGATGCCTGCCGGAAGGCCGTCGGCGCGGAACGGCCCCGGCACGGCGAGGGCCGCGAGATCAAGCAGGTTGACGAAATTGGTGTAGGTGCCGAGCCGGCTGTTGGGGCCGATGGGATCGGCCGCGAGTTCGGCCAGCGTCGGGAAGATCGGCGCGGTCGGCACGGCGAGCGCGTCGATGCGAGACCATGCCGGTTCGGTTGCGCGGCGCAGCGCTGCGAGCTTGTAGAGGCCCTCGAAAGCGTCGGTGGCCGAGAACTTATCCGCATTGGCGACGATGGCGCGCGTCACCGGGTGGACGTCGCTCGCATTGGTCGCGAGGAAGGCGCGCATCGCGGCGTCGCGCTCGGCGACCCAGGGGCCGTCGTAGAGCAGCTTCGCGACGGCAAGGAAGGGCGCAAGGTCGATCTCGACGATCTCGTCGGCCATGGCCTTCAGGCGGGCGAGCGACACCTGCCAGGCGGCCTGCATGGCATGATCGCCGAAGAACATCAGGCTCGTCGGATCCGGGATACCGATACGGCGGGGGAGGGTCGCATCGGTGGGCGTATCGGCCGGAACAATGCGGGAATAGTCATCCTCCGCGTCGAAGCCGCGCATCACAGCATAGGCCGCGAAGGCGTCGTCGACCGTGCGCGCGAAGACCGAGATGCAGTCGAGCGTGCGGCAGGCGGGCACCATGCCGCGCGCGGAGATGGCGCCGACCGAGGGTTTCAGGCCGACGAGGTCGTTCAGACCCGCCGGCACGCGCCCGGAACCCGCCGTGTCCGTGCCGAGCGCGAAGGCGACGATGCCCTGCGCTACCGCGATGGCCGAACCGGAACTGGAGCCGCCCGGCACCCGTGCGGGATCGAAGGCGTTGCGCGGCACGGGATGGGGCGTGCGCACGCCGACGAGGCCGGTGGCGAACTGGTCGAGATTGGTCTTGCCGATGACCAGCGCGCCGGCGGCGATCAGCTTCTCGACAGCGGTTGCAGCGCGGTCCGGGACATAGGCGAAGGCCGGGCAGGCAGCGGTCGTCGGCATGCCTGCGACGTCGATATTGTCCTTCACCGCGCAGGGCACGCCCCAGAGGGGATAGCGCGCGGGGTCGAAGGCCGGCAGCTTCTCGGCGGCCGCCTGAACGTCCGCCTCCGGCGCGAGATGCAGGAAGATGCCGGGATCGTCCACCGCGCGGATGCGGGCATAGGCGGTGGCCACGACCTCGTGCGGCGTCATGCCCGCGGCATAGTCGCGATGCAGTCCGGCGATGGTGGGCGGGATAATCGACATGGCTTCCGGCGTGACGTGACGCGAAGCCTTCGCAACCGACGTGCCAAACCGGGCCGTTGGGGCGAGTTTCCGGGTACTGTGGGAAGCCATCGCGCGCTGCGGGCCCAAAAGCGCATGAGATTCAAGGGTGAGGCAGCATAGACCCCGCTCGTCTGGTGAGCACTCACTCGCCGGCAGCAGGTGCGCAGCGGCAATATTATTGTATGCAATGAGGCGCCAGGTGGTGTCGATTGCCTATTCAATAGGCATTCTGCCTCAGAGCGCTGCTTCGTCAGAGGCTTTTGCCAGAATGTCCCACGCGGCTGCCGACCGCGCGATATGAGCGCGCATGGCGGCTGCGGCGCGCTCGCTGTCGCCGCGCTGGATCGCCTGGATGACCAGGCCGTGCTCGTGGTGCGAATTGGCGAGGCGGTCGCGCCCCTCGAACTGCGCGCGCCGGAAGGGAGCGAGCCGCCGCCGTGTCGCCGAGGCGAGCTCGGCCAGATAGGCATTGCCGGAGCCGCGATAGATCGCGACGTGGAAGTCGATGTTGGCGAGGCTATAGGCGTTGAGGCTGCCGTCGCGCACCAGCGAGGCCATGGCGCGGTGGAGGTCGTCCAGTGCCTGCCGGGTGGCGCTGTTCATCCGGATCGCGCATTGGGCCGCGCAAAGCGCCTCCAGTTCGCCCATCACGGCGAACATATCGCGCAGCTGGGCATGATCGGGCTTGGCGACGACAGCGCCGCGATGCGGCCTGATCTCCACCAGACCCGACGAGGAGAGCTGCCTCAGCGCCTCGCGTACGGGCGTGCGCGAGACCGAATATTCCGTTGCGATCTGCACCTCGTCCAGCGGCGCGCCTGGCGCCAGTTTCCCTGAGACGATGGCGTCGGCGAGCCGCGCCTGCAATTCCTCGGAGCGCGTCGCGCGGGTCAGCGGCGGGACCGCGGCCGGGGACCTCGTGATCATGGCCGGCTCAGGGGAGGATCGAGGGCAGCGCGAGCCGGAGCGGCCCGATCTGCAGCCGCCCGTCGGCCGCGCGCAGGTTGAACAGGCGCGCCGGCTTGCCGTCGATATCGGTCGGGCGGCTCGCCATGGTCAGCGCCCCGGCCGCCAGCGGGCCGAGCGAAGCGCGCATACCCGTGGCATCGAGCGCCGCGTCGATATTGGCGACCCGCAGCTCGATCTCGCCGTCCGGCTTGCCGTCGGGGGTCAGCCGCACCACGCCCCTGGCCTGACCGAGCGCCGCGCCCTGCTGCACGCGTAAGAGGACGATGTCGAGCGCGCCGCCGGCCGCCTGCCATTGCGGCAGCGGCAGAACCTGCGGCCGGCTTGGCGTGCGCAGCAGCTTGCGCGCGACGACCTGAAGCTCGGCATCGACCGGCCCCGCCGTCTGCGGGCCGAACAGCGCCTGCTTCAGGTTGGCGACGATATCGACGCTGATCGGGTCCGTGCGGTTCGGCCGCGTGTGGAACTCGGTGCGCTCGGCGCGCAGCAGCGGCTGGCCGTCGCGCTGAACGACCAGCTGTTCGATCACCGAGTTGGAACTGTCGTAGCCGCCGATGGCGAGCTGGGCGGAGGCCTGGGCGAGGCGCCAGTTGGCGGTCACCACGGACGGATCGCCCTCGGAGACCATGGTCAGGGGGCCGGTCGCCTCGGTGATGACGTGGCCGGGGCTCCAGATCTGCGAGACGACCTTCAGCCGCTCGAATCGGAACGTGCGGTAGGGGCGTGTTTCGTCGCGCAGCTCCACCACCGGCTTGGCGCAGTCGATCTCGAGCCGGAACGGATAGCCGCCGCTCGTCCGGTTCTGGCATTCGATGACGCGCCCGTTGGCGGCTTCGGCGGCGAGCCAGCGCTGGATCAGGTCTTCCGCGCGGGTGGAACCCCAGTGCCAGACGGCGGTCCAGCCGGCGACTGCGACGGCGAGCGTGCCGACAGGAATGAGGATCGTCCGGAGGCGCGGCATGGGAGAGGTCCGGTCCTGATCTTGCTTTGCGGGGCCCGGCTCTATAGCAGAGCCCGCGCCCTTCGTCCTCACGGCTAGCATGTGCCATGGATCACGAGAACAGCGAACTCTGGGTCTTCGGCTACGGCTCGCTCATGTGGCGGCCGGGCTTCGACTATGTCGAGCGCGTGCCGGCGAAGCTGATCGGGCTGCATCGCTCGCTCTGCGTCTATTCCCATGTGCATCGCGGCACGCCGGAGCGGCCGGGCCTCGTCCTCGGCCTCGACAGGGGCGGCGCCTGCCGCGGCATCGCCTACCGCGTGGCGGCGGAGAAGCGGGGTGCGACCATCGCCTATCTGCGCGAGCGCGAGCAGGTGACCTCGGTCTATCTGGAAGTCTTCCGCCGCGTGACGCTCGAACGGCCGAGCGATCCCGTGGTGCAGGCGGTAACCTACGTGGTCGATCGCGGCCATACCCAATATGCCGGCCGGCTTTCGCGGGAGCAGCAGTTGCACATCGTGCGACAGGGCCACGGCCAGTCGGGCGCCAATCCGGATTATGTAAAGAACACGGTGCAGTCGATCGAGGATCAGGGCTTTCGCGATGCCGGCCTGCACTGGCTGGCCGCGCGGCTCTGAGGCGCACTTGGTTGCTGGCGCCCGCCTCCTTCTTGTCATGCCCGGCACAAGCCCGGCCATGACGCCGTAGCGTGATGGCTCTGGCGAGAGTCCAGGCAAGACGCGTTCAGATCGTCTCGCCGCGCAGCAGCCGCGGAACATCGCCGGTGATCCCCGCCGCCTGCCGGACGAAGAAGCCCTTGAGGGCGGGCAAGCGGTCGACGAGCCCGAGGCCGAGGTCGCGGATCGCGCGCAGCGGCTCGGAGGCGTTGGAGAACAGCCGGTTCAGCCCGTCGGTCGTCGCGCCCATCAGCGCGGTGTCGAAGCGCCGCCAGCGCTGGTAGCGCGCGAGCACGTCCGGCGCGCCGGGATCGAGGCCGAGGCGCATGGCTTCTGCGATGCACTCGGCGAGGGCCGCCACGTCGCGGAAGCCCATATTGATGCCCTGGCCCGCGATCGGGTGGATGACATGCGCCGCATCGCCGACCAGAGCCAGCCGCGGCGCCACGAAGTCGCGCGCGACCTTGAGGCCGAGCGGGTAGGCCGCGGGCTTGTCGACGACGTCGAGGACGCCGAGCCGGTGGCCGAAGCGGGTCTCCAACTCGTCGAGGAACAGGGCCTTGGGCAGGGCGCAGAGCCGCTTCGCCCGCTCCGTCGCCTCGGTCCAGACGATGGAGGAGCGATTGCCCTTCAGCGGCAGGGTTGCGAAGGGGCCAGCGGGAAGGAAGTGCTCCTCGGCGCGGCCGTGATGCTCGTATTCGTGCGCCACCGTGCAGACGATGCCGGACTGGCCATAGTCCCAGCCGACGGTGCGGATGCCGGCCATGTCGCGGATACGCGAGCGGCCGCCGTCGCAGGCGACGAGAAGCCGGGCCTTCAACACTCGGCCGTCGGTCAGTTGCGCCGTGTTGAAGGCGGCGTCCGGCGCGATGCCATCGACGCCGGTGGCGGCGAAGGTGACGCCCAGCGCTTCGGCGCGGCTGCGCAGCGCGCGGATGACGGTGGCGTTCGGCGCCATCCATGCGAAGGGCTCGCCCGGCGCGACCTCGCCCGTGAAGGTGAGGAAGACCGGCCGCACGGGGTCCATGGTGCGGCTGTCCGTCACGACCATGTCGAGGATCGGCTGGGCGTCCGGCTCGATCGCCTCCCAGGCGCCCAGCGTCCGGAACATCCGGCAGGCTGCGGCGGCGAAGGCCGAGGCGCGGCCCTCGTCAGCGGGGGCCACGGACAAAGCGGGGTCGGCCACCGTGACGGCCGTGTCCGGACCCAGTGCGTCCTTGATCGCCACGGCGAGGCACAGGCCGGCAAGGCCGCCGCCGGCGATCAGGATGTCGGTGTCAGGAGATTGGGCCGCCATGGCGACGGTCTAGCGCATTTCGCGGGGGGCCGCGAGCGGGCGGGCGCTATCGGGATCACAGCGCGTTCAACGCTGGCTCGGAACGATGGGTGTTATGGCGGGGAGCGGCGCCGTGGTCGGAACGGCGGGCCTGCGTGCGTTGGCAGCGGGCAGGCTGGCTTCTGATCAGGCCTTGCCGGCCGGCATCGCCCATGCCGCGGCCTACGCCACAGGCCGGTGCCGGCCTGCCGGGAATCGTGGCCGAAACCAACCCTCGCTGCACGCTACGAGAGCGCGCAGCGCAATGGCGTCAGCGATCCGGCCTTAGCTCTGGACCGCGAGATTGACCGCCTTCGGACCCTTGCCCCGCTTGTCGGGCTCAAGCTCGAACGACAGTTTCTGCCCCTCTGCAAGGCTGGCGAGTCCCGAGCGCTGGACAGCCGAGATATGGACGAAGATGTCCTTGCCCCCATCGTCCGGCTTGATGAAGCCGTAGCCTTTTTCGGTGTTGAAGAACTTGACGGTTCCCGTCATCGACATGCCGGTCAGCCTTTCCGAATGCACTGCCGGTTCCGCACGATTGCGGACCTGCTAGAGCTCCGGACCAGGAATATCCGCGATGTTCCGGGCCCTGGACGAGACCGGACCGCCGCCAGATCCTTGCCGCCCGGATCTGAGAGCCGAAAGAAGCGTAACCCGGAAATTCAGGGATGCACAGCCCCCTTTCGTTGAATCAACGAAGGTTTCGCTGCGTCAAGGCGGCCGTTGCTCGCGGGGCTAAAGAAGACGTTGCACAGGGTACGTTCGATATACGCCAAGTGGTCACGTTCTCGTCCGTCGTGCAGATGGCGAGGCGCTCGCCGCCGGTCGTCCTGATGCAGACCGTCTGCCCGACGCGCCAGTCCTGTCCCGCCGCCCGGCAGGTGCAGGGCGGCAGGTCGACGGGCGGGCCGGGCGTGAAGGGCTGGCGCTGCGAGAGGATCTGCGGATGCGGCGCGGCGGCGTCTCCGGCGGCAGCAGGGACTGCGGCCAGAACGACGGCGGCAATCAGGAAAGCCGAGCGGCGCATGGATGCAAATCTAGCACTGACCGGGCCCGCGTCCAATGGAGAAGCGTTTATCCGGGAAGCAGATCAGCGCTCCCTTCGTCCGGCGATCATGTAGTTGACGTCAGTGTCGCGGGTCTCCGCCCAGCGGTCGCGCAGAAGGTCGTACCAGACGCCCGTCCGGTCGAAGGCATCGACGCCGCCCGCCTGCATGGCCGCGTCGAGTTCGCCGGGCGTGACGAACCTGTTCCAGTCGTGGGTGCCGCGCGGCAGCCAGCGCAGGACATATTCCGCGCCGACGATGGCGAGCGCATAGCTCTTCAGCGTCCGGTTGATCGTCGCCATGACGAGCAGGCCGCCGGGTTTCGTCAGCTTCCCGCAGGCCGCGACGAAGAGATCGACATCGGCGACGTGTTCCACCACTTCCATGGCGAGCACGATGTCGAAAGCCTCGCCGGCAGCGGCGAGCGCTTCGGCCGTCGTGCAGCGGTAGTCGACCGGCACACCGGAACCGGCCGCATGGGCCTTCGCCGTCTCGACATTGGTCGCGGCAGGATCGATGCCGACCACGTCCGCGCCCATCCGCGCCAGCGGCTCGGAGAGAAGGCCGCCGCCGCAGCCGATATCGAGCACGCGCAGGCCCGCGAGCGCGCGCGGGGATTTCTCCTCCCGTCCGAATTCGGCCACGGCGAGGCGGCGGATATAGGCGAGGCGAACGGGGTTGAACTTGTGCAGCACGGCCATCTTGCCGGCCGGGTTCCACCATTCCTCGGCGAGGCGCGCGAATTTCTCCACCTCGGCGGCATCGAGGGTCGAAGGAGCGGCGCGGGCGGTGTCGGTCACGGCTCCGGTCATGGCGGCCTCCTCCTGGACATCCGGACAGATAAATCCGGATGCGTTGCCATACCCCCGATCCGCCGTTATGCATACGCGCCTTTTCGACCCCGGGGGCGCATTTCGCGCCGGATAGCCACTCATGCCTCGCCTCGTGATGAAGTTCGGCGGCACGTCCGTCGCCAATGTCGACCGCATCAAGAATGTGGCCCGGCACGTCAAACGCGAGGTGGATGCCGGCTATCACGTGGCCGTCGTCGTCTCCGCCATGTCCGGCAAGACCAATGAGCTGGTCGCCTGGTGCAAGGAGGCAGCGCCCTTCTACGATCACGCCGAATACGACGCCGTCGTCGCCTCGGGCGAGCAGGTGACCTCCGGCCTTCTGGCGGTCGTGCTGAGTTCGATGGGCCTCAAGGCCCGGTCCTGGCAGGGCTGGCAGATCCCGATCATCACCGACGAGGCCCATTCGGTCGCCCGCATCGCCGACATTCCCCCGGCCAATCTCGATACAGCCTTCGCAGCGGGCGAGGTCGCGGTCATTTCCGGCTTCCAGGGCGTCACGCGCGACACGAACCGCATTGCCACGCTGGGGCGCGGGGGCTCAGACACGTCGGCCGTGGCGATCGCGGCCGCCATCCACGCCGAGCGCTGCGACATCTATACCGACGTCGACGGCGTCTACACCACCGACCCGCGCGTCGTGCCGAAGGCGAAGCGCCTCGACAAGGTCGGCTTCGAGGAGATGCTGGAAATGGCGTCCCTCGGCTCCAAGGTATTGCAGGTCCGCTCGGTCGAACTGTCGATGATCCATGGCGTCAGGACCTATGTCCGGTCGTCCTTCGACGATCCCGACAACCCGCAACTCGGCACACTCATCTGCGACGAGGAGGAAATCGTGGAAAAGCAGGTCGTCACCGGCATCGCCTTCTCCAGGGACGAGGCGCAGGTGAGCATCCGCGCCGTCGCCGACAAGCCGGGCGTGGCCGCCGCCATCTTCGGTCCGCTGGCCGAGGCCAACATCAATGTCGACATGATCGTCCAGAACGTCTCCTCGGACGGCGCGACCACCGACATCACCTTCACCTGCCCCGGCGCCGACCTCGAACGCGCCCGGCGGGTGCTGATGGACGCCAAGCACTCGGTCGGCTTCAAGGCGCTGGAAACCGCCTCGGACGTGGTCAAGGTGTCGTGCATCGGCGTCGGCATGCGCTCCCATGCGGGCGTTGCCGCCAAGGCGTTCCAGGCGCTGGCCGACAAGGGCATTAACATCCGGGCGATCACCACGTCGGAGATCAAGTTCTCGGTGCTGATCGATGCGGCCTATACGGAGCTTGCCGCCCGCACGCTGCATTCGCTCTACGGGCTCGACAAGGCTGCCTGAGACGCCGCCCGCCCATGCGGCCCGCCGCCGCCAAGCTGCTTTGCAAACGGCGGCGCGGACCTTAATGGTGGGCCTGCGGCGCGCGTCTGCCGTTCCGTTGCAAGTCCCTGAGGGCTGACAAGGCCCAGATCGAGACCAGTCCGATGCGTCCGGCATTCGGCGGTCCGCGCCTCCTGCTTCGTCGCCTTCGCGAGGTGATGGCGGAGCAGATTTCGGCGCAGGAACGCCTCGACAAGATCGTCGTCCTGATCGCGGCCAACATGGTGGCCGAGGTCTGCTCGGTCTATGTGCTGCGTGTCGACAGCACGCTGGAATTGTATGCGACGCAGGGCCTCAACCGCGAGGCTGTCCACCTCACCGTCATGCGGGCGGGGGAAGGCCTCGTCGGCCTCGTCGCCCAGACGGCCGAATCGCTGAACCTTTCCGACGCGCAGGAGCACCCGTCCTTCGCGTTCAAGCCGGAGACGGGCGAGGAAATCTTCCACTCCTTCCTCGGCGTGCCGATCCTGCGCGGCGGCAATACGCTCGGCGTGCTCGTCGTCCAGAACCGGGCGCACCGCAAATACGAGGAAGACGAGGTCGAGGCGCTCCAGACGACCTCGATGGTGCTCGCCGAGATGATCGCCTCGGGCGAGCTTTCCGCGCTTGCCCTGCCCGGCCAGGAACCCGCCGCTCGCCGCCCGCTGCACCTGCCGGGTGAGGGCCTCGCCGACGGTGTCGGGCTCGGCCACGTCGTCCTGCACGAGCCGCGCATCAAGGTCACCAAACTGATCGCCGACGATCCGAACCGCGAGATGGGGCGGCTCGAATCGGCCATCGAGGCGCTGCGCGCCGAGATCGACGACATGCTCGACAGCGAGGACGTGGCGCGCGGCGGCGAGCACAAGGATATTCTCGAAGCCTACCGCATGTTCGCCCATGACCGCGGCTTCGTCAGGCGCCTGAAGGAGGCCATCGGCACCGGCATCACCGCCGAGGCGGCGGTGGAGCGCGTCCAGTCGGACAACCGCGCGCGCATGATGCGCCAGACCGACCCCTATCTGCGCGAGCGGATGCACGATCTGGACGATCTCGCCAACCGTCTGATGCGCCAGATCACCGGCGAGAAGCCGACCGCGCGGGAGGACCTGCCGGAAAATGCCATCGTCGTCGCCCGGCACATGGGGCCGGCGTCGCTGCTCGACTATGACCGTTCGCGCCTGCGCGGCCTCGTGCTGGAGGAGGGCGGCGCGACCAGCCACGTCGCCATCGTGGCGCGCTCGCTCGGCATTCCGACCGTCGGCCATGCCGATAACGTCACCAGCCTCGCCGATCCCGGCGATGCCATCATCATCGACGGCGCGACCGGCGAGGTGCATCTCAGGCCCACCAGCGACGTCGAGAGCGCCTATGCCGAGAAGGTGCGCTTCCGCGCCCGCCGGCAGGCGCAATATGCCGCCATACGCGACCGGGACGCGGTCACCAGGGACGGCATCGAGATCAAGCTGAACCTCAATGCCGGCCTGATGGTCGACCTCCCCTTCATCAGCGAGACCGGCGCGGCGGGCATCGGCCTGTTCCGCACCGAGCTGCAGTTCATGGTGGCGAATTCCCTGCCGCGCACCGCCGAACAGCTCGACCTCTACCGCAAGGTTCTGGATGCGGCCGACGGCCGTCCCGTGACTTTCCGCACGCTCGACATCGGCGGCGACAAGGTGCTGCCCTACATGGACGTGGTGCAGGAGGAGAACCCGGCGCTGGGCTGGCGGGCGATCCGCCTCGGCCTCGATCGTCCCGGCCTCCTGCGCAGCCAGGTGCGCGCCATGCTGCGCGCCGGCGCGGGCCGCGAGGTCCGCATCATGTTCCCGATGATCGCCGCGGCCGAGGAGTTCGACCAGGCCAAGGCCATCGTCGAACGCGAACTGACGCATCTGCGCCGTCACGAGCACCGCATGCCCGACCGGGTGCAGGTGGGCGCGATGGTCGAGGTGCCGGCGCTGCTGTTCCAGCTCGACGAACTGCTGCCGCGCGTCGACTTCCTGTCGGTCGGCTCCAACGACCTGGTCCAGTTCATGTTCGCGGTCGACCGCGGCAACAACCGCGTCTCCAACCGTTTCGACGTGATGAGCCCGCCGATCCTCAGGGCGCTGCGCCTGCTGGCGCGCAAGGGCAAGGAATACGGCAAGCTGGTCACGCTCTGCGGCGAGCTTGCCTCCAGGCCGCTGGAGGCCATGGCGCTGGCCGGTCTCGGCTACCGCTCCCTGTCGCTGTCGCCGGCGGCCATGGGGCCGGTGAAGTCCATGATCCTCGAACTCGATCTCGGCCGGCTCGCCGCCGTGCTCGATCCGCTGATCGACCAGCCAAAGGAAGGAGGGCCGTCGATCCGCGAGCGGCTGCGCCACTTCGCCGAGGCCGAAGGCATGACGCTCTGATGCTGCCGAGACCCAAGCTGGATGCCTTGGTCGACCGGCGGGCGCTGGTCGAGGCCGAACTGGCGGCGGGCGTCGATGGCGAGCGCTATGTCGCCCTGTCGCGGGAGTTCTCGGAGCTGTCGCCGGTGGTCGAGGCGGTCGAAGCCTATCGGGGCGCGCTCGCGGAGCTTGCCGATATCGAGGCGATGCTGGCCGATGGCGCGACCGATGCCGAGATGGCGGCGCTGGCGCGCGACGAGAAGCCGGCGGTCGAGGAGCGCGTCGCCGAACTGGAGCACCGGCTGCGGCTCGCCCTGCTGCCGAAGGACGCGGCCGACGCCAAGAACGTCATCATCGAGATCCGGGCCGGCACCGGCGGCGACGAGGCTTCCCTGTTCGCGGGCGACCTCTACCGCATGTACGAGCGCTATGCCGCCTTGCAGGGCTGGTCGGTGGACGTGATTTCGCTCTCCGAGGGTACGGTCGGCGGCTTCAAGGAGATCGTCGCCGAGGTGAAGGGCGCCGGCGCCTATGCGCGCCTCAAGTTCGAGAGCGGCGTCCACCGCGTCCAGCGCGTGCCCGCCACCGAATCCGGCGGGCGCATCCATACCTCGGCCGCCACCGTCGCCGTGCTGCCGGAGGCTGAGGAGGTCGATGTCGCCATCGATGACAGCGACCTCCGGATCGACGTGATGCGGGCGCAGGGGGCGGGCGGCCAGCACGTCAACAAGACGGAATCGGCCGTGCGCATCACCCATCTCCCGACCGGGACTGCCGTCCTGGTGCAGGACGAGCGCTCGCAGCACAAGAACAAGGCGCGCGCCATGGCGATCCTGCGCTCGCGGCTGTTCGACGAGGCCCGGCGCAAGGCGGATGCCGGCCGTGCCGCGGACCGACGGACGCAGGTCGGTTCGGGCGACCGTTCCGAACGCATCCGCACCTACAATTTCCCGCAGGGGCGCGTCACCGACCACCGGATCGAGCTGACGCTCTACAAGTTGCCGGAGATCATGGCCGGAACGGCGCTGGGCGAGATTATCGATGCCCTCGTCGCCGATCATCAGGCCGGCCTTCTCGCGCTCGAGGGTGCGGCTTGATCGAGCCCGGCATCCCGCTGCGCGAGGCCCGCAGGCGCCTTGCGAAAGCCTTTGCGGAAGCCGGGATCGCGGAGGCCGACCTCGACGCGCGGCTGATTGTCCGTCACGCCTGCGGCGTCGACCCCGCCCATCCGGGGGCGGCGGCCGATGTCCTTCTCGATACAGCCACGGCCGGGCGCCTCGCCGGTTTCGCAAAGCGGCGTCTCGCCCGCGAGCCGGTGGCGCGCATCCTCGGCGAGCGCGAGTTTCATGGCCTCGGGCTTGCGCTCAATGCCGCCTGCCTGATTCCGCGCGACGACACCGAGGCGGTGGTTGCCGCCGCGCTCGATGCAATTCCGCGGCATCGCGAGAGCCGAATCCTCGATCTCGGCACGGGACCGGGCACGATCCTGCTCGCGATCCTGACCGAGCGCCCAATGGCGCGGGGTTTCGGGATCGACGCTTCGGACGAAGCGTTGTGTGCCGCTCGCGCCAATGCCGCTAAGCTTGGCGTCGCGGCACGCGCGACCTTCGCGACCGGCAACTGGACCGAGGGGCTGGAAGGCCCCTTCGACCTGATCGTTTCCAACCCGCCCTATATCCCCACCGGCGTTTGCGAGCGGCTCAGCCCCGAGGTGCGCGACCACGACCCGCGCCTCGCGCTCGACGGCGGTGCGGAGGGGCTCGACGCTTATCGCGTGATCCTCGGCGATGCCAGCCGGCTACTGGTTCCTGGCGGAGCTGTGGTGCTGGAGCTCGGCATCGGGCAGGCCCATCCGGTCGCGGCCATCGCCCGCGACGCCGGCCTTGCGGTCAGAGCGCTGCGCTCAGACCTTGCGGGCATCCCGCGCGCGCTGGTTCTGACCATCAGATAGTCAGAGTCGCGGCCGGCCAAAGACGAAGGCCCGGTATTCCGCGGAATCGGTGAAGCCGACATCGAGGATCATCGCGATCACGACCGCGATGCTGGTGCCGTCCTCATTGCGGTAGACGTCGGTCACGCGGGCGGAGAGGAAACAGGTCCTCGGCGGCAGCACATAGTCGATGACGGCGCTGCGCTCGCGGAATATCTCGGGCGCGCGGTCCAGCGCGGCGCGGTCGTAATCCGGCACTTCGGGTGTCAGCTTGACGGTGAGCGGGTAGGTGGCGGCGGCTTCCCGCTCGCGGCAGGCGACGTTCGGGTCGTCCGGCACCGGCATCGTGGCGGTGACCGTGTATTTCAGCGAGACGCCGGGATGGGCGCCGATGATATCGGGGCGTTCCATCACGCGCACCGGGCCGCCGCCCTCGGAAATGTCGGTGATGGCGCGCCCGCCCAGCCGGCGGCCGGGATCGATCAGGCGCAGGGCCGCGAGCGGATGCCGGCCGTTCGAGCGGACCCATCGGCGGATGACGCCGGTCGAGGCGGTCTGCGGGTCGTCCTCGCTGTACTGGAAGCCGCGGATACCGGTCCGGCGCGCGTCGTCCTCGGCGCTGTCGAAGGTGAGCTGCGTTGCGCCGCGCGGGTAGCCGGGCGCCGAGCGATGCGCATCGCGCTCGACTACGTCCACCGCGAAGGCGCCCTTTTCGCTGACGCCGTCGCCACCCTCCTGCTCGAAGCCGAACAGCCGGCCGTCGGGGGAGAAGCCGAGGATGCGCAGCTCGGGCGCGGAGCCGAGCTCGCGCGCAGGTGCGGCGTATGCGGTCGCGAGGATGGCGAGGGCTGCGGCGGCGGCTGTCGGTATGCGGATCATGGGCAAGTCCGGCGAAGGGGTCTTTTGCCGACCCTATGCCCGAACCTTCTTTCGCTGCCATGCCTCAGCGGCAAGACGGCCATTTCGCAGATGTCGGGCGACCAAGGCCTGCCGGCCAAACACCCAAACAAAAACCCCCGGCCGAAGCCGGGGGTCCGATGCGGTGCCGATGGCTTTCCGGTCACTCGTTGCGCGAGCCGAGCAGCGACATGAGGAACTGGAACATGCCGACGAAGTCGATGTAGAGCTGGAGGGCGCCGAAGATGGCGGCCTTCTGGATGACCGAGCCGTCGGAGGCATAGGCGAGGCCGTAGATATACTCGTTCTTGATGTTCTGGGTGTCGTAGGCGGTGAGGCCCGCGAAGATCAGAACGCCGACGACCGAGATGATCCACTGCAGCATGGTCGAGGCCTGACCGGTGAAGGCGGCGATGCCGATGTTCACCAGCATGGCGATGATCAGGCCGAAGAGACCCATCATCAGGAAGGTGCCCATGCCGGACAGGTCGCGCTTGGTCGTGTAGCCATAGAGCGACAGGGCGCCGAACGACGCTGCCGTGATGAAGAACACGCGGGCGACGGACGAGTGGGCATAGACGAGCAGGATCGTGGTCAGCGAGACGCCGACCAGCGCCGCATAGACCCAGAAGGTGATCTGGGCGGCGGCCGCGCTGAGCCGGTCGGCCCGGAACGACAGCAGCATCACCACGCCGAGCGGCGCGAGGATGACCACGAACTTGAACCAGCTGGCGAACAGGAAGGCGCCGAAGGGCGTCAGATACTGGCCGCCGCGGATGGCGAGAGCCGCGCCGCGCGCGCCGCGGGCGGCGAGATTCGCATCGCCGGTCACCGACAGCATGTAGATGCCGAGAGCGGCGAAGCCGGTAATGGCCAGGCCGATCATCATGTAGTTGTAGACGCCGACCATGTACGACCGCAGACCCTGGTCGATCTGGGCCTGCTGGACCGCCGTCGGCTGGCCGTAGCCGTAGCCACCATAGGCCTGGGCGTTCGGATCATAGTGCGACATGGAAGAACCTCTGGGTTTCCCTCATCGGCGAGCGCGCGAATGGGCGCTGCTCTCCTCGATGCCGAATATGGCTGAGCCAATGGCGGAAACAAGGCCGGTCCTCCCGAAAAGCCAGCAATTCCGGGCTCGCGCGTCCCTTTGTCGCAACGCACCGAACGCTTTCCGTAGCACGGAAAGGACGGTGTCCGGCTTTGGCACAGAGCCTCACATGTTGCGCAGCACCGGCGCCGGCTTTTCGCCAAGCGCGCGCCAGGTGCCGACGAGCCCGAAACCGACGGTCAGCACCACCGCAAGCAGGACGATGCCGAGGGCGGCGAGCGGCGCGAAGGCGAAGGGGATGTTCATGACCTGCGTGGTGATGACCCAGGCCGTGACCGAACCCGCGGCAAGGCCGAACAGCGCCGTTACCGTGCCCAGAATGGCATATTCCGTGGCGTAGGTGCCGATCAGCATGGGGCGCGAGGCGCCGAGCGTCTTGAGGATGACGGCGTCGTAGACGCGCGCCCGGTGGCCGGCGGCGATGGCGCCGGCAAGCACCAGCACGGATGCGATCAGCGTCACGAGGCTGGCGCCGCGTATGCCCGCCGCGATCTGCGCGGCGAGCTGGCCGACGGCCTCCAGCGCATCCTTCACCCTGACCGTTGTCACGGCCGGGAAGGCCGCAGCCGCACGCTGGAGCAGCGTGATCTCCTCCTCAGCGCTTTTCTGCGCCGGGAAGGTGAGGGTGGCGAGATGGGCGTGCGGCGCGCCCCGGAAGGTGTTCGGCGAGAACACGACGATGAAGTTGATGCCGAGATTGTCCCATTGAATCCGCCGGAAATTGGCGATGCGGGCGGTGATGTTGCGGCCGAGGACGTTGACCGTCACCTCGTCGCCGATCTTCAGGTCGAAACCGTTGCCCATGCGCTCGTCGAAGGAGACGAGCGGCGGGCCGCTATAGTCGGCCGGCCACCATTCGCCGGAGACGATCTGCGAGCCCTGCGGCACGGACGGCGCATAGGTGATGCCGCGGTCGCCGCGCAGCGCCCAGGCGATGTCGTCGCGGGCGCGGATTTCCTCCACCGGCCGGCCGCCGAGGCGGACGAAACGGCCGCGCAGCATCGGAACGCGGTTCAGCTCCGCGTCCGGCGCCTGCTCGGCGATGAAGGCGTCGAAGCGCCGGGCTTCGGAATTGGCGATGTCGACGAAGAAGAACGAGGGTGCGCGGGCGGGTAGCGCCTGCTCTATCTGGCGGCGGAAGCTGGCATCGACCAGCGCGATGACCGCGAGCAGCGTCAGACCGAGGCCGAGCGAGAGCACGACCGCCGGGGTGAGCGCGCCCGGCCGGTGCAGGTTGGCAATGGCGAGGCGCAGGCCCGTGCGGCGCGGCCGCGGCAGGCGCGCCGCGCCCACCATGATCGCCCAGGCGACGAGGCGTAGAGCGACGAAAACGGCTGCCGCCCCCGCCATGAAGCCCATGGCGAGGCGCGGATTGAACGACGAGGCGACCGAGAGCGTGACGAGCGCTGCCAGCGCGCCCCCGGCGAGCAACAGATAACGCCGGCGCGGCAGGCGCCGCTCGCCGTCCACGGTGTCGCGGAAAAGGGCGGAGACCGGCACGTCATGGGCGCGGCCGAGCGGCCAGAGTGCGAAGGCGAGCGCGACGAGCAGGCCGTAGGCGGCCGCGACGGCAAGTTCGGACGGGTGGACCGAAGCATCCACCGGCAGCGGCAGGATCGCCCCGAACAGACCGACCACCGCTCCCGGCAGCAGCGCGCCGGCCGCGAGGCCGATGGCGGTGCCGACGATGGCGAGCACGCCGATCTGGGTCAGCGTCGCCGCGAAGACCGTGCCGCCGGTGGCGCCCAGTGCCTTGAGGGTCGCGATATCGTCGCGCTTGCGGTCGACGAGGCTTGCGACCGCATTGGCGACGCCGACGCCGCCGACCAGCAGCGCGGTCAGCCCGACAAGGGTGAGAAATTGCGAGAAGCGCTGGACCTGATTGGCGAGCTGCGGCGAGGCGTTCATGCGCGAGCGGATCTCGAAGCCTGCCTCGGGAAAGCGGCGCGTCATGTCCTCCGCCGCGCGACGCACGTCGGCATCGGAGGCGAGGCGGTCGTCGAGACGGAGCTGGTACATCCAGCGGATCAGCGATCCCGGCTGGATCAGGCCCGTGGCGCGGAAGGCGTCGAGGGAGAGGATCAGGCGCGGGCCGAAGCCGATGCCGGCGGCGAGCCGGTCCGGCTCCTGACGGATGATGCCGGCGATGCGGACGGTGAGGTTGCCGAGGATCAGGCTGTCGCCGGTCTTGAGGTCGAGGCGCGCGAGCAGGGCCGGCTCGACCAGCACGCCATATTGGCCGCCGCGCTCGGCCAGCGCCTCGGTCGCGCCAAGCGGGGGCTCGGTCTCCAGCGCGCCGACCAGTGGGTAGAAGGCAGGCTCGACCGCCTTGATCTCGACAAGCGCCGACCGTGGCGGCGCGCCTGCCGGCTCCACCCGCGACATGGCGCGCGTGGTGGCCATGGTCGCCGTCGTGCCCTTTTCGCGCAGGGCCCGAACGACGGCCGGCTGCAATTCCTGATGGATGACCTGGAAGGACGCATCCGCGCCCAGAATCACACGGCCCTCGCGGGCGAGGCCGTCAACGAGCCCCCTCGCGAACGAGCCGACGCCGGCAATGGCGGTCACGCCGAGCGCGATGCAGGCGAGGAAAATGCCGAAACCGCGCAGTCCCCCGCGCAGTTCGCGCAGGCCCAGGCGGATCGAAACGGGCAAGCGCGCCGGGCGGGCGACAAACGAACTCAAGACACGCGCTCCGCCATGCGGATGTCCTCGACGATGGTGCCGGAGCGCAGGCGCACGACCCGGTCGCAGCGCTCGGCCAGCGCCCGGTCATGGGTGACGAGAATCAGCGTCGCGCCGCGCTCGGCCTGTTTGGCGAACATCAGCTCGATGATCGAGCGGCCGGTGGTCTCGTCGAGATTGCCGGTCGGCTCGTCGGCGAAGAGGATCTCGGGCTTGCCCGCGACCGCGCGCGCGAGAGCCGTCCTCTGCTGCTCGCCCCCGGACATCTGCGCGGGATAGTGGTCGAGGCGCGCGCCGAGGCCGACCGCTTCAAGCTCGGCGGCTGCCTTGCCGAAGGCGTCGCGGTCGCCGGCCAGTTCCAGCGGCACGGCGACGTTTTCCAGCGCCGTCATGGTCGGGATGAGGTGGAAGGACTGAAAGACGATGCCGGCGTGCCGGCCGCGGAACCGGGCGAGGCCGTCCTCGTCCAGCCTGGTGATGTCGGTGCCGGCGACCGCGATGGTTCCCGCATCCGGCCGCTCCAGACCGGCCATGACCATGAGCAGCGTCGATTTGCCCGAGCCCGAGGGGCCGACCAGCCCGACGCTCTCGCCGCGCGCGACGGCAAGCGAGATATCCTTCAGAATATGGACGCGGGAGGCGCCGGAACCCAGCGACAGGTCGACCTTGTCGAGCAGCACCGCGGGAGAGGCATCGGTTTGGCGGTTCAGGGCATCCATCGCGGCGCTTCGGTCCATTTCGGCATTGCAACAAGGCACGGCGGACCCTAGATGGCAACGGGTTGCCGGCTTGGGAAGGGAACGGACGTGCGACACTTCGTGACCGCCCTTTTCGCCGCTCTGGCGCTGCTTGCGGTCGGTCCGGCCGAAGCGCAGGCCCCGCGCGAGATCAGGATCGTCGCGCTCGGCGACAGCCTGACCGCCGGCTACCAGCTCGCCCCCGGCGACGCCTTTCCCGTGAAATTGCAGGCGGCCCTTCGCGCGCGAGGCCACGCGGTATCCATTGAAAATGCTGGCGTTTCCGGCGATACCTCGACCGGCGGGCTGGAGCGGCTCGACTGGGCGGTGGGCGACGATGTCGATGCGGTGATCCTCGAACTCGGCGCGAACGATGCCCTGCGCGGGCTCGACCCGGACGTAACGCGCCGCAGCCTCGACGAGATCCTCGCCCGGCTGAAAGCGCGCAACATTCCGGTTCTGGTGGCAGGCATGCTGGCTCCGCCCAATCTCGGTCATGCCTATGGCGAGGCCTTCGGCCGCATCTTTCCCGAGCTTGCCGCCAAGCACGGCGCGCTGCTCTATCCCTTCTTCCTCGACGGCGTCGCGGCGACCGCCGGCCTGAACCTGTCCGACGGCATGCATCCCAACGCCAAGGGCGTCGACGTCATCGTCGAGCGCATCGTGCCGAAGGTCGAGGAACTGCTTGCGGTCGCAAGGGCCCGGCCGCGCGGCTGAAGCGCCGCCAGTGATTTTCCAGCATTCAGGACATATCCATGCAGACCCGCCCCCTCGGCCGCACCGGCGAGACCGTCACCGCCATATGCCTCGGCACCATGACCTTCGGCGAGCAGAATACCGAGGCCGAGGGCCATGCCCAGATGGACTATGCCGTCTCGCGCGGCGTGACCTTCTTCGACACGGCCGAGATGTATTCGGTGCCGCCCAAGGCCGAGACCTACGGCGCGACCGAGCGGATCATCGGCTCCTGGCTGAAGGCACGGGGCAAGCGCGACGACATTTTCCTGGCGACCAAGGCCGCCGGCGCCGGCCAGATGGACTGGCTGCGGCCGGACAGCGCGCCGACGCGCGTCACCCGCGCCCAGCTGGCGACTGCGCTGGAGCAGAGCTTGAAACGGCTCGGCACCGATCATGTCGACCTCTACCAGCTCCACTGGCCGGAGCGGACGGCTCCCTTCGGGGCCAATCCCTCCCGGTTCGACGCCGCGCAATGGCAGGCGCGAGCGGATGAAGCCGCCATTGCCGAGCAGCTCGACGCGCTGGACGGCTTCGTGAAGGCGGGAAAGGTCCGGTTCATCGGCCTCTCCAACGAGAGCGCCTGGGGCACCATGTCGTTCCTGAAGGAATCGGAGACGCGCGGCCTGCCGCGGGTGCAGACCGTGCAGAACGCCTACCACCTCATCAACCGAACCTACGAGACGGCGCTCGCCGAGATCGCGCTGCGCGAGCAGGTGGGGCTGCTGGCCTATTCGCCGCTCGCCCAGGGGTTCCTGACGGGGAAATATCTCGACGGCGCCCGCCCGCCCGGCGCGCGCGTGACGCTGTTCGACCGCCAGCAGCGCTACCAGAAGCCGGGATCGGAAGAGGCGGTGCGCGACTATGTCGGCATCGCCCGCGCGTTCGGGCTCGATCCGGCGGCGATGGCAATAGCCTTCGTCGCGAGCCGGCCGTTCGTCACCTCGACGATCATCGGCGCGACTTCGATGAGCCAGCTCAAGACGGCGATCGACGGCGGCGAGACGGTCCTGAGCGACGAGATTCTGGCGCGGATCGACGAGGTCCACCAGCTGCGCGGCAACCCCGCTCCGTGAGGGCGACAAGGGCGATTCGCAGAATCCACTTGGAATCCGGCGTCGGACCCGCTAATTTGAGCTTATGGGATTCGATGCGGTCCGGGGTCATATCCGCGCATCGGACATTATACCAAACAGGTCTGGTGGGGCTGATCACGTCGGAAACGCGGCGCAGGGCGCGCGGCGATCCGATCCCGAAAGAGGACTAGGCGCGCAAGGCGCGCGGAAGGCCGGGCAGGTGCCCGCGTCCTTGAACCCGATAGATCGTTAGGATGCCGCTTCGAGCGGTGGGGCCGGGCGGAAAGCCCATCAGGCTCTGCTCGCGGTGGCCGGATGAGATGGACGCGCCGCGACGATGCGGCCGCCGCTTGAGGAGGTCGATAAAGGACCGACATGAGGAACGGCAACAACAAGCGAATGCGCGGCCGCAACAATCGCGGCGGCGGTGGCAAGGGTCCGAATCCGCTCTCACGGAGCTACGAGTCGAACGGACCGGATGTGAAGATCAGGGGCACGGCCCAGCACATCGCCGAAAAATACCTTCAACTGGCGCGCGATGCCCATTCGTCCGGTGACCCGGTCGCGGCGGAGAGCTATCTGCAGCACGCAGAGCATTATTTCCGCCTGATTGCGGCCGCCCACGAGGCGCAGCGCCAGCAGATGCCGCGTCAGGAAGGCCAGCCCGCCGTCGAGGACGAGGTGGACGAGGACGACGACGACGATTTCGCCTCGCCCTTCGACAAGCGCTTCGAATCGCCGGTGCGGCCCGAACCGCCGCCGCCACAGCAGCAGCCGCGCGGCGATTTCGGCGGCGGCCAGCGCGACTATCAGGGGCAGCGGGACTTCCAGGGTCAGGGCCGTGACCATCAGGGTCAGCGCGACTTCCAGGGTCAGGGCCGTGACCATCAGGGTCAGGGCGGCCGCGACTATCAGGGCGGCGAACGGCGCGACTTCCAGGGCCAGAACCGTGACCGCGACCGGTTCCCGGACCGGCAGGATCGTCCGCGCTTCCAGGATCGTCAGGATCGCCATGACCGCCCGGATCGCCCGCGCTTCCAGCCGGACGCCGCGGGTGGCGAGCAGCCGGATGTGCAGGGTGGCGCGCCCGAGGGCGAGGGCCAGCGCGCGGACGGGCGTCCTTTCGAGAGCCGGCGCGAGCGCTTCGAGCGCCGCCGGGCCGAACGCTTCGCCGAGCGGCAGTCCCGCCGCGAGGGACAGGGCTTCGATCACGACGAGGGCGGCGAACCGGGCGATGCGCCGCGAGCATCGGCCGAGCGGCCCGCGGTCGAGAGGCCGCCTGCCGAAAGGTCTCCGGTCCGCGAACAGGAGACGGAGAGCCTCGGCCTGCCGTCCTTCATCACGGGCGGCGCGGTGATCGCTCCCGCTCCGGTTCAGGCAGAGGACGAGGCCGCCCCCGCCCCGCGCCCGCGCAAGCGCCGGACGCCGCGGGTCGAGGATGACGCACCTGTGGGTGCTGCCGAGAAGACGCCGGCGGCCGAGTAAGCCGGCTCAACATTCCATTTGGGAAAGGGCGCGTCCGGTGGGCGCGCCCTTTCTGCTGTCCGGACCTTTTCCCGTCAGACTTTTCGCCGACCAGCATGGCAATCTCCCGTTCCGGCCGCTTGCCCTCGCGCCGCGCTTGGCGGTAAAGCGCCGCAGCAGCAAAACTCAGGGATACGGCCATGGCCACGCACAAGCTCCTCATCCTGCCCGGCGACGGAATCGGCCCGGAGGTGATGGGGGAGGTCGAGAAGGTCGTCAGCTGGTTCTCCAAACAGGGCATTGCCGGTTTCGAGACCGAGCGCGGGCTTGTCGGCGGCACCGCCTACGACGCTCATGGCGAGGCCATCTCCAACGCCGACATGGCGCTGGCGCAGGCGGCCGATGCCGTGCTGTTCGGCGCGGTGGGCGGCCCGAAATGGGCCGACGTTCCCTATTCCAAGCGGCCGGAGGCGGGGCTCCTGCGTCTGCGCAAGGATCTCGGCCTGTTCGCCAACCTGCGTCCGGCCATCTGCTTCCCGGCGCTGGCGGCCGCCTCTTCGCTGAAGACCGAAGTGGTCGAGGGCCTCGACATCCTGATCGTGCGCGAGCTCACCGGCGGCGTCTATTTCGGCGAGCCGAAAGAAATCGTCACGCTGGAGGACGGCCAGCAGCGCGCCATCGACACGCAGCTTTACACGACCTCCGAAATCGAGCGGATCACCCGCGTCGCCTTCGAGCTGGCCAAGACCCGCCGCAACAAGGTCTCCTCGGCCGAGAAGCACAATGTCATGAAGTCCGGCGTGCTGTGGAAACAGGTCGTCACCCGCGTCCACAGGGAAGAGTTCGCCGACATGGAGCTGGAGCACGTGCTGGCCGACAACTGCGCCATGCAGCTCGTGCGCTGGCCGAAACAGTACGACGTCATCGTCTGCGACAACCTGTTCGGCGACATTCTCTCGGACGTCGCGGCCATGCTGACCGGCTCGCTCGGCATGCTGCCCTCGGCCTCGCTCGGCGCCGAAGACCCGGCGACGGGCAAGCGCAAGGCGCTCTACGAGCCGGTCCACGGCTCGGCGCCGGACATTGCCGGCAAGGGCGCGGCCAACCCGATCGCGACGATCTCGTCGTTCTCGATGGCACTGCGCTATTCGTTCAAGCTGGTGGAAGCTGCCGACATGCTCGACAAGGCGGTGACCAACGTGCTGGCGGGCGGCCTGCGTACGGCGGACATCAGGTCCGAGAACACCCACGTCGTCGGCACGGCGGCAATGGGCGACGCGATCATCAAGGAACTCCAGCGCCTCGCGGCGTGAGGATCGTTCAGGTCCGGAAGTCGATGTTGAGGCCGGGCTTGGCCATCTGCTTCGGCTGCTTGGATGTTCCGATGGTGGCGGTGAAGCCTTCCATGCGCGACAGGTGCTGGCGCGCCTCCGGCGACAGCGTCACGGTGACGCCCGCCACGCGCTGACGGGGTTTTGCCTCGGTGCGGGCAGCCGCGGGAGCCTGACCCGCTGCGGTGCCGCCGGTTGCGGCTGGGCCGATCGCGTTCGGGCCGATCTGACCGACGGCCATGTGCGCCTCCATCGTGGTTCGCGGCGCACCTTGGGCTTTTATGGTTAACGACAGGTAAAAGCGCCGTCTTGCGGCGGATCAGAGCCGATTGGTCCGCAGAGCGGGACGGCCGCCGCGCTCGGTCATGCCGGCTGGCGCCGCCGCTGCTGGCGCACCCGAGCAGGCATCCTGCCGGCGCAGTTCGGCGCGCGCGAAAACACCGGCGACTGCGGGATCGCGCAGGCCGACGGCGAAGATGCGATCCGCGAAGCAGGTCGCCTCGGCGCGGCTGACGATTTCGGGGCCGGCATTGCAGGTCCAGCCGGCGATGCGCAGGCCCGCATCCGGTGCGCGCAGCAGGAAGGCGAGGCAGGCCTTCGCCCCGCCCTCGCCGTCAAGCGCCACGTCGGCCGTCGTGGCCGGGCCGAATTTCGTCTCCAGCGGCAGCGGGTTGGCACGCGCGCGCGCGGGAAGGCCGAGGTCGGCGAAAAGAGACGACAATTCGTCAGCGGAGCCTGCCTGCCCGATCTCGCCGCGATCGACGACGACGGCGGCATGGCGCCGGCTATCGGAAGCCTCGCCGAACTGGAAATGCTCGCGCGACAGGCCGTCGGAGCGGCGCAGCACGGTCATGCGCTGGCCGAGCGGCCGCCAGCGGGGCGCATCGACGTCGAAGCCGGCATGGCGGGTCGCGACCGTGCGCCAGACCGGCGCTGGCTCCGAAGGCTCGGTGTTCTCGCGCAGTTCGGTTGTCTGCGGAAGGCCTGCGCGCGCGGCCAGCGACAGGGCTGCGATCGGCACTCCGGCGATGGCGCCGAAGACGATGGCGAGCACGACGGTCCGCACGGACAGGCGCTCGCGCAACGGCACGGTGGCTTGTCCCCCAAGACGCATCGGCAACCCTTCCCAATCCCGTGGGGAATGATGGGGCCGGGGTCGTCTGGGCCGCGTTGCCGGACATGGTTGATGTCAGGTGAATGACAATCGTGGTGAAGGTTTCGTCACCGCAAGGACTGTCGCCGGCACCAGCGTTGCAGAGCCGCAACATCGGTGAGAAACCCGCTGACGCAAGGGCAATGACTCGTTGACTCTGATCGCCGTTTTTCCTGACTTGGAAACCGCGAAGAAACCGCAGCCGCGGATTCCTGGTGTCACCGCCGGGAACTGAAAGGCGGCGTGGGAGAGGGTCATGGGGACTGGAATTGTCCGGCGGCTGGCGGCCGCCGCAGTCGGCGTGTGCGCGCTGGCTGGTATCACTGCACCGGGCGAGGCTGAGGCCCGGGATATCATCAGGTTTGCGGCGTCCAGCGCGACGCCGGGCACCATCATCATCCGCAATTCGGAGCGCCGGCTCTATTTCGTGCAGGCCGACGGCACGGCGATCCGCTATCGCATCGCGGTCGGCCGTCCGTCGGAACAATGGCTCGGCGAGACGGTGGTCAACGGCCGGCACGTGCGCCCGGCCTGGTCGCCGCCCGCGGTGGTGCGCCGGTCCAATCCGGCGCTGCCCGACGTGATCGCCGGTGGTGCGCCGAACAATCCAATGGGCGAGGGGGCACTCACTCTCGCTGGCGGAGAATATGCCATCCATGGCACCAGCGCCGGCATGCGCCGCTCGATCGGCACGGCTGCCTCCTTCGGCTGCTTCCGCATGCTGAACGAGGACGTCGTCGACCTGATGAATCGCGTCGGCGTCGGCACCCGGGTTGTCGTCACGCGCTAGACGTATCGCTCGGAGGGGAGCATGGAGAAGGTCCGGCCGCGAGGTCGGGCCTTCTGCTTTTTCGCTGGAGCGTTTTCGGGCGAAGCGGGCATCGGTTCGCGTGAAGAAAACGGGACAAACAATTAGACAGAGCGTTTTCGCGATTCGCGGATGAGCGGAAATGCTAGGCCGTCAGCCACCCTGAGCGGCCAGCCAGTCCCGCGCCAGCCGGATATCGGTCTGCGTCAGGTTATGGCCGGCGGGCAGAACCTCGTGCTCGACCCTCGCGCCGGCCGCCTCGAACTGCGCGGCCAGCTGCATGGCGTTCGCCTCGGGGATGATCGGGTCCATCGCGCCGGTCAGCATGAGGACCGGCTTAGCCGAGAGACTGGCCTTCGGCACGTCGGCCAGCGGCACCATCGCGCGGATCAGAACGGCACCGGCAAGCGCCTCCGGCCGCAGCAGCAGCAGCGCCGCGGCGATGTTCGCGCCGTTCGAGAAGCCGACGGCAATGGGCGCGGCGAGGCCATGGCGCTCGCGGGCCTCTGCGATGAAATCGCCGAGCTCGTTCGCACGGCGGACGACGTCGGCATGGTCGAACACGCCTTCGGCGAGCCGCCGGAAGAAGCGCGGCATGCCGTTTTCCAGCACCTTGCCGCGCGGCGAGACGATGGCCGCGCCCGGCGCGATCATCTGGCCGAGCGGGATGAGGTCGTTCTCGTCGCCGCCGGTACCGTGGAGAAGCAGAAGCGGCGGGCGGGCAGCGTCGGTGGCGGGCACGTGGCGATAGGTGAATGTGGGCGCGGTGGCGACGGTCATGGCGACCTCCCGGATGCGGCGCACGGGGCGCGGCGATGACGTGAAACGGCTCCCCGCGCCGGATGCGCGGGGAGTATCTGGTCTCGTCAGGCGAGCGCCGGCAGCACGGCCTCGATGCGGCCGCGCTGTGCCTCGTATTGCGGCGGCAGCTTCAGCGCCTCGCCGAGGCTCGCGACCGGCTCGTCGACCGCAAAGCCCGGCTCGTCGGTGGCGATCTCGAACAGCACGCCGCCCGGCTCGCGGAAATAGACCGAGCGGAAGTAGTTCCGGTCGCGCTGGGCGGTGACGCGCTGGCCGTGGATCTCGGTCAGCTTCTTCACCATCGCCGCCTGCTCCGCATCATCGGCGGCGCGGAAGGCGATGTGATGCACCGAGCCCGCGCCCTCGCGGCCCGGCAGGAAGCCGCCGGCCGCGCGAACGTCGACGATGCCGCCGACGGCGGTGTCCGCGGCGCGGTAGCGGACGGTCGTTCCCTCGCGGCCGGCTTCGGCAAGGCCGAAGACATCGCTGAGGATCGCGCCTGTGCGGCTGCCCTCCTCGACCAGCAGGCTGACGCCGTGGAAGCCGCGGATGGCGTGCTCGGCCGGGATGTCGCCGCCGGCCCAGCCGGGCTCGCCGGCAATGCCGGGCACGCAGACGAGCGACAGCTTCATGCCGTCGGGATCGGTGAAGGGCAGGACCGTTTCGCCGAAGCGCCTGGTGATCTTCTCGTGCGGCACACCCTTTTCGATAAAGCGCTGCGTCCACCAGCCGAGCGAGCCTTCGGGCACGCGCAACATGGTCTCCTGCGTCTGGCCTATGCCGATCCGGCCGGGAGCGGCGTGCTCCCAGGGGAAGAAAGTCAGGATCGTGCCGGGCTGGCCGGTCTCGTCGCCATAATAGAGGTGATAGGTGCCGGGATCGTCGAAATTGACGGTCTTCTTGACCAGCCGCATGCCGAGCGTGCCGACGTAAAAGTCGACGTTGCGCCGGGCCGGGCCCGAAATGGCGGTGACGTGGTGGATGCCGTTGCGGGTCATGGTCTCATCTCCCGGTCGAGGCGGAAGGCCTCGTGTGTTGGGGACAAGATAGGGGCCACGGCGGGCCGCGCTATTGCTAAGTCCTTGCGTGAACGCAAGCGGATTGTGCAAATCTCGGATGGACGAATTGCGTCGGTGCTCGGTGCGGAGCGTTACTTCTTTGGAAAGACGTAGATGAAGGTCGCCATGTCCGTCTCCGGCGTCTTGTCGGGATCTCGGACATATTCCTCGACGAAGGCGTCCTCGGCGGTGATGCCCCGCTCGTCGAGATGGTTGGTGATCTCGTCGTAGGTCTGCTCCATCGTGTCGTAGCCGCCGTGATGGACGAAGCGGATCGCCCGGCCGGCCGGCGTCTCGCCGGGCTTCGCCGGCGCGAGGCGCGCCGGATCGCCCTCGATCCGGGTGACAGGCAGGATGGCCTCGTAGTCGATCTGGTCGTCCGAGGAGGAGACGAAGCGGATCATCGGCGGGCCGGAAGCGGTCAGGCCATTGGCGCGCGCGATCTGGGTGAGCTGGTCGATCGCCTTGCGGAACGTGCCGTAGAGGTCGTCCCAGGTGGTCTTTCCGGGCAGCACGATGGCGGGGCGGGAATCGAGCGTCACCTCGTCGCCGAAGCCCGCGCCCTGCACCACCTCGTCGGAGGGCAGGACGGAAGGCGGCGGATCGGTCGCCGTGGAGGCGGGTGGCGCAGCCGGGGCGGCGGGAGCCGGATCCGCAGGTGCCGTGGGGGTGGGTGACGGCGCAGGCGCGCGCTGGGTTTCCGGCGGGGGCGCCGTGGGTGTATGGGCGAAGGCCGTCCCGGCCGCCAGCGCGGCTGCTGCGAGAACGCCCCGGAAGACCGTCGTGACGAGAGCCGTCATGGCCCGCCCATCCTTCACGTGCGACGGCCGCCAAGCGCCGTCCGACTTTGATGCGCGGCACGATAACCTATATAGGAAAGCCGCATCGTGTCCCTTTCATCACATTGACGCACCAACTCCGTCATCGGATCACGGCCCGACCAGAGCACCTGTCATGAGCCCGCTCGCAAACCATCCGTTCTGGAAGATGAACGGCGCCGGCAACGAGATCGTCGTGGTCGACCTGCGCGGGTCGAGCCATGTGGTGACGGCCGCCGAGGCGCGGGCGATCGCCGCCGACGAGCGCTCGCGCTTCGACCAGATGATGGTGCTGCACAGGCCGCGCACGCCCGGCACGGCCGCCTATATCCGCATCTACAACACGGACGGGTCGCAGGCGGGGGCCTGCGGCAACGGCACGCGCTGCGTCGCCTGGGTGCTGACCGAGGAGAGCGGCACCGACCATCTGGTGGTCGAGACCGTCGCCGGCCTGCTCGACTGCCGTCGGACCGGCCCGCACGCCTTCTCCGTCGACATGGGCGAGCCGCGCTTCGGCTGGCAGGACATTCCGCTGGCGGAAGAGTTCCGCGACACCCGCGCCATCGAACTGCAGATCGGGCCGATCGACGCGCCGATCCTGCATTCGCCCTCGGTCGTCTCGATGGGCAATCCGCATGCGGTATTCTGGGTGGACGACCCCTATGCTTTCGACCTGCCGAAGATCGGGCCGATGCTGGAGAACCATCCGGTCTTTCCGGAGCGGGCGAACATCTCGCTTGCAGCGGTGAAGGCGCGCGACCACATCGTCCTGTGGGTCTGGGAGCGCGGCGTCGGCATCACCAGGGCATGCGGGTCGGCGGCCTGCGCGGCGCTGGTCTCGGCGGCGCGCACCAGGCGCTCGGATCGCGCCGCGCGCGTCTCGCTGCCGGGGGGCGACCTCTTCGTCGAATGGCGCGACGACAACCACGTCATCATGACCGGGCCGACCGAGCTGGAGCACACCGGCACGTTCGAGCCCGCCCTGTTCCAGGCGGCCGCCTGAACCATGTCCGTCGAGGTCGTCACCTTCGGCTGCCGGCTGAACACCTCCGAGTCGGAGGTGATGCAGAAGCTCGCGGCGGAGGCGGGTCTCTCCGACGCCATCGTCATCAATACCTGTGCGGTGACCGCCGAGGCGACGCGGCAGGCGCGCCAGACCATCCGCCGCATGAAGCGCGAGAACCCGAACGCAAGGATCGTCGTCACCGGCTGCGCGGCACAGACCGAGCCGGAAATGTTCGCTGACATGGCGGAGGTCGACCGCGTCATCGGCAATGACGAGAAGATGAAGCCGGAGGCCTGGGGCGAGACGCGCCATGCCTTGGCATTGGCACTGTCGCGCGGGCCGGATTTCGGCATCGCGGCCACCGAGAAAGTCGCCGTCAACGACATCATGGCGGTGCGCGAGCAGGCGCTGCATCTGGTCGACGGGCTCACCGGCCGCTCGCGCGCTTTCGTGCAGGTGCAGAACGGCTGCGATCATCGCTGCACCTTCTGTATCATCCCCTTCGGCCGTGGCAATTCTCGCTCGGTTCCGATGGGCGAGGTGGTCGCGCAGGTCCGCAAGCTGGTCGAGAACGGCTATCGCGAGGTGGTGCTGACCGGCGTCGACATCACCAGCTACGGGCAGGGTCTGCCGGGCGAGCCGAAGCTCGGCGCGCTCACCAAGGCGATCCTGAAGCACGTGCCGGAGCTTGAGCGGCTGCGCATCTCGTCCATCGATTCCGTCGAAGCGGACCACGACCTGCTCGACGTCATCGGTGGCGAGGCCCGGTTCATGCCGCACCTCCATCTCTCGCTGCAGGCCGGCGACGACATGGTGCTGAAGCGCATGAAGCGGCGGCACCTGCGCGCCGACGCCATCGCCTTCACCAACCAGGTGAAGCGCCTGCGCCCCGACATGGTGTTCGGAGCGGACATCATCGCGGGCTTCCCGACCGAGACCGAGGAGATGTTCGCCCGCTCGCTCGACATTGTCGGCGAATGCGACCTGACGCACCTTCACGTCTTTCCGTTTTCGCCGCGTCCGGGCACGCCCGCCGCGCGCATGCCGCAGGTCGCGCGGGATGTCGTGAAGAGCCGCGCCAAGCGCCTGCGCGCGCGGGGCGAGGCGGCGCTGCGCGGTCACCTCGACGGCATGGTGGGTCGCGGCTTCCGCGTGCTCACCGAAACGGCCGGCATGGGCCGCACGGAGCACTTCACGCCGGTCAGGCTCAATGCGCCGATCGAGCCGGGGGTCATCCTCGACCTGACGGTGACGGGCCACGACGGCCGGGAAGCCATCGCGGCCTGATCTCCCGGTTACTGCCTTGCCGCCTCGACCATGGCCGCGGCGCGCGTGCGGACCTGCTCGACGATCTGCGGCAAAGCCGGATCGGTCAGTTTGCCCTGCCACTTCACGATGCGGCCGTCGGCGATGACCGTCTCGATATCGCCGGCGGAGGCTTGCAGCGTGACCGCGCCGACCGGGTTCAGCACCGGCGCGACGCCGGCCGAGCGGCCGTCGATCAGCAGAATGTCCGCGCGCTTGCCGACCGTCAGCGATCCGGTGACGCTGTCGAGGCCCAGCGCCTTTGCGGCACCGATGGTCAGCATGCCCAGCATGGCGCGGGCGGTCCAGGGCTTCACCTCCGGCGGCTTCGACGTATCGCGGAAGGCGGCTGCATTGCGCAGGGCGAGATCGGCCGCAAAGGCGATGCGCATCTGTTCCAGCATGCTGCCGCCGAAGGCGGAGGGAATGTCGGTGCCGAGCGTCAGCGCAAGACCGGCGTCGCGCGCCTTGCCGATGGCCGGAAAGCCGTGACCCATATGCATCTCGGCCTCCGGCGTCGCCGAGAGCGAGGCGCCCCTGTCGGCGGCGATCCTGTATTCGTCCGCCTCCAGATCATTGGCGTGGACGAGCTGGGTGCGGGGGCCGAGCAGGCCGCGCTCGGCCAGAGTCGCGACCGTCCGCTTCTTGCGCGCGGCATAGATCGGCGCGCCGCAATGGAAGGCCGTCAGCACGTCCAGTTCGCGCAGCATGGTGAGGTCTGCGAGTGCCGGCTCCAGCGGCATGAAGTCGGGACCGGGCAGGCAGACGCCGAGGCTGACCCGGCCGGAGGCGAGTTTTCCGACCTTCAGGGACTTTGCGTGCTCCATCATGCGTTGATGGTTCGGCGTCGAGCCGTCCTGTGGGCGCAGCGGCACCGTGTAGCAGAAGACCACGCGCGCCCCGGAGGCCATGTGTCCGTCGACGGCCGCATCGGCGTGGTCGGGCGTCACCACCTCGCGGTTCCAGTCCACGATGGTCGTGGTGCCGACGCTGAGCTGCTCGAGCCCGCCCGCGCGCACGCCGAGGCCGACATCCGCCGCGGTCATGCGGTTCGAGTAGCGCAGCACGATCTGGCGGAAATAGTCGGTGAAGGAATGGTCGGCGGAGAGGCCGCGCTGGAGCACCTGCGGCAGGTGGATATGGCCGTTGACGAAGCCGGGGCAGGCGATCCTGCCGCCGGCATCGACCACCAGCGCATCGGCGGGGGCAGGCAGGCTTGCGCCGATACCGCGGATCACGCCGTCCTGGATCAGGATGTCGCCGGCGGCGAGGTCGCCGATGCTCCCGTCCATCGAGACGATGGTGGCCCTCCTGATCAGGATTGTGCGGCGCTCGCGCACATCCTGCTGTGTCGCAGTCTGTTGCGCGCTGGCGGGCGCGTGGGTGGCCAGCAGGCCCGCTGCCGAGGCCGCCATCAGCGCGCGCCTGTCCATTCCATGGCTCGTCATGGTTCTCTCCCCGATTGTTCCGATGCGGCCGGCTCATAAAGTGAGCCGGCTTCTTATTGTGTACGTCAGCCGCCAGCAGCCTGCCGGATAAGCGGGCCGTACTTCTCGGCATCGCTCGCCATTTCGGCCTGGAATGCCTCGGGCGTCGTGGTGACGAGGTTCACGCCCTGCTGCTCGAAGCGCTGGCGGATGTCGGCCGCGGCCAGCGCCTCCTTGATGTCGCGGGCGACCTGATCGACGAGCGGCTTCGGCAGGCCGGCCGGCCCCAGAACGCCGAACCAGGCGTCGTAGGTGAAGTTCGCAAGACCGGCCTCCTTGAACGTCGGAACGTTCGGCAGTTGCGGCATGCGCGCTTCGCCGGTGACAGCAAGGGCCCGGATGCGGCCAGCCTGAATGAGGTCGCCGCCGACATTGAAGAAGGTGAAGCAGAAGGCGGAATCGCCCCTGAGCACGCTGGTCTGGCTCTCCGGCATGCCGCGATAGGGCACGAGCTGCATCTGCGTGCCGGTCGCCTGACGGAACACCTCCGCCGCGATGCCGGTGGAACTGCCGAGGCCGGCGGAGGCGTAGTTGAGCTGGCCCGGGCGGGCTTTCGCCGCCTTCACCAGGTCGTCCACCGTGCGGATGTCGCCCTCGGCCGGCGCGATCATGATCGAGGGCATGGAGGCGACCTTGGCGATGGCGGCGAAGTCCTTCACCGGATCAAAGGTGGCGTCACGGTTGACCGCGCGGATCACCACATGGCCGTTGGAGGTCAGCATGAGGGTGAGGCCGTCGGCCGCAGCGCGGGCGACGCCGCCGGTGCCGGCAATGCCGGGGCGGTTCTCCACGATGACCTGCTGGCCCCATTTCTCGCGCAGCTTTTCGCCGAGCGAGCGCGCGAGGATGTCGGTCATGCTGCCGGCCGAAAAAGGCACGATCAGCCGGACCATCTGGTTGGGATAGGCCTGGGCGCGGGCGCCCTTGGCCTCAAGGAAAGCGCCGGCCGACGCTGCGCCGGCGCCTATGAGCAGGCCTCTGCGGTCAAGGGGCATGGGGGGATCCTCCAGATCATTGTCATTCTTGTCGCTTGTTTTGGCATGCCAAGCGCTCAAGGCCCCGGCTTTGGCAGCGGCATGGCGAGCAGCACGACCACGGTCCTGTTGGTATCGTTCCTCAGGGCGCGGATTTCATTGGGTGCGATGCGGCAGCTGTCCCACTGGCTAAGGATTGCCGTCTCGCTGCCGGTCTCGATGGTCAGTTCGCCGTCGAGCACGACATAGATCTTCTCCTCCGGCGAGGCGGAGGGGTCGATATGGCCGCCGGGTAGGAGCTGCGAGACGCCAAGCCACATGGTCTCGGACGGTCCCGCCTCGCGGCCCTGCATGCGCAGCATGCGCATGTCGTGATGGCCGGGCGACTGGTAGGGCTTCAGGTCGGCGAAGCGGTTGACGTGCATCGGATCATCCGTTGGGCAGGAAGACGACACGGTCGCGCGAGGCGCCGAGCACGGCGATATAGGCCTCACGCGCCTTTTCCAGCGGATAGATGGCCCGCTCCTCGATCGGGAAGGGCTTCAGCGCGTCCGATGCGAAGCCGGCTACAAGATCACGAAGGACATCGGCCGTGGCTGTGGATGACAGCGCCAGTGTGTCGATACCGACATAGGTGTGGCGGCCTCGGTAGAAGGCGAAAATGTCGAAGGCGACAGGCTGCTTCACCGACGCGATCATGATCATGCGGCCGGTCACGGCCAGCGATTTCGTGCCGGCCTCGTGATAGGGCTCGCCGACCGTGTTGTAGACGATGTCCGCGCCGCGTCCGCCGGTCAGCTCCCTGACCCGCGCCGCGACATCCTCCGTCGCGGCATTGATCACCGTGACCGCGCCGCTGGCATGGCCGGCATAGCCCTCGTCCTTGCGCACGACGCCGATGACCTTCGCGCCCTGCCATGTGGCGATCTGGGTCGCAGCCTGCCCGACCTTGCCGTTGAGGCCGAGGATCAGCACGGTCTCACCGGCCTTCGGCATGCCGGCGCGGCGGAAGCCTTCCTGCGCGGTGACGAAGGGCACGCCGATGCCGGCAGCCTCCGCCAGCGTGATACTGGCCGGCTTCTCGACCAAGGCCGACGCCTCGACGACGAGATGGGAGGCATGGGTGCCGTCGCGGCGGATGCCGAGATCGCCGGACGAGCCGAAGACCTCCCGGCCGACGAGATCGGCCGGTCCCTCGACGACGATGCCGGCGAAGTCGCGGCCCGGCGTGCGGGGGAACACCGCGTAGGGCATCATGCCGATGGCGGCCTTGGCGTCGGACGGATTGACCGCCGCGGCGCGCACCTCGACCAGCACGTCGTCGGCGCTGCGGCGCGCCAGCGTCACGGGTTCGACCGCGGGGGCGACCTGCTCGATGGTTTCAGCCTTGGCGGCGAGCCGGACGGCGCGCATGGCGACGGCGGCGGTTTCAGCCTTGATTTCGGTGACGACCGTCATGGCGTCCTCTTGTCACGCGGCCCGTGAGGGCAGGTGGAATATGTCGCGGGCCTCATCGGTCGTGGCGACCTGCGCGCCGAGCTCCTCGACGATGCGGCGGGCCTTCTCGACCATGGCGGCGTTGGAGGGGGCGAGCACGCCGCGGTCGAGCATGACCGCGTCCTCGAGCCCCGTGCGCGCATGCCCGCCCGCGAGCACCGACTGCGCGACCATCGGGAACGATGAGCGGCCGGTGCCGATCACCGTGAACTCGGTATCGGCGGGCAGCATGTTTCGCGCGTAGAGCACGGTCTCCGGCGTCGGCTGGAAGCCGTATTTCACGCCCATCACGAAGGAGGCGATGGACGGGCCGGAGATCGAGCCGTCCTTGAGGAGGTCGTGCATCAGCGCGATGTCGCCGGAATCGAACAGCTCGATCTCCGGCTTGACCGCGGCCTCGCGGATCACCTTCGCCATGCGCCGGACATTGCCGGGCGTGTTGATCACCACCTGGGCACCCGAGTTCATCGTGTTGAGGTCGAGCGTGCAGATATCCGGCTTCAGCGCGGTGACATGCTCGACGCGCTTTTCCGGGACCACGAGCGTCGTGCCGGGGGCTGCCACCTTCGGATCGTCCTCGGAAGGCACGAAGCGGCCGCCCGGCCCGGTGGTGAGGTTGAGGATCAGCTTCGGGTTCTTCGCGCGGATACGCGCCACCACGTCGCGATAGTAGTCGAGCTCCATCGACGGTTTGCCGGTGCCCGGCTCGCGCACGTGTATGTGCACCACCGCAGCCCCCGCCTCCGCCGCGCCGAGGCAGGCATCCGCGATCTCCTCGGGTGTGATCGGCAGATGCGGCGTCTGGTCGGGGGTCGTCAGGTTGCCGGTCACCGCGCAGGTGATCACGACCTTGCTCCGCATCGCCCTCATCGGGGGTCCTCTGCCTTGTCTTCGTTATCGATTGGGGGGGCGTGCCCCGGCTGTCAGAGCGCCCGGCCACCATCCAGAAGGATGATCGAGCCGGTCGAATAGGTGAGGTGGGTGGCGCAGGCGACGATGGCGCGGGCGCAGTCGTCGACGGTCGCGACGCGCTTCAGCGGAATGGTCGGCGCCAGCTTGGCGAGCTGCTCGGGGCCGCGGCCGGGGACGAAATCGGTATCGACCGCCCCCGGAGACACGCTCATGACCCGGACGGCCGGCGCCAGCGTGCGCGCCAGCGCCTTGGTCAGCGTGTCCATGCCGGCCTTGGAGGCGGCATAGGCGATGTTGGAACCCTGCCCGGTCAAGGCAGCGAGCGAGGAGACGTTGACGATCAGCCCGTCGCCGCTCGCCTCCAGGAGCTTCCGAAAGGCCCGGACGGCGGCGAACTGGCCGCGCCAGTTGACCCTGAACATCTCGTCGATGAACTCGTCGGTGAGCGCATCGAAATCGTTCGCCGCGACCGGTTTCGTGTAGCCGGCGGAATTGACGAGGATGTCGCAGCGGCCGAGCCGCTTTTCGATCTCGGCGGCAAGGGCCGCGAGCGTCGCGGTGTCCTCCACCGTCGCGCTGGCGGCGAAGTGGCCGGAGCCGGGCAGGCCGGCAATCGCCTTTTCGCCCGCGGCCTTGTCCGAGCGGTAGGTGACGACGACGGTCGCGCCCTCGGCGGCGAACAGGCGGGCGCTCGCGGCGCCGATGCCGCCGGAACCGCCGAGGATGACGGCGACCTTGCCGGTAAGCCTGGATGTCTGTTCGCTCATGCCCTGGTTCTTCGTCACTTGATCGGGGGTACGGGGAGCACGGCCTCGCCGGGCTCCATAACGAAGGTGTAGTCGAGCGTGTAGCCGTCGCCGTCCCGGGCGAAATCGCCGACCAGCGAGCGGGTGACGCCGAACACGGCGTCACTCTCCAGATGCTCGTCGTCGTCGACGAAGACCTGGGTGATCAGCGTCTTGAAGCCGGGCTTGTAGATCAGGAAATGAATGTGCGCCGGGCGGAAGGGGTGGCGGTTCTGCGCCGCCAGCATCCGGCCGACGACGCCGTGGGTCGGCACCGGATAGCCGGCCGGCTTGACGGAGGTAAAGGCGAAGCGGCCATCGGCGCCGGTGACGAACTTGCCGCGCAGGTTCATGTCCGCCTGGCTCTCGTCCTGGTTCTCGTACATGCCGATGGGCGAGGCCTGCCAGACATCGACCTCCGCGCCGGCGACGGGCTGGCCGCTGCCGTCGCGCACGAGGCAGGACGCGACGAGCGTCGCGCCGGGGGTTTCGGAACGCAGGATCGAGCCGCCGTTCTCGGTGCGTGGCGAGTTCATCCGCCAGAACGGGCCGAGGAGCGCCGCGGCCGTCTCGGTATTGCCGCCATTGCCGTTGTTGAGCAGGCAGACGAGGGTCGAGAACCCGATCGCGTCGGAGGCGAGGACGGCCTCGTTGTGGGTGTCGTTGGTGAACTGGCCGAGACCGACGACGAACTCGATCGCCTTTTCCCATTCGGGCTCGGTCAGACGCACCTCGCGCGCGAAGGCGTGCAGGTGGCGCACCAGCGCATCCATGATCTCCTTGAGGCGCGGATCAGCCGTCTCGGCCATGGCCGACAGCACCGCATCGGTCACCTGTTCCTGGCGCTCGATGATCATTGTTTCACTCCCTCCCGCAGGTCTATTGCAATCGATTGCAAAGGTCAAGCGGGCGCGGATCGGGGCGGAAACTCAAATGTTCGCGAGCATTCGGGCAGGATCGACCGACTTTGGCGCGCGCCGGGAGGCAGCATCTGGCGGGCGCCTGCGGCGCGTCAGGAACCAGTTCGCAGCCTGACGCGTTCCGGTTTCATGTCAATTCGAGGAGGATCATATGGGTCTGGGACGTGGCGCACTACTCTGGCTGCTTGGCATTCCGTTGCCGATCATCATCCTGCTGGCGATCTTCTGGGGCGGTTAGGCCCGCATAGGTCATGCGTCCGGCGGATGTCGTGACGAGAAACCCCGGACAGTGTCCGGGGTTTTCTTTTGTGCGCCACGACGGGCGCAAGGCAGGAGCCCGCCATGAGCAAACTGTTCCAGACCTTCGCCAACCGCATCGCCCATGCGACCGGACGCCCGGCAACCTTCGCCGCCTGCGTCGCTCTCGTCGCGCTGTGGGCCATGAGCGGGCCGTTCCTCGGCTTTTCGGATACGTGGCAACTCATCATCAATACGACGACGACGGTTCTGACCTTCCTTCAGGTCTTCCTGATCCAGGCGACGCAGAATCGCGACACCGTCGCCATTCACGCCAAGCTGGACGAGCTTCTGCGGGCCGGTCCGGCCGAGAATCACTATCTCGGGATCGAGAGGATGACCGAGGAGGAACTCGACGAGGTGCGCCGCCAATGCGAGGAGCGCGCACGCAAAGAGGCCGGACCCTCGACGGACCCGGCCTCATGACTCGATCTTCGTGAAGTGGTGGCGTCACCCGCCAGCCTCGCGGCCCGGCGCTAGGCGCGCCGTATCAGCCCGGCGACGACCGACACCACGAACAGGACGATGGCGACCCAGAACAGCATCTGCGCACCGCTCATGGCCGTGCCGGCGACGCCGCCGAAACCGAGGAAAGCCGCAACCAGCGCGACGATGAGGAAAATGACGGCCCAGTGAAGGAGGCTACCCATGACAGTTCTCCTGACGATCTTGATTTCTCCGATGACGGCCGGATGGGCCGCCTCGACATCGCAATGTCGGCTCAGCAACGTTCGATAACGCCGCGCAGTTCCATGAAAGGCGACCGCGCAAGGGCGGCCGGGGCACCGGCTCCCGTCAATTCTTGTCTGTATGGTCGGAACGGAACGGCGCTCCGTGCGTTGGTGTCGCGGCCCGGTATCGGGTGGATGCCTGCGGCAATCCGCGGGCATGCGAGCCCTTGACCTGCCTCGCCAAGCCGGGATTTTGTCGCGTTTCATGAATGACGGTCTGATACAGCCCGCCCCCGACGCGCAGACAGGCAGCTATCGCCAGCGTTTGAGCTCACTGCGCACGCGGCTTCTGTTCCTCATTGCGGGCATCACCGTGCCCCTGCTGGCGCTCGCCATCGGCGCGGTCTGGCAGGCGCATCTCAGCGAGCGCGCGCGCGTGGAGGCGCGGCTCGTCGATGTCGCGCGCTCCACGGCCGCCAGCATCGACAACGAGATGCGTGCCGTGGAGATCTATCTGAAAGTGGTCGCCGGCTCGTCGTCGCTCGCAGGCGGCGACTGGGTTTCCGTCTATCAGCAGGCCCGCCAGACGGCGCTGGCGGGCTCGCATGTGGCGATCCTCGACGAGCAGGGTCGGCGCATTCTCGACTCGTCCTTCATGCCGCCAGCCGACTTCGCTCCGATCTCTCAAGCCTTCGCGGCCGATTTCGCGCGCAGGGTACTGACGCAGAACAGCCTGGTGATTTCCGATCTGGTCGCAGGGCCTGCCGGCACGACGCCCGTGGTGCTGGGCGGCGTCGCGGGCAGGACGCGGGCCGGCCAGCGGGTGGTGATCGCCCTCGTCATGCCGGCGGCCGACCTCGCCAGCGTGCTGCGCGACCAGAACATGCCGCCGGGCTGGATCTCCGCCATCGTGGACGCGGGCGATATCGTCGTGGCCCGCTCGCACGAACCCGAACGTTTCGTCGGAACGCGGGTGATCGAGCCGATCCGCGAAGGCATGCGCAACGATACGCACCGGCTGGCGCATACGGCGACGGCCGATGGCATTCCTGTCGTGCTCGCCTTTGCCACCGCGCCCCTCAGCGGCTATCGCACTGTCATCGCCATCCAGGAACAGGTGTTCGGCGCAGCGCTCCTGTCGACCATCGGACCGGTGGCGGCCATCGGCGTCAGCCTCATCGCCGCCGCCATGGGCATCGCCATGCTCGCGTCCAGTCGCATCCTGTCGACGGTCCGCCGCGATTACGTGGTCGAGGAGACGCGGCGCGAACGGGACGCGGAATCGCTGCGCGAGATGGATGCCGAACTGAGGGCTTCCGAGCGCCGCTTCCAGACGATTGCCGACACAGTGCCGCAGCTCATCTGGTCGGCGGGACCGGATGGCCGGCACGACTATTTCAACGACCGATGGCACGCCCTCACGGGCATGGCGCCCGGCATGGTCGCCGCGACCGCGTGGACCGACTACGTCCATCCCGACGAGCAGCGGCGCGCCACGACGCTGTGGAGCCAGTCGCGCGGGGCCGCCGAACCCTTCGAGTTCGAATGCCGGCTGCAGGCCGGCGACGGCAGCTTCCGCTGGTTCATGGTGCGTGCCGTGCCGATCCTCAGCCGGAACGGTGGCATCGAGCGCTGGCTCGGCAGCGCGACCGACATTCACGACCGCAAGCTCGCGGAGCGGGCCCTGGTCGCCGCGCAGGTCCAGCTCGAGGCGCGCGTCCTGGAACTCGAGTCCGTTTACCAGTTCGCGCCGGTCGGCCTTGCCGTCGTCGACCGGTCGATGCGTTTCCTGCGGGTCAACACCGCGCTTGCCGCGATGGACGGCCATCCGGCCGCAGCGCACGCCGGCAAGACCGTCGCGGAGATCATGCCGCAATTCGCCGGGACGCTGGAGCCGGCGATCAGAAAGGTGCTGGCCGGCGAGGCGATCGGCCGGCTCGAACTCATCGGCAGTCCGGACGGCGAGACGGATCGGCGGCGCGTCTGGCAGGCGGATTTCTATCCCGTCCGGCAGGAGGCCGGCGAGGTGACCGCGGTCGGCGCGATCATCGACGACGTGACTGCCGAGTACGAGGCGGAGGCGGCTCTGGAGGAGGAGAAATCGCGGCTGGAGCGGCTGATGATTTCGGCACCCAACCTCATCTACATCACGGACGTAGCGCGCAGGCGCAACGCCTTCATGAACCCGCAGATCTACGACACGCTCGGCTATGCTCCCGCCGAGTTGTCGGGCCGCACCATCAAGGCGCTCAACGAACTCGTCCATCCTGACGACCGGGGCATACTGACCGATCTCAACCTGTCGGTGCGCCGCGTGGCCGATGGCGAGGTGCGCGAGGCCGAGTACCGCATCCGCCATGCCGATGGCGAGTACCGCTGGTTCCTGATCCGCGAGACGCCGTTCGACAGGAATGCCGAGGGCAAGGTGACGCAGGTGCTGGGCACCGGCCTCGACATTACTGCCCGGAGGGACGCCGACGAGCATCAGAAGGTGCTCATCCGCGAACTGCACCACCGCGTGAAGAACATCCTGGCGACGGTCCAGGCCATCGCCTCGGCCACCGGCCGCTCCGCCAAGACCTTCGCCGAGTTCCGCGACGATTTCGCCGACCGGCTCGTCTCGCTCGGTCGCACCCATTCGCTGCTGACGCGCGAGGCCTGGGCCGGGGCGGACCTGCACGCGATCCTGAAAAGCGAGCTCGAGCCTTATCTCGGCGGTGCCAATCGGATCACGATCGAAGGTCCGTTCGTGGAGATTCCGCGCGACATGGTGATCTCTGTCGGCATGGCCGTGCACGAGCTGACCACGAACGCCGTGAAATACGGCTCGCTATCCGTGCCCGAGGGCCGCGTCCACGTGGCGATCGCGACCGACGGCGCACCGGTGGAGCCGAAGCTCACCATGATCTGGACCGAGAGCGGGGGGCCGGAGGTCGAGACGCCCACGCGTCGCGGCTTCGGCTCGCTGCTGCTCAACCGCCTCCTGTCGTCACAACTCGGCGGCGAGCTGGCGATCGACTACCGCCCGGAGGGCATCGTCGCCCGCGTCGAGATCGTGCTGCGCGCCAGCGACCGCGTCTGACATCAGGGAACCGTTGGCGCGGCCGGCGGTTCTTGTGCCGCCGACAACGGTGCGGGCAGCGTTCGGCCGGGTACCCCCGACCGATGCGCCCGGCGGCGGAGACCGACAGACGATGCGCAACGATATCCTGTGGTTCCTGCCGCGCGGCGAGCCCGTCCCGGAGATTCCGGATGAGAAGCCGGGGCTGTTCGACATCGGCGATCACGACCCCGTGCTGCGCTATTCGGTGCTCGGCATTTTCCTGATTTTCGCGACTGCGGCGCTGGCCATTGCCCGGCCGGTGGCGCTGCCCGTCACGGCCGGCATCGTGTTCGGCGTCGTCCTCGGACCCTTGACCGACCGGCTGATCCGCAAGGGGCTGCCTGCGCCGGCAGCGGCGGGTCTGGTCGTGGTGGTGGGCGGTCTCGCGCTGATCTCGATCTTCGGCATGCTCGCCGCGCCCGTCGCCATGGGCATCGACCAGCTGCCGGCGATCCTTGCGACATTGCGCACCAAGCTGGACGGACTGTTCGACATCGTCCAGCGCATGCAGGGCGCGACGGGTTCAGGCGCGCCCGCGCTCGAGGTCTCGACGGGCAGCCAGTTCAGCCCGCTGCTCAACATCGCGCTGACCTCGACCAGCGCCGCGGGCGGCGTGCTGATCTTCGTCGCCACCGTCTATTTCTACCTTGCCGGCCGGCGCACCCTGAAGGCGCGTCTCCTGCGGATGTGCCTCGGGCGCGGCGCGCGCCAGGTGGCCGACACCTTCTTCCAGGAGACCGAGAGCCGCATCGCCACCTATTTCGGCGTGGTGACGGTGATCAACCTGTTCGTCGGCCTGTTCACCACCGCGCTCGCCTGGGCGGCCGGTTTCCCCTATCCGCCCTTCTGGGGCGCGATGGCCTTCGTGCTGAACTATCTCGCCTTCGTCGGCCCCTTCATCGCCACCATCCTCATTCTTGGCGCGGGTCTCACGGCCGATACCAGCCTGTTCGGCGCGATCTGGCCGGCGGCGGTGTTCCTCGCCATGCACACCATCGAGGGCAATATCGTCACGCCGAGCCTGATCGGCCGCCGGCTGACCATGTCGCCCTTCCTCGTCTTCCTGTCCTTCGTGTTCTGGCTGTGGCTATGGGGGCCGGTCGGGGCTGTGCTGTCGACGCCGCTGCTGCTCGTCGGTCTCGTCATGTTCGAGGTTCTCTCAAGCTATCGCGCGATGAGCGAGGAGGAACTCGCCCACGGGGCCGCGACACCCGGAACAGAAGCTGCTGCACCCGGAACAGAAGCTGCTGCGGCGCGTTCAATGCTGCGAAGCGGCACGGGGTCTTGAGCCACGTCGCCGCATGGACATCCGGCAATCAGGAGAGACCCCATGGCCCGTGCGAAGACGAACGACGATACGGTCGCGGAGACCGTCCGTTCCACAGCCGATGACGTGGCCGAGCGCGCCGGAGAACTGCGTGAGAAGGTCACCGCCGGTGCCGCCGACATGGGCCGGACCGTCGCCGCCGAAGCGGGCGAACTCGCCGCAGGCGTGCAGGAGCGGCTCAAGGCTGTCGGCGTCGATACCGACGTCATGCTGGGCGCCGCCAAGGATCAGGCGGGCGAATTGCAAAGGCTGGTGGCCGATGAGTTGAAGACGCGCCCCCTGCGCGCGCTCGGGCTTGCCGCCGCAGCCGGCCTGATCGTCGGTTACCTGTCGGCGCGGTGAGCGTCATGTTTCAGGCGCTCTCGCTGCTGGCTGCAGGCGAACTCGGCGGCGCTGTCCGGCGCAATGTCGTGATCCTCGCGATCTACGCCGTGGCATTGATGATCTTCCTTGCCGCCTGCGGCTTCCTTATCGCCGTGGCGCATGCGCTGCTGGGGAATGCCTATGGCTCCATCGCGGCCAGCCTGATCATCGCCGGGATACTCGCCGCGATTGCACTCGTGCTGACGCTGGTCGGGATGATCATGCGCCAGCGGGCGCGCCGGCGCAGCAATGTGGCGACCGCCGCCCTGGTCGCGGCGCCGATGGTGGTGCCTGCCGCCCGCGCGCTCGTCTCGAACGCGACGGTGAGCGCGGGGATCGTCGCAGGCGTCGTGGCACTCGGCGCGCTGGTCGGCCGCCAGCTCGGCAAGAACGACTGAACGCTTTCCCCAATCCGGCACCACGAGCCCTGCGCGAGGACCGACGATGCTTGTTCTGATCTGCGAGGACGAGGGCCTTCTGGCGAGCGAGATGGAGGCGATCGCCGGCGAAGCCGGAGCCGCGGTTGCAGGTATCGCGCGAACTGCCGGTGAGGCACGGCGCATTGCGCAGGCGTCCCGGCCGGATGTCGCGGTGATCGACCTTCATCTCGGCGACGGCCGCTCGGGCCCTGAGCTTGCGGCAGAGCTTGCGGGGCGCGGCATGCGCATCGTCGTCGTGTCGGCCGACACGGCCGTAGACCCGCTTCTCGCCCGGATCGGCCACGTCTTCCTCGCCAAGCCGATCAATCCCGCCATGCTGCGCGATCTCTTGTCCGATGCCGCGGCATCGCAGTCCGATATTCGTGTGGCTGCGGCGTGATCGGGGGGAACGTCGGCCGGCGGCGGACGTTCATTGAAGGTCAACCAATCCCGACAGGAGGCCTACCAATGCCCACTCCCAGCGGCCATACGCGCGCCATTCCCGCCTCGCGTGTCACCGGCACGAGCGTCTACAATCCCCAGGGCGACAAGATCGGCCATGTCGAGGATGTCGTTCTCGACAAGATGTCCGACAAGGTGATGTTCGCCGTGCTCGGCTTCGGCGGGTTCCTCGGCATCGGCGAGCGCTATCACGCCATGCCCTGGTCGATGCTCGACTACGACCCCGAGCGCAACGGCTACATCGTGACTCTGTCGCGCGACACGCTCGAGAAAGCGCCGTCCTACGCGCTGAATGACCTCGTGAAGAACGACGGCGCGGGGCAGGCACCCTCGCTCGACTACTACTCGAAGTTCACGACGACCCATTGAGGCGTCGGACCATCATGAACAAACCCCCGGAAAGCCTTTGGGCCTTCCGGGGGTTTTGTGCTGTCGGGATCATTGAGTTGATAGCGCCTGAGCCGTTCGGATCAATTGCCGGGCGATTGCACCGCATTCGCAACTGCGGAGGTGCGGGTGCCCGCGTCGGGCTGGTCGCGGAAGCGTTCGAACGCGCCATGGGCATGGTCCAGATCGGCGCGGCTTGGCGCGACGGCCAGAGCCTGCGCTCCGGCCAGCGGTCCCAGCGATCGGGCCGGGCGGAACTCGCCGACAGCGAGCGTCACTGCGGCGGCGATTGCGCATGCAATGCCGAGAAGCGCGGGCCGGGTCATGATGGCGAAGGCCTTCATGCTGGATGTGCGGCGAGGCATGAAGCTCTCCTCCATCGTCGGGATCGTCTGCATGGCTGAACAACGCGGCAGACGGCAGCAGGTTCAATTGGCAGTGCTGGCAGCGATCACGGTCGCGTCAGCCCTGGCGACCTCGTTCACCCCCGATCCGGCCGATGCGCGCCAGAGACGGACACGCACGCCTACCTTCTCGGCGCCCCTGCCGGAGCCGCGACCGGCCGTTCCCGCGCCGCCGGCGGACGCCGCGCCTGCCGCACCCGCTGCAACCACTCCGCCGGCCGCAGAGGCTATCCCCGTTCCACCATCGCCCAGCGGCTGCGCGGAGCGCCTCGCGGCCATGGGAGTGATTTTCCGGCGTCCGTCTGCGCCCACCGGCAGCGACCCCCGCTGCGTCATCGAGGACGCGGTTCAGATCGAGCAGATTCAGGATGGCGGAAGCGTTCTTCGTTGGCCGGATCGTCCGACGCTTGCCTGCGAGGCTGCTGAACGCTTCGCGAGCTTCACGCGCGACGCCTTGCGGCCGATGGCGCGAAGCATTCTCGGCGCGGACCTGGCCGCGGCGGGCACCGGCAACGGTTTCGAGTGCCGCCCGCGCAACCGGCAGGCCGGCGCGAAGCTCAGTGCGCACGGGCAGGGGCTGGCGGTCGATATCGCCTGGTTCGAGCTGGAAGGGCGGCGGCGCGTCGTCGTGGAGACTCCCGCCTCCGATACGGAACGACGCTTCCTGTCGGCTGTGCGGCGCGCCGCCTGCGGCTGGTTCACCACGGTTCTCGGACCGGGATCCGACGCGGCCCACGCCAATCACCTGCATTTCGACGCCGAGCGGCGCGGACGGGACGGGCAGTCGCGCCTCTGCCAGTAGCGGCAAAAACCGCGCTTCGTGAGAACCAGAAAAAAGAAAACCCCGCGCTCGTGAGAGCGCGGGGTCCCGCGGTTTGCCCTGTTCGGGCTGACCTTCGACCTGCGGGAGCGTCAGGTCCGCTCGCCGGCGAACCGCGGCATTTCCTGAAGCTGCTGCTTGGTGCGCATGACGACGCCGAACACGGTGCCGTCGGACTGACGCATCAGCTTCACCTCGCGCAGCTCCAGCGCGACCTTCTTCTCGCCGATGCCGAGGAAGCCGCCGACGCCGATCACGGCGTGGGTGATACGGCCATCAGCGCCGATGACGAGATCGTCGATCTTGCCGATCGAGTCGTGGCGGTCGCGCATGGCGCGCCACTGCTCGTCGCTGGTCGGCGTCGGGGCGATAGCGCCCGTGCCGGCCGTCGAGGCGGTGGTCGTCGGGTCGGAGGTTGTGGCCGCCGCATTGTCCGGCTTCGGCGCATAGATCGAGATGCCGATCAGCTTATTGACCGAAAATTCGTTAGCCGACAGATGGACGGTCGACTCGGCCGGAGCCGTGCGCGCTGCTGGCGCCTGGCGCTCCATCGGAGCCGGCGTGGCGGGCGTGGTGGGCGTCTGGGTCTGGGCGATCGCGCCGGTGGCGAGAACGGCGGCGACGGACGCGGTGGCAAGGAAGGTCCGGAGCATGATGGTCTCCCGTTAATGTCATTGGAGGGGTCGGACCGCGGGCGAGGCCTAGCTGGCCCCGCTCATGGCTGTCAGAGCAACGGCGGGACCGACCGATTGTTCCTGCCTTGGAAAACCGCAGGACGAGGCGAAAAAGCGCACAATGTCCCCTCGAGGGCGGAACCTGCGGCGGATCGCCGCGTTACCCGGCTCGGGCCCGCGGAGTGTGTCGCGAAGGCCCCTGAGAGACATCCCATGAGCGAACAGCCGAACGAGACGCCGAACGTGAGCAAGCGTTCCCGGACGACGGAATTTTTTCGCGTCGCCCTCGGTTTCTGGACCGGGCGGTCGCGGCGGCGAGCATGGGTGCTGACCATCGCCGTTCTGGCCTTTGCCTTTGCCCAGATCGCCGCGCAGGTCGGAATCAACAGCTGGAACCGCCTGTTCTTCGATGCGCTGGAGAAGAAGGAATTGCCGGCGGTGATGTCCGCCATCGGGTTGCTGCCGGTTCTCGTCGGCGCAGCCGCCCTCAGCATGTCCGGGCTCGTCGTTTTGCGCATGACGTTGCAGGTGCGCTGGCGCGAATGGCTGACCAACAGGCTCGCCGGCTGGTGGATCGCCGACCAGCGCTACTACCGGCTCGGCTTTCTGGAGACCGAGCAGACCGCGCCGGAATTCCGCATCGCCGAGGACGTGCGCATTGCGACCGAGCCGCTGGTCGAATTCGCCATCGGCCTGATCGCGGCCTTCACGACGGCGGTAACCTTCGCGGCGATCCTCTGGACGGTCGCCGGCTCGATCACCTTCAGCCTCGGCGGGCAGACGCTGTTCATCCCCGGCTACATGGCGATCGCGGCCGTGCTCTATGCGGCCATGGCCTCGGCCGCCGCCTATTTCGTCGGGCGTGCGCTGGTCGGCAAGGTCTCGGCGAAGAACGAGACCGAGGCGCTGTTCCGCGCCGAGATGACCAGGCTGCGCGAGAATGCCGAGAGCATCGCCCTGATCAAGGGCGATGCAGACGAGCGCCAGTCGGTGCGCGACACCTACAGGAACGTCGTGGCTGCCTGGCTCGCGGTGGTCCGCCGGCAGGGCTTCATCGCGCTGGTGCTGAACACGAACGGCGCCCTCTTTCCCATCGTGCCGCTCCTGCTCATCGCGCCGAAATACCTGTCCGGCGAGCTGACGCTCGGCGCGGTGATGCAGGTCGCGGCGGCGTTCAGCGCGGTGCAGGCGGCGCTGGTCTGGTTCGTCGACAATTTCGTGCGCCTGTCCGAGTGGTACGCCTCGCTGGTGCGCGTCGACGAGTTCACGGAGACGCTGCAGGAGATCGACATCGGCACGATCATGGAGGAGGACCAGCAGATCGCGCTCGGCGTCAGCGAGGACGACCACATTCACATCAGGGATCTGTCGCTTGCCCACCGCAACGGCCGCGTGGTGATCGACGGTGCGTCCATCAGCATCGCGCCCGGCGAGAAGGTGCTGATCTCTGGCGAGAGCGGTACCGGCAAGAGCACGCTCATCCGCGCGCTGGCGGGTCTCTGGCCATGGGGGTCGGGCAGCATTACCTTCCCCAAGGACGTGAAATACGCCTTCGTTCCGCAGAAGCCCTATGTGCCGAAGGGCACGCTGCGCGAGACGCTGCTCTATCCTGACACGGATGCCGGCGTGGCCGACGAGACCATCGTCGGGGCGATGAAGCGCTGCGGCCTTGACTACATGGTCAAGCGGCTGGACGAGGAGGATGACTGGGACCGCGTCCTGTCGGGAGGTGAGCGCCAGCGCATAGCGTTCTGCCGGCTTGTGATCCAGAAGCCTCCGATCATCATCATGGACGAGGCAACCGCGGCGCTCGACGAGGGCAGCCAGGCGAGCCTGCTGGGTCTGTTCGGCGACGAATTGGCCCAATCGACCCTGATCAGCGTCGGCCATCGCGCCGGGTTGGAGGAATTCCACGAGCGCAAGATCGTGCTGACGCGCCGTCCGGCCGGCGCCACGGTGAAGTCCGAGCCGATCCGCAAGTCGCTGTGGCGGATGATGCGCAAGCGCGAGCCGGCGCTGGGCGCCCGGTAATCCGTTACAAGCCGAAGGGAACCGCAGGCGGCCCCGCGGGTTGATCCGGCATATCGCTTCCCTTCCCGCGATATGGACCTCTCCACCTTGAAGCCGCCGCGGGCGGCTTCATTTTTGCGTCGCCCGCCGTTCGTTGCGCTAGGCTGGCCATCGCGCGGACCGCCCTGCGCCCAACAGTCTTCGAGGCCGGTCATGGATCTCTTCATTCGACACGTGACCACCTACACCTATTCGGTGCCGGTGACCTTCGGTCCGCACCGGCTGATGATCCGCCCGCGCGACAGCTTCGACATCCGCATCCTCGACACGCAGATCGACATCTCGCCAGGCGCCACGCTCCAGTGGATGCACGACGTCTACGGCAACCCCATCGCGATCGCGTCCTTCCACGAACCGAGCGACCGGCTGGAGATCGCCAGCGGTCTCGTGCTGCGCCGCTATGCTTCCGCCTTCCCCAGCGCCCGCGACGTGCCGAAGGCATCCTTCGCGCCGCATTATTCCGACGGCGAGCGCATCGTGCTGCAGCCGTTCATGGCGCCTGCGACCGAGGACGACGACGGCGCGCTGGTGGCCTGGATCGGCGAGGTGCTGGCCGGCGATTCCGGCGACCCCGATCCGCTTGCGCGCCTGTCCCATGCCATCCATTCCGGATTTGGCTATTCCGTGCGCTTCGAGGAAGGCACGCAGGCGCCGGGGCAGACCATCTCGTTCCGTTCCGGTTCGTGCCGCGATCTGGCCTGGCTGTTCATCGAGGCTGTGCGCAGGCTCGGCTACGCCGCGCGTTTCGTCAGCGGCTATCTGCACAATCAGGGCAATCACGATCCCTCGAACCGCGCGGCAGTGGGGCTGACCCACGCCTGGGCCGAAGTCTTCGTGCCGGGCGACGGCTGGGTCGAGTTCGATCCGACCAACGCGCTGGTCGCCGATCCCCATCTCGTTCGCGTTGCGGTCGCCCGCGTGCCGGGCGACGCCTCACCTGTCGCCGGCAGCTTTACCGGCCCGTTCGGGGCCCAGCTCGGACTGGCGGTCGGTGTCGACATTTCGCGCACCGAGGTTCACGCGGACCGCGCCTGACGGCGGGCACCCCGGAAGCCGCTCAGAGCGGAACGTGCCATTCGCCGAGCGAACGGCCGCCGGCGGGTCTGGCGGCGGTCGCCTCCAGCTGACGCAGCAGGCCGTGGACGATGCGCGTCCCGGCGGCGTCCGGCACGTCGGCACCAGTCTCGATGGCGAGCAGGACCCCGTCGGCCGTCTCGGGGCGCACCGACACATCGATATGGGCATTGGCATCGACGCGGCGGATCGATCCTGCCACTTCCACGATGAGAAGCCCGAGCGGTATGGCGCGGTCGATGACCAGCGCAACGCCGTCCGGCGCAGAAACGGACACCCAGGGGGCTCCGGCGCGCATCAGTCCGGCCAGCATCGCGGCGATCTCGTCGAGCATCGGGCGCAACTCCACCGGCCGCATCTCGCCCTGCGCCAGCGCGTGCCGGTAGGCGATGGACAGCACCTGCACCTTCGCCTCGACCTCGGACAGGACGCCGCGATGGGCTTCGCCATGTTCGCGCCGGGCAAGACCCAGGTAGCTCTGGACGACCTGCAGGCTGTTCTTCACCCGATGGTGCAGTTCGCGCACCAGATAGCGGTTGGCGCCGACCGTGGCGTTGAGCTTCTCCAGCCGGTCGGCCTGCTCCTCCGCCAGGTGGTTGAACGCTTCCGACACGCGCCGGATGTCTTCCGGCATGGCCGGGTCGACGGGCGCGCGCTTCGGGGCCTGGGAGGTGCTGGCGACGGCCGCGGCCTCGATGCCCCTGATCCAGCGGATGATGTTGGAATCGATGGCGAGCGAATAGGCGGCAAACAAAACGGCCAGCGTCACGAGGGGCGTGAGCAGCAGGGCGATGAACTGGAGGAAAGCGGCGCGCTCCGCCGCCTGGTCGAAGCGGGCGAGGATGTAGAGGTCGGGCGCCGCGACCGGCTGCGCCGCAAAGGCCGCGCGGGCGCCGCCGCGGCTCGTGCCCTCCCAGCGCGTCGTGTCCGTGCCGATCATGTCCTCGCGCGGCAGCCAGGACGGATCGTCCTCCGGCGCACCGCGCGCGATGATGACCTGATCGGGAAGCTGAATGAGGCCGATGGTGACACCGGGGATGATGGTTCCAAGATCGAAGCCCCTGTCGAGGATGGCGGAATCGACCAGCAGCAGCGCCTCGACCGGTTCGGTGCCAGAACCCTGCTCCTGGCGCGCGTGAACGCCGAGATAGCGCTTCCGGTCGATGAGGATCTGCCCGTAGCGGCTGTCGGCAAGTTCGGCGCCGATCCAGCTCGCGACCCGCTGCCGCTGCCGGAACGATGTGAGAATCGTGCCGAGAGCGGCGGGGCTGACCCCGACGCCGTCCCCCGCCTGGCAGGCCGGACGGTCGCCCACCCTGATATAGACGAATTCGAATCCCACCCCATCGCCGACGATGCGATCGGCGATCGCCTGGCAGGACGCCGAACTCTCGCTTGCCCGAACCGCCGAAACGGCGGTCAGCAGCGAGCGCAGCGTTTCGCGGTACCAGATGCGCGTGCGGACGGCGAAGTTGCCGACTGTCTGGACCTGCGTCGCCTCGATCGAGGCCAGCACCGACCTGTAGGTCACCGTGGCCGTAACCGCGGCGATCACGGCGATCGGCAGGACAACCAGCACCATCAGCGCCAGCAAACGAGCCCGGACGGTGCGGAAACCCATGACTGTTACCGTTCAGGTGCGCGCGAGATCCGCTGGCGATGTATGGATCACGGCGGTACTGTTGCGATCAGGTCCTATTTCGTTGACGCTTGAAATGCCCAGCAGGTCGGCCAGCCGAGCGCGGGCCCGGTTGACGCGGCTCTTTATGGTGCCGACGGCCACGCCGCAAATCTCCGCCGCCTCTTCGTAGGAGAGGCCGCTGGCGCCGACCAGGATCAGCACCTCGCGGTGCTCCTCGGAGAGCTTGGCGAGCGCGACGCGGAAATCGGCGAGGTCGAGCGCGCTTTCCTGCTCGCCGGAAACCGCCAGCCGCTGGGCATAGGTGCCGTCGCTGTCCTGCACCTCGCGGCCGCGCTTGCGGTAGAGCGAGTAATAGGTGTTGCGCAGGATGGTGAAGAGCCAGGCGCGCAGGCTGGTGCCCGGCTGGAACTTGTCGGCATTGCCCCAGGCCTTCAGCATCGTGTCCTGCACGAGGTCGTCGGCCTGCTGGACCGAGCCGCAGAGCGAGACCGCGAAAGCGCGCAGGTTCGACAGCTCCGCGATCAGCCCTTCACGGAACTCATTGCTGATCATTACGACGCTCTTTCGCTTCGAGTTCGGCCAGAAGGACGAGCAGTCGGTCCGGAATCGGCGCGCCGATCAGGTCGTCGTAATGCGCCTTGAGCGACTTGCCGATGGCGTCCTGGATGCGGGGGTCGAGCACGATGTCGGTGCCGTCATCGTCGCGCTCGCGAGCCTCGTCCTGTTCGGGCATGCCACCCATCGAATTCTCCATTGATGCGCCGGCAAGGCGCGGCTGATCCAACCCAAAACGTGCTTGCACTGGCATGGTTCCGTCGATTCAAAAAAATAAAAAGCTTGCTACGACAAGGAGTTCGGAGTGCCATTGGACGGTTAGATAGGAGAGAACAAGATGACGATTGCTGCGGATATCGCCCCGCACCTTCCCTACCTGCGCCGTTTCGCCCGCGCCCTCGGCGGCAGCCAGGCGAGCGGCGACTCCTATGTCGTCGCGACTCTGGAGGCTTTGGTCGCCGATCCCTCGTCCTTTCCGCGCGACGTTCCGGCGCGCATTGGCCTCTACCGGATATTCCTGAAGCTCTGGTCGTCCATGCCGGTCAACATGGCGCAGATTTCGCGCACGCCGTTCCGCGCAGGACCGGTGGAGCGGAACCTCGATGCGCTGACGCCCCGGCCGCGGCAGGCCTTTCTGCTGCGCACGGTCGAGGGGTTCAGCCTGGAAGACGTGGCGCGCATCCTCGACGTTGCGCCTGTCGCCGCCGAAGAGCTGATCGCGCAGGCCGGCCGGGAGATCGCCGAGCAGGTGGCGACGGACGTGCTGATCATCGAGGACGAGCCGATCATCGCTCTCGACATCGAGACGCTGGTCAAGGAACTCGGTCACTCGGTCACGGGCATCGCCCGCACCCACAAGGAGGCGGTGGCGCTCGTCGCTCAGCGCCGGCCGGGTCTCGTGCTCGCCGACATTCAGCTTGCCGATGGCTCCTCGGGTCTCGACGCCGTCGCGGAGATCCTGAAGTCGATCGACCTTCCGGTGATCTTCATCACCGCCTATCCGGAGCGCCTGCTCACCGGTTCGCGCCCCGAGCCGGCCTTCCTGATCACCAAGCCGTTCCAGCCCGACGCCGTGAAGGCGGCGATCAGCCAGGCGCTGTTCTTCGGGCGGCATCCCGAGCGCCAGGTGGCCTGATCCGCCTCCTGCGACGCTCGTCAGTGCAGCTGACATAAAACGATTCAGATTTTCGCGGTATTGCCGGAACCGTTCCGCCAATGCTGGCGTTTGTCGAAACGTAAGGCCTTGCGTCTCAGGGGGCGGGGCTGGTCGGAGGATCCTCCATGGTGTCATGGGCGGTATCGACCATTGCGACCATTCTGGTCGGGACGGCGGTGTTCGGCGGGTTTCTCGCCGTCACCCCGGCCGTTCTGGATGTCGCCATGGTCGCCCTTGCAGCCAGTGGATCGCATATGGTGATGGGACTTCTGGAGAGTTCCGATTGACCGGCTTCGGGCCTGTCGAGCGGCTTCCGGTCGATGGCCCGTTGCCGCCGGCGACGCCGGAACAGTTCGTCTCCCGCCGGGACACGGCCTGTTAAGCGTCTGCCGATAGCATGAAGAGCCCGGCACGACATGCCGTGGCGAACGAGTTGACGAGGGCGGCAGAGGACCCCCCTGTAGAGACGATTGGTGAGGCGGATGTCGAGGCAGCGCATACTCATTGTCGAGGACGATCCGTTCATCGCAATGGATATCGAAGCGGCAGTGATCGACGATCTGGGCGACCAGACGGAGATCCTTCTGGCCGACAGCCTGCGTATGGCCAGCACGCTCGCCGACGATCAGGTGCATGTCGCCCTGCTGGATGTCGACGTTATCGGCGGCAAGACCTTCGAGATCGCCCTGGCGCTTCACCGCAGGGGCACGCCCTTCGCCTTCGTTTCTGGCTCGCTGCCGACCGACCTGCCGCATGAGCTGCTCGGGGCGGCCTTCGTGCGCAAGCCTTTCCACGCGCGCGACATTCTCAGCTTTGTGAAGACGGCGCTGAACCGGTCGTCGAACGACAACGTGGACCAGCCTGCCGCCGGCGGGTGATTGCTTCGCGCCGGACGCCATTCCGGCGCGCCTTCGGTTTCAGGGGCCATCAACTGCAAGCCCGGGAGGCGATGCATGGCATTTCTACGACGGTCGTCGTTTGCCATTCTGCTCGTCTTCGCCAGTGGTGCCTGTCTGGCGCAGTCCGCTTCCCCCGATGCGGAGCGGGCGTGGCAGAGGATCGAGCAGGTACTCACCTCGCCACGCTGCATCAACTGCCACCCCGTGTCCGACCGTCCAACGCAGACGGATGCCATGCATCCGCACCGGATGAGCGTGATCCGCGGTCCGAATGACCACGGCGCGCCGGGTTTGCATTGCTCGGCCTGCCATCAGGAGCGCAACAATGCCGCGAGCGGCGTTCCGGGCGCGCCGCACTGGGGTCTGGCGCCGCGATCGATGGGATGGGTCGGCCTTGCCTCCGGCGATCTCTGCCGCCGGCTCAAGGATCCCGCAGCCAACGGCAATCGCACGGTGGCCGATCTCGTCAAGCACATGACCGAGGACGCGCTGGTGCTCTGGGCCTGGCAGCCCGGCCGCAACGGCCGAGGGGAAGAGCGCAAGCCGCCGCCGCTGACGATCGCCGAACTCGGCGAGGCGCTGGGCGCCTGGGCCGCGGCGGGCGCGCCGTGCCCGGAGTGAGGGCGATGTCGATTGTGGGATGGTGCCCCTAGCCGGGATCGAACCAGCACTCCTTGCGGAACTCGATTTTGAGAGACCGGATATGCCCTATCCTTTGTGTATCCGGCAGTATCCGTTTTCCCGATAACCGATTGTCAGCACTAGCTTTTTTTGGTTCTCAGATCACACATACCTAGCCGGACGTACGCCATGGTTGGCTTTCTAGGTGCACCTATGTTGCACCTGAAATCCGACCTCAACGGAGGTTAGGAATGCCCAAAATCAAACTCACCAAGACCGCTGTAGACGCCGCAACGCCGCAGGAGCGCGATTACGAACTCCGGGATACGACGATACCCGGGTTCCTTGTCAAGGTCACGCCAACCGGCCGCAAGATTTTCATGGTCGCCTATGTCGCCCACAACGGCCAGCGCCGAAAGCCCGCTATCGGCCGTTTCGGTGAGATCACCGTCGAGCAGGCCCGCGGGATCGCCCAGGACTGGTTGGCCGAGGTTCGGCGAGGCGTCGATCCCAGCGCTGAGCGGGCGACAGCCCGGCAGGCGCCCACGGTCAAGGAACTCTTCGACCGCTTCATCACCGACTACTCGGAGAGCCGCAACAAGCCGTCCACCGTCCATTCGAACCGCGGCTACGGCAAGCGCTACATCATTCCGGTGCTCGGCCAACTGAAGGTGCCCGACGTCACCCGCGCCGACATCTCCAACCTGATGAAGAAGATGTCGAAGAAACCGACCAACGCGAACCGCGTCCTCGCGGCCGTGCGGAAGATGTTCAACATGGCCGAGGTCTGGGGCATGCGCCCCGACGGGTCGAATCCCTGCCGCCACGTCCCGAAGTACCCGGAACGCGGAAAGACCCGGTTGATCACCGACAGCGAGATGAAGAAGCTATTCGCGTACCTAGCGCGCGCCGAGGCGGAGGGGCTTGAGCATCCCTTCATCCTCCTCGCGATCCGGCTCCAGTTCGAATTCGCTGCGCGGATGTCCGAGATCCTCCAGCTCGAATGGTCGTGGATCGATTACGATAATCGACGCGTCGTCTGGCCGGACAGCAAGACCGGTGGCATGTCCAAACCAATGAGCGCCGAGGCGCAGCGGCTCTTCGAGACCGCGCCGCTCCTTGAGGAATCGCCGTTCGTCTGCCCGTCCGTCTTCGACCCCAACCTTCCGATGTCGAAGCACACGTATTACCAGGGCTGGCGGCGCATCCTTAAGCGCGCCGGGCTCCCGCATATCGGAACGCATGGCATCCGGCATCGCTCGGCGACCGACATCGCCAACTCCGGCATCCCCGTGAAGGTTGGCATGGCGCTCACGGCCCACAAGACGGTGACCATGTTCATGAAGTACGTGCACACCGAGGACGACCCGGTCCGAGCTGCGGCGGAAGCGGTGAACCAGCGGCGGCAAGCGTTGCTTGGTGGTCACGGGGCAAGCCTGCTTCCCGCCGCTATGACGGCAACGGTTGTGGAAGTGCCTTCGGTTGCGCCGGACGTCGAGGCTATTGAACCGGTGCTGACTGCGACCGGCAAGCCCCTCGGCTACGAGGACGGCCAATATGGGTCCCGCACCAAGCTCGGAAACTATCGGCCGTTCCGCCATCGCTCCGGCGAGAACCGCACCGTCCCTCTTGGCACCAAGCGCGATAAGGCAAAGGAGGTGAGCCATGGGTAGCTGCTTGCGCCTGACACATGCGCGTCAACCGTTTACCGCCGAGATCGGGTATGATACCCGTTCCCCCCGATCGAGATCGGGTATAAGACCCGATCTTCTAGGGATGATGATGCGGTTCGTTACGACGCCCGATGCGACCCAGCTTACGGGACTCTCGACGGCGACGCTGCGAGAGTGGACGAGCCGCCGGGCCTTAATCCCTGCGGATGTCCCGCCAAAGGGCAAGGGTTCGCCCGCAGGATTCACATGGCAGACAGTCCTTCTTCTTCGAGTCGCCGTCACACTTCGGGACCGCTTCCATCTTGAGCTTCAGCCGCACCGCACGTTGTTCGCAAGCCTCAAGACTGGTCTCCGGCGTACTTCCTTCATCGCGCTATGGGGCAAGACATTGGCTCTGCAGGGCGGGGATGATTGGACTTTAGTGGATGAAGCCGAGACGCTCCAGCTGAACAATGATGCGGTGATCATACGTCTGCAAACGCATCTTGAGGCCTTGTCGGTCGGCTTCGCTCTCCCCCGTCCGGGGCCGTCGTCCGGGCAGTTGGAACTCTTCCCCGCACGCTCGATCGAGCAATCGGCTAATGCGCCGGTCGTTCCGGCTGCTCGCAAGCGACAGGGTGATCCCATTGCGACCATTCGCCGGAGGTCCGCTTGACGAGCGCAGCTTTCAAGCAGGCGTTGGAAGCGACCGGATACATCGGCTCCAACGGTCGGCCGGCTCCCGGCCTCGTGTCGGCCGACGATCCTCGCGCCGCCAGGATGCGCGCGGTGTTCTCCGACGACCGCGTCGGGCTGAACGCCGACGCTGTCTTCTCGGCGCAGAACGCACCAGCCAGCATCTTCAAGGACGCCGGCGATGCGGAGCCCAGCGAAGCAGACCTCCGCCATTGGCAAGAGGCAGCTTGGAACGTTGGCGTCGCGCCGCTTCTTTGGATTGTCACGCCCACGGACGTTCGGCTTTACGATTGCTATGAGTCTCCGGGGCAGACCGACGCGCAACCAGATCAGGCGCCGCGACCGCTCGACAGCTTCGTTCTCGATTCTCTGGATCGGCTGCGTGCCCTCGACGCACAGTGCGGCCGCATCGCCACCGAGACCGGCGCATTTTGGTCGAGCGCCATCGGCTCCAAAATCAACCGTCGCCATCGCGTCGATCGCGAACTGCTTGCCGAGATCAGCGCGCTGGAGGATCGCCTCACCGTGCTCGGCGAGCCTCAAACCGACCACGCTTCGGCTCATGCTCGCGACATCGCGCAGCGATTCATCGGGCGCTGCATCTTCACTTGGTATCTCTTGGATCGCGGGATTGCTCAGCCGTTCCTGCCATCCAGCGTGCCTGCCGATCTCAGCGCCATGTTCGCTACGCCGGCCAACGCTTTCGCCTTGTTCGACTGGCTGCGCACGACGTTCAATGGGGACTTGTTTCCGATGGACGATCCCGGCGCCGAACGCGAGCAGCTAACACCACAACACCTGGAGCTCATCCGCGATTTCGTCGAAGGTCGCAGCCTCATCCCCGAGCGTCACGGTCAAGGGAGGCTGTTTCGGTTCCGCTTCAACGCGATCCCAGTTGATCTGGTCAGCTCGATCTATCAGCAGTTCGCCCGTACGAGCGCGGCCGATGAAGCACGCTCTCAGGGTCTCCACTATACGCCGGTCGAGCTCGTGCACCTTACGCTCGACCCTGTTTTTGAGGGGTTGGCGGCAGATGCGCGGGTCGTTGATCCGGCCTGTGGTTCGGGCGCGTTTCTAGTCGAGGCTTTCCGCCGCCTTGTGTGGCGCGCATCCGGGAGCAAACCGGCAGGTCGGCAGCTCGTGCGCCACATCCTCTACAATCAGCTCTTCGGAATCGACATCAATCGCGCCGCCCTCGGCATCGCGGCGTTCAGTCTCTACCTTGCGGCTCTTGAACTGGATGAAGAGCCCGTCACACACATCGGCGATCTCAAGTTCGATCACCTGATCGACACGACGCTGTTCGAGGCCGACTCGCTGGGCGGTGATCTTCCGGCCCAGATCACCAGCCAGACTTTCGACGCCGTCGTAGGCAATCCTCCTTGGACGTTCGTCACTAAGGACGGCGGCGCGCAAAAGCGGCGTGAGTCCGATGCGGCAACGCTGCGCCCTCGACGGAGCCCGGATCAAGCGTTCTTGGCACTAGGCGCGGATCTGGCTGGCGAAACCGGTCGCGTCGGAATGGTGATGAAAGCCACTCCGTTCTTCTCGAAAGACATCCACGCTGTCGCGGCGCGGACCCATCTCCTTGAGCGTTTGTCTCCTGTCGCGCTCATTAATCTTTCTTACCTCCGCCGCGAAGATCTGTTTCCCGACGCCGTCGGTCCCGCGCTCCTTTTTTTCGCCCGGTGCGCGCTAGGGCCAGAAGCAGACCGGCTCCTTGTTGGTTCGATCCCTTGGACGCCGGACTTTCGGCGCACCGGCGTTTTCCATCTCGGACCTGGAGAAATCCGCTCCGTTCCTTTGAAAAGAGTGCTCGCGACACCGCCCTTTCTGAAGGCGGCGACGTTTGGAACGGTGCGTGATGGCTGGCTCATCGAGCGGCTCGAACGCGAATTTCCGACGCTTGACGAGGCGCTGACAAAGCTTGGAATCGAACGACGGGTAAATCGCGGACAGGGTTTCAAAGTTCAAGGACGCGAACAGACCGCGAGCCCCGAAGACTACGCCGATCTCGCGGTCGTCACGCCTGACAATTTCACACCTTTCCGCTTGGACGCGAGCAAGCTCGACGAATTCACACACAAGACGCTTCATCGGATTCGAAGTCGGTCGATCTTTCGTGGACCGCTGCTCTTGTGCTCGAAGGTGGGATCGGATGCCGGCGCGCAGCGGGGACGGTACAGCGCAGCCGTGAGCCGGGATGACGTGCTTTATACGCAGGGCTACTTTGGCGTTTCGTTCGCTGACGCAGACCCGCGTCTTGCGTATCTGCTTTCGGGGATTCTGAATTCCAGCCTCACCGCCTTCCAGTTTGCGCTCGGCGGACCGACGTGGGGTCTCGAACGACCGACGGTTGAACCGCACGACCTGTTGTCGTTGCGGATCCCATTCCTTGGCGAGGGTGATCCAACCGCCATCGACGCAGTCATAAAGGCTGAGAAGCAGGCAGCTAACGCGCCCGCCAATGCGTCCTCCCTAAGTCAGCTCGACGACGCCGTTTTCGAGCTCTACGCACTTGAGCCAGACGAGCAGACTCTGGCTCGAGAAAGCGTCTCTCGCGCGCGCTATCTGATCTTCGAGAACCGAAGCGAACGCATTGGCTTGGTCGCGCCACCGGATGCACAGAGCCTACGTGGCTATGCCGGCCAGGTAACGCGAACCGTTGACGCGTACCTGAGAGCGCGTGGCGCGCGCCATCTCGAAGCCGTTATTTATCCTGTGCGGCTGAGCAAGGGCGACCTCGCGGCCGGCATTCCAGGAATCACTGCGGTCAGATTTGTCATGGCCCCTGGTGGCCCCGGGGAAGAACCGGTGGTTCGCGAGGGCGACCCGGCGGAGCTTCAGGCTCTCTCAGCGCTCCTCCGCGGTCAGCTCGAGGCGGACATCCCGCCATATCTCAACGAACGCAGGCAGATGCGGCTGTACGGCAACGAGGATCTGTTCATCTTAAAGCCGACCGAAATCCGCTACTGGACACGCACAGCCGGGCTGAACGACGCCGACATCATCCTCGCCGATCACTGGCTACGGAGGCGGGATGTCGTTGCTCACGCCTGACGTCCCCTTCGGCCTCCCCGCCTTCGCCCTGTCCGACGATCAGATCGCAACTGTCGTCGATCTGGTGTGTCGAGGCTGTGACGCGGCGCGGTCCGACGTCACGCCCGGTATGCTTGAGGTTCCGACCACGATCGTCGTTCGTAAGGCCATGCGGCGGGTCAAGAAGACCCTCGGTCTCACGAATCTGCAAGTTCGTGGGGAAGTCGAGCTCGAAGACATGGCGACCAGCGACCCTGCCCTTCTCGGGCGGATCGACATCACCCTGCAGTTCTTGCACCAGTTCGGCGACGAGGACGCCTATGTGGCGGTCGAGTGCAAACGCGTGCGAGCCGGCGACTCAGCCCTGAACGGGAGTTACGTGGCGAAGGGCGTCGATCGGTTCGTCACCAGCCAGTACGCTACCGGCCATGATTGGGGGTTTATGCTTGGCTATGTATTGGCCTTGCCGGCAGCGGATGTGGTCGATGCCATCGATGCCCGTATCCGCAAGACGTATGGGGAAGCCGCCGGCTTGACGCCGGAGACCACGCACGCACTTTCTTTAGCCGTGCTTCAAGGCGCGCTTTCGCAGAGCAGCAGTCACACGATCCGCCTGAAGCATATCTTCGTCGACATGCTACCGGCCGCGCCGGTCAGCTCTGTCTAGGCGGAAATCGCGTCTATCGGTAAGCTGGGCTTCAATGCGCTCGGGCCGAGGCCGAATCAGAGACATAGCCATATCGCCAAAGGCGAAATGCAATCGTGCGCCGCCCCGAAACGTTAATTCGTCTTGGGTTTGAACGCACCGAAGGGTTTCATGTAGCCATCCCGGATCATCGGCGGCTTCAGCTTGGCTTTGACCAGCGCGGCCTCACACTGCTCACGCAGAGCATCTGAACCTCCACCAGCGCCCACCAGTTCGACAAGCACACCGCGCAACGCGCTCACGACTTTGGTGACCTCAGCCAGCCGAAACGCGAAGCTGCCGACAGGAGTGGCCTTCTCGTCGGCCACCGCCTCAGGCAAGGCGGACACCCGGACCGCCTCTCGCCCTGCGTAGGCCTGCTTGAACCAATGCTCGGCCTCGAGAAGCTGGGCGTGATCCTTCTTGTAAAGCGGGTTGCTCTCGTCCTTCTCGCTCTTCGCCTCGATTACGAAATCGAACGCCGCCTCGGTCCGCCACAGGACGTCGGGGCCCACTCCATGGACCTTCTCGGGTCGCTCAGCATCAAACCCTAGATAGGCACCAAGATTGGCCAGAGCCTCCTCGTACCTTGACGCAGACGCTTCGGGCACGAGGTCGCTCATAGCCTCATCAAAATCTGCCAGGATCGCGCCACGCTGGTCGTACTCGCGCAACCGCCTGATGATCGCGGACGATTGTTTGCCCGGTGCCGGTCTCGCCACATAAAGGGGACGTTTGCGCGGCGGACTGTGATTATTGTTGATCGAGAAGGCGGTAGTCTGCAGCTTCTGCCCCTTGAGCTCGTCTTCCATCTGATAGGCGATCCGGGCTGCGGCGGCGGCCAGCCAGGCCCGGCGCTGGGCGTCGTTGGCCAGCGCCTCCTCATCCATAAGCTTCTCAAGCGCCGCGAGCGCCTTTTCATACTGGCCCAGCCGCTGGAGCTTTAACGCCCTGCGCTCGACGGAGGCCACCTTGAGCGCCAGTTCGTCCACCGGGGCCGAATGAGCGGCATCCGCCAACTCTGATGCATGGTAGCCTACCCAGTCGGCATCGCGCTTAAGGCATTTGCCGATGGTTTCTCGGACTTCCTTCGGCGTCGTCACCGCCTCACTTACCTCCTGGCCCATCTTGAGCTGGACCCGAGTGCTCGCCGTGAGGAAATCGAGGTTCTTCTTGCGTCCGATCCAGCCGACCAGCTTGGTTCCGATCAGCATGATCACGCAGTAGTCGGCACCGCCCCGAGTGCCCCGCCCGATGCCTTGCTCGATCCGCTGGGCGAGAAGTGAATTCACCGCCGCGTCGGCCACCACGTTCATGCGGAAGACGTCGTAGTTGGTGGTGCCCTGGGGAAGATTATCCATGACGAGGAATCGGCAGGCGTTGCCCGCGAGATCAATGCCGTCATAGCGGTTGGCCAGCACCAAGGGCCCGTAGGCATCGCCCGCTTGCATCGCGGCGACTTTCTCGGACACGACTTTTGTCTTCTCCGCATACTCGGCAACGTCGGTCCATTCCTTTGCGGCGGCACCCGATGGCGTCAGGATGGCGACGCCCCGCTTGCTCTCGGCAATCTTTGTCGCGATGTCCTTCACCATCGGCAGTATCGGCGTGCCAAGCTTCATCAGCCCAGGAACGAGGATCATACGTTCCCCGACGCCGGCCAGCGATGCGGACGTAACGGGCCTGGATACTGCGTCTTGTGCAGCGCCGAACGTGCGGACGATCTCGCTGTCGTCCGCAATAGTGGCCGACATATAGATGCGTCGCCCGCAGTCCTCGAATGTCGGGAGCAAATCGACTGGTGGAAAAATCGGAGTGATGCTGATCCCGGCCTTACTGAACAGGCAGTGGCACACCCCAAGATTGTCCCGCAGAAAGGGCCAGACAAACGGGTCGATCTCCTCGACCTCACCCGCCAGATACTGCTGAATCTCGTCGCTTTTGCGGTGCCACGCCCAGCTTGGCACCTCGATGACACCGAACTCCTTGCCGTTGATGATGTCGGCGAACGCACCCGCGCGACCGACTTCCTTGAACGCGGGTCGGAACCGATCGGCCAGTTCTGTATAGACGTCTTTGTGGTCCTTGATTGAGACGTTGAGGGTGAACGCCTCGCGCACCGACGACAGCGCCACATGCGCATCGTCGAGGATAATGGCACCGACCTTGACCACCGCTTGTGCCGATCCGCGTACCCCGAACTTGCTACGCCCGTTGAACAAGGTTTCGTACGAACCGACGAGGACCGTCTTGCCGTCGTGAAACTCCGCCGGAAGGGGCTGCCCCTTTGTGTATGGCACGGCGCTGATCCCATACTCCTCGCTCTTGGCCAGGACCTGCTCGACCAGCTGATTGGTCGGAGCGAGATAGAGGACGGGCTCGCCCGTCTCGTTCATCACCGATTGTGCCATAAGTAGCGCGACAAGGGTCTTGCCGCCGCCAGTATGCAGCTTGACCACGATGTCTCGATCGGTGCGACGCGCGAACCATGCATCGAGCACTTCGGCCTGACTTGCGTACAGGTCGTTGATACCGGGTGGCTTTGGCAACGCATTGAAAATGTCACGCGGGTTTACCGGCTTTGGCTTAGCCTTCGCCTCGCGCAACTTCTTGAAGTCCACCATGTAATCATACTCGCGTCATTCGGTCGATCCTTCTTAGGGCCAGAGGACCTGGATGGAAACGCCTTCCCCTGGGGCCGAGCCCGCGGGCTGGGCCGACCGTGCCTGCGGGCACTGCGCCCCGCAACGCCCCGGTAGAGTCAGAGGGCGGCGGCTGTCGCCGTGACGGGTTGAGGGTCGAGAGAGAGGCTCCCGACCGGCCCGTCGCGGAGATGACCGATGACCAATGTGGAAGTTCTGGACGCCCGCCCCGACGCGCGTGGCGGCTATAAGGTGGATGTCTCGCGCGGCGAGAGGGTCGGCCGTGTCTCGTCAGAGTGGTTCAATCGCCCGGCCGACGAGCGCTATTTGTCGCTGACCGACCTGTTCGCTTCGGTGAAGAGCCGCAGCGAACGGAGCCGCACCCGCACGGTGGAGAGCGCCGCCGTACGGGTCGAGGCGAGCCGGGACGATGCCGAGCGCCTGTTGCTGCTGTTGCCCGGGTCGGACGCGCCGATCGCGCCGACCCACTGGAGCTTCGGCCAACTCGCGAGCCTGGTCGGCGCGCCCGCCGCCTACCTCCGGCAGCTTCCGGCAGCGCTGGCCGGTATCAACCTGCAATATGGCCTGACCTCGCACCGCGCCGAGCAGGTCAAGACGCTCGAGACCGACGACGGACGGATCGAACTCCGCGCCGTCACCGGCCCCGATTATGGCCGCATCTACGATCATGAGTTGGTCGCCGCCGTGCAACGGATCGCGGGCAACGGCACCGGCGACACGCGCTGGAAAGTGCCCGGCGTGCTCGACTGGTCGACGGGGATCTATAACCCGCGCGTCGATGTCACCCAGGATACGACCACGCTCTACGCCTCCGATCGCGACGTCTTCCTGTTCCTGGTCGATGACCTCAATCCGATCGAGGCCGGGCGGCTGCCCGACGGCTCACCCGACCTCTACTTCCGGGGCTTCTACTGCTGGAACTCGGAGGTCGGTGCGAAGACGCTCGGCATGGCGAGCTTCTATCTCCGCGCCGTCTGCCAAAATCGCAATCTCTGGGGCGTCGAGGATTTCGAGGAGATCGCGATCCGGCACAGCAAATACGCGGCCTCTCGCTTTGCGCATGAGGCCGCGCCGGCGCTCACCCGGTTCGCCAACTCGTCGCCCGCGCCTTTCATCGACGGCATCAAGCAGGCGCGCGCCAAGATCGTCGCCCGCACCGACGAGGACCGCGCGGACTTCCTGCGCAAGCGCGGCTTCAGCAAGGCGGAGACGGCGAAGATCCTCGAACGCGTGCTGAACGAGGAGGGCCGTAAGCCCGAAAGCGTCTTCGATTTCGTGCAGGGCATCACCGCCGTCGCGCGCGACAAGACTCACCAGGATGCGCGGCTCGACCTCGAGGGGCGCGCGAAGAAGTTGCTGGAGCGTGCGGCCTGAGCGGCTTTCCGGCTCTACGCCTTTCCTGATCCACGGTTCTGCGGTCCGCCCCTTCAGAGGAAGAGGTGGGCCGCAGCTTCGTGACGGTGAGAAGGTCGAGAGAGAGGTTCTCCGGCCAGGCCGTCATGGAGACCTACCATGGCCACGAAAGCCAACAATGTGCAGAAGATCGTCCTGAGCGCGTCGCGGGACATTCCGTTCAACAAGCTCGTGCTCAGCCAGTCGAACGTCCGGCGGATCAAGGCCGGCGTCGCGATCGAGCAGCTCGCCGAGGACATCGCGCGGCGCACGCTCCTCCAGAGCCTGACCGTCCGCGCGGTGTGCGGCGCCGATGGCGTCGAGACCGGCATGTACGAAGTCCCCTCCGGCGGTCGCCGGTTCCGGGCGCTCGAACTGCTGGTCAAGCAGCGGCGGCTGGCGAAGACCGCGCCGATACCGTGCGTGATCCGCGAGGAGGGCATCGCCGAGGAAGACAGCCTCGCCGAGAACGTCCAGCGCGCGCCGCTCCATCCGCTCGACCAGTTCCGGGCGTTCCTGACGCTGCGCGAGAAGGGTCAGTCCGAGGAGGAGATCGCGGCCGCGTTCTTCGTCTCGGTCGCGGTCGTCAAGCAGCGGCTGCGCCTCGCGTCCGTCAGCCCGAAGCTGCTCGACGTCTACGCCGAGGACGGCATGACGCTCGATCAGCTGATGGCGTTCACCGTCAACGGCGACCACGCGCGTCAGGAGCAGGTGTTCGAGCTGCTCGCCCAGTCCTACTCGAAACAGCCGCACGATATCCGGCGGATGCTGACCGAGGGCGCCATCAATGCCGCCGACAAGCGCGCGCAGTTCATCGGCGTGGCCGCTTATGAAGAGGCGGGCGGCGTCGTGCTGAACGACCTGTTCCAGACCGACCATGGCGGCTGGCTGCAGGATGTCGGCCTCGTCGACATGCTCGTCGCCGAAAAGCTGCGCGAGGAAGCGGACACGATCCGCGCCGAGGGATGGAAGTGGATCGAGGTCGCACCCGACTTCGCCTACGGACATACCTTCGGGCTGCGCCAGCTCAGCGGCGATGAAGTGCCGCTGACCCCCGAGGAAGAAGCGACCCGCGACGCGCTCCAGGCCGAGCTGGACGGCATCGAGGCGACCTATGCGGAATCCGCGGACGATTTGCCCGAGGAAGTCGATCAGCGCCTGAGCGAGATCGAGGCCGCCCTCGCAGCGTTCGAGGATCGTCCCGTCGCCTATGATCCGGCCGAGGTCGAACGGGCGGGTGCCTTCGTCAGCATCGACCGCAACGGCGATCTGCGCGTCGAGCGTGGTTACGTCCGGCCCGAGGACGAGATGCCCATCGTCGCCGAACCGGATGCCGAAGGAGATACCGGTGCCGACCGCGATCAGCAGCACCCGATCACCGCCGGCGATGCGGACGATGAGGATGTCGTCACCAGCGACGCGGTTGCCGCCGCGGAGCCGGACGAGGACGAAGGCCTGAAGCCGATCCCCGATCGGCTGATGACCGAACTGACCGCGCACCGCACGCTGGCGCTCCGCCACGCGCTCGGCGGCCAACCGGACGTGGCGTTCCTCGCCGCGTTGCACGCGCTCTGCCTCAAGGCGTTCTACCCCTATGCGCTCGACACCTGCCTGGAAATCGACATCAAGAGCGTCGGCTTCCATTCGCAGGCGCCGGGGTTGAACGACAGTCGCATCGCCACGGAGCTGGGCGAACGGCATCAAGCGTGGCGGAACGCTTTGCCGAAGGAGGCGAGCGACCTGTGGGAGGCGTTGGCGGACTTCGACACCGACAGCCGGCAGGCGCTGTTCGCGCACTGCGTCTCGCTCTCGGTCAACGCCATGTTCGAGGCCTACAACCGTCGGCCCAAGGCGCTCGCCCATGCCGACCGGCTCGCCCAGGCGGTCGATCTCGACATGGTTGCGGCGGGGTGGACGCCGACGGTGGCTGGCTATCTCGGCCGCGTGACCAAGGCGCGGATCCTCGGAGCGGTCAGGGAGGCGAAGGGCGAACGGGCCGCGCAACTCGTCGACCATTTGAAGAAGGTCGAGATGGCCGCCAAGGCCGAGACGTTGCTCGACGGTTCCGGCTGGCTCCCCGAGCCGCTCCGCACGCCGGGCCGCGCGTTGCCGCCCGTCGTCGACACCGCCGACATCGAGGCGTCCGCGATCGATCCTGATCCGACGACCGAAGCGGCTGGCGAAGAGACGGCGGCGGACGGCGGCGAATCGGCCATCGACCAACCCGACGCTTCGGTCGAGGATGACTCCGTCGAGATCGAACCCCACGCGATCGCGGCCGAATAGAGGAGCAACGCACCCGTCCCCTCTGGGCCCGCCGGCGCTACGTCGGCGGGCCTTTTTCGTTTGGGAGAATGCGATGCCGAATGATGCATCCGAGCTGGCGCAACGGCTCGCCCGCAATGCCGAGGCGGTATGCCGTCATTATCTTTCCAATGGTCGCCGCGAGGGCCGCTACTGGCTCGTCGGCGATGTCGAAAACACACCCGGGCGCAGCCTCTATGTTCGCCTCAAGGGCGCCGACTTTGGCAAGGGCGCGTCAGGCAAATGGACCGACGCCGCCACCGGCGAGCATGGCGACCTCCTCGACCTGATCGCCGCCAACCGCCGCCTCGACAGCCTGCGCGACATCCTCGACGAGGCGCGCGCTTTCCTGTCACTGCCCCGGCCCGATCCGCCGAGCCGACAACCGCCCGCACCGACCGGATCGCCGGAAGCCGCCCGCCGCCTGTTCGCCATGGCCAAGCCGATCGCCGGTACGCTTGCAGAAGCGTATTTGCGGAGCCGTGCATTGACGGGTTTGCGGAACTGCACGGCGCTCCGCTTCCACCCTCGCTGCTTCTACCGGGGTGACGAAGACGACCCGCGCGACCGCGTGCCCGACGCGTGGCCGGCGCTGATCGCCGCCGTAACCGATCTTTCGGGCGCACAGATGGGAGCGCATCGCACCTGGCTCGACTTGTCAGGGCAGGACAAAGCCCCGGTGTCGACGCCGCGACGAGCCATGGGCCATCTTCTCGGGCACGGGGTGAGATTCGGGGTGGCCGACGAAGTCCTGGCGGCCGGTGAAGGCATCGAAACGATGCTGTCGCTCCGACGCGTCATGCCGACCTTGCCGATGGTCGCGGCACTCTCCGCCAACCACCTCACCGTCCTGCTTTTCCCGCCGACGCTGCGACGGCTCTACCTCGCGCGCGACAATGATGCGGCCGGCCACGGCGCGGTGGCGGCGTTGGCCGACCGTGCGACGTCGGTCGGGATTAAGGCGCTGACGCTGGAGCCGAGGCTGGGCGACTTCAACGAGGATCTGCGTACATTCGGACCGGACGCACTGGCGGCGGCCATCCGGGCGCAGCTCGCCCCGGAGGACGTGGCGCGGTTCTTGGGATCGATCGGCACGGGCGGAATGGAGGCGGTCTGACATCGGGTCGTCGGCCGGGAGGAGGGTGCGTCAGGGTCCGCTTCATCGGCTTAGAGCCGCCGCCCACGGCCTTCTGAGAGGGCGATCGGACCGGAGGCGGTCCGGGCCGGCAACGGCTGCGCCCCGCTATTTTCCGCCGACGGGCTTCGCCCGCCTTTGCATCGCGAAGCAAAATAGCGGGGCTTCGCGGTCCTCCGCTGCGCTTCGGCCGATCGCGCTGGCGCGCATCGGTGCAGGCCCGGTCCGCCCCCGCTCTTCGTCGCCTGCGAAGGCCGCGATGGGCGCGGTCGACAGCCAAGGCGAACCACCATGACGACCGATCCCGACTTCAGCGACCACGAGCCCGACCACGCCGCGTCCGCCACTTCCACACTGCTCGACGAACTCGCCCTATACGGGCACCGTCCCTTCCAGGACGAGCCCGACCCCCGGCCGCTTCCCGAGGCCTCTCTGGTCACCGGCGCGCTCGCCGACATCTTCGACGCCCTCGTCTCCATACTCCAGGACACGCGCCTCGAACCCGACCTCGAAGACCTGCTCTGGTCGACCGTCAACGTCTTCCACCGCGCGACCGAACGGATCGAGCGCGAACTCGACGACAACGAGCAGGCGCAGAAGCGCGGGCAGCGCGAGCAGGACGGTTCGGAGGTGAAATCGGTCGAGCTGGAGCGGCTCCTCGCCGAGGGCCTGACGCTGATCGAGCGCCGCAATGCTTTCGAGCTCATGCGCGATCTCGCCGCCGAGCACTTTCAGGTCCACACCCGCAACACCTGGCACCCGCGCACCGGGTCGATGGTCAATCGCAAGCACCTCACCGCAGCGATGATCGACAGCCGCGACTTTCTTATGGCGCGACGCCGCGCCGAGACCGAGGTCCTGCTCCCGGCGGGTCCCAAGATCGGCTTCACCGGCGGCTATGAATGCAACGACGTTCAGGCGATCTGGGCGGCGCTCGACCGGGTCAACGCCAAACACCCCGGCATGGTCCTGCTACATGGCGGATCGCCGAAGGGGGCCGAGCGAATCGCCGCCTGCTGGGCCGATAAGCGCAAGGTGCCACAGATCGCCTTCAAGCCCGACTTCAACCGGCACAAGAACGCCGCGCCTTTCAAGCGCAACGACGTATTGCTCGAGACGATGCCAATCGGGGTCGTGGTGTTCCCAGGCTCGGGTATCTCCGACAACCTCGCGGACAAGGCCCGAAAGCTCGGTATCCCGCTGTTCGATTTTCGCCCGAAAGGAGGCTGCGCGTGAGAGGCTGCGCAAAGGCCGGGCTGTGCGTCCTTGATGAGGACGTTCACCAAAACGCCTCTCCAACCATCGAGGTCATGACCCTACAATCCGGACGAACTGGCGCCGCGTTTTAGCAATCCTTCGCGCGTATTGCTCGCTGCCGATGGGATCAAACGGCCGCCCGGCGCTCCTTGCGCGCGGCCTCCCACACCTCCCGCGCCGCATCGACGTTCATGAGCGCGATGGCAAGACCGACAATCACGTCGGGCGAGGCCGATCGCCACACAAAGGCGGTAACGAGGCCGGCGGCCACGATCGCGACGTTGGCGAGCGCGTCGTTGCGGGCCGACAGAAAAGCCGCCTTCGTCAGGCTGCCGCTGTGGTGCCGGTAGCGCGCGAGCATGAAGGCGCAGCACAGATTGACGGCGAGCGCGCCGAGCCCAGCGAGCGAAAGCGCCAGCGGGTCCGGTGCGACGGGCAGGTTGAATTTCTGCCAAGCCGTCCAGGCCGTGGCCAGGCCCGGCACGAGCAGAATGGCGGCGAGGACCATCCCGACGCGCGCCCGGCGCTTCGCGGTCCAGCCCAACGCCGCGAAAATCAGCACGTTGACAGACGCGTCTTCGAGGAAGTCGATGGAGTCCGCGAACAGCGAAACCGAGCCGATGGCAAGCGCCACCGAAAACTCGACAGCGAAATAGGCGAGATTGAGCGCCGCGACCGTCAAAACGACGCGACGCAGTGCGGCATTGGTTGGATCGACGACGGGTTCCTCGCTCATCGCCGACTTTTAGCAAATTCGAAGGAATTTCGCGGCGAGATTTTGCTGCACGAACCGGTCAGCCGTTAGGTCCAGTGACAGGGCGGACGCGGAACGTCGGCCTTCACCACGCTGTTTGATGTCCATGACCGCCAACGAGCCCTTTCCGCGCAATGTTTGTTGCGATCAGGGGCTCGCGCGCGTCCAGCTTTCGAATGCCGAAGCGCATCTTCGGAGCGCGGCCTGGGCGGCGTCGCGGGGAATGGCGAATGATGCCCTCCATTCCATCGCCATCGCCATCGAACTGGGGCTGAAATCCTACCTCTTGAATGCAGCCACCACCGACGCGTGGAATCGCGCCCACATAGGGCACGATCTCGACAGGGCCATAACCTATGCCGAGCGGGCCGGGCTCGATCCGCCGACCGGACTGCGCGACGTCGCGGGCGTGTTGCATCCGCATTTCCAGCGCGGCGGATTCCAGCGCGAACCGTCGCGACAATGGCCGGAGGCGCTCGCAGGCGAAGCGTGCAGCGTAGCGCGTACGTTGCTGGTGAGCGTGTCGAAATCGATGGGCCCGCGTCGGGACATCTAAACCGTCAGCTTTCTGGCGCGCGCCCACCGCCGCATGCCTGACGCAGATCCTTGGTCCAGCCCAGGGCCTGACGCCATCAACCCGTAAAGGGTCGGCTATGCATGCATGCCGCCGCTGCGGCTTCGCCTGCGCGGTGATTGCAGCCCTCGGCCGGACACATCGGGCGCCTGTCACGCGGGGGATTGTCCCCCGCCTCCAGACAGGAGCCGGAACGATGTCCCTCACAGACGCACACGCCTTCGCTTTCAGCCTCGCCACCACCCTCATGGCCGTGATCGTCATCTTCAAGGCCGGCGACGGGACGCATTCGGTCACCCCCGCCAACGAATTCGACGGCGACGCCGAGGTCGTGGCGGAGATAGATCCCTTCGCGCCCTGACGCGGCGCGCCGGGGCGACGCGGAAACCCTCGCCGGTTTCCGCTCCCGCCGCTCCTCATCTTCGGCTATACTTACTACGGCGCCGTGGTGGTGGTGGAGGCGCGACCGTCAGACTTTATCTCACGGAGACCACCATCATGATCTTCATCGGCATTCTCCTCAGCATCGCGGCGATCGGCGCGCTCTGCTGGCTGCTGTTCACGCTCGCCGTCTTTGCGCTGCCCCTCTTCGCGGGTGTCACGGCGGGCCTGTGGGCCTACGACACCGGCGCCGGCTGGCTCGGCGCGATTGTCGTTGGCGCCATTGCCGCCGGGCTGACCCTCGGCATCGGCCAGCTCCTGCTCGGTTCCGTTCGGCCGCTCTGGGCGCGCATCCTCATCGCGGCCGCATTCGTCGCACCAGCCGCGATCGCCGGCTATCACGCGACGCATGGCATCGTGAAACACACCATGCCGTCGGAAGGCTGGCAGGTCGCCTTTTCCATCGTCGGCGCGGTCGCCGTCGGGGTGACCGCGCTGATGCGGCTCACCGCGATGGCGCCGCCCCGTTCGCCCGGACAGGACCTGGTGCGGAGCTGAGCCCTGCCGCGGACGATGGGGTGGGACCGAACGGTGGCTCCGGTCGCAATACCTCATCTCCAGAGGGTTGGCGGACGCAGCGTTGGCAAGACCGCGGTTCTGGACCGATCCTGGCGCACGGCCAGCCGGAGCGATCGGCCAGCTTGGGCGATGCCCTGCTCGACTGACCCTGACCGGGTCGGTTTGCTTTGGGGCTGGTGCGAAGGGGCCGTGAACTTGCGCGTCCGCGCCTGGACCCGGTCATCGTTGCCGGTGCCGTGGCAGCGGGACTTCGCGGTTATACGCGTGTCGCCCCATTCTCCGTTGTTCGATCTCTGATTGATCGACCGCTCCAAACGGCCTCTACAATGGGCTGATCTGACCGAAGGCCGGCTGCGCCTCGATCGCCTATGCGGCAACGGCGTCGCCACGACTTTCTTCCCCTGCCGGCTACGCCGTCATTCCTCGCGAACCAAGAAAGTCGCTCTGGCGCCATCCTCCGCTGCGCTGCGGTCGCAAGCGATGCCGCGTCGATCGCCTCCGGCCTGCCGATCGCCATCGAGGCCGCAATGGTGCGGGCTCGAGGCAGAGAAGAACGGAGAACTACCATGGCGACCATCGGCACCTTCAAGAAGTCCGGCAACGACTACACCGGCGCAATCGTCACCCTCTCGGTCCAGGCCAAGAACGTCCGCATCGTCCCCGAGGCCAATCGCTCCGGCGACAACGCGCCCTCCCACCGGGTCATGGTCGGGCGCGTCGAGATCGGCGCAGCCTGGTCCAAGCGCTCCAACGAGGGCCGCGACTATCTCGGTCTGAAGCTGGACGATCCGAGCTTCAACGCTCCGATCTACGCCAACCTCTTCGATGACGAAGGCGAAGAGACCTACAGCCTCATCTGGTCCCGCCCCACCCGCCGCAACGGCGACTAAGGCTAGCCAGCAAGGCCCCGTCCGGTCGAACCGGGCGGGGCCTTTCGCTTTAGCGACGACCGAATCAGCTCGCGCCTGAGAGGCTTTCGCGCGGCTCACCAAGGGCACTCCGGGCTGGCGTCGACCGCATAGAACGACTATTATAGTCGTAGTTCTGGCACTCGCTCGGCTCCGGGTGGGAGGTGATCATGCATGATCACCGCCCGACAATCGCGGGCCGCACGCGCGTTGCTGGGTTGGACACAGGAGACGCTCGCTGACAAGGCCCAGGTCTCGCTCACGGCGCTGAAGCGCCTCGAGTCGGAGTCCGCATTGCCTGTCTACGAGTCGACCCGCGATCAGGTTCGCCGCGCTTTCGAAGCCAACGGCGTCGTCCTGCTCCAGTCCGATAGAGGCGAAGGGGTAATGCTTGTCCGGACGGCGAAAACCTAGGCGCAGATCCCGTCACTCCGACGGGGTCATTTCACCGCTTGCCGATTTGCGACCACGAACGTCTTGGACGATGGTTAACAACACCCTCCAAAACGGATACGACTCGCCGCAGGGGGTCAGGTGACAGAACAAGCCTTCAACGACGAACCGCCGCAAAGCAGCGTGCTGACGCCTTACGACCGCGCGCACATGACGCTGTACATGCGGCTGCTCGACGCCGCACGGGATGGCGCGGACTGGCGCGACGCGGTCAGCAGGCTGTTCGGCCTCGACGTCGGTCGGGACCCGCAACGGGCGCGGCAGGTGCACGATGCGCACCTGGCCCGGGCCCGCTGGATGACCGATACCGGTTATCGGCAACTCGTCCGCGAGGACGGATCGCGCCAGGGGTGATGCCGGCGCGGCATCGCGTGATGCCTGCCCTCCGTCTTCCCCGCAGCCATACAACCGGCAATCGTGTCCAGCCCATTCTGCACGGCATATGCGGAGGATGTGATGGCGAAGGATGCGTCCGGCTGGGAAGCGGCGTCGGACTATGACTATCTCGACACGCTGGCTCCGTCGGACCTCGCCTGGGAGTGGCTTCGCCGGAACGAGCAGTACGAGCACGACGTCGCCGCGTTCGAGCACGCACCTCCCGAGTCCGTCGGTACGCGAGACCTGATCCGCGAGCGCTGGGGGCTGCGATTTCCCGATACCGCCGTCCCTCCCGGCGCCCGACGCGCCGGTGTTCTGGCAGCTTGACGCCGACACCGCCTCTCTCTGGCTGACCACCGCGCCACCGGCGCTCGATGTCGGAACGGTCGCACCGCCCTTCGACGCCGCCGCTGCCGAGGTCGCGGACGAGCAGGGTCTTCATCGTCTCCAGACTCTGCCAAATGGCGAACGCATCCACATTCTGCGCAGCGCCGATGCTGGTGAACAGGACAAGCTCGCGGCCCTTATCCCGCTCGACGTTTCCGGCTTCGGTCGGCTCGAAGCCGTTCTGCGGCTGCTCGCGAGCCTCCACGGCCGCGCCATTCCCGCCGACACGCGCATGACCCGCCAGCAGCGACTACGCGCGAAGCGTATGTTGCGCGCGATCGACGGACGTCGCGCGGGCGCCTCGCAGAAATCGATCGCGTCGGCGATCTTCCGGCTTGACCCGATGGGCCGCGACGAATGGCAAACCGCGCCCGCGCGGTTTGCGACCCGGTCGTTGATCCGGGACGGCCTGGCCATGATCGCCGGCGGCTATCGCAAGCTCCTGCGGCGCCAGCATCGCCGCTGACCGTCCGGCGGGTCGGCCGGTGTGCGAACGTCGCACCCCCGTCTTCGCCCTCCACCCAGCCGAGCGCCCTTCGCCACCGTGGCCTTCGCTCGCCGCTGATCACCAGCGGCGCCAACGAACGCTCCGGAGGCCCGATCATGTCCGCCAATGCAGCCGGTTTGCCGCCGCGCTTTCTGCGCACCCCCGAAGCCGCGCGATTCCTCGGCCTTTCCGGCCGCACGCTGGAGAAGCACCGGACCTACGGCACGGGGCCGGCCTATCGCAAGCTCGGCGGTCGCGTCGTCTATTCCGTCGACGACCTGCAGGCCTGGGCCGACCGCGGCGCGGTCACCTCCACCTCCGATCCGCGCGGCGCCGTCCTGCCCGCCAAGCGCCATGACGCGGCGGCGCTGGCGCACGCCGGCCGCCTGACGCGCTGAGACGTCCGTCGTGTCTGTCCGCCGCCCCAGCCACGAACGCGAGCAGCTCGATCTCTTCCGCGCGCTGCCCGGCGATCTCGCGCCGCGCGACGCGCAGGATCTCATGGCTTACCCGTTCTTCTCGCTCGCCAAGTCGAAGCGCCTCGCGCCTATAAACTTCAAGGCCGGCACAGTCGTCATCCGCGTCGAGGCCGTGCCCGAGCATGGCATGGCGACCATCTGGGACGCCGACGTGCTGATCTGGGCCGCCAGCCAGATCGTCGAGGCGCGCGACGCCGGTCTCAACCCGTCGCGGCTGATGGGCACGACGCCCTACGAAATTCTGAACTTCATCGGCCGTGGTGTTTCACTTCGCGACTACGACCGCCTCAAAGCCGCGCTCGACCGGCTGCAGTCGACCACCATCGCCACCTCGATCCGCCAGCCGACCGAGCGGCGGATGCATCGCTTCTCCTGGATCAACGAGTGGAAAGAGAAGGCCGATGCCCACGGTAGGCCGCTCGGCCTCGAGCTGATCGTCCCCGACTGGTTCTACGCCGCCGTCCTCGACGACGCGCTCGTGCTGACCATCGACCGCGCCTATTTCGATCTGACCGGCGGGCTCGAGCGCTGGCTTTACCGGCTCGTGCGCAAGCATGGCGGCCGGCAAGCGCACGGCTGGAGCTTCGACTTCGCGCATCTGCACGCCAAGTCCGGCAGCCTCTCGCCGCTCAAGCACTTCGCCTACGACCTGCGCGATATCGTCCGGCGGCAGCCATTGCCGGGCTACCGCCTGAGCGTCGCTCAGTGCCCAAACCGTCCGGACATTCTGTCTTTCGCACCGATCGATCCCGACGCGCTCGGCACGCCGCGCCGTCGGCGTCGCTCGACGTCTCGCCCTGGGGACAAGCTGTGAATCGCCTCGTGCTATCGGGGACCGGCGCTATCGTGCCACCGGGGACCCGATCCTCGTGCTATCGGGGACCGGAATCGTCGATTCCTCACGCGGATTCAGCAGCTTGCGAGCGCCGTAACTTATCTAACCAAGATTCCTTCGGAATCTTTCTAACGCGACCACGCTTTTGCACATCTGCGGATAACGCGCCGCGGCTCGGTGGGTGCGCGTCATGATCGTCGCGCTCCTCAACCAGAAGGGCGGCGTTGGGAAGACGACGCTGGCGCTGCATCTCGCCGGGCAATGGGCGCGCGAAGGCAGCCGTATCACTTTGGTCGACGCCGACCCGCAAGGCTCGGCACTCGACTGGTCGCAGCAGCGCGGCCGGGAAGGGCTGGAGCGGCTGTTCGGTGTCGTCGGTCTGGCGCGCGACACACTCCACCGCGAAGCGCCGGAACTGGCGCGCGACGCCGACCATGTGGTCATCGACGGACCGCCGCGCGTCGCCGGGCTGATGCGCTCGGCGCTGCTGGCGGCCGACCTGGTGCTGATCCCCGTCCAGCCGTCGCCCTTCGACGGATGGGCGTCGGCCGAGATGCTGGCGATGCTCGGCGAGGCGCGCGTCTATCGCCCGCAGCTGGCCGCCCGCTTCGTCCTCAATCGCTGCGCCGCGCGCACCGTGATCGCCCGTCAGACGGCCGAGACGCTTGCGGAACACGATCCGCCGGTGCTCGCTCAGATCATCGGTCAGCGCGTCGCCTTCGCCGACGCGGCGCAATCCGGCCGGCTCGCCTTCGAGGTCGACGCCGACAGCCGGGCCGCGCGGGAAATCGTCGCTTTCGCCGCCGAGGTGGGGAGGATTCCGCGATGACCGCGCGCGCACCCAGGCATGGTTTCGCCGCGCGTCCCGCAGAGCCCGCCCCATCCGCCGAGCACTGGGTGAAGGCGGCGGATGCGCCGCTGGCGCGCGCAAGTGACGCCAGCGGCTTCACCGCCCGGTTGACGATCGACGTCACGCCCGAGCTACGCGGCCGCATCAAGGTCAGCGCCTTCCGGCGCGGCGTCACGGTCGCCGACATGCTGCGCGATCTGCTCGCACGCGAATTCCCGACGACCGAAGGAGAGCAGCCATGAGCGGCATTCGCATCATCGGCGGCGCCTCGACGTCGCACTGTCGATCCGACGCATCGACGCATGTCGAACTGACCTGGGTCGAAAAGAAGATCGAATACTGGATCCGGTTCGGCCGCGAAACGCACGAACAGATCCTCGATCGCCGGCGGCGCGTCCTGTCGTTCGCGCCCGGCAGCATCTTCGCCTTCGTGCGCTGGGCCGCCAATGATTTCGGCACGGTCGTGTCGCGGATCGACGTGGTGCGCACGGTCGCATCGGGCGAGCCCTATCAGACGCTGCCGTTCGTGCGTCCTGGTGGCGACATCCTGCTGAAGATCGAGGGCTGGCCGAAGGTCGAACGCGTCCTGCACATGATCGACGCGATCGACGCGCTCGGGCTCGATCCGATCGACATCGCGCCCGACCACTGGCGCCACATCCACAACCGGCTCGTGGCCGGCCATGAGCCACGGGCGTACAGCCTCGAGCAGCATCGGGCCTGGCTGCTGCGTCGGAGCATCGCGCCATGAGCCGGCGCGGATACGTCATCGTGACGGCTGCCGCGGTGCTGACGATCGTCGGCGTGTCCGCCGTCCAGATCGCGCCAAAGCTGATCTGGAACGCCTCCGCCAGCACGCCGATCGGCCTCTATTTGATCCGTCCCGCCGAGCGCATCGAGGTGACGAATCTTGTCGCCCTGGACGCTCCCGAACCGCTGGCGGCCTTCCTCGAACAACGCGGCTATCTGGCGCGCGGCGTGCCGCTGTTGAAGCGGGTCGTTGCCCTTCCGGGACAGCGGGTCTGCCGCATCGGACGCACGATCACGGTCGACGGACTGCCCATGGCCGCGGCGCTGGAGCGCGACCGGTTTGGTTGCGAACTGCCGGTCTGGCGGGGCTGCCGGCGCATCGCGGACGGCGAAGTCTTCCTGGTGAACGCCCAAGTCCGCGACAGCCTCGACGGTCGCTATTTCGGACCGCTGCCCGCCGCCGCGATCATCGGCCGGGCCACCCCCCTCTACACCGACGAGGACGGCGATGGCCGCTTCGTCTGGCGCGCGCCGACGCGGTGACGGCGTGCCCATGACCTCTCCCACCGCACACCCGAGGAGCCACCCATGTCCCTGATCGGTCAATTCCACAGCACCCAGAGCGGTTACGCCGGACGCATCCGCACGCTCGTCATCGATGTCGAGCTGGTGCTCGTCCCCGCCGAGCACTCCGACGCCGAGAATGCGCCGGACTATCGCATCCACCTCGGCGCCGCCGATGAGCGACAGGAGGTCGGCCCGGAAGTCGGCGCGGGCTGGAAGCGCACCGGCGAGAAGGCCGGCGACTATGTCTCGCTGCAGATCGACGATCCGACCTTCGGTCATCCGATCCGCGCGAATCTCTTCCAGTCGGCCGACAATAAATCGGCGTGGGGCCTGCACTGGAACCGGCCGCCCAAGCGCGCCGAGCGGGACTGAGCGATGTCGGCTCCGCATCGAGACCCTGTCGTCCGACAGTCGACTACCGTCGGACGCACGGCCCTCCTTCTCCTTTCCGGGCTGCTGTTCGCGGTGCCGCCGTGCGCCACCGCGAACGCACAGGATGTCTCCATCGCGCGCGCATCCCGCACCGTTCCCCACGCCGGCTTCATCGCCGAGGCGGCGCAGCGGTTCGGGTTGCCCGAGCGCTGGATCCGGGCGGTCATGCGCGCCGAAAGCGCCGGCGATGTGCGCGCGATCTCGTCGGCCGGCGCGATGGGATTGATGCAGATCATGCCTGCCACATGGGCCGAGCTGCGCACCCGCTATCGTCTCGGCAGTGACCCCTTCGATCCGCGCGACAACATCCTGGCGGGCGCGGCGTATCTGCGCGAGATGTTCGACCGATACGGGTCGCCGGGCTTTCTCGCAGCGTATAATGCGGGCCCCGGACGCTACGAGGAGTATCTGGCCGGTCGCCCGCTTCCGGCCGAGACCCGCGCCTATGTCGCTTCGTTGGTCCCTTCCTTCGGCGGCGGTGACCTCTCCGGTCCGATCACCGTCGCCGCCGCCGATCCCAATGCCTGGACGCGCGCGCCGCTGTTCGTCGCGCGCCCCGAAAGCGCTGCATCCGCCGATCCAGCGCTGCCCGAAAGTCGCTCGGCCGACCCTCCGACCGCAAACCCGGTGCGTGCGGTTCGTGCAAACGCGCCGCAGTCCGCCGGTCTCTTCGTCGCGCGATCCGACGCTGGAGACCCGCGATGACCGCATCATGGCGAAATCGCACCCTGGCGGGCCGTGGCGTTCGATGGAGAGCGTTGAGGCGGAAGGCAGGCAGCACGATCGAAGGATGGCGAGATAAAAGCCCATGCCCGAAACGCTGTAAGCCTCTGACGAGGCTTGCGTTTTCGTGTGCATGGCGGTCGGTCGCGGGCATGAAGCCCGGTTTTTTTGAGCGATTTCAACGCTTCCATATGCACGCGCCTCAAACGCCGATGTCCGGGGCAGCCTCATGAGCGAGGGCGATAGTGACTTCCGGGTCCGGCCAGGCCGCATCAAGACCACGCGCGTCCCGAAGGCGAAACGCTTCCTCAATCAGGTGCTGCGGGCCGCGAAGAAATCGGGGCATGTCGGCGCGCCGACGTCGGGCCGACGGGTGTCCAACTATGGCCGCTCGACCTTCGGCCGTGGGCGGGGCAGTTTCAGCCGCAGCCGTCTGTTCAGCTCGACCCGCCGCGTCGTCGTCAAGGCGCGCGTCGCCCGCCACCAGGGCCGATCGTTTCGCTCGGCACCGCTGTCGGCGCATCTGTCCTACCTCAAGCGCGAGGGTGTCAGCCGCGACGGCGAGAGGGGCGTCATGTTCGACGCCGGCTCCGATCGCGCCGACGATCTCGCCTTTGCCGAGCGGTGCAAGGACGACCGGCACCATTTCCGCTTCATCGTCTCGCCCGAGGATGCCAGCGATCTGACCGACCTCAAGGCGTTTACGCGCGACCTCGCGCAGCAGATGGAGACTGACCTGGGCACGCGGCTCGACTGGGTCGCGGTCGACCACTGGAACACCGACAACCCGCACGTCCATCTGCTCGTGCGCGGTGTGGATGAGACCGGCGCCGACCTAGTGATCTCGCGCGACTATATCAGCCGCGGCCTGCGCTCGCGCGCCGAGGACCTGGTGGCGATCGAGCTTGGCCCAAAGCCAGAGCACGACATCCGCAACGCCCTGGAGCAGGAAGTCACCGCCGAGCGGTGGACACGCCTCGACTTCGAGATCCGTGGCCACGCCGACGAGGTCGGCCTCGTCGATCTGCGGCCCGAGGCACGCTGCCCCGCCGATCCCGAGATCCGCCGCCTGATGATCGGCCGGCTCCAGCATCTGGAGAAGATGGGGCTCGCCGCTGCGACCGGTCCCGGCGAGTGGATGGTCGGGCTCGAAGCCGAACGCCAGCTTCGTGACCTCGGCCTGCGCGGCGACATCATCAAGACGATGCACCGCGCCTTCACCGAGCGCGGCCAGGATCGCGGTGTCGCCGACTATGTCATTGACGGCCAGCCGGGTTCGCCGATCGTCGGCCGGCTGGTCGACAAGGGCCTGCATGACGAGTTGACCGGCGAAGCCTATGCCGTAATCGACGGCACGGACGGCCGCGCCCACCATATCCGCTTCCGCGGCATCGAAGCCTTCGAGCACGCCCCGCCCAATGGCGGCATCGTCGAGGTTCGGCGCTTCGGTGGGCCGCAGGACGAGCGACCGACGCTCGTGCTCGCCACCCGATCCGATCTCGACCTGCGAAGCCAGATCACCGCACCGGGCGCCACCTGGCTCGACCATCGTCTCGTCGAGCGCGAGCCGACGCCACTTTCCATGGCCGGGTTCGGCCGCGAGGCGCGCGACGCCCTGCAGGCCCGCACCGAGCATCTCGCTGACCAAGGGCTCGCCCGCCGCCAGGGCCAGCGCGTCATTCTCCAGCGCGATCTGCTGAGTACGCTGCGCCGCCGCGAACTCGACGCCGTAGGCGAAAAGCTTTCGACCGAAACGGGTCTGCCGCATGTGAAGGCCGCAGCCGGCGAGCATGTTTCCGGCGTCTATCGCCAGCGCCTCAATCTCTCTTCGGGCCGCTTCGCCATGCTCGACAACGGCCTCGGCTTCCAGCTCGTGCCCTGGTCACGCGAGATCGAACGCAAGCTCGGCCATCACATCGCCGGCGTCGCCCGCGACGGCGGCGGCATCGAATGGAGCCTGGGGCGCAAGCGCGACCTCGGCCTCTAGCCATCAAGAGAAAAGGAGCAACGCCCGTGTCCGCGACCAAAATCCTCTGGGGCCAGATCACCATCGTCGTCCTGATCGTGCTGCTGACGACATGGGGGGCGACTCAATGGACGGCGTGGCAGCTCGGCTTCCAGCCCCAGCTGGGTCGGCCCTGGTTCGAGCTCGCCGGCTGGCCGATCTACTATCCGCCCGCCTTCTTCTGGTGGTGGTATTTCTACGATGCCTATGCGCCGTCGGTCTTCGTCGAGGGCGCATATATCGCCGCATCGGGCGGCTTCATCTCGATCGCGGTCGCCATCGGCATGTCGGTCTGGCGAGCGCGAGAGGCCAAGAACGCCGAGACCTACGGCTCGGCGCGGTGGGCCGAGAAGGGAGAGGTGAAGGCGGCCGGTCTCCTGGGCGCCGATGGTGTGGTGCTGGGCAAGCTGGACCGCGACTATCTGCGCCACGATGGGCCGGAGCATGTGCTCTGTTTCGCGCCGACGCGCAGCGGCAAGGGCGTCGGCCTGGTGGTGCCGTCGCTGCTGACCTGGCCGGGCTCGGCCATCGTCCACGATATCAAGGGCGAGAACTGGCAGCTCACCGCTGGTTTCCGCGCACAACATGGTCGCGTGCTACTGTTCGATCCGACCAACCCCAACTCGTCGGCCTACAACCCGCTGCTCGAGGTGCGCCGCGGCGCCTACGAAGTCCGCGACGTGCAGAACGTCGCCGATGTGCTGGTCGATCCGGAGGGCTCCCTCGACAAGCGCAATCACTGGGAAAAGACCAGCCACTCGCTGCTGGTCGGCGCGATCCTGCATGTCCTCTACGCCGAGGCGGACAAGACGCTCGCCGGCGTCGCCGGCTTCCTCTCCGATCCGAAGCAGCCGATCGAGGCGACGCTGAAGGCGATGATGACGACGCCGCATCTGGGCGAAGCCGGGCCGCATCCCGTTGTGGCGTCCACCGCACGCGAGCTGCTGAACAAGTCCGACAACGAGCGCTCGGGCGTGCTGTCGACCGCCATGTCGTTTCTCGGCCTCTATCGTGATCCCGTCGTCGCCCAGGTGACAAGCCGCTGCGACTGGCGGATCGCCGACCTGATCGCCGCTCGGCGGCCGGCGACGCTCTATCTCGTCGTGCCGCCGTCCGACATCTCGCGGACTAAGCCGCTCATCCGCTTGGTGCTCAATCAGATTGGTCGACGCCTGACCGAGGATCTGCACGCCAAGGAGCGCATGCATCGCGTTTTGATGATGCTCGATGAATTCCCGGCGCTCGGCCGCCTCGACTTCTTCGAGTCGGCACTGGCCTTCATGGCCGGCTACGGAATCAAGAGCTTCCTGATCGCGCAATCGCTGAACCAGATCGAAAAGGCTTACGGAGCGAACAACTCGATCCTCGACAACTGCCATGTCCGGGTCAGCTTCGCCACCAACGACGAGCGGACGGCGAAACGCGTCTCCGACGCGCTCGGCACCGCGACCGAGATGAAAGCGATGAAGAACTATGCCGGGCATCGGCTCTCGCCGTGGCTCGGCCACTTGATGGTGTCGCGCTCCGAGACCGCCCGCCCGCTGCTTACCCCCGGCGAGGTGATGCAGCTGCCGCCCGCCGACGAGATCGTCATGGTCGCAGGCACGCCGCCGATTCGGGCGAAGAAGGCACGCTACTACGAAGATGACCGATTGAGGGAGCGCGTGCTGTCGCCGCCCGATCCGCAGAAAGGGGTCCGTACAGCAAGGGCCGATGGCTGGTCAGCGCTTGTCCCACAAGAACCCGACGCGGCGTTGCTGGCCGAGGTGGCGAAGGCGGAGGGCGATAAGGCCAATAGCGGTCTGCGCCGCGAACCCGAACTTCCCGACCATGTCGCGATCGCCAAGGAGACGGCCGAGCCGAAACCGGCGGAAGAGTTCGCGGTCCTGTTCGACGACGAGCCGGAGGACGTTGCCCGCCAGCGTCAGGCGCTGCGCCGTCAGATGACCGGCGTCGCGCGGCAGGTCTCGCTCGACCCCAATGACGGCATGGACCTGTAGGATACGGCGATGCGGGACCGTCTAAACCTCACCCTACCTGTCGAGATGATTGGCCGGATCAACGAACTCTCGGAGCGCAAGAAGATCTCGCGATCGGCCATCGTCGAAGCGGCGGTGGCGTCATTTCTGTCGCCCGATGCCGCCGATCGGCGCGAGGCCGCCTTCACCCGCCGCATGGACAGGCTCTCGCGGCAGGCCCAACGCATCGAGCGCGATCTCGGCGTCACCGCCGACACCTTGGCGCTGTTCGTCCGCTTCTGGTTGACGATCACGCCGCCACTGCCAGGCGACGCACAAGCCGCCGCCCAGATCAAGGGCCGCGAACGCTTCGAGGGCTTCGTCGAGGCGCTCGGCAAACGGCTGCAGAAGGGCCAAAGCTTCCTGCGGGAAATTCCGGACGATTTCGTGCCAGAGTTTGGCGACGATGAAGCAACGCAGGACTAGCGCTCGGCAATCATTCGTAAACGGCCCGAGACGACGACGAACGCGGCATTCCAGGCTCAGCGTTTCGCTCGGTATTCAAGCCCTTTGTTCAGGCAGGTATCGGAACGCGAACGCGTTATTCCCGTTAATCGCGAAGAAGCTCTCGGCCGAAATAGGGGAACATCGATGATACCGACGATCACAGCCTTCGAATGCTCTCCCGATGAAGGTCAGGGACTGGCGCGGGATATGCGGGTGCGATGGGCGCTGGAAGAAGTCGGTCGGCCTTATGACGTACGCCTAGTGTCCATGAAGGCACTCAAGGAGCCTGAGCACCGGGCGCGCAATCCGTTCGGGAGCATTCCGACCTACGAGGAAGGCGAACTGACGCTATTTGAATCGGGTGCGATCATTCTCCACATTGCCGAGCGCCATAGCGGGCTGTTCCCGAAGGACGCAAATGCTCGAGCGCGCGCGGTCACCTGGATGTTCGCCGCGCTCAACACGGTCGAGCCGCCGATCGTGGAGTGGGAAATGGCGCAGTACTTCGAGCAAGACAAAAGCTGGCGCGACGATCATAAGGAGATGATCGAGACGAACGTTCGTAACCGCTTGGGCGACCTCTCCGCGCGCCTCGGTGTCTCCGACTGGATCGACGGAGACTTCAGTGCCGCCGATATCATGATGGTCTTGGTCCTGCGCCGACTGGAGGGATCGGGCATCGTCGAAGAGTATGGCAATCTCGCCAGGTATGTGGCACGAGGCGAAGCGCGGCCTGCCTACAAGCGCGCCTTCAAGGCCCAGCTCGAAGTGTTCAAGGCCGCGTCCGCCCGTTGACGTCAGCCTGACTCTTTGAGCGCTGCGCCAACCGTCAAAGCAAAACCTGCATGTCCGCAATCCACTAAGCCGAGTTCAAGCGCCACCGGCTGCGTTTTGAGTTCGGACCATAGCTACCAGACCGTGAGCGTCGACGCGTCGTTTCGCGACGGTCCGCCGTTCGCCTGTGTTTGCACGCCAGCCTACTACGACGATCTATTCTTGTTGAACCGCCCGATTTTCTGCCTCTTCTACTGATCCCCGATCCAGGGCCGGCCGAACGGTCCCTGAAGGCAAGGGGACGACATGGCGGTTTCTCACCTCAAATCCGAAGCGACGATCCGGGGCGCGCGCATGCTGCGCACCGCGCTTGGTCCTGCCATCGCCGGATTCCTTGAGGATCCGGGCGTCGTTGAGGTGATGCTCAACCCCGATGGCCGGCTCTGGATCGACCGCCTTTCCGAAGGCCTCTCCGATACGGGGGAGCGCCTGTCGCCCGCCGATGGCGAGCGCATCGTGCGCTTGGTCGCCCATCACGTCGGCGCCGAAGTCCATCCCGGTTCCCCGCGCGTCTCCGCCGAGCTGCCCGAGACGGGGGAGCGGTTCGAGGGGCTTCTGCCGCCGGTCGTTACCGCCCCGACCTTCGCCGTCCGCAAGCCCGCCGTCGCGGTCTTCACGCTCGGCGACTATGTCGCCGCCGGCATCATGTCCGCCGACCAGGCGGACATGCTTCGACTGGCGGTCGCCGAGCGACGCAACATTCTCGTCGCCGGGGGCACATCGACCGGCAAGACCACACTGACGAATGCGCTGCTCGCCGAAGTCGCCAAGACCGACGACCGCGTCGTGCTGATCGAGGACACGCGCGAGTTGCAATGCGCAGCGCCCAATCTTGTCGCCATGCGTACCAAGGACGGCGTCGCCTCGCTGTCGGATCTGGTGCGCTCCTCGCTGCGGCTGCGGCCCGACCGGATTCCCATCGGCGAGGTTCGCGGCGCCGAGGCGCTCGACCTGCTCAAGGCCTGGGGCACCGGCCATCCTGGCGGCGTCGGCACGATCCATTCCGGCTCCGCGATCGGCGCGCTGCGCCGCATGGAGCAGTTGATCCAGGAAGCCGTCGTCACTGTTCCACGCGCCCTCATCGCCGAAACCATCGACCTGGTCGCGGTGCTTTCCGGCCGCGGCGCGCAGCGCCGCCTCGCCGAGCTCGCCCGCATCGACGGCCTCGGCCCCGATGGCGACTACCGCGTCACCCACGCAACGCCCGTTCCATCAGGAGAGCCTTCATGATCCGTCGTGCCTTAAGCGTCCGCCGCCGTCTTGCGACGGCCATGTCGATGTTCGTCGTCAGCATGATGCTGGCGCCCGCTGCCCATGCCTCGGGCTCGTCGATGCCGTGGGAGGCCCCGCTGCAGTCGATCCTGCAGTCGATCGAAGGTCCGGTCGCCAAGATCATCGCGGTGATGATCATCATCATCACCGGCCTGACACTCGCGTTCGGGGACACGTCGGGCGGTGCTCGCAAGCTGATCCAGATCGTGTTCGGCCTGTCGATCGCGTTCGCGGCAAGTTCGTTCTTCCTGAGCTTCTTCTCCTTCGGTGGCGGGGCGCTTGTCTGATGGACAGCGTTCCTGGTTTCACCGTGCCGGTCCACCGCGCCCTCACCGAGCACATCCTGCTCGGTGGCGCGCCGCGCTCGATCGCTATCCTCAACGGCACCTTGGCCGCGGCGCTCGGCCTCGGCCTGCGCCTCTGGCTGGTCGGCCTGGGGCTGTGGGTGATCGGCCATGCGGCGGCGGTCTGGGCAGCCAAGCGCGACCCGCTGTTCGTCGAGGTCGTGCGCCGCCACCTGCGCATCCCCGGTCATCTGAGCGTCTGAGGCCGGTCATGCTGAACCTCGCCGAATATCGTCGCACCGCCACCCGACTCGCCGACTTCCTGCCCTGGGCGGCGCTGGCCGGTGACGGCGTCGTGCTCAACAAGGACGGCAGCTTCCAGCGCACCGCGCGCTTCCGCGGACCGGACCTGGATTCCGCCGTCGCCGCCGAGCTGGTCGCGGTCGCCGGACGCCTCAACAACGCCTTCCGCCGCCTCGGTTCCGGCTGGGCGATCTTCGTTGAGGCGCAGCGCCACGGCGTGGATGCCTATCCCGCCAGCCGTTTCCACGACGCGGCGTCCGCGCTGGTCGACGCCGAGCGCAAGGCCGACTTCGAGGAAGACGCCGCGCACTACGAGTCGAGCTACTTCCTGACTTTCGTCTATCTGCCACCGGCCGAGGACGCCGCGCGAGCGGAGTCATGGCTCTATGAGGGCAAGGCCGCAAAAGGCGTCGATCCGCACGAGGTGCTGCGCGGCTTCGCCGACCGCACCGACCGCGTCCTGCAGCTGGTCGAGGGCTTCATGCCCGAGTGCCATTGGCTCGATGACGGCGAGACACTCACCTACCTGCACTCGTGCGTCTCGACCAAGCGCCAGCGCGTACGCGTACCCGAAACGCCGATGTATCTCGACGCGCTGCTGGCCGATCAGCCGCTCACCGGCGGTCTCGAGCCGCGTCTCGGCCATGCTCACCTCCGAGTGCTGACCATCGTCGGCTTCCCGACCGCCACGACGCCGGGCCTGCTCGACGACCTCAACCGGCTGGCGTTTCCGTATCGCTGGTCGACGCGAGCGATCCTCCTCGACAAGACCGACGCCACCAAGCTGCTGAGCAAGATCCGGCGGCAATGGTTCGCCAAGCGCAAGTCGATCGCCGCCATCCTCAAGGAGATCATGACCAACGAGGCCTCGGCGCTCGTTGATACCGACGCGGCGAACAAGGCTGCCGACGCCGACGTGGCGCTGCAGGAGCTGGGCGCCGACTATGCCGGCCAGGCCTATGTCACCGCGACCGTGACAGTCTGGGATAACGATCCGCGCATCGCCGCCGAGAAGCTGCGGCTGGTCGAAAAGGTCATCCAGGGTCGCGATTTCACCGCTATGGCCGAGACCATCAACGCCGCCGACGCCTGGCTCGGCTCGCTGCCCGGTCATGTCTACGCCAATGTCCGGCAGCCGCCGGTCTCCACGCTCAATCTCGCCCACATGATCCCGCTCTCGGCGGTGTGGGCGGGGCCGGAACGGGACGAGCATTTTGCAGCGCCCCCTCTGCTCTTCGGGAAGACCGAAGGCTCGACCCCGTTCCGGTTATCCCTTCACGTCGGCGATGTCGGCCACACGCTCGTGGTCGGGCCGACCGGCGCCGGCAAGTCGGTGCTGCTGGCGCTGATGGCGCTGCAGTTCCGGCGCTATTCCGGCGCTCAGGTCTTCGCGTTCGATTTCGGCGGCTCGATCCGCGCCGCGGCGCTTGCCATGGGCGGCGACTGGCACGATCTCGGCGGCGGCCTGACCGAAGGCGCGGACGCTTCCGTCTCGCTCCAGCCGCTCGCCCGCATCCACGACACCTACGAGCGTGCCTGGGCCGCCGACTGGATCGTCGCCATCCTGCTGCGCGAAGGCATCGCCATCACGCCCGAGGTCAAGGAGCATCTCTGGTCCTCGCTGACCTCGCTCGCGTCGGCGCCGGTCGCGGAACGCACGCTGACCGGCCTGTCGGTCCTGCTCCAGTCGCAGACGCTCAAGCGCGCCTTGCAGCCCTATTGCGTCGGCGGCCCCTATGGTCGGCTGCTCGACGCCGAGAGCGAGCAGCTCGGCGAAGCCGACGTCCAGGCGTTCGAGACAGAGGGGTTGATCGGCACCGGCGCGGCCGCCGCCGTGCTTGCCTATCTCTTCCACCGCATCGAGGACCGGCTCGACGGTCGGCCGACTCTGCTGATCGTCGACGAGGGCTGGCTGGCGCTCGACGACGAGGGCTTCGCCGGGCAGCTGCGCGAATGGTTGAAGACGCTGCGCAAAAAGAACGCCAGCGTCGTTTTCGCCACCCAGTCACTGTCCGACATCGATGGTTCGGTGATCGCGCCGGCGATCATCGAAAGCTGCCAGACCCGGCTCTTGCTACCGAACGAGCGCGCGATCGAGCCTCAGATCACCGCGATCTATCGCCGCTTCGGGCTCAACGATCGCCAGATCGAGATCCTCGCGCGCGCCACGCCGAAGCGCGACTATTATTGCCAGTCGCGCCGCGGCAACCGGCTGTTCGAGCTCGGCCTTGGTGACGTCGCGCTGGCGCTTTGCGCAGCGTCGGCGAAGACCGATCAGGCCGCCATCGCGCGGATCATGGCCGAGCATGGCCAAAGCGACTTCCTCACCGCCTGGCTGCGCCACCGCGACGTCGGCTGGGCCGCCGACCTCATTCCCGACCTCACCAACCTGGAGACACCGTCATGACCCTCAGTCGCTCGCGCGCGGCGCTTCTCGCCGCGTCCATTCTCGCCCTCCCGGCCATGTTCTCGCCGCTGCTCCTCCAGCCCGCAGCGGCACAGATCACCGTCTGGGATCCGAGCAACT